>BNJT01002782.1_pt1 | contig 217924 bp, 253 predicted proteins | sample 8540491 | NCBI WGS metagenome assembly BNJT01 (sample SAMD00202455, study PRJDB9452) | human saliva metagenome | host: Homo sapiens
TTGACCAACTTTTTAAAAATTTTTATATACCAAAAACCAGTCAAATGACTGGTTTCAGATCTGAAGACAAAGTCCTTGGAAGTCAAGTTTCTAAGGGCTTTTTCTTGTGTAAAGTCGTATAATAGAGGTAAGAAGAGTTGTGAGGTGTTCCCTATGTTTCACAAAGAAAAACCCTGATTATAATCGTAAGCAATATGGCTTCTATACAATAGACGAGATTGGTCCCAAAAGATCACTTTCTTTCGACAAGTTGATTCAAAAGTTGATTTTGACTTTATCTATGACTTGGTAGAAGATACCTCATAGTCCAGATAATGGTCGTCCTAGTCTTGATCCTGTCATGTTAGTCAAAATTCCTTTGATTAAATGTTTTTATGGCATTCGTTCCATGACAGCCAAACCATGAAAGATATTGAAGTAAACGTGGCCTCATCGTTGGTTTCTTGGACTAACTTTTAGATGATAAGGTTCCTCATTTTACTACCTATGGGAAAGAATTACAGCCGTCGTTTTCAAGATAAAGAACTCATTTCTGAGATTTTTTCTCAAGTTCTCAACCAAGCTTTGTATGCTGGCTTAATTGATCCTTCTGAAATATTTGTGGATGGTACCCATATCAAAGCGGCAGCTAATAGTCACAAGTACCGTAAGGAAATGGTAGACCAACAAGCTAAATTTATGAGTGAACAATTGGAAATTGAGATTGATTTAGATCGGAAAAAACACGAAAAAAAGTCCTTAAAGCCCGCAAAAGAAAGTGAGGCTAAGGAAAAGAAAATCTCAACGACAGATCCCGAATGTGGTTGGTTTCATAAGGGCGAACACAAGGAAGTATTTGCCTATTCTGCTCAAGTTGCTTGTGATAAGCATGGTTGGGCCTTGGCTTATACGGTTGAGGCAGGAAATGTTCATGATAGTCAGGCTTTCCCTGCCCTATTTTCAAAGTTAGAGCCTTTCTCACCACACTATATTATTGCGGATTCAGGCTACAAGACCCCAACTATTGCCCATTATTTATTAGAACGTAACATCATCCCTGTCTTTCCTTATACTCGACCAAAGGGAGTAAAGGGGAATTTAAGACCTAGTAATTTTGTTTATAATGCAAGTGATGATTGTTATGTCTGTCCAGAGAATCAAGTATTAAGCTATAGCACTACCACTCGAGAAGGCTACCGTGAGTATAAGAGTAATCCCAAAGTATGTGTTGCCTGTCCTTTATTATCCGTTTGTACCCAAAGCCAAAATCATCAAAAAGTAGTAACGAGACATGTCTGGAAAGATGCCCTTGAATTTTTGTGAGGAGATTCGTCACCAAAGAGAAATGAAAGAGCTCTATAAGAAGCGCAAAGAAACAATTGAACGACTCTTTGGGACGGCTAAGGAGTACCATAATTTGAGATACACTAGAGAGAAAGGAAAGTCCAAAATGGAGGATCAGGTTGGGCTTACTTTGGCGTGTTTAAATATCAAAAAAATTAGTGAAGTGGATAGAGAATATCCCTTTTTTATTTTTGTTCTAAATTCGATTTTTGAATGGAATATCAGATGATGAGACAAAAATATTTTTGAAAACAGAAAAAGACAAACACCAAAATGACGTTTGTCTTCAGTTCTGAAACCAGTCAAAATGACTGGTTTTTGATTTACTATTTATGAATCTTAGCTCAATGCATCATCCATTGAAAGAACTTCGTGGAAGACACGTTGTGTTAATTCAGTTTTTTGTTCTGGAGTGAGGTATTTAGTGTTTACACAGTATCCAGAGATACGTACGATTACGTCTTCACCTGACATGATCTTTTCGTAAACATCGTTCAAGTCCATAACGTTCAAGTTAACGTGTTGTCCACCGTTTTCGAAGTAACCATCAAGGATTGTTACCAAGTTATCAACTTGTTCGTCACGAGTTTTACCAAGAGCACGTGGTGAAACTTGAGTTGTCAATGAGATACCATCAGCTGCATAACCAAAGTCAAGGCTAGCAAGTGAGTTCAAGTTTTGCAACCATCCACCTTTAGCTTTGTTAGATGGGTTAGCACCTGGTGAGAAGAATTCAAGTTTAGACAAGTTCACAGAACCATCTTCGTTGAGGTATACACCTTTGTGGACTGGTGAGTTACCAGTTTGTTTAGAGTAAGCAACGTTAGATGTGATTGTCAAAAGTGATACAGTAGCTTCTGCGTCTTTGTAAAGTTTGTGGCTACGTAGACGAGTTGTGTAAGCTTCAATCAACCATTCTGCCAATTCGTTTGAACGTGGGTCATCTTCACCCCAACGTGGGTATTCACCGATTGTTTCGTAATCGTAGATGTAGCCATTTTCATCACGGATTGGTTTAACTGTAGCGTACTTGATAGCTGACAATGTATCAACAGTGTTAGCAAATCCACAGATACCGAATCCCATGTTAGCACGTTGTTTAGTTGGCAAGAAGGCCATTTGAACAGCTTCGTAGTTGTACTTGTCAGTCATGTAGTGGATGATGTTCAAAGCATCTACGTAAGTGTCAGTCAACCAGTCAAGAGATTTCAAAGTTAGCTTTAACTGATTCAAATTCAAGAACTTCGTCACGGATTGGTTCAATGTCAAATACTTTGTAGTCTTTGTGAACATCGTCGTAACCACCGTTCAAACCAGTAAGAAGAGCTTTAAGGACGTTAACGCGAGCACCGAAGTACTGGATGTTGTGGCGTTGTTCTTCATTTTCTGGGTCAAGTGGAGACACACAGCATGAGATACAGCTCATTTCACCGTATCCGTCTTTTGCCATTGTTGTAACACCTTCATATTGGATTGAAGAGTGTTTGTGGCTCATGTGCATACAGTAGCGACGGAAGTTGTATGGCAATTTGTCAGTCCAAAGAACTGTCAAGTTTGGTTCTGGAGAGTTACCGATGTTGTCAAGAGTGTTCAAGAAACGGTAGTCCATCTTAGTAACACGGTGACGACCGTCGTTACCCATACCAGCCATAGAAGTTGTGATGAAGGTTGGGTCACCTGAGTACAATTGGTCATAAGCTTTTGTACGAGCAAATTTAACTGTACGAAGTTTCATAACGAAATCATCAACAAATTCTTGGATTTCTGATTCAGTAAATGTACCACGAGCAAGGTCACGTTCTGCGTAGATATCCAATACGATTGGCACACGTCCTAGAGATGTAGCAGCACCGTTGATAACACGGCAGACAGCCATGAAGGCGATGTTAACCCATTGGATAGCTTCTTTAACGTTCATCGCTGGTTTACGAACATCAACTCCGTAAAGATCACCCAAGCGAACAACTTGTTGCAATGCTTGATATTGAAGGTTGATTTCTTCACGAAGACGGATTGTTTCTTCATTGATTTCTTCGATTGAGTTCCAATCGTTAACTTTTTCTTGCATCAAGTAGTCTGCACCGTAAAGAGCAAGACGTGCATAAACACCGATGATACGTCCACGTGAGTATGCATCTGGAAGACCAGTTACAGTGTGAGCGTGGCGAGCACGACGGATGTTTGAAGTGTAAGCACGGAAGATACCATCATTAACAGTTGTTACGTATTAGTGAAAATTTCGTGAACAGCTGGGTCTGGCTCGTATCCATTTTCCTTCAAAGTAGTTTCAGCCATACGGATACCACCTTTTGGCATGAAGTTCAATTTGAAGAGTTCATCGTTTTGGATACCATAAATAACTTCGTTTTCTTTGTCAATGAATCCTGCAGGGATGTCAGCGATAGAAGTTGGACGAGTGTCCATTGGGAAACGAGTTTCTTCGTAGTGTGCTTTAGTTTCTTCTACGATTTTTTTAATGTGAAGTGAACGCTCTGTTGGTCCTGCAAGGAAGCTTTCATCTCCATCATAAGGTGTGTAGTTAGCTTGTACAAAGCGTGACACACTTGCTTTTTCTTTCCAGTCAACACCTTTAAAGCCTTCCCAGGCTTTGTCAAAAATGTCCTGTGCTTCAACAACTGTCTTAACAACCATGTTAATGTCCTCTTTTATCTTTCTAGTAACAGTCATCTGTTACATTCATATATTCAGTATAACACACAGTAAACGATTTCAACAAGTCAAATCACTCTTTTTTAATACTTTCTTTTCTAATACAGTTACAAATTATCCAAAAACTGTATTATATTTTTGAAAGAGGCTATTTGATTTTCATTTTTTCAGAAAAAGAGTATAATAAAACTAGACTAACTTGCACTGAGAGGATTTTCCATGTTGATTTTTCCGCTAATGAATGATTTATCTCGTAAAATCATCCATATTGATATGGATGCCTTTTTTGCTGCTGTTGAAATTCGAGACAATCCCAAACTTACAGGGAAACCAGTTATTATTGGTAGCGATCCAAGGAAAACAGGTGGTCGAGGAGTTGTTTCTACCTGTAGTTATGAAGCGCGAGTCTTTGGCATCCACTCAGCTATGAGTTCTAAAGAAGCCTATGAACGTTGCCCTCAAGCTGTTTTCATTTCTGGAAACTACGAAAAATATACTGCTGTCGGTCAACAGATTCGAGCTATTTTCAAACGTTATACGGATAATATCGAGCCTATGAGTATCGATGAAGCTTATCTAGATGTGACTGAAAACAAACTCGGTATCAAGTCAGCTGTTAAAATCGCTCGACTAATTCAACAAGATATTTGGCAAGAACTTCATCTGACCGCTTCTGCTGGTGTGTCTTATAATAAATTCTTAGCTAAAATAGCCAGCGATTACCAAAAACCTCGAGGTCTGACAGTTATTCTTCCTGATGAAGCTGAGGATTTTCTCAAACAAATGGATATCGCTAAATTCCACGGTGTAGGTAAGAAAACAGTTGAGAAATTGCATCAAATGGGGGTATTTACAGGTGCTGATCTTTTAAAAATTTCTGAAATTAGTCTCATTGATCGTTTTGGTCGACTCGGTTTTGACTTGTATCGCAAGGCTCGTGGCATTGATAATTCTCCCGTCAAATCCAATCGCATTCGTAAATCTATTGGAAAAGAAAAAACTTATAGTAAAATTCTCAATTTAGAAGAGGATATCAAAAAAGAGCTAACTCTCCTTTCGGAAAGAGTTGCCCTGAGTCTTCAAAAACATGAAAAATCTGGAAAGATTGTTATTTTAAAAATTCGCTATGCTGACTTTTCTACTATAACTAAGCGGCAAAGCTTACCTCAAAAAATACAAGATGCTGAAACTATTTCACAAATGGCTATCCAACTTTACGAATCTCTGACAGATAAAGATAAAGACGTTCGCTTATTGGGTGTCACTGTGACTGGATTTTAAAACCGGCTCTATAATTTCTGTAGTGGGTAAAAACCACCATAGGAATTATGGAGCCTATTTTTATTAATGAAAAGTCCCATAAGACCTATAATGAAAAAGCGACCAAACCATCATTAGAAAGAATCTTATGGAACAATTAAATTTTTATCACAAACTTACTCGGAATTAAAGACAAGAACATCAAAATCTTGGATTATCTTGATGCTGGAACTCATAAAGAAGTCATCGCTAAAGCTAGATTATCCTGCTCTAAGTGTCATCACTGCCTAGGGCAAATGACTAAATATGACTTCCAGAAAGAATCTAAAAATCCCTATCTAGAGTGTGCAGGCTATAAGACACTCATTCGATTGAGAAAACGCCGTTTCCGTTGTAAAGTCTGCGGGAAAAATAACTGTCGCAGAGACTTCCTTAGTCAAAAAAAGAATCACCAAATCGCGACCATCGTCAACCAGAAAATCACTCAAAAATTAATCGAGAAAGTCCCTATGACGGCTATCGCAGAAAGTCTATCTGTCTCTACTTCGACAGTCATTCGTAAATTGAAAGAATTCAAATTCAAGACAGATTTATCTTTCCTTCCAACTCACATGTCTTGGGATGAATACAGCTTCAAGAAAGGTAAGATGAGTTTCATTGCACAGGATTTTGATTCCAGAAAGATCGTAACTATTCTGGATGGACGAACTCAAGCGACTATTCGCAATCATTTTTCTTCGTTATTCTAGTCAGGTGAGAAGTCGCGTGAAAGTCATTACAATGGATATGTTTAGTCCCTATTACGATATTGCCAGAAAACTTTTTCCTAATGCTAAAATCGTTCTCGACCGCTTTCACATTGTCCAACATCTCAGTCGAGCTATGAATCGTCTTCGTATCCAAATCATGAATCGTTTTTGATCGTAAATCGCACGAATATAAAGCATTAAAACGTTACTGGAAACTCATTCAACAGGATAGCCGTAAACTTAGTGATAGACGTTTTTTTATCGCCCCTACTTTTCGCTCACACTTGACCAATAATGAGATTCTCGAAAAGCTCCTTGCATACTCTCAAGAACTTAGAAAGCACTATGAACTCTATCAACTATTACTGTTTCATTTCCAAGAGAAACAAACAGACAATTTCTTTGAACTGATTGAAGAAACGATTTCTTGTGTAAATCCTATTTTTTTCAAACTGTTTTTAAGACCTTTTTGAAAGACAAGGACAAAATCATGAACGCACTGGAACTGCCCTACTCAAACGCGAAACTAGAGGCTACCAATAACCTCATTAAGGTCATCAAGCGCAATGCTTTTGGCTTCCGGAACTTTGAAAAACTTTAAAACTAGAATCCTCATTGCTTTGAATATCAAAAAGGAGAGAACCATGTTGGTCCTCTCAGGTTATAACTTTTCATCAACCCACTACAGTTGACAAAGAGCCTTAAAACCTTGAAGGAAGCTTCCCTCAAGGCTTTTTTTCTTATACAAATAATCGAAATAGTAGAAACACCCATACTCACTTGCAAGACCTTTTCCCCGCTAGTCAAGGGGCGATAATAATCTGGCAGCCCCAAGAAAGAGACTTGGTCCTTGACCCCGTCTTGCATCTGTTTCAATGCTCCTTCGAAAGAAGATTTGAGCTTACGACCTTTTGTTTGAATCCGTTTTTCATCAGCAGCTTTCGCTCCACGGTAAAGACTCTCAGATACCTTATAATCCGCAAACAAATCGGAAACAAGAACTTCTTTTTTACCTGAAAAGGCCAGATTTAGACAGGTCCTCTCAAAACTTGCCAAGCCATCTTCTTTTACCAACCTTAAAATAACTGCATCTCCTTCTGAAATAATAGAGACATTTCCACGATCGATTACATCTAATAAGGTAGCCTGAATAAGCTGGTTGAAGGTGAATTTGCCTGCTCCTTTGATTAGAGGACTTACTTCCTCCAAGGAAGTAGAGTAAACAGCTTCAGATAAAACCATAGGCTCTAATTCCATCGGCGGTTCATAGAGACGATGATTTGGCATATTTTACTGAAGGACTTGTCTTTTCTCTATAAATAAAATAGAAGCAAATACTCAATAACAAGGAAAGTGACGAAATCAAAGGAAACACCAAAGTAACTAGATATTTACTCTGCTCTTTTTCTCTAACAATTGAATCTTCTATCTTATTAAACTCTTCTAATCGATTTTCTTTCAAGCCCTGATCCATAGCGCTAGCAAAATCGGTTCGTGGCCAGTAGGCATGCAACTCAACTCCGCGTTTAGACGGAAGATTGTCTAAACGAATAGTATAATCATGACCACTCTGTTCAATCCTTCCCTCTCTATAGAGTTGCCCTGTGTGGAAAAAGAGTTTTTCGACCCCATTATCTCCCATCACATGAAACTCAAATTTTTCAATAGATTCTGAACTATCTGTTAAGGGTTGCCAATTTAATTCAGCGATATCATCATATAAAAAAAGAAGATTTTTCAATTGCCAGGTAAGTTCCACTTCGACCCTGTCCCCTTCCTGACCTGGATTATAGACTTTAACAGTATAACCATTCGTTTCTTCTGTTACTTCGCTAGTAAGATTTTCGATTTTATGACCATTTTTAAAGGCCTCAACCATTGGATGAGGATCAATTTCAAATCCGTTAGGCATCTTGCCTGCACGACCAAGCCCCACGATTTGGCCATTAAAATCATCCTCGAACTGGTAAACTATCTTCTGCCTAAATTCCGCTGTATTATCTGCATGAATATACAGTTCTCCTCTGTAGGATGGAATGCTAAAATCCACTGCAAAAACCAGTTTGGGAACAATTATCAGACAAGTAAATACAAGTACTATTAACCATCTTTTTTTCATAATATAGCCTCTTTTGACCTTTTTCTCATTATATCATTTTTTTCTAAGTAAGGGTTTACTAGGATTGAAAAACTTGCTAATTTTCGATACAATAGAGAGAAGTCATTTTGAGACTAGAAATAGGAGAACACATGAAGAAATTATTCTTATCTATATTTACAGGTCTTGCATTAACCCTAGGCCTGATGAATACTGTCCAAGCTGATGAATATTTACGCATCGGGATGGAAGCAGCTTACACTCCCTTCAACTGGACACAAGACGACGATAGCAACGGTGCTGTCAAGATTGACGGAACCAACCAGTACGCCAATGGTTATGACGTTCAGATTGCCAAGAAAATTGCTAAGGATTTAGGAAAAGAACCCCTCATTGTTAAGACAAAATGGGAAGGTCTGGTTCCAGCCCTTACTTCTGGAAAGATCGACATGATCATCGCTGGTATGAGTCCCACTGCTGAGCGTAAGCAAGAAATCGCTTTTTCAAGTAGCTACTACACTAGTGAACCAGTTCTTTTAGTTAAGAAAGACTCTACCTACGCCAACGCTACTAGCTTAAACGATTTTGACGGTGCTAAAATCACTTCTCAGCAAGGGGTTTACCTTTATGATTTGATTTCACAAATCCCAGGTGCTAAGAAAGAGACAGCCATGGGAGATTTTGCTCAAATGCGTCAAGCTCTTGAAGCTGGTGTCATTGATGCCTATGTTTCTGAACGTCCAGAAGCCTTAACTGCTGAATCAGCAAATGCTAAGTTCAAAATGGTTCAACCTGAACCTGGTTTTAAAACCGGAGAAGAAGATACATCTATCGCTATCGGTCTACGTAAAGATGACGACCGTATCAGTCAAATTAACGCTAGTATCGAAACCATTTCTAAGGATGAGCAAGTTGCTCTCATGGATCGTATGATTAAGGAGCAACCTGTTGAAGCTACCAGTAGCGAAGAACAAAGCAGTTTCTTTGCTCAAGTGGCAAAAATTCTTGCAGAAAACTGGCAACAACTCTTGCGAGGAGCTGGTATCACACTTTTGATTTCCATCATCGGTACTATCACAGGTTTGATTATTGGTCTAGCAATCGGTGTCTTCCGTACTGCCCCACTCTCTGAAAACAACTTTGTAGCAGTCTTGCAAAAAGCACTCGGCTGGTTACTCAGTGTCTATATCGAAATCTTCCGTGGTACACCGATGATCGTACAATCTATGGTTATCTACTATGGAACCGCCCAAGCTTTTGGAATCAACCTAGACCGGACATTGGCTGCCATCTTTATCGTTTCTATCAACACTGGTGCCTACATGACAGAGATCGTTCGTGGTGGTATCCTAGCTGTTGACAAGGGACAATTTGAAGCTGCAACTGCACTTGGTATGACTCATAATCAAACCATGCGTAAGATCGTTCTACCTCAAGTAGTTCGAAACATTTTACCTGCAACTGGTAATGAATTTGTCATCAATATCAAGGATACTTCTGTATTGAATGTTATCTCTGTTGTAGAGCTTTACTTCTCAGGAAATACGGTAGCAACACAAACCTACCAATACTTCCAAACCTTTACCATCATCGCAGTTATCTACTTTGTCCTCACCTTTACAGTAACACGTATCCTCCGCTACATCGAAACGGATGGATATGGATACCTATACAACAGGTGCTAACCAAATGCAAACGGAGGATTTGAAATAATGAATCAACCAATCCTTGAAATCAAACACCTCAAAAAATCCTACGGACAAAACGAGGTCCTAAAAGACATCTCTCTCACTATTCACAAAGGTGAAGTTATTTCTATTATAGGTAGTTCCGGTAGTGGTAAATCAACCTTCCTACGTTCGATCAACCTTCTTGAAACACCAACTGAAGGTGAAATCCTTTATCACGGTGAAAATGTTCTCGAAAAAGGCTATAATCTCACCCACTATCGTGAAAAACTAGGCATGGTCTTCCAGTCTTTTAACCTCTTTGAAAATCTCAATGTGCTTGAAAATACAATCGTTGCCCAAACAACTGTACTCAAACGTGATCGCTCAGAAGCAGAGAAGATTGCTAAAGAAAATCTTGAGAAGGTGGGTATGGGAGAACGCTACTGGCAAGCTAAACCAAAACAACTTTCTGGTGGTCAAAAGCAACGTGTCGCTATTGCTCGCGCTCTTTCAATGAATCCTGACGCTATTCTCTTTGACGAGCCTACTTCAGCCCTTGATCCTGAAATGGTCGGTGAAGTTCTTAAAATCATGCAAGAACTAGCGCAAGAAGGCTTGACCATGATCGTCGTAACCCACGAGATGGAGTTTGCTCGTGATGTATCAGACCGTGTCATCTTTATGGACAAAGGTGTTATTGCAGAAGAAGGCAAACCTGAAGATTTATTTACAAATCCTAAAGAGGAACGTACAAGAGAATTTTTACAACGCTATTTAGGATAAGACAAAAGCTGGTGGACAAAACTCGTAAACCAAGGCTCGTTTTCCTATACAATCCCCAATCAACACTGAGCCAAAGGCTCGTGAACATAAAAATCAAGGTCGGAGTTTTTTATCCGACCTCTTTTTATATACTCTGATCAAGGTAATTCATACTAATAATCTTCGAAAATCTCTTCAAACCGCGTCAACGTCGCCTTGCCGTAGGTATATGTACTGACTTCGTCAGTCTTATCTACAACCTCAGAGCAGTGCTTTGAGCAACCTGCAGCTAGTTTCCTAGTTTGCTCTTTGATTTTCATTGTGTATAATAAATAGATTTGTTGAGTAGATCACATAAAGGTTATCTCACCGTGCTATCTCACCGTCCCAAAAATAAAAGCAGACCCTAATTAGAGTCTGCTAGTATCCAAAGATTAATCTTCAAATTTTTCATGATTCTTTTCATAGAAATCAATTAATCCAAGGGCTGTTTCAAAGGAAATATTTTTAACTTTTGCACGTCCTTGAGCTAGAGCAATGATAGACATTTCACGTGCATTCGTTTCTTTAGAAATACGATAACCAGTGATTTTCTTATCACGAACCCAGCTAACAACTGATTCTACTTTTTCAAAGTTAGTCTTAGCCATGTTTTTCTCCTATTTTATTCTTTACGATATTTAATTGTATACGTTTTTATGGCATTTGTCAATAACAAAACATATATCCAATCAAATAAGACGTTAAGATTTGGTTTACTTGGCTTTTAAAGCCGATAATATATGGGTTCGTATATCTTCAACTCCGTTAGGATTTGCTGGTAAGAAAATTGTATTATTACCTTGTTTTTCTGCAAAATTATTCAATGTGTCTAAATACTGGTTAGTTAACAAGATTGACATTATTTGCTCTTCAGTTAATTCAACATTGGCTCCCTTTAACTCTTTAATAGAATCAGCAAGTCCATCAACAATTGCTTTTCGTTGCTCTGCAATCCCCACACCATGTAGGCGATCCTTTTCTGCCTCAGCTTCTGCCGCTGTAACGATCTTAATCTTATCTGCTTCAGCCAATTCTTGAGCTGCCACTCTCTTACGTTGGGCAGCATTAATCTCGTTCATTGATTGTTTGACTTCTGCATCCGGCTCAACTTTGGTAATGAGCGTCTTAACGATAATATACCCATACGTCGACATTTCTTCTGCTACTTGCTTTTGAACTTCTAATGCAATTTCATCTTTTTTCTCAAACAATTCATCCAAAGTTAACTTAGGAACAGATGAGCGCAATGCATCTTCAATATAAGATTTAATCTGAGCTTCAGGTCTCATCAATTTATAGTAAGCGTCTGTAACGTTTAACTCATTGACACGGTACTGAGTTGCGACATTCATAGTCACAAACGTTATCTTGGGTTTTGGTTTCAACCACGATCTCACTCTGTAAAAGGCGTAGCTGCACACGAGCTGCAATTTTGTCAATGCCAAATGGTGCCCGTAGATGAATACCACTATTACTTAACTTTTGATACTTACCAAATCGTTCGATAATTGCAACAGACTGTTGACGAACGACATAAACAGAGCTCACTAACACAGCTCCTACAATAAGCATTAGAATAACTAGAACAAGTAAAACTTGTAAAACCATGGGAATCTCCCCCTTTCTTCACTTACATTATAGCACTCGTATATGGGTTAGGCAAATAATATGATAAAAATTTTATAGGATTTTAAACAAGCATATTATATAAGGTCTCGTTCCCATTCAAGTTAATATAAGATGGGTCAAACTTCTCCATCCGGTGAATCAATCCCGCATAATCATGTTTATCAGCAAGTGCAATTCCTATTAGTACTGGGCCAGTTCCCTTGCTAGCTCGTTTGATATATTCAAAACGAGTAATATCATCATGTGGTCCTAAGATATCATTTACAAATTCTCGAAGTGCTCCCGGACGTTGTGGAAAATTCACTACAAAGTAATGCTTGATGCCATCATAGATCAAGGCGCGTTCTTCCATCTCTGGCATACGGTTGATGTCATTATTTCCTCCAGAGATGATACAACAAATGGTCTTGCCCTTAATATAATCGGACAATATTTCCAAGGCTGCAACACTAGCAGCACCCGCAGGTTCTGCTACGATTCCTTGTTTAGAATATAGATCAATTAAGGTCTCAGAAATCAAACCTTCATCTACACCGATAAGGGTTTCTACATTTTTTCGTGTTGCTTCATAAGTCAACTGGCCTACTTTTTGCACGGCAATCCCATCCGCAAATTTATCGATTTCTTTAAGTTTGACCGGTCCCCCAGCTTCAAATGCAGCTTTCATCGAACGGGCTCCATTAGCTTCTACACCGATCACTTCAATTGCTGGATTTGTTTCTTTAATATAAGTAGAAACTCCCGCAATAAGTCCTCCACCTCCTACAGGTACCAAGACGGTATCGAAATCAATGGATTCTTTTCGTGCTTCTTCTAAAATTTCATAGGCTACCGTACCCTGACCAGCTTGAACATAGGGATCATCAAAAGGGTCAATAAAAGTACGATTTTCAGCAACTGTATAGCCTTGAGCTGCTTTGGCCGAGGCATCAAAGGTATCACCAACTAATTTGATGGTTACATACTCTCCACCAAAGAAACGAACTTGCCCAATCTTCTGTTGAGGTGTTGTAATGGGCATAAAAATGGTTGCAGGAATTTTCATCTCATTACAAGTATAAGCTACTCCTTGGGCATGATTTCCGGCTGATGCACAAACAACTCCACGTTCACGTTCCTCTTTTGTCAATTGTGAGATAGCGTAATAAGCTCCACGAATTTTAAAAGAGCGGACTCGTTGAGCATTTTCTTTTTTGAGATAAATTTTTGCGCCGTATTTTTCTGATAGGTAATGATCATAGTCAAGCGGTGTTTCAGCTACCACACCCTTTAAAACTTTGTGGGCTTTCACCACATCTTTTGCACTAAGCATAATCTTCTCCTTGATTCGTTTTCAAGATAAAAAGCGGGTTAGGTACCCCCAACTCGCCTTCTATTTTTATTCTTAAAAATTAGTTGTAGATTTTGAATGCGTCATCGTCGTTTTTACCGACAAATGGCATTGCTTTACGCAATTCGGCACCAACCTTTTCAATTTCAAGGTTCGCAGCTTGTTCACGGTAGGCAGTTAATTTTGGACGTCCAGCTTTGTAGTCATTCACAAAGTCGTTGGCGAATTTACCATTTTGGATGTCCGCAAGAACTGCTTTCATGTTTTCTTTCACTTGTTCAGTAATGACACGTGGACCTGAAACGTAATCACCGTATTCAGCAGTGTTTGAAATAGATTGACGCATTTTCTTGAATCCACCCTCGTAGATCAAGTCAACAATCAATTTCATTTCGTGAAGAACTTCAAAGTAAGCCAATTCTGGAGCGTATCCAGCTTCAGTCAAGACTTCGAAACCTGCTTCCATCAAGGCAGTCAAACCACCACAAAGAACGGCTTGTTCACCGAACAAATCTTCTTCTGTTTCTTCTTTAAAGCTTGTTTCAAGAAGTCCAACGCGTGCTGAACCAACACCTTTTGCCCAGTCCATAGCGATATCTTTCGCATTTCCAGTCGCGTCTTGATAAACTGCATAAAGTGCTGGAACACCAAATCCTTCTTCGTAAGTACGACGTACCAAGTGTCCTGGTCCTTTAGGAGCACACATGAAGACATCAACATCTGCAGGAACTTTGATGAATTCAAAGTGAATGTTGAAACCATGTGCAAATCCGACAGCATTCCCAGCTTCCAAGTTTGGAGCCACTTCTTCCGCATAAAGGTCAGCTTGGATTTCATCTGGTGCCAAAATCATGATAACATCTGCCAATTTAGTAGCTTCTGCTACTGTGTAAGTGTCAAATCCATCTTCTTTTGCTTTATCAAAAGATTTACCTGGACGTACACCAATGATCACATCGTGACCTGAATCACGCAAGTTTTGAGCGTGTGCATGTCCTTGTGAACCATAACCGATAACGGCGATTTTTTTACCGTCAAGTGCCGCTACTTTTACATCTTTTTCGTATTCCATTTGAACTGCCATAGTTATTTCTCTCTTTTCTATTTTTTTGCCTTATAGGCTGTTTTAACAAATTTAGGTTGGATCTTTAATCTCGGGTAAATCCAGTTGCACCCGTTCGAGCAATATTTTTAATACCATATGGTCGAATCACTCGAATTAAGGCTTCACTCTTTTCTGCATTTCCTGTCATCTGAATGGTAATGGAACTTGGAGCTACATCAACTACTGTTGCACGGAAAGGTTGGATAATAGCCAAAATTTCTGCACGTTTTTCAGCAGGCGCTGAAACCTTTATAAGAATTACTTCTCGTTCTAAGTGGGGCTGATCCGTGATATCACGAATGCGAATCACATCAATCTGACGATTAAGTTGTTTGATGATTTGCTCAACTTCATCATGTGAAGCAACATCAATGATAATGGTAATTCGTGATACATTAGGATTTTCCGTTGCACCCACAGAAATGCTTTCGATATTGACTTGACGTCTCGATAAGACTCCTGTGAAGCGATTGAGAACACCTGAACGGTTTTGAAGTTTGGCTGTTAACATTCTACGCATTAAACTTCACCCCCAACATCTCATGATTACTCTTACCAGCTGGTACCATCGGTAAAACATGTTCTTTACGAGAAATGTCTACTTCAATAAACATTGGTACATCTTCCATGATGACTTCCAAATCCTTCTCAAGGGTTTCAGGATTATCAAATTTATAATTCTTAATCCCATATGCTTGAGCCATCAATTGAAAGTCTGGCAAGGTTTCAAATACTGACTCTGAAGTTCGACCATCATAGAAGGCTTCTTGCCACTGGCGAACCATCCCAAGTGAATGATTATTAAGCATGATGACCTTGATTGGAATCTTGTAAATATTTAAGATTGCTAACTCCTGATTAGTCATCTGGAAACCACCATCTCCGACGAAGAGGACGACCTCTTTATCTGGATTGGCAATTTTTGCTCCGATAGCTGCAGGAACTCCGAATCCCATGGTTCCCAGACCACCTGATGTTACGAGTTGACGCTCATTTTGGTAAGGGTAGTATTGAGCCGTCCACATTTGGTGTTGACCAACGTCTGTTACGACAATGGCATCGCCCTTAGTCAATTCACCTATACGTTCAATAACCGCTTGTGGTTGTACAACACGTTCTTTCTTATCATAAGAACGAACACGATTCTTATCTTTGGTAACTTTTTCAATCCACTTTTCAGTATTGTTACGAACGATTGGTTCAGCTAGTAACTGCTGCAAAGCCTTTTTCGCATCACCAACAACTGGAATATCAACTGAGATAATCTTACCAATCTCTGCAGGATCAATATCTATATGCGCTACTTTAGCATTCTTAGCAAATGTCTTTGGATTTCCAGTCAAACGGTCATCAAAACGACAACCAATAGAAATCATGAAATCTGCTTCAGTCATAGCAATGTTGGCTGCAAAGGAACCATGCATTCCACCCATTCCCAAAAAAAGTGGATGGCTAGTTGCGATTGTTCCTTGTCCCAAAAGACTTGTCACAACTGGAATTTGATAACGCTCTGCAAATTCATTTAACTCTGCTGCAGCCTCAGCATAACTAATACCACCACCAGCCAATAAGACTGGTTTCTTAGCCTTAGAGAGTTGTTTCAGGATTTTCTTGATTTGCATCTCATTAGGCTCTAGAGTTGGTTGATAACTTGGTAAATCTATCTCTGATGTATAGACGAAGTCCGTTTCAAGGGCAGAAACATCTTTCGGTAAGTCAATGACAACTGGTCCTGGGCGACCTGTAGTTGCAATATGTACAGCCTCTGTAATCACACGTGGAATATCAGCTGTCTCACGAACCTGATAGTTGTACTTGGTAATTGGCATGGTAATACCAACAATATCTGCTTCTTGGAAAGCATCTTTCCCAATTCCAGCACGTGCTACTTGGCCGGTAAAGACTAAAAGGGGAACACTATCGCTCATAGCATCAGCGATCCCTGTAATGGCATTTGTAGCTCCTGGTCCGCTTGTGACGACTGCAACACCCAGTTTTCCTGTTGACTTAGCATAACCTTCAGCTTCGTGAAGACAGCCCTGCTCATGGCGACCTAGAATATGGCGGATTCCCTTAAAATTATAAATAGCATCATACAAAGGAAGTACCGCTCCACCAGGATAACCAAAAATCGTATCAATTCCTAAGTCACGTAGTGTTTCCAAAACAAGATCAGATCCCGTCTTAGGTGAGTCTAAAATGATTTTCTCCATCGTTCCCCTTTCTCTTCTCTTAAAAATAGCTTGTTACTATAATACCATTTTTTCAAAAATTTTCAAGAGAAAAGAGCAAATTTTCTGAATTTTCTATCTAGATACTTTACAATATCAAATTGATTCAGAAAATGATATGTATTTTACCTTTTAATACAAAAAGGTTGAGACAGACTTGTCTTCAACCTTTTTGTATTATATTTTGTAGTTATTAAAGTGAGTTAACGTCAACCTTGATACCAACACCTTGAGTAGTTGTGATTGTCAAGCTTGTTACGTAAGTTCCTTTAGCTGTAGCTGGTTTAGCTTTTTGGATTGTTTCATTGAATGCTTTGAAGTTTTCAACCAACTTGTCAGCTTCAAATGAAACTTTACCGATGATAGCTTGTACGATACCTGCACGGTCAGCACGGTAAGTGATCTTACCACCTTTAGACTCTTCAACTGCTTTAGCAACATCCATTGTTACAGTACCAGTTTTAGGGTTTGGCATCAAGTTACGTGGTCCAAGGACACGTCCAAGACGTCCAACAAGAGCCATCATGTCAGGTGTAGCGATAACTACGTCGAAGTCCAACCAACCGTCGTTGATTTTCGCAACAAGGTCGTCTTCACCAACGAAGTCTGCACCAGCAGCTTTTGCTTCTTCAGCTTTTGCACCACGTGCAAATACAAGAACGCGAGCTGTTTTACCAGTACCGTTTGGCAATACCATTGCTCCACGGATTTGTTGATCAGCTTTTTTCACGTCGATATTCAAGTTGTAAGCAACTTCTACAGTTGCGTCAAATTTTGCAAAGTTAGTTTCTTTTGCAAGAGCTACAGCTTCTTCTACGCTGTATGCTTTTGTGCTGTCGATTTTCTCAAGAGCAGCACGAAGTTGTTTGCTTTTTTTAGCCATTTTCTATTCTCCTTGTAAGTGGTTCAATCGATTTTCATCTCCCACGTCACTTCTCGAAATGATGAAGTCTTGCGGGTTATATAGGGATGTTATTGATTAGTCAACAACGTTGAATCCCATAGAACGAGCAGTACCTTCGATCATACGCATTGCAGACTCAAGGTTTGCAGCGTTCAAATCTGGCATCTTAGTTTCAGCAATTTCTTGTACTTGCGCACGAGTAACTGAAGCAACTTTTTAGTTTTGTTAGGTGTACCTGATCCTTTTTCAACACCTGCAGCTTTTTTCAAAAGAACAGCAGCTGGTGGTGTTTTAGTGATGAAAGTAAATGATTTATCTTCGTAAACTGAGATAACAACTGGAATGATCATACCAGCTTGATCAGCTGTACGAGCGTTGAACTCTTTTGTGAATCCCATGATGTTGATACCAGCTTGACCAAGAGCAGGTCCAACCGGTGGAGCTGGTGTAGCTTTACCAGCAGGGATTTGCAATTTTACAAGTTTTTCGACTTTTTTAGCCATTTTTAAATCCTCCTTTGTGGTTTTGGCGGTAATGTAAGATTTTTACCTCCCACAAGTATGTTTTACACATACCCACCTATTATACACTATTTTATAAAAAATGCAAGAGAAAAATTCTATTTTTCGAGAAATTTTATAACTGAATTCGACTATCATTTCTTTCGTGAAAGAGCTCTTAACTACAAACAAAAAACCGCTCTATTTTGAGCGATTATTGGAATACCTAGCATTCAATTTTTATACACTGACACCATCTACAAGTTCAACCGATTCTACACCCTGATTCCAAGTCAAAGCTACATCACGATGATCCGTTAAAAAATAAGGAACCAAGCGTAAAGAACTATCTATTTGAATGACTTGTTTCATTTTAACTTCTTTTTTAATAAGAGAGTCGCTGCTTGATTAAAACCATCACACCAGTTGTACCATTTTGCTTCATATTCATCTTGTGGTAAGATACGATTTTTTAAATCCAGAATAGAGTATATCTTTCTTTCCTCACAAGCTTGCGCATAGAGATGATATATTTCATCACCACCATCTCTATCAAACTCAGCAGAAATCGTATCCTGACCTGCCAATAAAGCCTGATAAACCCTATGATGTCCGTCTGTAATCAACAAACAATCTCCAAACGCAAGAATACTAATTGGATCAACATTGTTTAGTTCTACCGACTGATAAAGCATCTGAATATCTTGCAACTTCTTTTCTGATAAGTATAGTTGAGTTGGATGAAGATCTATTATATTGACTTTCATTTCTTTCTCCTCAAGGGAATTTGATCCTCACTTCTGCTTACCTGTAAAGCGCCATTGAAAACGAAGTTTGTCATAGAATGGAAACTCCATAAATAAAACTCCTAGACCTACACAAAGGCTGGCAAGAACATCTGATGGATAGTGAACTCCCAGATAGATTCTTGATACCATTACACTGACTAAGTAGATACCGAGTCCAATTTGCACGACTTTTCTCCAAGTTGAATTCATAATCCTTTGGCTAAAAATCACAATCAAAGTTCCTACCATGATTGTAACTGCCAGAGAATGTCCACTAGGGAAAGAAAAACCTTTTTCCTCTACCAAGTGTAGAATTTCTGGGCGCGGTCGTTGATAAATATTCTTAAAAGTTACGATTAAGATTCCAGCTAAAGCTAGATTCCCCAGCATGAGATAACTTTCCATCTTCCATTGTTTCCGATAAAAAATCAAGGCTACAATTAAAACCCAGGTAATAATAACTGGGATATCAATTAAGTGCGTGATGATCCGAAAAAGAAACGTTAAGGCATCAGGTAAATCTCCTCTAATGGCTGTCTGAATTGGTTGATCAAAACCGACCAGCATCTCTGGGTAAAATTTAACAATATAACCCAGAATTACAAATAGTAAAAGGGCAAAAGAGCCCTTCATCAAATATGTTTGTTTATTTTTCATAGTGTTTCAAAGTTGGTTTTAAAAAGACATAAATCAACCAAAATGCAAGAGCAAAGATAATGCCTTCGATTAGATTAAAAGGCAAAACCATAGTCAGTAGATAGTTGCTTAGTCCTAGTATTTTTTCAATATCAAAGTTAGCAAATTTAGCGTACAAAGGAACAGCATAAACATAGTTTAAAACTAGCATAGCTAAAGTCAAACCAAACGTACCAGCTAGTGAAGCTAGGACAAAACGCATGGTTGTTCGATCTTTTTTCCAAATCAGACCAAAAGCAAGTACAAAAACTCCTAAGGCAACAATATTCATCGGTAAACCAATATAGGTACTAACCCCTTGATTGTTGAGAAGGATTTTCAACAAGGACCTAAGTAAAAGCACTCCAAAAGTTGCTGGTAAATCCAGGACTACCAAGCCTACAAGGACCGGTAAAATACTGAACTCAATCCTCAAAAAGGATGCCGCTGGCAAAAGCGGAAAGTCAAAGTACATCAGTACAAATGAAAGTGCTGATAGAATTGCAATGGTCGAAAGTCGACGTGTGTTTGTCATAACAGGTTCCTCCAATTTTCTATAAAATCAGAAGAAGTTGGAAAGGAATCCTCTATCTATCCACTATTTTTATATTCCAAAAGTTCCCCCTCACTCTTTTTTAAGCAAGTGGTTGCAATTTACCTATAAAAAACCATTCAGAATAGACAAAGCCATTCTTTCGTCTTCTCCCATCCAGACTATACTGTCGGTTGTGGAATCTCACCACATCAGCTTGCGCTCGCGGACTTCTTTTAGAGTACGGAAATGGAGATTTTTCTTTTAGACTAGGCGACAAGCTGTAGGCATAACTTCTAGTTAGGCAAAGCTTGGCAACAAAGTATAAAAGGGAAAGAACATTTTCGTGTAAAAGTCACCGCCGGTCGGGAATCACACCCAGCCCTGAAGACCCCTTTATGATAACAAAAAAAGCTTGCAAGCGCAAGCATTTTATCTAAGTGTTTATTTCAACTTATCTATTTCATAGGTGTGAACTAATTCGAGACCTGCAAAGTTTTGCTGACGGAGAGCCTCGTAGACAATCATACATACTGTATTGGATACATTTAGACTACGAACGTGTTCATCATTCATAGGAATGCGAAGGGCTTTTTCAGGATGCTCACGCATAAAATCCTCGGGCAATCCCTTATCTTCTCTCCCAAAGAGAAAATAATGATTCCCTGGTGTCGTGAAATCCGCATAGGAATAGACTTTTTCTGCAAACTTGGAAATCAAGTAGAGTTGACCATCCATTTTTTCCATAAATTCATCTAAACCATCATAGAAATAAATCTCAAGCTTGTCCCAATAATCCAGCCCCGCTCGCTTCATCTTACGATCGTCAATTGGAAATCCCATAGGCCTAATAATATGAAGGGGCGCATTTGTCGCTGCGCAAGTACGAGCAATATTACCCGTATTTTGTGGAATCTGGGGTTCAAATAATACAATGTGATTTGCCATGCCTTGTTTCCTCTCACTAGTGCAAAAAAATAGCCACACTGCCCGGAGTCAAGCTCAGCAAACAGCGTGGTTAAGGCATCGTTAACTTACCTCACAACAGGTTTGAAGTAAATCAGCGAAACTACTGTTTTAGTATATCACTTTCAGCTTGATTGTCAATAGAAATGACTTGATTTTTTCAATTTTTTTACAAACATATTTACATTAGCTAAAAATGCTTCTATATTCATTAAAATTACACGAAAATAGCTGATTTATATCTTAAATTTTTAACAAGTAAAATTATCAGTGGGACAATTTTCTACCCTAATAATGAAAAGAGTCGGTTGCCGAGTGCATTTTATTCTAAAAAAGAGTATGATAGATACATATTGAAAAAGTAGGTTATTTAATATGAAGATTATTCTTGTCGGAGGGGGGAAAGTTGGTTCTGCCCTTTGTCGTTCACTTGTCGCTGACAATCATGATGTTGTCCTCATTGAACAAAATGAAACTGTTCTTAACTACATGACAAGCCGTTTTGATATTATGGGAATTGCAGGTAATGGAGCTGATTTTGCTATACTAGAAGCAGCTAATGTCCAAGACTGTGATATTTTTATTGCTATGACTCAGTATGATGAAGTCAACATGGTTTCAGCTCTTCTGGCTAAAAAAATGGGGGCTAAAGAAACTATTGTTCGTGTCCGCAATCCTGAATATTCCAACCCCTATTTCAAAGAAAAAAATATTCTAGGTTTCTCTCTGATTGTCAATCCTGAACTCCTTGCAGCTCGTGCTATCGCTAATATTATCGATTTCCCAAATGCTCTATCTGTTGAGCGTTTTGCAGGTGGTTTGGTTAGTCTAATGGAATTTGTTGTCCGTAAGGATAGCAATATCTGTCAGATGTCTATCGCAGACTTCCGGAAAAAGTTTGGCAATGTGATCGTCTGTGCTATTGAGCGAGATCATAAGCTCATGATTCCAAGTGGAGATATGATCCTCCAAGACAAGGATCGGATTTTTGTTACTGGTAATCGTGTAGACATGATGCTCTTTCATAACTATGTCAAATCTCGTGTCGTTAAGAGCTTACTCATTGTCGGTGCTGGAAAAATCGCTTACTATCTCGTTGGTATTTTGAAAGATAGCCGTATTGATACCAAGGTCATTGAGCTCAATCCAGATCGGGCAGCATTTTTCAGCCAAAAATATCCGAAACTTTATATTGTCCAAGGCGACGGAACGGCAAAAGATATCCTCTTAGAAGAAAGTGCCCAACATTACGATGCTGTCGCAACTCTTACTGGCGTTGACGAAGAAAATATCATTACTTCTATGTTCTTAGACAGTGTAGGTGTTCAGAAAAATATCACTAAAGTCAATCGTACCAGTCTCCTAGAGATTATCCATGCTCCAGAGTTTTCGAGTATCATCACACCAAAAACAATCGCTGTCGATACCATTATGCACTTTATACATGGTCGTGCTAATGCCCAATATTCAGACCTTCAAGCTATGCACCACCTAGCAAATGGGCAGATTGAGACACTTCAATTTCTCATCAAAGAAGCCAATAAAATGACGGGCAAACCTTTGTCTCAACTTAAATTCAAAAAAGATTTGTTAATCGCTGCTATTATTCGTAATGGGAAGACCATCTTCCCAACTGGTGAAGATAGCCTTCAAGTCGGTGATAAGCTAGTGGTCATCACACTACTATCAAATATCACCAAGATTTATGATTTGTTAGAGAGGTAAGCTATGAATAGAAGTATGGTACGATTTCTTCTTGCAAAGCTACTCTTAATCGAGGCTGGTTTACTCTTGGTTCCAGTTAGCATTGCTCTTTATTATCGAGAATCGAGTCAAGTTTTTACAGCTCTTTTTTCTACTATTGGTATACTCGTAGTTTTAGGAGTCATCGGCATTATTAGCAAGCCTAAAAAACAACGTATCTATGCAAAAGAAGGGGTCTTGATTGTTGCTCTCTGCTGGATTCTCTGGTCTTTCTTTGGAGCTCTTCCCTTTGTCTTTTCTGGTCAAATCCCCAATATCATAGATGCCTTCTTTGAAATTAGTTCTGGCTTTACAACGACAGGGGCAACCATCCTAAACGACGTTTCTGTCTTAAGCCGTTCTCTTCTATTTTGGAGGAGTTTTACCCACCTCATCGGAGGAATGGGGGTGCTGGTGTTTGCTTTAGCAATTATGGACAACGCTAAAAATAGCCACCTAGAAGTCATGAAAGCTGAGGTCCCTGGACCAGTATTTGGTAAGGTGGTGTCTAAGCTTAAAAATACAGCTCAAATCCTTTATATCCTCTACTTGGCTATGTTTGCACTCTTTGTGGTTATTTATTACCTTGCTGGCATGCCACTCTACGATAGTTTTGTTATCGCTATGGGTACTGCTGGCACTGGTGGTTTCACTGTTTATAATGATGGTATCGCCCACTATCACAGTTCTCTCATTACCTATCTGACAAGTATCGGGGTTTTGATGTTCGGTGTCAATTTCAACCTCTACTACTACCTCATGCTCCGTCGTATCAAGGAATTCTTTTTTGATGAAGAACTTCGAGCATATCTCTTGATTGTAGCCATATCAACTGGCTTAATCACGCTAAACACACTCCACCTCTATAGTGGAGTTTCACAAAGCTTTGAGATGGCCTTCTTCCAAGTATCTAATATCATCACCACTACAGGTTTTGGATATGGAGATATCACGAACTGGCCTTTGTTCTCTCAATACATCTTGCTAATGCTGATGGCAATCGGTGGTTCTGCTGGTTCTACCGCTGGTGGTCTCAAGATCATCCGTGGAGTCATCCTGTCTAAAATTGCTAAATCAAGTCTTGTCTACCATATCACCTCACCGTGTGTTAACCCTTCAGGTTAATCAAACGGTTATTGATAAGGATACCCAGCACAAGATTCTGAAGTATTTTGTGGTTTATATCATGATTCTACTCAGTTTGATTTTCATCGTCAGTTTAGATACCAATAATTTAATGATTGTCACAAGTGCTGTTTTCAGTTGCTTTAACAATATCGGTCCTATTTTAGGAACAACTGCAAGTTTCTCAATTTTTAGTCCATTTTCAAAACTTCTACTATCCTTTGCAATGATTGCAGGACGTCTTGAAATCTATCCAATCATACTGCTCTTTATGAAGCGCACTTGGTCTAAACGTTAGAACAATCAAATTCACACCCTATCTCCCCTCTTCAAGAAACCTTTGAAGGGGGATTTTTTTTTGTTTTATACTCAATGAAAATCAAAGAGCAAACTAGTAAGCGAGCTGCAGGTTGCTCAAAGCACTGCTTTGAGGTTGCAGATAAGAGAGTGGGACAGAAATCGGTAATTCGTTAGAATTCGATTTCGTCGTCCCACCTCCGCACAGTTGAGTAGGGCTGTAAAAGCTGATAAAATCAGCGTAGTAGAGTCCACTCAACCACTGCGTCTTGCTCTACAATCCAAAGACAATTGAGAGGCTAGGATTTTTGTCCCAGCCTCACATATATAATCCAAGGCGAAGCTGACGTGGTTTGAAGAGATTTTCGAAGAGTATCAAAAGACAAGTCAGCCTTAAAACATGACAATTGGGAAAATAAACCACCTCACCTCCTATCTTTTAGCTATAATAAGAAAAAAATACAGGGGATACTTTATGGAAAAAGTCATAAAATCAATTCGAATACTCTTGTTCTTTGCCTTAATCCAACTGGCATTTTGTAGTTGTATCTTTTGGTCTGGAACCTCTCTAGCTCTCAAACAATCCTGTTTTTATTTTCTACTGGCTTTATTAGCCTTATCAGGAACTTGTGCCTTCATACATTATTTATCTAGTAACAATCTAAAAAGAAATCGACTGATTAATAGGAGTCGCTTTATCTTTTTATTTTATAGTATGATGATTGTGGTCAATCTCTGTGGAGTTGGCCTGGTTCTATCAGAGACTATCGTTACTGTCAACTTACTTCAAAAAGAAGCTGTAGACCTCATCCTCCCTTCCTTCTTTTTTCTCTTTGGAGTGGATCTCGTCACCTTTCTCCCTTTTAGAAAATGGAGAAGGCTACAAAAAAATTCCAGTAGTAAGGAAGTACGTTTTTCCATCATCATTATTTCCATTTTAATTTTTCTACGTAATCCAATCACCATTTTATCCATCACTTTTTATATTGGTCTTGGAGCTCTATTTCTCAATTTTTTATTTCCAAAAAACTTGAGACAGGAGGTGTCATTCTACGGTCATTTGATTCGGGATATTCTATTCGTCGTTTGTACCTTCCTCTTATGGTAACAAATAGAATCCTTTCAACAATTATGTTATAATTAGATAAAATTTTTTAGGAGATATATCAATGAACTTTTTTAAAGATTTTCGTAAACGACTCACTTGGTTTGGGATCTTGTTAATAGCCATCTTCCTCTCTCAAATTCCCATGCTAACTCTAGCTACACTAACTAAAATTCAGTTCAATCCAATCTGGTCAATAATCCTTGTTTCCCTTGTTTCGATTCTCGTGCTTGCCATCTTTTTATACGGAGCCCATAAGAGCAAGTTGCTGGATTTAAAATCTAAACTTTTTACCGTTAACGATGTTCCTCGCATTGTCTTTAGTTATCTAGCTATTTATGTTGGAAATCTTGTGGGTGGAATCTGGTTACAACTCATGAAACAAACAACAACCTCTAATCAACAAGTAATTAACAACCTTATTTCTGAAAGCTCTCTGATTAGCAGTTTCTTCCTCATCGTTTAATCGCACCTATTTGTGAAGAAATCATCTGTCGCGGGATTATTCCTACCAAACTCTTCCAAGGCTACGAAAAGTTGGGCTATGTTGTCGGTTGGCTAATCTTTCTTCTAGCACATACGCCTTCTAACCTCCCTTCCTTCTTGATTTATGGTTGGATGTCTGCTGTCCTCACTTGGACTGCTTATCGTACTAGACGTTTGGAAATGTCTATCTCGGTCCATATGCTACTTAATAGTATTAGCTTCATCTTACTTGCACTCTTTACAATTTTTATGAAGAATTTTGGCATGTAATCCCCAACTATCCATTCCCTTAGACTAGATCAATCGTCCCAGTCTAAGGGATTTTTGTTTCAACCAGATCTCTATCTTGAAAAATACATTTCCTTTTACCGACTCAAAAAATTTTTTATGCATAAATTTTATAGAACATAAAAAAGTTAACTTAACATGTATAAAGTACCTTTTCTTGTAGCCCTTTACGTAGTCAAAAGCTTGCTTGACAAAGGAATTCAATTCAAAAAACAGGTTCGTTTCATATTTGGTACTAACGAAGAAGCTCTTTGGCGTTGTATGGCGAGATAGAATGCCATTAAAGAACAAACCAGCATGGAATTTGCTCCCGATTCATCATTTCCATTAACCTATGATAAGAAAGAGCTCTTTCAGTTCAAACTTCATGGGATAGGGTCAGAACAACTAGCCTTAGATATAGGATGCCAAACTGTGTCTCGTTTTGTACCCTTTCCCAGAAAGAGAGCAAACAGAACACCAAGCAAATGAATATGCTATCTTAGATGATCTCTATCATGCTATGGATATCTATGTTGAAGCTGTTTATCGATTAGTGACCCAAGGGACCTCCTAAACTCTGTACCACACCATGGCGGAGTTTTAGAAGTTTTGTTAACACCGGCCTACAACAAAAGCCAAGAAAAGAATCTTCTTATACTCTTCGAAAATCTCTTCAAACCACGTCAGCTTTACCTTGCCGTACTCAAGTACAGCCTGCAGCTAGCTTCCTAGTTTGCACTTTGATTTCATTGAGTATTAGCTTTTTTACAACAGATTTCAGATAAGGCACAACTCAGATACTCATTTTTTACTACAAAACGAAATCTGACATACTAACTTTATTTGCCAAACAAAGTTAGTATGTCAGTTAGTCCACTTTCTAACTGTTACGACGGAAAAGAGGCTGGACAAAAAAAAACAATTTCAGGAGAGAATGCAGTCAATCTTCCCACAATAAAACGCATAGTATCAAGATTTTTCAATACCTGATATTATGCATTTTTTTAATCTTAAAGACTTTTCCCACCCTTTTTGGCTAGTGAAGCATTTAAGTAAGCTGTTTTTTTACACTACGAAACGGAGTTTGACAAATCAATTTCATTTGTCAAGCGTAGTTAGTAAGGCAGTTAGCTAGTTCGATTCCTTCCCATTACGACGAAAAAGCCCACAAATCAATACCATTCGTAAAACTTTACTAGTGGAGCGCCTAGCCAAGTTCCATAGAAACTTGGCGTTAGTTACTTAGATTGTTATACAATCACATAAATTTACTGAACTACGACACGAAGAGGCGAAAACGATTATTTTTCGCCAATGAGTTAGTAAGGCAGTTAGCTAGTTCGCCAAATAGCGACTAGCGTCCAACAATTAGGAACTTTAGTTCCAATTGTTGGTACTGAGTTACATTTTCTCTTCTAACTCCACATCCGGATACTTGTCTGCAAACCAACGGAGAGCAAAATCGTTTTCGAAAAGGAATACAGGTTGGTCAAAACGGTCTTTGGCCAAGATGTTTCTACTTGAAGACATACGCTCATCAAGATCTTCTGGTTTAATCCAACGAACTGTCTTTTTACCCATTGGGCTCATAACGACTTCAGCATTGTACTCGCCCTCCATACGGTGCTTAAAGACTTCAAACTGGAGTTGACCAACAGCTCCCAACATGTACTCGCCTGTTTGGTAATTCTTATAAAGCTGGACAGCTCCTTCTTGTACCAACTGTTCCATTCCCTTGTGGAATGATTTCTGTTTCATAACGTTCTTAGGCGAAACCTTCATAAAAATTTCAGGTGTAAAGGTTGGCAGTGGTTCAAACTCAAACTTGTTTTTCCCAACAGTTAGCGTATCTCCAACCTGGTAAGTACCTGTATCATAAACCCCGATAATATCTCCAGCTACGGCATTGGTTACATTTTCACGACTTTCAGCCATAAACTGAGTGACATTAGACAGTTTAGCCCCCTTACCAGTACGAGGGAGATTGACACTCATCCCACGCTCAAATTCACCAGATACGATACGGACAAAGGCGATACGGTCACGGTGACGAGGGTCCATATTGGCTTGGATTTTAAAGACAAATCCTGAGAAGTCCTTATCATAAGGATCAACAATTTCTCCGTCTGTTTTCTTGTGACCATGAGGTTCTGGAGCAAACTTGAGGAAGGTTTCAAGGAAGGTCTGCACACCAAAATTAGTTAGGGCTGATCCAAAGAATACCGGAGTCAAATCACCTGCAAGAATGGCTTCTTCCGAAAACTCATTTCCTGCTTCATTTAATAGTTCGATATCTTCTTTCACTTGCTCATAGAAAGGATTGCTTGCAAAAAGCTTATCTCCATCTTCTAGGCTAGCAAAACGTTCATCCCCTTTATAGAGTTCCAAGCGTTGGTTATAGAGATCATAGAGCCCCTCAAAGGCTTTCCCCATCCCGATTGGCCAGTTCATTGGATAACTGGCAATACCTAGAACTTCTTCCAATTCCTGCAAGAGATCTAGTGGCTCACGACCATCACGGTCCAGCTTATTCATAAAGGTAAAGACAGGAATCCCGCGGTGTTTGACAACCTCAAACAATTTTTTAGTTTGGGCCTCGATACCCTTGGCAGAGTCCACGACCATGACCGCAGCATCCACCGCCATCAAGGTACGATAGGTGTCTTCTGAGAAATCCTCGTGCCCTGGCGTGTCGAGGATGTTGACGCGCTTGCCATCGTAGTCAAACTGCATAACAGATGAAGTGACCGAAATCCCACGTTGTTTCTCGATATCCATCCAGTCAGATTTGGCAAAAGTCCCTGTTTCTTTCCTTTTACAGTACCAGCCTCCCGAATCTCTCCCCCAAAGTAGAGCAACTGCTCGGTAATGGTTGTCTTCCCCGCATCCGGGTGAGAGATGATGGCAAAGGTACGGCGTTTCTTAATTTCTTCTTGAATAGTCATATTTCTCTTTCTTTCTACTTTTTTAATTATTTCGATTGATAATTTGCTCTTTGTTACATTGGACTCTAACATTCCTTTCAACACTCCATTATATCGGATTTTAGAGACTTTTTCAATCGCTTATAAAAGAAAAGCAGACCAAGATATGAGGTCCGCTCTTCAAATTCTTTTGTTGATTATTTATATTTGTCACTCTTAATCTCGCATCACAGTTAAATTGTTTCTAGAGCCATTTTCTTTTGCCAACGTCTCTTAAACAAGATATCAAAGAGTACTAGGGCTGCAGATAGAATGATTGAAACCAGAAGATACTTTATCCATATAGGAGCATCTGAAATAAACGGCGTCGTATTTAAAAGCCCGTAATTTCCACCTGTTACGTGATTGACCCCAACTAGAAAAAGATTGAGAATAAAAGTGTAGGCGATAATTCGATACTTTTTAAGCAAGGTCTTATCGTAGTGATTCATCAGATAAACTAGCGAATTAACCAAAAGAGCGTAATGCCCAATCAAGAAAGAAAAGCTGGTAATATGCGGGAAATCATAAGGATCAAAAACGGGATAGCCCAAAGCAAATACTGCGCCACTAGCTCCCATAAGTGCAAAATACTGCTTGGTTTTCCATTTATCTGGTAAGAATACAACAGCGAACATGGCCAAACGGCAATGGTAAAGAGGCAAGCTGTTAGAAAATGGAATACTAAAACCTATATACCAGGTATAAAGAGCTAGCAGTTGAGCTATTTGAATCCACTTAAACAATCTAACAAATTTAGGATTTTTATAGTAGGTAAGAGCCCCATAAATAGATAATGCAAGAAGGCCTATCATGACTCCATACCAAAAAATCGGAATAGGAGGTGGTGTGGTTTGAGTTCTTGTAATAAAATGATGCATAAAGTCTCCTTAAAATAAAGAATTCAGTTGTTTGTTATCAATTCTTATGTTTATATTTTACAAGTTGATTGATGAAGATGAGAATTCCTGTCATCAAAATAGTTACGATGAGATAGTTAACCAAGCTACCATGATCACCAATCACAGGGGGCTTGCTCATAAAGCCATAATTCCCTCCTGTCAAGAGATTGGCTAGACAGATAATGGCATTGACTCCAAAAGTCATCTGACATATTTTCCAAATATCCCCTTTTTCAACCTCATAATATCTAACAAGATAAATCAAGCAATTTGCTAAGAGGGCCCAGTGGCCGAAAACATTGTTAACCGAGGAAACATGAGGAAAAGGAAAAGGATAGAAGACTGGATAAACTAAAGCCATAATAGAACCAAATACTCCAACCAGGGCAAAATATTGTTTGAAAAAGGTCTTGTTAGGAGCAAAAAGAATCATCCACATAGCCATGCGACTATGGTAAAAAGGGAGAGCCTCAGATAAGGGCAGGCGTGCCGAAATATACCAAGCGTTGATAATCAGTAATTGAATCAATTGTCCCCAATACCAAAAGTTTCTGTAACCTTTAGATGATGCGAAACGAATCGATAAAACAGCTATGATTACCAAAGAAGTGGGTAATAAGAAGTACCACGTCCCCAAATGAGGAGGGACTGTCTTTTTACTGGTAAAAAGCAAATCCCAAATTTTCATATGTCCTCCTTAACTTGTTCGAATCGGTCAATGTCTCCATCTTGTTTACCGACTAAAAACCAATGCTGTTCTTGCTTCTAATTTCAACCATTATATCGAATTAAAAACCTTTTTTCAATTTCTATTTCTTTTCAACTTAGCTCACCTTATTTATAGGAAAATATGGTAAAATAGAACAGATAAATAATCATCATTTCACGAAAGGATACCAGATGAAAATTACGCAAGAAGAGGTAACTCACGTTGCCAATCTTTCAAAATTAAAATTCTCAGAAGAAGAAACTGCTGAGTTTGCGACAACCTTGTCTAAGATTGTTGATATGGTCGAATTGCTCGGCGAAGTCGACACTACTGGTGTTGAACCAACGACTACCATGGCAGATCGTAAACCGTTCTTCGCCCAGACATAGCAGAAGAAGGAACTGACCGTGATCGCTTATTTAAAAATGTACCTGAAAAAGATAACTACTATATCAAGGTGCCAGCTATCCTAGATGATGGAGGAGACGCCTAATGACTTTTAATCATAAAACCATTGAAGAGTTGCACAACCTCCTTGTATCTAAGGAAATTTCTGCAACCGAACTAACGCAAGCAACGATCGAAGATATCAAGGCGCGTGAAGAGGCTATCAATGCCTTTGTCACTATCGCTGAAGATCAAGCTCTTGCTCAAGCTAAAGCTATTGACGAAACTGGAATTGACGCTGACAATGTCCTTTCAGGAATTCCGCTAGCTGTTAAGGATAATATCTCTACAGACGGTATCCTAACAACTGCAGCCTCAAGAATGCTCTACAACTACGAGCCAATCTTTGATGCGACAGCTGTTGCCAATGCAAAATCTAAGGGCATGATTGTTGTCGGAAAGACTAACATGGACGAGTTTGCCATGGGTGGATCAGGTGAGACTTCTTACTACGGTGCTACTAAAAATGCTTGGGACCACAGCAAGGTTCCTGGTGGATCATCAAGTGGTTCAGCTGCAGCTGTAGCTTCTGGACAAGTCCGTTTATCACTTGGTTCTGATACTGGTGGTTCTATCCGCCAACCTGCTGCCTTTAACGGGATTGTTGGTCTCAAACCAACTTACGGAACAGTTTCACGTTTCGGTCTTATTGCATTTGGTAGCTCCCTAGATCAGATTGGTCCTTTTGCACCAACTGTTAAAGAAAATGCCTTGCTTCTCAACGCTATTGCTAGCGAAGATGCTAAAGACTCTACTTCTGCTCCAGTCCGCATTGCCGACTTTACTTCAAAAATCGGTCAAGACATTAAGGGCATGAAAATTGCTTTGCCTAAGGAATACCTTGGCGAAGGGATTGACCCAGAAGTTAAGGAAACTATCCTCAACGCCGCTAAGCACTTTGAAAAACTTGGTGCTATCGTTGAAGAAGTGAGCCTTCCTCACTCTAAATACGGTGTGGCAGTCTACTACATCATCGCTTCATCAGAAGCTTCATCAAACTTACAACGTTTTGACGGTATCCGCTATGGTTTCCGTGCTGAAGACGCTAAAAACTTGGACGAGATTTACGTTAATACTCGCAGCCAAGGATTTGGTGATGAAGTGAAACGTCGTATCATGCTTGGAACTTTCAGCCTTTCATCAGGTTATTACGATGCTTACTACAAGAAGGCTGGTCAAGTTCGTACCCTCATCATCCAAGATTTTGAAAAAGTCTTTGCAGATTACGATCTCATCCTTGGTCCAACAGCTCCAAGCGTGGCCTTTGATTTGGATTCACTCAACCACGATCCAGTTGCCATGTACTTGGCTGACCTCTTGACCATCCCAGTCAACTTGGCTGGACTTCCAGGAATTTCAATTCCTGCAGGATTTGCCCAAGGTCTACCTGTCGGGCTCCAATTGATTGGTCCTAAATACTCAGAAGAGACTATCTACCAAGCTGCTGCTGCTTTTGAAGCAACAACAGACTACCACAAACAACAACCCGTGATTTTTGGAGGTGACAACTAATGAACTTTGAAACAGTCATTGGACTTGAAGTCCACGTAGAGCTCAACACCAATTCAAAAATCTTCTCACCTACTTCTGCCCACTTCGGAAATGACCAAAATGCCAACACAAATGTGATTGACTGGTCTTTCCCTGGCGTACTGCCAGTTCTCAATAAGGGTGTTGTCGATGCTGGTATCAAGGCAGCTCTTGCCCTCAACATGGACATCCATAAGAAGATGCACTTTGATCGCAAAAACTACTTCTATCCTGATAATCCTAAAGCCTATCAAATTTCCCAGTTTGATGAACCAATTGGTTACAATGGATGGATTGAAGTTGAGCTAGAAGACGGTACAACTAAAAAAATCGGTATTGAACGCGCTCACCTAGAAGAAGACGCTGGTAAGAACACCCACAGTACAGATGGTTTCTCTTATGTCGACCTTAATCGTCAAGGCGTGCCATTGATTGAGATTGTATCTGAAGCCGACATGCGCTCACCAGAAGAAGCCTACGCTTATCTAACAGCCCTCAAGGAAGTGATCCAATACGCTGGTATCTCTGACGTTAAGATGGAAGAAGGTTCTATGCGTGTAGATGCCAACATCTCCCTTCGTCCTTATGGTCAAGAGAAATTTGGTACCAAAACTGAGTTGAAAAACCTTAACTCCTTCTCAAACGTTCGCAAGGGTCTTGAATACGAAGTACAACGTCAGGCTGAAATCCTTCGCTCTGGTGGTCAAATCCGCCAAGAAACACGTCGTTACGATGAAGCCAACAAAGCAACCATCCTCATGCGTGTCAAGGAAGGTGCTGCAGACTACCGCTACTTCCCAGAACCTGACCTACCACTCTTTGAAATCTCAGATGAATGGATCGAAGAAATGCGTACTGAATTGCCAGAGTTTCCAAAAGAACGCCGTGCTCGCTACGTATCTCAACTTGGTCTATCAGACTACGATGCTATCCAGTTGACTGCCAATAAAGTCACTTCTGATTTCTTTGAAAAAGCTGTCGCCCTCGGTGGTGATGCTAAACAAGTTTCTAACTGGCTCCAAGGTGAAGTCGCTCAATTCTTGAACGCCGAAGGTAAGACACTGGAACAAATCGAATTGACACCTGAAAACTTGGTTGAAATGATTGCTATCATCGAAGATGGTACGATTTCATCTAAGATTGCCAAGAAAGTCTTTGTTCACCTAGCTAAATGGTGGTGGAGCACGTGAATACGTTGAAAAAGCAGGTATGGTTCAAATCTCAGATCCCGATGTCTTGATTCCAATCATCCACCAAGTCTTTGCCGATAACGAAGCCGCTGTTGCCGACTTCAAGTCAGGAAAACGTAACGCTGACAAGGCCTTCACAGGATTCCTCATGAAAGCAACCAAAGGCCAAGCCAACCCACAAGTCGCCCTCAAGCTACTTGCCCAAGAATTGGCGAAGTTGAAAGAGAACGAGTAAATATACTTTTGTTAATAGACTTTTCCACTAAAAAATAGAAAAGGAGAATAAATGAACAAATTTTTACGAGTACTATTTATTTTAGTTATTGTCGCCATGTTGGGTGCTTCTATTCTACAAATCTTTCTCCCATCATATATGGGAGAGCATTCTGGTTACGGTGTTTCTGCAGGATGGCAAAGAGAAATTGGAATTTGGAATCTAGCCGTTTTAATTATTATTCTTGCTGTTAATATTAAATACGATTGGTTTTACCTGAGAATTGCCCTTCTTGCCCTGATCATTGGTGGTATAGGAATAGGAACAAATCATTTGTTAAATTTTATTGAATATCATTCTCCTGTTAATGCGATTGGCGCTATCGAGAATTATATACTCGTATTTGGTTGGATTATAGGGTGGTTTATTGAAAATAAAACTATAAAACTCCAAAACTCTTTTTAGACATAAAATTTGGCAAAAACTGTTTTTGTACTCACATAGTTAGGAGACATATGAAAAAGTTATATACTCTTCTCGCCACTTGTTTATTGTTGTTCTTCTTCACACCATTTAACTCAATTGATGCTGGAGTTGGCCATTCGCGAAGTGGTAGCTCTAGCCGAAGTAGTTCAAGAAGTAGCAGCCGCAGTAGCTCAAGTCGTAGCTCTTCTTATAGAAGTAGTAATCGCTCTGGAAGCAGCTCCTCTAGTTCAGGTGGCTCTTTAGGTACTGGTATGAACATGCTTATCATGTTTGGTGTCGGAGGATTCTTACTCTACATGTTCATCAAATATCTAAACGACCTGAATTCATCTTCTGGCAAGTCTTACGGTAGTTCAACTGGATATAATCCACCTAGCCATCGCCGAGCAGAACACAACACACTAGCTGTTAGTCGTATCAAATATGGTGATCCAAACTTTGATGCTGATGCCTTCGCTTCATGGGTTAAAGAAGTCTATATTCAGTTACAGGCAGCCTGGACTAAAAAGGATTGGAATTTGGTTCGTTCTCTCGAAAGTACTAGTCTCTATTCCCAACATAGTACTCAACTCGAAGATCATATTCGGGCAAAAACAACCAATGTCTTAGAAAAAGTCTATGTTGAAAATATCCGCATCAAAGATTTCTATGAAAATCCTGATGGTAACGATACCCTTGTTGTTATCTTGTCATCTACACTCAGAGACTATGTTATCGATGATGAGACTCGTAAGGTTATCGAAGGAGACCCTCAACAAGATCTATTTACAGTTTATCAAATGAACTTTATCCGCAAACATGGTAGCCAAACCGAAAACAATGTTCAAGATGAGGCTGTTAGCGACCACTGTCCAAACTGTGGCGCTCCACTTAAAATCTCAGCTATTAGCCAATGTGAATACTGCGGAGCTGATCTCACACGTAGTCCAAACCAATGGGTACTCGATACCTACGATGTTGTGGATGAAGACGAACTTTATAATTAGGAGGAAATTATGGGATTTATTCGTGCCGCCCTATCTTCAGGGCTTAATAGTTTCAACGATAGCAAATTTAAAGAAGCGATCGTACTTCCAAATAACCTAACAGCAGATGCTTTGGCCATTAAAGGTCAACTTCTTTCAAAAGATCCAGACGGCAAATCTAGACAAAGCAATCAAAACACTGGACTACTAACAGATGGTAGTGTCGTTATTGTTCCTCAAGGCTATGTCGCTATTCTAGTGAACAACGGTACCTTCCTTGGAGATGTCTTAGAAGCTGGTAGCCACGAATGGCGTTCAGGAGATAATGCCTGGCTTCTTGAAAAAGGTGGCCTAAAGGGTACTTGGGAAAACTTCAAAAACCGCTTCTCATTTGGTGGTCAAGTCATTACCCAACAAGAAATCATCTTTATTCGTATGCAACCCGTTGCCGGAAATAAATTCGGTACACAAAATGCTGTAGAATACTTCAGTGAACGTTATCAACAACTGCTCAACATCCGTTTCTATGGCTTGTTTGATATCAAAGTTGCTGATCCAGTCCTATTCTATGTTAGCTCCATCAGTCAACAAATTGAAGACCATAAAGCCTTTACATTACAAAATGTAGCTCAAGGAACACTCCGACAAAATATCGCACCAAAGATTGCCATTGCAATTGCTAAATTTACCAATGAAAACAAGGTAGATATCTATAGCCTTAATGCCAATCAAGATACTTTCAATGAGCTAGCTAAACAAGAAGTTAATAAGGTATGGGTTGGACTTTATGGGATTGAAACAACCAACATCCTGCTTGAAGATTTGAGCTATGATCAAGAAAGCTTAGATATTGTCCGTAAGCTTGATAGCGAGCTTGTCGCTATGAAGTACAATACGATTGAGATTGAAGAACGTCGTGCTCGTAATGAAGCTCTCATCGCTGCTGCTAACAATGAAGGCAATGGCAATGGTATGAACATGATTATGGGAATGAACCTAGGACAAACACTTGGTGGTCAACTCAACCAACAAGCCCAAACTCAAGCCCCTGTTCAAAATAACGGGCAAACTGCAAGCAAGAACTTTTACATCGAGGTAGACGGTAAGTATGTTCTCGTAACCAAAGATGAAGAAGGAAATATCGTACCAGTCAACTAATTCAAGCTCATCTGATATTTGAGAATTATTGCATTTTATGGTACAATAAAGAGTAAACTATTTATTAAAGAGGTAAAATCATGATTGAAGCAAGTAAACTAAAGGCTGGTATGACTTTTGAAACAGCTGAAGGAAAATTGATCCGCGTTTTGGAAGCTAGCCACCACAAACCAGGTAAAGGAAACACTATCATGCGTATGAAATTGCGTGATGTCCGCACTGGTTCAACTTTTGAAACAAGCTACCGCCCAGAAGAAAAATTTGAGCAAGCGATCATCGAAACAGTTCCAGCTCAATACTTGTACAAAATGGACGACACAGCTTACTTCATGAACACAGAAACTTACGACCAATACGAAATTCCTGTTGTGAATGTTGAAAACGAATTGCTTTACATCCTTGAAAACTCAGATGTAAAAATCCAATTCTACGGAACTGAAGTAATCGGTGTAACTGTACCAACTACTGTTGAATTGACAGTTGCTGAAACACAACCATCTATCAAAGGTGCTACTGTTACAGGTTCTGGTAAACCAGCAACAATGGAAACTGGTCTTGTCGTGAACGTTCCAGACTTCATCGAAGCAGGTCAAAAATTGATTATCAACACTGCAGAAGGAACTTACGTTTCTCGCGCCTAATCTCTAGAAACTAGAAAGAGGTCATTCTATGGGAATTGAAGAACAACTTGGCGAAATCGTCATCGCCCCACGTGTACTTGAAAAAATCATTGCTATTGCAACTGCGAAAGTTGAAGGAGTACACTCTTTTTCAAACAAATCAGTATCTGACACCCTTTCAAAACTTTCTCTTGGTCGTGGCGTATATCTAAAAGAAGCAAACGATGAGCTCACAGCTGATATCTACCTCTACCTAGAGTACGGTGTCAAAGTTCCTAAGGTTGCTATGGCTATCCAGAAAGCTGTTAAGGATGCTGTCCGTAACATGGCTGATGTTGAAATCTCTGCTGTCAACATTCACGTTGCAGGTATCGTTCCAGATAAAACACCAAAACCAGAATTGAAAGACTTATTCGACGAGGACTTCCTCAATGACTAGTCCATTATTAGAATCTAGACGTGAACTACGTAAGTGTGCCTTCCAAGCCTTGATGAGTCTTGAATTTGGTTCAGATCTAGAAACTGCTTGTCGCTTCGCCTACACACATGATCGCGAAGATACAGACGTACAACTTCCTAACTTCCTTGTAGAGCTCGTTTCTGGTGTCCAAGCTAAAAAGGATGATCTGGACAAACAAATTACTCAACATTTGAAAACCGGTTGGACCATCGATCGTCTGACTTTGGTAGAAAAGAATTTACTACGCCTAGGAGTTTTTGAAATCACTTCATTTGATACTCCTCAACTCGTAGCTGTTAACGAAGCTATTGAACTTGCTAAGAGCTTTTCAGATCAAAAGTCAGCCCGTTTCATCAATGGACTCCTTAGTCAATTTGTGACAGAAGAAGATTAAATAATATAGAAAAAGTGTTTGACAATTATCAAACACTTTTTTCTTTGCCTTCCACTATCTAAAAAAGTGGTAATAGACATAATTATAAACAAATATCCAGATGGGTTTTACATAAATGAGAAAATTGAAAAAACTATGGCATAGGATGGTAATTTTTAAGTTCTTTGTCCAACGGTAGACCAGAGCATAGAAGAGACCGCCTAAACTATAAATGATCAAACTGATAGGATCTCGGTGAGTTAGGATCAAATGACTAAGTCCAAAGATAAGAGCAGATAGGATAACATCCAGATAGTACTTGGACTGGGGGAAAAAGGTATTCATAAAATACCCTCTATCAACCAGTTCCTCCAATATAGGTCCGACGACTACTGTTAAACTAAAACTGAGAACAGTTGATAGAAAAGTTGGTTGCCCATTGGAGTATAGAATCGAAAGAATGTCTTGAAAGATATACTTGTTATCAATTAAGTGATGAAACTGTAACTGAAAAGCATCCACCAATTGACGATCAAAATAAGTAGCCACTAGACCAACTACAAGGTAAAAGAATCTTGACTTCTTAGAACCCTTTTTTTCAAAAATATAGAGCATCTCTTTCTTTTTGAGCCAGTAGATAAATAATAGCAAAAGAGCTATTACTTCAACTGTTGAAAAGATAGAATAGCCATCTATCCCCCATCCTAAAAACTTAGTCAGATGCACAATCCCTAACTCTGGTAGATAAACCGATAAGAATACCAGTAAGATAAAGACTCCCAAATGCCCTAGTTTTTTCATACTCACTCCTAAAAAATTACCTTGATGGAGGGAAAGAATAACAACCCCCTATTCAGTTTATCAGTTATATACTGACCAAGCACAGCATAAAATCTATAAAAACTTAGTCTATTCTCTGTAGCACTTATAGATTATCATTCCTTATTATATAATATACATCTTTTTTTATGACTCTCAGTTCTATTTCCTCAACTGTCAATTTTTAATCCTGAAATGAATTTTTGAGAGAAACCAAAAAGCTAGAACCTTTTTTAGTTCTAGCTGTCTTTTTAATATTTTCTAAAGCGTTGATAACGTTCTTCCAAAAGTTTCTCCAACGATAATTGTTTTAATTGTTCAATTTCTGTTTGAAGTTCATTTTTCACACGAGCTAGCAACTCTTTGGCAGAGAGACCTCTCTCTGAAATAACCTTATCTACGACTTCCATCTCCAAAAGTTCATGTGAAGTGATTTTCATCAACTCAGCTGCTTCCATGGCACGCGTGCCATCTTTCCAAAGAATAGAAGCAAATCCTTCAGGACTGAGAACTGCATAGATCGAGTTTCTAACATCCAAACACGGTCAGCTACTGCAAGAGCTAAAGCCCCTCCTGATCCACCTTCACCGATAATAATGGCGATAATGGGCACTTTGAGGTCGCTCATCTCCATGAGGTTACGAGCAATGGCTTCACCTTGACCACGTTCTTCTGCTCCTACACCAGGATAGGCACCCGCAGTATTGATAAAGGTTACAACTGGACGACCAAACTTTTCTGCTTGCTTCATCAAACGAAGGGCTTTTCGGTAACCTTCAGGATGAGGTTGACCAAAGTTACGGTTAAGATTATCTTGTAAACTTTTACCTTTTTGGATTCCAACAACAGTCACTGCTTGATCTCCCAACCAACCGATACCACCAATAATAGCACCATCATCACGGAAGGAGCGATCCCCATGCAACTCAATAAAATCATCAAAAATTCCTGATGCGAAGTCCAAGGCTGTTAGGCGAGTTTGTTCACGAGCTTCTCTAACGATTTTCGCAATATTCATCAACTCTCCCTCCTGTGTAGTCTTACTAATCGAGCAATCGTATCTGGCAATTCTCGCCGTTTAATAATTGCATCTACAAAACCATGTTCCAGTAAAAACTCTGCTTTCTGGAAGTCTTCTGGTAGGTCTTCTCTTACTGTATTTTTAATCACACGGCGTCCAGCAAAACCTACCAAACTTTGGGGTTCTGCCAAGATGATATCCCCTTCCATAGCGAAGGAAGCTGTTACTCCTCCAGTCGTCGGGTCTGTAAGGATTGTCAGATAAAAGAGACCTGCATTTGAATGACGTTTGACTGCGGCAGAGATTTTGGCCATCTGCATCAAGCTCATGATTCCTTCCTGCATTCGTGCTCCACCAGAAGCTGTAAACAATATGACAGGTAATTTTTCAGCGGTCGCATATTCGAACAAGCGAGTGATTTTCTCACCAACAACTGTCCCCATTGACGCCATAATAAAGTTAGAATCCATGATGCCAAGGGCAACCTTCTCTCCCTTAATCAAAGCTGTTCCTGTTACAACAGCCTCATCAAGACCTGTCTTTCACGCATCAAAGTCAATTTTTTACGATAGCCTGGAAAATTCAAAGGATCCTGAGTCTCAATCCCTTTAAACATTTCCAAAAATGTACCCATATCAATGGTTAAAGCTAAACGCTCTTGAGCTGAAATACGGAAGGTATAGCCACAGTGAGGGCATATACGCTCACTCCCCAAGTCCTTTTGGTAAATCGTATATTTACAACCTGGACATTGGGAGAAGAGCTCATCTGGAACCTCTGGCTTGATCTGAGGTTGATTTACAGTCGAACGATTGGGATTGATTCGAATATATTTATCTTTTTTACTAAATAGAGCCATACATCCCCCTTTTCAGTCTTATACTATTTTTATACTCAATGAAAATCAAAGAGCAAACTAGGAAGCTAGCCGCAGGTTGCTCAAAGCACTGCTTTGAGGTTATAGATAAGACTGACGAAGTCAGTCACATATATAATCCAAGGCGAAGCTGACGCAGTTTGAAGAGATTTTCGAAGAGTATTACATTATTCTTTTTCTTGATAGTGTGGTAAGAAGGTCTCCATCAAGAATGAAGTATCGTAGTCCCCTGCTATCACTCGACGATCTGAAATCAAATCGAGTTGGAAATCAGCATTGGTGACAACCCCTTCAATTTCGAGTTCATATAGAGCTCGTTGCATTTTCATAAGAGCATCAAAACGATTTTCGCCATGAACAATAATTTTAGCAATCATACTATCATAGTAGGGTGGAATAGTGTAACCTGGATAAACTGCAGAATCTACGCGCAAGCCAACACCACCACTTGGGAGATAAAGGTTGGTAATCTTACCAGGACTTGGTGCAAAATTAAAGGCTGGGTTTTCTGCGTTGATACGGCACTCAATAGCATGTCCTTTTAGAACAATGTCTTCTTGTTTCAAGGTCAATGGTTGACCTGCTGCGATACGGATTTGTTCCTTGACAATATCCACACCAGAAACAAATTCGGTTACTGGGTGTTCCACTTGGACACGCGTATTCATCTCCATAAAGTAGAATTTACCAGTTGCTTCATCTAGAAGGAATTCAATGGTACCAGCATTTTCATAACCAACAGATTCTGCTGCGCGGACTGCTGCAGCACCGATTTCATTACGAAGTGTTTTCCCAATAGCAATAGAAGGACTTTCTTCTAAAACCTTTTGGTTATTTCGCTGAAGCGAACAGTCACGTTCACCTAGGTGAATCACATGTCCCATTTGGTCAGCAAGAATCTGTACTTCAATATGGCGGGCAGGATAAATCACACGCTCTAGGTACATAGCCCCATTACCAAAGTTTGCTTTGGCTTCACTAGAGGCTGTTTCAAAGGCTGATACAAGATCTTCCGCCTTTTCAACCTTACGAATTCCTTTACCACCACCTCCAGCTGAAGCTTTCAGCATGACTGGATAACCTATTTTTTCGGCAATAGAAAGGGCCTCTTCTGCAGTATGGACTTCGCCATCTGATCCAGGAATGACGGGCACATTAGCCTTAATCATTTGGGCACGGGCGTTAATTTTATCCCCCATGACATCCATTACACGAGCTGATGGTCCGATAAATTTGATTCCAACTTCTTCACACATAGTTGCAAATTTGGAATTTTCACTTAAAAACCCAAATCCAGGGTGAATAGCTTCAGCTTCAGTCAATACTGCAGCTGAAAGGATAGCATTGATGTTCAGATAAGATTCTGTAGCCTTCCCAGGACCGATACAGATAGCCTCATCAGCCAAAAGAGTGTGGAGAGCTTCCTTGTCAGCAGTCGAATAAACAGCAACTGTGGCAATTCCTAACTCTCGTGCCGCACGAATAATACGAACAGCAATTTCACCACGATTGGCAATTAAAATCTTACGAAACATGGAAAACCTCCCTAGTTTCCAATAGCAAAGGTTAGAGTACCGCTTGCTGCTAGCTTACCATCTACTTCTGCCTTCGCTTCTACTACGGCAATTGTGCCACGACGTTTGACAAAAGTTGCTGTCATAACAAGCTGGTCACCAGGAACCACTTGCTTTTTAAATTTAACCTTGTCCATTCCAGCATAGAAGACCAGCTTCCCTTTGTTCTCAGGTTTTGAGAGTTCTAAAACGCCTGCTGTCTGTGCCAAGGCTTCCATGATTAGTACACCTGGCATCACAGGGTAAGCCGGGAAGTGTCCGTTGAAGAAAGGTTCGTTAATCGTTACATTTTTAATGGCAACGATTGTATCTTCATTGACTTCTAAAACACGATCCACTAAGAGCATGGGATAGCGGTGGGGTAAAGCTTCTTTAATTCCTTGAATATCAATCATTTGATACGTACCAAGCCTTTCCCAAACTCAACCATTTCTTCATTTTTAACAAGAATTTCTGTTACAACACCGTCTTTAGGTGCTGGAATTTCGTTCATAACTTTCATAGCTTCAATGATGACCAAGGTTTGGCCTTTTTAACAGTATCACCGACTGAAACAAAATTAGGTTTGTCTGGTCCGGCAGCCAAGTAAGCAACTCCGACAAGTGGACTTTCTACAAGGTCTCCTTCAGCTACAGATTCAGTAGTATTTGATTCTGGAACAGTTTCTACAGCTGGTGCTGTAGTTGGAGCTTGTGGTGCAACTGTAGGTACAGCTGCTGGAACTACAGGTTGAGGTGCTGGACTTGTTTCTGCCACAAGTTTCGCTTCATTCTTACTGAAAAGCAACTCGTCCGTTCCATTTTTATAAGAAAATTCTTTCAAGCTTGACTGGTCAAATTGTGCCATCAAGTCTTTGATTTCATTTAAATTCATTTTTACTTATTCTCCCAACGTTTGAAAGCAAGAACTGCGTTATGCCCACCAAATCCAAAAGTATTTGAGATAGCATAAGGAATTTCATGTTCCAAGCCTTGTCCATAAATAACGTTTGCTTCAATGTAGTCTGACACTTCTGTTGTCCCAGCTGTCATTGGAACATAGTTGTTACGGATTGCTTCAATTGTTGCAATAGCCTCAACTGCACCTGCTGCACCCGAGCAAGTGTCCTGTAAATGACTTGGTTGAAGATACAGGTACTTCCTTACCAAGAACCGCTACGATAGCACCACTTTCTCCCTTTTCATTAGCAGGAGTTGATGTACCGTGAGCATTGACATAAGCTACTTGGTCTGGTGTGATTTCAGCTTCCTCCAAGGCAAGTTTGATAGCTTTAATAGCACCTTGACCTTCTGGATGTGGTGAAGTCATATGGTAGGCATCACAAGTGTTCCCGTAACCAACAACTTCCGCTAGGATAGTTGCTCCGCGTTTCAGCATGCTCTAAACTTTCAAGGACTAACATACCTGATCCTTCACCCATAACAAATCCATTACGGTCTTTGTCAAATGGAATAGAAGCACGAGTTGGATCCTCTGTTGTTGAAAGAGCTGTTAAGGCTTGGAAACCAGCAATCGCAAATGGTGTAATAGAGGATTCTGAACCACCAACTAGCATGATATCTTGGAAACCAAATTTGATAGAACGGAAGGCATCTCCGATAGCATCATTTGATGAAGCGCAAGCTGTGTTGATAGATTTACAGATACCATTGGCACCAAAGCGCATAGCTACATTTCCTGCAGCCATATTTGGCAAAGCTTTTGGAAGTGTTAACGGTTTAACACGTTTTGGTCCTTTTTCGTGAAGTCGAAGCACTTGGTCTTCGATTTCTCTGATTCCACCTATACCTGATGCAACGATGACACCAAAGCGGTCTTTATCAAGCGCTTCTACGTCAAGATTTGCATTGTTCACTGCTTCTTGAGCAGCATACAAGGCATACAAAGAATAATCATCGAAACGATTGGTATCTTTTTTCACAAAATATTTGTCAAAAGGAAAATCATTAATCTCTGCTGCATTATGGACGTCAAAAGCACTGTGATCAAACTTGGTGATTTCACCAATTCCAATTTTTCCATTCTTTAAACTGTTCCAAAATTCTTCTGGCGTATTCCCAATTGGAGATGTTAATCCATAACCTGTTACTACTACACGATTTAGTTTCATTTTCATACCTCTATTTTAACTCTTATTGCATGGTTAGTCCACCATCAATCGCAATGACTTGTCCCGTTAGATAATCTTGGCTTGCAAGAAAGGCTGTGACCTCTGCCACTTGATCAGCTTGGCCAAATTGTTTCATCGGAATTTGTGCCAACATGGCATCTTTTACCTTATCAGATAACACTGCTGTCATATCTGATTCAATCATTCCTGGAGCAATAGCATTGACACGCACATTACGATTGGCTACCTCACGTGCTACTGATTTAGTAAATCCAATCAAACCTGCCTTTGAAGCAGCGTAGTTCGCTTGACCGATATTTCCCATCAAACCAACGACACTAGACATATTGATAATAGCACCTTCACGTGCTTTTATCATCTGCTTCAAGACTGCTTGTGTCATATTAAAAGCACCCGTTAGATTGACTTTCAAGACCTTCTCAAAATCTTCTTCTGTCATCTTCAGCATGAGAGTGTCTTGAGTAATCCCGGCGTTATTAACTAGGACGTCAACTGAACCTAGCCCTTCAATAGCTTGGTCCACCATTCGTTTTGCATCCGTAAAATCAGAAACATCACCAGAAATAGCAAGGACCTTCACCCCGTAAGGTTTAAATTCGTCTAGAAGCTCCTCGGAGATTTCACCACGACTATTCAAGACAACGTTGGCTCCCAAGCTGGCAAATTTATGAGCAATGGCAAGACCAATTCCTCGACTTGAGCCTGTAATAAAGACATTTTTCTGTTCTAGTTTCATTTTTCTCCTTTCAGAACTTCTATCACTCTTCTCTAATTTTCTAAGAATGCTAGCAAACTTGCTTGATCTTCCACATTAGCAAGTTGAGCAGTTTTATCAATCTTTTTAACAAATCCTGACAAGACTTTTCCAGGACCAATTTCGATAAAACGAGTCACCCCAGCTTCTTGTATAAGAGCAATACTTTCATAAAAACGTACAGGTTCCTTAACTTGACGAGTTAAGAGTTCTGCAATTCGTTCTTTTTCCATGACTTTTGCTTCTGTATTACCAACAAGTGGACAAGCAAAGTCATTAAATTCAACATCTTCTAGGACTTGAGCTAATTTTTGACTAGCAGATTCCAATAAAGCTGTATGGAAAGGTCCAGAAACATTTAGCGGAATTAAGCGTTTTGCTCCTGCTTCTTGCAAGAGTTCAACTGCTCTATCCACTGCATCTACCTCACCACCAATAACAATTTGACTTGGGGTATTGTAGTTAGCTGGAGTTACAATGCCAAGTTGAGAAGCTTCTTGACAAGCTTGTTCAATAACTTCAACTGGAGTATTGAGTACGGCTACCATTTTACCAGACCCAGCAGGTGCCGCTTCTTCCATATAAGCTCCACGTTTAGCAACTAGAGCCACCGCATCTTCAAAATCCAAGGCGACACTAGCTACAAGGGCAGAATATTCACCAAGAGACAGACCTGCCACTATATCTGGTTGGTAACCTTTCTCCTTTAGTAGTCGGTAAATGGCAACGGATGTAGCCAAAATAGCTGGTTGTGTGTAACGAGTCTGATTTAGCTTCGTTTCATCGTTATCAATCAAGTCACGAAGATCATAACCTAAGACCTGGCTAGCTTGGTCGATTGTTTCCTTGACGATAGCATATTGGTCGTATAGTTCACGTCCCATTCCAAGGTACTGGGCTCCTTGACCTGCAAATAGAAAGGCTGTTTTAGTCATTTCTTGTAACTCCTGCCCAACGAGCGGCTTCTTTTTGAATTTTCTCAGCTGCACCATAGTAGATATCTTTTAAGATTTCTTCAACTGTTTCTTCTTTAGATACCAAACCTGCAATCTGGCCGGCCATTACTGAACCGCCATCTACATCACCATGAACAACAGCCTTAGCTAAGGCTCCAGCGCCCATTTGTTCAAAGATTTCTAAGTCTGGATTTTCTTGTTTAAAGGCATCTTTTTTTCAGCTTGCTCGAAATCACGAGTCAATTGATTTTTGATAGCACGAACTGCGTGTCCAAAATGTTGTGCTGAAATGGTTGTATCAATATCACGAGCTTTTAAAATTTTAGATTTATAGTTTGGATGAGCATTTGATTCTTTAGCAACTACGAAACGAGTTCCTACTTGCACAGCTTCTGCACCAAGCATAAATCCAGCTGCTGCTCCCTCACCGTCTGCAATACCACCTGCAGCGATAACAGGGATTGAAACAGCTGCCGCAACTTGACGAACCAAGGTCATGGTTGTTAATTTACCAATGTGTCCACCGGCTTCCATACCTTCACAAATGACAGCATCCGCTCCGATTTTTTCCATGCGTTTTGCCAAAGCGACACTAGGAACTACCGGAATAACAGTGATTCCAGCCTCATGGAATCGTTCCATGTATTTACTTGGGTTTCCTGCACCAGTTGTGACTACCTTAACCCCTTCTTCAATAACGAGGTCAACAATATCATCAACAAATGGAGACAAGAGCATGATATTGACACCAAAAGGCTTGTCTGTTAAAGATTTAATCTTATCGATATTAGCTTTAACCACTTCTTTAGGTGCATTTCCTCCACCGATGATACCGAGACCACCAGCTTTTGAAACAGCTCCAGCCAAGTCGCCATCTGCCACCCAGGCCATTCCACCTTGGAAGATTGGATATTTAATGTTTAATAGTTCAGTGATACGTGTTTTCATATTGCCTCCATAAGTCTTGCTTACGTAATAGTTCGAATTCATTATAATTTGACCGTCAAACTATTACCTAAACAAGAGGGAGCGGGTGCCCCCTACTCCTTCTTCATTTATTTTATACTCTTCAAAAATCAAATTCAAACCACGTCAGCCTCGCCTTGCCGTATTCTAGTACAGCCTTCGGCTAGCTTCCTAGTTTGCTCTTTGATTTTCATTGAGTATTAATTATTTTGTTTGCTCTTCAACGTAAGCAACCAAGTCACCAACTGTTTTCAAGTTGTCTTCAGCTTCGATTTGGATATCAAAAGCATCTTCGATTTCTGAGATTACTTGGAACAAGTCCAATGAATCTGCATCCAAATCATCAAAAGTAGATTCAAGTGTTACTTCTGATGCATCTTTTCCAAGTTCTTCAACGATAATTTCTTGTACTTTTTCAAATACTGCCATGATAGACTCCTTTAAAATAAATAGTTTTTATAACAATGTGTTCACCACATGATTACCTAAATTGTAACAATAAGCGTGCCCCATGTCAAACCTCCACCGAAGCCTGACAAGAGAATTTTTTGACTCCCATCCAAACGGATGAGCCCCTCTTCTACACACTCTGATAGTAAAATTGGGATACTTGCCGCGCTCGTATTTCCATACTTGGTCATATTAGCAGGAAGCTTATCACGGTCTACACCAATTTTTCTAGCCATTTTATCTAAAATCCGAATATTAGCTTGATGAAGCAAGAGATAATCTAATTCCTCTGCCGATATCGAACTTTTTTCAATGGTCTTTTTAATAGATTTAGCCACATCTCGAATTGCAAAGTCAAAAACTGCTCTCCCATCCATTTTCAAGAAAACATCGGATTCTTCTTGAATAGAAAATGGTGAAATCAATCCTGTCTGTCCATAAGTGAGACAATCACCGCGAGAACCATCACTATTGAGACTTTCAGCTAAGAAATGTTCTTGGTCACTTGCCTCAAGTAATACTCCACCGGCTCCATCTCCGAACAAGACAGCGGTTGAGCGGTCAGACCAGTCCAAAGATTTCGACATAGTCTCACTACCGATAACCAGACCCTTGCGATATGCTCCTGAAGAAATGAATTTTTCGGCAGTTGAAAGGGCAAAGATAAATCCACTACATGCTGCTGTTAGATCATATGCAAAAGCTTTATGAGCGCCGATCTTAGCCTGAACACGTGCCGCTGTAGAAGGCATCATCGAGTCAGGTGTCATAGTTGCTAGAATAATGAAATCTAACTCTTCAGCAGAAATCCCCGACTTGTCTAGGAGTTTTCTTGCAACCTCTGTAGCCAAATCCCCTGTTGATTCTGTTTTAGAAATATGGCGTTCTTTAATCCCTGTACGACTTGAAATCCATTCATCACTCGTATCCATGACTTGAGCCAAGTCCTCGTTAGTGATGATCTGCTCCGGAGTATAATGAGCGACCTGGCTTATTTTTGCAAAAGCCATTACTTCAAATCCTCCAAAAAGTGATAAAGATTCGTCAACCCTTTACCCATAACCACTATCTCTTCAGGACTCATGCCTTCGATAATTCTTTCGACCATGGCCTTATGGAAACGTTTATGGAGACGATGTACGAGTCGACCTTTCTTGGTCAAATGCAGATGTACTACACGACGATCCTGATCTGAACGTAAGCGTTCGATGTAACCTTTTCGTTCCAAGTTGTTCAAGCTAGTTGTCACTGTCCCTAGAGTTACCATTAATTCTTTGGACACTTGACTTGGAGTTACTTCTGGATACTTGCCAATAACATCAATCGTGTGCATTTCCTTGATAGAGATATCCTTGAAACGACTACCTCGCAAGCTTACTTCCTCGATCACTAGGACATTGTTAAAAATTGATGTTAAATAGTCATTGACTTGTTGGTAGTCCATTTCTCTTCCCTCCCTTATCAAAAAAGTTTAACTATCAAAACATTTGACAAAAAAAGTATATCAAACTTCAAAGAATTGTGCAAGTATTTTTTTATTTTCCGATAAATTTTGGACGTCTTCTTTCAGAATGTGCACGAACACCTTCTTTAAAATCTTCAGTATAGGATAGCGATCTTTGTAGTTCCAATTCAAGTTGAGCATATTCATGCCACTGCTTAAACTCGCTCTCCCAAACTAACTTCTTAACAGCAGCATAAGAGTTAGAAGAACCACGTCTCAACTTCTTCAATAGTTGTTCTCTTGTCTTTTCTAACTGTTCACTAGCGCACATACGATAGACAGCTCCAGCTTCCAGTGCTTTTTCTGCTGTGAAAGCTTCACCAGTCATAGCTAATTGCGTTGCCCGAGTCGCACCAAGTGATCGTGTAAGTAAGAATAAACCACCCGCATCTGGAGCCAAGCCCACGCCTACAAAGGCCTGGATAAATTTAGCTTTGTCAGAAGCAATACAGAAATCAACTGCTAAAGCCATATTAGCTGCTGCCCCAGCAACTGCTCCATCCACCTCCATAATGACTGGCTTAGGAATCTGTTTAATTTTATAAGAAATCGTATTTACCAACTCTGCAATTTGGGTGAGGGAATCAATATCATCCTCATCGACAGCACGTTTCATTTCCACTAAATCCCCTCCAACAGAGAAGACTTTGCCGGCAGCATTAATGAGAATAAATGAAACCGAAGCATCTTTCTCAGCCAATTCCAATGCTTCTAGAATTTCTTGACACATAGGAATATGAAAACCATTTGCCACCTCAGGACGATTCAGAGTTATCATTGCTAAATCGTCTTGAACTTGATAGAGAATATGATTCATAGCCACTCCTTTTAAATTATAACGATATTTAAATTATTTTATTTTCAAATTATATCTTTTTCCGGCTTATTATACAAGAGAAAAATCGACCGAAAGTGTATCGGCCGATTTTAAAACCTTAGTTTGGTCTCTAAAAATACAGGAAAACCAGTACTTGTATCATCCATGAAATCATAAATCACCTCAAGCAGCCGCCCTCCTTCTCTCTGATAAAGCTGTTCTTTGTTGGAGCCTTTATAATAGAATTCTCCTGAAACTATGTAAAAAATACGATTTGGATCTTCAAGGTAGGCAAAAAGATTTCCTGTAAAAGGAGCTTCCTTATTTCCGTCCTTGTTAACCAGACTTGTAGCTAAGAGTTTCGTGATTCCTCTAAATTGTCCACTTTCATCTGTTCGACAATAAAACTTGATTCTAGCTACATAGTTAGGATTGACGATAATCTTTTCAGAGAGAATTCGATAGGTCCTTGCCTTGCTATCTGACAAGTCAATAGATAAGATAACTTTAGCCTTCTCAACTGAAATCTGACGTTCCTGAGCATATTCCATCGCTAATTCTTCTCCGTTCAAACGACCACTGGGAAGAGGATGAGAACTTGCTCCGATATTTGTAGGAATCATCATGAAGGTAAGGACTAGCAAGATTAAACAAACCACTCTTTAACCATCTTCCCCCAACTCCTTTCATCAGAAGAGTCTTTCCTCCTACATCTTTATTATAAGCTTTCCTGATGAGACTTTCAAACAATTATACAGGATATTTTCCAGATTGAAAAAAGCCCCTCTTTCTGCTATAATCGTATAAAATACTTACTTTAGGAGTTCTTATGAAGGTTGTAAAATTTGGTGGAAGCTCACTTGCCTCTGCTAGTCAATTAGAAAAAGTTTTAAATATTGTCAAAAGTGACCCAGAACGTCGTTTTGTGGTTGTATCTGCCCCTGGTAAACGCAATTCCGAAGATACTAAGGTTACAGATGCCTTGATTAAATACTACCGAGACTATGTAGCTGGAAATGACATTAGCAAAAGTCAAAACTGGATTATTGATCGTTATGCTGCCATGGTTAGTGAGTTAAAACTCAAACCCACAGTTCTAGAAAAAATCTCAAAAAGCATCCGTGCTCTCGCAACTCTTCCAATTGAAGATAATAAGTTCCTCTATGATACATTCCTAGCAGCTGGAGAAAATAACAATGCCAAGTTGATTGCAGCCTACTTTAACCAAAATGGCTTGGAGGCGCGTTATGTTCATCCTAGAGAAGCTGGTATCGTCGTTACGAGCGAACCTGGAAATGCGCGTATCATCCCATCAAGTTACGACAAAATCGAAGAATTGACAAATTCCAATGAAGTTCTCGTTATTCCTGGTTTCTTCGGTGTTACTAAGGAAGATCAAATTTGTACCTTCTCACGTGGTGGATCAGATATTACTGGTTCTATTATCGCAGCTGGTGTCAAGGCTGACCTCTATGAAAACTTTACTGATGTAGATGGAATCTTTGCAGCTCATCCCGGTATTATACATAAGCCACACTCTATCCCTGAATTGACCTATCGTGAAATGCGTGAATTGGCCTATGCTGGATTCTCCGTCCTTCATGATGAAGCTCTCTTGCCAGCCTACCGTGGGAAAATTCCTCTTGTCATTAAAAATACCAACAATCCAGATCATCCTGGTACTCGCATCGTTCTGAAACACAGTAGTGATGAATTCCCTGTAGTTGGAATTGCTGGTGATTCTGGCTTTGTCAGCATCAACATGTCTAAGTATCTGATGAACCGCGAAATCGGTTTTGGTCGTAAAGTTCTTCAAATTCTTGAGGATCTTAACATTGGTTGGGAACACATGCCAACTGGTATCGATGACCTGTCTATCATTCTACGTTCACGAGAATTAACTCCTATCAAGGAAGAAGAAATCCTTCGTCAGTTAGTCCAAAAAGCAGAGGTAGACCACGCTGAAATCGAACACGATCTTTCTATCATTATGATTGTTGGGGAAAAAATGAAGCGTCATATCGGGGTAACTGCTACAGCCACTCGTGCCCTATCTGAAAACAACATTAACATCCAAATGATGTCGCAAGGTTCTAGTGAAGTTTCTATCATGTTTGTTGTCCATAAAGACCAAGAAAGCCGCTCTTAAAGCTCTCTACCAAGCATTTTTCGGTGAAAATAAGGAAGATTAAGTATGGCACAATCCCTCAACAAAGTCGTCGACTTGCAAACTACTGGAACTTCCTACCTCTCTATACAAGGAAAAGTTGGAAAATTTCTGGTAGGAGACCAAGCCTTGGAGTTTTACTCGGAGCGCAATACTGAGGATTATATCCAGATTCCTTGGACCAGTATTAATCAAATTGGAGCAAATGTCTCTGGTCGAAAAATTAGTCGTCATTTTGAAGTCTTTACAGATCAGGGGAAATTCCTCTTCGCTTCAAAAGATTCTGGGACTATTCTTAAAATTGCTCGGGAAAAATTGGGAAATGACAAGGTGGTAAAACTTCCTACCTTGCTCCAAATCATTGGTCAAAAAATCAAAAATCTATTTGCAAAAAAATAAAAAGTTTAGTATAATCATAGAAACGGATAAGTAGGTTAAGCTTGTCTTCCAGAAAGTCTGCGGATGCTGCGAGCAGATAGAGAACTTAATTGAAATTCTACCGTTGTTTTAAATTAAATACAGAATCAAGTGCACACCTGTGAAGTTGGATGGAACCGTGGCCCTGCCACTCCAACGCTTTGTCAGGTGTGTTTTTTTCATAAAGGAGTTTATATGTTAGATATCAAACGTATTCGTACAGACTTTGAAGCTGTCGCTGAAAAACTAGCTACACGTGGTGTAGATGCTTCTATCTTAAACGAGATGAAAGAAATCGATGCTAAACGTCGTGACATCTTGGTTAAGGTTGAAACACTTAAGGCTGAACGTAACACAGTTTCTGCCGAGATTGCCCAAGCTAAACGTAACAAGGAAAACGCAGACGACAAGATTGCAGCCATGCAAACCCTATCTGCTGAAGTCAAAGCACTAGATGCAGAATTAGCAGAAATTGATGCTAAATTGACAGAATTTACTACTACTCTTCCAAATATCCCAGCTGACAGTGTTCCTATTGGAGCAGACGAAGACGATAACGTAGAAGTTCGCCGTTGGGGAACTCCTCGTGAGTTTGATTTTGAACCAAAAGCCCACTGGGATCTTGGTGAAGACCTCGGTATCCTTGACTGGGAACGTGGTGGAAAAGTCACTGGAGCTCGTTTCCTCTTCTATAAAGGCCTCGGAGCTCGTTTAGAACGTGCTATTTACAACTTTATGCTAGATGAGCACGGTAAGGAAGGTTATACTGAAGTCATCACACCTTACATGGTTAACCATGATTCTATGTTCGGTACTGGTCAATATCCAAAATTCAAGGAAGATACTTTTGAATTGAAAGATACTAACTATGTTCTCATTCCTACCGCTGAAGTTCCTCTAACGAACTACTATCGCGATGAAATCATTGACGGAAAAGACTTACCAATCTACTTTACTGCTATGAGTCCATCATTCCGTTCTGAAGCTGGTTCAGCTGGTCGTGATACTCGTGGTTTGATCCGTTTACACCAATTCCACAAGGTTGAAATGGTTAAATTTGCTAAACCTGAAGAGTCATATGAAGAATTAGAGAAAATGACAGCCAACGCTGAAAACATTCTCCAAAAACTAAACTTGCCATACCGTGTCGTTGCTCTTTCTACAGGAGATATGGGCTTCTCAGCTGCAAAAACTTACGATTTGGAAGTTTGGATTCCTGCTCAAAACACCTACCGTGAAATCTCAAGCTGTTCAAATACAGAAGATTTCCAAGCACGTCGTACCCAAATCCGTTACCGTGATGAAGCCGATGGTAAAGTTAAACTTCTTCACACCTTAAATGGTTCTGGACTTGCTGTTGGACGTACTGTCGCAGCAATCCTTGAAATTACCAAAACGAAGATGGTTCTGTAACTATTCCTGAAGTACTTCGTCCATACATGGGTGGGGCTGAAGTCATCAAACCATAAATTTTTCAGATAAAAAGAGAGTGGGACAGAAATCGGTAATTCGTTAGAATTCGATTTCGTCGTCCCACCTCCGCACAGTTGAGTAGGGCTGTAAAAGCTGATGAAATCAGCGTAGTAGAGCCCACTCAACCACTGCGTCTTGCTCTACAATCCAAAGACAATTGAGAGGCTAGGACTTTTGTCCCAGCCTCTTTTAAGTGATTCAAAAGAAACAGGTAGAAATGATCATTTCTACCTGTTTTTATTTATTTCTTAGTAACCACCCATCATTGATGGATCCATAGCTGGAGCTGGTGCTACAGGTTCTGGCTTATTAGCCACAACGGCCTCTGTTGTTAAAATCAGACTTGCAACTGAAGCTGCGTTTTGAAGGGCTGAACGGCTAACCTTAACAGGATCGATAATACCTGCTTCAATCATATTGACCCATTCACCTGTCGCAGCGTTGAAGCCTGTACCAAGTTCTGCATTTTTCAAACGATCGATAACGATTGAACCTTCATAGCCTGCATTGTAGGCGATTTGGCGAACTGGCTCTTCCAAGGCACGAAGTACAATGCTACGTCCTGTCGCTTCATCTCCTGCCAATTCTAAAGCTTCAACAGCTGGGATGACATTAACTAAGGCAGTTCCACCACCTGCAACGATACCTTCTTCTACTGCTGCACGAGTAGCGTTAAGAGCATCTTCGATGCGGAGTTTCATTTCTTTCAATTCAGTTTCAGTTGCCGCACCAACTTTGATAACTGCTACCCCACCTGATAATTTAGCCAAGCGCTCTTGGAGTTTTTCACAGTCGAATTCTGAAGTTGTTGTTTCGATTTGAGACTTGATGACAGCTACACGATTAGCAATGGCTTCAGGATTTCCTGCACCTTCTACAATAACAGTGCTATCTTTATCTACAGACACTTTAGCTGCTTGACCCAAAGCTTCGATGGTAGCATCTTTTAAATCAAGCCCAAGATCTTCAGTAATAACGGTATCACCTGTCAAGATGGCGATGTCTTCTAGCATAGCCTTACGACGGTCACCGAAACCAGGAGCTTTAACTGCAACTACGTTGAATGTCCCACGAATCTTGTTCAAGACAAGGGTTGGCAGAGCTTCACCGTCAACATCATCTGCAATAATCAAGAGCGGACGACTACTTTGAAGAATACTTTCTAGAAGTGGCAAAATTTCTTGGATATTTGAGATTTTCTTGTCAGTGATTAAAATGTATGGATTTTCAAGGTCTGCGACCATTTTTTCATTATCTGTCACCATGTACTGTGATAGATAACCACGGTCAAATTGCATTCCTTCTACAACTTCAAGTTCTGTTTCCATACCTCGTGACTCTTCAATGGTAATAACACCGTCTTTACCAACTTTTTCCATGGCTTCAGAGATGTATTCACCAACTTTTTCAGAACGAGAGGATACAGCGGCAACCTGTGCGATAGCTTCTTTATTGGCAACTGGAATAGCGTTATTCTTCAAGGCTTCAACGGCTGCAGCGACCGCAGCTTCAATCCCACGACGAATACCAATTGGATTTGCTCCGGCAGTAACGTTTTTAATTCCTTCACGAACGATAGCCTGAGTCAATACTGTTGCAGTAGTGGTCCCGTCACCAGCAATATCATTAGTCTTAGAAGCTACTTCTGATACCAATTTGGCACCCATATTTTCAAAATGGTCTTCCAATTCGATTTCTTTAGCGATTGTTACCCCATCATTGGTAATCAATGGAGAACCAAATGATTTTTCAAGAACAACGTTACGACCTTTAGGTCCCAAGGTTACTTTAACGGTATCAGCTAGGATATCAACACCACGAACCATAGCTGAACGAGCATCTGATGAAAATTTAATGTCTTTTGCCATACTTACTTTCTCCTTCTATTCTTCAACGATTGCCAAGATACTAGTCTCACCCACGATGAGGTATTTTTCATCCCCGTCTTTGACATCAATGCCTGCATGAGCTTCCACTAAAACCTGATCTCCAACTTTTACACTTGGAGCAACTAGTTCACCAGTCAAGGTACGAACACCTTGTCCAGTAGCCACTACTGTAGCTGTTTTCGTTTCTTCTTGGGCTGATTTTGCGAGGACAAATCCCCCAACAGTTGCTTCTTTTTCTTCAATTTTCAAGACCACACGGTCACCTAATGGTTTCAACATTTGTCTTCCTCCATGATACAATCATATTATTAGCACTCTTTATATCCGAGTGCTAAACCATAGTTCTATTGTATCACTTGGTCAAAAATAGTCAAGAAAAAAGTCTGATTTATAGCATAAAAAAGAGAGTGGGACAGAAATCGGCAATTCGTTAGAATTCGATTTCGTCGTCCCACCTCCGCACAGTTGAGTAGGGCTGTAAAAGCTGATGAAATCAGCGTAGTAGAGCCCACTCAACCACTGCGTCTTGCTCGAAAACCCAAAGACAATTGAGAGGCTAGGACTTTTGTCCCAGCCTCCTATCATTTTAAAAAGGTAGTTCCTCCTCTTCCAAAACCAGATCTGCTAAGTCTTGGCCTGCATTATTTTCTCGCATAGCACGTTGGGCGCGACTTTCTAAAAGTTGGAAACCTGTAGCGAGAACTTCGGTCACATAGTTTGTCTGACCATTCTTCTCGAACTTACGAGTACGAAGCTCCCCATCCACAGAAATAAGACTGCCTTTGCTTCCATAACTTGCCAAGGTTTCAGCCAATTTGCCCCAGACAACAATATTGATGAAATCAGCTTCACGCTCACCGTTTTGATCTTTATAACGGCGGTTCACAGCGATAGTTGCTCGCGCAACGGACTTGTCATTGTTGGTTTTGTGCAACTCTGGTGTTGCAACGATTCTTCCGATAAGAATAACTTTATTATACATTTTTCATCCTCCTACTTATCTATTCGAAGGAAATCAAAAAAAGTTACAACATTTGTAACTTTTTTTAAAAAATAATGTTAATCTCTATGAATCATAAATCCAGTTGCTTGTTGATTGGCCATGATGGTCATATCTGTGATTTGCACACGACGTGGTTGACTGGTCACATAAACGACAGCATCAGCGATATCTTGCGCCTGCAAGGCTTCGAGTCCCTGATAGACTGTCGCAGCCCGTTCCTCATCTCCATGAAAACGGACCTTTGAAAAATCAGTTTCAACAATACCAGGTTGAATAGTAGTCACCTTGATATCTGTAGCGATGGTATCAATCCGAAGTCCATCCGAAAAGGTCTTGACTGCTGCCTTGGTTGCTGAATAGACCGCTGCACCAGCATAGGCGTAGATGCCAGCAGTAGATCCCATATTGATGATATGCCCTTGATTTGCAGCCACCATGGAAGGTAAGAGACAGCGCGTAACTGCCATCAAGCCCTTGACATTGGTATCAAGCATGGTCAGCATATCCAACTCTTCATAGTCCTGGTAAGGAGCTAAGCCTAAAGCAAGTCCCGCGTTATTGACTAAGATATCAATCTGACCTACAGTTTCTAGAATCTCTGAGCAAACAGTCTTTACCATGCTCATATCTGTCACATCTAACAGAAAGGTCCAGACTTTTTGATTTGGAAAGGCTTCTGAAAACTCATTTTTTAGGACTTCAAGTCTTTCTGTTCGACGCCCTGTAAGAACGATATTCTCACCTTCTTTTAGATAAGCACGCGCAATTGCTTCACCAATACCTGATGTTGCACCTGTGATTACTACATTTTTTGCCATCTTATTTCCCTCTGTCAAAGATTATAAATCACTTTTAGTGATTAAACAGTTCTATGAATACACTTTTTAAATCTTATATCCTTAATTTAATAGGGTTTTAGGACTTTTGAATCTTTCAAAATAGACTCATTTTTCAAATTTTAGTAACTTTTTAGTAACCTGTTTAAGATACGGATGTATAGCCCAGATAAAGACAATTCAAATTAGATTACGTCTATCTATTCACTTACCTTTTATTTGCTTTAATTCCTTTATCTCTTTTAGAATACTAAAAATATAGAAACTAAATAGAACTACACCTAAAAAAGATAAAACAAAGAAACCAAACGTAAGTTTTCCTCCCATACCAGCTACTACTCCAAGGGATAAAATACCGATAGCCATTATGGAAATTATGAGGATAAACCACAAGTAAATCATGTAAAACTTATAAAGATAGCAAAGGACTCAGTCTTGTGCAATACAGAACTAAATCCTTTGGATAAATTAATTGTCTAACTTTTTGGGGTCTGTACAAAACAATGCTTTTTATTATTCAAGTTTTTAGCAAGATTCCTTACTTTTATAAATCAAGTCATCTAGCCCTCTTTTGCTGATAGTGACCATTTCCTCCCTATAATGAAAATCCTTTATTAGCTAGATAACATTAAAATCTGTCTAGCTATACATCATTAGCAAAAGAATTCCTGTTGCATTTCCAAGAATATGAGAAAGAGTAGAAATCAAACAATTCCCAGACTTTTTATAAATCATTGCATAGATGATACTATCAACAAAAATCATGAAAATATCGTAGCTTACAAGCCCAACGCTTCCACTAGAAATATGGGCTATCGCGAACAATAAAGAAGATAGAATGGCACAAAGCCAAAATGGTATAATTCTCATTGACTTACCAAGAAAGAAACCTCTCCATGCAATTTCTTCCCCCAAGGCTGCGATTACTATTTGAACCATAAGGAGCGGTATTTTATCGAAGGATAACATACCATCCGTTCTTCCCAAAATATGACTAGCAAAAGCGCCCTTAAATATCATATCGCCGATAAGCAAAGTTGCTGCAGCGGTTCCTACAGGAAGCAAGACCAAAAGAATTACCCCTTGTTTTTTCAAATCATCGAAAAATGATTTAAAGCGCAAACCTGATTCTATATGTGATTTTTTATCAAAATGTTCAAGAACAAAGAAAAAGAGAATACCAATCAGTACAGTGAGACCTGACAAAGAAAGTTCAGGTATTATCTTTGTCAAAGACAATACTGCCATTAGAAACAAACCAATGATCGTAGTATATACAGACTTTTTATCTATTTTAGCAAAATCAGGCATAAATATTTCTCCTCAACGTTAGTAGGGCGACATGGTTATTCATTTGTCCTGAATTGTCAAGCTAGGTGCACAATTCAAGACTTAAAAAACTTTCGCCAAAAGATTTCTAGGATCTCACGAGCAAAGTTACACACTCAACAATTCGCTGTTGTCGTTGGTAATCGAGTCCAGTGTTTTACTGGGTCAAATGGTGTTCCGACAACTTGGTCTTCTGACAATTCAATGACACCACGCTTTGTGGAGCATTTGGTAAGGCAAGTTCACGAGGACTGCACATCATCCCAAAACTCTTTTCACCACGAAGTTCCCCTGGGAAAATGAGATTCCCTTTTGGCATCATAGCTCCTGGAAGAGCAACAATGGTTTTTAAACCGACACGCGCATTAGGAGCTCCTGCAACGATTTGCACTGTTTTATCACTCGCAACTGCCACTTGGCAGATATTCAAGTGGTCACTATCTGGATGCGCAACCATTTCTACAATTTCTCCAACCACAAATTTGGGTTCCTTGTCATTGATGATTTCTTCAGTAAAGCCTTGTGCTTGCAACTCTTGATTTAAACGAGCTACTTGCTCGTCAGTTAAAAAGACTTGCCCGCGCTCAGCGATTTCAAACATGCTAGAAACTTCAAAAATATTCCAAGCAACAGTTTCACCAGTTTCCTTTAGGAAAACACGCGCTACATTGCCTTTACGCTCAACATCTAGTTTGGCATCGCCACTGTTTTTCACGATGACCATAAGGACATCACCGACATGTTCTTTGTTATATGTAAAAATCATTCTTTCTTTTCTCCTATTTTAATTCTGCTAAAAAGTCGTTTATTTGTGCCTTGGTTTTACGGTCACGATTAACAAAGCGTCCAATTTCCTTGTCCTTATCTAAGACAATTAGACTTGGAATCCCGTATACATCCCATAGTTTTGCAAGTTCCATGTACTCATCTCGGTCTACTCGTATAAAGGTAAACTCTGGATTGGTCTCTTCAATCTCTGGCAGAGCTGGATAGATATAGCGACAATCGCCACACCAATCCGCAACAAAAAGGAAGACCTTCTTGCCATCCTGTTCTACTAGATTTGCTAATTCTTCTATACTCTTAGGAAAAATCATAAGACTTCCTCCTCGTAGATGAGATCTTCATCTTCGTAGACAAAGGTATAGTGACGACCATCTTCAAAAATGACACCACCAACAAGACGTTCTAGGCTACTTTCGTATACTTGGACATAGAGAGTCCCAATCTCACCCATTTCTGAAAAGTAGTCACGCACAATAGCAGTCAACTCTTCCTGCGTTTTCATGAGTTTGTGATTATCAGCTACTTTCTTAGCTCCAAAAGCAAGGGCACCGAGTCCTGCCACGGCCAAACCTGTTTTAATAATATTTTTCGTTTTCATGCTAACATTGTAACACAAAAAGGCTCAAGGAACAATGAAAAAGAGAGTGGGACAGAAATCGGTAATTCGTTAGAATTCGATTTCGTCGTCTCACCTCCGCACAGTTGAGTAGGGCTATAAAAGCTGATGAAATCAGCGTAGTAGAGCCCACTCAACCACTGCGTCTTGCTCGACAATCCAAAGACAATTGAGAGGCTAGGACTTTTGTCCCGGCCTCCTTTCTAATTTCTAAACATTAATAGTTTCTCTCACCAAACAAGCCTTCTGGTAAATCATGGAATCCCTTGCCTGCCTTAAAGTTTCAAATTTTCCAAGTAAGAATTGGTAGGCATCCAAACGACTCTCGTACCGAATCATGGCATCCTTAGCGCGCTCATCTTGATCTTCTTCATAGACCTTTTGGCTTTCCTTGTGTGCCATATCGTTGATCATGATTTGGGTATTGACCCATGCTTCAAATTCTTTCATAAATTCTTGTTCGTAACTCATTGTCTCTCCTTATTCTATTCCTCGATAATAGTCTGTATCAATCTCACGGTATGGTTGAATGTCCTGAACATACTCCAATACACCTTGAAATTCCCCGTTTTCATCATGTACTGCAGCATAAGTAATATGGACAAACTTACCTCGTGACTCGGACTTAAACCACATCTCGTACTTATCCTTGACCCCTTCACGAAGACCTTTCATAATAGCCTTGACCTTGTCTAAGTACTTGGGCGGATGACAAAGTTCAACATTACGCCCGACTTGGGACGGTGTCCGCTTGAAAATCATCTCATCTGCTGGCGTATTGTCATTATAATACTGGAAAATATCATCCTTATTAACAAAGGTAATCTCCATCGGCAAATGATTAAGGATAAGATTCGCCTGTTCGACTGAGAGATAACCATTGCCAAAAGCCTGTTGACTATTGCGATCTAGCACCGTTTCCTTTTCCTTTGGTGTAAAGGTGATAGTAAACTGACCTTCTGGTGTATCGATCACTTGCTGAACTTGTCCATCTACAGTTTCTGGCTGAGTTGGTTCTTCTACACTTTTCTCCTCAGCAAAACTTTGACGTTCAGGAACCCATTTCTCAGACGGACGGATAATAGCATATCCATAGGCATCACTTTCCTCAGCAATCTGAATCCAGTCATCCTGGGTAAAGGATTCAAGCAGAATCATGAGAAGGATTGATTCTTCCTTAAAAATCATACTTTCAAACTCTGTCGCAAAAGCTTCAAAAGCTTCCTTTACGGTGGAAATTGGCACTTCTGGGAGCGACTTAGTTGCCACTAAGGCTGTTTGAAAGAGATCCCTAATCTGATCATCCACTCCCCACATGACTTTGGGAGGTGAATCATGTCCATAACGTTCCATGATAGGAAAAAAGAGCTCTTCCTTGCGCTGGTAGTGGATATCAAATTGACTAACAAGCCCCATCTGACGTACCAAACCTTTGCGCATTTCTACCAGCATCTCCTCATCGTCCACAGATTCATAAGTCGAGAACAATCTACGGACCCGAATCAGAGTAGCACGGAGAGCTAGATTTTCATCCTTAAAGACACGCACAGGGTGACCAGGATGCTCGGTATCCTCAACTTCTACGCCTTTAACAGCATTTTTAAAGAGATTAGCATGCACATCACATAGCTCCATGACATCTTCAAAGGTAACGCCTGAGTCAGAGTTCATCAACTCATGCTCCATAAGAGAAATCTCGATAGCTGATACACCAGTAAAGGTCGCATCAAAGCGTTCCTGAACGGATTCTGGAGAGGCTCCATTATGCAATTCTAATAAAATATCCCGCAGGATATGAATACGTTCATCTGTCATTAGTCTAACCCGATCACTTCGTAACCATTTGCTTCAAGCGTACGCACAATCTTATCCATAGGAGTCCCTTCAAGCTTTGAGCCTTGTTTGAGCGAAACTTTTCGCCCTACAGTATTGCGCATCAAGGGATTTGCAAGAGGTTTAAAACCAAGCTCAACCAAAATATCTAAAACTTCTGGATGTTTATCCACCACTTCCGCAACGGGAATAGATACGTCAATAATATTATCCATCACAACCTCCATTCTGTTTTCACACAGGATTTTCTTTTTTCATTATACCACAAGGGCTAGGATAAAAAAACTAGCAGTACAAGTCTTGCTAGTTTATTTCTTATAAAATCATTTTTTCTGTTAACGTCGACTCTTCCTAATGATATCACAAAGCCTTAATGTATTTTCTCGGCATGATTATTAGAGAAGCTTGAAAAACCAGTCTAATATCTTAAAAAGAATCTTGTAAAACAGTAATTGGATGGCGAAAGAGATGAGGAACCAGAGTATTTTTATCAGACCAACAATTGGTGTTATAAAAAGAATAGTGAAGAACCTCCAAAGAAATTTCATTCTTTATCCTCCGGTTTCATCAACCAAGTGGCTGTATCCATTAATTTTTCAGCCAGAAGTAATTTCCCCAATCCAACTACAATGTTATCATCTTTCTTCATGGTTGCTGCAACTTTAAAGATTGTCTTGTAAGAAAATAATTACCATAAGTTTTTGCCAACACTTTTATGATTCCCATGTCATTCTCCTTCGATGATTTCAATCTCTTTTTGGATAGTGGCAACATCTCTTTGATATTGCACTTCATCGTAGTTGATCAATTTGGACAGTTCTTTTTGCAATCTTTCTCCCATCGGTTTCATGGTCGCAAATGTTAAGCCACCTGATATGACTCCACCTAGGATAGGAATAACTTTCCCCATTCCCTTAGCCAATCCTCCCTTTGTTAAATTAACTCCAAAGATTTTCAGAACTTTTTCTAAAATTGGATACCAAAGAGTCTTTGTCAAAGCCTTTTTATTCACGATTTTCATCACTTGCTTAGCAACTGTAACTCCACCAGAACGGAGCAGAGCGCCCGCACCATTTACTCCCAACATCACTCCCAGATAGAGCAAGAGGGTGTTTTTTGCTTCTTCGCTCAGCTCATTTCGTGAAGCCCAAAGATCATCGTATCCGTAAATATAGCCTAGCTCCTGAGCTAGTTTCAATGAGAACGCATAAAACTGTGCTACATCTGTTGGAATGGTAACTGCCATGGCAAGGCCTCCAGGTAGACCTGCTAAAACAGATGTCCCACTTGCCAGTAAAACATTATCTTTAATACAGGCTTTGGCCACTCGATCTAAGGTTTCCTGAGGTAACAAAGCTGTCGGTCCCTCCTCTAATAATCTTGGAATATCCTTTGAATCTATTTCTTTAGAAAACTTATCTATTAAAAATTTTGACCGATTCACTTTGACGACAGGCAATTTTACTACCTGCTGCAACACTTGCATCGCCACATCTTCTTTAGCCATCTCTATCTCCGTTTTTCATTCATATCAAGTTTTATCTTATCATATTTATGTTATAAATGATATTTTCAAGATTTATTTTCTGGATTTCTATTCATCTAGTCTAGTTAGACAATGCATAGTTATAGATATAAAAAAGAGGGTTGCCCCTCTTTCTTAATGTTTATCCAGATTGCGTAGCATCTCGTCAATCTTGTTTCCATATTCGATGGATTCGTCTTTGACGAAGGTCAAATCTGGAATTTTGTACAATTTTAAATTGCGACCAAGTTCACGTTTGATGGTACCAGTTGCTTTTTCAAGCCCAACTTGAGCTTTTTGATTATCTGAAGCAAGGTTACTCAAAATAGTGTAGTAAACCTTAGCAACAGACAAGTCACCTAGCATCTGAACATCTGTGATGGTCACTCCTTGGACACGCGGATCACGGACTTTCTTTTGCAAAATCTCATTGACTTCGCGCTTGATCTCCATGCCCACACGATCCGTACGGAAATGATTTGCCATATTTCTTCCTTTCTCTCAATTGAACCAAAAGCTAGGCCAGCAGACCTAGCTATTTTTAACTTATTGATTTTCATTTCAAATTGAAACGAAGTTCAATTTGAAATCATCCGCTTCTTTCGCTGTGGTGAAAGTGATGAGGTTGGGACAAAAGTCCTAGCCTCTCAATTGTCTTTGGATTGTCGAGCAAGACGCAGTGGTTGAGTGGGCTCTACTACGCTGATTTCATCAGCTTTTACAGCCCTACTCAACTGTGCGGAGGTGGGACAACGAAATCGAATTCTAACGAATTACCGATTTCTGTCCCACTCTCATAACAGGGGATTTTTGAGACCCTAGGCTCAAAAATAAGCAATGAAACCATGGGTTTGCTTGCGTCCCTCACCACCTAAGAAAGGAGCAAAAATCTTATCTTTTGATTTCTTCCATGATATAGGCTTCAATCACATCATCCATCTTAAGATCATTGTAGCCATCAATCATGAGACCACCTTCACGACCGTTTGTAACTTCTTTGACGTCATCTTTATAGTGTTTCAAGCTAGCTAGAGCACCATCGTAAATAACAACACCATCACGAATAACACGGATTTTAGAGTCGCGGGTAACTTTACCACTAGTAACCATAAATCCACCGATTGTTCCCACTTTAGAGACTTTAAAGGTTTCACGGATAATCGCTTCACCAATAATTTTTTCTTTAAATTCTGGATCAAGCATACCCTTCATGGCTTCTTCCATCTCTTCGATCACCTTGTAGATGATGCTGTGGAGACGGATTTCTACATCGTCTGCTTCTGCTTGTTGACGAGCTTGCGGTGTAGGGCGCACATTGAAACCAACGATAAAGGCATTTGAAGCTTCGGCAAGAGTCACGTCAGATTCATTGATGGCACCAACAGCCGCATGGACGATGGTAACTTTCACACCCTCAACATCAATTTTTTGAAGTGAGGCAGAAAGTGCTTCAACTGAACCTTGTACGTCTGCCTTGATAATGACGTTAACAGACTTGAGTTCACCAGCTTTGAGGGTATCAAAGAGGTTTTCAAGGCTGACACGTTGTGTAGCTTGACGTTGCTTCATAAGAGCACGCTTAGCACGTTCTTCACCAGCTGCACGAGCAGATTTTTCATCTTCGTAAACAGCAAAGTGGTCACCCGCCATTGGCGCTTCGTTCAAACCAGTGATAGATACTGGTGTTGATGGTCCTGCAACCTTAACGCGACGTCCAAGGTCGTTAGTCATGGCACGGACACGTCCGAAAGTATTTCCGACAACGATTGGGTCTTGAACATTCAAAGTACCTTGTTGAACAAGGAGGGTTGCAACCGCACCTTTTCCTTTATCCAAACGAGCTTCGATAACAGTACCGATAGCACGAACTGTTGGGTCTGCTTTGAGTTCTTGAATTTCAGCAACAAGAAGGACAGTTTCCAAGAGTTCATCGATATTTTGGTTGAACTTGGCTGAGATTTCTACAAACTCAGAATCTCCACCCCAAGCTGTTGACATGACACCGTGTTCAGCCAATTCACCGATCACACGTTCTGGGTTGGCACCTGGCTTATCAATCTTGTTAATGGCAACGATGATTGGAACATTAGCTGCTTTTGAGTGGTTGATGGCTTCGATCGTCTGAGGCATAACCCCGTCATCTGCCGCTACGACCAAGATCGTAATATCGGTAACAGAGGCACCACGTGCACGCATTGAGGTAAAGGCCGCGTGTCCTGGTGTATCAAGGAAGGTAATCTTCTTGCCATTTTCAACGATTTGGTAGGCACCGATATGCTGAGTGATACCACCAGCTTCACCTGTTGCAACACGAGAATTACGAAGGGTATCCAAGAGGGTTGTCTTACCATGGTCAACGTGTCCCATGATAGTAACAACTGGTGGACGCTCTACCAATTCATCTTCATTGAGATAACCATCTTCAGCGAAGAAACGTTCGATATCCGCATTGTCCACTTCAACCTTTGTTTAGCATCAATACCGTAATCAACCATGAGGAGTTCGATTGTTTCACCGTCTAAGGACTGGTTTTGTGTCGCCATCACACCCATCATGAAGAGTTTCTTAACAATCTCAGCTGGTTCGCGCTTAATACGTTTTGCGATTTCCGCAACGGTCATACCATCTGTATATTCAAATTCTGTTGGCAATTCATGGAACTTACGCTCTGTAACAGGTTTTGGTACCTGGTTACGGTTGTTTTTGTTATTGCCTTTTTTATTCTTTTTGTTATTGTTCCAGTTACTATTTCTTTGATTTCTCACTTGATTTTGACTACTTCGATTCTTTTGTTGTTTTCTAGGACCATCTTCTTCGTGATCGAAATCATCACGTTCTTTGTCTGGTCGAGCTTGTTTCTTACGACGTGTATCCACTACAGATTCTTTAGCTGCAGGAGCTACTTCAACCACTGGTTGAACTGACTGTACCTGTTCAGCCAACTTAGCGGCTTCTTCAAAGATTTCCTCAGGCTCCTTGCGTTTATTTGCTTGGGCCAAGGCTTCTTTGGCAGCTTGAGACTGTTTGAAGCGTTCCTCACTTGAACGAGCATATTCTGCATTTTGCTCTGCCTTTAGAGCAGCTGCACGGGCTTTAAAGTCAATACGTGGGCCTGCTTGATTTGGACGTTTGTCCTCTTGTTGACGGCGATCATTTCCACGATTTTGCTGACCTTGTTGTTTTTTACCTTGATCATTGAATCGGCGGTTGTCGCGATTCCCTTGACCTTGTTTACCACCATTACGGTTATCATTTTTTTGACGATTTCCATTTTGCTGGTGGTCACGGTTATTGCCCTTATTTTGCTTGCGTCGTTCAGCCTGTTCTTTTGCACGTGCTTCACGCTCAGCCTTAAAGTTTCGACTCTGTGGTTTTGCTGGTGCCACTTTTTCTTCTTTAGGGGCAACAGGTGCTACTGTTTTTGCCTCTTCCTTAGTGACAACTGGCTTTGGGGCCACGGGTTTCGATTCTACCTTTGGAGCAGGATCAGGTTTAAAACTTGCTACAATTTTTGAAGCAGCTGCTTCCTCCACACTTGATGAGTGGCTTTTTACATCCAAGCCCAACTCTTTTGCACGCGCTACAACTTCCTTACTTTCTTTTCCAAGTTCTTTCGCGATTTCGTACAATCTTTTCTTAGACAAATCATGTCCTCCTCTTCTATTCCATAAGAGACCTCATTTTCTTTGTAAATCCAGCATCTGTTACAGCCAAGACTTTTCTTGATTTCCCGACTGCTATGCTTAATTCCAGTGTTGAAAACACGGTAATAACTTCTACTTGATAATAATGACTTTTATCCTGAATCTTCTTGGTCAGGTTGGGAGCGGCATCATGGGCGAGAAATACCAGCTTTACTTTCTGGTCTTGAATAGCCTTGACGACCATTTCTTCACCCGAGATGATTTTCCCTGCTCGTTGAGCAAGACCCAAGAGATTGGTAATTTTTTGCTTATTCAAGTCCTAACTCTCTTCTTTTCACTTTGTGATCGACATAGGCAATCAACTCGTCATAAAAGCTTTCTTCAACTTCCATACTAAAGCTACGGTTAAAGACTTTTTTCTTTTTGGCCTCAAGGGCTTCTGCATTGTCTAGCTTGATATAAGCACCACGACCATTAGCCTTACCTGTCGGGTCGATAAAGACCTCTCCTTCTTTGTTCTTGACAATACGGAGTAAATCTCGCTTATCAATCACTTCGTTGGAAACAACAGACTTGCGCAAAGGGATTTTTCTAGTTTTCATCCTTCCCTCCTCTGATCAGCTCTTATTCTTCGACCAATTCGTCTGCTTCTACCTGGTCAGCTTGTTCTGCTGCTTCCATGGCTTCAAACTCACTTGCAGACTTGATATCGATACGATATCCTGTCAAATGAGCTGCCAAACGAACGTTTTGTCCACGACGACCTATCGCAAGAGAAAGCTTGTTATCTGGCACAACGACCAAGGCACGTTTACTATCATTTTCATCAAAGATAACTTGGTCAACTTCTGCAGGAGCGATAGCGTTATAGATAAATTCAGCTGGATCAGCTACCCATTCAATAACGTCAATGTTTTCTTCGATTGGGACCATACGGTCACTCTTAGCATCGTAGCGAGCTGGGTGGAATTTGCTAGTGATTTTCTTGATGTTAGCACCACCACGTCCAACGATTGTCCCGATAGCATCCACGTTTGGATTGTGGCTACGAACAGCAACCTTGGTACGATCACCTGCTTCACGAGCTACGCTCATGATCTCAACAGTTCCGTCATAGACCTCAGGAATTTCTTGCTCCATCAAACGTTTGATCATTTCTGGATGGCTACGGCTTACAAAGACGTTAACTCCACGAGGATTGTCTTCAACCTTGTAGACATAAACTTCAATACGATCGTGAGAAGCAAAGACTTCTCCAGGGATTTGGTCTTGTTTTGACAATTGGGCTTCGATGCTGCCAAGGTTGACATAGATGAAGCGGTTGTCAAAACGCTCTACTGTACCTGACATGATTTCTTGCTCATGCTCTTTGTAGGTGTTGTAGGTAATAGCACGTGTTTGCTTGCGCATTTTTTCCATGATGGTTTGTTTGGCAGATTGAGCTGCTACACGACCAAACTCACCTGGTGCTTCTTCAAATTTAATCTTGTCCCCAAGCTCGTAAGCTGAGTTAATGGCAAGAGCATCTTTCAAGCTGATTTCCAAACGGCTATCAAATACTTCATCAACAACTTCACGAACAGTATAAACTGTAAAGTCACCTGTCTTTTCGTTGAAATCGATAGCTACACTATCAGATTGTCCATAACGTCTGCGATAAGCTGAACGAAGTGATTCCACCACTGCATCGATGATGTCTTCTTTCTTGATTCCCTTGTCTTCTTCCAAAATGCGGAAGGCCTCTAGCATTTCTTTACTCATCTTCTATTCACTTTTGAATCTTCAAAAGCTTCCTTTCTTTTACTATAATTTTACTGCTAAACGTGCTTTTGATACCAAACTGTATGGAATTTGGACTGTTTTCTTACGAGTCTTGTCCATATATTCCATAGTCAACTCATCCTCTTCAAAGGCTAGCAAGGTTCCTTCAAAGACCTTTTGCTTATCAATGGCTTGGTAAAGACCAACATGGATGTATTTCCCAACCGCTCCAGCGACTGCTTCCTTGGTTTTCAAAGGACGCTCCAAGCCTGGACTGGTGATTTCTAGGAAATATTGTTCTGGGAAGGGATCTGGCTTGATAGTATCTAGGACCGGACTGATAATCTCTGTCAAGTCCGCTGTGTCGTTCAAGGTAATTCCCTCTGGTTTATCTACAAATACTAAGAATCATGTCACTGCCAATCTTTCCGTACTCGATATCAACGAGTTCAAAAGGAGCTTCAATGACAGGTTCTACGACTTCTCTGACTAATTCTACGATAGTTGCGATTGCGCCCACCTCCTCATAAGCAAGAGGCGAAGATATTTCCCCGCCTCACTTTCTCATATTCTTACTCATAGTATAGCACTTTTGAATACTTATGTAAAGTATAAGCACTCAGAAGGCTTAATTTTAAGCTTTTTCTTAAAATTCTGCCTCAACTCGATAGATGACTTGACCCTTACTTGAGAATTTTTCTTCATACTCAGTCATGACGTTACCTTCAAAGTCGCTGGCATGCAAATCTAACCAAACCCCATTGAGTTTCATGCCATATTGAGAAAAACTCACTAGGCTATATTCGAACAAGCCACGGTTATCCGTTTTAAAATGAATCTCACCGTGTTCAGGCAAGATGCGCTTAAAGGTATCCAGGAAACTCTTATAGGTCAGACGGCGCTTTTCATGGCGTTTTTTAGGCCACGGATCTGAAAAGTTCAGGTACAAGCGATCAATCTCACCATCTTCAAAGTAGTCGGTCAAATCAGAACCATCAACCCACAACAACTTAATATTGGGTACAGCGACTTCCAAGACCTTGTCCAATGCGTAACTCAAAACAGACTTTTGGATATCAATCCCGATATAGTTGATATTAGGGTTTTGTTTGGCCATACCTGACACAAAGGCCCCTTTCCCACTACCAACCTCAACATGGATAGGATTGTCATTTCCAAATAAATCTCTCCATTTTCCTTTGGCTTCTAAAGGATTTAAGACAACATACTGAGGATTAGCCTCTAGTAATTCTGTTGCCCCTTTACGATTTCTAACTCTCATCTCTTCTTTCCATACTTGTCGCGGAAGATACGCAAGGCATAGATCTCCCGATTGACATTTTCTAGATCTTCATTTGTATAATATTTGGCAATCTGGCTCAAGAAGGATAACTGAGCATACCAAAAAAGTTTGTTGATGACTGTTTGGTTGTATTTGTAACCGTAATAAGTCAACCACTCTTTCCACTGATAGTCTGGAATGTAGTGACATAGCATATGCGCTACATCAAACATGCGATCCGTCAAACGAACGGAATCCCAATCCACTAAATAAACAAGACCGCTCTCTGTCTCAATCCAATTACTATGTCGTACATCTCCATGAACGATCGTTGCATAATCTTCCCTAAAGTTTGGCAAGCTTCCTCGCAAATCCTCTACTACCATTCTTAGATATTGATTGTTCTTCAAGGATTCTGGAGCATCTTTTAACCAAGCCTGAAGTAAGTCTAAAGGTGTTTCTAAAGAATAGCCCAAACGAGTCAATTGCGTCATCAAAGGACGCGAACGATGCAAGCGACTCAAAATATTGATAATCTGCTTGCGATTCATATCATAAGGGGTCAAAATTTTACCATTCAACCATTCTTGGGCACACATATCACGCCCATCCAATAAACGGCGAGTCCATAATAATTGAGGAGCGATTTGTTCCTTGGCTAAACCAGGTAGGATTGGAGAGGTGTTCATTTAATAAAGACGCGCTTCCCATCAGGGTAGCTTCCCATATAAGCTTTTCCGCTTTTCCCAGGTATAGGGGTCAGCGTTAGCTCAATATCACCCAAGTCCATTTCTTTCCTCCGTATAAAGTTTCCTTACTATTCTACTAGTTTTTAGCCTATTCGTCAACCAGTCCAGACCTGATTCTCAAATAAAAGCCTCTGGGGTGGGGTGGGTTATCATTATAGAACGAAAAAGGTAAGCACAATCTCCAACTTACCTTTCATGATTTTTATAAATAATATAAGAGTGGCCAACTGTTGTAAAACATGTGGACTAGAGTAGAAACCCATAGATTTTGGCTCTTTTTGTAAGCAAAGCCCAGTAACAAGCCCCCAAGTAGATAAAAAATAAACGAAGGGACATTAGAAGGTCCATGCATGAAAGAAAAGAGAGAGGAAGTTAGAACAAGCCCCAACCAAGAATTTTCAAATATAGCCCCCTGAAGAAGTCCCCTGAAAATGAGTTCCTCCTGAATTGGACCAAAAACTGAGGTAGTCAAAATCAAAGACAGGGAAATTCCTCTACTGACTTCCGCCAAGTGTTGAACTCCCGCTCCAGAAGAAACAGCGAAGAAATGAATATAAACTAGTGTCTCAAGCACACTTAGAAGAAAGATTGCAATGAAAAGTAAAAGTTGTTTCTTACTTAACATCCCAAAAGAAATCATTTCAAACTGTCTAGCATAAGCAACACTCAGCGATGTTACAAGAAGACTTACAATAATCAATGCAGGTTCATTTTGAAAAAAATCCCCATGGTTAATCGTATAAGGAACTGTAATTACGATTATTAGTACTAAAAATCCAAAACAAAAGGCATGAAATTTATCAAAAAACTCCATAAAGCTATCCTCCTCAACAAACAAACCTTCCTACAAATCATCCTTTAACTCTAGTCTTTCCAAAACAAACCATTTTTAGTAGCCAAAATCCGACAACATAGCCAGCACCTAAAAATATAACTATGAAAGCTAGCATGGGATTTAGGAAATTAAAGACCACCGCAGACACAAAGGTTAGCACAAAAACATTAAAGGCAATGGTGTCAGAAGCCAAGACTAGAATATAGGGTGTCAACCAGTCTAAGGTTTTTGAATCTAGGAAAAATAAGTGTTTATACATGATGACCTCCTCTATGACTGAAAGCAAGCCTTTTGGTTTTTTCACCCCAAGACCCTATGTAGAAAAGTGAGCAAAAATGGTAAGTTTGCGATGATATTATTGATGATATGAATCGTATAAGATGGATAGATGGTCTTGGTATAGCGGGTCAAACCACCAAATATACATCCAGCTGCTGTATAAACCAGAAGGTCTAGTAGACTAGGAAAACTTGAAAAATGAGGTAAGGCGAATAAAATCGACGGAAATAGAATATCCAACCCCAATCTGGAATTTTTAAAGAAGGCATGTTGAAGCAGTCCCCTACATACCAATTCTTCCATCAGAGGTCCTAGTACGATTAAGGTTAGGTAAACACCGAACTCCGCAAAATTCGTCTCACTATAGACAATAAACAAATTCCAACTTTCGTTTGTCCCCTGAACGTGTTTAGCTGTCAGATAGTTAAAGCAGATAAGCACGACAGCTGCTAACACCGTCAGAACAGCAAAACTCAACCACTTTTTCCTAGGGATATGAAAGAGATAAGCATGACCCGACCTGATCAAAATCCAAACAATCAGGCCGATAAAGAGAAGGCTGATGATGTTTCGAATCCAGATGACATTTCCTACCCAAGACGAGAACTCCCAATAATTTCTCCAAAATTGGGTAGTCCAAAATAATCCGAAAAACAAAAATAAATAAGAAAGAATTGCACTCGTTTTGAAAAGAATAGAATATTTTTTCATAGAAATTCCTCCCTAATGGCTTTGCTATCGTAACTGCCAGCAATTATCATTTAATCCTCCATCATTCAGTCTTGGTAGTTCTCACTGAACCTTTGACAAGCCAATGCATTTATCCTTGTGTACTTTTGTTGATGTTAAAAACTTTATATTTTTCATCATCTAGGCAGTCAATTCTTTTCAAAATGATAGACCATCATCTTTTTTATACCTAATCATTTTATAAAACTTGATAGTCTCGATGAAAAGCCTTGACAGATACCACTCTATGATTTGTGAGGTCAAGATAATCTCCTGGATAGCCAAGGACATACATACTATAACCAGCAAAACCTCCTCCTGCTGTTCCGACTAGCCCGATTTTGAGATTGGTTACAAGAGAAGACTGAAGTCCTGCCATTAAAATTCGGACATGATTGTCTAGCCATACTATGTAATTCTTTTGCAAGGCATCTTCTACCCAATCTGGTTTAGGAGTATCTTTACCAATTTCCCAAACTTCTACTATTTGATTTTTATATTTTACTTGCATATTGTTAATCTTTCTTTTAGGACTCTCACAGGGTTTTCATGTTCTTCTTACCTGGTCTATGTGTTACCAGACTATAGATCGTAACAGGAGTACTTACCAGTACAAGAACATTTCGCCAGAGTTCCGTTGAAATCATGAGTACTCTTATACAAAGAGCAAGAGATATCAATATTACTACAACTCGGGCAAATAAATCTAACAATTCGACATACTTTTTCATATGATTCCTCCATCTATTGATTTTACATCTACCAGGTCAGTGCTCAAGTCATTATGTAACTAACTGACCATCCTTGATCTGCCTTTGTAAATTTAACCATTGTCAACTACTAGAAGAATGATAAACAATTGTAACAAATATGGACTAAAATAGGCACCGATAGATTTTGAGTCTTTTTATAAGCAAAGCCCAGCATGAAACCTCCAAATAGATAATAGAAAAATGATCCATTCTAGACCTATAAAACTTCTATTTTCAAGATTCAAAGTGGCTTTTTCTCCATTTTTTATTGAACTGAACGAAGATATAAACCGAAGCAAAGTATGCTAGTGCATTCATTACATAATACCACTCATTTCCTCTAAGCGGATAAAGACAAGTTTGCATGATTACATACAAGATGACAATCGTAACTATTTTTTTCGCCATAAGATTCACTCCTTTATTTCAGTTTAGTATTGGTATCCTTGTAACTTTTACACACTCAGTATAGCACTGCTTTTTTAGGTTTTGCATCCAAATCTTAAACGGTCATCAAAAACTCTTAAATTACAAGAACTTCTCTTAAAAAAGACCAGCAGTCTGAAAACACTGCATGTAAGTTCTTTTTATGAGCTTACTTTTTATAATACTTCAAGCCCCAAATGAGCAGCAGCATGATGATTAAGCAGAGAACAGAAGCAATATAACCAATCAGTTGTTGATAGGATTCTGCCGCCGTCATACCTCTATACAAACCGATAATAGACATAAAACCTGTCAATCCGATGAACATGAGTTGATTGGTTCTAGGATTAACCAACTCATCATCTTCAAACTTTCTCACTCTCATTTCTCTAGTGAGGTAAACAATCACCAAAATAGAAGACAAGTTGATAATCACTAGAAGCAATTGGAAAACCAAGGGAAAATGTAAGAACTGACGAGAGAGAAATAAATAAGTGGAGATCAGTACAGGAAACTGACCTAGGAACAATCTGGCTAAGAAGATGTTCCGTTTTTAGCAAGAAAAGTTTTCATTTCTTTACTTCTTTCTTTTTAATGATAGCAAAATAGATCATAACTGCAATCAGATAGGCTATGGTATAAAATAGCTGATACCAAATACTCCCCCCAAGCGGAGACATGATTAGATACAAGATGAAAATGACAAGTATTTTTTTCTTCATAAGATTTCCTCATAAATATTTGTTGAGCAAGAACCTTTACACTGCTAGTATAGCACTCCTTTTGACCTTAATTTCCCCAAATCATGAATGGTCATCGAAACATCCTAAATTGTAGAAAAAATAAAAAGCAAGCACGGAAAATATGCTTGCCCTAATATATCTTAACAAATCAAAACGCACTCATCTTTACTTCCCTTTTTTCTGATACATTCTCATGATAGCTAGGACGAGAAAGGCTAGCCAGCTTGCTAAAACTAGAAGAGTAAGGCCTGTATGTAAGATTTCAGGTGTCCTCTCTATTCGGCTGATGAGACGGACTAAGGACACCACTGCCATCTGAATGAGGAGCAAGGATTCTGCCCTAACCAATGATGTCTGCTGATTTTCAACTGCATGTAGAAAGGCTGGTAGCAAGACACAGGTTGAAACAATTATAATCAGATTAGCTCCTGTACCTTCTCCCTCATTGACTAGAGAAAACATGAGAAGATTGGATAGGATGATCAGTACAGAACAAGCTATAAAATAAGATTTCTGGTTCATTTAATATACCTCGCATACTATGGTATTTTGTTTCAAATACAAGAAATATTCTTCAAACTACTGCAACACCATCTCGCCGTAAAGAAATACTGTCTGTAACTAGTTTCCTAGTTTTCTTCAAATACTGATTTTGTATTGGAGGCAATAATAGTAAGCCCATTAACCATCGTACCAAAAAACAATGATAATATATATTATTTTTGGTTTCTGAATGGTAATCGTTATTTTGGTAAGGAGCAAGTTCTTTGTTCAATTCAAGATATTTCGATAACCATTCAAGATTTGGATGAAATGTTTTTAAAAATAGTGCTATACTAAACTTGTCACATTTGTAACACTGCAAAAATCTATATTCGGAGGCAAGTAATCATGAAGAATAAGGTTTATTATATATCCAATATTTTTTTATGGAATATTACTATTTTTCTATTGGGTTAACATCAAAAAGTATTTATTTTTTTAGCAGTTTAATGTCCATAACTTTAATAACTCTATCCATAACAGGATTATTAAAAACTAAAAATAAAAAGTAGATATAGCAGAATTAAATTTCAAAAGTTAGAAACCTCTCCCGATAGTTGATGATAGAGAAAATTATTTCATACAAGCAATTTACTGTAACTCAAAACTACTTTGCTTACCTATTTAGCTATACAGACCGAGAAGCAAGAACTCTCGGTCTTATTTTTTATCATTCTGCATGTATCACAGTAAGCACCTGACGAAAGACTTGATCTTGACAGGTGGTATTGAGACTGGCATTGGGATAACTTTCCACAATCTTCATGACGGTATAGAGACCAACACCTCGGTCCTCCCCTTTAGAACTAACTCCAAAAGAGAATATTTCAGAAACATCTATCCCCTCTTCTTTGATGGAGTTTTCAATGATAAAGGTCTCCTGTGCTCCATTTTTTATAAAGGCGATTGAGACATGAGGCTGACTGGCCTCTACACTAGCTTCAATAGCATTGTCACATAGGATAGACACAATAGTCAGAAAATCAAGCAGACTCATACTCTCGACTTGAATTTCCTCAGGAACTTCGACATTAAAGACAATATCCTTTTCTCTGGCTTTTAGAAATTTGCCTGCTAGGAGACTTTTGAGGGCACGGTCCCGAACATTCACCAATCGTCCAAGGTCATATTTATTGTCCTGCAATTTCTGACTGGAATCCTTCAAGACGGAGTCGTAGACCTCTTTTATCTGCTCCATATCCTCCTCTTCAATGCCCAGACGTAAGCTGGTCAAGAGGTTAGTGTAGTCATGGCGAAAACTCCGTACTTCCTTGTAAAGTTCCTCTATATGCCGACTATAGCGTTCCATATCTCTATAGCGCAAGGTCTGCTCTTGGTCCAATCTCTCATGGAGTTTGTCCTTCAAATAGGTATCCAGCTTCTTGATAATTCCCATAAAAAGAGCAGGTAAAACACTAGGATGAGATGACGAACAGTCTTTGATTGAATGCTTTGTTCATATTCAAAGAAAGACAGAGTTTCCATGACTAGATAGTAGCCCCCCATTATCCAGTTAATCTTAGTCAGGGACTTTTGAAAAGCTTTATCGAGAATCTCCTTTCTCAAGCTAGTGAAATCATAGTCTAACCATTTCAAAAAGGCTAGAGAAATGAAGAAATTGAAAATTATTATACATAACCCAGTAAATGAGTAGCCATCATATACTTGCCCTTGTCCCAAAAATGGAAGTACAAAATAAGAAACACCTCTATAAAAGAGATTCACCAATATCATTGGAAAGAGACCATAAAAGAAAAGGAGTTTTTTAGGAAGCCCTTTTAACAATAAGAAAGACAATCCTATGCCGTACAAGGGTTCCATAAAATAAGATAGGTAGACATTTCCTACTATATAGCTAATCATTACAAAAACAAAGGCCAACAGTATCTTAAAAAGAAAAGCCTTAAAAATCCTCTCGAAAGTAAGGCTAATTCCATCCACCTTAAAGAAAATGACAATTTCTAGCCCATTAGTAATAAGTGTATACAATATAATCCAAATATTATACATAAGTTCTCCTAGCTCAGTGTAAGTTATTGATAACTTCAGACACTTCCCTGACCTTATAACGCGCGATCAGACAGCTTCCGCCATTGGGAAAGAAAAGGAGTTTTTCTTTCTTATCCAAACGAACGACATTAGTTGGATTAACTAGAAAAGAGCGATGGCACTGCAAAAGACGGGGCTCCTGCTTGAGAACCTCCTCCAAACTCGCTGTAAATTCCAGCCTGTCCGTCTTGGTATAGAGAATAACACGATGGGGTCTTGGAGACGTTTCGAGATAGTAAACCTCTTTAAAGGGATACTGGAATTGAGCAAATTTTGATTTAAAGTAAAAGCAATCTTCCGCCAGACTTTTACTGTCTTGACTATTGGCATAGAGGAGGGCTGTCTCAATACGAGACTCAAACTCCTCTGCCGAAAGGGCCTTATCAATGTAGTCCAAAGCAGACACTTGGTAGCGAAAAGACAGGGGCATAAACTCCGAGTGAGTTGTCACAAAGACGATCAGGGCATAGGGGTCCCGATCCCGAATCTTTCTAGCCACCTCTAGCCCCTTCATCTCTTCGTTTCGAATCTCAATATCCAAAAAGAAAAGCTGATGCGCCCCCTTCTCATGCACCTCTTCCAGCAGTTGGTCTGGCTTGCCAAAGACTTCAAAAGAACTGGGAATGATACCCTGTTTTTTCAAAAGTTTTTCAATCGTCATTTCAATTCTTGCTTGTTGGGAAAAATCATCTTCTAAAACAAATATTCTCATCTTCTTACTCTCCTTGTTTCAACCATTTTTGGCGAATTTCTCTATAGCGACGTCTGGAATACTGAACGGCATATCGACCTTCTTCTCCAAGAAAAAGAGTCTTTGATTGGAGTTCCATGGATTTTACTCGTTCAAGGTTGACCAGACAATTCCGATGACATCTCGTTAAGGTTTCACCATATTGTTTCTCAAGCTTGCTTAAATTTTGAAACAGATCAAAGCTAGCGTCTTCTGTAACAATCTGCACGGTATGGGCTTTACTTGGATGCGTTTGGATGTAGTAGATATCCTTTATGTTTAATTTGAACATTTCTTTCTCTTTTTGGATGATGATATAGTTCATGGATAAAACCTCCTGAAGAGAGGATACCAAAAGTCTAGAAACTATTTTTCACCAAATCCTAAACGGTTCTTAAAAATTCCTAAAGTGTCTAAGTTTTTCCAAAATAACTATGATAACCTTACAACTATTTTATCATAAAATCTCGGTATTACCATTCAGGAAATTTCAATGACAGTTAAAGATTTGAAAGTAAAAAAAGAGGAAAAAGTGATAGGCTAGGATTATAGAAAGGCAAAGGCTTAAAACAACTTTAAAACCATTACAAAGGAGGAATTCTCATGACGGAAACAGACCCAATCAAAAGAGCTCAGACACTTGTAACTGAGTTAAACAAAGCTTACCAAGTCTGCAAACAGGCAACAACTGACGATGTCCGCTTTCAGGAGCAACTGGACAATATCCTCCGCTTTCTCTCTAAAGCTGATACAGTGGATAATCGATTCTTGATTGAGCTGGAAAAATTTTACCAGACTTCCAGTCTTCTCATGGGCCTCAGTGCCCTCAATCCAGATGCCCCTACCCGTGCCGCTTGGAGAGCCTATGACCGCTTTCACTTTGACCAAGTCAAAACCAAGTTGAGTCTCTACGGACCAACCCTTATCTTGTAGTAACTAAAAAGAAGCTGAGACAGATTGGACTCAACTTCTTTTTTAGTATCATATAAGCAATGTTATACTCAATGAAAATCAAAGAGCAAACTAGGAAGCTAGCCGTAGGTTGCTCAAAGCACCGCTTTGAGGTTGCAGATGGATGCTGACCTAGTTTGAAGAGATTTTCGAAGAGGATTAGTCCTGCATATGACGTTTCACCTGATAAGGGAGATACAAGATTTGCAAGACCAGTCCAGCTCCAAGTAGGGCTAGAAGGGCTAGTTTTTCTTGGAAGGTAATCAACCCAACTACCAGTTGAAGCAATAAAACAAAACTGGTCAATCCTCGGATAACTGCCTGTAAACCTTTTTCCTTTTGCCCCTTGTCTAGTGGGAAAAGTTGGGTCAAATATTGGTAATCAAAGGCATGATAGAGGGCCAGCAACTGGAAGAGCAAGAGATAATTAAATAAAACCACCACTGCTGTCGCAATCCAAGCTTGCTCGATAAAGACTAGGGCCAGCAAAGATAGAAAGAGGAGGCGAAGACTGAGGGCAAAAAGATCTCCATTTCGCAGATAAGAACGAAGATAGAGGTTCTGCCAGATCTTGCTCGGCACCTTCTGGACTGTTTTTAGGATAAAATCTAGATAAGCCCGTCGCTTGACGCTGTTTGAAATCCCCTTAACTTGGGTAAAGAGGGCAAAAAAGCGAAGCAAAAACTGCTTGCGTTTACTTTCTTGGGCAATCACATAGTCCCAGTCTAGATGATTTGCATTAAAAAACTTGCTCGCCTTTTTCTGAAAAAGGAAATATTTCCCAACTCCCAAAAGAAGAACATAGAACCCAAAAACTCCTAAGCCCAAGCCCATAGCTAAAAATAGAGGGGCAAAAAGGAGCAAGGAGAGAGTCTGTACGCTGACCCAAAAGATGAAGGAGACCAGACTTTGCTTCTGGATGTGTTCTCTCACTTCTTCCTCAGCTACTAAGAGAAAGAGCTTATCAGGCGCTTCCACATAAGTCGCTATCCCTCCCCAAAGTAAGAGTAAAACAGAGATAATCCCAATTAAACCTAGGATTGGCAAATGATTCTCAGGAAAGTGCTGGAGCAGTTGACTATACTGATAGGCTAGAAAACCTACTAAGACCAGTAAAAATAAGACAAAGTGGTCATTGAGCACATAGCGAAGATAACCGACACACTCTTTACGAAAAGCCTGCTTTCGCTTTAGAAACAAGTCTTTCATCGCTCCTCCTCTTTGGTCAAAGCCAAATAGATATCGTTTAGACTCGCTTGAGGCATGGCAAAAGCTTCTCTCAGCTCTTGAAGATCCCCTTTAGCTCTCACTTGGCCTTTATGGAGAATAACAAAAGAGTCACACATCTTTTCAGCAGAGTCAAGGACATGGGTACTCATAAGGATAGACTTCCCTTTTTTCTTTTCCACTTCCAAAAGCTGAATCAAGTCCGAAATCGCCAAGGGATCAAGACCAAGAAAAGGTTCATCGACGATAAAGAGACTAGGATCCACGACAAAGGCACAGATAATCATGACCTTCTGCTTCATCCCTTTTGAAAAATGAACTGGGAACCAGTCTAATTTCTGATCCAAACGGAACATTTTTAAAAGCGGTTCTACACGTTCAAAAGCTAGATTTTGCTCAATACCATAGGCCATGGCAACCGTCTCAATATGTTCTCTGAGAGTCAATTCCTCGTACAAACTAGGAGTTTCAGGAATATAACCAATCTGCTGTCGATATTCACGAGGATTGGCACCTAAGGTTAGCCCGTCGATGTTGATTTCTCCACTATAAGGTGTCAAAAGTCCAATAATTTCATTGATAGTCGTTGATTTTCCTGCACCATTGAGACCGATCAAACCGATCAACTGTCCACTCTCGACTGTAAAGGACACATCTTTCAAGACAGGAACATGAACATAGCCCCCAGTCAGGTTTTTAATTTCTAACATATTTTCTCCAAATCTGGTATAATGTAGCTATATTATATCAAAATTCAATACAGTAGAGGTAGATTTTATGTCAGATTGCATTTTTTGTAAAATTATCGCAGGGGAGATTCCCGCATCAAAGGTTTACGAAGATGATCAAGTTCTTGCCTTCCTTGATATCTCACAAGTAACACCTGGTCACACCTTGGTCGTACCAAAAGAACACTACCGCAATCTTTTAGAAATGGATGCTGCAAGTGCTAGCCAACTGTTTGCTAAGGTTCCATTGGTCGCACAAAAAGTCATGACAGCTACCAAAGCTGAAGGTATGAATATCATCGCCAACTGCGAGGAAGTAGCTGGACAAACTGTTTTCCATACCCATGTCCACCTTGTTCCTCGTTATAGCGCAGATGACGACCTAAAAATTGACTTTATCGCACACGAACCAGATTTCGATAAACTTGCCCAAGTCGCTGAAACTATCAAAAATGCTTAAGGAGTCACTATGAAACTATCAAATTTACTACTTTTTGCCGGCTCTGCAGTCGGTTCCTACCTCCTCGTTAAAAATCGCCAAGTTATCACTGAAGAGGCATTAGATACTACTGATCGCGTCCAAGCCATTAAGGATGACTTGGATATCATCCAAGATAGCCTGCAAATTATCGACCAACAAAAAGAACTCATCAAGGAATATCAAAAAGATTTGACCTACAAGTTTAAAGTTCTGGAAAAAGACCTTCAAACGAGACTCGCTGTACTAAAAGAAATGCAGAAAACTGAAGAAAAATAAGGAAAAGAAAAATTCCAACTTTCCTTTATTCCCTTTAAATCCATTTTGGGTTAGCAGATCCTAACAGACAAGTGAGGGCATGAAAATGAAACAGTTTTTAAAAGTTCTGACGCGGATCATCCTGATCGTTTGTGGTGCTCTCTGCCTTCTTGCGGCCTTGGCATTTCTACTAGTGGCCAATCTTTTCAAGGCCTCACCGGGTGATATCCGAGAAGGAAATGAATCCTTAAAACAAATCTTCATCTCCCTTGATCTGCCTCCTGAGAAAGTAGAATCAAATGGCAGCTATCAATACGAGGGCGGAGGCTTAGATTTTTATGTGACATTCTCTGATGATGTCGTCAATAGCCACCCAGTCCTAAAAGAAAGCCCAAACCTTACTAAAAACCGACTCAAAGTCTATGTCTTAAACACAGGAGATATTTCCTACCATTCAGTAGAGGACAACTTATTTAATCATGGTTTATTCCAATTTTTAGAGGGGGAGAGCAGGAAGTATTTCCAAGAAATCGGAAAAAAATCAAATCCTTCTTACTTTATTCTCTCTTGGAGGGATCCAGAAAGCATGAAAAAGGGAATCGCATTCTATGAAAAAACTTTGACCTTGGTGGATATTCAGGATAATTCGGCGATTAAGCGCATTGATACCGTCACCGTTAAGCCTGGTAAGGAAGCAGAACTCAAGCAACTCATTCAGGAGATGGATGCGGCCGGCTTGCTAACTCAAAAATATCAATAACAGATCAGTTGGATAATGATTTCTCCGATGACAAAACACTAAAAAAGAGCCCGAAGGCTCTTTTTACTTTATGCTTTATTCTCCTTCAAAGGCATCTTTAATATGGTCAAAGAAGCCTTTTTTCTTTGGATTTACTTTTAAATCACCTGCAGCTGCGAATTCTTTCAAGGCTGCTTTTTGGCGTTCATTCAAGCCTGTTGGTGTTACGACATTGACGGTAACGTATTGGTCCCCAAGGGCACCACCACGAAGGCTAGGCGCACCCTTGCCACGTAGACGGAATCGTTTACCATTCTGAGTCCCTTCTGGAATGACTAATTCTACATCACCATGAACCGTAGGGATGTCTACTGTATCACCAAGAGCCGCTTGGACAAAGTTGAGGTTGAGATTGTAGAAGATAGTGGTTCCTTCACGTTCAAACTTATCACTAGCTTCTACTGAAACCACCACGTACAGGTCACCATAAGGACCACCATTAAAGCCTGCTTCACCTTGACCAGCTAGGCGGATCTGTTGACCTGTTTCCACACCTGCAGGGATTTTTACGTGTACGCTATGGGCTTGCTTTTCATGACCTGTTCCATGACAGGTTGTACATGGATCTTTGATTTCTTGACCACGGCCATGACAGACATCACAGGTTACCTGGCGACGCATCATACCGAGTGGTGTTTGAGTGTCAACATTGATCACACCTGAACCATGACAGCGTCCACAAGTGACTGGACTTGTTCCAGGTTTAGCACCAGACCCATTACAAGTACGACAGCTGGCTTCACGATTGTATTTGACTTCCTTTTCAGTACCAAAAATAGCTTCTTCAAAAGTCAAATGAATGCGATACTGGAGGTCGTCACCTTGACGAGGGGCGTTTGGATTACGTGATGCACCTCCACCACCAAAGAAGCTTGAGAAGATATCCTCAAATCCGCCAAAGCCACCTGCTCCATCGAAGCCACCGAAACCGCCTGCACCACCAAAACCACCATTGGCACCAGCAGCACCATATTGGTCATAGGCAGCACGTTTCTGTTCATCGCTCAAAGTTTCATAAGCTTCTTGAACTTCCTTGTACTTGTCCTCAGCACCAGGATCCTTGTTGATATCTGGATGGTATTTTTTAGATAATTTCCGATAAGCTCTCTTGATCTCATCTTGAGATGCATTTTTCGAAACGCCCAAACGGTCATAAAATTCAGTATTGTTCATAATTTAAGATACAAAGGGCGTTAAACGGACACAGCCAAAATAGGAGTTTTGACGACGGACACTTGCGTCCTAGAAAAAACTATCTTTTTGGTACAGTCCGTAGCCCGTGTTCAGTTGAGAACACACTTGTTCCTTTCTATTGATGTTGCGAATCAAACCACCATTTAGGGCGGGTTCAATTCCTTTCTTTTATATTGAGTAAGAAACTTCAGAGCTCGAGTTCAATTTCTCGAACGCTCTTTGTCCTTTCTTTCAAATTTAGTAAGAAATTCTGGAACCCGTGTTCAATTCCCTGAACACACTTGTTCCTTTCTATAATTTTCATGTAAATCTTTAGAGGTTGTTTTCTATACTCTGCTTCACTTGATCAAACTCTTCATCTGAAAGAGTAAATATCAAATCCTCTTCAGCATACTCGTTCTGTTCTTTAAAATAGTTGTCCGTATTCTCTGCCAACCCTAGACTTAGAATCACTTTCCTTGCAAACTCTTGATGTGCGAATCCTATAGCCGTAATGATCTGTTTATCTTGCACAAGGACTTTCGGTTGGAAATTTTCACGTGGAAGAAATTCAAAATAGTCAAAGAAGTTTTGCCAAATTCCACCTGTAAATTTCGTGTCCTTCAACAAGCCTGCTTTCGCTAATAACAGGGGCGCTGAAGAAATGGCTGCAATTAGGATATCTTGCTCATCAAGACTTCTCAAAAAGGAGATCAATTTCTCATCTTGTAGAGTAGGACCTATATTTATCATTCCTGGCAAAATCACACAAGAATACTCTTCTATATGTACTTGATCCAATGTTTTTGTAGGTTGGCAAGATAAACCATCTTCAGAAATAACAATTGAATTATCTGAAGCTACATAATCAATCGTGATGTCAAAAGACAGAGCTAAAGTACTCGTTAAAGTGGTTATCTCATAAAGAGAAATTAGGATAAATAATACAAAGTACTTTTTTCATACGCAACATCCTCTATCTTACCGAAAAACAGAGGCTGGTTTGCAACCTCTGGATTTCTTCTTATACATTACGACGTTCTAAAACAAAGTCGATTATACTTTGTTTTTAGAACTAGTAAGGCGTTTAGGCAAGTCGCCATAGCAATTGCCATAGAATGACAGTCACTTTAGTGATTAGTCATTCTTAACGAGTTAGGCTTAACTGAGTTTCGGCTAAAAACTTCGGAAAAAAGATAAGCCATCTTTTGTGCATCGCACAAGGCGATGGCTTCCTATTTTTCTTTCGTTTTCTTAACGCCTCAACATCTTACGAATCGAGCATGCCCTAACCTCTTGGTGAAAAAGAGACGTAGCTGTTTTCGCTTTAGCGAACTACAGATATGGCTACCTTTAGGTGCAAATCTTCCTAGAAACTCAAGTTTCTGCGTTAGATTTCCTATTTTCACTGTGAGGTTTTAACGGGCTTTGCATCTTACTTCTCCGTAAACTCTCCGTCTACGACGTCATCGCCTGCGTTTCCTGTTGCTTGTGCGCCTTCTGCTCCTGCTTGAGCTTGTTGCGCTGCTGCGGCTTGTTCGTAGAGTTTAACCGCAAGTCCTTGTGCTTTTTCGTTCAATGCTTCAAGTTTTGCTTTCATTTCGTCCAAGTTGTTGTCTTCTTGAGCTTTCTTAAGATCATCAAGGGCAGCTTGTGCAGCATCACGTTCTGCATCGAAGCCTTTGCCTTCAGTTTCTTTGATTGTCTTTTCAGTCGCAAAGATAGCTTGGTCTACTTCGTTACGAAGGTCTACTTCTTCTTTACGTTTCTTATCTGCTTCAGCGTTTGCTTCTGCATCTTTCATCATGCGGTCGATTTCTTCGTCTGTCAAACCTGAGTTAGATTGGATAACAATGGTTTGCTCTTTTTGAGTTCCAAGATCTTTAGCCTTAACAGATACGATACCGTTCTTATCGATGTCAAATGTTACTTCGATTTGTGGGATACCACGAGGTGCAGCTGGGATATCAGTCAATTGGAAACGTCCAAGAGTCTTGTTGTCTGCTGCCATTGGGCGTTCACCTTGAAGAACGTGGATATCAACAGCTGGTTGGTTGTCTGCTGCAGTTGAGAAGACTTGTGATTTAGATGTTGGAATTGTTGTATTGCGCTCGATGAGTTTTGTGAAGACACCACCCATTGTTTCGATACCAAGTGACAATGGTGTTACGTCAAGAAGGACAACGTCTTTGACATCACCGGTGATCACACCACCTTGGATCGCAGCACCCATAGCAACTACTTCATCAGGGTTAACTGATTTGTTTGGTTCTTTACCAGTTTCAGCCTTAACAGCTTCTACAACGGCTGGAATACGAGTTGAACCACCAACAAGGATGACTTCGTCGATATCTGACAAGCTCAAACCTGCATCTGAAAGTGCTTGGCGAACTGGAACTTTGTACGTTCTACAAGGTCATGAGTCAAATCATCGAATTTAGCACGAGTCAAGGTCATTTCCAAGTGAAGAGGTCCAGCCTCACCAGCAGTGATAAATGGCAAGCTGATTTGAGTTGAGGTCACTCCAGAAAGGTCTTTCTTAGCTTTTTCAGCTGCGTCTTTCAAACGTTGAAGAGCCATCTTGTCGTTTGACAAGTCGATGCCGTTTTCTTTCTTGAATTCTGCTACTAAGTAGTCGATGATTTTTTGGTCAAAGTCGTCACCACCGAGTTTGTTATCCCCTGCAGTTGCCAATACATCAAAGACACCATCACCCAATTCAAGAATAGATACGTCGAATGTACCACCACCAAGGTCGAATACCAAGATTTTTTCTTCTTTGTCTGTCTTGTCCAAACCGTAAGCAAGAGCTGCTGCAGTTGGTTCGTTGACGATACGTTCTACTTCAAGACCAGCGATTTTACCAGCGTCTTTTGTTGCTTGACGTTGAGCATCGTTAAAGTAAGCTGGTACTGTGATAACAGCCTTGGTTACTTTTTCACCAAGGTACTCTTCAGCGTAACCTTTCAAGTATTGAAGGATCATAGCTGAGATTTCTTGTGGAGTGTATTCTTTGCCGTTAGCAGAAACTTTCAGAAGTACCCATCTTAGATTTGATAGAGATAACTGTATCTGGGTTTGTGACTGCTTGACGTTTTGCGGCGTCACCAACGATGATTTCACCGTTTTTGAATGAAACTACAGATGGAGTTGTGCGATTTCCTTCTGGGTTTGCGATAATTTTGCTTTCAGTTCCTTCAAGAACTGCAACTGCTGAGTTTGTTGTACCTAAGTCAATACCGATAATTTTAGACATGTGTTTTTCTCCTTATTATTTTAATTCTAATTTTGATTTTTCTTGATATTCCCCTAAGTGGTGGGGACGTGAGCAACTCCCTACGGGATTTCATCACTTATTTTTGAGCCTATTGTCTCAAAAATCCCCTGTTTCAGTAGCACACGCTACTGAAACTTTCACCACGGCGGGAAATATCTTCCTTGCAAGCCTCCGGCTTGCTTCTTATCTTTCTTCATAGTTTAGTGTCGTTTCGGACAAGGTTTTTATTATGTATATTGCGACACGAGACGTCAGAATTGCCTAGTTATACACGACCACCATAGCCGGTCTTAGGATGCGGTCATGTAGTTTGTAGCCTTTTTGGAAGACTTGTGCGATGGTGTCTGCCGGATGCTCGTCATCCGCTGGCACTGTTTGAATGGCCATGTGGTAGTTATGATCAAACTCTCCATCTGCTGGAATTTCTTCGATACCTTCTTCTTTCAAAGCATGTACCAAACTTTCTTGCACCATTTCCAAGCCCTTTTTGACATCATCTGTCAAACCTTCAACTGCAAGGGCGCGTTCAAGGTTATCAAGTGATGGCAAGATTGCTTTTGCCAAATCTTGGCTGCGATAGCGTTGCAAGAGTTGACGTTCTTCATTGGCACGGCGCTGAATATTTTGCATTTCTGCGTGGGCACGAAGATATTTGTTTTCAAACTCCTCGGCACGTTCATTCGCTAAGTCCAATTCAGACTTCTCAGGAGTTGTTTCTTCAGCTGTTTCCACAACTTCCTCTTCTTTTACTTCTTCATTTTTTATATCTTGGGCCATTTTCGCCTCCTTTAATGATTTCAATCTTAATTCACTTCATAGTGATTGCTACTGAGATAGCGGTAAAAATCCGTCAACTTCATAGTCAAAACTCGATTGACAACATTAAGTTGATTAACCAATTGTTGATAATCCAGATTGACCGGACCTATAATCGCAAGAATTCCAAACCCACGATAGGGAATCAGGAACTTACTGCTAATCACTGCTAAGTCAGCAAGACAAGATTCTTGGCTATCCGCAACTCGGACACTTTGCATCTGGTCGCCAATCAGATTTCTCGAATTTCCAAAGCTACCTTTTGTGGCTGATCAAAAAATTGATAGGCCGCTAAATTAGCGAAATTCAAAAGATTGACTTTTCCAGAAACTACGATATTTTCATTGAACATTTCTTTGAAGATATGCTCAATAAGATCCATAACGTTATCCGTCGTTGTAAAGTAACGTTGGATAATCTGCGGAATCTCTGTCCGAATCTTGTAGTGAATATCCAAAACAGTCTGATCCAGGAAACGTTCTTGAATCATGGTCTTGAGGCGATTTAAATCCTCCTGCAAGAAATTTCTCGGAATCAAAAACTGACTGGTAACTGTTCTAGACTCATCAAGTGTAAAAACAGCAAGAGCTGTATGTTGCCCGAGAACAACGATGTCAAAAGCCGTCAGCTTCTGCCTACTTGGTTCGACATCCAGTGCTACAACCGTACAACCATTCAAGTCTGACAAGATTTTCGTCGCCTCTTGAAGAATATCCTCAAGCTTGAAGAATTCTTGATCAAAGGCTTTCACAATCTCATAAACTTGATTTTCAGCTAAACGATCAAAGGAAAGGGAGTGTTTGACATAGTATTGAAAACCAGCCACACTCGGCATCCGACCACTGGACGTATGCGCTTTCAAGTAATCCTTGCTTTTCTAGAGCTGCCATGTCATTTCGAATGGTAGCACTACTAGAGTTAATAGACTCTTGCAAGGCTTTAGATCCAACAGGTTCGTGCGTTTTGGTAAAGATGTCAATAATCAGATTTAAAATATTCTGCTGACGTTCCGTAACCATCTCGCCACTCCTCTCTGATAGATCTTTTTAGCACTCTACACATCCAAGTGCTAACTTATGATTCTATTATACACCCTTAAAAGAGAATGTCAAGAGAAAAACTCAAAAAATTAGCACTCTTTTATCAAGAGTGCTAAAAATCAGTCTGAGGACCTAGAAGATCATCTTACATTCTCAAGATATTTCTTTTTAAGTCTATAAAAACTATAGATTAGGTAAAAAATCATGAGGGCATAAAGGGCAAAAATAAGGAAGAAAGATTGAGAGAGACTTTCTCGAAACAAGCTCATACAAATAACTAGACCACCAGAGATAGAAACTGTAGATGTACGAAGTCTAGATTTCACATCAGCCCATCGAAGACGATTGTCCATGAAAGATTGATCATTTGAATCTACATCACAATTTGCTTTTCGAAAAACAGTATAAGAACAATTTTCCACAAATTCCCATCCTCTATCCTTAATACTTTGTAACACCATCTCATTCTTTCTAAGGTAGCTAGTATTCCACACACGGTAAATCACATCATCTGGTCGGCATTGTTCAAAATAGAAAAAGCCAAAATGATTCGATTTAAATTTCCAACCTTTCAAATGCATCTCATGCAAATAATCTTCTACCTTATCCAAATCAAAAATGGTAAACATTCGAAATTGTACTTTGCTATTCATTGTCTAACCTCCAAAATGGTTTTATTTATCAGATAATTCTCTCCACTTTTGAAACAATCTCCAAAAAATATAAGAAATCTGAATCGTGAAAACTATCAATAAAGTACAGTCTATGATAACAATCAAAAACATTCCCCAACTGAAAGAACTACCTCCACTGACAAACTTTGAGAAAACCGGTAGTAGCGCTAAAAAGAGAAGCAAAATAGGAAGCATCCGCATTGTTAAAATCTTCTTGACCATTGCTAACTTCCCGGTCGCGTCATTATAAATTTCAAACTCGGCATCCGACTCAACTCCAGAATAAAGCTTTCTAAAGTAGGAAAAACCATTAAAGTCTGTTATATGTTCCCACCCACAATCTTTAAATAGTTGTAAATAGGAAGCTCTCTCTGACTTTTTCATAGGATAAAAGTCCAACTGATAAACCATCTGCTCTGGTTGGCACTTTTCAAAAGTATACTTAACCGCAACTACTAAGATAGAGTAGCTTACTTCCTTAAGTTTCCAGCCCTGAGCATGCATTTCTCCGAGATAGAGAGCCTCTCTATCATAATCCGCAATGGTAGCAATTCTATAAACAACTTTCTTTTCCATCAAAGTTCCTCCCGACTGTTTCTATAGAGCCGCTCAATACGTTTCAACTCAATCTCTAAAACTTTTCGACCCAAGTCTGTTATCTGATAGATTTTACGTTTTTCCTCTTCTCGGACAAAAGAAACCAAACCATCCTTTTCCATCTTTGACAAGGTTCCATACATAGTTCCAGGACTAATGGAAACCTGTGAATCTGTCATCTCCTTGACCTTTTGGGTAATACCATAGCCATGGTTCTCTTTTTGCAGACAGAACAGAATATAAAAACCCGTTTCAGTCATAGGAAGATAGACCCGTCTAATCTTATCTGTTAATTCCATTTAACCAGACCTCCTCTTTAGTTCGATATATCGCACTTCGTTATATAAAATATATCACACCTCGATATAAATTGCAAGAAAAAAAGAGAGTGGGACAGAAATCGGTAATTCGTTAGAATTCGATTTCGTCGTCCCACCTCCGCACAGTTGAGTAGGGCTATAAAAGCTGATGAAATCAGCGTAGTAGAGCCCACTCAACCACTGCGTATTGCTCGACAAGCCAAAGACAATTGAGAGGCTAGGACTTTTGTCCCAGCCTCTTCTGTTTATCATTAGTAAAGATCTAGATAATTATCAATTTCCCATTGTGAAACAAAGGTTGCGTAGCTTGCCCACTCGATTCGTTTAGCTTCAAGGAAGCTAGTGTAGATGTGCTCACCAAGTGCCGCCTTAACGACTTCGTCTTCAGTCAAAGCTTTCAAAGCGTTGTGAAGAGTTGATGGAAGATCTGTAATTCCAGCCTCTTTACGTTCTTCAGCAGTCATGATGTAGATATTTTCTTCGATTGGTGCTGGTGCTTCGATTTTATTTTCAATACCATGCAAACCAACTTCCAAAAGAACAGCCATTGCGATATATGGATTTGCCATTGGGTCTACTGAGCGCAATTCCAAACGTGTTCCCATTCCACGAGTAGCAGGCACGCGCACCAGTGGCGAACGGTTACGACCTGCCCAAGCGATGTAAACTGGTGCTTCGTAACCAGGAACCAAACGTTTGTATGAGTTAACTGTCGGGTTCATGATGGCTGTATAATTGTAAGCATGCTTGATCAAACCACCAAGGAAGTGATAGGCTGTTTCTGACAACTGCATTCCTTTTGGATCGTTTGGATCAAAGAAGGCATTGTTTCCTTCAGCGTCAAACAAGGACATATTACAGTGCATTCCTGAACCAGCAATACCAAATTTTGGTTTAGCCATAAAGGTTGCATACAAACCATGTTTACGAGCAATGGTTTTAACAACGAGTTTAAAAATTTGAATCTTATCACAAGCACGGAGAACTTCATCATACTTAAAGTCGATTTCATGTTGACCTACGGCAACCTCATGGTGACTCGCTTCTACCTCAAAGCCCATTTGCGTCAAGACATTGACGATTTCACGACGGGTGTTATCGGCAAGATCTGTAGGTGCCAAATCAAAGTAGCCACCCTTGTCATTTACTTCAAGTGTTGGGTCTCCATTTTCATCAAGTTTAAATAGGAAGAATTCTGGCTCTGGTCCAAGGTTGAAGGATTTGAATCCCACTTCTTCCATGTGACGAAGAGCACGTTTCAAATTGCCACGAGGGTCACCCGCAAATGGCTCACCTTCTGTTGTATAGACATCACAAATCAAACCTGCAACACTACCATTTTCATCCCCCCATGGGAAGACCGTCCAAGAGTCCAAATCTGGATATAGATACATGTCTGATTCATTGATACGGACAAATCCTTCAATAGAAGATCCATCAAACATAGCCTTGTTTGACAAGACCTTGTCTAGTTGTTCATCTGTAGCAGGAATTTCGACGTTTTTCATTGTTCCCAAAATATCTGAAAACATGAGACGGATAAAGGTTACATTTTTTTCCTTAACTTCACGACGAATATCTGCAGCTGTGATTGGCATGGTTTTTCTCCTTATATATGACGACTTGCGGTTGCCTAACCGCGACCAAAAGGTGATTGTTGAGAAGCAAAGCGACTTTGTTGAAGAACCTCATTCCGAAGGGCCCGACGCACCTCAGTTTGACTGACTGGTTTTTTAGCTTTCGCCTCACGTTCGGCATATTTTTTCTTGATAGCAGCAATGTTCAGACCTTCAGAGATATAATCCTTAATCTCAAGCAACCGATCCATATCATTTAAAGAATACATCCGGCGATTGCCTTCGTTTCGATCAGGTTTTATCAACTCCTGATCTTCATAATAACGAATTTGACGCGCCGAAAGATCGGTCAGCTTCATAACACTACCAATGGGGAAAACTGCCATATTGCGACGAAATTCTTTTTCCTTCATGTGCACTTCCTCTTCTTTCTGTCTATTATAGTCTAAAAAAAATCAATCGTCAATTGTTAATGTCATATCTTATGACATTATTTTATTTTTTCTGTATGAGACTCCGCAAGCGATCAATATCATAATTGACTAGAATTGCTACAAAAACTCCCATAAAAGTCTCAAAAACTCGAGCAAACACGTACAAAACAGTCTCTCCGCTCGGAATTGATAGGGTAATAATCAGCATAGCTGCAACTCCCCCAATAACTCCTGACTTATTGTTCATGGCAACATTTGTCATGATGGTTAACATGGTACATATCGGAACAACAAGAAGGGTTACCCAGAAGGCGCCGTGAAAAAGATTATTTAAGAGAAAGAAAATCAAAGCAAAAAAGCCACCAATACTATTTCCCAGAATACGAGATGTACCAAAGTGGACACTCTTATCAAAGTCCTCTCTCAAGCTAAACAGCTGTTAATGCTCCGATTTGAAGTCCCTTCCATCCAAAAAAGCCAAAAATCATGAGAACCAAAAAAACAGCAATTCCTGTTTTAAAGGTTCGCATTCCTAATTTAAACTTAGATTTGTCAAATGTATATTTTTTAAAGTAACTCATAATCTCATCTTTCTTTTCTCCATTTTACCATAATTTTACTTTTTTGAGAAAAGGATTCATCAATTGAAAATAATAGGAAATAAAAAGAGAAGGATCTAAGTCCTTCTCTTTTTATTGCAATATTCTATTTTAGAATAAATACATGAAAGCCAAGGTGACGAGACTAGCAAGCAAGCCCACTCCCCAGAAGAAGAAATCGACCTTCCACTCACTCCATGCTTGACCTTTACCAGAAAATCCACCCAACTCAAAATGGTGATGGACTGGTGTCATCCGGAAGATACGTTTCCCGCCAGACAACTTAAAGTAGGTAACTTGCATCATGACAGATGTTGTTTCAAAAACATACACTATACCAATCAGGAGTAGCGTCCATTCTTGGTGCAGAGCCATAGAAATAGCGGCCAACATCCCTCCAAGAGCAAGACTTCCGACATCTCCCATGAATACCTTAGCAGGCTTATGGTTAAAGACAAAGAAACCAAGAAGACCACCAATCATGGCAAGAATCACTAGGAGGATGTCCAACTGGTTTTGTACATAAGCAATGACTCCATAGGCAGATAGGCTAATCACTACTGAGATACTTGCCAAGCCATCAATTCCGTCAGTCAAGTTAACAGCATTTGAAAAACCAACCAACCAGAAGAGAGCAAAGAAAATGTAAAGAACGCCTAGGTGCAATGGATACCCAAATACATTTAAGACATCCCCTCCTCTTTCATAAAAGAGATAGAAGATAACTCCTCCTACTAATTGAAGCAAGAGCTTTTGTTTAGGATTGAGCCCTTCATTGATTTTACGAAAAACCTTGAGGAAATCATCTAAGAAGCCAACCAAACCATACAAAACGAGAATAAAGAGGATCATTCCGACATTGTTGGTTAGTTGATTAGTCAAAAGTGCAAGAACTAAACTAACTAAAACGCTTGTTACGAGGAAGACAATTCCTCCCATTGTCGGCGTCCCAGCTTTTGCCTGGTGTTGTTTAACATCCTCATGCATCTGTTGGCCTGTAATTTGCGCCTTTCTATAAAATTGGATAAAGGCCGGAATTCCTACTAAAGTTAGTAAAAATGTCACAATTCCAGCACTAATAGAAATAAACATATTAGTCTCCTAAAGTTAATTTAATTTTTTTAATGTTTTTGATAGCTGTATTAGTCCGAACATCTTGCTTCTGAACAACGGAACCTGAACCTTCAAATTCCAGTTCAATATCCAACCATTTAGCAAAGGTCTCGGCAGTCTCTTTTTTCCAGCCATACATGTCTGGAATTTCTTCTACCTTATCCGATAAAAGGAGAACTTGTTGGTTTGGTGCAAGATTGGTCCCTTCTTCTACAGAAGTCTCTTTAATCTTTGTTCCAGTACCTACAACGATTGGTTGCACAATATTTCGGCGTAAGGCTTCCGCCAACTCACCAGGTGAAATATCCTTGATGCTAGGCATTGCATAAGAAGATTCTGTCGTAACTTTATCTAAATTTTTGGCTGGAGATTGAAGATTGAGAGATTCTTTCATAGCTGAAGCTCGCTCCAAAATCGGGTTAGAAAACTCTCCTAGTTGTACTGAAGTAATATGTTCTGGTTGTTGAACCGTTACATACAAGATAAAATCAGGATTTTCAGCAGGATTCATAGTCACAACTGAGAAAATATAATTGGTAGAACCAACCAAGTATCCTCCATTTTTCTCATCAGCGATTTGAGCCGTACCGGATTTAACTGCTACATTTTGTCCAGGAACTGTTATAATTGGCTTTCCTGTGTAGTGATTATACATAGTTCCATATATAGGGTCCGTCCCAACTAATATCATGTTAGTACGAGTCAAGCTTGCTGCATCTTCAGATACAGGTTTTCCTACAATCTCTTTTTGAGACTTTCGTACAGACTGATTGTTAGTATCATAAATAGCACTTATAAATTTTGGCTCCAGCATAACTCCATCATTAGCAATAGCTGTAAAGGCACGAAGCATTTGTGTTTGTGTCACTGAAATTCCTTGCCCAAATGAGCTTTGAGCAATACTAACAATATTATCAGCTGGAAGTTGACCAGCGTATTCATCTGTCAAGCCAAAGCGAGTTGGAACCCCAAATTTAAAGCGTTTTAGATAATCCAACCAAGTAGCATCTCCCATTTTTTGTTCAAGTAGACTCATTCCAACATTACTGGAGTGAGCGAAACCTTGTAAGAAAGTCATCATCCCACCAGTAGTCAAACCTTCATTAACATCCCAATCTCGAGTCGTCGCATCCGCTATTTTGAATTCACTGCTATTGAAGTATTCTCCACTTGGGAAGGTATTATTATCAATAGAAGAAGCTAACGTCATAACCTTCATGGCTGATCCTGGTTCATAGTTACTTTGATAAAGAATATCACGCCAAACAAAGTCCTCAGTGATTCCTTCTTTAGTATCTGCATTAAAGGTAGGTCGTTGGGTGGTAGCGAGGATTTCACCGGTCTTTGCACTGACCAAGGTCGCGGTCATATACTTGCCTTTTACTTTCTCTTGAAAGGCATCCATTTGACTTTCCATAAAGGACTGCAAAGGACTAGATAGGGTCGTATAGACGTCTTTCCCGTTTACGGTCTGTTGGGTGACTTGTTCTGTACCAGGAACGATATTACCTAGACGGTCTTTTTCATAGGTAATAATACCATCTGTCCCTGCTAACAAGCTATTCAAGGAGCTTTCAATACCAGATGTTCCAATAAGACTCTTTGAACCATCTTCATTTTCATGGAGCTGGGCTAGACCAATGAAGGATGAAGCAAATTTCCCATTTGGATAACTTCGATTGGGACTAGTGGTAAAATTAACACCCTCAACCTTCGCGGCTTCTAAGTCCTGTTTAATGGACATCATATTAGCGTAGGTAATCCCATTTCCTTTAGCACCAAAGGAAACCTGTTTGAGACTTGGTTGAGAGAGTTGATCTTTGACATAGGTCTCCTCCATATCCAAGTACTTATGGAAAATTTCGGCTACCTTATTGTACTGAGATTCCTCAACATATAGAATATCTCCATTCGCAGACTTATAATCCTTATCAATGACCGCATAAACATTGTAGGAGGTTGCATCTTCTGCAATCGGAGTTCCATTACGATCATAAATGGTTCCCCTCTTAGCAGGGACTGTTCGAGTTGTTTGATGAACCTTATATGCTTCTTTGACCAGGTCAACACCAAACTTCTTTCCCGTACCAATAATCACCGCAAAGTTAACCAAAAAAACAGCAAAGAGAATGACAGCCAAGAGACTAAGGCTTTTCCCAACTCGTCTGCGGTTTTCTAGAGGAGTTCTGCGATTCTTAATGGCAAAGTGTACTATTTTTTCTTTCCATGTTTTCATATATTACTCCGCCGATCGGATATTTCCATTGTTTAATTGCAAGTCTTGCGAATCCGCGACACCCGCCAAACGTTCTGAGCGAATCAATTCATTGACTTCTTGCTTAGCGTCGTCCAGCTCCGTCTTTTCTCCTCAATCTGTCTGTTGACAGTTGTCAAATCACTTTGAACTTGCAGGAGCTTGGTTTGCATATAGACCACACTGATGGCTAAGACAAGGGCTGTAATGGCAATCGAAAGGTAAAAGGCCTTCTCAACACGTGAAAATCTCTTGATACGATCTTGCAGTAATTGGCTCGTTGTTTCTCTTTTTTCTACCATTTTATCCCCTTACTTATGAATTTTTCGAGCTACTCGTAACTTGGCTGAGTGGGAACGATTATTGGCTTCCAATTCTTCCTTGCTTGGTAAAATCGGTTTCCGAGATACCAATTCCATTTTGGGCTTGAGATCGTCTGGGATGAAAGGCAAACCTTTAGGAACTTCAACTGTGGAAGCTTCCTTAAATAACTGTTTGGTCAAGCGGTCCTCCAGCGAATGGAAGGTAATCACTGATATTCTGCCATCTAGAGCCAGCATATCCATAGCCTGCTGGATTGATTCATCTGCAGCACCCAGTTCATCATTAACCTCTATACGGATAGCTTGGAAAATTTGTTTGGCTGGGTGGCCTTTTTTCTTGAGCTCCTTTGCCGGTTTGGCAGATTTAATAATCTCTGCCAATTCGGTTGTTGTCTCAATCGGTTTCTGTTCACGAGCCTGTTCAATTTTTCGAGCAATCTGTTTGGAAAACTTGTCCTCTCCATATTTGAAAAAGATTCTTACCAAATCATGGTAGTCGTAGTGATTAACGACTTCATAAGCGGTCAAACTAGCTTCCTGATTCATGCGCATATCCAGTGGTGCATCCTTCTTATAGGAAAAACCACGTTCACGCTGATCCAACTGCGGGCTTGACACACCTAAATCATAACAAATTCCATCAATTTCAGTCACACCTAAGTCATGTAAGCGGTCCTTCAAATGACGGAAATTATCCTTGATGAAGGTGACCATTCCCTTTTCGATATAGGGTGCCAAACGTTTTTGCGCATTATCAATGGCATTCTGGTCTTGGTCAAAGGCATAGAGATGCCCTTTCTCGCTTAACTTACTTAATAAATACTCGCTGTGTCCTGCTCCTCCCAAGGTCGCATCAACGTAAATACCATCAGGTTTTACATCTAGCATATCAATGGTCTCATGGAGCATGACCGTTACATGATGAAATTCTTTTGTCATATCTTATCTATTTTACCACAAATCCGACTAGCTTGCACTCACTAAAGCTAAAACATTCCACTGTTGCTTTATTCCTTATACTCGACAGGCTTCTCAGCTACTTGAGCTAGCCCTGAGTCTACTTCTGGATTCAGGTGATGATGAACTGCCTCTGCCACTGCTCTTGGTATACCAACAGCGACAATCTCATCCACACTGGCTTCCTTGATTTTTGTCAGAGATTTGAAATATTTCATCAAATTCTGCTTGCGTTTTGGACCCAAGCCTTCAATTCCATCCAATTGAGAGGAGAAGGAATTTTTAGAACGTAGTTGTCGGTGGAAGGTAATGGCAAAGCGGTGGACTTCATCCTGAATGCGTTGCAGGAGGAAAAATTCTTGAGAATTGCGAGACAACTCTACCACCTCAAGTGGGTCTCCAAAGAGCAATTCATGGGTTTGGTGCTTGTCATTCTTTTGCAGGCCTGCGATCGGAATATCTAACCCCAACTCTTCTTGAATGACCTGTTTAGCGATATTGACCTGACCCTGACCACCATCGATGACGATTAAATCTGGTGGTGTCAAACCGTCACGCTGGACTCGTCCATAACGTCTACGAATAACCTCTCGCATACTTGCATAGTCATCTGGTCCGACCACAGTCTTGATTTTATACTTACGGTAATCCTTCTTGCTCGGTTTTCCGTTAACAAAAACAACCATGGCAGAGACTGGACTAGTCCCCATAATATTAGAGTTATCAAAAGACTCGATACGGACTGGGGTTGGAATTTGTAGAAGTCGTCCAAGATTTTCAATAGCTCCTTGAGTCTTTTCAACTGATTTCTCTAACAGATTAAACTTCTGCTCCAAGCTTACACGCGCATTTTTGATAGCGAGATTGACCAGTTGTTTTTTCTCCCCACGTTGGGGCTTGAGAACCTTGGTATCCACCAAAGCCTTAACAGCCTCTTCATCAATATCCTGAGGAATCAAAATTTCATTAGGAACCAGATGAGATTTTTCTTGATAAAACTGCCCAACATAGGTCAGGAAATCTTCATCTGGATCATTGTAGTAAGGAAAAAGGTTGACATCGCGCTCAATGAACTTACCTTGGCGGACAAAGAAGACCTGGACGCACATCCAACCCTTATCTACATAGTAGCCGAAGACATCACGATTTTGGAGGTCCTTAGCCATAACCCGTTGCTTGGTCCGAAGAGTTCCAATGGCCTGAATCAAATCACGGTATTCAGCCGCACGTTCAAACTCCATACTTTGGGCAGCCAAAGCCATCTTACTCTTGAGTTCATCAATGATTTTATCGTCTTGTCCCTTGAGAAAATCAGAGACTTCTTGGGACATAGCTTTAAAATAGGCTTCATCCTTTCGACAAACCGTATGAGCCATACACTGGCCGATATGGTAATAAAAACAAACCTTAGATGGTGGATTGGTACACTTGCGAAAAGGGAAAATCCGGTCCAATAGCCGTTTGATTTCATTGGCTGCACCCACATCCGGATAGGGACCAAAATAGAGACCTCCGTCTTTTTTGACCTGACGGGTGATAATCAAGCGAGGATAGCGCTCATTTGTGATTTTGATGAAAGGATAGGACTTATCATCCTTGAGCATAATATTGTACTTAGGCTTGTTTTCCTTGATGAGATTAATCTCTAAAAGAAGGGCCTCAATATTAGACTCCGTAACAATAAACTCAAAATCCACAATCTCAGACACCAGGGCTTCTGTCTTGGTATCATGGCTCCCACGGAAGTAGGACCGCACCCGATTGCGCAGATTTTTAGCCTTTCCTACATAAATGATAGTGCCGTTTTTATCTTTGTGAATGTAACAACCAGGGCTAGTCGGCAAGAGCTCCAGTTTTGATTTAATCAAGTTATTCATAATTCCATTATAGCAAAAAGCCCCCTGTATTGCTTAAATCAGAGAGCTCCAGTTCCCTTAGAAAATCATTTATTCCCCATAATCATACAGTTCTTGAACTTCTTTACATCTTGAGCTTGGATTCCATAATAGGAGCCTGCTGGTTGCATAACCGAAACTTCATTGGTGTGTTCTAAACCAATCGCATGACCTAGTTCATGCTCTGCTGTATGCATGATACGATCATAGGTATAGCCATAGTTTAGATTGGATAAATAATAATGATTCAAGCGAACGATCACTGAAATGAATTGTTTGGTTAGGAGATTTGTCTGACTCTCCGCCTCACCTGCTACAGCTGTCGAACCATCATTCATTTCAGTAGCGAAAATATCGGCCTGATCCGCTTCTGTTACAAGCTCAAAGTTAAAAGCCCCTGTCTGGTTCCAGTTAGCAATAGCTTCAAGGTAGGCCTTTTGGAAAGTGGCATCCATTTGAGGATCAATATAGATAGTTGCTTGCGCCTTTGACCATTTTGCTCCTGAATCTTGATGATGATCTGTCTGAGACAGATCTTGTAATTTACCAGTTTCTTGCCATTGTTGCCAACCTGCTTGACCAACTTGGACCACTTTGCTAACTTGATTTAAAGTAGCAGGTAAATCACCTGTCACATACCAGAGAATCCCTAAAGCAATGAGAATTAAGACTACAAGAGTCCACACAAGGCGCCAGAACATGCGCCAAATCCCTAGTAACAATCGACATAGAACACGAATAATCCAGAACATGATTTCCCGCCTTTCTAAAAAAATAAGAATCCATCTTTTAGTCCTGGTTTCCCATTCTAAAGATAGATTCCTTATTTTACTTGAGTAAGCTGAAAGAAAACTAAAACTAAGACAAGCGTTCTTCCAAAACAAAATCAATTGGCAAGGTAGCCAAAAACCGTTCCAATTGTTTTTCCCAATAATACCACTCATGGGGTTCCTGCACTGTGGCTATAGGTCACATCAAAACCAAGTTTCTTGAGATTCTTCACCGCGAGGTTATTGGCAGCATACAAGAAATCTTGTTCACCACACCAAGCCCAGAGTTTGGTCTTCTTGTCTGACTTGTTAGCAAGAGTTTCAAGTGAGTAAGGGCTAGTTTCCCAGTTATCAAGCTTGCCAAAAACACCTCGCCAGTAGGCACGCGTCCCTAAATCTTGGCTTTCAGGAGAAAACTCTTCGAAACTGAGAGCACCAGAAAGACTAGCTACATGTGAGAAACGGTTGGTTGATAGGGCCAACTTGAAGGAACCGTAGCCTCCCATTGATAGACCAGCGATAAAAGTCTTTTCACGCTTGCTAGACATATTAGGGAAGAAGCGTTTGAGCACTTTAGGCAGTTCTTCTGCTAAAGCTGTATAGTAGTTATAGCCATACTGAGTATCTGTGTACCAGCCATTACTTGTATTAGGCATGACAACAATTAGATTAGTCCCTCGCACCAAGCGCTCTACATTGGTCCGTTTGAGCCAGCTATTATGATTTCCTGACATCCCATGTAAGAGATAGAGGACAGGAATATCCGTAGAATCTGGCTCCTCAACCCGAGACGCATCTGGGTAGAGAACATTCACTCCCCACTCCATATCTAAAACTTCTGAGTAATACTCAATCTTCATTACTGCCATAACTTGCTCCTTATTCGTTTAAGATAAGAAAGCCGAAACTCGACTTTCTCCTGCTATTTGATTCTATTTTGCTTCCATGACTACTGGTAAGATAGCTGGACGACGCTTGGTTTGGTCAAAGAGGAACTTGGCCAAATTATCACGTACCTTACCTTTGAGCTCTGCCCAGTCAAAATCTTCACCTTGTAGATAGTCTTCTACTGTTTGATTGACTAGCTCTGTACTTTCACGCAAGATATCACGACTCTTCTTGAGATAGACAAATCCACGCGTGTGCACTCGAGCTCTAGCAATGATTTTTTTCTCACGACGGTTAACAGTGATTGCCACGATGAAAATCCCATCTTCTGACAAGACCTTACGGTCACGAAGGACGACATTACCGACATCTCCAATAGCATTCCCATCAATCAAGACATCGCCTGCTGTAACTGCACCAGATGGAACAAAGTCCCCATGCTCATAAGACATGGTTGTTCCCTTTTTAGGGATAAAAATCCGTTCTGGCAACATACCAACTGCCATGGCAGCCTTGGCATGGGCATCCAACTCACGGTATTCTCCTTGGATTGGGAAGAGATACTTAGGTTGCAAGAGATTGATCATCAATTGCAAATCACGCGCATTCCCATGTCCTGACACACGCAAGCTATGAGTAATTGGCTTGACAACTCCACCTGCTTGGTAGACCATATTTTCCACGCGTGCCATCACTGCTTCCTTGGCGATTGATGGTGTTGTAACGATATAAACTAGGTCACCTTCTTTGATTTCAACATAACGGTGACGACCGATAGACATCTTGCGTAAGCCGTTAATGGGTTCACCCATACGTCCAGTTTCAAGGATAATTAATTCATGATCTTCAAAACGCGACATATCTTTTGGCTTAATCAAAAGATTTTCACTTGCTAGAGACAATTTTTTTAAGCGAATCGCTGTACGGACGATATTTTCAATATCAAATCCTGTCAAAACAACACGGCGCCCTGTCTCCGCGGCTGCATCAAAAACTTGCTGGATACGAGAAAGGTTACTTGCAACTGCAGCAACGATGATACGTCCATCCCAGTCAGAAATGGTTTGCGTGATTTCTACACCAACTTCATTTTCACTAGCTACTTGGATATTGCTATCTGCATTTGCTGAGTCACTAAGCAAAGCCAAGACCCCTTCGCGACCAATCTCTGCCAAACGCCCAAAGTCAGTGGCGTAAGATTCACTAGCCGTTTGGTCAAACTTGAAATCCCCTGTATAGACGATGTTGCCTTCAGATGTTTTCAAGACCACACCCAAACTTTCTGGAATAGAGTGAGTTGTACGGAAGAAGGACACTACCGTTCCGCCAAAATCAATCTCTGTATTTTCATCAATCACATGGAAATCATCAAATTTCTTGACACTGTCATTTCCCTTAACAAAGAGTTTGGCCAGTTCGATAGTCAACTCTGAGCCAAATACAGGAACCTTAGCTTCTGCCAAGAGATAAGGGAGGGCGCCAATCGCATCCGCATGCCCGTGTGTTAAGAAAACCCCAGCAATACGGTCGCTATTTTCAAACAAATAGTCCATGTTGGGAATAACGACATCGACACCCAACTGTTCATTTTCAGGATATTTCAAACCTGCATCTAATACAAAAATCGAGTCGTTAATTTCTGCGATGTACATGTTCTTACCATTTTCACGTACACCCCCAAGTGTTGTTAATTTAATAGTATTCATTTTTCCTCCGAATAGTCACTTCAACTGTTTGTAGAGCTTTAAAAGCTCTCTTTTTCTGAAAGTCCCATTCACTTTCAGCCGAATCTTTTCCATTCATTATACCATTTTTTTACTAATTTTCAAAATGAATCTTACAGATAATCGCACTTCAACTATCTCTTTCCGTTCAATAACGGACAAAGTAGCACTAATAAGAGGAACAAATGAAACAATTGGTGCTCCCATCCTGTCTAATCTTCAAATAAGTCAGCAACATTATAAAGGACTTCGCAGTCACAGTAGGCTCCATTTGCTTCTAAAAATCCCAAAATCACTTCCACTTCTAATACTCAATGAAAATCAAAGAGCAAACTAGGAAACTAGCCGCAGGCTGTACTTAAGTACGGCAAGGTGACGTTGACGCGGTTTGAATTTGATTTTCGAAGAGTATAAATCACGCCCTTTTAGAAAGGATATAGTCAAGGTAAAATCAGCAGGACAAGTCAGCGACTCTAACTCCTGATCCAAAAATCAAACAAATCTAAAAAGGTCTCCCTTGGTATCGGTAAACTAGCTTCAAATTCTTTCTTCTGTTGCTGCTTATACTCTGCCAGTAATTTCTTTTTCTTCTCTTTATCCATTCTCTACTCCGACTAACTTCTCTGGTACTTTTGATACTAATACTCAATGAAAATCAAAGAGCAAACTAGGAAGCTAGCCGCAGGTTGCTCAAAGCACCGCTTTGAGGTTGCAGATAAAGCTGACGTGGTTTGAAGAGATTTTCAAAGAGTATAACTTTCTTCAACAAGGTTCAACAGTCCTTCACTCCTCTCATTATAGCACTAAATTCCTTTCATTGAAGAGGTTTTTGTTAGCAAACAAAAAAGAGTCAGCAAGCCAACTCTTTCGATCTCTATTCACTTTTTTCCATCAAGAAATCATAGATTTCCTGGACTGTTCCAAGCGCCATAATCTCTTGCTCTTTGACAGTTTGTTTCAGTTTTTGATAAATTTGACTTTCAGCTATATCGCGCTTTTCAGCCTCTTTATTCACCCTCATGACGCCATTCTCAATGGTCACAAAGCCAAGCTCTTCAAATATCTGAATCATTTTGACTAATAGAATTTGCTCAATCTTGAGATAGGCCGCCAAATCTTTGAGTTTATAGCGAATATCAAACTCTGGGAACTGATAGATGGTTTTATACAATTTTGCAAACTGCTCTCTCGTTCCATATCCCGTCAAGTAGTAAGCCTTAGCTATATCATTTTTAAAGTAAATAGCAGAAAATTCCTGCTCCTGACAGATTTTCTTAAGGAGAGATATATCCTCAGGGATATTTTTTATGACAATAGCTGAACAAGAGGTCACATCAGGCAACTCTTGCGTAAAGTCCAAAACAGGTACACCTTCTGGTAACAGGGCATTCTTACCACGGATGTTAAAGAGCTGGATACCTTCAACACGGGCGTCAACCATCATCAATTGCAAGGTTGTTTGTCCATTCCATTGGTTGACAGAGAGAGTCACCGCTAATTCCAGTTGTTTAGTCTGCGAAAACTCAGTCGCCCATTTCCTTGACCAAAAGCGACCACCTCAAAACTAGCCTCTCCTTTGGAAATTTTCAGCTTGAGATGAGCATTACCAGCTCCCATAACGCGAGCATTTTCAACTTGAAAATCTCGAATATAGAAGACTGGTTTTTGGTTATCCATCCCAAAAGGAGCTAGACGCTCAAAACTTTTCACCGTCTCCAAACTCAAGGTCTCTAAATCCAGTTCTTCGTCTAAAAATAGATTGTTTTTCCCTTGGACATCAGCACCTTTTTCTCGGATATAGGCTTCCAAAAGATCAGATAAGACTTCCAACTTATCCACTTCAAGGGTCATACCTGCAGCGCCTGCATGACCACCAAAGGCGATAAAAAGTTCGCGATGTGGATCCAAAGCTTCAAAGATATCAACTGCTTCTATGCTGCGAGCGCTACCTTTGGCGCGTCCATCTTCGATATTCAAGACAATGACTGTCTGACCCAGTTCTTCAAGCAAGCGCCCAGCTACAATTCCAAGAACTCCCGGATTCCAGCCTTCCTTAGCCAAAACTTGAACACTTTTCTCAGGATCCACCATACCTTTAGCTTCATCGTAAATCGACTGAACAATTTCCTTACGTTCTTCATTCTTTTGATGAATCAAAAGAGCGATTTCATGCACTTCCTCATCGTCAAATCCAGTCAACAAATCAATAGCTGGATTGGGATCATCCAAGCGTCCTAGGGCATTTAAACGAGGTGCTAACTGAAAACCAACCGTCTCTTCTGTCACATCGCTACTTGAAATCCCAGCGATTTCAAACATTTCTTGCAGACCCATTCGTTGGGTATTGCGCAAGATCTCAAGACCATACTGGACCATGATGCGATTTCGTCCGTCAAGCTGACCATATCGGCAATTGTACCGATAGCAACCAAGTCTAACAACTCAACCTGCACTTCTTCCAAAAGGGCACAAGCCAACTTAAAAGCGACACCACAACCAGCTAGATGCTTGAAAGGATAGTCCGCCCCTGGATGTTCAGGATGAATAATAGCATAGGCATCTGGCAAAACTTCAGGCATAGAATGATGATCGGTCACAATGACATCCACTCCCATAGACTGAGCCAGATCAATAGCCTCGTGACCAGCCACACCATTGTCCACCGTCACAATCAAAGACACCCCCTGCTGTTCGATGAAATATTTGTAGACACTGGCATTTGGACCATAACCATCCGTAAAGCGATTGGGAAGATAGACCAGACACTCCGCCCCTAACTGTTCTAAACTCTCCTTGACAATGGAAGCCGAAGTCATCCCATCCGCATCGTAGTCCCCGTAAATGAGAATCAACTCCCCTTGCTCAATAGCCTGACGAATCCGCTCTACTGCTTTTTCCATATCATGCAGAAGGTAGGGATCATGCAAATCATCCAAAGAAGGTTCTAAAAATTTTTTCAGACTGGTCTCATCTTTGATACCTCGTTCAAATAACAAACGAGCTACTTCAGGGCCCAAACCAGCTTTCTTTGCTATCTTTGTAAAATCCGCATCCTCAACTTGCGGAGCAAATTGCCAATTATAAGTAGGAATTATCAAAAAAATCATCCACTCTTTCTTACGATTCTATCTTTTTATTATAACATGATTTCCAGTTTTTCTCTTGATTTTCTTACTAACTTGATGACTCTTAATCGCTCTAAATAGCCACTTATAGCACATATACATGCCAAAACGTCATTCCATTCTTTTACTTGACTTTTGCATTTTCCACTCAGATAAGGTATAATAATTGTATTGTCTTTTGGGGTCGTTACGGATTCGACAGGCATTATGAGGCATATTTTGCGACTCGTGTGGCGACGTAAACGCTCAGTTAAATATAACTGCAAAAAATAACACTTCTTACGCTCTAGCTGCCTAAAAACCAGCAGGCGTGACCCGATTTGGATTGCTCGTGTTCAATGACAGGTCTTATTATTAGCGAGATACGATCAAACTTTGTCTAGCAGTTTGATAAGAGATTTATAGACTCGCAGTTCCTAGGCTTGAGTTATGTGTCGAGGGGCTGTTAAAATAATACATAACCTATGGTTGTAGACAAATATGTTAGCAGGTGTTTGGACGTGGGTTCGACTCCCACCGGCTCCATTCTATTTTAAAAAGGCGGTGGGACAGAAATCGATAGACAAAGTCTCGATTTCGTAGTCCCAGCCCCGCGAGGATGATTAGGAGCTTTTTGGAGTCTAAAAGACGAACAAAAAGTTCAATCAGCTACCGCGTCAAAGTTTGATTGCTAATAAAAAGTGAGGTCGGGATCTTTTTGTCCCAACCTCTTTTTTGTTTGCTTAGGTTACAAGGCTCTATCTCGATATTTTTAAAAAAATAAAGAGTCAACTTTTATTTTATAGTAACTACACTAATGATACTCAATATAAATTCCTCCACTTCAATTAACGACCTTTTGAACAGTTTAAACACTGACTATTTACCACTTTTTTTCTATTAAACAGTTCAATCAAAAAAAGGCTCTATAATTTCTGTAGTGGGTAAAAACCACCATAGGAATTATAGAGTCTATTTTTGTTGTAGAAAAACATACTAAGATTAGTAGTGAGAAAATCTCCGACGGGAGAGAGTACTCACTACTTTTTTTCTTTATTGTCTTGTAAAGTCGTAGAGCTCTTTGGCGCTAGACGTCGCTTGACAAACTGGCAAGACACCTGTTTTAGGTGGAATTTGATCAAAGTATGTGGAACGCTAGACGTCGCGTATTGAAAATAAAATCACTAAAACACAGAGTTATTCAAGACAAAAGAGGTAATATCATGCGTACAGTATTTGGGATTGATGTGAGTAAGGCAAGTTCTGAGGTGGCAATTTTAGTCAACGGTGAGAAGATTCATGGATACACTATGCTCAATGACGCCATTGGCTTCAATCGTCTTTTGAATGACTTGAAAACTGTTCATAACCCTGAGATTATATTTGAAACTACTGGTGTCTATTCTCGGCGTCTTCGAGCCTTTCTTGAGGAATACGGCTACGCTTATACACAGCTGAATCCTCTGGAAGCTAAGAAGCAACTGGACAGTCTGCGAGTTCGTAAAACAGACAAAATTGACGCTGAAAAGTTGGCTCATTCTCAATTTATACTCAATCGTAAACCAACTTATGCGCAGGAAGAAGTTTATCAACACCTGCGTGATTTAAGCCGTTTCTATCAAAATCTTACAGAAGACATTGTTAGAGCTAAAAACCGTCTACACAAGGTCTTACAAGTCACCTTTCCTGAGTTGGAAAATCTATTATCCACACCAACTGGAGAGCAATATTGGAATTTAGTGATGGCTTTTCCATGCAAAGAGTTTGTATTAAGCCTATCTCAAAGTAACTTGTGTGAGATTATCCGTCAATCTACCCCCAAACGCATCTCTGAGAAGCGTATTGCTTACCTGACTGATAAACTTATAAAACTCGCTAAACAATCTTTTTGTGCGGTCAAGAAAATATCTCCAATACTTGAAGAGGTTCGTTACTATGCAAAAGAATGGCTTCGTCTTTCTGAACGCAGACAGGTTGTCTTAGACGACATGGTAGCTCTAGCTCAGCCTTTACCAGAGTATGACATCTTACGGTCAATTCCTGGAATCGCAGAAATCACAGCGACATCTATCATTGGCGAATTGGGAGATATTCGTTGCTTCAGTCTACCAATCAAATCAACGCTTTTATTGGCATTGACCTGAGACACTATGAATCTGGGAACTTTCTCGCCAAGGAACACATTACTAAACGAGGTAATCCCTATGCCAGAAAAATATTGTTCAAGTGCATTCATAACATCGCTTCAGCTAGTCATACTAATCCCTGCCATATCGCCGACTTTTATGAGAAACGAAAAAGACAATCGAAAATAGCTTCAACCAAGCCACATGCGATTGCCTCTATACATCGTCTCATTCGAACAATGTATTACCTCATTACGTATAACAAACTTTACGATTACTCTTTGACCCAAAATCGATAAGGCTATCTATGCCGTATTATTATAATACCTTGTTTCAAAAAATACCAGATGAGGTGGTTTTTAGCATGCCCTTTTATGGATCAATAAGTGGTAAAAATAAGACAGTAACCTCAGAATAGCTACTGTCTTATCTCTTTTTTTACTTAAGGCCCTTGATATACTTGACAAATGGTAGAAAAGAACCTAAAAAAATCTCTTATATAAAATTATTTGACTTCAAAGCCTTCTGCGACTGCATCTGCAAAGTTTTCTTCTACGACACTTGCACAGTGGTCACAGATGACTGCCTGGTAGCTGCGTTCTGCTGTTGTTGGGTCGATACGACGGCAACGGTCACATACTTCACCTGCAGCGCGTTCAACTGTGAAGGCTACATCTTCGAAGCTAACAGCAGATTCTGGAGCTGGTCCTTCTGCGATGGTCAAGTCTGACACGATCAAAAGTTGAGCCACATTGCTGTTTACTGCTGCGAGTAGAGTTTTCACTACTTCGTTTGGATAAATAGTCAAGTGAGCTTCAAGTGATTTACCGATAACTTTGGCATTACGAGCTTCTTCCAAGGCTTTTTGAGCTTGTCCACGGAAGTCCATAAAGGCTGCCCATGTGTCCAAGATTTCTTCTTGGTTAGCAAAAGTTTCCGCTTCTGGCAATTCTGACAATTGAACGAAGTCTTCTGCTTCAAATTCAAGATATGACCAGATTTCTTCCGCAGTATGAGGAAGAATTGGAGTCAAGAGCTTAGTAATTTTGACAAGGATGTCATAGAATACCGTTTGCATTTGACGGCGTTCCAGTGATTTTGCACCTTCAATGTAAACAACATCTTTGGCAAAATCAAGGTAGAAGGCTGACAAATCAACGTTGATAAAGTTCACCAAGGCCTTGTAAATTGTCAAGAATTCGAAGTCTGCATAAGCATCACGAATGGTCTTAACAAGCTGGTTAAAGCGGATAGTCATGTACTTGTCAACTGAACGTAGTTCTTCGTAAGCCACTGCATCTTGAGTTGGGTTAAAGTCAGATGTATTAGCAATCAAGAAACGAAGAGTGTTACGGATCTTACGGTAAGTTTCAGAGACTTGGCTCAAGATATCCATAGAGATACGCACGTCGTTGCTTGAGTCAACACTTGTTACCCAGAGACGCAAGATTTCCGCACCAAATTGTTTTTCAACATCGCTTGGGGCAATTGTATTCCCAAGAGATTTAGACATCTTCTCACCTTTACCATCAAGGGCAAAACCTTGTGACAAGATTTGTTTGTATGGTGCTACGCCATGATTGGCAACAGATGTGATGAGAGATGAGTTGAACCAACCACGATATTGGTCTGAACCTTCAAGATAGAGGTCAGCTGGGTATTTGAGTTCTGGACGGTTGACCACGACACCATTCCATGATGAACCTGAGTCGAACCATACATCCATGATGTCTGTTTCTTTCTTGAACTCGCCATTTGGTGAACCTGGATGTGTAAATCCTTCTGGCAAGAGGTCTTTGGCATCACGTTCCCACCAGATGATGGAACCATGCTCTCAAAGAGTTGAGCCACATGCTCAATCGTTTCAGCTGTCATGATTGGTGTCCCATCTTCTGCATAGAAGATTGGAAGTGGCACACCCCAAGCACGTTGACGAGAGATAACCCAGTCACCACGGTCACGAATCATATTGTAAAGACGGACTTTACCCCATTCTGAGTGGAATTTTACTTTTTCAATTTCATCTAAGATGTCTTGACGGAATTTTGAAACTGAGGCAAACCATTGGGGAACTGCACGCCAGATGATTGGTTTTTTCGTACGCCAGTCAAATGGGTATGAGTGAGAGATTTCTTCTTGAGCAAGAAGCAAATCACCAAGTTTTTCAATGACAGTTGGAACAACCTTGTCATAGAATTGACCTTCAAACTCAGCACCAGCATTAGCCATCATGATACCGCGTTCGTTAACAGTTACGGCAACTTCTAGACCATTAGCAATACCGACATTGTAGTCGTCCTCACCAAAACCAGGGGCTGTATGGACGATACCTGTACCAGAGTCTGTTGTAACGTGATCACCAAGGATAACAAGCTCATCTACTGCTGTATCCCATGGGTGTTCTGTCACGATGTGGTTGAGGTCTTGTCCACGGTAAGTTGCCAAAACTTGAACATCCGCCCAACCGAATTTCTCAGATAAGCTGTTCAACAATTCTGAAGCAACCACAAACTTACGGGTTTCGCCAGCTGGTTGTACCAAGACGTAATCAATATCCGCACCAACGGTCAAACCACGAGAAGCTGTGATAGTGAATGGTGTTGTTGTCCAGACAACAATGTAAGTATCTGTGTCTAGGACACCTTTTCCATCTTTAACCTTGTTGGCATAGTAAAGGGATGTTGAAACCAAGTCATGGTATTCAATTTCCGCTTCAGCAAGTGCTGACTCAGATGACCATGACCAGTAAACTGGCTTTGCTCCACGGTAGATATAGCCTTTGTTAGCCATTTCACCAAAGACACGGATTTGGGCTGCTTCATAGTCAGGAGTCAGTGTTACATACGGATTTTCCCAGTCACCTGAAACACCCAAACGTTTAAAGTCTTCACGTTGTTTATCTACTTGAGAGAGAGCGTATTCACGGCAAAGTTTCAAGTATTCAACCAAATCCATCTCTTTGCGTTTGACACCTTGTTTTGCCAAGACTTGCTCGATTGGCAGACCATGAGTATCCCAACCTGGAATGTATGGTGCGTAAAATCCTGACATCGATTTCGAACGAACAATGATATCTTTAGAGATCTTGTTCATAGCATGACCAACGTGGATGTTCCCGTTAGCGTATGGGGGTCCATCATGCAAAGTGAAATGAGGTTTCCCTTCATTCAACTCTTGACGACGTTGGTACAATTTTGCTTCTTCCCACTCTTTTTGCCAAACTGGCTCTTTGGTTGGAAGTCCTGCACGCATTGGGAAGTCAGTTTTCCCTAGATTCAAAGTTTCTTTAAGTTTCATGAAATCTCCTTTATTATATAGACAAAATAAAAACCACGACTCGCAAAAAGGACGAAAATCGTGGTACCACCTTTGTTCGGAAAAAGACCTAGTCTTTCTCCCTCTTTTCCCGTAACGTGGGCAACGTCAAATCCTACTAACTTCAGACTTGATAACTTGAGAGGATAATCTAATCAACAGGGATTGTAGGACTTCCACCATCTCCTACTCGCTGAAAATATGTTTAATTAGATCTTGTTCTCAGATTTTATTTCTTATAAAAGTTCAATAGATTCTGTCAAGGGTGTTGGTTGAGAATCTTGATTTGAAGAAACGACTCCTTCTACTACTGAGCTAGCAGTATCCGGCGCTGTTTCTTTTTGTGATTCAGCCAATTCTCGATTAGCTGCTTCAATGCGGGCTTGGAGATCTGCTACTTCCTCTGGTGAAAACTGACGAGTCATGTCAATTGGTTCTTCATCATGGTAGGCAGAAACATCTTCACCTAAAACTTCCCCGACAACTTCCTTAAAGGCTTCATCACTTGTTTGTAAGTAAGTAGCTGTAGGACGCAAAATTTCTTCCCAGTCAGATGAGTCTACAATAGCCAATTGACTTTCAATCGTAGATTTCAAACGTTGATGGAAGACACGACTCTTGTTCTTCAATTCTTCCGTCTCTACAGCAACCTTCTTAGCATTATCCGTAGCTTGACGCAAGATTTCATTAGCCTTGTACTTAGCTTCGTCAAGTAGACGCTGCGCATCTTGCTCAGCCTGTTTGATGATATTTTGAGAGCGTTCATTAGCAGATTGCTTGACGCGTTCAGCAGTATCTTGAGCAATCAATACAGATTGGCTCAAAGAATCTTTGATTTCATCAAAATATGATAAACGTTCTTCTAAGTTTTTTATATGTTGCTCTTTTTCATAATTACTACGAACTAGCATTTCATAATCACGAACGACAATATCTAAAAACTCATCAACTTCTTCAGGGTCAAATCCTCTAAATTTGCTACTAAACTTTTTATCCTTGATTTCTAACGATGTAATTGCCATAGTTTTCCTCACTTACTTAATAAAAAATAGAATCATTCAATGGTTCTGGTTCTTCCTCGTTTGTCACTGTTCTCTTAGGAAAATCATCAGTAAAAGACGAAAGACGTTCTTCTAATCTTTTAATAAAAACTTCAGTTTCATCCTTGTAACGGACTAATTCCTCATAGTCAAAATAAATCTTATCCAAAAATTCGTCAACTTCTTCCTTATTATAGCCTCTGAATTTAATGGAGAAAGCTTTATCAATAATTTCTTGTGGCGTAATCGACATTTTTCTTCTCACTTACTTAGTAGTAATTGGACTGTTATTTTTTTCTTATCTTTCTTTGTTTGACCATTTTCTTTGAGTAAGATAATCCGACCAAAGCGTCTAACACTTACTAAATCACCTAACTTAACTTGATAGTCAGACTTTTCAACCAGATGGTAATTTACCTGAACGTATTTTCTTTCTAGTAAATCAGCCGTTTGGGAACGAGACAATTTCAAAACATTTGACAAGAAAGCATCCAAGCGCATACTCGGAACTAAAATTTCCTTTTCCTGATAGTCACTCTCGGCTTCTACTAATTCTTCAAAAGATATGACTTCTAGTTTGACAGGTAATCTGGCAATCTTTTGAATCCCATCTTGAAAGAGAGAAGTGAATTTTTGGTCCACAATGATTTGCGCTCTACTTTCCGTTACCAATATATCACCAAAGAGCTTGCGATCAATTCCCAGACGATTCAGAACAGTTCCTAAAATCTTGGAATGTGTCAATTGGTCAAACTTACTAGAATAAACAATCTCAAGTAATTCCATTTCAAAATCGGTCAAAGTCGGTATGAAATAATCTGGTGCAAGAAGCACACGACTATACTCGCTAGGTACAAAATCATTGCTTGAAAAAACTTGAATCCCATGATGATTTCCCAATGTCTTTAATATAAAGACCTGATGAGGATTGATAAAGGGAGTTAGGATGGGAGCATAGTGTTCTTCAACCTGCCTAATCCACTCCAAACCTTTATCAATGAAAGGAATATCCTCGACTGAGAAATGCTGGTAAATATCTTTGCTCATGCTAACATATAAAGAAAACGAATCAGATAGTTTCCAAGCAAATGAACTAAAAGAACAGCCACCCAGACTGAAAAATCAACACCACCAATACTGAGCGGCAGACGTCTCAAGGGTTGAAGAATCGGTTTGACTAAGCTAGTCAAGAAACGACCTAGTGCTGTCTCATAGGCATTGGGAAACCAAGATAAGAGAGCAAAAGCTACAAGTATCCAAGAATAGATAGTTGCAGCATTATGTATAAAACGAATTAGAAAAATCATTACTTCACTCGATTTCTCTTCATATCAAAATCAAACTCTTCACCGTGAGAACCGTCAGGCAAGCGAATGTCTTCAATATTAACCACAACTCCTACTGGTGTCAAAAGGTACATAGTATTAGCAACCTTTCTTAATTCACCAGCAAGCACATGGCGAGCACCATCTAAATAATCTAGACAACGACGCGCTTGTACTTCAGTCATATATTGGAAGTCAATTAGAATACTTTCGTTACCTGCCAACAAGTCAACAATATCTGTTGCATCTTCGTAGCGACGAGGATAGCGAACATCAATGGTTACCTTTTCTGTACTACGATGGCTTTGCATCGCTAATTCTTGCTGACGAGCATGAAGGCGGGTAATATTTTTTTCTTTAGCATTCACTTGTGAAGATTGTGGTGACTGTTGAGCTCTTGGAAGTTCTTCCTTTGGAGCCGAAACTGAAGTTAAGGTTTGTTCAGACTTTAATTCAGTAACGTTTGGTGCCACCTCTTCTCCATCTTCAGTGAAATAATCTATAAACTTATCAAATTTATCTTTTAGTGACATGGTTATTTCCTACTTAAAAAATGCTGTACCGATTCGAACGAAAGTTGAACCACATTGAATCGCTTCTTTGAAGTCCCGACTCATACCCATACTTAGTTCGGTCATCGGCATATTAGGGAGATGTTTTTCTTGAATGTATTTTTGCAATTCTTGCGTTTCTTTAAATATCTCAAGTAACTCTTGACTCGTTGCTTCAAATGGAGCCATGGTCATCAATCCAACGTACTCAATCTGATCTAATTGTGAGAGTTCTGGCAAAAGGGCTAACAATTCTTCTTTCGAAAAGCCATGCTTGCTCTCTTCCTGGGAGATATTTACTTGCAAAAAGCACTTAATTTTGTGGTCCGCTCGTTTTTGAATTTCCTGAGCTAGCTTTAGGGAATCTAAAGCATGAAAATAATCCACATAAGAAATCACTTCCTTGACTTTACGTCTCTGTAAGGTTCCAATCAAATGCCAGGTAAGATTTTTATCACTCAGAGCATGATACTTGTCAAGAAATTTATCAACACGGTTCTCACCAATGTGCTGCACTCCTTGCGAAACCAAAGCTGAGGCTGTTTCAACATCTACATATTTGGTCACCGCAATCACAGAAACCGAATCGTTTTCACGACCGGCTTCCTGAACTGCACTCGATATCTGTTGAAAAACAAGGTTCCTATTTTCTTTTAAATTCATCTTCATTAACGATTTTTAAAGAATGGTGGAGTTTCCAACTCGTCTTCATCTATCGCTGCTGGAACTTCAAAGCGTTCTACTGGAGAAACAACTGGCTCTCCTTGACGAACGATGGCGTCGCGTCTCAAGTCCCAGTCGCCAAAGGCTGATGTCTTTGGTGCTTCTTGGCGGCGATAGCTTGGAGTTGGAATTTCTGCTGTATCAGCCATATCAAAATTACGATCAAAAGTTTGTGCATGGCTAGTTCGAGCAGGTTCACGGTGTGTTGCTTGGCGTGGTTGAGCAGTTACAACTTTCTCAACTTTATCCTGACGTACTCCTGTCGCAACAACAGTCACACGGATTTCGTCTTTCATTGTCTCATCAATAGATGTTCCAAGCCAGATGTTAACACCGTGCCCAGCTGCTTGGTTAACAATTTCTGATGCTTCTTCAGCTTCAATCAAAGTCAAGTCCAAGCCACCAGTTACGTTGACAATCACATCTTCTGCTCCATCGATAGTTGTTTCAAGAAGTGGTGAGTAGATTGCTTTACGAGCAGCTTCTACAACACGTTCTTCACCGCTACCGATACCAATACCCATAAGGGCATTTCCTTTGTTAGCCATAACAGTCTTAACGTCTGCAAAGTCCAAGTTGATCAAGCCAGGATTTGTAATCAAATCTGTAATCCCTTGTACACCTTGACGAAGGACGTTATCTGCTTCACTCAACGCTTCAAGAAGTGGAGTCTTCTTGTCAACAATCTCTAGCAAGTTGTTGTTTGAGATAATCAAGAGTGTATCAACATGCTCACGAAGTTCGTTAATCCCTTCGATGGCAAATTGTCCACGTTTGCTTCCTTCAAAGCCAAATGGACGAGTGACAACACCTACTGTCAAAGCTCCGAGACTTTTTGCAATACGAGCGATAACTGGTGCAGCTCCTGTACCAGAACCACCACCCATACCAGCAGTAATGAAGACCATGTCCGCACCGCTGATTGCTTCTGTCAATACTTCTTCGCTCTCTTCTGCAGCTTTACGACCAACCTCAGGTTGTCCTCCTGCACCAAGTCCACGAGTCAATTTAGGGCCAAGCTGGATAACTGTCTCAGCTTTTGTACTGCTCAAAGCCTGCACATCTGTGTTGGCTGCGATAAACTCAACGCCAGAAACGCCTTCGTCAACCATACGGTTGATGGCATTTCCACCGCCACCACCGACACCGATTACTTTAATTACTGCACCTTGTGCAGCTGCTGTATCAAATGAAAATGTCATATTTATATTCCTCTATTTTATTCGTCAAACATACTTCCAATCAAGCTACGGAAACGATCCGTCAATTTACCCTTGCTCTTTTCTTCTGATTGAAGAGGAGCTACTGGTTCAACAGATTGAGTTGTTTCAGGCTCAGAAGGTGTCACTGTATTAAATACTGATCGTGGAGAAACAGGTGAAACTGGTTGAGCTGAATTTCTAAAATCAATCGGTTGATTGCGTAAACTTTGGTCGCCTCGAATTGCTCGTTGTGCCAAAACATTCACTTCAGTAAGGCTGCCAGCGAATTCTGACAAGCTGATGACATGAGCAAAGCAGGGTTGCGAATACCAACTTGATTTGGCACGAATAACTTAACACGTACTCCAAATACTTCTTGGGCTAATTCAACAACACCTGGAAGAAGGGCATTTCCACCAATTAAGACAATACCCCCTGGCAAGTCTAGTAGGTGACGTCTTTCCAAGTCTTGCTTAATTTGCTCAAAAATGTGCTTAAGTCTTGCTGAAATAATCTCAGCCAAGTATTCCTCAGTCACTTCAACGGGTTCAACCTCACCGATCACTTCAACTTGGAAGGTTTCCTTGCTAGCTAGCGGTGGATAAGCTTCCCCGTAGTTCAGTTTTAGACCTTCTGCAATTTTCTTAGAAGTCCTAAGAACTTTAGAGATGTCTTTTGTGACATAGTCGCCACCCTCTTGGTTGACATTTGTGTATTGAAGTTCTTGGTTGCGAACAGTGGCAACAGTCGTTTGGCCACCACCCATGTCAATAACAGTCGCACCAAACTCGCGTTCACCTTCGTTCAAGACTGAATGAACCATTGCAAGAGGTGAAATAATCACGTTATCAATTTGAACTCCAACACGCTCAACAGTTTTACGAAGATTGTGGAGGATAGTACGTGGACCAGTATACAAGAGACCGCGCATTTCCAAACGCACGCCCATCATACCACGAGGATCACGAATTCCTTGGAATCCATCTACGACAAATTCCTCTGGGATAAAGGTGATGACTTCACGGTCTGGAGTCATACTTTTAGTCAAGGCTGATTTAACTACGTTCTCAACGTCTTGATCCGTAATTTCCTTGGTGTCTGATGTCACTGGAATCATGCCTTGAGTTGGCTCAACTTGCAACAAATTAGCTGGCAAACTAACGTTTACAGACTTAATTGAAATCCCTGCTTTCTTCTGCTTGAGAAATTGCAGACTTAATAGCAGTCGCTGCTGCTTCGATGTCAACGATAATCCCATCTTTGACACCTTTACTTTTGGCATTGCTTACGCCAATTACATTTACTTCACCATTTACAAGCTCTGCAACCAACACTTTAATAGAGCTAGTTCCGATATCTAAGCCTGTAAAAAAACCATTCCTAGTCATTACACTGCGTCCTCTCTATCTTCCAAGTTTCACACTTCTATTTTTAATAGCTACACCAAGGCATAACTACTCACAGAATATTATAACACAAAAAATACATTCGTGCTCAAATTTTCTAACATTTACACAAGCTTTTTCTTGAATTTTTTTTTCAATCTTATTTCTATGCCTAACTTGAAAATAGCAACTACTCCATTTATTAATTCATTCAAGCACAATTCCCTTATTTTTCGTATCTTTATTACTCTTAAAGTATACATATTTTCATTCATTATATGAAAAAGGAGAAGAACAATTTATTCTTCTCCTTTTACTAGCTATCTATGCATACACTATGGTTGACAAGAATCCTTTCATTAATCAACCCAACTAATTCTCCTTTTAGTCATGTTTAAATTCTTTCTCCACAACCTCAAGAGCACGCTCAATAACCACATGCATATCGTAGTATTTATAGTCTGCTAAACGACCACAGAAGATGACTTTATTATTAGCCTCCGCTTCTGCTTTATATTTTGCAAACATGGCATTGTTTTTCTCATCATTGATTGGGTAATATGGCTCATCTCCACGTTTCCAATCAGCTGGGTACTCACGAGTAATGACTGTCTTTTCTTGCGTTCCGTATTCGAAATGCTTGTGTTCGATGATACGAGTATAAGGAATCTCACGTTCCGTATAGTTAACCACGGCATTTCCTTGATGATTTTCTTCATCCAAACTTCATGTTCGAATCGAAGACTACGATATTCCAATTCCCCATGCTTGTAGTCAAAGTACTGGTCAATCATCCCTGTAAAGACAACTTTCTCAGCAGAAGCTTCTAATTCCTGACGATTGGCAAAAAAGTCAACTCCAAGTTCTACTTCAACATCTTTCAGCATATTTTCGATAATGACATTATAGCCACCGATTGGAATACCCTGGTAACGGTCATTAAAGTAGTTATTATCAAAGGTCAAACGAACTGGAAGACGCTTGATAATAAACGGTGGAAGATCTGTTGCAGAACGTCCCCATTGTTTTTCGGTATAGCCCTTAATCAGTTTTTCATAGATGTCCGGACCGATTAACTTAATAGCTTGTTCTTCTAAGTTTTTAGGCTCAACATTCTTCATATCAGCAGTTTGTTGCGCAATTTTATCTTTGACTTCTTGAGGAGTTTTTGTCCCCCACATAGCATAGAAGGTGTTCATATTGAAAGGAAGATTGTAGAGGCTCCCCTTGTAGTTAGCCACCGGTGAGTTGATATAGTTGTTAAACTCAGCAAACTGGTTGACATAGTCCCAAACTTTTTTGTTTGAAGTATGGAAAATGTGGGCCCCGTACTTGTGGACGTTGATACCTTCAACATTTTCACAGTAGATATTTCCACCAATGTGATCACGCTTGTCAATCACTTTTACTTTTTTTCCACGTTTTGTAGCTTCGTGTGCAAAGATTGCTCCAGACAAACCAGCTCCAACGATAAGATAATCGTACATAGTTAATCTCCTTTTTATAATTTGACGATTCGATTGAAATAAGGAATTTTCATTAAAATTCCAACAGCAAGAAAGCTTACAACAAAAGTAAAAATAGGAAAAAGTAAATATGCTCCTGTAAAACTGAAACCAATTAGTTTTTCCAAAATCTTCATTACGTAGGTGTGTATTATAAAAACACCCATCGTTTGATTAGAGAGGTAAACGATCCATTTACTCTTATCTCCATTCAAATCAAGTGTGAATACCGTCAAGAAGATACCTAAAGTTACAATCTTTACAAATAGAATATCATAAAAATATTCAGCAAAAAGATTATGGTAAATGGTCTTTGCTATGAAAAATAGTATTACTGGTGAAATCAATACTAAAAGTATGCTAACTATTTTCATCCATCTCTTAAAGGCATTTTTTATAATATCTTTATCGAATTGCGCAACCAAACCTCCTAAAATATAGTAGAAGAACCACGTCCATAACCTAAAGGTTTGTATAATGTATGACTGCAATGGCATTTGAAGTATAATATTTGACAACTCAAAAATTAAACCAATAGCCACAAAGAAAGACAGCATGAATAAATATCTTCTTTTTGAATTTAAAAATTTTTTCAAAATCGGCAAACATAAATAGATCAGTATTAGTGCACCAAAAAACCAAAACTGAAAGAAATAACCTTTTTGCACCATCGAACCAATAATTTTTTTTACAGGATTAACTGCAAAATCTCGTTTAAACAACCAAACGATAAAAGTCCATGATGACACTGTTATTAGAATCCATTTTACTTTCTGCAGTATGTAAGAATAGGTTATATCCTTCTTTCCTAACAATAAATAACCATTGACCATAAAAAACAGAGGTATAGAGTAAGTACCTAAGTAATATAAATACGCCAAAAGATTCCAAGAACCTGTTTCTTTAAATCCAATCATTGTTGTATGAAGTAAAACAACTCCAACACATGCAAGCACTTTTATTAAATCTAAATTAATGTTCCGAGTTTTATGCATTCTATTTTTTCCCAATCATTTGTTTTAATTCTTTTACATCTACCACTTTCAGAGATAGAATTGCAAAAAGATAAATGATTCCACCAAGCACTGCAAATGCTAGAACATTTAGGGTTGGTGAAAAATGTATCACTGTTTTTGAACCTAGCAGAATGCCATACATGATAGCGGATGCTAGTACAATTTTTATCATAGATTCCATAATCGGAACTTCTTTTAGGTATCTACGGGTAAAGTATAATTGTATCGCCCATACTAGCGCTTCTGTCAAAACAGAAACAATGGCTGCTCCGATATAGCCAAGTTTAGGAAGGAATAGTAAGTTCAAACCTACACTGATAATTGCGGGGGCTGTTGTTGAAATCATAAATTCTTTATTTTGATTGTGAGGGATCAGTATCTGAATTCCCATGATATTGGTCCAACCGATAAAGAACATACGAAAGATCATAATAGCAATTGCATAACGTGCATCCTGAAAATCTTGACCAAGGAAAAACTGAACAAAATCATCATTGACAATCAAGATTCCTGCCATCATTGGAAAAATCACTAAATTATAAATGAGGAAGGACATTTCATGCATCTTATTGACTGCCTTATGATCACCTGTCGCTAACAAATGCGCAACGCGTGGCAACATAACGCTTCCCAAGGAAGTTACCAAGGTCAGAAGGATATTTACCAACTTTAGAGCCTGATCATAAATCCCTACATCTTTTGTAGAAGCTAAGGCTCCGAGCATGGTACGATCTAGCGTAACATACAAGGAAATCGCCACTTGCGGAAGGAACAATAAGATGACGGGTTTCAAATGATGCCTAGCATATTCTATGTCAAAATGAGGTCTACCGATAAACTCTCGAGCAGGCAACCACATACTTAATTGCCCCAAAAGCTCAAATACGGTTAGCAAAAAAACATAGAGGTAAAGATCATTTGCAGACTTGACAAAGAGAAAGATAGAGGTAACCCCAACGATTTTAACCGTGATGTTTCGAACAGTAATCTTTCGAAAATCCTCCAACCCTTGAAAAAGCCAGGATATGTCTAAGCCTTTAGAAATCAAACTTAAACCTAGAATATAGGCTACTGGATTTTGCATAAAGGGAAGAGTTAGACAAAGAACACTATATAAGGACAGAGAAAGAACTGTTGCCCCCAGTTGCAGGGAATAGATACCCCAAAAGTTTTTTTCAATTTCCTTGCGTTGACCTGAAATGACCTTAGTCCCATAGTTAGCAACTCCAAGAGTAGCCAGTAAGACAAAGTAAGTAACTATCGAACTAAAGTATCCATATATCCCTAAATCATTAGAACTAAAAACCCGCGTCACATAAGGTGTTGTAATAATAGGGAGTATAATTACCAACAATTGATATGAAAGATTGTAAGCATAGTTTTTTATAACTTTCATATTACTTTATAACTTTCTTTTTACAAGATAGTCGAAATAACTATCTTTCACTGTCTCGTCTTCTTTATAGCTACTCTTGAAAATTTGATTTTTTTTCGTTTCATCATGCCATTCAGCTTTGTCGTAACTATCCCTACTATGAATTCTCAACCAAAAAATGTCTTCTTGACTTGAATATCTAGGAATACTTTTAATTATTTGTTTTATTTCTTCAAATTCATCATACAAATAATCTAAACCAAAGTCGATTATAAAATAATCAGGCAACACTTTATTATTTTTAATTTGATCTAACAAAAAAGCTCGCATTGCTCGAGAAACAATGTTACCTTTCTCCCCACTCAAACAGAATGAAACCCAGCGTTTATTTGTTATATTATCATCCATTGATTGATTAGAATTATCATTATGGTTTATAGAAGAAAATTCTCTTTCCAATATTTCAATAGGGAATTCTGGATGAACATACATCGTTGAATCTAACCAAATTCCTCCATATTGTTCCATTAGCATAAATCGAATTAAATCGGAAAAATTTGCAAAACCTAAACTACCTTTTTCTAACTTTGAATATACAAATTTAGGAACTACGAGATACTTATCTATATTGTTTTTATCAATAACTACTGTTGTATATCCATTAGTTTCAGCAAATTTTCTTATATAATAGAGTGTACTTTGGACTAATTCAGGAGCATTCTCTTCTCCTTGCCACCACATAGTCCAGATAAATTTAGGAAATTCAGTTTGTTGTATTAAAGTATTACTATTTTCTATAAAAACTTCCTTAATTTGGGAAATATTTGTAGTTTTTTTTATGTGTTTCTTTATTACACGATTTCTTAATTGTCTAGATTTTGTATTTCTTAATAACTCTACATATGCATTCACTAATTTGATAGTAAATGGTTTATCACCACTAAGTTGCTGAAACGTAAGCGATAATCGATTAATAACTTTATGTATCATATCCACACTCCTACAACAACTACACTTTTTTAGACTTCCTAGAGTAACTAGACAACAAGTCAAACAATAGGTAATTTGAATATCTTAGAACTTTAGCTTTTTTCCCTTGTTTATGATAATAGAACTCAGGATTCATTGATTTTAATTTCTTATCAAAATCAAGTAGTTCCTTTTTACCTTGTTTCGTATCTTCCATTGATAGACAAACATTTGTCATAATAGTAACACATCTATCAATTGTCTCTTTCACTAGTTTTTCCAAAATATTAGACAAGCTATGTTTGTTATAAAAGTCAAGCAAAGCAAATGTAACATGATTTACCATTTTTCTATTTTTTATATAGTTCTGGATACTCGTACTCTGTCCCTCATAACCTCTACGATACTGATAGACAGAATCAGGAGTATAAGCTATTGTTTTGATAAATGGCGTTGGAAAAACAATATACTCCATGTCAACGTAGAACATATTCTCATCTATTTTTATGTTATTCTCTCTTAAAATAGAGGTTTTTATTGTTATAGAATGCATTCTAGGTAAAATTTGAATCTCTTCTAAAAAATTCACATAATCATAATTCTGGTATGGTTTTAATGAACAATCTTTAAAATAGTTATTTTCTACCTTCGTGCCGTCATCTTCAAAAACATCTGTATATGGAGAAATAATTTCATCGGCATCTGTTTTATGCAGAAATTGTACAAGTTTTTCAAAATTTTCACTATCTACCCAATCATCAGCATCAACAACTTTAAAGTACTTCCCTTTAGCTTCCCTAATCCCAGCATTAATTGTAGAACCATGACCGCCATTTTCTTTATCGATTATATTAACTATGCCAGGATACTCTTTTTCAAGTTCCTGAGCAACTTGAAGCGTTTCATCTTTAGACCCATCATTTACAATTAAAACCTCAATATCATCTCCACTACTAATAGAAGCTAGAGTCGGAATAGTTTCCTTCAAAAATGAAGCTGCATTGTAGGATGGAATTACAACGCTAAGTATTTTTTGTTTTTTCAATTTAGTTCCCCTTTACTTTTCAAATTGAGACTTTTTAGGAAATTTATTATCAAATATTTCACGAACAAAGTTAACTTCATTAATAAAATTTTCGGTATGTTCATCATCGTTTATACACAGAAACTTATTCTTTTGTTTGTGAATAATAGATTCAATCTTACCTGAATAAGCCAGAGGCACATATTCACCCACACTGAGATTCTGTGGCATAAATGAATTTGTTTCAATATTCCAATAGCTCATCAACCAATGGTTAACATCTTTAGTTGAACGAAATTTGTTTTTACAAACTTGGTCTAGAAGCTCCCCTTCCTTATTCCAAATCTCTGCAAAAGTGCTTTTCAAATGAGGCATAGCAACATGAGCATCATGATAGCCAATGATCCCTGAATAAAAAATGCTAAATAGATTATACAGATTGAACTTCCCATAACCAACATTAAAAAATTTACCCTTATGTTGTGATAATGTTTTTTTATCATGAAAGTATTTATTCATTATTAATAAATGATTGAAATTGATATAATCAAATTCTTTAGTTGGAACTAATGGTCTATATATACTCAACAATCGAGGTAAGTTATTTTCAAACAAATCTTCTTCTTTTAAAAATGTGTTAATAAAAACATCATCACTAAACAGAACGAACTGCTCACTCAATTCCTTAATCCTAAAAAGATTTAGTTCAATTACATTTGAACTAAAAGTCGGTAAGTATTCTTTTGGAATATAATCTTCATGTTTTACTATCTTCAATTTAGGGTGATTTATATTTAACCACTCTGGTAAATGTCCATATGTAATGAAATAAATATTATTAACCCAGGGGGCATATTTTTCTACCGCTCGAAACCAATATTGAAACAAATCCATATCTCTATATCTTGTTTCATCATTTAAAGTCGATCTACCATCTAGAACTTCGTATTTCTTCTTTTCCTCACGCCACACTGGATCATTTCCATTAACCCATGTAACTACAAAATCAATCTTATTAACCATGTTATCTTCCCTAAACTAATTCTAGCAATTGTTTTTCAAGATTCTGAGCAGCTATCTTAATGTCGTAGCCAGATTTCTCGAAATTATCTCGTATGTTTTCATAATTTAAACGAGTGGTTGTACGAATCATTTCATCAAGGAATTTTGCCCATCTTTCCTCATCGGCTTTCAATGAATAATAAAAGATATTTCCATTAATTTTTGCCTCCTGAGGCATAGCTTCTTCTGACAATAGTATAGGAAGACCGTTCGCTTGAGCCTCTAAAGGAGCTAATGGCAGGCCTTCAAATTTTGAAGGGAAAAAGAATAAGTCAAAAGCACTTAACCATTCTGATATATTCGACTGAACACCTACAAAGTATACCTTATCCTGAACAGATAGCTCCTTAGCCAGTAACTTTAATTTATCCAAGTCTTCGCCTTGACCAACTAGAACTAAGCAGACATCATTCCTAAATTCCTGTAATTTAGCTAATACTCTTATCATAAATTCTTGATTCTTCTGAAAATGCAAACGTCCTACATGACCTAGCACAAATTTATTATCTAATGTATAATCAATTCGAATTTTATCTCGTGCCTCAGAAGAAAAAATAGAAGCATTCATATTAATAGCATTTGGTATAATCTTAACTTTTCCAATAGTTTCTTCGTTGTAAAACCATTTTGCAGCTTCGTGCGAACAAGCCCAGAAATCGGTTGCCCACTTTTCAATTATGTCTCTATTATGATTATGTAATTTTTCACGAAGTTTGGTATCCATATTTTGACTATTATGGCTGTGTACAATTCGAACCGGAATACCAAAATATCTTGCAAATTTCAAATAGTCAATATTTGCTAAGCTATTAATATTAACCCAAATCGCCTGATAATCAGATGCATATTTTTTGAAGAATCTATACATTTCCCAATAATAACGTATCGGATTTTTACTTCTCGCTGTTAGGTGAAAAACTCTTGCTCCTTTAGAAATAAGTTCATCCTCATAAGCTATTTTATCATTTGAATTACATAAAAAATCTAAGGCTAATTTTTCGCGATTAAATTCACGAAAATAATTCATTATAAATGATTCAACACCGCCTGGGTTTTCATTCATCCCAAATACTAGAATTCTTTTCATTAACTTTTTCTTCCTTCTTTGAATTTGTTTTGCCCCACTCGAATGATGTAAACCAATGCCGCTAAATTATACAAACGTTTTTTCAAAAAAAACAGAGGTACTAGTGATAAATTTCTAACACTAGAGAGAGACAGATTTTGTATAGGCTCAGAAAACATGGGCATCTTGTAGAGCCTAGTCATTTCCCTAATTTTTTCTCTGAAACTCTTTACATTATCAAAATGGAAAACTTCTCTAACCATTATCAAATTAAAATGTGCCAACTTATATAATACAAAGGCTTCTCGAATAGAATTATCACTATCCTCTAATACTTTTAAACTCTCATCCAACGAAACAATATAACCTTCTAATTTATCTGAAGAAAACGTCCTCATCGTTGAAGGAGAATCTATTGAGTAATGGTATAAAGTTTTAGAAGATATTGTTAAACTTTGAATTACCAAAAGAAATCTAAGATAGAAATCACTATCTTCTGAAACTCTTAAATTTGTGTTAAATTTCAACCCACTCTCGGCAATTATACGTTTATTAAATGCCTTTCCCCATACCGTCATGTATTTGGTTGGTTCAGAAAGAGATTTAACTATGAATGGGTTTAGATTATCTATCAATTCTACATCTTCTGAAAAATAATTCTATTTTTTTAGACCCTTTTTTCATAGTTATAAACGCATAAATCTGTATTATTGGTTATTAAATTTTCAACAATAATATCTAAATCCGATTCCAATAAATAATCATCTGCATCTAAAAAAATAAGCCACTTTCCTTTAGATTTTTCAATCCCTAAGTTTCTGGCAAAACTGGTTCCTTTATCAGATTTTAAGACTCGTATATTTGAATTTTCGGTCGCTAATTTCTGAGCAATTTCAAATGATTGATCTGTTGAACCATTTTCAACAATAATAATTTCAATCAAATCTCGATATAATCTGCTATTTATAACACTTTTTACTGCTCTAATAATCGTATCTTCTCCATTATGTAATGGAATAATAATAGAAATTAATATTTGTTTCATAATCAATTACCATAAATACTCAAAGATGGTGTGGTACGGTAGTGTTTCATACATATTTCTCTGCAAAACCATGAATACAAAAAAGCTAAAGTACCCGAAAATAAAAAGTGTTGTAACGATAACCTTAGATTTATAATCTCTAATAGAGGAAATCAACCTAGGAATTAAAATAACATGCACAAGTACAAACATGTAAATAGTTCTTGAAGGAGTTGGAAAAATAGGCATGAGTATTGCAACTAGCAAGAGTACAAAATTAATATTCAAATATAATTTAAAATCATCCCACTCTTTTTTGGGAACAAAGTAGTATAATAAAAATATAAACAAACACATTACAATTGTAAACAGTTGATGTTTTTTATCATATGCTCCTGTATAAAAACGAGAACCAATGTATTCTGAATAAAAATTTAAATGTAGCATTATTCGAGATACAAATTCAGACCCAGAAAAAAAGAAAAATAATGATGCAATAATCGGTAATGCAAAAGCCAACGAATCTATTAATATTAATTTTCCCTAAAACTAAAAAAAGTATATAGATTGCTGCACTAGAATGAAATAAACAAGCGATTCCTAAATAGAATAGATAATGCAAACTCTTTTTTTGATTAATATACTTCAACGCATAAAAAACAATCGCTGTAGCTATTGATTGGCGTATTCCTGATAAAGAAAAAGTAAAAAAAACAGTAGTTAGAAGAAAAAATACACTCAACATTATATTAGACGACTGTTGAACGATATATTTATATAGAAACCACATCAGAATAATGTGAAATATTGCAAAAATATAGAAATAATGTTGCTGATTAGCTAAGTAATAACCTAGGTAAACTACTAATTTATCTAAAAATTCGAATTTGACTGTCTGACTACCAGCTAACACATCAGGTATCTGATACAAACTATATGTGGTATAATCTATCCCTACATAAGCTCTAAGTGCTCCTATCAAGATGAGAGGAATAAAACCCAAAAAATAAACTGCCTCTTTCCATTTTTTTGATAGTTTAAAATACTTTATAAAATTAATTATCAACATTGAGAGAAGCATCGTACCAATGTAAATCAATTAGTTCCTCCTTAAAAACTCTGTCCATATTTCTTACCAAAAAATTTAGCCATTAAAAATGATTTCCCTTTTTCTATTATGTTAACTCTTTCCAAATACATAAAAGGAGCTTCTACTGGTAAGTAAGAATTTTTCTGTAGCCATACGTTGAACAGTAGTTCACTTACACGACCAAAAAGACGTGCCTCAAATGCAGTTAACTCTGAAAGATTAATTTGATCAAACATACAATCCAAAATCGGAAACAACCATTCAAAATAATTATTTGCCAATTCCTTTTTCATTATAAACATATTGAACATATAGCCACTACGTTGTTTCATAACCTTATCAAATGAATCAAGGTATTCAGGTTGTTGCTTCTCAATGACTTTTCTAGCCAAATCTAGATGGCTGGCATCTAATGTGTGTGCATAATGAGAATATAGAGTTTCAATATAATATTTTCTTTTTTTAGGAACTATTATGTCTCCTTTTCTCAAAAGCAATTCAATTTCTTCCTGATTTAAAACTACTTCATCAATTTTTAGATTTTCTTTATAAAATTGAGTTCTCTTCGTGAAATATCGGCGGTAATGAACTAGTCCAAGATAATCGCAATCTAGATTTTTCCATGCCCAATATAAACCTGTTAATTCACAATAATAAGGGTTTAACTGGGAAATGTTTTCCCCAGTATTATCCCCTTGATATCCCAAATCATCTTTTCCTTGACACCCCACATGGACTGGTAGATACAATTCTTTATTTTGCGGCATTTCAAAACTCTTATGAGTTGCAACTATAATTTTAATATTTGTCATACCCCTCCTACTTTGCTCCATCTCTCATCAACACTACTTTTATTGTTTTTAATAAAATTTCAAAGTCTTTCCAAATTGTCCAATCATCGATATAAGCTACATCTAGTTTGACAACATCATCAAAGTTGGTAATTCCACTTCGACCACTAATTTGCCATAGCCCAGTAATGCCTGGTTTAAAACTCAATCGACGTTTCTGCTCTGGCGTATACTTTTCATACTCATCCACTGTTGGAGGACGAGTTCCTACTAGGCTCATATCCCCGATCAATACGTTCCAAAACTGTGGCAATTCGTCAATACTAGTTTTACGTATAAAGCGACCAATTTCTGTAACTCGAGGATCATTATCCATCTTAAACATACCACCTTGCATGGTATTTTGATCCATCAATTGCTGCTTAATTTCTTCTGCATCTACCCTCATAGATCGGAACTTATAAAAAGTGAAATAACGACCATTTTTACCGACTCGAGTTTGAGAAAAAATCGCAGGTCCTCCATCTTTGCGAATCAGAGGAACAAGGACTATACTTACCAGTCCACAGATGAGTAAGCCAACAATTGCACCTAAAATATCAATAATCCGTTTGGCAACTATGTGGCTTGGTTTGTATAAGTTTGTAGAAAAAGTCACTACATTCAAACCAGCCATCTCATGGATTTGTTTATTTCTACCTAAATTCTTATCAAAAGCATTTAGATTTACAGTAACATCAATCCCCATCGTTTCGAATTGAGAAATAATATTACCGATATCATAATCCTCACTAGGCAAGTTGACAAACACTTCATCTACTACCTCATGAGTTGCATAATTAATGATATCCTCTGGTGAAACCACCGTTACTTTATCATGTTTAAAATTAGGTTTATCTAGAACACTTACAGCTACTAGTTTCCCAGAGACGTCATTTGCTGTTAAAAGGCGTTCAAGTACCTTCTCAATACGAGAAGTTGCTGCTATCAAAAGAATCTTTCGGCCACCTTTTAAATTATGATTAAATTGAACCCAATATTTTTTAATGATAAGGCTAAGAATGTAATTTAGCACACCGTATAAAGAAAGAAAATAGATCATTCCCCTTCTAGAAATAACAAATTGGTCTTTTAAGAAGAAACTAGAAAAACTGATGAATAATGCAAAAAAGATAATGTACTTTATTGTTTCTATCAATTCAATCAACTGGTTTCGCTTAAAAAAATCCTTACCATAGCCACTAATGTAGAAGGCTGCAAAGTGAAGAAAATAAAGGACAAATACAGTTTTTGCAACAATTTCTGTTTCAGTAATAGAAATCAGTATATAAGCTAATACACTAACGATTATACTCTGCAAAAACGCAACAGTTACGTTATAGAAACCCCTTCCTTTCATATTTCACTCCCTAACTTAGTTTTTATTTATTCCCATATGAACCATAATTTCCATAAACTCCATACGATCCATATTTTTCAAGTTGAATGTCAAATTTATTTAGAACAACTCCTAAGAACGGTGTTCCCGTTTGTTCTAATTGCTGTTTAGCTCTGTCAACATCTCTGCGTTTGGTCGTACCAGCTTCTGTTACAAGAATAGATGCATCACATTTTTGTGCAACAATCGCTGCATCAATAACGATACCAATCGGAGCTGTGTCTACTATAATATAATCAAAGTACTTACGTAAAGTTTCTATCATAGTCTCAAAATTTGAACTTTGAAGCAACCCTGTAGGATTTGGAGAAATCGTTCCCGATTGAATCACAAATAAATTTCTACGTTTGTTTCACATAAACCGTGTGACAAATCTCTAGTTCCTGATAGATAGTCTGTCAACCCTGTTATTCTTTCCCTAGATTTAAAAACTCCTGACATTACAGAGTTTCTTATATCTGCGTCTACTAGTAGTGTTTTGTAGCCGGCACGAGCAAAAGCCCAGGCGATATTGGTTGATGTAGTTGATTTTCCTTCGCCAGGTCTAACAGACGATATGGCAATCACCTTTAATTTATCACCACTTAACTGAATATTAGTCCGTAATGCGTTATAATATTCTTCTGCTTTTTTAACAAATTCTAATCTTTGATCCGATAATTCTAACTTTGCCATGTTTTTATCCTTACTTTATTTTCTCAAGGTTTGGAATCACTCCCAAAAGAGAGAGTTGCATCACTTCTTCAATATCTTCTGGGCGTTTAATACGGTCATCCAATAGTTCAAAAAGTAAAACAAGAATAATTACGACGCCAGCACCTACAAGAGTGCCCATCAGAGTATTTCGACGAATATTTGGAGAAGAGGGTGATGTAGCTGGACGTGCTTCCTCAAGTGTAGTTACATCCGAAACACGGGTAACTGAAATAATCTTTTGAGCAGCTACTTCTCGCAAAGAATTTGCTAGACGACTCGCCTCTTCGGGGTTAACGTCACGAATAGAGATTGATACGATACGAGTGTCTACTGGCACAGTCACTTGAACTTTTCTACCGAGAGTTTTCGCATCAATACTCAATTTTTGATCTGCTACTACTTTTTCAAGGACATCTTGGGAAAGAATAATCTCTCGGTAATCTTTTACCAAGTAAGAACCAGCTTGGAGATCCTGATTCGTCAAACCTGGTTTATCACCTTGATTACGATTAACTACGTAAATACGTGTCGTACTCGTAAACTCAGGTTTGATAACAAATGAGCTATAAGCAAAAGCAATCATACCTGTCACAATAGCAACTATTACTATAACTAACTTACGTTTCCATAATGCTTTCAGCATTTGTATAACGTCAATTTCAATTCTATCTTTTTCTTTCATCATGTCTCCTAAATAATCTGATCTCTTAATATTTTTGCTGGATTCGTTTCAAAAAGGTCTCGTGCTCTATCTCGTCCATACTTTTTAGTTATCAACTCGTAAGCTTCCTTCATAAAAGGCGGGCGATTATCTAGATTATGCATATCACTTGCCACCACATGAACCAAGTTTTTTTCTAAAAAATACGCAGCTCTTTTCTTCATAAACTTATGGGCATCTCCGAAAAGTTTTGGTTTCAAAACGCTGGAACTATTGATTTGGGTATAACATCCCATATTAATCAATTCTTTCACCCGCTTCTCATCATTTTCTAAAGCATGATACCGCTCAATATGAGCAATAACCGGAGTAATTCCTAATAGAAGAATCTTAGACAAAGCACTGTGAATATCTCTGTAAGGAGTGTTCATACTGAACTCAATCAAGGCATAACGCGTTCCATTAAGCCTTGGGATTAAATCTTTTTCAAGTTTCTAAAGCGTCACCCGAAAAATAAATCTCAGCCCCATATAAAATTGTCAAGTCTGGGCCAATCTCTTGAGCTAACTGTTTGACCTCGCTAAAATTAGCCGCAATTTTATCTTCAGATGTTTCAAACATCCCCTTCCGACGATGGGAGGTCGAAACGATGGTACGGACTCCTTGAGCATAAGCTTCCTTGAGAAGTGCTATACTCTCTGACTTATCTTTAGGACCATCGTCTACATCAAAAACAATGTGTGAATGGATATCAATCATCTTATCTTCCTTCCATGATATCTTTGATCTCTGTTTTGAGTGTCTCTAAACTATTTGGATCAACCTCTAACATATAAAGATTGCTGTCAGGCATGGCATAGGAAGGAAGATCCATACGACCAGTTCCCTTCAAATCTCGAGTAATGACAGAATATTTCCCTCCACTTGCTAGTTGAGCATTCACTAAGCTAACCATGGTTTCAGGAGGCATATTGGTTTGAACAGAATCTTGCAATCCTTGCATAATGCTATCAAAATTCTTCAAAGCTTCTGCTGAAGTTAGTTTTTGAATAATAGCAGAAATGACTTTTTGTTGGTTACGTCCACGATCTCCGTCACCATTGGTTAAGGAATAACGTTCGCGAACAAAACCTAGGGCCTGCTCAGAGTTTAGATGCACATTCCCAACAGGGAAGTGATAGTTCCCATGGAGTGATGTGAACTCTTGATCATTATAAACATCGACCCCATCTAAAAGATCAATCAATTTCAAGAAAGAGGTGAAGTTGAGTCGTGCATAGTAATTTAACTCAATATCATAGAGATTCTCTAAAGTATGTATCGATGCATCTACGCCGTAAATACCTGCATGGGTCAATTTATCATTTTGGTTATTGCCACCATCAGCTATGGGCACATAAGCATCACGAGGCGTTGTTGTCAGGAGAATTTTCTTAGTCTCTTGATTGACAGTCATGATAATATTGACATCTGAACGTGAGACTGAGCTAATCGGTCCGTATGTGTCAATCCCGCTAATGTAGATATTAAAAGCCTTGTTTTGAGAAAGCTTAGGCGCCTCAACAGTCTTGGTTAGTTCTTTGGTATATATCTTCTTGATTTTTTTTGCGTGATCTGGATACTCTTGCTCAATCAGATTTTCAAAGACACTGTTCAAAACAATTGCCTTGGTCTCTCCAGCCAAGAGGCTCTTATAAGCCGCAAGATAGGAAGAACTCTCTTCAACCGTTAAGTCTTTACTCTGACTTGTCTTAATATCATCGAGCAATTTTTGATGTTGTCTGCATCTGTTTTGGTTGGAGCTGTCACACTGGATAATTCCGATACATTTCCAATCTCACTATCCGCCAAAACTACAACACTGATAGAGTAACTAGAATAGCTAGATGTCGCATTGAGTTGATTTGCTAGGCTAACGAATTGATGAACTCCAATCAAAGAAATAGAACTAACAAATACCGACACCAAGAGTAAAATCATGGTGAAAATCTTAGCTTTTCTTTTTAGAATCAAAAATAAAGCTATTAGCGCAAGCAGGATCATAACAATCGCTATAATGACATTGACATAGCTAATTGCTAAAATATGATATCTGAATATTAAAAACAGCAAAAAACAAGCAAGCACCATATATACAAACAACAAAATGATATTGATGCTTTGTTGAAACTTGCTCATTTTGCTTTCTTTTGAATGTCTACTCAATTTACACCTCTATAAAGTATTTTTTATTTTCATTATATCACAAAGTAGTACTGGATACCATCAACATACACTTGTTAATCGTTTTCATTTACCTTAAAAACATGAATATTAAATCCCAATTATAAAATAGCTAAAATATTGCTTGAAAGAGATATCTAACCTAAAAAAGACAAAGCTATAAATTGTTAAATCAAACATTAATTTCCTAGTTTCAAATCTAGGATGTTTAAATCATCTACCAGGGTATCGAAGATTATAAACAAAGGAAATAATATTTTTACTTAATACTCTTCAAAAATCAAATTCAAACCACGTCAGCTTCGTCTTGCCGTATATGTGTTACTGACTTCGTCAGTTCTATCCTCAACCTCAAAACGGTGTTTTGAGCAACCTGCGGCTCGCTTCCTAGTTTGCTCTTTGATTTTCATTGAGTATAAAAAAGATTTTTAGAGTCTAAAAAATAGCAAAAAATTCAATCAGCTATCACCAGAAAAACTTACCGCTAATAAAAAGCAAGAGGCTGGGACAAAAGTCCTAGCCTCTCAATTGTCTTTGGATTGTCGAGAAAGACGCAGTAGTTGAGTGGGCTCTACTACGCTGATTTCATCAGCTTTTACAGCCTTACTCAACTGTGCGGAGGTGGGACGACGAAATCGAATTCTAACGAATTACCGATTTCTGTCTCACTCTCTCTTCTTATACTTATTTCACGTGACTTTCAAAATCTTTTTGACTCTTTTCGACAGAATTTTTACGTTCTTGTTCCCATTTAGTCTTGGCTTCAGCAAATTGAGAACTTGTAACGACATCTGTCTGCAATCTCATGTACTTGTAGTTGCTTCCAGTTCCCTTAATACCAACCAATGAGTAAGCACGTGTAAATGGTGTGACGCGTGTCACCGAAGCCCCACCACCATTTGACACAACTGGGATTAGAAGAGAACTATCAATCAACCAAGCTTGTGCATCTGCATAGTTTTCATAGCGTTTAGCAACGTCTGTATTTTCTGCATCTGCTGTTTTTAATTTTTGAGTATATTGGTCCAAACCGAGACTAGTAATCTTACCTGTGTCTTTGCTTGGATCAAGTCCCAAAATCTTGAGGTAGAAACCGTCTTCAGAGTTGAAAGGATTGAGGTAAGTCGAAGGATCTTGGTAGTCAGCGGACCATCCATCCAAGTTCAAATCATAATCATGATCTGCTGGAGTTGGTGCTTGAACTGTTGCATTTGTATAATCATCTGTCGACAATTGGATAACATCAACCACTACATTTTCAGAGCCAAGTGTTGATTCGATTGATTGCTTGATTGAATTTGTTCCTGAAAGCAAGGTCTTATTAACCTGATCTACAGGCAAGTCCAAATGAATTGGGAAACTCACACCTTGAGCTTCTAACTCTTTCTTAGCTTCTGCAAACTTAGCTTGCGCTTTTTCTTTGTTGAAGTATCCATCTTGGGCGTCTTCAAGATTCATATTGGACCATTGTGTGCCATAGTTGACCAATTTTGAAGCAACTGTTTCACCAAAACTCTTGTCTCCAACTTGCACAAAAGTTGGTGGTACAAGCGAGTTACGAAGAGTGTTCTTGGCTGCTTCTTCACCATTTGATTGAGCTGAGTAAGCTGTACGATCGATGGCGAAGTTGATTGCCTGACGGAAGTTTTTATTCAAAACTGCAGCTTGAGTTGCTTGTTTTTGATCATCGCTTGTTTTCGCAGTGTGGTTATAAGCACCACGGTTGACGTTAAAGTTGTAGTACCAAGATGTCGCATCTTGCAAGCTATAAACGATATTGTCTTTGTATTTTTCCTTGGTCTTAGCAAAGTTTGAACTGTTTGGATAAACACCTGCAGATGAGTAAGCACCACTTTCAAAGTTACGGATTGTCAAGTCTTGGTCCGAACCATCAAAGTATGCCAATTTTACCTTTTCAATCGTTACTTTTTCTTGGTCGTAATAATGTGGATTCTTCACATACTCGATAGATGACTTAGACGTAAAATCTTTTAACAAATATGGTCCGCTATAAAGAATGCTATCAGGTTTCAAGGTTCCGAAGTCTTTACCTTTAGAAGCTAGGAACTCTTCATTTACAGGGAACAAGATACTATTGGTTGTTTTAGAGTTCCAGAATGGCTCTGGACGTGTCAAAGTATATTGGACAGTGTAGTCATCTACAGCTTTAACACCAACATTTGAAAAGTCTGTATTAGCACCTGTTACATAATCATCCAACCCCTTAATAGAGTTCTGAATCAAGTCTAGAGCTTGCCCCTTGTTGTCAGCAGCGTATTTGATACCAGTCACAAAGTCTTGTGCTTTAAGGGGAGCGTATTCTTCACCATCAGCTGTAAACCACTTGGCATCCTGGCGAAGTTTGTAGGTATAAGTTAAACCATCCTTAGAAACACTCCATTCTTCTGCAAGGGCAGGAATGAGGTTCCCATAGTTATCATTTTCAAGTAAACCATCTACCAAGTTGGTTACAATAGCAGTGTTATCACCAGCGTAGTCTAAGAGATAGTTAAAGGTTGTTGGATCTGCACCAAAGGTCGACGAGTAGGTTTTAGCATCTGTTGCTGATTTACCACATGCAGTCAATAAGATCGCAGCAGCAAGTGTCAACCCCGCTCCAATCAGTCGTTTTTTGAGTTTCATGATTCATTTTCTCCTTATATGTTAGATTTTATAACATAAAGCTATTTTATCAAATTTTGCCCCAAAAGTAAAGTTATTTAATGATTTGACCTCTCATCAGTATCAGAAAAAAGAAAGAAACCCCGTATAAAATCAGGATTTCTTTCATCGTTATTAACGCTTATTTAACGTGGTTCGCTAACTCTTTTTGATGTTTAGCGTTTGATTCAATTTTTTCTTTTTGCCATTTCTTGAGAGCTTCTTCGTATTCTTTAGTGGTCACAATATCATTTTGCAACTCTAAACCTTTAAATACAAACGGATCTCCCTTGATACCAACTTGAGAGTATGCTTTTGAGAATGGCACTGTGCGACTAACTGTCGGAGAACCACCTGAAGACGCTACAGGGATGAGGAGTGAGCTATCGGATACCCAAGCTTGTGCTTTGGCATATTTTTCATAGCGTTTATTAAGGTCACTCGTTTCTGATGCTGCATCATCCAAGAGTTTCTTGTATTCATCAAGTCCAACTTGAGCCATGACTTCTGGATCTTTACCTTTTGTGATACCCAAGTGTTTAAGGGCAGAACCCTTCTTAGCATCTAGAATATTGAGATAGGTAGCTGGATCTTGATAGTCTGGTCCCCAACCAGTTCCGTTCAAATCGTAGTCTTTTTGAGAAGGAACCTTGGCTTGAGATGTAATACTCATTTTCTCATTGTCAGTCATTTGAAGAACGTCGATCACGACATTTTCAGTTCCAAGTGCTGCTTCGACAGATTGTTTAAGAGAGTTGGTTTGCTGTACAGCGATGACATCTGTCTGCTCAACTGGAATATCCAAGTGAATAGGGAAAGGTTACACCTTTTAGCTTGCAATTCTGATTTTGCTTTTTTTCAAAGGTAGCTTTTGCTTTTGTTGGATTGTAAAGAGTATCTTTACCATCTGTCAAAGCTACATCTTTCCACTGGTCTCCGTATGTTACCAATTGTTCTTGAGCCAATTCACCGAAGGTCTTTTCACCAACCTGAACATAGTCATAAGGCACAAGACTGGTACGGATAATCTTGTCTGCACCTTCTTCGCCATTCATCTGTGCAGAGTATGCATGACGAGTCAAGAGCGAAAAGTTGATGGCTTGACGGAAAGTTTTTTTATTGAGAAGCGCTTCTTTTAGTTGATGTTTTTTGGGCATCATCTGTCTTAGCTGTTTTATTGTAAGACTGACGATTTACGTTGAAAGTAAAGTAATAACTAGTGGCTTCTTGTGGGCTATAAACAATTTTATCGCCGTATTCCTTCTGAGTTGAGGCAAAGCTTGAACTAGTTGGGAAAAGGCGTGCTGTCGTATATGAGCCTGACGCAAAACTACGAATCAATGATTCTTGGTCAGATCCATCGTAGAAAGTAAGCTTGACGTGGTCAATCTTAACATTGTCTTTGTCCCAATAATTTGGATTCTTTTCGTACTCAATTACTGATTTTGAAGTGAAGTTCTTCAAAATATATGGTCCATTGTAGAGAATACCTGAAGGAGCTGCTGCACCGTAATCTTTCCCTTGAGAATTTAAGAATTCTTCATTAACAGGGAGCATAGTTGCTGTTGTTACCTTAGAATTCCAGAAGCTTTCTGGTTTGTTCAAAGTATACTCAACAGTGTAGTCGTCAACTGCTTTGACACCGACAGTCGAGAAGTCATTACTTTCACCACTAACGTACTCTGCCAAACCTTTGATAGAGTCTTGGATAAGTGTTAAGCCATCTGATTTACCATCTGCAGCATGCTTCAAACCAGTCACAAAATCTTGGGCCTTGACTTCAGCATACTCTTCTCCTTCAGAAGTATACCATTTAACACCTTTACGTAACTTGTAGGTGTAAGTCAAACCATCTTGCGAAACAGACCAGTCTTCAGCTAGCGATGGAATCAAGTTCCCATATTTGTCATTTTCCAAGAGTCCGTCGACCAAGTTGGCAATGACGTCTGATGTTGAGCTTTTACTAGTAACGCTGTAGTCCAATGTTGTTGGATCAATAGCATATACATACGAAAATGTTGTTGGAGCATCTGCTTTTTTCTCAGTCTTGCTACAAGCCGCCAAAAGAAGAGCTGCGCTCATCGTTATCCCTGCTACTGCGAGCCACTTTTTCGATTTCATCGGTATTCTCCTTTAAAATACTATTTTCACCATTATACCCTATTTTTATATAAAAGCAAGGGGTTATAAGGTATTTTTTAGAAAATTCAAACAAATATTTATTAAAGAAATTTCTATACTTATTTTAGAAAAAAGAGTGGGACAGAAATCGGTAATTCGTTAGAATTCGATTTCGTTGTCCCCACTCCCACTGTTAGTAGGGCTGTAAAAGCTGATGAAATCAGCGTAGTAGAGGCCACTCAACCACTGCGTCTTGCTCGGTAATCCAAAGACAATTGAGAGGCTAGGACTTTTGTCCCAGCCTCTTTTAGGTTTATTTGGCTAATTCGATACAGAAGGCATCCCATGGTTCCAAGGTCTGTGTAGTCAAAACTTCTTCTACTGATGTGTTTTCAATTAAGATAGATTTAAGTGACTCTTCTACTACAAACTCTTGATTCTGATTGGACAAATTGGCCACAACTAGGAAACGACGGTCTCCATCTTTACGGATATAAGCAAATACTTTTTCAGCTGTTTCAAGGAGTTCAAAATCAGCCCTCACCAACCAACTATTTTCCTTACGGATTTCTACCAATTTTTGATAGGTATAGAAGATAGAATCTGGATTTGCTAAAGCTTCTTTTACATTTATCTTTGTATAGTTTGGATTAACAGCTAGCCAAGGTTGACCGTCTGAAAAACCAGCATTTTTCATCTCATTCCACTGCATTGGGGTACGGGCATTGTCACGTCCAATGACACGGATACTGTCCATGATTGCTTCCATTGGAACACCTTTTTCAAGAGCCTCACGCGCATAGTTAAGGGATTCAATATCCTCTACTTGATCCAGCGTTTCAAATGGGAAATTGGTCATCCCAATCTCTTCCCCCTGATAGATATAAGGAGTCCCTCTCATGAGATGAAGTAAGATTGCATATGCTTTGGCAGATTTTTCGCGATACTCTTGATCATTTCCCCAGATAGAGACGATACGCGGAAGATCATGGTTGTTCCAAAAAAGGGAATTCCATCCATCTTCAACTCCTAATTCTGTCTGCCATTTGTTGAAAATTTCTTTTAACTTCCCAACATTTAATTCTTTTTGGTACTGCCACTTAGGTTGCCCTTCCTGATATTGAAGACAGATATGTTCAAACTGGAAGACCATAGACAGTTCTTGTCCTTTAGGATCTGAATAGAGTTTAGCTATCTCTGGTGTTGCTCCCCAAGTCTCCCCTACTGTCAATAAATCTTTATCGCCAAAGGTCGCCTGATTCATTTCCTTGAGGTAGGGATGGAGCATAGGACCATTGTTGACAACCTTCTGGTCAGGAATCTTCCCAATCATGTCAATGACATCCATACGGAAACCACCGATTCCTTTATCAATCCAAAAGTTCATCATTTCATAAATTTTTCGGCGTAGTTCTTCATTTTCCCAGTTGAGGTCTGGCTGTTTCTTACTAAAAAAGTGAAGATAGTATTGACCAGACTTCTCGTCGTATTGCCAAGCAGAACCACTGAAAATCGACTCCAATTCGTTAGGTTCATTCCGCCAGATATAGTAGTCTCGCTCAGGGCTATTAGGATTTTCACTAGCTTCGATAAACCAAGCATGCTCATCGGATGTATGATTGACAACCAGATCCATGATGATTCGAATATCTCGTTTTTTAGCCTCAGCAATCAGCTCATCCATATCTTCCATGGTTCCAAAGATAGTCGCGATATCTTGATAATTGGCAATATCATAACCATTGTCATCCATGGGGCTATCATAGACTGGAGAAAGCCAGATCGCTGTGATCCCTAACTTCGCTAGATAGTCTAGCTTACTGGTAATCCCAGGTAAATCACCAATCCCATCTCCATTGCTATCCATAAAACTCTTGGGATAGACTTGATAGACAACTGCATTATGCCACCATTTTTCTTGCATCTTCTTACCTCATTATTTTAATAATCTATGGTCTATGATAGCGCTTTTTATAATTTTATGCAAGCGTTTGCTTTATCTTTTTTCTGACTTTTGTGACTCTCTAGTTTCTTATCTTCTATTTTTTTTATATAATAGAGGTCAGAGGTAAAAAAATGAAAAAACAAGCTTTTAGTTCTGAACAATATTTGAATCTACAACGCGACCATATCTTAGAGCGCATCAACCAATTTGACGGCAAACTCTACTTGGAGTTTGGTGGCAAAATGTTAGAAGATTTCCACGCTGCTCGTGTCCTTCCTGGATATGAACCAGATAACAAAATCAAGCTCTTGCAAGAGTTGAAGGAACAGGTCGAAGTTGTGATTGCCATCAACGCTAGCAATATCGAGCACTCAAAAGCTCGTGGCGACTTGGGCATTTCCTACGACCAAGAGGTCCTTCGTTTGATTGATAAATTCAACGAACTTGGTATTTTTGTTGGTTCTGTTGTTATTACGCAATACGCTGGTCAACCTGCAGCTGATGCCTTCCGTAATCAATTAGAAAAAAATGGTATTGACTCTTATCTTCACTACCCTATCAAGGGGTATCCGACAGATATGGACCACATCATCTCGCCTGAAGGCATGGGGAAAAACGACTACATCAAAACTAGTCGCAACTTGATTGTCGTGACTGCTCCTGGACCTGGTTCAGGTAAGTTGGCAACTTGTATGTCAAATATGTACCACGACCAAATCAATGGCATTAAGTCTGGTTATGCTAAATTTGAAACCTTCCCAGTTTGGAATCTCCCGCTACATCATCCAGTCAACTTAGCTTATGAAGCTGCTACAGCAGACTTAGATGATGTCAACATGATTGACCCATTCCATCTCCAAACATACGGAGAAACAACCGTCAACTACAACCGTGATATCGAAATTTTTCCAGTTCTCAAGCGCATGCTTGAACGTATCCTAGGTAAATCTCCTTATGCATCTCCGACTGATATGGGTGTTAACATGGTTGGTTTTGCCATTGTCGACAACGATGCAGCGATTGAAGCATCCAAACAAGAAATCATCCGTCGCTACTACCAAACAGTGCTTGATTTCAAGGCTGAAAAAGTCGGTGAAACTGCCGTTAAAAAGATCCAACTGCTCATGAACGACCTTGGCATCACACCAGCTGATCGTAAGGTTGCTGTTGCCGCACATCAAAAAGCAGAAGAAACCGGTGGTCCAGCTCTCGCTCTTGAGTTACCGTCTGGTGAAATCGTTACCGGTAAGAACTCTGAACTCTTTGGCCCAACAGCCGCTGCATTGATCAACGCCATCAAGATGTCAGCCAACATTGACAAAGAGACTAAGTTGATAGAGCCAGAAGTGGTGAAACCAATCCAAGGTTTGAAAATCAATCACTTGGGCAGTCGCAACCCTCGACTTCATTCAAATGAAATCCTCATCGCTCTTGCCATTACAGCCATGGAAAACCCTGATGCTGACCGCGCCATGAAGGAGCTGGGAAATCTCAAGGGAAGCGAAGCGCACTCTACAATTATCCTGACAGATGAAGATAAAAACGTTCTTCGTAAACTAGGAATCAACGTAACCTTTGATCCTTACTACCAATACGATCGTTTGTATCGCAAATAAAATACGGCAATCATCCCTCTAAGAATTGGATCCTTATCGTCCAGCTCTTAGAGGTTTTTTTATAGCTTGCAAGTCTTTCACAACCATATCTTTCAAAAAGAATTCCAATTTTATACTCTTCGAAAATCTCTTCAAACCGCGTCAACGTCGCCTTGCCGTATGTATGGTTACTGACTTCGTCAGTTTCATCTACAACCTCAAAAACATGTTTTGAGCTGACTTCGTCAGTTTCATCTACAACCTCAAAACGGTGTTTTGAGCAGCCTGTGGCTAGTTTCCTAGTTTGCTCTTTAATTTTCATTAAGCACCAATAGAAACTAGGGTAACATCAGCTTACCATCGACTTGATCAGTTTTATCCACAAGCTTATATCGGTCTTTAGGACTGGCTAACTCACTCATATCTACAACCCCAAAGCGATGTTTGTAGTTAATTACATAAGAGACCTAGTTTGGTCCTTGATTTTCATTAAATATACATAAAAAGTGAGCCAGACAGAATTCTGATTTTCAGAAAACTATCTAGTTCACTTTTTGTTATGATTTAAACTTTTTAGTTTATTCTACTGTAACTGACTTAGCAAGGTTACGTGGTTTATCCACATCAAATCCACGGTGTAGGGTTGCAAAGTAAGCGACCAATTGAGTTGGTACGACCATTGAGATTGGTGAGAGGTAAGGGTGTACGGTCGTAAGGACGATATCGTCAGTATCTTTGGCAACATTCTCTTCTGCGATGGTGAGGACCTTAGCGCCACGGGCAGCCACTTCTTGGATATTTCCACGAGTGTGGTTGGCAAGAACTGGGTCTGACAAGAGGGCCAAAACAGGTGTTCCATCCTCAATCAAGGCAATAGTTCCGTGTTTAAGTTCTCCTGCCGCAAAACCTTCACATTGAATGTAAGAAATCTCTTTAAGCTTGAGACTGGCTTCCATGGCTACATAGTAATCTTGACCACGTCCGATATAAAAGGCATTACGTGTTGTTTCAAGAAGCTCACGGACTTTAGCATCAATCATTTCTTTCTCTGAAAGAGTTGATTCGATAGACTGAGCCACGATAGACAACTCATGAACCAGGTCAAAGGCTTGCGCTTTGGCATTTCCATTTGCTTCTCCGACTGCTTTTGCAAGGAAGGCAAGGGCTGCGATTTGTGCTGTATAGGCTTTAGTTGATGCCACAGCAATTTCAGGACCTGCATGAAGAAGCATGGTATGGTTGGCTTCACGTGAAAGGGTTGAACCTGGCACGTTTGTCACAGTCAGGCTTGGGATTCCCATTTCATTGGCCTTAACCAAAACCTGACGGCTATCAGCTGTTTCACCAGACTGACTGATAAAGATGAAAAGTGGTTTCTTGCTGAGAAGTGGCATGCCGTAGCCCCACTCAGAGGAGATACCAAGTTCCACTGGTGTATCCGTCAATTCTTCCAACATCTTCTTAGAAGCAAATCCCGCGTGGTAAGATGTTCCAGCTGCAAGGATGTAGATACGGTCCGCGTCTTGAACAGCCTTGATGATAGCTGGGTCTACTACTACTTGACCAGCCTCATCTGTGTAGGCTTGGATCAGCTTACGCATCACCGTTGGTTGCTCATCGATTTCTTTAAGCATGTAGTAAGGGTAAGTTCCCTTACCGATATCTGACAAGTCGAGCTCTGCAGTGTAGCTAGCACGCTCACGACTGTTGCCATCATAGTCTTGCACTTCAACGCTATCAGCTTTCACGATAACCAACTCTTGGTCATGGATCTCCATGTATTGGTTAGTTTCACGAATCATAGCCATAGCATCTGAGCAGACCATGTTGTAACCATCTCCAAGACCAATCAAAAGTGGTGATTTGTTCTTAGCCACATAGATGACATCTGAATTTTCAGAGTCGATCAAGGCAAAGGCATAAGAACCACGGATGATGTGAAGAGCTTTTTTAAAGGCTTCAAGTACTGACATGCCGTCTTCTTCAACAAATTTTCCAATCAAGTGAACGGCGATTTCTGTATCTGTTTGCCCCTTAAAGTGGTGTCCTACAAGGTATTCTTCCTTGATTTCAAGATAGTTTTCAATCACCCCATTGTGGACCAAGACAAAACGTCCTGTCTCAGAGCGATGGGGGTGAGCATTGTCTTCTGTTGGTTTTCCGTGAGTAGCCCAACGAGTATGTCCAATACCAGTTGTCCCCTCAACGCCAGCAGTTTTAGCAGACAATTCTGCAATACGACCAACAGCCTTTACCAAATGGTTTCCAGCACCACCTAGGACAAAAATTCCCGCAGAATCATAACCACGGTATTCGAGCTTTTCAAGCCCTTGAATCAAAATATCAGTTGCATTTGTGTTTCCAACAACACCAACAATTCCACACATAGTATATACGACACAGACAAGCTGTGCTTTCCCCTTAAATTGGTATAGTCTAATTCTCGCTTTACAGAATCAGCAAAAACAGTATATAATTGTTTCTTTTACTTGTCAAGAATAAAAATTGGTATAGTCTGATTCCACCGATTATATACACTGAAAATCTATCATATTTCACCTAATACTCTTCGAAAATCTCTTCAAACCACGTCAGCTTCGTCTTGCCGTATATGTGTTACTGACTTCGTCAGTTCTATCCACAACCTCAAAACGGTGTTTTGAGCAACCTGCGGCTCGCTTCCTAGTTTGCTCTTTGATTTTCATTGAGTATTAGCTTAGAGATTCCATACAAAAAAGAGCGCTATCGCTCTTTTACTTAGTATTTAGGAGAAGGTGCTTGTTCCTCTTGAAATGTTTTTTGGTAATTTACTTTAATTGTCATTGTCATATGAGAGTCCTCGTTCCTTTTTGATGACTCTAGTATAGGCAATAACCCTAAAGCAAACTTAAGATTTTCTTAGAGAAAACTTAATCTAAATGTTCTTTCTTTTCTAGATTCAAGGCAATCATGTGCCACTCTGGATCCTCTCGCCAGTTAGGCAGTGAGCTGATATAGCTAGCTACCTTACGAGCTTCCTCAAGTATTGGGAAGTCCTCAATAATATCAGCCACCTGAAATTCTGGTAGACCTGACTGTCTGGTTCCAAAAATCTCACCAGAACCGCGCATTTTCAAATCTTCTTCTGCAAGGACAAAACCATTAGTCGTTTCCGTCATAATACGCATGCGGTCCTTTCCAGAGTCAGTCTTGGGATTAGCAACGAGTACAGCATAGGACTGCTTATCTCCACGACCGACACGACCTCGAAGCTGATGAAGCTGACTAAGCCCGAAACGATCAGCATCCATGATAATCATAACTGTCGCATTGGGAACATTGACCCCAACTTCTATAACCGTCGTAGAAACCAGAATATCAGTCTTTCTATCTTTGAAATCCTGCATAATCTGGTCTTTTTCATCACTCTTCATCTTACCGTGTAAGAGAGCAACTTTTGCTTTTTCTGCAAAATAAGCCGTCAATTCCTCCGATAAAGCAATAGCATTTTTAAGGTCCAGAGCTTCAGATTCTTCAATCAATGGAGAAATAACATAGGCTTGTGAACCTTTCTGAATTTCTCCTTCCAACCAAGTCAGGACCTGTGGTAGTTGCTCATGCTTAATCCAGCGAGTTACGATTGGTTTACGTCCTGCTGGCATCTGATCAATAATAGAAACATCCATATCGCCAAAGGCTGTGATAGCTAAGGTCCGTGGAATGGGCGTAGCCGTCATCATAAGGACATCTGGATTTTCCCCTTTTTCCCGTAAAATACGCCTTTGCCCCACGCCAAAGCGGTGTTGCTCATCGATGATAATCAAGCCGAGTCGAGCATAATCTACTCCATCCTGTATAAGAGCATGGGTTCCGATAATCAAATCGAACTCTCCTTTAGCAATAGTTTCCAAGACTCTGCGCTTTTCTCCAACTTTTAAAGAACCTGTCAAAAGAGCTAGTCTTAAATCTGGAAAGAGACTCTCTAGACTTTCAAAATGTTGCTCTGCAAGAATTTCTGTTGGAACCATGAGGGCAGCCTGGTAACCAGCTGTTACAGCAGCATACATGGCTAGGCCTGCAACAACTGTTTTTCCGCTACCAACATCCCCTTGTAGAAGGCGATTCATGTGATGGTCTGACTTCATATCTGTTAAGATTTCTTGCAGGCTCTTTTCTTGGGCTTGGGTCAAGGCAAAAGGCAATTTCTCTTTAACTGCAGTTAATGTTTTCTGAGACCAGTTCAAGACTAGACCACTTCCATGAACCTTATTTTCAGACTTGAGGGTCTGTAATTGCATTTGGAAATAGAAGAGTTCCTCAAACTTGATGCGACGAAGGGCCTGTTTGTACTCTGCCAAATCCTTGGGGAAGTGCATGGCACGAACAGCCTGACTACGGGGCATGAGTTTGTATTTATCTAGCAGGGACTGGGGGATGTTTTCTTCTATCAAGAGGTCCAGCCCTTGATCAAAGGCGGTCTTGATGACCTTAACAAGTCCTGCTTGACTGACACCTTGTGCTAGACGATAGACCGGTTGGAGGTCATCCTCGACTTGGGCTAAAACCTTCATTCCTGTGAGGCTTGCCTTGGCACGATCCCACTTGCCAAAGACAGCTAAAGTCGCTCCTAGTTCAATCTTGTCAGCTAGGTAGGGTTGGTTGAAGAAATTAACTGCAAAAACAACCTCCCCCTGCTTGAGGCTAAAACGTAGGCGATTACGCTTAAAACCATAATACTGAACACTGGCTGGTGTCACTACCTGACCAGACAGGACTGCCTTCTCACCGTCTTCTAGTTCTAGCACCTGCTTAGTCTTAAAATCTTCATAACGGAAAGGGAAGTAGAGCAAGAGATCTTGCAAGTTTTCAATTCCTAGTTTGGCATATTTCTCTGCTGATTTAGGTCCTACTCCTGGTAAGACATGCAAGGGTTGATGTAAATTCATGCTCTACTCCTTTCCTTCTGTTTCTTAATAATATTCTCTTGGAATTCGATCACTGAGGAGACAAACCACCTCATAATTGATGGTTCCTCGGTAAACTGCTACATCTGTTGCAGTAATTTCTTTATCACCGTCTGAACCAATCAAAGTTACTTTGGTACCCAATGGGTAAAGCTTAGGTAAGCGAATGGTGATTTGGTCCATGGATACACGCCCTACAATGGGACACAATTGGCCATCCACCAGAACTGAGAAATTCTGCATATCTCGTGTCCAACCATCTGCATAACCGATTGGCAAAGTGGCAATGACTTGCTTACTGTCTGCCTGATAAGTCGCTCCGTAGCCCATACAAGCTCCAGCCTCTACTGTTTTGACATGAACGATGGCTGTTTCCAAAGCTAAGGCTGGTTTTAGTTCATAAGGCAATTCCAATACTTGACCACTTGGATTGAGGCCATACATGGAATCCCCCATGCGAACAGCATTAAAAATCGTTTCCGCATGCCATAAAGTAGTTGCAGAGTTACTAGCATGAACGAATTTGGGCACTTCCTTCAAATCATCTAGGATTCCCTTGAAATACTCTAGCTGTTGCTTAAAGTAGGTATCTGACTCTTCATCTGCAGTAGCAAAGTGCGTAAAGATTCCCTCGACAGAAGCACCATGGTTTTTGAGCATAGTTTGGGCTTGTTCGGCCTCACTAGCACTTCTAAAACCAATTCGTCCCATGCCTGAGTCAATCTTAAGGTGAACGGTTAAACCAGCTAAGTCTGACTGAGCAGCAAGGAGATTCTCAATCCATTCCAATCCTGCCACTGTCAAAGTAACATCAAATTCTTGTGCTAGCGGAATTGACTCAATCTCAGAAACTCCTAAAATGAGGATTTTCTTAGAAATCCCTGCCTGACGGAGTTCGATAGCTTCATCGATATTAGAAACGCAAAAACCGTCTACATCATCCTGGATAGCAGTCGCAACAGCTACCGCTCCATGTCCATAGGCATTGGCTTTCACAACCGCCCATTTGAGGGTCTCTTTGGGAATGTGTGCCCCCATTTGTTGGATATTGTAGCGAATTGCTCCTAGATTAATGAGAGCCTTGGTTGGTCTATGTGGACTAGTTTTCATGATTCTCCTCCAAAATAACACTAGCTGTCACAAACTGATTTGTATGGCTAATTGATAGCCAAACTTTTCCTGAAAACGGGGATTTACTGAAATAGGGAGCCCCTCTCTCATTGTTCAAAATCTCCAAGTCCTGGAAGCCTAGCTTTCCAATACCCGTTCCCATAGCCTTTGAAAAAGCCTCTTTAGCTGACCAACGACCAGCCAAATACTCCATCTGTCTACGACCTTTGAGACTAGCAAAGCGCTCCATTTCCTTGTCTGTCAAGACACGCTGCGCAAAACCTTCTCTTTTTTCAACTGCATTTTGTATGGAAGTTAATTCTTCGATATCGATTCCGTGTCCAACTATCATTTTTTTCAAAAGGAGTTGAGATCCCCCAACTCCATCCTTTTCACTTATTTTGTTAAGGTAGTATAGATTTCTTCTACCAGGGCTACCGTATTTTCCCATCCTAGACATGGATCTGTAATAGAGCAACCAAAGATTTCTGGTTGATTTTGTCGACCATCTGCCAAGTAGGATTCAATCATAAAACCTCGAACTGTCTTCTTAATCTTTTCATTCCAGTCACGGTTGAGCAAAGCTTGACGAACAATTCTAACTTGCTCCATATATTGTTTTCCTGAATTATCATGGTTGGTATCAATCATGATGAAAGGATTCTCAAGGCCCATAGACTCGTAACGTCCGATAGCATTTAAGAGAGTTTCATAGTAGAAGTTTGGTTCATTTTCCCCATATTCATTCATAGCTCCACGAAGAATAACGTGAGCTAGGGGATTTCCTGAAGTTTCAACTTCTTGACCATGGTAAAGAAATGTTTGCTTGTTTTGTGCAGCATAGATGGCATTGAACATGACCGACAAATTACCAGAAGTTGGATTTTTCATCCCAACTGGCGCATCGATTCCTGAAGCCACAAAGCGGTGTTCCTGGTCCTCCACAGAACGTGCCCCTACCGCATGGTAGCTGACCAAATCATCAACCAAGACGAGATTAGACGGATAGAGCATTTCATCAGCTGTGGTCAATCCAGTTTCTGTAATAACTCGATAATGAAGCTGACGAACAGCCTGCAAACCATTAATCAAACTTGGCGCTTTAGAAGTATCTGGCTGATGAACTAGTCCCTTGTAACCATCTCCATTGGTACGCGGTTTAGCTGTATAAACACGCATGACCATGAAAATCTTATCCGCAACTTTTTCTGCAAGTCTGCTAAACGGCGAGCATACTCAAGAACTGCTTCTTCATTGTCAGATGAACAAGGTCCAATGACCAAAAGGATACGATCATCCTTACCAGATAGAATATCAGCCAATTCTTGGTCACGGCTTTCCTTATGTTGCAAGGCTTCTGCAGATAATTGCGTTTCAGCCTTAATTGCTGCAATATCGATTTCTTGACCTTTTTCAATAAACGCCATATTACTCTCCTAGTCTTTGGTAGATTTCGCGAACAAGAGCCTCAGTATTTTCCCATCCTAGACATGGATCAGTGATAGATTTTCCAAAAACCTCTGGTTCATTTTGACGACCATCTTCTAGATAAGACTCAATCATGAAACCACGGACATATTTTTTAATCTTTTCATTCCAGTCGCGGTTAATCAAGGTCTGGCGAACGATGCGAATCTGATCCATATACTGCTTGCCTGAGTTATCATGATTGGTATCGATGATGATAAATGGATTTTCAAGGCCCATTTTTTCATACTGGGAAATAGTATCCATCAAATTATCATAGTAATAGTTGGGGATATTTTTCCCGTATTCATTGAGGGCACCACGGAGAATGGCATGGGATAGAGGATTTCCAGTAGTTTCTACTTCTTTTCCTAAGAAAAGAAAACTCTGCTTATTTTGAGCTGCATAAATCCCGTTGAACATCACATTGAGATTTCCAGAAGTTGGATTTTTAAAACCTGTCGCAAAATCTGCTCCACTAGCTACAAAACGGTGTTGTTGGTCTTCAACTGAACGAGCTCCAACCGCCATATAAGAAATCAAATCATCTACCAAAGGAAGGTTCTCTGGATACAACATTTCATCTGCTGTTGTCATTCCTGTTTCAGAAATAACACGGTAGTGCAAGTGACGAACCGCCTTGATGCCATTGATGAGGCTAGGTGCTTCCTTGGCATTTGGCTGGTGAATCAAGCCCTTATAGCCATCACCATTGGTACGTGGTTTAGCCGTATAGACACGCATCACCATAAAGACGCGATCATTAACCTCATCTTGCAATTTGATAAGCGTTTGGCATACTCGAGAACTGCTTCTTCGTTGTCAGACGAACATGGACCAATCACCAACAAAATGCGTTGATCTTCACCACGAATAATCGCTTCAAGTTCTTGATCGCGTTGTTGTTTATTGACAAGTGCTTGTCCTTCTAATTTAGACAAACTACGGACTTCTTCAATATTAATTTTAGGGCTTTTGGCTGTAAATACCATGATTCATCCTCCTTATAAAGCAAACGGACGCCAAGCGAAAATTCACTTTTCACTAGGCATCCGCCTGAAAATTAGTCATTCTTAACGTCGTTTACCATGACAGTTTTTAAATTTCTTACCAGAACCACAAGGACACAAGTCATTACGCTTAACTTGGCTAAGATCTAAATCTGCAGGAAGTTCAGCCTGTTGTGCAGCAATATTACGAGTAGCTGTCGTACTGATATGTCGCTCTGCTTGTGGACGCTCTTGTTCATGAATTTGTGCTTTCATCATCAAACGCGTCACATCAAACTCAATGGAACCAATCATATCATTAAACATACGGAAGCCTTCTGCTTGATACTCAACAACAGGGTTATTTTGTGCATAGCCACGAAGGCCAACAGCATTACGCAACTGATCAAGAGCATCGATATGGTCTGTCCACTTGTTGTCTACAACACGTAGGATCAAAACTTTTTGGAATTCTTTGACAGCTTCCTCATCACGAAGCTTAGCAACTTGGCTATCGTAGACTTTCAATGCACGTTGATAAAGTTCATCTTTGATTGCTTTGTCTGATAAACCTTCTAGATCTGAAAGTGAAATTGAATCTTCTGGAAGCAAGTTGTATCTTGCAAATTCAAGATAGCTTCTAGTTTTTCATCCTGTTTGGCACGCGCATGATTATCAACAACACGATTAATAGTGCGTTTAATCATTGCATGAATCTCAGGAGCCAAGTCGCGATCAGCAGTGATGACATCGTAACGTTGTGAGTAGATAATCTCACGTTGCTCACGCATGACATCATCGTATTGAAGGACTTGTTTACGTGTGTCGTAGTTGTTTCCTTCAACGCGTTTTTGTGCTGCTTCTACTTGACGTGTCAACATACGAGATTTGATTGCTTCATCTGACATATTAAGACGTTCGAAAACCCCCTTCAAACGCTCTGAACCAAAACGTTTCATCAAATCATCTTCAAGAGAAAGGTAGAATTGAGATTCCCCTGGATCCCCTTGACGACCTGAACGTCCACGAAGCTGGTTATCGATACGACGGCTTTCATGACGTTCTGTACCAATGACACAAAGTCCACCAAGTTCACGAACTCCTTCACCAAGCTTAATATCAGTACCACGACCGGCCATGTTGGTCGCAATCGTAACTGCACCACGTTGACCAGCATTCATGATGATCTGAGCTTCTTTGTAGTGGTTCTTGGCATTCAAAACTTCGTGAGGAACACCTGCAGCTACCAATTTTTTAGAAATATAATCACTGGTTTCAACTGCAACCGTACCAACCAAGACAGGTTGACCTTTTTGGTAGCGAGCTTTTACATCTTCGACAACAGCCTTAAATTTAGCTTCAAGACTAGCAAAAAGTAAGTCTGGATGGTCGATACGTTGAACTGGACGGTTTGTTGGGATTGGGATAACACGAATATTATAGATTTCGCGGAACTCCTCTTCCTCTGTTTTACCAGTACCTGTCATCCCTGACAACTTTTTATACATACGGAAAAGGTTTTGATAGGTAATGGAAGCTGAAGTCTTAGTTTCATCTTGAATTGGCACACCTTCTTTAGCTTCAATCGCTTGGTGCAAACCATCAGAATAACGACGACCTTCCATGGTACGACCAGTAAATTGGTCGACAATCAAGATTTCCTGCTCTTCGCTGACCACATAGTCAATATCAAGAATCATGATGTAGTTGGCACGAAGGGCATTGTCAATAAAGTGAGTTAAGGCTACGTTTTCGATATCGTAGAGATTTTCTAGTTTGAAGTAGCTTTCAGCCTTGTCAATACCAGAATCAGACAGACCAATTGTCTTAGACTGAATATCAATGATATAGTCATCCTTATCCAAAGACTTCACAAAATGGTCAGCCATATGGTAGAGTTGGCTGGTTTCAACGGCATTGGCTCCTGAAACAATCAAAGGAGTACGAGCTTCGTCGATCAAGATTGAGTCGACCTCATCGACCAAGGCGTAGTTGAGTGGACGTTGAACCATATTTTCAGCGCGAACAACCATATTATCACGAAGATAATCGAAACCAATCTCTGAGTTTGTTGAATAGGTGATATCACACTCATAAGCTTCTTTTTTCTCCATTGGAGATTTGGCTGCCAAGTTAATCCCTACTGACAAGCCAAGCCATGAGTACAACTCACCCATCTCAGTCGCGTCACGTTCTGATAGATACTCATTGACCGTAACTACGTGTACACCTTTACCTGAAAGGGCGTTGAGGTATACTGGCATAGTCGCTGTCAAGGTTTTCCCTTCACCAGTACGCATCTCAGGCACGTCACCATGGTGAAGAACGATTCCCCCCATAACTTGAACCTTATATGGGAAAAGACCAAGAACACGCTTAGCTCCCTCGCGTACAACAGCAAAGGCCTCATACAAAAGTTGGTCAAGAGTCTCACCATTTTGATAACGTTGTTTGAATTCTTCTGTTTTTGCTTGCAACTGCTCATCTGTCAAAGCAGCCATTTCATCTTCGTATTTGAGGACTTTGTCCGCCATCTTTTCTAGGCGACGAAGTTCCCCTTTATCATTTTCGATGATTGTTTTTAGTAAATTTGCCATTTTTTTCCTTACTTTAAATTCTGAATATTTTAGAATGTTCTTTTTATTGTAGCATATTTGCCCAATTTTTTCAAGAAATATTCCGTTTTCTCTACGGGCAAAAAGGGGATAATCAACAAGATTCATTCCCCTTAAAATTCCTCCTCTTAGCTTCATTTTTCCTAATGTGAATTTCTACTCAACTTCAGTATTGAGAAATGAATCATCTTCAGTTGTTGGGCAAGAATTGCCTCATTTCTCTTAAGGAAGGTTGAATCTCTTCTTTTCCAATCTCAGCCTTTTCATAAATTTTAGACAAGCATAAACTATCCAATCATTAAGTAAGGATAAAAAGACTAAACTTATCCATATCAACCACCTAGCAAGATCCTTGGGGTCTAGTAAAATAAAATTAAATAAGATTAGCGAAAAAAGAGTGAAAACTAGACTAAACAAGGCCAGTAGAGGCAAATAAAGCCAGTAAAAATAGTAAAGGAGTAAAAAGTGCTTACTTTCTGGTCGCACCTTCCTTTGCCAGCTAAAAAAGTAAAAATAGGGTACTAAAATCAATAATTGTAGCATCTTCTCCATCTTCTCACCTCCAGAACTATTTCCTATTTTTATTATAGCAAAAAGATCCGGAAAGACGCTTCCAGACCTTGTAATTCTTAAAAATAACCAAGCATTCTACTGTTTTGATGTAGAAGTACTAAAATCAACCTTTGGAGCTGTCTTGGCTTCTTCACTTTCTTTGAAGGTTTCCGCCTCTTTGAAATTCATCATGTTAGCAAAGAGAACAGTTGGGAAGCTTCTTAATTTTTGATTATAGTCTGTTGCTGCCTGGTTGTAATCCTTGCGAGCTACAAAAATACGATTTTCGCTTCCAGCCAACTCCGTCATGAGTTGTTCCACATTTTGATTGCTCTTAAGCTCAGGATAGTTCTCCGTCAACACAAGCAGGCGTGAAATAGCTGAACTCAACTCACCTTGAGCCTCTTGGTTTTCCTTTGAAGTAACGGAGCCATTTCCAATTTTTGCACGCGCTTCTGCAATCTGAGTAAAGACCTCTGTCTCATGGTTCATTTGACCTTTTACGGACTCTACCAGATTTCCAATCAAGTCAGAACGACGTTGCAGAGCTGTCGCTACATTTGCTTGAGCTTGTTCTACCTTGGTTTGTTCAGAGACAAGTCCGTTATAAGTGCCTACTACTGAGCAACCACCAAGCAAGATAATAGCCAGTAAAATGCTCAACACAAAAATGATTCCTTTATTTTTCATATCTAAACCTACTTATTTCCTTAAATTTTATACTAACATTACCAATCATCGGATGAGCCACCGCCATCAAAACCACCGCCGTCCCAGCTACTAGAAGAATCTGAGCCTGAATCGGACCAAGATGAATCTGAATCGGATGAGTCACTGAACCACCAGTCACCGCCAGATGAGTCTCCTTCTCTGCCACCTCCACCTCTAATAATGGCAATTACGACTCCAATGAAATAGATCACCACCGCAAAGCCAAAGAAATCTTTTAGGGGATCTTTTTTTTGATAGCTGCTCGATGAGCTACTTCTATCTCGATTAGATTTTTTACCACTGATGCTATCAGAATAACGTTTGATTTTAGATGATTCATCAGATGAAAAGGTTCCAGTTCCTCTATAAAACTGATTGTCCAAGCCTTTTACAATCGAGAGAATCCCCTTACCATAGTCTCCATTTTTAAAATCTGTACGACTGGCTGCTAACAACTGCTTGGTTTGATAGTCTGTTATCCTAATGGCGGTATTATTACTAGTTTCAATCCTTGATTTACGATCTTGAACAGCTACCACAATCAGACTTCCAAAATTATCTCCTGAATAGCCTATCTTCCAAGCTCTAGCCGTCTCATTAGCGACCGTTTCGATGCTTTCTCCTTCCAAACTATCTACGATATAGACACCCACTTGAAGCTTTTCTGCCTTTTTACTATTGGCTTCATTCAAATCACGAATTTGAGTGATGGTTTCCTCTGTCAAATAATGATTTGGATCGTAGATACCATAATCTGGCTTTTCAGGTGCTGTGAATGCTGACAAGAAGAGAAATACCATCAGCAATCCAAGTAGACGAACCAAGAAAGGACTCTTTAACAATCTATATTTTTTCATAATAACCTCCCTGTTCAAGGAAAATTGTTTAGAGAATTATAGCATTTTGATTTTTACAAAGAAAGTACATTTTCATTACAAATCTATGACAAGAACCAAGAAAATGATGTTATTTTGATGACAAATCTGACCCTCTATTCTGCATGAAATGGTCTACATTTCCACCATATTGACTGTAAACAAGCACTCGGAACCAATCTTAGATACATTTCACACAGGATGGATCTGTTGCAAGCCTTATTTCTTGGCATGTTCGTTCAGAAGATTTGCATTTCTTGATATCGAAGGATAGATCACGCAAGTCATGACAAAAGAGAAACTTTGAGGAGATGAATTGCGCTGTACTACACCCCAGAAGTTAAACACGAAAAATCTAACTTTCGGGATCAATTCATTCTTCAATTTGCTAGTCTTTGTATCCTTGTCGTGAAAAAATGAAGATCTACAAAAACATTTACAGCAATTTTTGTTTTGCAATCTGATAAAAAATATATTTATCTACTGAATCACTTGACGAATTTACAATTTTTTTATCACTTTCTGTTAGGGGAGCTAATTTACTGGATAATTTATTTTCAAAACAAATATAGACTTCATTTATCATAGCATTCAAACATAGCATTCAAATTATCGATTCACATGCTTTTTATAGTGAAAACTTCTACATCCTACCTGATAATCTATCTCAAAATAATAATAATGCTCCCTGCCATCCTTGGCATTTTCCTTGTTCAAGACAAAGTAGTTCTTTTGGTTAATAGTCATGGTTCGCAGAATGTCGTCAATCAGAAAAGTCAGAGGCACATTCATGGCAGAGTATTTTTGAAAATCTTCCTCAAAACGAATGTAGTCATCTGAAAAATAGTCCATCTGCAGTTTATTTTCGTATAGCTCTTTTCTAGTCATAAACTTCCTCCTGACAAAGTTGGATTGTGAGAACGTCATCTACCCTTATTAATCGATAGCCTTCATCAGTTATAAGAGTGATTTCTTCGGGAGATAATTCTCTTACTTCACCCAATATCGTGCTTTTATGATTTTTCTCCCTGACCACAAAAGAGCCTTTTAGTCGTCCGACATATAGCTTAGAAAGTAGCAACAACTTTTCGACTGGATTCAAATTGGGCGACAAATCGACACGATTTTTTTCTTCACCGAGTGAGCTGGTATGCTCCGATAGGAAAAAGCCCATCCACTTCTGCATGCCTGGATCCTGATAGTCTCTAGCGGATTGGAAGGGCAAATAAGAACGATCAATCATTTTAATCCATCTAATCCTCCAGCAGAGTGCCCTCCGATGAGTTTGCTTCTGGCAATACTTCTCGATGCATCCTCTAAGCAGTCGCCTTCAAGAGAGAAGTAAAGCCGAATTGCTCTCGAATCGAATCAATGGCAGTCTGGAGCCTTTCTTCTTTTTCTATCTTATCCACATCATCAAAAAGGGAAATCAAAGCAAAGGATTCGTCCACAAATCCTGAATAACTAATGGCAACACTCCTGACAGCTCCAGAAGCATATTTGCTATGGAACAATTGCAGGACATAGCCAACCAAAAGACTGGTATTATTGGTAGGCTCAACCTTCATCTGTGTATGGATGGAGCGTTTTTGTTCCTGCTTTGAAAATCCAAGATGGATAGACACCACCGTTGTCTTCTTTCTGGCCCGTCGAAGCCTGATAGCCACCTGCTCAGCCATCTCTCGAAGGATAATTTCGATGTCTCGCTGCTTGACATAATCTCTCGGTAAAATTTGCGAATTGCCTAAGCCGTGAGATTTGGCTTTATAGGGTTTATGAACATTACTCTCATCAATCCCATTAGCATGAAACCACAAGCGAAGTCCAGCTTGGCCAAGTTCCTTCTTCAGGATATCAGGATTGCTATTGGCTAATTTCTTAATCGAATAAATTCCCAAGCGATTCAAGCGCTTCTCCATCCGATGCCCAATCCCCCAAAAATCCGTCATCTTAGAAATGTTCCAGACCTTATCTTCCACATCCTGGTAAGACCAATTGGCTCGCATAGTCGGTGTGTGCTTGGCTTCATTATCCAAGGCCAACTTAGCAAGCAGGGGATTGGCATTCGACATACCGACTGTCGAGTAAATCCCGGTCTGTCGCCAGATATCCCTCTGGATACGAGCCGAAAGCATGTCCAGCTTATCTTTACGAGAAATCTGCTGATCTGGGACAAAATAATTGAGCGAACTGGTTAGATCAATAAAGCCTTCATCAATTGAATAAGGATAAATATCATCTGGACTGCCATAATTCTGGAAAATGCGCTGAATTTCCATGTTGACCGCGATATACTTATCCATCCGAGGAGGAACAATGACGGTCACCCGGGCCCAGTCTTCGATAAATTTCACATAGTCTGGATCTGTCCGTAAGCCTTGTTTCTTGGCATTGTAATAGGAAAATTTGCGCGTCTTGATATCAAAGGGGAGGTCATAGGCACGACCAACATTTGCTTTCCCAAAGACCTTTTTAAAGATAGGTGAGGAGGCAAGAATAAGTCCAACAGAATTATCCGCCCGACTCATGACACAAAGGGAGGTCTTGAGGGGATGGAGTCCTCTTTCCACACACTCAACACTGGCATAAAAGGACTTCATATCGACAAAGGCAATATCACTTTTGGGCTCTCTGGAATAATCAAAGTAGCCCATAGACTATCCCTCCATCGGTACAAAGTTGCCTACGATAATGCCTACAATCCGCGGATCTTCTTCGTAAGAGATGAGGATATCCTTGTATTTAGGATTGATAGAGACCAGACGCAAGCCATTCTCTTCTCGATAGACTCGTTTGATATAGGTCTGGTTATTGCAAACCACTGCATAGACTGCCCCGTCATAATCAAATCCGGTCTCCCGAATCAGAGCCACGGAACCATTTTGATATTTGGGCTCCATAGAATCCCCTGATACCCAGGAAGCAAAATCATGAGCCAGTTCTTCATTGAAATAAACCGTATCAAAGTTTCGATCATCATAAACCGAAGCCCCGATCCCCGCTGACATGCGTTCATAGACATGATACTCGTAGAGTTTTTCCGAAATATCCGTCACCTTCTTGGCTTGTTCTTCTTGGGCCAGGTTACGAGCATAGACCACTACCTTCTCTTTCCCTTGATGAGAGAGGCTATTGTAGAGACGGACAATTTCGATTTGGGTGAAATAGCCTTTTGGTACTTTTAAAATCTTCTCTAACTGAGCAACCTTTTCTTCTGAAGGCTCCTTGACTCCACGTTCCCAAGCTGAATAAGCCTGAAAACTAATGCCAAGCTGCTCTGCAATCTCTTTTTGTGTTAGCTTTAACTCTTTTCTCCGAGCCTTGAGTTTTTCTGGTTGGTACATGATTTACCTCCTAGCGTGATGTTTTCATAGTAAGTTGACTTTATTTTAAAAATTCAACCATTTTGGTTTAGTTTTATTATATAAAAAAAGTAGACGAATGTCTACTAGGAATGTTGAGGTTTAAAGCATGCTTCATTAATCTCTACAGAATTACGATACTATCCAATTTTCTTACGACAGTTGCTTACTACAGAAACAATAAGGTAGCTGACAATACCTGATATATGAAGAAAAGTCGAAAGCCAACCTGTAATATTTGGTAGAAGCATAATAATGGATAAAAGAAGTAAAAGAATGTAAGAGATTTTGGTTATTACGCTGAAATTCTTCCATATATCAAACATGTTCAGCACTCCACCTGTTACAAAAGCATATCCAACAGCGGAAATACCCGATGCCTGAATATCTCGGTCTTGTGTTAATACATGGAATACAATTGAAGATATCACCATAGAAGTAATAAAAACAAAAAATATATATTTAGATCCTCTCTTCCATTCTAACAGCCCACCAAAAGGAATTAGCATTAAAGCGTTCAAAACTAAGTGAACCCATATAAACCATACTGGCGCGTCCTTACTTCCATGCATAAATGTACCACTAAAATAGTGCCAACAATAAAATGGTTTTGAATGAAATGCAAATAAATCATATATAACATTCCCATAAAAAGTAGCAAGAATTCCAAACAATAAACAGATCCCTAACAAACAACTGGCAATAGGAGCAATTTTTATAATTTTTTTCATATGATCAATACGCTTTCAAAGAATTCTAATTTCTGCTGATTATTATTCATCACTATTATACCACTCCATCTATAAATTTTATTTTTCATAAAGTGATACTGACTCACAAATAAAGAAGAAAACCATCTAAAATTTGATGAGATGGTTAATCATTTAGTCTACTTTATAAAAAACTTGTTCCGAACTCGTTGGAGCAGCTTGACCAGCAATCAGCCTATTTTTACTTGGATCAGAATCAACCCACTTCATAGTAGTCCCAGCAGGATAAATAATCATACCAAATCCTGTATTACCAGTTCTCACACTAAAGTTAATACTTCCATCGTTACCTATGCTCGATTTTTCAATGTTTCCACTGTTTACTAGTCCATTTTTATCGAATGTAAACTCTTGCCCAAGACCATTTCTCCAAGTTCCAACTAGAGTCGAGAAATCTCCATTTAGAATGGCTTGCTCATCTATTTTTTGTGATCTAGCATTCGTTTGCTCTTCTTGTGTCGAGAGTTTTTCCTCAGTAGTCGTAACACTATCTTGAGTAGTCGTTGAACTAGTGGTTGTTGTACTAGTCGCTGTCGTACTAGTAGTAGAAACCTGTTCTGTTGTAGCATTTACTGCTTCTACATCTTGCTTCTTATGATTAAAGAAGAACATAAAACTTATCAGTACTATAGCAATTAAGCAACTTAACAGAATCAAATCCAATTGATGCCTTTTCCTATTTTCATTTATAACTCCTTTAAATTATTCGTATTTAATTATATCATACTAAACTGATACTAGGAAGAATTTGTATAAGACAAAGACTAATAGGGTGAATTTTGCTAAAAATCAAAAACACTCCATGGTCTTCTCTTGAATGTTTGTAAAGGTTGACAAGGCAATTTTTTCTATTAGTAAACTGGGAATGATGATGCTATAGGTTCGTTATCTCAAATACTGCTGTATGAACACACTCATTATGAATTTGTAAGTCATTTTCTATCATTCTACTAAAGGTAAAGCCATTTTTTAAAAGCACTTTCTGAGAGGCCAGATTATCTCCTGCCGTCCCTGCGATAATCTTATGTAAACCATAAGTAGTAAAGGCCTTTTCTAAAACGAGTTTAACCGCTTCACTTGCATAACCTAAATTAGTAACATTTTCTCCAATCCTATATCCAAGTTCTGCTGTTTTTCTATCCTTCTCTAAAACACTTAAATTGATTCTTCCGACCATAATGCCTTGTGCATCTCTAATAAGATGCATGTAGACATCATGATTCTCTTGTTCCCTTAACAATTTCCTTGTAATTTCTTTAAAACCTTCTGAATCAAAATAGGCAGCTGGTCTAGGAGGTAGACTCCGCTCAAAATACTCCCGATTTTCTTTTTCAAAAGAATAGACATCTAGACTATTTGCTTCAGACAATAACTCTAAACTGATCATTGCAAATTCTCTCCCATCATTATCCACACTCAAATTTTCGCATGTTAACACCAGCTAAAATCTTGGATAAGCTGATAAATCTCCCCCTTCTCTTCTTAGTAATAATATTGTTAGACTGACCTATCCCTAGCGACTCCTACTCTAATTTTTGCAACAGCTTTACAACTTGACGATTTTCAATCCTCACATAGTATACACCACTATCATTGACAAGTTTATCCTCTTTATATTTAGCAATCTTTACAGCATAAAGACCTCTTGGTAAGGGTTGGTTGGCAAAAAATTCCTTCATGATCCTTTCAAGCTCTTTAAGATAGTCATCATACAAGAAATCTATTTTTTCTTTTGGAACGAAATACTGAAATTCAAAAGTCGGTATAAAAATCTCTTTTTGAAAAAGATCTTTAGCATCCATTGGATACATTCCTTGCAGAGCTTGGCCCTTACTTTGATTTTCCTCTAATATTTCATTATAAAGATAGATATTATCAGATTGGCTATTAAATTCAAAATGGATCCCCTCATACTTCAAATCAGACAGTTTAGGATCTTTGATTGAATTGTCTAAAGTGTTTAAAAATTCGCTAGTGCCTGGACTAACCTCAATCCCTAAATAGGCTAATTCTGGGAAAACATTATAAATTTTTTCATAATTTTTGTAATCAACCTCTGCATCTGTCTTTCTATATGTTTTATTTTCCGAAAAACGAGTATAGTATTTAAATCGAGTTTGAACCTGATAGGTTTTTCCGGCTATATTTTCACTATAGGTACCGTGGATTATAAATCCTCCCACGCTTGTATAGTTTTTCTCGTATTTTTCTAACTCAAACTGACCTGTTAAACCATAGTTTTGATAAGAACGATGCACAGCTTGCTCAATTTCAGTTCGACTTACATGAGCAAATAGCCCCCACATATCCATTAGAGAAAGAATAGGACTAAACACCGTTAGGATTGTGATTGGGATAACTATGGATAAGCACCCTATTAATATCCAATTTTTATTCTTGGAATTTCCTTCAGATTTTTTACCAGTTTTCTTTTTCCTTTTAAAAATTAGAATGAGCAAAACCAAAATCCCTAATACTAATAAAATCAATCTACATTCTCCTTTTATTTTGGATAGCTGTTAACAAGTGTATAGGAGACTGACGGAGATACTCTTCTCATCTACTAACTTATCCAGAATTCCAATTTTCCTACCTAGCATACGAAACATTGCATTAAAATCACAATGATCTCCCACACCAGATGCTTTCTAAGTGATTAGAATCAAATGAACTACGAGGGAACGCCTAATCCGAGCAATAGACACTAACTTCTTGACAATTCAAGTAGGTTGACCTTAAACACATAAACTCGTCTGAAATGAGGGACAGTCCTTACCTCATTATACCATATGAGAAATACCATGAGAAGAAGGGAAAAGGAAAAGAACACCCCGAAAGGTGCTCTTTGTAAGTATAGTAATTTTTTCGAAGAACGCTTACTAAATTGTGATGCTTTACGAGCTTTCTTAAGAACTAATTTTTATAACCGATGCTATTTAGCCATTATTTTTAGTCTTTTTCAAGATTTGTTGCTTAAAAAACCATAGATAACATTAATAATCATCAGTAGCGGGGCAAAAGGAATGAAATTTGGAAAAAGATAACCAACTAATAATATGAGCACTAGCTGCAATCCATATAATAGTGCCCACCGATAAGGCATCTTTTTTTCTTCAGCTGATAACGGTCTTTGACTCGTCTTGATCACCATTGCTGTCATGATTATCCAAGCTACATCCCAAAGGGCAAGAACGATGAGGTAAAACAGGAGAAATTCAAAATTAGCGGAATGCTGTCCAACCCCTCGAGTCGCTAAGGGAACAAAACTAGCTGTTAAAAGCCAAATACTATTGGCTCCAAATAAATGAAAGCTGACATGATCTACTAATTTGTAGAGTTCATGATAATATAGCCAGACTGCCATGATTTGCAAAAACTAGTAATGTAGATAAAAAGCATGGGTAGCATGCTTCTAAGTCCTGCCACGGTCAATTCCTCAGGTAACTGTAACTCCAAGGCCATAATTGTGACAATAATGGCCAATATAGCATCTGACAAGGCTTCTACTCTTTGTTTTTGCATTCTTTCCTCCTAATGACTTCTTTTTTGCTTTTTTCTAATGGCTGAGAGGGAGTTTCTAACGGCTGTGTTGAGGGCTCTATGCTGCAGCCATCAATCCCACAAACTAAACCTGTCTCTTCTGAATTGCTGTCTAGTAGTTGAAAAGGGGTATCTGTCATGTTATTGTGCTCCTTCCTCTTCTTGAATTCTTTTTAATACCGCTAACATGTATTCATAAGGCTGGGCACCTGAAATGCCATACTTATTGTTCAGAACAAAGAAAGGTGCACCTTGAACGCCTGATTGGTGGGCTTCTAAGATATCGCGTTTGACCTCGTCAGCAAACGCATCTCCAGCAAGAACCTGCGTTGCCTCTTCTTGTGGTAGATCGAACTCACTGATAACAGCTAGTAACACAGAATGATCCGCAATATTGGCATGTTCTTCAAAGTAAAGATGGTACAAGGCCGTAATGAAATTTTGATGATCTTTTTTATCTAAATACTTCTGCGACCATTTAATAAGACGGTGAGCTGAAAAGGTATTGGTTGGGATAATCCCCGCCATATCAATACGAAGCCCTTCTTCATTTCCCATGCTTTCCATGTGCGCAAACTGAGCTTTAGCTTGCTCAGTGGTCATACCGTGACTGGCAGCAAACTCTGTGAGCATGGTTTCACTTGTTTCTAAAGGCGCATTGGGATTTAGCTGGTAAGCTTCATTGTCAAATCTTCCGGGTTTAAACCAACAGCTGCCATAGCACGCTTCATCCGACTAGCACCAATGTAACAAAATGGACAGGCAATATCTGACCAGTAACTAATTTCCATATTTCTTCCTTCCTTTCTTTCCACTACCAAGAAGCTTTTTTCAACCCAGGAATGACACCTTGGTAAGCTTGCTGGCGTAAACAAATCCGACAAAGTTTAAACTTGCGGTAGACCGAATGCGGGCGGCCGCATGCCAAACAACGTGAGTATTCTTGAACCGGGTAGGCCTTCTTTCCCCTTTGTATCAAAGCTTTTCTTGCCATTTAAACCTCTTTCTTATCAACCAATTGACCCTTTTTAAAGACTAATAAACTCATCAGGGTAGGCTGAATGCCAAATAAAGAAATGAGACGGGGCACTTGAAAAATATCTGCTTGGTAAAGTACCAAATGCTCTCGTTCAGCCATGTCTATGAGTTCTTTTTGCCCAAGAGACGATAGACTGCATTGATTTCCTGAAACAAGAAGAGCTAGATTTTGATGTTCGGCTAACAGTTCTTCTAATTCGATACTAGACGTGACTGATTTCATCATAGGTTATCAATATAGGCCAATGCATCTAGGGCAGCAATGGCACCGCTGCCTGCTGCAGTAATGACTTGTTGGTATTTTGGATCTTGCACATCACCAGCTGCAAAAATACCTGCAACAGAGGTCTTTGCTGTTCCTGCCTGTGTTTGAATATAGCCTTTATCATCCAATGCTAATTTTCCATCAAGAAAATCGGTGTTTGGTTGATGACCAATGGCCACAAAGAGACCGTCAGCCTGAATGTGCTCAATATCACCTGTTTCATTATTACGAACATCCAAGCCAGTCATTCCCATCAGATTAGATGTAACTTTGACAGGCGTGTAATTTAACATCCAATGAATTTTATCATTTGCCTGAGCCCGTTTGACCATAATATCAGATGCGCGTAACTCATTGCGGCGGTGGACAACGGTCACTTTCGATGCAAAGCGTGTCAAATAGAGGGCTTCTTCCATAGCAACATCACCCCCGCCAACTACAAGGACTTCACGCTCTTTATAGAAGAAAGCATCACAGGTCGCACAAACGCTGACACCTTTTCCGACGGCCTCTTCTTCGCCTTCAATTCCTAGATATTTAGCGCTAGAGCCTGTTGCGATAATAACGGCCTTGGTATCAATGATTTCACCATTATCCAGATGTACCTTGAAAGGAGACGATTCTCCTTCAATTTTTTGAACAAATCCAAAGGTCATTTCGGTGCCAAACTGTTCTGCTTGGCGGCGCATTGTTTGGACTAATTCATTGCCAACAATCCCGTTTTCAAAACCTGGATAATTTTCTACGAGGGTTGTGGTGGTTAATTGACCACCCTCCAAATAACCTGTGATCAATCGATTTTTCAAACCAGCTCGACTTAAATAAATGCCAGCTGTGTACCCTGCAGGTCCTGAACCTACAATAATTGCATCATACATAAATCACCTCATTATAACTGTGCTTGAATTTTTTCCATCAATATTTGTTTAGGATGAACACCAACAAGAGCATCAACGGGTTTGCCATCTTTAAAAATTACCATTGTTGGGATAGAACGAATGCCAAAGAGATTGGCAAGCTCTTGTGATTGGTCCACATCCACCTGAGCAATCGTTGCTTTTCCGTCAAAGTCCTGTGAAAGTTCTTCCACTACCGGTTCCATCATCCGACAAGGCGGGCACCACTGCGCCCCAAATTCGATAAAACTCACCCCATTTTGGATAGCTTTCGCAAATGTTTCGGTTGTTAGTTGTGTCGTCATAAAAAACTCCTATCTAAAATAAATCGCTTCTATTCAATCATATAATTGAATAGTATAAGTATAAAAGAATGAATTTCAAAAAGGTTAACTTGGCCCTTCTAAAAATTCAATTTGTATCACTTAGTTTCTTTGAGATACTAAATAAGAAGTATTTCAAAGATAGAATTCAATAAAATTGTTGAATAGGTTGAGTGAAAAGAAATTCAACTTTTTTATTGAATAATTGAATTATAGCACACTAAATCTATTTTGCAATGATTTTGCTCACGAGTCTCCGGTTATAAGAAAAGAGGCTGGGACAAAAGTCCTAGCCTCTCAATTGTTTTTGGATTGCCGAGCAAGACGCAGTGGTTGAGTGGGCTCTACTACGCTGATTTCATCAGCTTTTACAGCCCTACTCAACTGTGCGGAGGTGGGACGACGAAATCGAATTCTAACGAATTACCGATTTCTGTCCCACTCTCAAGTTATGAACGAGAGGATGCACCCCACTTCCAATCAGCAAAACTGCGATTTAGACTATAGATACTGTAGCCCAAACTCTGTAAATCCTGTGCTGCTAGGTTAGCATAGCCACATTGGCGCCCGCGACAATAAACAATGATGGTCTTCTCTTTGGGAAGCTGAGCTTTTTTTTGATCAAACTCATCGATTGGTAAATTAAGAGCTTTTGGCAAGTGCCCTGCCTCATACTCCTCAACAGGCCTTAAATCAAGTAGGAGAGCATCTGTCTTAGCTGCTAATTCAATTGCATTCGCGAGCTCAATCTGAGGAACACCAGCTGCCTCATCATAGTCTGACTCAATCGCTCTGACTTCTGCTAACTGTTCTTCACCGACGGCAAATAACAGAAGGACTAACTGGACAACCTTTTCAGAAGCCAAGCTATAACGGATAAAATTACCATTTCGACTCGTCACCACCAAGTGACTTTCTTTTAAAATCTGAAGGTGGCGCGAAGTATTGGCAACAGAGAGACCCGTCGCATGCGCAATTCCCTCAACCGTCTTTGGTCCCTGTGATAATATATTTAAAATATCAAGACGTTTCTCACTTCCTAGCCCCTTTGTTAAGCGAGATAGCTCTTGGTAAATTTTTTGTTTGTAATCAATCATTGTCTCTTGCATCAAATCAACTCCTTATCTATTCAATTCAATAGTATAATTCTTAAAAACAATTGTCAACTATTCCATTCGAAAGATGTTGATACTCATTTGTGGCAAAAAGGCCGGCATTCTCCAAAAAACAAAAAGAATACTTATCCTTAACATTTACTAATATTAACAGGTAAATCATGTAAAAAGAGACCTATCTCTGAAAAAATGAAATTTTTAGCAAGCCGCAGTTTCTTTTGTGACATACTATCTATGTGCGACCATAAATTGTATCAAAATGATTTACTTAGAGCTCTAAACTGCCAACAATTTTCTAATGATTAATTTGAACATTCATAAAAATAGTCCACAACTACTTCTGTTGTCGCTATTATCTCAAAACCTAAAACAAGAGACAAGAAGTAAACAACATGCAAGACATACTACCTGAACAGTTTGTCTTTACTTATATAGACACCAAAGGAAACGTCAATAAGCCTTTACACGCTGACTATCTAAACAATAAAATGAAAAGCATTAGAAAGCGACATAAAGAGTTGACACATGCTACACCTCATAAACTGCGACATACAGGAGCCACGCTTGCTAAACAAGCAGGAATGAGCTTAGAAGATATTTCTGAAGCATTGACACATAGCGATACAAGTACAACTCAGATTTATGTCAATACTTCGAATGTAGTTCCTATTGCAGTTGGTGCATTAGCTTTAGAATCTCTAAATCAATAAGGTGAAAATAAGGTAAACTTTGAGGTGAACTTTTCAAAAAAACACGAAAAAAGCACCCATAAGGTAAACTCTTGAGTGCTTTGAAACGTTGATATAATCGTATTGATTAACGTTTTGAGAATTGTGAAGCTTTACGAGCTTTCTTAAGACCTGGTTTCTTACGCTCAACTTTACGTGAGTCACGAGTAAGAAGTCCTGCGCGTTTCAATGAATCGCGGAAGTCTGGGTCTACTTGAAGAAGGGCACGAGCGATACCGTGACGGATAGCTCCTGATTGACCAGCGTATCCACCACCTACAACGTTAACGAAAACGTCGTATGAACCTACAGTTGAAGTAACTGCAAATGGTTGGTTGATTACAAGACGAAGGTCAGCGTGTGGGATGTACTCTTCAACATCTTTTTTGTTAACAGTAATTTTACCAGTTCCTGGAACAAGGCGAACGCGTGCAACAGCGTTTTTACGACGTCCAGTACCTGCATATTGTGCTTGTGACATACTTTATTGTTCCTTTCCTTAGATAAGTCCTGAAATATCAAGAACTTCTGGTTGTTGTGCAGCGTGAGTGTGCTCAGCTCCAACGAATACTTTCAATTTCATACCTTGAGCGCGGCCAAGAGTATTGTGTGGAAGCATACCTTTAACTGATTTCTCGATCAAACGAACTGCATTTTTAGAACGAAGTTCACCAGCAGAGATTGATTTCAATCCACCTGGGTGGTTTGAGTGAGTGTAGTAGATCTTATCAGATGCTTTTTTACCAGTCAATTTAACTTTTTCAGCATTGATAACGATTACGAAGTCACCTGTATCAGTGTGTGGTGTGAATGTTGGTTTGTTTTTTCCGCGAAGTACGCTAGCAACAACTGCTGAAAGGCGTCCAAGAGGTACATCAGTTGCGTCAACAACGTACCATTTGCGTTCTACTTGGCCTGGTTTAGCCATGAATGTAGTTTTGTTCATGATTTCTCCTATATGAATATCGTTTTTGTTTACAGGGCGGATGTTCCGGTCCGCGGGGTATTTGAAAGGTTCCGGGGCCTTACAAATGGGGTAAACAATACCGTCTACTATTGTATCAAAATTCTCAGATAAAAGTCAAGCGGTTGGGAAAATATTTTTTTATTTCTGCCAGAATCCTAGTCTTCTTTCACCCTTCTCCACAAGCATGGTCTGAAAAGCTTTAGAGACTAAATAAATGGAGCAAGTCAAGAATAGCGTTACCACTAGATAATTGATCAAACGGCCGTGGTCTCCAACCAACGGTGGTTTTGTCAAAAATCCATAATCTCCACCCGTCATCTGATTAACCACAAAAATCACAGCATTAAGGGAAGATGTAATAATTAGGATTCGTTTGAAATCTAGTAAACTAGCGTCGTAGTCCCTCAAGAGATAAATCAAGGAATTCCCAAAGAGGGCTAAGTGTCCGAAAATAAAGGACAGGATAGCGATGTGGGGGAAGGGGTAGGGATCTGGAACTGGATAAATAAAAGCTGCCAAAGTTCCAAAGGTTCCCAATACAGCAAAATACTGTTTGACTTTAGAGACACCCGGGATCAAAAGCACTACAAACATTGCTAAACGGCAATGATAAAAGGGTAGACTTTCTGTTAAAGGCATCTGATTAATCAAATACCATCCGTAGAGCAGGATTAGCTGTACCGCCTGTAAAATCTGGAAAAATCGTTGACAAATCTTATTATCACGATAGCGGTAAGCAAGATAAATCGTCAAAGCCAATAAGGCAAATGTGCTTGCGTACCATGTAAATCCAAATTGGGGTGGCTCCCGAGGCCTGGGTGGTAAATAAAATATCCCAAACATTCATGTAATTTTCCTCATCTTCATATAAGCCATTCTCTTACTGATTTTCATAGAGCCTAGCTTACATTTATTTCTTATATTTTTGTGTAAAAGAAACTGTCAATCTTAATATAAAACAAAACTTCTAATCGACATATTGTTCCCGCTCACCCTTATAGACCTGCCATAGAATCTCCATTTGTTCCTTGGTTATTCTTTTTTCAGATAAGGGAGGGAGAGCCGAAATGTCAAAAAATCCTAATTCAGCAACTTCTTGATTTTCCTGAAAGCGTCCATCTAATAACTGACAGTCAAAGACGAACTTTACATACTGCTTACTCTGCATTTGAAAGCGATTGGTATCAAAAACTGCCAATAAAGAACTTACTTCTGCCAAAAATCCTGTTTCTTCCTGGATTTCTTTCCGAATATTCTCCTTAGGAGAATAGCCAACTTCACCAAATCCTCCTGGCAAAGCCCAAGTATCCTCTCCTTGCCCTCTAACCAGGCAAATCTTCTGATTTTGAACAATCCATGCCCTTACATCCATCAAGGGCGTTGCATAGCTACCTGTTGGTTTTAAAATTGCAGTCAATTCCTCTTGATCGAGCTCCGTTTGATCCTGCAAGATACTTGATAAAATCTGCCGTAAATCCTCATAACGTTCACGGTCAAAAGGATCCTTGGTATAGGTCAGTCCAGTGTCAGTAATAGCCAACATTCTCTGAATAGATTTAGCGAAATCAGTTGCACTCATTTTCTAAACTTTCTACTAACTTGGCTAGATTCATAGAGTTGGAACCTTTAAGCAAAATCTGGTCATGTGCGCCAAGACTTTCCTTGACCTGCTTGACCATAGCTTCAAACTGGTCTTCTTCAGCAGTTTTCTTGAAGTAGTAAACATGACCAATTGGGAACATTTGACTGGCTAGTTGAGCCAAATCAGCAATGTCTTCGCCGTAGAAAATAACGGTATCAAGGACATCGGGTGTAATGCTCAAAATCATTTGATTATGGAGTTGAACAGACTGGTCTCCAAGTTCTTTCATGTCCGCCAGAACTGCGATTTTCTTACCACCTTCATTAGCTGGAATAGCAGAGAAAGTTTCTAAAATCAACTTCATAGCTGTTGGATTAGCATTGTAAACATCTGATAGGATATCTGCTCCATTGGCAGCTTTTTTTCCACTCGGTACGATTGCGGGTCAATTCTAGATCCTGGAAGGCTTGACCAATCTGCTCCTCAGTAACTCCTTCTTGCAGGGCAACATAAGAAGCAATCATAGCATTAGTCGCATTGTACTTACCTGTTACTGGCAAGTCAAGAGCCTGCTCCAAGAAATTAACCTTGAAGGTTAAGCTATCCTTACGCTCAGTTAATTCTGTAATCTCGAGTTCTGCACCCGGACCAAAACGAACTACTTTTTTTGGTCAGCAGGTAGATAATCCTCTACAATGGGATCAGCTGGCGCCAAAAAGCAAGCACCCTTTCTCCATACCATCAGCGATTTGCAATTTCCCTTTGGCAATCTCTGAACGATCTTTGAAGAAGGCCAAATGTGCCTCTCCGACCAGAGTCACAATAGCTGTCTTTGGATGAGCCAATTCAGACAAAAAGATGGATATCTCCCAAGTGATCCTGCCCCATCTCCAAAACCAACTTTTCAGTAGCATCTGGCATACGGAGAACTGTATAAGGCAGTCCAATCTCGTTATTGTAATTTCCTTGCGTTTTGTAGGTTTTATAGCTTGTAGAAAGCAAATGGGCCAACATATCCTTGGTTGTTGTCTTCCCATTTGAACCTGTAACGGCAAAGACATCTACACCAGTCTTTTGAAGGTAGTAGGCTGCGAGAGCTTGAAAGGCTGTCAATACATCATCTACTAAAATGTATGGATGATCTGCCACTTCCTTTTCTGACAGGGTTACAGCAGCGCCATTTTCAAAGGCTGTCTCGATAAAATCATGTCCATCACGCGCCCCCTTGAGTGGCACAAATAGATCCCCAGCTCCAATCAAGCGACTATCAAACTCTGCCTTGACTAACGGGTTATCCGCATAGCTTGTCACATCATTTTTTGCATCAACAACACGCGCAACTTCGTGAATCGTAAGTTTCATGTTTACTCCTTTAAAAAGGGACAAGGAGTCCTTCCTCGCCCTTATGTCTGTCTTTATAATAGGTGCGCTTCACGCTTGTCAAAACTTTCCTTAGCAAGGTCAACCAAACGTTCGATTAATTCTGGATAAGAAATTCCCATATTGTCCCAGAGCAAGGGATACATAGACCATTGAGTGAAGCCTGGCATCGTATTTAGCTCATTTAGGAAAACTTCTCCCTTATCTGTATAGAAGAAGTCGCAACGCGACAATCCAAGTCCACCGATAGCACGGAAGGCAGTTTCGGCATTTTTACGCATAAGAGCTATTACATCATCGCTAATCTTAGCCGGGATATCCATGGTGATCTTGTTATCGATATACTTGGCATCATAGTCATAGAAGGCTACGTCTTTGACAACTTCACCAGGAAGAGTGCTCTTGACATCATAGTTCCCTAAGAGACCAACCTCGATTTCACGTGCATTTACACCCTGCTCCACTAATACACGACTATCGTACTTGAAGGCAAGCTCTAAAGCTTGGCGAAGTTCCTCTTTATTTTCAGACTTAGAAATACCAACACTAGAACCCATATTGGATGGCTTGGTAAAGACTGGATAGTTTAATTTGTCTTCAACTTCTGCAATCTTAGAAGCCAAGTCATCCCCTTCAACAATGGCTACGTAAGGAACTTGGGCAATCCCAGCAGACTCCAAGACACGCTTGGTAGTAATCTTATCCATAGCAAGACTTGAAGACAAGATGTTGCAACCAACATAAGGCATTTTCAAGACTTCTAAGAAACCTTGAACGGAACCATCTTCTCCCATAGGTCCATGAAGAACTGGAAAAACAACCGCTCCTTCTTCGTAGATAGCACTTGGAGCAATTTTCTTGTCCCAATCGATCGTTTCATTGGTCATGAGACGTTCGTCTTGTCCAGGTGTTTGGGTAAATTCTTGGGTTTTGATAAAGTCTCCAGACTGGCAGATAAAGAAGGTTTTTACTGCGAAACGATCATAGTTAACCGCACGCATGACACTCTCAGCTGACAAGACAGATACTTCACGTTCTGCACTGCGTCCACCATATAATAGAATAATTGTTTGTTTCATATGATTTGTTCCAATTCTAATAGAATACTCGTCCTTTAGTATATCACATTTGTCCTTTTTTTTAAACTTGTACAGCAAAAAACAAGAAAAGAGCCTGAATCAAAATGGGATTCAGGCTCTTTGTCCTTTTAAATGATTGTCTGCTAGTTCATTGCATCTATCCTTAACCTTACAGACTAGAGTTCTGTACGATTTTCGATGGCTCTTAGAAGTGTAACTTCATCCGCATACTCGATATCTGCTCCCACAGCGAGGCCTCGTGCTAGACGAGTAACCTTGATACCTGCAGGTTTGAGCAAGCGAGAGAGATACATGGAAGTCGCCTCACCATCTGCTGTTGCATTGGTGGCCACGATGACCTCTGAAACTTCGCTATCCATGAGGCGGGTCATGAGACTTTTAAGATTGATGTCATCTGGGCTAATCCCATTCATAGGTGAAATGAGACCATGTAAGACATGGTAAAGTCCGTGGTATTCCTGAATATTTTCCATGGCAGCGACATCGCGGCTATCCTCCAGGACCAGAATCGTAGACTGATCACGGCTAGGATCGGTACAGATAGAGCACGGGTCTTCATCTGTTAATCGTCCACAAATAGAGCAATAGGTCAATTCTCGCTTGGCTGCAAGAAGATTTTTTGCAAATTCATTGACGTCGTCATCCGGCATTCCAATAGTATAAAAGGCCAGTCGAGTTGCTGTCTTAATCCCAATACCAGGAAGTTTGGAATAACTGTCAATCAACTTAGCAATAGGTGTTGGATAAAGCATGGCTTCCTTTCTAATTCATTGGATGGTGTTGGTTATATAAATTGATAATGTCGCGAGCAATTGCTGGCCCAACATTTGGTTAAATTGGTATTATGAGGAAAGACTACTGCAACTGCAATTTGAGGATTTTCTGTTGGAGCATAGGCCACGGCATTGGTATTATTAGCTTCTTGACCACCAGCTACATAGCTTTCACCTGTACCGGTCTTACCACTGATAGAAACAGTGGCGCCATCTGAAAACGCCCGTCCTGTCGTAAGGGGACTAGTTCCATGCGATACTTGGTAAAATCCTTGGTGCAAGATTGCCATATCTGATTCAGAAATATTGACCTTGTTGATTTCCTTGGTATCTATTGCTTGGATTAATTCCCCAAGGCCACCCTTATCATTGTTGTCGTATATTCCCTCGACAATATGTGGAGCTAGACGAACACCATTGTTAGCAATAGTTGCAACGTACTGGGCTAATTGCATCGGTGTGTAGTTATCAAACTGGCCAAAAGCATTAGTAATGAAATTGGCAAAGTTATACTCTTTGGGAACAAATCCAGTAGATTCATCTGGTAGGTCAATCCCAGTCGCAGAACCCAAACCATATTCACCAAAGGTTGAACGCAATTTCCCCATAGCAGACTCTAGATTGCTGGTGCCGACAAACATATTGGGTTGATAGGTCTGGCCCATGATTCCAAGAGCGGTTTGAACCATGTAAGCATTGGATGAATACTCCAAGGCTTCCACAGCTGTAATAGGAAAAGATCCATATGCCAATTTATACCAAGAATAAATTGGAGCTGAACCTTGGAAAACAATAGGCTGATCTGTTAAGGTTTGGTTTCCTGATAAAACACCATTTTCCCAACCTGAGCTGATGGTAGCGGCCTTAACAACCGAACCTGGGACAAAGACATTGGTTACCGTTCCCAAGGAATCAGGAGTCAACTCTCCCGTTTTCAGGTCATGTTTGAGTCCTGACATAGACAAAACAGCACCTGTTTTGGGGTTAAGGGCGACTGCATACACACCCTCAGAATACTTGGCTCCACCATTTCCTAGCTCGGAATTGAAATAACTTTTCAGCAAAGCATCCACGCTATCTTGGAAGGCCAAATCAATGGTCAGCTTGATATTGTTTCCTTTACTACCTTCCTCAATTGTATCCACACTTTCCATGTTGCCATATTTGTCCAGATGGATTTCTTTTACCGAGCGTTTTCCTTGTAAGGTCTCTTCATATTGCTTTTCCAAATAGGAGGTTCCAACACGGTCATTTAGAGAATAGCCCTTTTTAAGATAGGCTTCTGCTTCTTCCGCTGGGAGACCGGCTTTTTCACTAGAAACAGTTCCGACAATAGATGAAAGAGACGTCTCTAAGATCTTTCGATCCCATGAGGTAGAGATAGAAATACCTGGCAATTCCTTAGACGCAGAAGCAATCACAGCTACCTGTGTATCGCTCAAAGGATCGGTTTGAATATTCCCTGTCGCAAAATTACCAACTGTATTGAGCTGGTTAAAGAGGTAGATAACCTTCTTTTCATCCTCTGAATAGTTCAGTTGATCAGAAGTGATACTCTCAGCAGCATTGTTATAAAGTTGAGCTTCAGACAACTGATTTCCATCAGAATCAAAACGTTTATCCTTAGGAAGAGCCTCTACCGTTTTTTTATAGACAGCTGGATCTGCTAGATAATAGTCAGCCATTTGACGTTCTGTCAAATCTGGCGAGGTAACTGTTACATACGTTAAGAGTTTAGTGGAAATATCCTTTAAATCTGCAGCCGTCATCTTATTGCTTCGTGTGAAAGCCACTACTTGTTTAACGGTATTTTCTACCAAGGGTTTTCCAGCTGCATCATAGATTTCTCCACGAGCAGAACTCGTTGTTACCCTAGTTTGGCTAGCAGATGCTAGCTTAGCTTCATAAAAATCCTTGTTCAAAACTTGCATATAGAGCAAGCGACCAATGATGGTCATGAAAAGCAAATAACGATTGCAAACAATAAATTAAGCCGAATCGGTATCGAATGGCTATTGAATTTTCTCATACAAATCAATCTCATTTCTAATCAAAATCTCAATCTTCATTGTACCATAATTTGAAGAGAAAATTATGGAAAAAGAAAAGACTTTTTCTTTTTATCCCAAAACAAAGCAACTGTGGTATAATAGAAGTAAGCGCTATTTTATTTGTTAGGTTTTATTGACAAATAATGTTTAACAAATAACTACAAAGGAGTCCCATGAACAAGCCAGACATCTCTACGATTATTAATCTTCACTTTGAAGAAATGACCGATTTAGAGCAAGAGATTGCCCGCTATTTTTTGCAGGCAGATACCATTCATGATGACTTGTCTTCTCAACAGGTCACGCAAAAACTTCATATTTCTCAGGCGGCACTCACTCGTTTTGCCAAAAAATGTGGCTTTACGGGCTATCGGGAATTTATTTTCAAATACCAACAACAAAAGGATACCCTTTCCGTTCCACAACAGGATATGAATCCTTTGACTCAAAGAGTCTTGAGAAGCTATACAAATATCCGAGAAATGACTCAAGAATTGATTGATGATAATCAACTAGAGCGTATTGCCCAAATGATTGATCAATCAGAACGCGTCTATTTTTTCGGTACTGGAAGTTCTGGTCTCGTTGCGCGTGAGATGAAATTGCGTTTCATGAGACTAGGTGTCGTTTGTGAAGCTTTAACAGATCCAGATGGATTCGCCTGGACGACCAGTATCATCGATGAAAAATGTTTGGTCTTTGGTTTCTCCCTTTCTGGAACAACTCCATCCATCATTGACAGTCTACTTGACGCTCAAGATATGGGGGCTAAAACGGTTCTATTTACGAGTACGCCTAGCAAGGAAACTCGGGCCTTCACAGAAACTGTATTGGTGGCAAGTCAGAGTCAGGCTTCCTATATCCAACGCATTTCTGCCCAACTTCCTATGTTGATTTTAATCGATCTACTCTATGCTTATTTCTTAGAAATTGATCGTGAGAGTAAAGAAAAAATCTTTAACAGTTATTGGGAAAATAAAAAACTAAATGGCTACCGTAGAAATAGAAGATCTAGATAAGCCTTCATCCCTATCAAATGAACAATCATATGAGCAACCAGCGATTAAAGTCGCTGGTTTTTAGTTTGCTCAAATCCTATAACTGATGACTTGTGAACATCGAACTCTACACCTGATTCTTGATATAAAAAAAGCGAACAAGACGGAATTCTGATTCTCAGAAAACTCGTTTTGCTCGCTTTTTATAATTGAGATTAGTTATTATTTTCAATCTCTAAAGTTTGGATAGTTATTACGGTAGTTTGTTTAAATAATGCTACTATTCTGCAATAACTTCCCACAAAATCTATACTTCCTCAAAAGTATGTCTTGAGTTTGACAGATTCTATTCGTCTTCTTTTTTCTTTCCCATTGCAGCTAATCCAAGAAGCGCTCCTAAAGCTCCCAAGCTTGCAAGGGTAGCTGTTTCTTTAGCGCCTGTTTCAGGAAGGATGTTTTGACGATTTGCAGGTGCTTGATACGTCTTATCTTGTGATATAGCCTGAGCCACATGCGACTGCTCATCCTTGTGTGTAGGAGCTTCATTAATAGCTCCATTTACACCACCAGTAAACCCTGGTACTTGATGAATAGGTGCTGCTCCATCAGGAACTCCTCCTTCAAAGTTCGGAACTCTGTGGACAGATGCTTCAGAGCCATTCACACTACCAGTAAATTCTGGCACTTCATGGATAGCTGCTTCAAAACCAGTCACACTACCAGTAAACTCTGGAAGCTCATGGATAGCTGCTTCAGAACCATTTACACCACCAGTAAACTCTGGTACTTCATGGATAGCTGCTTCTGTTTTTCCTGATTCTTCTTTCTTAGTTCCAACTAGCACAATCTCATCTTGTACCACTTCAACAACTTCACGCAGTTTTTCAGTACGGCTTCCATCTGGCGCTACTTCTGTTAAGATACGTTCCTTGCCTGGGCGACCTACCTGAGTTACGCGAGTTTCACCTTCTGGCAGAGTTGGATCTTCTCGTTTAACTGTCTTGAATTTGACAGCTTCTTCTACTACCTCAAGGCTTGGTTGAGTAAAGCTCAATTTTTTAACGCCTTCAGCTGGCTCAGATGTTCCTTCATAAGTACCAACTTCGATGACACGATCTTGTGCTTCTTCACGTTCAACCTTAACTGTCTTACGTGTATCTCCATCTACTTCTACATAAGTCGTTACTTGACCTGCTTTACCATCTGAAACAACTTGTTCCTTACCTTTAGCTAGGAAGGCATTCTCACGACGAACAGTATTAAAGGCGATTGGTTCTGTCGTTACTTCAAGACTTGGTTGCGTTTGAACTAAGACCTTATCTCCTTCAGTTGGAACTGTTGAATGTTTCACTTCCTCTTTCGGAGCAGCTTGAAGTTGGTTGATAGAAGTTAGAGCTGCTTGCAAGGCTTTGTCTACTGCATCCTGAGTCTTGGCTGCTTCAATCGCTGCGATTGCTTGCTCTGACAATTCAACTAATTTCTTCTTAGCTTCCTTATCGTCACCTAATTCCTTAATCTTGTTTTGAATAGCCTCTGCCAAGCTTGCCATAGCCTTATCGTAGTCAATCTTAGGCTCTTCTGGTTGAGCTGGTTGCTCTGGTTTTGGCTCCTCTTTCGGAGTCGCTTGAAGTTGGTTGATAGAAGTTAGAGCTGCTTGCAAGGCTTTGTCTACTGCATCCTGAGTCTTGGCTGCTTCAATCGCTGCGATTGCTTGCTCTGACAATTCAACTAATTTCTTCTTAGCTTCCTTATCGTCACCTAATTCCTTAATCTTGTTTTGAATAGCCTCTGCCAAGCTTGCCATAGCCTTATCGTAGTCAATCTTAGGCTCTTCTGGTTGGGCTGGTTGCTCTGGTTTTGGCTCCTCTTTCGGAGTCGCTTGAAGTTGGTTGATAGAAGTTAGAGCTGCTTGCAAGGCTTTGTCTACTGCATCCTGAGTCTTGGCTGCTTCAATCGCTGCGATTGCTTGCTCTGACAATTCAACTAATTTCTTCTTAGCTTCCTTATCGTCACCCTAATTCCTTAATCTTGTTTTTGAATAGCCTCTGCCAAGCTTGCCATAGCCTTATCGTAGTCAATCTTAGGCTCTTCTGGTTGGGCTGGTTGCTCTGGTTTTGGCTCCTCTTTCGGAGTCGCTTGAAGTTGGTTGATAGAAGTTAGAGCTGCTTGCAAGGCTTTGTCTACTGCATCCTGAGTCTTGGCTGCTTCAATCGCTGCGATTGCTTGCTCTGACAATTCAACTAATTTCTTCTTAGCTTCCTTATCGTCACCTAATTCCTTAGTCTTGTTTTGAATAGCCTCTGCCAAACTTGCCATGGCCTTATCATAGTTAGGCTCTTCTGGTTGGGCTGGTGTTTCTTCGACACCATAGTTTTCTTCCTTATCAAGAATAGTTTGCAAGGCTGTAGCTATTTTCAGAACTTCCTGTGCATCGGCAGGACTTGCTGAAAGTTGTTCTGATAGTTTGTCCAAGTTTGACTTGAAGGCTTGACGTGCCTCTGGAGTGTTCTTCAAACTTGTTTGGTCAAATTTAGCCAACTCGTCCTTCCAGTTCTTCATTGCTTGGATCAGCTCTTCTTTGGTGTAAAGAGCGCTATCTCCACCACGAGTGATGAACTGGTCAACTTGGATACCGGTATTTCTCGTAGTATCATTACGTTGTGGATCGAGTTGCAAGGTTACAGCATGCCAACCTTCTTCAAGTCCTGTCAAACGAACGAGAGTCTGATCGCCTTGGCGTGTCGCTGCTGTACCACTGAAGTACTTCTTGCCATTGACAACAGTGGCATTTCCTTGACCATCTTGATACTCAAGTTCTTTACCATCTAGAGTAACCTTGTAGATACCATGTCCAGGATCAACAAAACCTTTGATTTCAAGACCTGTTCCGTAGAAGTAAGCTGTTACGCTTGCATTTTTCTTTTGCTCTTCAGTCAAACGACCAAATGATGCCCAAGACTCAGTGTTTTGGTATTTGCCAGAAGAATTGGTTTCATGGTGCCAACCTGGGCTATAGTCAAGTTGACTGGCCTGATCATCATGACTTACTTGATCTTTTTGAAGCAATTCTGCTTTCATTACTCGAACAGTTGCTTCAGTTGCAAATCCAAGAAGTGCATCGTCTGATGCGCTAGTCATTTTCACTTTAAAGTCAAAGATTGAATCAGCTTGCTCAGTAAAGTCAACGGTCGGAATTGTCAACGTTTTTTCTGTTTCACCATCTTGGAAGGTCAAATCAGCTGTTGTATCTTTATAAACCTTACCGTGAACCCCTGTTCCTGGCTCAGTCACGACATGAACTGTCGCAGCTCCTTTGCTACCACCAACACGTTTGATGGTTACAGTAACTGGTTGGCCTTTTTGAACTTCATAGGTGGTTTCTTTCAACTCAAACATACCTTTGCCAGCATTGTTGAGTGTGTAGATACCTTCAGTTGCAATCGCTTTGCCAGTTTTGTTGACGAGTTTGATGGTGTGTTCACCTGGAGCCAAGTCATCTGTTTCATAAACCATCTGGCTACGTTTACGAGCCGCATTATTGGTTTGTACATCTGCAACCTTTTGACCATCAACGTAAACGGACATTTCACCGTGGTTTGGATCCACTGTAGATACGACATAAGCCTTAGTTCCGTTGAAACGGTAGGTTACGCTTGCATCTTTTTGGTTAGTCCACATAGATGTTCCGCGGATACCTTCAGATTCGTCATACCAAGTTGTATTTGCTTTATCTGCTGTTGTATTTGAATGGTAATCCAAGCCAAGTGGGTAACCATCCGTCTTCTCGATACTGCTTGGTGTCTTATAAACAGAGAAGTTTGTCAAAATAGGAGTTGCTTGTGAATTCGTGATAGTCACACGAATCTTTTGTGCTTCCACTGGTTGTCCTTGAACAAGACGACGATAGCCAACAGTCGAACCTTCTCCATATGGAACCCAGCGTCCATTTAGTTCAACTTCAACCTTAAATCCTGAAATACGTTGACCTTTAGCGATATCCTCTTTGAGTTCGACCACGTCAAAACGTCTCTTTTGACCAAGATCGACAGTAAATTCACCTGTCTTCGCATCATTTGACAATGCCCAGCTAGTATCATCCTTACCATCTGTTAGGTTGTTCGCTTGATACAAGTGATTCTTACGGGTAGAGCTTGCTGTTACAGTTGCTCCCTTGGCAAAGTCAGTCGCATACATTTGATCCAAGGTTGCGCGGAATTCTTTCAAACGTGCCACGTCTGCATCTGCGAATTTACCTTCTTTGTTTGGTGGAATATTGAGAAGAAGTGGCGTTCCACGACCAACAGACTTGAAGTAGATATCCATCAAATCTTTGATTGATTTTGGTTGTTGATTATCATGGTAGAACCAACCTGAACGGATAGAAACGTCTGCTTCACCGACTGAGTACATATCTCCTTCTGGATCCCCATGGTTGAGATAGTCATTCTTCACATCATCAGTGATTTTAGCTTTCTTAACCTTATGCCAAACTGGATCTCCAGCGATACCACGTTCATTACCGATCCAACGGACACTTGTTGGTTGAGCAGAGAAGATAGCGATATCTCCTTCAGCTTCCTTGATGTACTTGAACCATTCGTCAAAGGTGTAGGTTACTTTTTGAGCTCCACTACCACGCGCACCGTCCATCCATACTTCGATAAATTTACCATTGTTTCCGTATTTAGGATTGCCAAGGATTTCTTTCAGTTGGTTGAGATAGTATTCGTTGTACTCTTTTTCAGTTGAAACATGATATTTAGGGTTGTTTGCGTCCCATGGTGATAGGTAAACACCCATATTCATATCATACTTAGTCGCTGATTTAGAGATTTCTTCGAGAAGGTCTCCCTTACCATCTTTCCATGGACTTGCAGCTACCGTGTGGTCTGTGTATTTAGATGGATAAATCACAAAACCGTCGTGGTGTTTTACAACCATGATTGTTCGTTTGAATCCAGCATCCTTCAAAGTCTTAATCCACTGATCTGTATCAAGGTTAGTTGGATTGAAGTACTGAGGATTTTCTCTACCGTTCCCCCACTCAGAGTTGGTATAAGTGTTCATTCCATAGTGGATGAAGGCAGCCAATTCTTCCTTGTGATAGTCCAATTGAGCCTTGCTTGGAAGTGGTCCGTAGTTTCCAATTTCTGTTTCTTCGTCTTTTGGATCAACCACTGGAGTTGCAGGAGTTACTGGTTTTGGATCTTCAATTTTTTCATATTCAAAAATAACTTGGTTCACTCCTTTATGTTGGATGGTTGCTTCTTGACTTGCATTCACAGCACGATAACCAGTGATTTCTTTAGCATGGAATGTGTGAACAAAGGAAACATCGTATTCCTTACCTTCATTATTGTCCACAGTTGCAGCTGCTAATTCTTGGTCTGTACCTTTCAAGCGGTAATGAACATCAAAGGAACCTTTATTGACCTTATAAACCACCTTGATGACACGAGTTCCTGCAGGGGCCTTACTTACAACGCTATAATCATCTTCCCAAGCATCTTTCAACTGTTTATTGACGACTTTGCCATCAATCGATACAATCTCATATTTTTCTTTATTCTTCTTGTAGAAATCAGTCTTCTCAATTTCTGTTTTATAGTTATAGTCAAACTGAGTTCCAACTTCTGTCTTTTCAACAAAAGTATCGTTTTCTTTGACTGGATTATCATTTTGGTCTAGGTGTTCAACAACAACTCGTCCATAGTCAACACCTTCAAGGAGAGTTGCAACACCGCTTTCATCGAAGGAGTATTTGTTTTCACCGATTACTGCCGTCTCATTTCTGAGCATTTTCCCCTCTGGCGTGAAGTAATAACGATTGCCATTATCACCTTGATACCAACCTTTAACACCGTACTTGTCAATGATTTCTTTGACCCATGCCAATTGTTCTGGCGAGAGGACAAGCCCTCCTCCAAAGCGATCTTTTTCAGCGATGTTCATATTGTCAACAGTACCACGTTGGTGAATACCGATTACCTTACCATCACCGTTGATGATACCACCGCCTGAAAGACCAGAAACAGAAGTCAAACGATAGGTAACACCTACAGCTCCATTTTCATTGTACTTCTCAGTATCTCTAACGACACCGTCCGCCTTATACAATTGACCTGGAACAATTGGTTCCTTCAATTCTGGAGAAGTAGAATCTGTTGGGTAACCGATTGTGCTAACAGGTTCACCAGCTTTGTATTCTCGATGCTCTGCTAGAGGAGTAAAGGTAGCTGCCTTATTTGGACTAGCAATTGAAAGTGGAACTGGGGCTACAACCAAGGCTAGGTCATTTTTATAGCCTTCACCGAATTTTTCTTTATTCCAGAAGTGAATATCCTTTTCCTTGAACAAAACAGTGTTTCCTGAAGTTGGTAAAGAATTATTCTTAGCAGTATTTGAACCTACATTGTAGTAGAACTTAGCCGTATCACCACCACGGATAGAGCCAGCATTAGTATCTGCATCCTTAACCAAGAAATTATGAGCTACTGTCAAGATGATATTTGGAGCAACAAAGATACCAGATCCCGAGTTAAGGTAACGCTGACTACCACCATTTGCCAGAGGTGAGCTAAAAGTTGTATAAACCATCGCTGCTGATGTAGCTGGTTGCCCTTCATAATTGATGCGTTTAAGGTCTTGTCCACCATTGATAATGGCTCTATTTTCTTTTCCAGCTTCAGTTGGAGTTTCTTTCTTCGCTTTTAAGATGCTTTGAGTCTCTACTTGTGGGCTATCTTTTTCTGATACAATAGCTGAAGTATCAACTTTTTTCACTGGTGTATCAGGATAAGCACGGTCAGGGATTTCTTCAGGAAGTAAATCGCCAGCCACTTCAGCAGTTTTTCCTTCCTCAGCCACTTTTTCGACAGCAGCTTCTGTTTTTTCAGTTACTTCTTCTTTAACTGCTTCTACTTTTTCATGATCTACATCTGTCACTTCTTTCGCTTGACCTTCTACTTCTACTTTTGGCTCTGTCGCGAGTTCATTAGCCGCAACATTACCAGATGCAAAAAAAGCAAGACCGACTGCTACAGATGCAACACCAACAGTCAGTTTACGAATACTAAATATTCGACCTTTTTCTAAAAAATATTGTTTCATCAAATACTCCTAATCTTCTAGAGCAGTCAGCTACTGCCCGAGCCCAGTGTTATCTGGCGACAATTTTTGTTTGATTTCCCTAGCTTAAAATTCTTACTCTGAGCTATTTATTTTGAACAAATACAAGAGTGTAGAAATCGCTTACATTTTTTGAAAATAAAATAATGCTTCCATTAGCAAGAATTTTTCTAGAGTTTTCGCATTATTATAAATATACTATGTTATATTAAAAAATGCAAGGGTTTTCAAAGTTTTAACTAGATTTTTACTAAATGATTCTTTTACTATTCATAGCTAAAAAATCCTAAATTGGCAAGGCCAACTTAGGATTGTTTTGTTTTAAAGTGATAGTAAGCTCCAAGCATACCTGCAGTATTTTGATGACGCGCAAACTCTAATCTTGTTTTTTCCGCTAAACTTGGAACAAGCGCATCTTTCAGAGCTGTACGAATTTTCGGTTTCAAAATCGCTTCCTGCCCCATAATACCACCACCTAGTATAACAATCTCTGGATTGGCAACATAACAGATGTTAGCAAGACCTTTCCCAAGATAGGCTACCATACGGTCAATGCCCTCCATGCAGAGTTTATTGCCTTCAGTAGCTTCCTTGAAATTCTACGACCATTCCAATGGGCAATTTCTTCACCATGAGACTTAGCTACATACTCGACCAAGGCAGTTGTAGATGCTAAATCTTGGAAAGCCCCATCCTGCATATGCATATAGCCAACTTCACAGGCTGAATTGCTGAATCCATGGAAAATCTGGCCGTCAATGATTAAGCAGCCACCGATACCTGTTCCGATGGTCAAACATAGCGTTATTCCTGCACCTTTTCCAGATCCAGAAACAGCTTCTGCTAACCCTGCACAGTTAACATCATTCTCAATCTCACAAGGAATTCCAAAACTTCCTTCAATTTCCTTTTTAAATTGAGTTCCTGCATAATTTGGAATTTGTGGACCAGCATAGAAAATCTCACCCTTATCAGGGTCAACCATTCCCGCTGAGGAAATGGCGACGCCTGACACTGGACCTTTTTCTAGATAGCTAGCTACAATATCTTTTGTTTTCTGTAAGATATGTGGACCGCCTTTATGAGCCTCAGTCGCAACTTCGTGAGACTCTACAAGTTGTCCATCTTGGTCAATCAAACCATATTTGATATTAGTTCCACCAATATCAATTGCAACGTAATTAGTCATAAAGCCTCCTATTGATTAGAGGAAACGCTCCTTAGTTTCACGAATCAAGGCCGCAGCTGCTTCTACAACTGGACGATCTTCTTCGGTCACTGGTGTAAGTGGAGAACGAACTGATCCGATATTAAGTCCTTCATTGATTTCAAGACTTCCTTGATAACGCCGTACATATTTCCATGCGCTGCAGTTAATTTCCCAATGATAGCATTGATAGCGTATTGCAATTCACGCGCTGTTTCTAGGTCCTTGTCCGCAATCAATTGGTTCAGTTTCAAGAAGAGTTCTGGCATAGCACCATAAGTACCACCGATACCAGCTTTTGCTCCCATGAGACGTCCACCTAAGAACTGCTCGTCTGGACCATTAAAGACAATATGATCATCACCACCAAGGCTGACAAACGTTTGGATATCTTGAACTGGCATTGAAGAGTTTTTAACACCAATGACACGTGGATTTTTCAACATTTCTGTGTAAAGGCTTGGAGTCAAAGCGACACCTGCTAATTGAGGAATGTTGTAGATAACGTAGTCTGTATTTGGTGCTGCAGCACTGATGTCGTTCCAGTATTTTGCTACCGAGTACTCAGGCAAACGGAAGTAAATTGGTGGGATTGTTGCGATAGCATCTACTCCCAAACTTTCTGCATGACGAGCCAGTTCAATACTATCTTTGGTATTGTTACAAGCTACGTGAGCAATAATCGTCAATTTACCTTTGGCAACTGCCATAACTTCTTCTAAGATCAATTTACGGTCTTCTACACTTTGGTAGATACACTCACCTGAAGAACCATTAACGTAAAGTCCTTGAACACCTTTATCAATAAAGTATTGAACCAAAGCACGTGTACGTTCTGGGCTAACTTCACCCGCATCATCATAACATGCGTAGAAGGCAGGAATGACACCTTCATATTTTTTTAAATCTGACATAGATTTCTCCTAAAATTTCTTATTTTCTGCATCGGGCAGATGTTTGTTTACTATTTTAGTATACACCTTGTGAAAAGCGCTTTCAATACATATAAGCCACTTAGATTTTAATTTCTATTCATCTCCCTTAGCTTTTCTTGTTTGAAAGTAGTTTCATATCATTTTCAATTCTCTTGATATTTAGCAAATAATTTTTCCATTAATCCTGCTTGGCAAAAGGCAAGAAGACCAAAGCCAAAGAGTAGAAATGCTGAACCACCAAGCACTAGAGTAAAGCCTGATAGATAGAGAAGCATAATGATTAAGAAAATAATCGCCAGCATCAAGAAGAACCAAACGAAGTTAAAGCTGACCAAGAGCAAGCCCTTTTGAAGGATTTCTTTCCAAGTCAAGTCATAGCGTGCTGCAATTGGATAGCTAGCCAACATAACTAGAGTTAAAAATATCAGTATTCCCAAGCAAATGGCTTTAATGAGCTGAAAGGCAATACCAGTTTGACTCCAGAATAGGGATAAGTCAACAACGCTAATCAGAAAAATTCCTAGTTCCAACAAACCTAACTGGAGACCTAATTTCAAATTTTGCTTGAAGGCTCTGATATAAGTTTTAAAAACAGGCACCCGTCGGCTACTCTTAACTTCAAAGATTGTCTGATAGAGACTGATCTTTGCTACTCCAATAGTCACAATAGGCAAACAAGACACCACAAAGAGCAGGTTAACCGTCACAATATCTAAAACCTTCTCACTAAAACGCATGAGAAAGTTATCCGTATCAAATGCCGCTTTTATCAATCCAGATCCTTTATGTGCCATTGTTTACTCCTCCTAACTGACTAATCGATTAAAATTTTAAATAAATATTTGCGAACTTTATCTTCCATACCTGCATAACCATTAGGTTGATGAGGTTCTCCTGGGAAGAAAACTGCAAAATTGTGGTACCCCAACAAGAGTGGGTAGTGTTCGTGGCAATGGACAAAGCCAATGTCACTCGCTTCATCAAAGGCTACAGCCTCATCTTTGATGCGAGAACCGTAGCTAGAATACTCATGTCCTTCAACCAACAAATGCAAGTCTGCATAGTTTTTATGGTGCTCAAAACGATCATTTTCTTCTTGATTAAGGACATTTTCTTGTACAACTAGAAAGACCTTATCTCCGTCAATCTCATATTTCCCAAGTTCAAAAGACTCTTTTCGATGTTCGTAGAGATAATCAATGGCCTTATCTAGATTCGGATGAATCCCTTTGTAAAAGCTAATATTTTTTAAATCGTCAAAAATCATAGTAATTTCCTTTACCTGATTGTTATCCCAGACATAAAATGTCTAGCCAGTAAGTTTATAAGTGTCTAACAAAACTTCATGAAGTAAGCAACTCCTCTCCATTTTGTAGACACTTATAATTCTATTATTTCTTAATTTAATTTGACCAAACCAACAAGTTTGGTTGATAAATCGTATTTTCCTATCCTTTGACAGCTCCCATAGTAATCCCTTGAGTAAATGATTTTTGGAATACCAAGAAGACTGTTACGATTGGCACAGCTGCAAGAGCAGCACCCGCCATAATCAAACCATAGTTGGTTGCCATCTCAGCCTGCATAGTCGCAACCCCAAGTGAGATGGTCAAGTTGTTACGAGATGTCAACATAACCAACTGCATAAAGTAGTCATTCCATGTATTGATGAAGGTGAAGATTGCAAGAGCTGCAAATCCTGGTTTCACGATTGGGAAGGCTACGCTCCAGAAAGTACGAATTTCACCGCATCCATCGATTTTAGCAGATTCTAGCAATTCTGTTGGAATGTTTTCACTGAACTGTTTCATGAGGAAGACCCCAAATGGCCATCCGATCAAAGGCAAGATAACCGCCCAAAGAGTGTCATGGATTCCCATGAAGTTGACGATACGTACCAATGGTACAAGGACAACTTGTTTTGGAAGAGCCATGGCAGCGATAAAGATAGCGAAGAGAATGCGTTGTCCATAGAAACGTTTCTTAGCCAATACATAACCTGCTAGGGATGAAGTTGCACAAACCAAGAACATTGTTACCAATGAAATGAAGACTGAGTTCCACATCCATTGCAAGGCTGGGTTTTGCACCATCAATTGTTGGAAGTTCTCCATTGTTGGAGCTTTAGGGAACCATTGTGGTGGAATCATAATGGTATCCGGTTGTGATTTGAATGCACCTGTCAAAATCCAGTAGAATGGAAAGATAAACAGTACAGTCAATAAAAGCAAGAAGATGGTTGAAATAACAGTGAAGGCTGTTAAAGGTTTCTTTTGTGTAGATTGCATAGCTGTCTCCTTTCTATTAATATTCTACGTCGTTTCCAAGTACTTTAAATTGAACAAAGCTGACAATTGCGATCATAACTGCCAAGAATACACCAATAGTATTGGCATAGCCATACTCAGTCAATTGGAAGGCTTTCTCGTATAGGTAGTACATAAGTGTACTTGTTGAGTAGTTTGGACCACCTGAAGTCAAAAGCTGAATCAAGGCGAAACACTGGAATGAGTTGATGGTTGTAATGATTGCGATATAAAGAGTTGTTGGAAGAAGACTTGGCCATTTAATCTTCCAGAAAACTTGTAACTCAGTTGCTCCGTCGACACGCGCCGCTTCAACAAGAGAGTTATCAATATTACCCATTGCAGCGATGTAAAGAATGATTGGTTGACCAACTGATGTTGTCAAAAGAATAATCATAATCGCCATCAAAGCCCAGTTTTTATCTCCTAACCAAGAAATGTTTTGGCTAATGATATGGCTTGACTTAAGCACGAAGTTCAAAATACCTGATAGTGGATCATAGATCCATTTCCATACTACTGTTACGGCAACACTACCTGTTACAACAGGAAGGAAGAATACGAAACGGTAGAAAGATCTAGCAACGGCATTTTGTTGGTAAGTTTGTGATGCTACAAAGAGCGAGAAGAGTACAACGACTGGTACAGACCCGATAACCAAGATTACGGTATTAATCAAAGATTTTGTAAAGACAGGGTCTTTAAACATACGAATGTAGTTGTCCAAGCCAACAAACTCAAAGCTTGTCATCGAATAGTTAAAGAAACTTGTGATGAAGCCCATGATCATTGGAGCTAAAACGAAGACGGTAAAGAAGATTAATACTGGTGCTAGGAATGCGTAGGAAATAATCGTTTCCCGCATGCGAATTTTATTGATTTTCACAGTCGGCACCTCACTTTCACATAGTTTTGTTTTTTTGACTGTTATCTGACCCTGATCTAAAATCAGAATGAAATTTTTCTAAGATTCGTCAATGTAAAAACTTCATTTTAATTTTGACCTGTCAGCTGCTTCTATTTCAAACAAAAGTCCCCCTTTTCGTGCACAGTTGTGCTCAGGGAAAAGGGGGGATTTCAGTTTTTATTTAGGGCTTATTATTTAGCTGCTTTTTTGATTGTTTCATTCGCTTTTTCAGTGAATGTCTTCAAAGCTGCAGCAGGTTCTTGGTCACCATTAGATACTGCTTGCAACATTGAGAACCATAGAGTTCTCATTTCAGCAAATCCGTCGATTGTGTTGTAGTATGGAGAGTAGTATTTAGTCCAACCACTGATAGTTTCCATACGTTTATCATCATAAAGTTTTCCAAATGAAGTACGAACTGGGAAGGCACCTGTACGAACTACGTCTTTAGGACCCCACTCTTTATCATCTGCGATGAATTGGATGAATTTCTTAGCAGCAGCAACTTTCTTTTCATCTTTGTTGTTAAATACTGCAAATCCGTTTACAAGGTACTCAAGAGCTGGTTTGCCTGAATCAGATGGGAATGGTACTTCTACCACTTCAACTTTACTTGCTTCCAAGAGTTTAGCTTGGATACCGTTTTGAGCTGGTGCCCAAAGGATTGTGTATGATGTTTGACCGTTTGCAAAGTTTTGGATGTCTGCTCCACCGTCAAATTGTGAACCGTTGTTCAACAAACCATCTTTAATCCAGCTAGTTGCTTTTTCAAGACCTTTGACGAATTTAGGATCATCGGTTGTGTATTTAGTAACTTCTTTGTCTGTTACAGAACCGCCGTAAAGGTTAGAGATGAAAGCACGTGTTCCTTGGTCTCCCCCTTGACCAGAACTGAACAATGAACCTGGAGTGTATCCTTTATCTTTAAGTGCTTTCAAGACTTTTTCAAAATCATCTGTTGTCCAACCTTCTTTAACAAGGTTAGCTACACCAGCATCTTCCAACATTTTCTTGTTCATAGCCATGTAGAATGGTGCAGAACTGATTGGGTACATGTATGCTTTATCACCAGCTTTACTTGCTTGAATGATGTTTTCATTGTTAACATCTTTAACAAATTCATCTGTAAAGAGGTCATTCAACTCAGCTAATTTACCATTTTTACCGTAATTAATGATACGACCTGGTGCATCGAAAAGTACATCTGGAGCAGTTCCAGCTTCAATAGCCGTCGTGATTTTTTCTGGACCAGATTTGAAGTCGATTGTTTCTAGTTTAACTTTGATATCTGGATTTGCTTTTTCGAAAGCTTCGATGATAGATTTTTCATAAGTTCCTACACCGTCACTAGATTTTTCTTGAGTGAAGACTGGGAAAGCCCACCAAGTGATTTCAGTTTTTCCTGCATCACTTGCAGCATCTTTTTTAGCGTCTGATTTGCTGCCACAAGCAGCAAGAGAAAGAACAGCAGCACCCGCAAGTACTGTACAAGCTAGTTTTCTAAATTTCATTAGTATTCTCCTAAATGATGATAAGCGTATCCGAAACGGATAGTGAGTAATGTCGAATTTGTATACGTTTTCATTTTTTCCTACTAATCAACCACTCTCCTCGTTTTTTATATTGTGTTATTTAAGACCCGCAACAAATCGTTCCGTAATCTCTTTTGGTCTAGTAATAGCGCCACCAACAACGATACCTCGCACCCCGTAACCTAGGATTTGCTTAGCTTGTTCTGGTGTGTGAATTTTTCCTTCAGCGATGACGTCCACCCCTGCGTCGCAGAGTTTCTTGATCAATTCGAAATCTGGGCCATCCACTTTTGGACTGTAAGAAGTGTAACCTGACAAGGTTGTTCCGACAAAGTCAATTCCCGCTTCAACTGCTGTCAGACCTTCCTCAAAGGTACTTGTGTCAGCCATCAAGAGTTGATTTGGATATTTTTCTTTGATTTGGCGGATAAATTCTTGAATCTCTAAGCCATCATGACGTTCACGTTTGGTACAATCAAGAGCTATCACCTCAATGTCAAGAGCCGCTAATTCATCAACTTCTCTCATAGTCGCTGTGATGAATGGTTCTTGTGGTGGATAATCACGTTTAATAATTCCGATAATCGGAAGTTTAGTGACTTCTTTAATTTCCTTAATATCTCGAACACTGTTTGCTCGGATACCTACTGCACCACCTTGTTCAGCTGCTTTCACCAACAAGGGGATAACTCCTCCCGCTTCTGTGTAGAGCGGTTCATGAGGAAGTGCCTGACAAGAAACGATGATTCCATCTTTGATTTGTTCAATCAAGGCTTCTTTACTAATTTGTGGCATCTACTTTCCTCCTTTTCTTTTCCTTTGTGTTTATGTGACTATTATAGCTTATTATTAAAGCGCTTTCAATAGCTTGTGCTAGAATAGATTGAAGTTTCAAAACAATTTTATGCAACAGTTTCTCCTGAAAGTAGTTTCAGGGATCTAAAATCTATCCCAACACCACATAATCCCTAACTAAAAACATCCTTTTTTCTCGCAAACATGAAAGAAAACGGCCGTAACACCTTCTGGTTACGACCCTTTCTATTAAAGATCAAGTTACTCTATAAAACCTTTAAGTTTTAACTATTTAACTAATCTTCTTTTCTCTTCCCCAAAGCAAACATACCTAGAATCATCCCCAAAAGTCCTACAGAAGCAAGGGTAGAGGCATCTCCACTTCCTGTTTTAGGAAGAACATTTTGACCAACTGCAGGTGCTTGATAGGTCTTATCTTGTGACATAGCCTGAGATACAATAGATTGCTGCCCTTTGTGCTCTGGATCTTTATGGCTTGCTCCTTCTGAGCCCTTGACGTCGCCTGTAAATCCTGGGTTTTCTGTCGGTACAGCGTCAGTCTTCACACTGCCCGTGAATGCTGGGACTTCGTGAACAGCTGCTTCTAGACCATTAACACCACCCACAAATTCTGGGTTTTCAGAAGTTACAGGACTAGCAGCATTTACACCACCTGTGAATTCTGGAACTTCATGCACAGCTGCTTCTGCACCGTTGATTCCACCTGTGAATTCTGGAACTTCAGCAGTCGCAGCTTCTGCACCGTTGATTCCACCTGTGAATTCTGGAACTTCAGCAGTCGCAGATTCTACACCGTTAACTCCACCTGTGAATTCTGGAATTTCAGCAGTCGCAGAGTCTACACCGTTAACTCCACCTGTGAATTCTGGAATTTCAGCAGTCGCAGAGTCTACACCGTTAACTCCACCTGTGAATTCTGGAACTTCGTGAACAGCTGCTTCGCTACCGTTAGCAGCTCCAGGAATACCTGCTCCTTCAAGACTAACTGGAAGGTTGTGCATACTCTCGATTGCTCCAGAAGCAAGTCCAGTTATTTCCTGGCCAAGATCTGACTTGCCTATTGTAAATAGCAGAGTCTTAGTATCATACTGGGTCATGAAGTTTACTTTTTTACCATTTGCCAACTGAAGTGTTGGGATTTTGTTGACCAAAACTTCTGAATCAAACTCTACTGCAAGAATTCCTGGCCATTTTTCAATAACAGATTTAACTTTTGCTTCTTTAGGAGAAATTCTTTCCTTCGTTAAGAAATCCCAGTTAAATTTCTTGAAGGATAGAGTATAAGGATTGCCACCAGCTTCATGATGTTCGTACAAGAGCCCAAATTCTTTTGGACCGATTTGTTGAAGTGAGTTATAGGCATACTCTCCCTCTTGAATCAAATGATGATGCAACCAAGTCAACTCGCCATCTTCTTCTACGCGAGCTACTCGAATGTAGCCATTCTTACGACCTGGACCATTAGCATTTGCTAGAAGGATATACTCTTTACCATCTTGAACTGTATGAGTTGCCGCCATTTGAACATAGACATCTGGTACATCATAGCGTGCCACATAGTTATCCCATGTAATCCCACCATCATGACTTGTCGCAACTTGCAAATCTCCTGTTAAACCACGCATAAAGAGTTTCAACTGACCATTGTTCAACTGAACAACAGAAGCTTCTGTATTTTGAGCGTAGTAATTGTTCATATTGCTTGAATCAACTACTGTGCCATCATAAAGTGTACGGTTGTCATTGACACCGCCACCCATATGCCAAGTCTTACCATGGTCATCTGAGTAAATGATACGTGATGATTGAGAACCGTTAAGGTGGTTGGTTCTATTTGTCGTATAGACAGGAACAACGATACGGCCTTTATGAGGTCCATTTTGAAGAGTAATGCCCACTCCAGGTCCCACACCTAAGAATTTCATCCAATCAGCTTTGACCATTGGAGTAATATCTTGGGGCGCTGACCAAGTCTTACCATCATCATCACTGTAAGACATCCATAGGTAGCTATCTTTGGCAATTCTAAATGGAGAAGTTTTATTGCTTGTAAAGTAGATATTTCCTAGTAGCTGCTCACCTTGATATAGGTCACCTTTATCGCTATAGCCAGGCTTGATAGGATTTACAACAACACGGTAATCCGTTGCCTGGCCATCTGGTGTGTAGACAAGGCCATTTTCACGAATTGTATAGGCTCCATTTTCTCCTTCACGGTAGAGGATTTGGTAAGTTTTACCATCAATTTCTTTGTAGGCTTCCTCTTTTTCAGCTGACATCCCAAAGATTCCTTTTCCTTCTGGGAACATATCATAGACTGAAAAGATGCGTTTGGTTTCAGTATCTTGGGCTAAAACCATGTCGATATTCACTGGTGAGCCAACAGATGGATCAGTAGCTTTTGGATTGTCACGTAGATTCGTAAGAGTGATTCGATCGCCCCATGTTTGGCCCTTATCTTCACTTCGTTTAACGACCATACCGATATCACCCCAGTCATAGTGGTGTAAGCGGCGTTCGTCAGCTCCAGCAATCAAAGTTCCCTTGTCAGTCTTGAGGAGGGCTGGAATACGGTAGCTATTGATGCCATCTGGATTTGACTGCCCATTTTTACCACCTACAAAGACATCTTGCTTCTCAGAAATTTCGCCCCTTCAGGAAGTTTTTTCTCTAATTCTGCTCTTTCAAAGAGGTAACTACGACTTTGAACTTCTTCTGGACTTAAGGCACGGTCATAAACAGTTAAATTTCGAACCTGCAAATTCGAACCCCAAACCATACTTCCTGCACGGTTTGTAGCACCAATTTGCACATGGCTCACATCAGGCATGTTTTTGATAAAATTACCAGACTTGAGACTTGTACGAGATAAAACACCGTTAACATACAGACGAACTCGTCCACTAGGCAAGTCTGTAGTCGGTTTTTCAACTGTGAAAGTCACAGAATTCCATTGACCTGATTTTACTGTTAGAGGTGCGTCCGTGTATCGATCATAAAATTGATTTCCATCTTGATCTCGCCCCTCAATCAAGGCTACGTTGTTATAGACAGCCATGGTGAAGTATTCATTTCTTACCTTATCACTTGATACTGAGAATAGGTTGTAAAATGCTGGTGCAGAAGCATCCGGTTTGAACTCCATATGAATGGTCGCATTTTGAAGCTGTTTCAGCTTGTCCAATTGCTCTGTCAAATCAATTCTATTGCTATTTGTAGCATTAGTCTCTACATCTTCCTTTTCAAGAACAGTATTGACATTTTCCAACTCTCTAGCATAGTAATCACGTGGAAGCGCAGCTGGATCTTTTTCGGTTTCTCTAGTTGTTTCTGCCGTTTCTGTTGTTGCAGTTGTTTCTGTTGCAGTATGTGCTTCTGTAGGAGCATGTGTGACTGTGTCTACTCCATTAGACTCTGTAGCAGTCTTTTCAGTATCTACTGTTTTTTCCGCCTGATCCTTCTCTACTCCTAGTTCTGTAGTTTCCTTATTGGTAGTTGATTCTTGTGCTAATACTGGCGATGCACCAAAAACAACTGCTCCAATCACTACTGAAGCGGCTCCTACTGTAAATTTGCGAATTCCGTATCGTTGTTTTCTATCCAGCTGATTATGCTTCATCTTTCTTCCTTTCATTTTTAAAAATAAAGCGCTTTCTTTTTTGCTTAAAATTTTTAGTCGATTGACTAACTAACAAAAATAACTTTTTCACGAATGGTTACACTCGATCTTTCAAATTTTCTCTCACTTAACGACCAATAATCTCTCATCATTCCATCGTTAACTTGAGCCTCCTACTCCTTTCAAATTTTATCTTACTTTCATTATATAATAAATTTCACCATTTTAAGATAGATTAACATAGAACGGATTTCACTTTCAGTTTTTGAGACACAAACTTAAACTTCTAAAACTACTTTCTAGTTTTTAGAGCAAATTCTTCACTTTGATCATCCTACATTCAAGGGGCATATTTTACTAATCGATATTTTCAATAGATCTAGCGTTAAACTTCATCCTCCACTCTTTTAAATCCCAAATAAAAAGCCGTAACCAGTTCTAGTTACGGCTCCTTCTTATCAACATTAAATTTCTCGATGAAATTCTTCGGTTTTAGCTATTTCATTAATCTTCTTTTTTCTTGCCAACAGCAAACATGGCTAGGAGTAAGCCTATAAGTCCTACAGATGCAAGAGGACTTACATCTTCACTTCCTGTTTCAGGCAATTTGTCTCCCATCACGTCAACAGATGGTGCTTTGTATGTTCTATCATTTGATAGAGATAAAGCTAGTGGATTCTCTGTTATACTTGCTGGAAGCTTCGCTTGATGTAATTCTTCACGGATAGTTGCATCCGATCCATTCACACCACCTGCAAATTCTGGGACTTCATGAACGGAACCACTTGCGCCATTCACACCACCTGCAAATTCTGGGACTTCATGAACGGAACCTGTTTCTCCATTCACACCACCTTCATATTCTGGAACTTCATGAACAGAACCTGTTTCTCCATTCACGCCACCTGCAAATTCTGGGACTTCATGAACGGAACCACTTGCGCCATTCACACCTCCTTCATATTCTGGAACTTCATGAACAGAACCTGTTTCTCCATTCACACCACCTTCATATTCTGGAACTTCATGAACGGAACCTGTTTCTCCATTCACACCACCTTCAAATCCTGGTGCGTCATGAACGGAACCTGAGTCTCCATTCACGCCACCTTCATATCCTGGTGCGTCATGAACGGAACCTGTTTCTCCATTCACGCTACCTTCATATTCTGGTGCTTCGTGTACTGAACCGCCCTCACCATTCACGCCACCTTCATATCCTGGTGCGTCATGAACGGCGCCTGTTTCTCCATTTACACCACCTTCATATTCTGGTGCTTCGTGTACTGAACCACCTTCGCCATTCACGCCACCTTCATATTCTGGTGCTTCGTGTACTGAGCCGGATTCACCATTCACACCACCTTCATATTCTGGTGCTTCATGTACTGAACCGCCTTCACCATTCACGCCACCTTCATATTCTGGTGCTTCGTGTACTGAACCGCCTTCACCATTCACGCCACCTTCATATTCTGGCGCTTTATGAACTGAGCCGGATTCACCATTCACACCGCCTTCAAATTCTGGAACTTGATTGATTGCAGGATCACCTTTCGAACTTTCTTCAACAGATAATTCTGGGACTTCATGAACTGCTCCTTCATCTCCATTCACACCGCCTGTAAATTCTGGAGTTTCATGAACGGAACCGCCTTCGCCATTCACACCGCCTTCAAATTCTAGAATTTCATGAATCGATCCTTCTTCGCCGTTTACGCCACCTTTAAATTCAGGCACTTCATTGATAGCAATCTCTTTGCCATTAGTTCCCCCTGGAACCCCAGCTCCTTCAAGATTCACTGGTAAGTTGTGCATACTCTCAATTGCACCTGCTACAATTTCTGTAATTTCTTGACCGATGTCCTCTTTATTCGCAGCAAATAATAGAGTTTTTGTATCATACTGAGTTAAGAATGGCACCAAATTACCATTAGCTAATTTCAAAACTGGAGCTTGGTTAACTAAAACTTCAGAATCAAATTCTAAAGCAATAATGTTTTTACCCATTTCAACTGCATTTTTCACTTTTGCTTCCGTTGGAGAGATCATATCCTTACTTAAGAAATCCCAGTTGAATTTCTTATAAGACAAGGTATACTCATTTGAGTGGCAGTTGCACGCTCATAAAGCAAACCAAATTCACCATTTCCAAGATCTTGCAAGGAGTTATAAGCAAATTTACCACTTTGAATTGGATTGTGCTTGAGCCAAGTTAAATCTCCGTTAGCTTCCACACGTGCTACGTGTACCAAACCATTGTAACGTCCTGGTCCACCTGCGTTGCTAAGGACGATATATTCCTTGCCATCTTGCACAGTGTGAACAGCAGACATTTGCACGTAGACATCTTTGACATCCGCATAGCGCTTCACATCTTTTTCCCAAGTTGCTCCACCATCTTTACTTGTAGCTACTTGAAGATCACCTGTCAAGCCACGCATGAAGAGCTTGAGATCTCCATTCTTCAACTGAACTACGGTTGACTCAGTGTTTTGAGCACCTGGATTATTCATGGTTGAAGAATGAATGGTTTGGTTGCCTACTGGACGGTTATCATTGACTGCTTCTCCTGCTTGCCATGTTTCACCATGGTCATCTGAGTAAATGACGCGTGAAGACTGAGAACCACTTAAGTAAGATACGTTATTTGTAGTATAGACTGGGATAACCAGACGTCCTTTATGAGGTCCTGAATGCAAGGCAATTCCCGTACCAGGTCCTGTTCCTAAGAAGTGCATCCAATCCTTACGAATACCGTATGTAATATCTTTAGGTGCAGACCATGTTTTCCCATCGTCATCACTATAAGACATCCAGAGATAATTGGTATTTGAAACTCTAAAGATATTCTTTTCGCTATATTCGAAGTAGATGTTTCCGATTAGCTCTTCACCTTTGTAAAGGTCACCCTTATCGCTGTAGGCTGGTTTTTTAGGATCAACGACAACCTTATATTCTGTTTTTCTATTTTGAGAATCGAAGACTTCCCCATTTTCACGGATAGTATAGCGTTCTGGATCACCTTGTTTGTACAAGACTTGGTAAACCTTGTCACCTACTTGCTCGTAAGCTTGTGGAGCTTTCCCAGGAAGAGAGAACACTGCTTTTCCTTCGAGGAACATATCATAAATTGAGAAAATTCTCTTAGTTTCAGGATCTTGAACTAGGGCCATATCAATATTGACTGGTGATGGCCATTCTGGATTTTTAGCCTTCTCATTGTCACGAGGATTAGAGATAACGATTCTATCTCCCCAAGTTTTCCCATTGTCATCACTACGACGTACGACCATACCGATGTCACCCCAGTCAGAGTGATGCAAGCGTCTTTCATCCGTTCCGGCAATCAAGGTACCTTTATCTGTTTTAAGAAGTGCTGGTATACGGTAGCTTGCGATACCATCTTTATTTGGCTTGCGGTTCTCACCACCTTCAAAAACGTCCACTTTATCAGTAACTTCTGCTCCTTCCGGAAGTTTCTTCTCTAACTCTCCTCTTTCAAAAAGTTGGCTACGTTTTTTAACTTCTTCTGGAGAAAGGGCACGATCATAAACAGTTAGATTACGGACTTTAAGATTAGAACCCCAGAAGTTTTTGCCTGTACGTTTTGTTGTACCGATTTGCACATGGTTGACATCTGGCATGTCTTGGATGAAACGACCAGACTGAGGACTTGTGCGCGACAAGACACCATTTACATAGACGCGAACCTGACCTTTTGGTTGGTCTGCATTTGGTCTTTCAACTGTAAAGGTTACAGAGTTCCACTCACCTGGCTTAATCTTCAAAGGAGCAGTTTTATAATCACCATAGAATTGGTTCCCATTGGCATCACGACCTTCAACGATAGCTGTGTTATCAAGGATGGCCATGGTGAAGTACTCATTTACTTTAGTATCACTTGAGACTGAGAAGAGGTTGTAAAAACGTGGAGCAGACGCATCCGGCTTAAATTCCATATGAATGGTTGCATTTTGAAGTTTTTGAAGCTTGTCTAGTTCCTCCTTCATGTCAACTCTTTGACCATTTGAAGGATTGGTTTCAACATCTTCTTTCTCTATAACAGTATTGACGTTTTCTAACTCTCTTGCATAAAAGTCACGAGGAATGTTTCCAACTTCTTCGTCTTCACTATCTGTTCCTGGAGTTTCACTTGCCGCTTCTGTTCCTGTTGGTTTTTCAGCCCCTGGGTTTGCTTGCAAGTCTCCACGGTTGACTTCTGTTCCACTATTACTTACTGTAGTTACTGGATCTGCAGGTTTCTGATCTAGATTAGCTAGACTTCCTGTTTCTGCTTCTTTGTTTACTGAAGCTTCTTGGGCCAAGACTGGTGCAGCAGCAAAAACAACCGCTCCAATCACTACTGAAGCTGCTCCTACTGTAAATTTTCTAATTCCGTATTTCTGTTTTCTATCAAAATTTCTCTGATTCATGTTTTCCCTTCCATTTTTATAAAAAGTTAAGCGCTTTCTTTTTTGTTTAAAATTTTTAGCCAGTCAGACTAGGTACAAATAAGAAACTGTATTATTGAATGGAATTGCCATTCTTTGTAAAATGAAATGCTGTTGCACTTTTATAAATTCTATGTTAAAAAATAAGCAAGCAGCTATACTCCTTTCATTTTTTATTTTAATCTTATTATATAATAAATATTCTAAATTTTAGACTTTGTAATCTATAATAGATTCTACTTTCAAAGATATTTAGAAGTCTCAAACTACCTGAAACTACTTTCTCATTATCTGAGTCACATAAAGAAAACCCTGTAGTTCATTCATTCAAAACTACAGAGCTATTTTTTAATTTTTAATGACCAAGATAGGTAAAGGGAATCTCACTAGCACACAACCAATTGTAAACTTGATCATTGACATGAACATTCATAGCTTCGTGTGCATATTCAGGCATGATGCGATAGCTCTTCTCACAAGTCAAACGATTGTAGATAGCAAACTGAGTGATTGGATAGCAGACATCATCATCTAATCCAGTAATCATCCGAACTTCCCCCTTAATACGATGGGCAAGATTTTTCACATCGATATAAGCTAGGGTTTCCATAATTTGCTCCTCTGTTTCGTGGAAAGGATCATGAAACTTAAAGTAACGAAAGAGCTCATCATAGGCTTCACTGGTATTTCCAATTTCTAGCACTCGTCTAAAGTCAGATAAGAATGGGTAGATAGCGACTGTTCGCTTGATCCGTGGATTGAGGCCTGCAGCCACTAAAGCCAAGGCTCCTCCTTGTGAAGCTCCATAACTAGCCAGTTGTTTCTCATCTACTTGTGGGAGACTAGCTACAATTTCAATCAATTGATAAATATCTAGATAAACATCCTTATAGAAGAGTTGCTCTTTCCCTTCTACTGCACCTCGGATGATTTGACCCTTAACTGTGTTTCCCAGCGGAGAACGCAAGCCATCTTGTGAGTATCCAGATTGCCCTCTAACATCCATGGATACTACACCATAACCAGCGACCGTAAAGGCTAACATATCTGTCCAATCCCAACAACGTCCCATATAGCCATGGAAGTGGAAAATGACAGGAACTTTTTTTTCTGAGATGGGTAAGACCACGCGAGCATAAACAAAGCCATCACGTGTACCTTTAAAAGTAAGCTCATAGCATTTCACATTTGGGATATGAAAGTCACGTTCCACTAGTTGGTATTCTGACAAAGCCGAAACCTTCTCAATCTCTCCATCCCAAAAAGCATCAAAATCTTGAGGAACTTCATCTCTCCCTTTGTAAGTTTTCATTTCTTCTATTAGTGCTGGATTTCTCATAAAACCCTCCTTTATTTTGTAACCGTTACCATAACTCTAGCACATAAAGGAAGGCAATGCAAGACCAGTATTTTAAATAGAAAGTGATTTTAATTTTGCAGATTCATCAAAACTAGTCTGAAAGTAGTTTTATTTTTTCGTCTGTATAAATTTAAACGTTGTCAGTATGTTAAATCTCACTTTCTAATACTCTTCAAAAATCTCTTCAAACCACGTCAGCTTCGTCTTGCCGTATATGTGTTACTGACTTCGTCAGTTCTATCCACAACCTCAAAACGGTGTTTTGAGCAACCTGCGGCTCGCTTCCTAGTTTGCTCTTTGATTTTCATTGAGTATAAAACCATTCTGAGACAAATTCTCAGTTTTATACTTTGCTGTTTATCAAATAAAAAAGTTTCATAACCTTAATAGAATTGTTCTATCAAGATTACAAAACTCTTTCTTATTTCAAATCTTTTTTATAGCGTTCCAACTCAGCTTGGTTTGCCCAAACATAGTGACCTGGACGAATTTCTACCATAGAAGGTTTATCAGTTTCATAGTCATGTTGATCTGGATCATAGACTTTCAATACTTTTTTACGTTCCAAGATTGGGTCTGGAATCGGAACAGCTGATAGAAGTGCTTGTGTATATGGATGAACTGGATTGTTAAACAATTCTTCAGTTTCAGCCACTTCAACAATAACACCCTATAAATTACCGCGATACGATCAGAGATGAAACGAACCACTGACAAATCGTGGGCGATAAAGAGATAAGTCAAGCCCAATTCCTTCTGGAATTTCTTAAGCAAGTTCAAAACTTGAGCACGCACAGAAACGTCCAAGGCTGAAATAGGCTCATCCGCAATAACGAAGTCAGGTTGCATAACCAAGGCACGGGCAATCCCAATACGTTGACGTTGACCACCTGAAAACTCATGTGGGTAACGTGTCAAGTGTTCAGCCAAAAGTCCCACTTCACGAATGATTTTTTGTACTTTTTCTTTTCTTTCTTCTTCATCTTTAAACAAATGATAGTTATAAAGACCTTCAGAAATGATATAGTCAACCGTTGCACGTTCATTCAAACTTGCAGCAGGGTCTTGGAAAATCATTTGAATACGACGAATTAATTCTGAAGCTTGTTCACGTGATTTTTTTCCATTGATTTTTTTACCTTCAAAGATAATATCACCTTTGCTGGTATCATTAAGACCGATAATGGCACGACCAATCGTTGTTTTACCACTACCAGACTCTCCAACAAGTGAGAAAGTTTCTCCTTTGTTGATAAAGAAGTTCGCATTTTTAACAGCTACAAACTTTTTGCTTCCTTCACCGAAGGAAATTTCTAAGTCTTTAATTTCTACTAATTTTTCAGACATTTCCTTCCTCCTAGTCCTCAAGATGTGTAAAGCCCATCTTTTCACGAATCTTATCGTGTAAATCTGCAATTACTGCTGGTTTTTCAACTTTTGGAGCTTGTTCATGAAGCAACCATGTCTTAGCCCAGTGAGTATCAGACACTGCAAACTTAGGTGCTTTCTCCTCGAAGTCAATCTTCATGGCATAATCTGAACGAAGAGCAAAAGCATCTCCCTTCAATTCAGTATAGAGCGATGGAGGTGTTCCTGGAATTGAATATAATTCACCTTTATCATCCGCAAGCTGAGGCAAGCTTGACAAAAGGCTCCAAGTATATGGGTGACGTGGATCGTAGAAAATTTCTTCAACAGTACCATATTCAACAATTTCACCAGCATACATAACAGCAACTTTATCAGCGATACTTGCTACAACACCTAGGTCGTGAGTGATGAAAATCGTTGTAAAGTGGTATTCATGTTGAAGTGACTTCAACAAATCAATAATCTGTGCTTGGATGGTCACGTCAAGGGCTGTTGTCGGCTCATCACAGATAAGAATGTCTGGACGACAGGCAAGAGCAATAGCGATAACAATACGTTGACGCATTCCCCCAGAATATTGGAAAGGGTACTCGTCGAAACGTTTCTCAGAGTCCGGAATACCAACCTTATTCATATAGTCAATAGCCAATTCTTTAGCTTCTTGAGCAGTCTTGCCTTGGTGTTTAACAATAACTTCTGTGATTTGGCTTCCGATGGTCTTGATAGGATCTAGACTTGTCATCGGATCTTGGAAGATAGTAGCGATTTTAGCGCCACGGATATTTTCCCACTCTTTATGAGAAGATAAGGCTGTCAAATCTTGTCCACGGTAATTGATACTACCTTGTGCAATACGACCATTCTCTTCCAACATTCCTGTGAATGTTTTTTTGTTAAAACTGATTTACCAGAACCTGACTCCCCAACTAAAGCGAGAACCTCTCCCTCGATCAGATCGATGGAGACACCTCGTATAGCTGTCAAAAATTTTGTCACGAACGTCAAATTCCACGACAATATCTTGAGCAGTCAAAATTACATTTTTTTCCCTTTTATCATGTCTACTCCTATCTATGTGTACGTGGATCACTAGCATCTGCTAGGTTTTGACCAACAACGAACAGTGACAAGGATACCAAGACCAATGTAGTCAATGGAATCCAGAAGAGGTATGCATTTGTCGTTACGTTTTTGAGAATAATCTGAAATCAAACGTCCCAAGCTAGGAACTGTAATCGGCAATCCAAGACCAAAGAATGAAAGGAAAGCTTCATATGAGATAAAGGCTGGGAGCATTTGCGACGTACTCGTAACAATAACAGATACCAATTGCGGCATAATGTTTTTTTACAATAATTTTTGTAACTTGGTGTTCCCAAAGTTCGTGAAGCAAGGTTATACTCTAAATCACGGTAACGTAACATTTGGATACGAATTGAATGGGCAACACTAATCCAAGTAGTTACACTCATGGCAAAGATCAAGTTCCAGAACCCCTGCCCCGATAGAGTAAGTCAAAACAATAACGATCAAAAGTGATGGAATATTGTTGATAACGTTGTAGACTTCCATCATGATACGGTCAACTGATTTTGAGATCCCCCAAATTCCACCGATGACAACACCGATAAAAAGGTTAACAAAGGTAGCAATAACCGAAATCAGGATAGAGTTACGAGCTCCAAACCAGACACCATCAAAGAGAGATTTACCATTACTGTCTGTTCCGAACCAATGCTCAGCATTTGGCTTAATGTAACGAGCGCTAAAATCGTTTACCTTACTTACATCATTAAAGTCAAAATCAGAAAACATTGGGTAAATGAAACTCATCAAAACAATCGCAATCAAGATACCTAGCATGATTACTGTTGATTTCTTCTTCAAAAACTGTCTAAAGACAGAACCCCAGTATGAGTAGGCAGGAGCATCAATTGCTTCAGAGGCATAATCATCACGTTTTACAAACTGAAATTTTTCATTACTAATTGTAGACATTATTTGCCTCCTTTCTCTGTCAATTTAATACGTGGGTCAATAATGGTCATCCAAATATCTCCAATAAGGTTTGAGAAGATTGAAACACAAGTGAAGATAAAGACGAGACCAACTACCATATTATTGTTTGAAGCCTTTACAGAGTCGATCAACATTTTACCCATACCTGGGAAGGCGAAAACTGTTTCTGTAAGAGTTGCTCCACCAATAACACCAATGATAGCACCTGGAATACCAGAAACAAGTGGTACCATAGCATTTTTAAAGATATGCTTATCAGAAATCTCTTTTTCAGACAAACCTTTTGCACGAGCAAAACGAACGAAATCTTGTGATTGCAAGTCAATCATATAACGGCGAATCCAAATTGCCATAGTAGGTGCTCCTAACAAGCCCAGAATCACGGCAGGAAGGACATAAGAACGCCAATCACCAGCACCCAAGATTGGGAATGAGTCTGGGAAGCCGATTGAAGAACCAATCAAACGAATAATATAAACTAAGGCAATCGTTGGAAGTGCCAACAAGAAAGTTAGAGTCCCTGTAGAGAAACTATCAATCCAAGTATTTTTGAAACGAGCCATTGCTGAACCAAGAGGAATCGCAATCGCGTATGAAATCGAAAGACCAATCAAACCAGTGATAGCAGAACTTGCAATCATAGATGGATACTGATAGTTGCTCTCAGTAGCAGTATATGGATCATCTTTACCGTAGTTCGCTACTTCACGAGCATCAGCTTGACTCGGAGATTTATAAGTTCTTGAGTAAATGTTAACTGATGATGTTTTCTTACCAGTTGGGAATTGGACTTCAGAAGTCTTTGTTTGTCCTTGTCCTTGTGTAATAACCTGAAGTACAGGAGTGTTAGCGTATGTTGGGTAAGAATCTCCTAGGTTCAAGTTGACAAAGTTTTGGTGAACAAATGGGAACTGACTATTGAAGTACAAGAGGTATTTATGTTTAGTACCTGAACCCACAAGAGACCAGCCGATAGCAGGGTCATTCTCAAAACGCAAATAACGCTCTAAGTTTGGATTTTCTGGATCTTGAATCTTGTTTGTATGGTCAATATCAAGCAAGTTTGCATAGAATTTGAACACACGTTCAAAAATTGGAATTTCACGTGTAGCGTAGAATTGTCCACTCTCTGTAAACTCACCTAGAATCCAACCATTACCAAGTTGTTGGATATATTTTTCATAGATAGCTTTATTTGTAGCATTTGCATCTACTGTAACAGAAGAGTCAATGCTACTAGCTTTTTCCTGCAACTCTTTCGTATCGTAATATTCGATATAACCCATACGCTCAAAAACGGTATTTTCATAGTTATCACGTTTATCAGCTGTTGTTGCAATTTTATTGTAGTTAGTATCTTGTTTGAAGATCAACTTCCGTGGAACCATCGTATAGATGATTGTGTAAATCAAGGTCGTTACTAAGAAAATAGAAACCAACGACCGCAAGATACGCATAAAAAAACATATTTTTTTCATATTATTTCCTTTTTAAATCCCAAAAGAACCTTCTCCTTTAGGAGAGAAAGTTCTGATGAGCATTATTTATTTCACATGACTCGCTAACTCTTTTTGAGCTTTTTCATTTGATTCAGCTTTTTCTTTGAGCCATTTTTCACGAGCTTCTTTTGGTATTCTTCTTTTTGTAATAGGTTTTTCACCAACCTCAGTGTACTTCAAGTAACCTGAGGTTTTCTCCTTCTAAGACCCGCAGCTGAGTAAGAAGAAGTAAATGGAATAACTTTAGATACAAAATGATACAGCGGTTTCTTTTTGGACCTGCCATTACAGAATTGTCAAACCGTTGTCTGTTAACCAAGCTTGAGCAAGGGCATATTTTTTTCGTAGCGTTTTTGAACGTCTTGATTTTCTTTATTTGCTTCATCAACTAATTTTTTCATAGTCAGACAAACCAAGTTTTTGGACTAACTGAGTGCGTCAGTATCTTTGTCAATACCCATAAGCAAGCGAGTATTTCCGCCTTTAATCGTGTACTGGTCTAAGAAAGTTGATGGATCCTGATAATCTGGATTCCATCCAGTCAAAAGTATGAATATCCCAGTCTTGTTCTTTTTGCTGTTGGAGCACTGAGATGAAAGTGGTAATGCTTCTGCTTGAGTCATTTGTTGAAGATCGATTACAACATTGTCCTGAGTCCAAGTACGTTTTCAATAGATTGTTTAAGTGATTGAACACGGTTTACAACAGCTGTAGATTCTTGGATTGTTAGAGCATCCAAGTGGATTGAGAATTCTACCCTTCAGCTTTCAAGCTTTTCTTTTTGCTTTGCAAAGGCTGCTTTAGCTTTTTCTTCATTGTAGAGACCGTTTTGTGAATCAGCAAGCGATACGTTTGACCATGTGCTTGAGTTTGTCTTCGCAAGACTTTCTTCTACAAGTTTACCAAACTGTTTGTCCCCAACTTGAAGATCATATGGTGAGAAGGTATTACGGATTGCAACTGCAGCTCCATCTGTACCATTTGTCTGTGCTGAGTAAGAACTACGGTCTCACCGCAAAGTTTAGGGCTTGACAGGATTCTTTCATTCAGCAAGGCTTTCTTGCAGATTCTTTTTGGCTATCTGTTGTTTTTGAAGTATGGTTATAAGTTGAACGACCATAGTTCACACTTACAGTAGCGATAGCTGATCCTGGCTCGTTAAAGAAGATATTATCTTTGAACTCAGACGCATATTTTTCGTATGTTGAGCTAGTAGGATAAATACGAGCTTTACTGTATTGTCCTTCTGAGAATCCTTTAGCAACAACATCTTGGTCTTTCCCATCCCAGTATGTAAATTTAATGTTTTGAATTTTAACTGCATCTTTATCCCAATAGGCATCATTCTTAGCCATTTCGATTGAAGACTTAGCTGTGATTGCTTTTCAAAACAAATGGTCCATTATACAAAAATAGAAGATGGATCTGTAGGTGCACCAAAGCCTTTCCCCTTTAGATTTAAGGAAATCTTCATTGATTGGCATCATCACGCCATTTGTTGTTTTATCATTCCAGAAAGTCTCTGGCTGATTCAAGGTGTATTCCAGAGTGTTATCATCAACTGCTTTTACTCCAACAGTTGAAAAGTCGTTTGTTTCACCGTTAATGTAAGCGCTGAGTCCTTTAATTGAAGAACTAATAACAGACAGCCCTTTTGATTTTCCTTCTACCGCGTGTTTCAACCCTGTCACAAAGTCCTGAGCTTTAACTGGAGCGTATTCTTTCCTCTCAGCAGTAACCCACTTAGCATCCTTACGGATTTTATAAGTGTAAGTCAAACCATCTTGTGAAACTGTCCATGATTCAGCAACTCGATGGTACGAGGTTGCCATATTTATCATTAGCAAAGCAGACCATCTACTGCATTTGTCAGTTACAAAAGAAGTAGAATCAACGTTGTTAACAACATAATCCAATATTTCTGGATCAACTGAATAAACGTATTTATAATCTGATGCTAATTTTGCATTGCTTGAACCTGCATTTGAATTCGTGTTTGAACATGCAGCAAGCACTCCTACGCAAGCAAGGACACCCCTGCTACTGCAAGAATCCGACTTTTTCATGTTTAATTAACTCCTCTATTAAAATTAATGAGATACTGTTGATTATACCATAATCCCTCTCAAAAAGTAAACGAATTTTCAGAATATTTTTGTCGCATACCTTTTTGCAAAACAGGAAAACTTACATTTTCAGAAAAGAAACTATTGACGAGATTTAATTTAAAAAGGTATAATAATAAAAAGTTAAGGCGGTATAGCCAAGTGGTAAAGGCACGGCTCTGCAAAAGCTTGATCGTCGGTTCAAATCGTCTACCGCCTTATAATGCCGATTTTATCGGAATTTATCGAACAAAAAGCCCATAAAAATAGGGCTTTTTATTTTATTCATGATAAAAAGGATAACTTTAAAAACTGTTGGGGCGAGTTTGGGGCGAGGACGTTTCAAAAACTTCATTAAAGTCTTGATTTTCTCACTTCCCGTGACACGCAGCTAATCAAGACAGGGAAAGGGAAAGTGAGACAAAGAAGATTGGATTAGCGATGAGACAATATCCACGACAGGAACTGCTATCTAAAGTCTAATGACCGCGATAACGGTCGCAAGGGCAAAAACAAAAAGCGTAACCCAAAATTCTGACAAAAGAAAAGGTAAACGCTAAGAGGTCTGGGGCGAAAGCCCTCACACCCTATTTTTATCAAACGAAAAGAGGAAAAGCAATGGTTAGTGCAATAGCTATTTTTATAATTGCAATCAATGTATACATTTATCTCAAAAATAAAAAGGACAAATAAAATGAGAAAAGGTATTCAAGAATTATTAGACAGTTCGATATCTACATCTGCTGATTTCGCAAGGCGCTGGAGTTCCGTGGACTACTGTTTCTGACCTTAGAAAAAGGAAAAACAAGCATGGACAAAATGGCCCTTCTCACAGCAGAAAAACTTTATGATTTTGCCATATCTGACAAGCAGTGATTTTGGTCACTGCTTGTATTATTTCAAAAACCTCAAGCCTGAGCCCTGCGGTTTGTGTAATCTATTTTTAAAAATTCTCGAATGAAAAAGGAGCATTACAGCCCCTCTTTTGAAATAACGGACACTTTGGCTGGTCAGTGTACCCAGCATCTCAGGTACCTTTTTCAAGGTGCGGCAGGAACCTTTCTGCCCTCAAATGTCTTTCCGTTAATGTTTATTCTAGCACTATCTACTTTGTCAATTTTTTCTCAATCTACCAGACTTAATACGACTTTGTAACTTGAAATCTTGTATACGATACATGATCGGGACGTAAAAGAAATCGCCACTTTTATGTAACTTGATGGCAACAAGAACATTATCATCAAATCTTTTTAACATATTCAAAACTAGCGCCTTTCTCTCGTGGATTGATCCCAACGAAATCTGGATTACTTAGTATGAGTTCAAGTCTTCAATATGCTGAATCACATCATTATGATGGCGTTTCATCATATGACTTCTCAACCCTTCTTTGTTGCCCTTGATGTCGCTCGCTTCAAGAACAATATTAAAAATCTCTTTTCACTTCATTAGTAACTCCGACCAATTTTTCATGATCCATCATTTCCTCCGTTATTCCACAACTATTATATCACATTTTATTTGGTCGTAATCAAGCATCAAGCTCAATCGTAAACTCTGGCTTGTCTGTCATACTATCATCTGGTTTCAGGTAGTACCAGCCGTCTACCGCCTCTATATTATCAAAGGCTCCTACAGGAGTCTTTTTCTTTTTACGACTCAGAAAAGCCATCAGTTCTACTCTGATAAAGCCTTTTTTCTATTCTGTTTCTTCTTCTGATTCGAGTTCTTGGATTTGAACCTTAGCTTGGTTACACGTCCATTTTTGACCTTATCATTGGTTAGAGTGATATGCTTATTGCTACTTTCTAACTCATAGCTAAGTTTTTCTGATGTTGGAATAGTTCCCACACCAGTCAAATAGTAACCTGCAATCGTATCTACATCGTCACTTTCAAGTTCGACATCAAAGTAGTCATTAAAGTCATTTAAATTCATTGTCCCTTGGACGATATAGTATCTTCTCCAATTGTATGAACATAGACTTCAGCTCGGTCAGTTTCATCATCAATCTCACCAACAATCTCTTCAAGTAAATCCTCAAGAGTGACCAAACCAGCCATTCCCCCATACTCATCTAGTAGGATAGCCATCTGTCTTTGAGTGTTTCTGAACTCTTTTAATAAATCATCCACAAAAATCGTTTCAGGTACAAAGAGTGGATCTTGCAAGATTCGCTTCCAGACGATATTGTCAAACCCGCTGACAAAGGCTTCTTTAAGGAGGCTCTTGGTGTGAACCAAACCAATGACATTATCCTTGTCTCCATCATAAACAGGAATACGAGAAAAGTTCTGTTTCAAGATACTTTGGATAATGGTTTGAGTATCATCCTGAATATCTACCATAAAGGCATCTGTTCGAGGAACCATGACTTCACGTGCCATGAGCTCGTCGAGTGAGAAAATCCCCTGCAACATTTCAATTTCATCTGCATCCAAGGTTTCTTCACTCTTAGTTAGCATGTACTCAATCTCATCACGAGTCATTTTTTCATCTGCATCGTCAAATGTCATCGGTGTCAATTGACTCAAGAGATTAGTTGATGCTGAGAGCATCCAAACGAAGGGACTCACAATCTTACCAAGAGCAATAATAAACGGTACTGTTCGGATAGCCAAGGCATCCTTAAGATTTAGAGCAATTCGCTTAGGATAAAGCTCACCAAAAACAATAGAAATATAGGTCAAGAAAGCTAATGATAAGAAGCTAGCTACCGCATAGGCAGTTTCACTATTTCCCATCCAAGAGGCGATTAACTCTCCAAGTGAATCTGCTAGTTTAGCCCCTGACAAGATCGTAATTAAGGTGATACCAACTTGAATGGTTGATAAAAAGTGATTCGGGGTTTTCAAGTACCTTTAGTAAACGGATATAGCGTTTATCTCCCTCCTCAGCTTTTTGCTCAACACGTGAACGACTAAGTGAAACCATGGCCATTTCTGTTGCAGAGAAAAAGGCATTTAAAAAGGTCAAAACAACTAATAAAACAAATTGCAGTAACAAATCCTGACTGCTCGGGTCTTCCATTTTCCTTCTCCTAAAAAGTATAATTGAAACCATTATACCATATTTTCCAATTTCTACACATTAATTTTCAATTTCTATGATAAAGGGTCGCTGAATAGAGAACTGCAATCCCAGTCCCGACGCCCTAGTTCAAACCTTGTAAATTTTCAAAAAGCTCTTTAAAATCAGAAGAGCAAAAACAACTAATCCTGTCAACAGTTCATGACTAATAAAAACGAGGTTGGAATTTTTCCCTCAACCTCTTGATCAATTAGTTGTTTTTGTGACTGTGACCTCACCTGTTCGGTAATCTAACTGAATTCCCTCTTTGGACATTTGGAATAACGACATTAAACTCCAATTCTCCATCAGAGGACTTAGCTTCAATCTCGCGATGCAGACGGCACCAAGTCTTCCTCAGACGCATAGAGCAACGTCACACGGTAACGCTACCTCGTTTATTCTGATCTAGGGCTTTTCGAGACCAAAACTCATAGTAGTTTTGGCCTGTGGAATCTTTCGGCACGCGCTTGGTTGGCCCAAGCTGTCTGTACGGCAATATTTTTAGGATTGCTGGTAGAAGCATCGAAGCATCTAAACCACCTATCAAGGCATAGCCTAACAAGTGTCCTCTATCGACCGCATGGTTATAGCTTCCTTTTTAGATTCTAACCTGATGCCAACCCGCAGGCGTCAAGATGTTGAACCATTGCCAGTTTCTTCAGTCCTTGTACTGCCTTGTTGCTTTTTGACATGATCGCATTCGCTACTGTGGGAACTGTCTCTCCTCCTACCGTTTTTGTCTTGTTATCTGCATAGGGTTTGCTTGAAACCTTAGCATCCAGATTGGTTTTATTGTTATTGACGACAAAGGCTCCTGCCATTCCACTCTAGAGCACCCTTTAATTTGTTTTTAATCGAATCTGTTAGGACACTTTCTGCCAGTTCTTGACTTGGAGTATCAGACGACTGTGATTTTTGTTTTACTTGTGTTTTGTGGTGCAGTGTTGGAAGACTGCATTTGTTTAATATAGTAGCTCTCCTGCTGACAAGAGCAAAAAGAGCAAGAGTACCAATTAGGGCCTGCCTTGTTTTTTTATTCATATTTTCTCCTTGTACTCTTCGAAAATCTCTTCAAACCACGTCAGCTTCCATCTGCAACCTCAAAATAGTATTTTGAGCTACCTTCGTCAGTTCTATCCACAACCCTCAAAACTGTATTTTTGAGCAACCTGCGGCTAGCTTCCTAGTTTGCTCTTTGATTTTCATTGAGTATTACATTCACTTCCTAGAAAAAGACTGGTCTCCCAGTCTATTTTCCTGTAAATTTTGCGATGAGTTCTTGCCATTTTTCTGGTGCTAAAATAGCCCAAGGATCTTGACCTTTTCCTAGAATACCATAGCCAATCATCAAACCAATGCAAGAGCTAAGAATCCTAATAGTATACTACAATTACTAGGATAAAGCGACGTAAGACATATTTGGACTCGTTTATTCATCTTCATCAGCTTCCACACTTACCCGTTCAATCTTAGCTCCCTAACTGGGCTAATTTTTCATGAAAACGGTAGTAACCTCTATCTAAATGGACAAGCTTTCCTACAACTGTTTCGCCTTCAGCTACCAAGCCTGTCAAAATCAAAGGCTGCACTGGCACGTAAGTCTGTCGATAGAACTTCTGCACCTTGAGAGGCCTGTCCTCCGACGAGTACAGGGCTGTATCACGGATGATTTCAGAGTGCAAGCCCATTCGACGCATTTCCTCTAAATGTTGGAAACGATTCTCAAATACAGTCTCTACCATAGTTGACTCACCTTGAGCAACGGTCATCAGAACAGTGAACTGCGCTTGCATGTCTGTCTGAAATCCTGGATGTGGAAGTGTCTTAACGTGGACAGCCTTTAATTTTTTTCACGTTGCGAACGAATACGAATTCCTTCGTCCTCATCGATGACTTCAACACCCATTTCCAATAATTTAGCAATCAAGGGACGATTGTGTTCCCAGATGGCATCTTGAATCAAGACATCTCCACCTGTAATGGCAGCTGCTACCATGAAGGTCCCTGCTTCGATTCGGTCTTGTGCAACATTGTGGGTTGCACCGTGAGTTGCTCAACACCAGTAATCGTCACAGTTTCTGTTCCTGCTCCCTTGACCTTGGCACCCATTTTATTTAGGAGAACAGCCAAGTCGACAATCTCAGGTTCACGCGCAGCATTTTCAATGACTGTCACACCGTTAGCAAGAGTTGCCGCCATCATCAAGTTTTGAGAGCACTCTACACTTGGGAAGTCCATGTAAATGTGAGCTCCGTGCAAACGATCTGCCTTAGCTTCGATATATCCTGCCGTCTGAGTAATCTCAGCCCCATCGCTTCGAGTCCCTTTAGGTGAAGGTCGATAGGGCGACTACCGATCGTACAGCCACCTGGCATCGAAACTTTAGCATGTCCTACACGAGCCAAGATTGGCCCCAATACTACAATTGAAGCACGCATCTTGCTGACGTACTTATAGGGAGCTTCTTCTGTGATGTCTCCAGTAGCATCAACTTCAACAATATGTGCTTCTTGATCAAAGTCTACTTTCGCATTTAATCCACGAACCACCTGATTCATGGTAAAAACATCCGATAAAATAGGAACATTTTTTAAGACTGTTTTTCCTTCACTTGCTAAAATAGTTGCTGCAAGTAGTGGCAAAACTGCATTTTTTGCGCCCTCGATGGTAACACTTCCAACCAAACGATTATCGCCACCTTGAACTACAATTTTTTCCATAGAGTATTTTCCTTCACTTACAATTTTAGAATAACGTTCTAACTGCTTCTTGCCAAAGTTGGTAGAGATTTAGGAAAAAGGAACTAATCAGATATCCTAAACCGATACTACACAATACTACCAAGAGTCGAACCTTCTTCGCATTATCCTTTGTCACCTTCAAAATTTGATCCCATCTGACCAAATCTTTTCAAGAGCTGAAAGACTAGGTAGACAAAACATATGACTACTAAGGGTAAAAAACAATTGAATCATTTGCCTATTATACCATCTTCTTTTTTTCTACGCTAGTTTAGGGATTCGCCTACTGTTTAAGGATTGTTTTTCAAATAGTCAATCGCATCTTGAAGCGTTTTGACTGGAACGATTTTCATGTCTGTTTTAATCATTTGAGCTGCTTCTAGAGCTGTGTCATAGTTACTCTTGGCATTTGGATTTGCCTTTTTAGCTTCCTCAGTTACTGGATTGTTAGGAGCAAAGAATACAGTTGCTCCCTTTTTAGCTGCGGCAACCACCTTTTTATCAATTCCACCAATGTCACCTACGTTGCCATCTCTATCGATGCTTCCTGTACCAGCAATGATACGTCCATTTGCGAAGTAGAGGTCTGCAATTTGCGTGTAGATGGATAAACTAAACATCATCCCAGCACTAGGACCACCAATGCCTGCAGTTGAAAAACTTGATTGGTACATCACTAGATACTTCTGTGCGGTCAATCAAACCGATTCCGATACCATTCTTCCCATTTTCTAGAGTAATGATCTTTCCTTCGGCAGTCTTGACTTTTCCATCCTCCTCATAAGTAACCTTAACCTGGTCACCTAGAGTTTTGAGAATTAACGTAGTCCACCATCTCCTTGGAACTCTCAAAAGTCTTATCATTCACAGCTGTTACGGTGTCAGCAATATTAAGAACTCCCTTGAAAGTCGAATTATCTGTTACAGTCAAAACATAGACACCCTAAGTATTTGAGCTCTATTTCCTTACCCGCCGTCTTCAGACCTTGATATTTGGCCATGTTTTGCGAAGTTTCCATGTAAAACTGGTTGATTCTGCATAAATTCCTGCATCTGACGAACCACCCTGTCATTTCTTTGGCGCTATGTATGTCCGTGAAAGGAGTTAGCCAGGCATAGACTAAGTCAACCATTCTAGCGTGCTTAACTCCAACCGTCACAAATTGGTAGGAACCTTCCTCTTGGTCAGGTTGGTTATTAACTTGTAAAACCTTTCGAATATCCTCAGAAGTTCCCTGGCACTTCGATATAATAAGGCAGCGGGCACCGTAAAAGCGATAAAAGTGATAATAAGCCCGATAATGAGATATAAGGGCCATCTAGTTTTTCTTCATTGTTTAACTCCTCTAGGACAGCATTTGGTACATACCCGCTAATATCTTGACCAAATTTCAATAGTTCTCTCACAGCTGAAGAGCTGATGTATACATGCTCCGGCCGACTGTGGAGATAGATTGTCTCCATTTCTCCTGCTAGTTGATGGTTGTAAAAATCAAAACTAGCTTCATACTGAAGATCTGTTGCATTACGCAAGCCACGCACCAAGACCTCTGCACCTAATTTTTCTAGCAACATCAACGACTAATTCATCGTGAGAAGCTATGACTTGGACATTTTTTGAGATGTGCTACTGCTTTTTCCACAGTTTTCTTTCGACTCTCTATCGGCAAAAATCCTGTTTTATGAGGGATTATAAAAATTCCACATACAATTGATCAAAGAGCTTACTTGCACGCTCAATGAGATCCAAATGTCCATTGGTCATCGGATCAAAGGAACCTGTAAATAGCCCAATCTTATCTGACATAAACCGTCACCTTACTAATCCCATATATTTTTTCCTTCCAGATGCCCAAACAGGCGATTTCTTCTGGAAGTTCTACTGATTTATCAGTCTCACATACCACCATGACATCCTCTGAAAAAGATTTCTCTCTGCCATTTTTCAATATCAGACTGATTGTTCTTTTTACATAGGGAGGTCCAAGAAAATAAGATCAAAGACACCGTCCACCTGCTCCAAAGCACGACTGGACTCCATTTTCAATAATTGAAATTTAGAGGTTTCCTTGGTCATCTTAATATTTTCTGCGACTATAGTCTGGGCTCGACGATCCTTCTCAACCAGAACGGCACTGGACATCCCTCTTGAAACTGCTTGCTCAATGGATTTGAGACCACCACTACCAGCATAAAGATCTAGCACTCCTTCCGCCTTCAAAGTAGGGACCAATCATATTAAAAATAGCGCCCCTAACCTTGTCTGATGTTGGCCTTGTCGTTTTACCGTCCAGCGTCTTTAAAGGACGCCCTCCGTAGATACCTGATACGATTTTCATACCGTATATTATACCAAATTCTTATCAAAAAGAAAATCGAACCTTACGGCTCGATTGATTAAAAGAATATTTTTCAGTAGGTGTCTCTCACTTCTTGCGGCCAAACACTGGTTTTGGACTTCACTATCAGCTCTTACGAGCAGGAACATAGCCATACGAGATTGGCCAATTCCTCCACCAATTGTCACTAGGGAAGAGTCCATTTAGGAGAGCCTTATGCCATTCTAAAGTTAGACGGTCTTCATCTCCTGTGATAGCTACTTGGCGACGGAGAGTATCTTCATCGACACGAATGCCCATTGAAGACAATTCAAAGGCTGCACCCAAAGTTATCATTCCAAACAAGGATGTCTCCCATTCAAGCCATGATAGCCATTTTTCAGACTCAGTTGTCCAGTCATCATAGTCTGGTGCACGTCCGTCATGAGGTTTTCCATCTGACAATTCTCCACCGATACCAATTAGGAAGACCGCACCGAATTCCTTACAGATAGCATTTTCACGTTCTTTGGTGTCAAGTCTGGATAGCGTTCGACCAACTCTTCAGTATGGATGAAAGGTAATTTGTTTAGGTAGAATTGACTCAATATCGTAGCGGGCTTCAACTGCCAACTCTGTCAAACGAATGGCCTTATAAATCTTTTCTACCGTTTCTTTAAGATAGGCAAGATTGCGTTGTCCGTTTGGAATAACTTTTTCCCAGTCCCACTGGTCTACATAAACTGAGTGAGTCGCATCTAGGGAATCCTCGTCTGGACGAAGAGCCTTCATGTGAACAAAGAGTCCTTCTCCCTCACCAAAACCAAAACGAGCCAAGGTATGGCGTTTCCACTTAGCAAGCGAATGTACCACCTCATAGGTTTCATCTGGGATTTGCAAAACCTTAACAGATACCGGATGTTCAATCCCTGAAAGGTTATCCTGCATCCCGTCCCCAACCTTACTCAAGATCGGTCCCTGTACTTCTACTACTTCTAACTTATCTTTTAAATACTGGGTAAAGGTATTTTTTACAAATGAAATTTCTTCCTGTTGATGAATAAAACTTTTTTTCATACATCCTCCTTTTGAATAATAAAAAGATTATACCCTTTTGCCAGTAAAAATAAAATTAAAAAGAGCTCATTTGAGCTCTAAAAGTATTAATCGTCACTTCCAAAGATACGCAAGAAGCTAAGGAAGAGGTTGATAAAGTCAAGGTAGAGGCTAAGTGCCAAAGAAATTGCCCAACCTGTAGCGACTTGACCATTTGATTCTTCATAAACATAGCGAATCTTTTGGTTATCCCAAGCAATCAAACCTGCAAAAACAAGAACCATGACAATACTGATAATGTAGTCGAAGAGACCACTATTTAAGAATACATTAACAATCATAGCTAAAATGAGACCTACCAAGGCTGCAATCAAAGCACGCCGATACCACTCAAGTCCTTTTTAATCACAACTCCGATAATAGCCATGACAAAGAAGAGGGCAGCGCTAGAAATGAAAGCCGTTAGAACCGTTCCTGGTAGATAGAGTGATACGATGAAACTCAGTGAAAAACCGTTCACTACTGAATAGATGAGAAACATCGGAAGAGCTGCTGGGCTATTTTTATAAGCCATATTACTTGCTGCAATTACAAGAGCAACTTCAACGACTCCTGTTACGATTAACCATATGCGGGCATTAAACATCAACTGAACAAGAAGGTCTTGGAAGGTTGTTAACATCAAAGAGCTGAGACAAGTGCAGATAAAGGCGATCCCAATCCTACAAAAGCATAAACTTTTGCATAAAATTGATTCAAACCTGAACGTTCTTGAATAATTGTTTGATTCATATCTTTTTCTCCTTATGAAATCTTTTTTTACTGATTATAACAAAAATTAAATCATTTAACTCAAATAAAACATGAGTATGCCTGCAGCAA
>BNJT01000931.1_pt1 | contig 217564 bp, 346 predicted proteins | sample 8540491 | NCBI WGS metagenome assembly BNJT01 (sample SAMD00202455, study PRJDB9452) | human saliva metagenome | host: Homo sapiens
TAGACTTTAATTCTTGTTGATAGAGAATTAGGAAGGCGTAAAATAACGCCTGAGTTCCAACCGATATCTGAGGCACCTTTTCCTCAAAACAATCGGAGTCCACTCTAGATACATGATGGTGACAGCAGCGGCTGATCTGCAAAGGAAAAGATACGCAGAGACGGTTGCATGGGACTTCGTCATAAAAGTCGCCTCAGACTGCAAGAAAATGATGAGTCAGTACCGCTACATCAAGAAAGATTAGCCACAGGGGCAGCTGAATAGTTGAGGTGCCAAAAATCCAAAGAGACCAATAGTCAATGATGTAGTGTGAGGTCACCGTTCATGCGCTGTTTAAACAAAGTGTTGACAGAACCCTACCTGTGGTGGAAAATCCCTCATGTTGGCGGACAGCAGATGCAAAGGCTAATAAAACTGCGACCAAAGAGCCAAACTGTACATAGCGATGACGACCGATAAATGCCTTGGTCGCAAGTATGGCTGTTCAAAACAGCTAAGAATCCTTCCATTTCAAATCAATGAAATGAAAACAAGCCTAGCAATAAAACATTGTGTCCAGTTTGGTTTGCAAAAGGTCCAACGGATATGGCCAAAAGCTGGAATGAAAATTCTTATTGGTAAATTTCTTGCTGGAAGCAATATTGGTGACCAATGAGCTAACGCATAAGCTTAAGTAGTTCATTACATCGTAGGAGAGAAGCTGCCTGCTGAACCATAATCGGCAGAAGTGAAATGAAAAGAGCCTTCTTGCCCAGTACTTAAAATACTTAATCAGAGTAAACACTCAAAATATAGGCTAGGCCGTTAAAAATCGCCCCATCATGATAATAACTCCCACTGATGGATAGATAAAACTGATCCCAAGGTCATGCCAATTAGCTGCGGTAAAAAGGAAAGAGTTTTTAAATTAATCCCCAAAGTAGACTCTTCCTGAGATAAATCCAATTTTTCCGTAAAAAGCTTCTTATACTCTGTTGGAGAAATATGTCGGTTCGAGAGATATTTTCCATCCACTTGTAGGTTTTCTCTGTCGGTTTATGGAAAATCTCCCAAGTCATGCGGGCGTGATTCATCTCATCTGGAACACGGTTGATCGGTTGAACCACCATAAAATGTCATAACAAAAGACCGTCGCCAAGACCAAAAAGATATTTTTCTATTTTTATCGTCTTACTTCTTTTCAAAATCATTCACCATTTCATCTTCACTATCTAAACTGCAGTTTTCAAGAACAAAATCATAGGCATTTTCCGCTAATTCCTGACGTAGGTCAGACGAAAGAATCGAAAACTCTCTAACTTTTCTTTCCACTCCCCGTCTTTAGCCAAAAGTCCAGTCTCCCCATCTTTTACCATATCAGAGAAGGCTCCAATGTGACTAGCAACTGTAGGAACTTTTACTAGGCAGCCTCCATCATTTGATTTCAGACTTAGCTCGGTTAAAGACCGAATCAACGCAGTGGAGCTAGATTGATATCCACCTGACTGATCAGCTGAGGTAAATCCTTCCAGTCAACATAGTCATGGACAACAATCTGCTTTTTGGTAAGACTTCATATCCTCTGGAATATCTAAATGGCCGACGATGTAGGTTCCACATTCTTGTGAAGTTTCAAGCAAGGATTGGATGGATGGCTTTATCAATTCAAAATTTTCATTGTGACTGATTGAGCCTGAAAAATAGGCAATCTTGACTTTTTGAATCCTGCTGACTATAATCTTTGATAAAGTGAGAACTGATTTCAATCAAGTCACTGGAAGCTCGATTTTCTGTTCAGCAACACCTTATCTTTATATTTGAGCAGCTCTTCCTTCAATTGGAAAAGTCAGTAATCGCTCCATCACAGGCAGCTAACATCTTGCATAATTTTTGACACCAGCATCATAGTTGCCCTTGTCCTTTTCTGATAAGCCTTGAGTATAGCTTAGGCTGATCTGTATAAACTGTATCAAAAACCAAATCATCAATGTCAAAATAAACTGGTTTTTATCTCTTTTATGCTGTATCGCACAAGAATTGAAGTTGATAGACCATGGAGCCCGATAGATGATAATATGACTTGCATTTCGAGCCTGAAAGTCTCAAATTCTGATACATTTACTACTTTGACCATGAGGCTGTTTTTCGCTAACTGTTCTGCTGTTCAGCACTCGGTAACGTGTGTACATTGTGAGGAATGATGTTTTCAACCCCATCTATAATCAAGATATATTTGTTCTCGAGATTGATTTGAATTTTTGTACAATATTTTCTAATATTTCAACTGGATAATCTGTTTCCATTTGTACATAATTGAGCAAATCAGGTATTTCTATTTCGTCTTTCCAGTCCCCTGCCAACGAAATTGTTTGCGCATTATAATTTAGTAATGAGGGTGTATTTAACCAACGGACTACCAGCCCTAAAGCATTCTCAAAGGATGAATATACATAGCACTCGTCTTTGTTTTCAGACACCAAAGCATCATATCGATAACCTAAATCTGCAAAAATACTTAGTAAAAGTTGTTTCGTGTTTCCCAATAGCCTTATCGCGTGAATCCGTATCGGTTAGGTTATTCAATAGTCGATTCCTCTGACCGAAGTAATAAAGGCTCAATAACTAGAAAATAAGATTGCGGATGCTCTGAATATAGCCATATGATTGAAATTTGTTGCATCTTCCTGTACTTCAGCAAAAGGAAATCAGAAATCAAGATTTCTATCCGCCATTGTTTGGGAAAAACTTCATCTCAAATCTCTCATTGGACCAATATTCGTATCATTGACCTATAGAAGCTGAGAAGACGTTTGCAACTTTTCTCATACCAATGGTTAAAATACCTTCCCTAAATGCTGCAGCATCGTAACCTGTATTATCCCTTACCAGAACTTGGCCATATTGTTCCAAGACAGATAAATCCTCTGATTTCAATCCTCCATTTACCACAATCAACGTTTCATCTACCAAAGCTGCTAATTTCTCTAAAAATAGAACTTTGTAGCGCTGAAGATTCTCTTCTGCCTCAAAAATGACGTAGATTAGGCACTTTTGCCAGTCACTTGTTGAAGCTGTTTTCGTTGAGAATTTCGTAAAACTCGATAATAATAGCTTTTTGGCGATTTGATATTTCGTTTTATGGTAATACACTGACGCTTCAATTGAGATAGGACAATTCTAATATTCCGCGGATTTTTGACAATCTGACCTACTTGCTTAATTGGAGTGACGATAGCATTCCCAACACGATAAGAGAGTGAGTTACGTAATTCATCAATGTCATCCTGATATTGATAAATTAATTCACTATCACGTTCCCAGCCTTTCTTTAGCTCATGGATATAATCGGATACCTGATTCCTATGCTGAATTAAATCATTCAGTCTGCCATCTAAAAGTATAAATATTTGTAGACAAAGCTTGATAAATCTCATCTGGCAACTGTTTCACATACTTACGCAGGATTTTTAGATAGATTTCGTAATGATATCGAGTAGAATCACGTTTAGAGATTGACTCTTTGTCAAAGACCCGGTAATTCAGCTTCGTTTTTGTATCATAAACAGGTTTCGCACCTTGATTAATAATTAAGCTTAAAAGAAAATCATAGTCCTCCAGTTTTTCACGATTCAGCGCTTCATCGTAATAAATACCATCAGCAATTGAGCGACGAATGAGGGAACAGTTGGAAATAAAATTCTCCGTTAAGAAAGCTACCTTGTCAAATGACCGTGATTTAAGGTAAAACTCCTTTTTATCGGGGTCATACAGATCCCCATAGACAATATCTGCCTTCCCTTGCAGCATGGTTGTATAGAAGCTCTCAATGTAGTCTGAATCCAGAAAATCGTCACTATCCACAAAAATAAAATGATGCCTTGAATTTGCTGCAAAGCCTTGTTTCTTTGTCTTAACAACCCCTCATATTTTCATGGCTTTCAAACCGCGTCGGGAAAGAGGAATCACCAAAGTTTCTTGGATAATCTGGGCGGACTTGTCTGTGGACCCATCATCCAATACCAACAACTCAATATTTCGATAGGTCTGAGCAAAAATACTCGCAAACACTGTTCAATGTAGTCTTGATGGTTGTAACATGTTACAAACAACAGATATTAAATCTTCATATACTTTCCTTGTAAAGTAACTCTATTAGTTTGAGTTAGCATCTTGACTTTCATGTATGCTTTTATTTGTCAGATTAGCCACCCACTTTGGCCAGAAAAACTGATACATGAACAAATCTTCTTTTAGTCCGAGATATCTCGAAATGGTCTTGCTGTTTCAGATTCTCCATGAATCTGGCACATAAGCTTCTCAGAAATATAAGCAAAGCGACCCTTATAGGCGCTAATCTTGTACAAGCGTACCAATCCAGACTCGCGCATTTCCTCATCAAATCGAAAAATCTCTTAATAACTCTAGGTTGTAAGTCACCGCTGGACGAAATGGATTGCTAAAAGCCAACACCCGATTTTCTCCAAAACGACTGGATGGCTAGATTCAAGGTTTTAAGCATGAGAGTCTTGATTTTCAAATTGGTATTAGCTGAATTTTTTGACTCATTTTTCTCTCAAAAATAGTCTGTATAGGCAATGAGAATGTCCTTCGACTGCTCTATTTTTGCATCACTGCTTCTAGATAAGCAGGCTCATAATGAGTCATCCTGATGAGCAATGGTAGCATAAGAAGCTCTCAACAAGGTAAGGGCATTATTCCAGTCCTTGCCGATACCACCGCCTTCTTTCGTGCTAAAAAGGAATACCGTACTTCTGGCACAGCTGCTTTGATTGAGATCAACGGTGTTGAGCTATAGCAGATAATCTTTGATGACAAGGTTTGGGCTTGCAGAGACAGGATACAAGCTTCTAAAAATTCACTTTCTGCATAGGCGCAAAATCACCCGGTAGTTATTTTTCATCTTTTCACTCTCTAACTTGGACATTCTTTGCTTCATGATGGACAGTTCTTACACCAACTGCTTGATTTGCTCCTTTTGTTTGGAGATGAAATAGTATGTAAAAACAATAACCAGCAGGAAAAAGATGGCCAAGGACATGACAAAGTTTGAGGTCAACTCAAAGCTTTCAACAATTTAGCAATCGAAACGGGAATCCAATCAAAAATAGAAATAACAATCAGAACGAAGCCAATAATAATCCACATAAAGGCTTGCTCAAATAAAATATTATTTTGATTGATATTCTGAAAGACAAAATACAGGAATAGGACTGAAGCCACCAGCATAACAATAGACAAAATGGACATTATTCACCTCTTTCATAAAAGCAGCAATCAAGATCGAAGAGCAAACCTCAATCATATAGCGAATGGACTTAATCGGAGTCACTGAAAGAGACTCCTCCTGCTCCCGTTCAAACATATTGGCTGGTGCTTCCACCACTTTTATATTTCCGCTTCAAGATATGGACGATTGATTCTGGCTCAGGATACTTGATAGGATAGCGCGCAGCGAATTGTCGAATAATGTCACGATTGGCCAAACGATAGCCTGATGTGGTATCCAGAATTCTTTTGCCTGTTATTAATTTAATAAAAGCTGAAATAATGGTAATGCCAAAACGCCGTAATAAAAGTCGTCTGAAATTCGAAGACTTGTCACCGATAAAACGAGAACCAACAACCAAATCAGCCTGCTGACGACGAATAGGCTCCAGTAAAGCATCCAGCGACTCAATATCATGCTGTCCATCTCCATCAAACTGTACGGCCACATCATAATTCTTCTCAAGAGCATACTTATAGCCCGTCTGAACAGCTCCACCAATCCCTAAATTCATAACCAAATGAATAGCATTCAGATGATGGCTGTCCAAAATCTCCTTGGTTCTGTCAACTGACCCATCATTGATAACTACGTAGTTCAAGTCAAAATCAACTTTCTTCCGATATTCTACAATGCTCATAACCGTATTTAAAATACTTTCTTCCTCATTATAAGCAGGAATTATCATTAAAACTTTCATTAATTTTAATCTATTCTTCTTTCATAACATAGTCATCACATTATTTTTGTTTTTCTGCAACTGTCTATATTTCATAAAGCTCGGAATTAGGAATTGATGATCTTATATCTTAGCATTGGAAAAGGCTTCATAACAATATTAAAGATTCTAAAACAAACAAAATACAGCTCAACCTTCTTCCATTGGTGTATCCTTCCATGGAGTTTTGTGTAGATAATAGAGGTACCCTTTTTAAATCTATGTGTATTCCTTCCGCTACGTCTCTCTTCACCTAGATAGTGAATAATTGTAGGTGCTTTCCGAAAATGATTAAAACTTCCTGACATAAACTTAGTTGGCTTACTTAATTCACTCAACGTTTTATAAGGATATACATCATAAATAGCAAAATAATTAAAGGAAATTGGCAAGGTAAAAATTTGCTCTTCAAGGCTCCATTTAGGCATCTTGGTCTGGTGCGAATAGCTTTCCTTCCATGAAATTGATAAAATTCTATGACCTTTACCAATCTCTTCCCTACGCCATAGATCGATCAATAGGACACCTCGAATTATGATAGGATGCTCTTTCAAAGCTAGAAATTCCTTTCTTGACCTATCCACAGTTGGTTCAGGACACATACCATTACCTTATCTCCTAAATCGCGATAATACAATGAACCTCAAATCTTCTAGAACTATTGTATCTCCATCGAGATATAAGATCCTATCAACTTCTTGTGGAAGAAGCTTATCTAAAAGACGTGCCAAAATAATTGATGACCAACCGTTTGTATCAAAAATCAAAGTCAATATAGTTCATCGATATTATTTATAGAAATAATACAAACTTTTCATCATAACTTTTAGCGAATCCTTTTAATTTATTTTGATTCTCTTGGCTTATCCTCTCGCCAATTAAATATACTGTAATATTCTCAGCAGATTTATTATTCTCAAATATAGAACACATACAGTGTTGCAACTTGAGGTACAAACGCATCATTTAATGTAACTAAGATATTCATAGAATTCTACTTCTTTTCTTTTTCCTGATTTTTAGCAACGCATACAAATAATAATCAGACTCGTTGCATAAAAGACGCACATGAGAGATTAAAAAGGAATTAGCAGCTCCAGCAATTTTTGATCGCGAATAAATGGTAAAGTAATAAATTTTGAAACAGCAAATGTCAATAAATAGGCTATCATCAGATAATGCTGTTTTAAAGATGGTCATAATGATATCAACCACTAGAGCAAAAACATTCAAAAATACCGCCTATAAGTAATATTGTGAAAAGGAAGTTTATACTCCTGTAATTGGATACCATAGACAGCACTAAGAACTTCTGTACCAATCAGATAACCGAAAATAACAATAACGAGTCCTAAAAACAGTCATTACTAGATTTAGAGTATTGACCTGTTTGAAAAATAGTGTAAATTTCTTTTCATTCCAATAAATGGAAAGCTGTGTAGTCAACGGTCTCAGGACAAAGAATAAAAGGGATAGAACAAAGACAGGCATGAATAGAACATTAAAATCTCTTTGAATCCCAGATGGAAAATAGCCATTTGTCAAAAGGTAGTCAATATCAATTTTTGGGCTCGTTATAGATATACGTTAGCAAAAATCCATTTAAAAACAAAGGAAACTATTTTTCAAAATAGAATACATCTGTCATCATGGAGTTTAGGAGAAAAACTTTTCCTGGAGAAAAATATAATCTACAGTTTCTGAAATCTAGGGGAAGGTCAGAATAAAAATTCGCACAGCAAAATAACAATACTAGCTACCATCAATGATTTTGTAAGCAACAGGACTATCGCAAACTATTAACATGCAAACCAGCTCCTATAGAATTGCACCTTTCCAGCTAAGTCTGATCTATTTTTGCTGAAATAGTCCTTGAAACATCTGAATATGCATCTATAGCCCGATAAAGAACAAGCAATAAAATAATACTAGATTTGTAAACATCATACCCTTGCCATCGAGTATAGATAAACGATGTAAAAAATCATCAAAAGACCGTAAAAAGTCTCGTGTTATGATAAGAAGCAAATTGGTATCTTCTTTTTACATCCGTAGATTGCAGATTTCTAACTGAAAAATAACCTAGAACAAAGAACTGCTGACCAAGAGCATAAGCAATACTAAAAATATCAGAATCTCTTGAATCTAGAAATCTAGATGCTAGTAGAAGCAAGACGACTGATATCAATGATGATGAGACTGTCCCCAGCATATTCCATATATAATTGCTCTTAACTGACGGTAGTGAAAATTCTGATTTCTGGGACATTCTATCTTCTCCAATTATGTTCTAGTTCTTATTATACTATACTTTCCATGAAATGTGAAAAGCCACTGTTAAATAGCCATCAAAAAAGGACTCAAAGGTCCTTTTGATAGATATCAGTGTTTTTTATCCTGCTTGTAAAATTCTTTCAAAGCATCCTGCCAAGTTGGAATGACAAAGCCTGTAGCCTTGGCCTTGGCCAAACTCATAGTTGAGTTGAAAGGTCGCTTAGCCTTAGCTGGGAACTTGCTAGAATCCACCGGCTGGACTTCCACATCCGTATCTTTGAGAATTTCCACTGCAAAGTCATACTAAGTTGTATCCTCTGTCGCGTCATTAGACAGATGGTAATAACCAAATTCCTTTTGGTTTTCAGCCAGATGAGTCATAAATTCAGCCAGAGTACGAGTCCATGTCGGACGGCCATGCTGGTCATTGACTACAGTCAGAGTTTTGTGCGTCTTAGCAAGATTTTGCATGGTAAAGACAAAGTTTTTACCGTAGTTACCAAAGACCCAAGCAGTATGGATAATATAGAAACGGCTGGAATATTTCTCAACTAGCTCCTCGCCCATGCGCTTGGTACGGCCATACTCAGTCTGTGGATCCGGCCGATCTACTTCCCACTCCTCACCGACAGGCTTTTGTCCATCAAAGACATAGTCTGTCGAGATGTAGACCAAGGTTGCTCCGTGAGCTTCTGTAGCTTTTGCAACATTTTCGGTCCCGGTCACATTGATGGCATAGTCCAGCTCTTTTCCTTCGTCCTCAGCCGCATCAACTGCAGTATAAGCGCGCAGTGATAAACCAAGCTTGGCTTGACTTCCGCAAAGACCTTGTCTCACCATTTTGGGCATTGGTAATATCCATTTCTGCCCACATCAACAGCTACATACTCCTCGTTGCACTATCCAAAAGATAGCGAAGCTCTGTGCCCAGCTGTCCATTCGCACCTGTAATTAAAAATCATTTGTCTTTCCTTTCACATCATAAACATTTAATGAGCTTTATTATAACAAAAAGCGAGAAAAATCTGTTGATCGAATCCTCTATCGGAAAAATATATTTAATAGTATAATCTAGAGAACATCCTCTTACCGCTTTTGATATTCTGTATATAAGTGATACAACAATCTGCAAGTAATAATGAATAGACTTATCATCAGAGGCAAAAAGTTCGAGTGCTTTGATGCATAGAGAGTCGGAGATAATGAAATGACCATGCGGGCCAATAAAGCCAATTACAAAACAAATAGGTCAGCTCATATCTTTCTTTACAGTCAGAAACTACAAGCCATAAAGCGTAAAGAATCATTAATAGCAGCAAGCCATAAAAAGCTACCGCGCTCATATACGTGATATTAAAAGAAAATCTCCCTGATTCTCTGGCTACTTTACTGATACCTGTTAAGGTACCAAAAATAGTATTCCAGCCCACTTTTTGTGAAAAATATTGAGTATGACAAACCGCTCAGAGCTATGGCTGTTACATTTTTCTTGTGAAGAGCATAGACAAAGAGCACAAGCAAGAAGACTATCACAAAGGCAAAGGACGTGGAAAGCAGATTATCCCCTGTCTCCAGAAAGCCAAGCCCAAGCTTTTGGAAGATATTCAAGTTCGGAAAGTTGGGGAACCAACTGACAATGTTCTTTTCCAAACGCAGAGCATTCCCCGGAGACAGCTTGGCTGATAAGATTCCTAAAGCGCTTAGTGCTAACAGCATAGATTACCCAGTAAAGGGTTTTATCTGTCTTCGCAAGAACAGCTTCAAAACAGAAGCCACAAAAAGCATAGACTGCTAATTGTTCTTGCATGATAGCAACTAAAAAGCACAAAAGGCTAGCCATATTAATCCAAATATTTTTAGATACTCTGAAAAAAAGTGCGAAAAGCAACAAGGAAGCAGGGAAAATGTAATTGACATAGGTTGGAATAGAGCCCATGGCTTAAAAATTCAGTTGCCGGAATGAATATAAAATAAGTAGCTGGCAGCCAAGGCAAGGAAGGGGTTAGCTTTCTAAAGCATAGACCAAAGCTAAAGTTGCCAGAAAGGCTGCTGCTATAAATAGCTTTTCGTGAACGGAAAAATAATAAGGTGGTTGACTCAATGAGCAGTCTACTGCTCCAAGTAAAATAAACGATCAATCCCAAAGAATAAATAATTGTAATGAAATTCTTTAGCATATTCTAAAAATGCTGTTTGGTCTCCTACTGGGTGATTTTATTGTGATGTAAAACTGTATCGCATAAATAAACGAAGACAAGCATAAGACAATATTAATTTTTATTTTTCACAATCTCTCCTCAGCTAAATAAGAGTCATTTAAGTCTCTAAAAACTCTCTCAAAGACTCCACTTACTCTTTCTCCTTAATCACATAAACAGGGCGTTTCTTTGTTTCCATGAAGATTTTGCCGATGTACTTGCCCAATATACCGATGGTCAACAGCTGGAAGCCTCCGATAAGGAGAATGACAGTCATAAGGGACGGCCAACCCGATGTCGGATCACCAAAAACCAAGGTGCGGATAATAATTACTGCCATCAGGATAAAGGCTAAAATCCAGGACAGGATGCCCCCTAAAAAGGCGATGTTGAGAGGCGCATCAGAGAAATTGACAATACCTTCCAAGGAATAGTTGAAAAGAGACCAGAAATTCCAAGAGGTCTTGCCAGCCACTCGTTCGACATTTTTGTATTCCAAGTACTCGGTATTGAAGCCAACCCAGGCAAAAATTCCCTTGGAGAAGCGATTGTACTCTGAAACCTCCAGAATAGCATCTACCATCGGGCGGCGCATCAGTCGGAAGTCACGCGCACCATCTCACTCATCTCTACCTGACTAATCTTGTTAATCAGCTTATAGAACAAATTGGCAAAAACTCGGATAGGTGGCTCTCCTCACGAGTAGTGCGACGAGTCCCCACACAGTCCAGCTCAAGATTCGAGTCCAGCATGGCCTTCATCTCAATCAGGAGCTCGGGCGGATCCTGCAAATCCACATCCATGACCGTCACAAATTCCCACTTGCTTCTTGCAAACCAGCATAGAGGCGCTGCTTCTTTCCAAAATTGCGAGAAAAAGGACAGATAGTGCACATCTGGACAGCGACCGCTGAGCTCACGCAAAACAGCCAAGGTTTGATCTGTCGATCCGTCATTGACAAAAAATATATTCAAACTGGTCACGGATTTGATATTTTCACTGCTTCCATGGCTTCCATGAAACAAAGGAATAGACTCTTCTTCATTGAAGCACGGAACAATCACTGAAAATTGTCACTTTGATTACCTGCTATTTTTAATATCTCTATTATAACACACACTAGGCGAAAAACCTAGTTTTAATCTTATTTGTTTGTGTCTCAGAGGCCTTGAACATTAAATAGATTCCAAGGCTAGTTTGAGATCCTCTATCAAGTCATCCACATTCTCCAGGGCCGATAGAGACGGATTTGATTTTGGTGTAATGCCTGCTGCCAGTTGAGCCTCTGGCGACATCTCGACCATGAGTCGTCGTAGCTGGATGGACGACCAGGGACTTAGCATCAGCTACATTGGCCAAGTCGGAGAAAAATCTCTAGGCCGTCAATAACCTTACGAGCTTCTTTTCTCCCACCCTTTGACATTAAAGGTGAAGATAGAGCCCACGCCTTTAGGGAAATATTTTTCTGCCAAAGCATGATAAGGACTGTCAGCAAGTTTTGGATAATTGACCTGCTCGACCTTAGGATGCCCTGCTAGGAAATCCACAATCTTCTCGGCATTGGACACATGGCGTTCTACACGCAAAGAGAGAGTTTCCAACCCCTGCAGGAAGAGAAAGGCATTGAAGGGAGACATGGCTGCACCTGTATCGCGCAAGAGCTGCGTCCGCACAGCAGTGACAAAGGCTGCTGCCCGACATCGCGCGTATAACTGATATCATGATAGCTCGGATCTGGGTCCACAAACTGCGGAAACTTGCCAGAAGCTTCCCAGTCAAAACGACCGCTGTCCACAATCACACCGCCAATGCTGGTTCCGTGGCCACCGATAAACTTGGTCGCAGAATGTACCGCGATGTCCACTCCATGAGAAAAGACATTAATCAGATATGGTAGCAAAGGTATTGTCAGAAATCAGTGGAATTTTATGAGCATGAACCAGCTCTGCCAAAGCACAGTCAGGATATTAATCAGCGGATTGCCCAAGCTTTCAATCAGAACCAACTTGGTATTGTCCTGAATGGCCGCTTCTACTCAGCCAGATTTTTCAATATCAACAAAAGTCGTGGTAATGCCATAGCGAGGCAGGGTTTCTTTGAGCAGATTAAAGGTACCACCGTAGATGGTAGAGGCTGCTACTACGTGGTCGCCAGCATGGGCCAAAGCTAGAATGGTGTAGGTAACAGCTGCCATACCAGAAGCTGCTGCTAGAGCTCCGACTCCACCTTCCAAAGCCGCAACTCCGCCTCAAAAAGTAGACAGGGTCGGATTGGTAATCCGAGTGTAGATATTGCCCGGTTTGCGCAGGGCAAAGAGATCTCTCCTTCCTGAGTATCATCAAACACATAGGAAGTTGTCTGGTAAACTAGGGCAGAGCCCGCGACTTAGTTGTCGGGTCCACTGTCTGTCCGGCATGAAGCTGCAGGGTTTCAAATTTAAATTCACGTGTCATAAGGTCACCTCACTATAGTTATGTGATAAGTCTACCATTAAACGCCCCGCTTGACTAATAGAATTTCCTTTATCAAAGAAATAAAGAGAAGCTATATCTTATAGCTTCCTCAAATATAATCTCAAAAGTCGTCTGATTGCTGGGCCAGTACAGCTGCGACGAAACTTTGTCTAGAAAGTTACCCACTGAGCATCTACATGCTCATCAGAAATCTGGATTGCCTTCTGTCTCAGTTAGAACTAGAAAAGAGATTTTTGTGGATGGACAGATTTTCATCAATCTTTACCGCAAAAATCTCCAAGACTAGTCAAATTTGGACAAGCTAAGAGCAAGCCGGTCTCTTCCTTTATTTCACGAAGACAGGCTTCTTCTGGACTCTCACCACTCTCAATCCCACCAGTAATAGGGCTGCCAAAAGGAGCAGTCTCATTCTGAACTTTCAAGAGCAAGATTTCTCGTTCCTCTGGATGACAGATCCAGGCTTCAATCGACCGCCTCATAATGATCTCAATCGGCGCTATGCTGGCCAGCACTTTCTTCAGACCGACTTCTGGGAAATTGATCTTAAGTTCTTGACTATTTCCACTGCCAGAGACTGCCAAACTGTCCCATCGCCCCATTTCTTATGATGGGCAATATCTCCGATAGCCCAAGCAACTTCTGGCTTAGATGGCTGGCTCTGACTGCTCTTTCCAAAAAGGCAGGCTGGTTGTAGAAATCGAACTGGTGCTGCCTGACGCTTCCGCTCCTGCAAGGCTTGAGCCAGACTCATGCCCTGACCGAATTTGCTAGTATCGCTATTGGTATAACTGACCTTAAAGGAGCTGTTGGCTGGTCGAGCCAATCCCTCGATAGTTTAGCAAATCTGAACTGATTTCTCTCAAGAAACGGGTCGGTTGGTTGTAGTTGGCACGACCATAAAGGAGGCGAGAATTGGCATTGGTTAGATAGAGAATCTCTCAGCTCGGTGATGCTGACATAGGCCATGACGGCGCTCCTCTTCCAGCTCATCCTCATCTTCAGATGCCCGACTCAGAGGGAAGACATTTTCCTCCATACCGACTAGAAAGACGACTGGAAACTCTAGTCCTTAGCCGCGTGGAGCGTCATCAGAGTTACTTCAGAACTCTCCATATCTCCGTCATCATGTTCGCGATCAAAGGCTAAGTCATTGAGAAAAACGAGCTGAGCTTATCCAGACCCGTCTCATCAGCAGGATTGTCTGGATTTTCGTCAAAGTTCTTGGTTACAGACAGGAATTCTTCAATATTTTCAATCCGAGCTTGGCTTTCTAAGGTTGCTCTGAGCTGCCAAGGCGGCTGAGTAACCTGTTTTTCAGAACAAGCTCGACTAGTTCAGTCACGCCATAGTCATCCAAACGCTCCCGCAAGTCGAGTATCAGATTGGCAAACTCATAAACTGCTCTGAGCCGCCCTTGCCCTCTTGACTGGTGAAAGCATAATATTGGCCGACGCATCCAGCAAAGAGATTTCTTGACTGACGCAAAATCCTGAATCTTTCTCCACTGTTCTCGGCCCGACACCACGCTTTAGGCTCATTAACCACGCGCTCATAGCTGATATTATCACTAGGGATTGGCGATGAGATTTGAGGTAAGAAATGACATCACGGATTTCCTTGCGGCTATAGAACTTGGTGCCCACCGACCATGGTGTAGGGAATATTGGCCTTGAGCAGGGCTTCCTCCACCGTCCGTGACTGGGCATTGGTCCGATACAGGACTGCAAAATCCTTATGACTGTAGCCTTCTCGGCTCAGTTGATCAATGGTCCGAGCGACAAAGAGAGCTCTCGTCCTGCTCGTCATTAGCCCGATAGTAGACAATTTCCTCACCGTCTTCGTTTTGAGTCCAGAGATTTTTCGGACGGCGATTGCGATTGTTTTCGGATGACTCTCATTAGCTGCCTGAAGGATGGTCTTAGTCGAGCGATAGTTTTCTTCAGCAAAAACAAGTTTGGCTTCTGGATAATCCTTTTTCAAAAGTCTAGGATATTTTGCATGATCGGCTCCCCCGCCAGCCATAGATAGACTGGTCGGCATCTCCGACCACGCAGATATTCTTAAAGCGGGAAGCCAAGAGCTTGACCAGCTGATACTGGGCATGGTTTGTATCCTGATACTCGTCAACATGGATGTACTGGTAACGTTGCTGGTAGTAGGTCAGGACGTCAGGATTTTTGATCAAAAAGGCGCAGGGTCAGCATAATCAAAGTCGTCAAAATCCATAGCCTCAGACTGGCGCAGTTCCTTTTTGGTAGGCCGTGTAGCACTTGGCATACAATCTCTGTGTACATATCACCAGCCAGATTCGCATAGGCCACCCTCGTCAATCAGATCGTTCTTAGCATTGGAAATGGTCCCTAGAATGGCGCGCTCATTCCACTTCTTAGGATCCAGATTGAGATTTTTGAGAATCCGTTTCATCAAAAGTTCGCTGCTCACCCGGATCAACAATGGTGAAGTTGCGATTGTAGCCAATATGATCTGCTTCCCGCCGCAGGATGCGCACACACATGGAGTGGAAGGTGGCGATCAAGCAATCCTGCAGTGGCTGAATTGAGCGCTGCTGCTCGTTCTTTCATCTCCCCGAGCCGCCTTTATTGGTAAAGGTAATGGCTAGGATATTCCAGGGATTGACCATCTTTTCATCAATCAAATAGGCGATGCGGTGGGTCAGGACACGAGTCTTTCCTGAACCAGCCCCCGCCATAATCATCAACAAGGGACCTTCTGTCGTCTGGACTGCTTTTCGGCTTGAGCGGTCATTCATACCGTTTAATAAGGGATTCATCTTCATCCTTTCAATATAAAAATAAACTGAAAATCAATGCTTCCATTATATCAAAATTCGAGCGAATTTGTTATCGAAAAAGGCAACTAGCTCATTTGAAATCCAAATGCGAAAAAGTTATAATAATAGATTAGAAAGGGCAACCATGAACAATCATCCAGCTGACAATCTCAACTTGCCGAACGAGGGGCGCCCTCCTAGCACTGCCACCTACATTGGCCTATCCGTTACAAAAAATCATTGCAGGTGCAGCACCGACATCCTCCAGTTTGACGGCGGATGGTTTCAACAACGTCTCCGATATCGTTGCCAATCTAGCGGTCCTAATCGGCCTACGCATGGCACGAAAACCAGCGGATAGGACCATCGCTTCGGCCATTGGAAGATTGAAGATCTGGCCAGTCTGATTACTTCTTTCATCATGTTGTCGGTTTCAATGTCCCTCATTGATACGGCTCAAAATCATTAACAAGGAAGAAACCTTGATTGATCCTGTGGGTGCTGTTGTCGGAATTGTATCGGCCATCATCATGTTTGGTGTCTATCTTTCACAATAAAAATCTAGCCAAAAAGAGTAAAAATCCAAAGCTCTGGATGCGGCTGCCAAGGACAATCTCTCGGATGCTATCACTTCTCTGGGCACTTCTGTTGCCATTATTGCCAGCTCCCTCAAGTTCCCTATCGTTGATAAGCTAGCAGCCATCGTTATTACGTTTTTTTCATTCTAAAAACAGCCTATGACATCTTCATAGAGTCCTCCTTCAGCCTGTCAGATGGCTTTGATCAGGACCTTTAGACGATTACAAGCGCGCTATTTTGAAATCCCTAAAATCACACGCGTCAAGTCCCAGCGTGGTCGGACCTATGGTAGCAATATCTATTTGGATATTATACTGGAAATGAATCCTGATCTCTCGTCTTTGAAAGCCACGAAATCGCTGATCAGGTGGAGGACATGCTCAAGGAAGACTTTGGCGTCTTTGACATTGATATTCATATTGAGCCAGCTCCGATTCCTGAAGATGAGATTCTGGATAATGTCTATCAAAAACTCCTGATGCGTGAGCAATTAGTCGACCAAGGTAGTCAATTGGATGCACTTCTTTCTTCTGATTTTGTCTACATTTCCCAAGATGGTCGCCAGCTAAACAAAGAGGAATTTCAACTAGAGAGAGCCCAAACTTCTCCTATCAAAAAAATTTAGAAATTACATCCGTTAGCCAAAAGACCAAGCTGATTCGCTATCAAATCGGTGATGTCGTCCATACTCAGCCTCTGGCGCCGCCATGAAGTCTGGCAAAATATCTTCACTAAGAACACGAAAAACAACTAGTTTTCTGCTAGTTGTTTTTTATATGCTCTCACTTGGTCTGTCGCAATATCCTCTCCAAACCACTTCTCAGCGATTTTCTGGAATTTTCCTTCTTGGCATAATTTTCCAAAAGCAGCATTTACTTTTTCAACTAAAGTACGGTCCGCCTTTCTAGCTCCGACCGCAAAGTCCTCGCTCTCAAATCCAACTGAAAAGACTGAATATTGATCCAAAATTCCTTCTTCTGTCAGATAATAATTGGCATAAACACGGTCAATCAAGAGACCATCAATCCGGTCGTTTTGCAAGTCAATCAACGCCTCGTTAAAGCTCTGGTACTGAGTCGCTGTATGATTTTTGACAAATGGTTTTCAAAAATTTCGTGATTGCTTTTCAAACGCTACGTAGCCAGAAGATCCTGCTTCAGCACCCAATACTTTTCCTGCCATATCATTGGCCTGTGAGATATGAGAGGATTTTTGCTAACTAAAACCTGTTCATTTTTCATATAAGGAATGGTAAATTCTACCTTTTCTCTTCTCTCATCCGTCGCGGAATAGCCATTCCAGATGAGGTCGATCGTGCCGTTGGTCAACTCTGTTTCCTTCATATCCCAATCAATTGGTTGCCATTTCACCTTAATTCCATATTCCTCAAAAACAGCATTGGCCAAATCAATGTCAAATCCTGCATAAGTGCCATCTTTTTGCTCAAATCCCATAGGGACAAAGGTATTATCAAAGCCGATTGTAATCTGTTTCTTCTCCTCATACTTGCTCCAGTTATCCAAGCTGGGGTCACTGACATTGGAACTACAAGCACCGAGCAGAAAAGTTAGGATCAAAGTCAAACAGGCCAAAAGAATATTCTTTAGTTTCATCTGGGCCTCCCTTATTTTGGTGTGACTTTGAGAATAGAATCCGCAATGTTTTCCGCAAACTGCAAATCATGTGTGACTACAATCTGTGTCATCCCCATTTCCCGATTTTGGAGGATGAGTTTTTCTACTTCCAAGCGTAAGGCAGGGTCCAAGGCAGAAGTCGGCTCATCATAGCCTATAATTTCTGGGTTGGTCATCATAGCACGAGCCAAAGCGACCCGCTGTTTTTGCCCGCCTGACAGCGAATAAGGATAGGCCTTGGCATGCTCGGACAAGCCTAAGCGGGCCAATAAGGCCTGCGCCTTCTCTTCAGCTTCTTCTTTGGAAATGTTCATTGTATATATTGGTGATAAGTCAAGTTTTTCCAAGACAGATAAATGAGAAAGAGCTGAAAAATCTTGAAAGACGAAGTTTGAAGATTGCGCTTTTCAAGCTCTGCGGACATCCAAAAATCTCTCCATTATAAATCACTTGTCCCTGAATCAATTGTCTCCAAACCTGCCAACATACGCAAAAGGGTCGTCTTCCCTCCGCCAGAAGGTCCAACAATGGCCAATACTTGCTTTTTCAGGCACAATCAAATTAAAATCTCAGAATCTGCTTATCACCAAATTTTTACTAATATTTCGTAATTCTAACATAATAGCACCTACTTATAATAACTAAATTTCTTTTTCGACCTGCTTGGCAATCAAGGTGGCCAAACCGATTAAGAGTAAGTAAATCAAGCCTGCAACAAACATCGGTGCCAGACTGGCATCTCGGTTGGCCGCTGTACGACTGGCCAAAAATTAAGTCTGAAATGCCTAAAGCATAAACCAAAGAGGTGTCTTTCACCAAAGTCATAACTTCATTAAAGACACTAGGTAGCACAATTTTTACGACTTGTGGCAAAATAATCAGGCGAATCGTCTGAACAGGAGTAAATTTCAAAACCTTCGCAGCTTCGTACTGTCCAGTCGGAATGGAAGAAATGCCCGCGGAAGACTCTCCGCAAAATAAGCCGCATAGTTTATGTAAAGGCAATAATCGCTGCAGGAATCCGATCCAGCCGAATGCCGATACTTGGCAAAAACATAGTAAATAAAGATTAACTGCATAAAAGCGGCGTCCTGCGCATAATCCAAATGTAAATATGAAGCAGCCATTGCAGGGGCTTCAGTGAATTTGCATCGAAAAAGCCAGCAACTCCCTAGGAATCGAAAAACTGAAGACCAAAGCAAACACCTGCAAAGGTGGTTGCTGCTCCACTTAGAAGACTGGGTAAAATTTCCAAAATATAGCTCATTTCTCTTCCTCCTAAATAAATATTTTACCATTATAACAGAATCTCAAGAAAATACAAGCAGATATTACAAAAATTTATAGCACAAAAATCGAAGTTGAATAAAATTAAAATCCGACTCTCCTTTCAAGAATCTGGATTTATTTGAATCTGGGGCGCTGAGTTTTTGGAAACCATTCGAAACAACACTTTTTCCAAAAATGACAAATAGCCTTCCAAACCAAAAGTAGAAGTTAGCTCTTTGTTAATTACAGTGGCTTCATGAAAAACACATTCTGGGAGGGAGCGACAGACAACAAGTCTGTCAGCCAATGCTTAATCCACGTCCCCGTGAAGGAGCAGACTGAAATCAAATCCAAGTTGACTGAGGCCTGCCTTATTTCAATCCACGCTCCCGTGAAGGGAGCGACACGCACAGCCATCTTGAACCTTCAGGATGAGCTAATTTCAATCCACGCTCCCGTGAAGGGAGCGACGTCAGTCTTTGATAATTAAATAAAAAGTGCGTCTATTTCAATCCACGCTCCCGTGAAGGGAGCGACTGGCACACTTTATCACGCCGGAGCAGTCGGGCGGTATTTCAATCCACGCCCCGTGAAGGGAGCGACGACTTCTTCACCCTGTTACTGTTTTTAGATATTTTATTTCAATCCACGCCCCGTGAAGGGAGCGACGCTCCTACTGCTGTTTCTGCTTGGGAATTAGGAAATTTCAATCCACGCCCCTGTGAAGGGCGACTTCGTCTTGGAATAATTGCAGAATATTAACCTCAATTTCAATCCACGCCCCCTGTGAAGGGAGCGACAAATCCTAAATATAGATATGACGCAATTTTGACAGATTTCAATCCACGCCCCCGTGAAGGGAGCGACTTTTATTTAATTATCAAAGATCCAATTCTTTTTAAATTTTCAATCCACGCCCCGTGAAGGGAGCGACTTTTACTGCCTGATCCTGTTTTATTCAGGTTGAGTTAATTTCAATCCACGCCCCCGTGAAGGGAGCGACAAACTCTGATTGATTGGTTGAAACTTAATTTAATTTCTCAATCCACGCCCCCGTGAAGGAGCGACAGTACAGATCTAATGGCTAATATTCGTTATCGAAAGTTTCAATCCACGCCCCCGTGAGAGGGAGCGACGGAATCATAAGAAGCTTTAGATTCCGGATCAACTATTTTTCAACCACGCCCCCGTGAAGGGAGCGACAGCTAAATCAATGAAATTAGTAAAATAGGAGAGTATTTTCAATCCGCCCCCGTGAAGGGAGCGACTAAGGAAAAATTCGACAGCATGTTGGTTTTTCCATATTTTCAATCCACGCCCCGTGAAGGGAGCGACTAATCCCAGCTCTTTATTCACTCTTTCCTGTAAAATTTCAATCCACGCCCCCGTGAAGGGAGCGACGAGACGCTGGTGAAGGTAAAACAACTTACTAAATTTTCAATCCACGCCCCCGTGAAGGGAGCGACTGCAAAATTGAGGGTTAATCTTACTACAAGATATTTTCAATCCACGCCCCCGTGAAGGGAGCGACCAGATCCAACTCTTGCATTGACAAATCGGCTTATATTTCAATCCACGCCCCCGTGAAGGGAGCGACTGCTTATATCAAGGTTAGAGAAGAGCTTCAGAGATTTCAACCACGCCCCCGTGAAGGGAGCGACTTTTGTTTATGCAGTTATTAAGTTTGATGATTTTATTTTCAATCCACGCCCCCGTGAAGGGAGCGACTCAGGTATCGAACGTTCAGGCAAGCCTTCTACTATTTCAATCCACGCCCCCGTGAAGGAGCGACTGGTTGAGGCAGACTGGAAATGACATTGCCATTGAGATTTTCAATCCACGCCCCCGTGAAGGGAGCGACCCTATTGTTGAAGAAAGAAAGAGTTTGCTTTGGTAAATTTCAATCCAGCCCCCGTGAAGGGAGCGACCAGTAGAAGGAGTGTCTGGAGAAGTAACCGTTTATATTTCTCAATCCACGCCCCCGTGAAGGGAGCGACTCAACAACCTTCAAATCTTTAGATGGTTTATTATTTCAATCCACGCCCCCGTGAAGGGAGCGACGGACTCTATTCATAAAGCACAAGCTGCTTATCGAAATTTCAATCCACGCCCCCGTGAAGGGGAGCGACCTATCAGCCCTCTATAGTGGATAAGAGGGTTCTAGATTTCAATCCACGCCCCGTGAAGGGAGCGACAGACAGTAAGATAACAAAAGGAGAAACGCAATGAATTTTCAATCCACGCCCTCGTGAAGGGAGCGACTCAATTTTTCTTCAAATTTATCTCTATTTTCCTATTTCAATCCACGCCCCCGTGAAGGGAGCGACGCCTTCTTTAAGGCTTGTCATTACAGTATTAATAATTTTCAATCCACGCCCCCGTGAAGGGAGCGACCTTAATATTAGTTTATTAAATTTTTGTGCTTGAATTTTCAATCCACGCCCCCGTGAAGGGGAGCGACTAGAGTCTGAAAATGATTGAAAAATCTTAATTATGATATTTCAATCCACGCCCCCGTGAAGGGAGCGACTAGCTCTTGACCAACCAATTTATCTAAATAATCGACTTCAATCCACGCCCCCGTGAAGGAGCGACTGGAAACTTCAAGATGGGCAGTCAACCTTATAGTATTTCAATCCACGCCCCCGTGAAGGGAGCGACTTGAGTATCGACGCTTCTATATCCTGAAATTAAAATTTCAATCCACGCCCCCGTGAAGGAGCGACAAAAATCCAATCTTTGTTCACGATTGGGTACGAAATTTCAATCCACGCCCCCGTGAAGGGAGCGACGGTGTCCGCAGAATCCATTTATTGAAAGGTTGAGAAATTTCAATCCACGCCCCGTGAAGGGAGCGACACGACTTCAACAATGAGTGTTTCATTCAATTTAGGATTTTCAATCCACGCCCCCGTGAAGGGAGCGACCAGTAGAAGGAGTGTCTGAGAAGTAACCGTTTATATTTTCAACCACGCCCCCGTGAAGGGAGCGACTCAACAACCTTCAAATCTTTAGATGGTTTATTATTTCAATCCACGCCCCCGTGAAGGGAGCGACGGACTCTATTCATAAAGCACTAAGCTGCTTATCAAATTTTCAATCCACGCCCCCTGTGAAGGGAGCGACCTATCAGCCTCTATAGTGGATAAGAGGGTTCAGATTTTCAACCACGCCCCCGTGAAGGGAGCGACAGACAGTAAGATAACAAAAGGAGAAACGCAATGAATTTTCAATCCACGCCCCCGTGAAGGGAGCGACTCAATTTTTCTTCAAATTTATCTCTATTTTCCTATTTTCAATCCACGCCCCCTGTGAAGGGAGCGAGCCTTCTTTAAGGCTTGTCATTACAGTATTAATACTTCAATCCACGCCCCGTGAAGGGAGCGACCTTAATATTAGTTTATTAAATTTTGTGCTTTGAATTTCAATCCACGCCCCCGTGAAGGGAGCGACTAGAGTCTGAAATGATTAAAAATCTTAATTATGATATTTTCAATCCACGCCCCCGTGAAGGGAGCGACTAGCTCTTGACCAACTAATTTATCTAAATAATCAAATTTCAATCCACGCCCCCGTGAAGGGAGCGACTGGAAACTTCAAGACGGGCAGTCAACCTTATAGTATTTCAACCACGCCCCCGTGAAGGGAGCGACTTGAGTATCGACGCTTCTATATCCTGAAATTAAAAGTTTCAATCCACGCCCCCGTGAAGGGAGCGACAAAAATCCAATCTTTGTTCAGATTGGGTACGAATTTCAACCACGCCCCCGTGAAGGAGCGACGGTGTCCGCAGAATCCCATTTATTGAAAGGTTGAAAATTTCAAACCACGCCCCCGTGAAGGAGCGAGCACGACTTCAACAATGAGTGTTTCATTCAATTTAGGATTTCAATCCACGTCCCTCGTGAAGGGAGCGACCCTGTAACTGCTTTCAATATGTTCATCATTTCCAAAATTTCAATCCACGCCCCGTGAAGGGAGCGACACCAGCTCAAAAATAAAGCCCTTTCACCATCCATTATTTTCAATCCACGCCCCCGTGAAGGGAGCGACCAAGATGGTATCTTTAACAGCCTTGATGACCATCACTTTCAATCCACGCCCCCGTGAAGGGAGCGACGATTTGTCAAGACCTCCCGTGATAGCGGTTGATGTACTTTTCAATCCACGCCCCCGTGAAGGGAGCGACAAATGATGTTTATCTTAACTGGACTGTTAGCAAGATTTTCAATCCACGCCCCGTGAAGGGAGCGACCAAAGTAGTTGGTATTGACCAGCTATCCCTTATATTTTCAACCACGCCCCGTGAAGAGAGCGACACAACCCTATTGCCGGAATCTTATAGAAAGTCTATTATTTCAATCCACGCCCCCGTGAAGGGAGCGACATAATTTAAGTGCGATCATCATCTCAAATTTCAACTCCACGCCCCGTGAAGGGGCGACTATCTACTTGCTCTTTTCTCATCAGCAAAATACTTCAATCCACGCCCCCGTGAAGGGAGCGACAAGAGATATATCTTTAAAAATATCATCAATAAAATTTCAATCCACGCCCCCGTAGTAGAGCGACAGGGCGCTGCAAGCGTAGCGCCTGTATATTTTTACTCAATCCACGCCCCGTGAAGGGAGCGACTATTATTATACCATATTAAGTTTCCACTTAATGTAGCCCCTCAATCCACGCCCCGTGAAGGGAGCGACTTTCTTCTCATGGTTTACTAACTCATACATTGACATTTTCAATCCACGCCCCCGTGAAGAAGCGACCCGATTCAAATACTAAATTAGACAATGTAATTAATTTCAATCCACGCCCCCGTGAAGGAGCGACAGCAGTTGCCACAGCGCAAACAAGCTTTGCGGATATTTTCAATCCACGCCCCGTGAAGGGAGCGACAATCATGTTGTGTATATAATCTCTTGCCATTTAGATTTTCAATCCCACGCCCCGTGAAGGGAGCGACATACCATTAACCTCTTTTACATAATAATTATAGAATTTCAATCCACGCCCCCGTGAAGGGAGACGACCGAAGCATGGGCTCCAGGTTATGAAGATTTACCTATTTTCAATCCCACGCCCCGTGAAGGGAGCGACTTATTGTTTCGTTATCTACTCGACGATTTAGGACTAATTTTCAATCCACGCCCCCGTGAAGGGAGCGACTGACCGGATATTCTTCTGTTGGTGAATATAAAATTTCAATCCACGCCCCCGTGAAGGGAGCGACCCATAGCAGGTGCGATTAAAGGTATGCTGACTTTCAATCCACGCCCCGTGAAGGGGCGGCGGTTACTGTTTTAGGCAAAAATTATCTTTCGAGGAAAGTAAACTCTTCTAGAATTTCGAATTTTTTGCCTTATTTTTGTTTATTTTGCGCGAAAGTCCTGCTTTTTCTGAGTAACATCCATTCGCACTAGACTATTTAAAGGAGTAATACCCCTATATCAGGATCATAACTTGTATCACGTCCAATCGTTTCTAGACGATTTTGCCAGTTTTTTCCTAGCAAATAAAAACGAATACTGTCAGACTCAGTGTCAATTATACTCAAAAGCTTAGCTTTTTATTTCTACAAATTCTGCAGGAGTTACTGAGCATTCAAAAAACTGGATTCTGAACGCGTTGCCCATAATCAACGCATACTCTTTGCCACATGACGTAATCTTTTTCCTGCCTTGCGCAGTTTCAGTATTCACATCATATGTTACTAATACCACTGCATAAACCGGCTCCTATATTAAAAACGGTGGATAGGATTCCAATTCTCCACGGATTGTCTTGGCCAATAATCTGTGCTTTGGACATAGGGCAGTAACATCAATTTCACCTTTTCTTTAGTGAAAAGGATGTTCTACTTCCTGATGTTTCCGCTTTTTGCCAAGCTTCAATAAAAATTGCACGCCCTTTTCAGTTAATATGATACTCCATTTTCCTTAAAGTCAAAAAATGTTTTTGCTTAACTGAGCTTTATTTATCAAAGAAAAATACAAATCTATCAACTATATAAGCACGAAATTCTTCTGACTAAATCCAATGCCAAGCTAGCACGACCTGGCCTGTCCGTATGAAAGAAGCCAACATAACTATCCAGCCCTACTGCTTCCAAAGCAGATTGGCATTCATATGTTAATAAACTATAGCCAAATGATAACAAAGCATTGACACAATCTAATGGAGGGCGTCTAGTTCGCCCATTAAACTGAAAAGTCTCCTTATCAGTTAATACTAAATCATTAAAAATACGAAAATATTGGTTTGCTGCCTGACCCTCTATTCCTAAAAAGAGAATCCTTGTTTTTCAGCTGCTTGAACCTGTTCCAAGGCCCAAGTCAATTCCGTATTCACTTCTTCAAATAGTTGGCTATCAATCCGATCGCGATGATCACGCTTAAAAACGTAGTAAATATTTTCTAGAATTTGAAATTTTAGCAAGAATAAAATGTTTTGCATATTCTAGAGATTGTTCTTCATCAGCCAAACGATAATGCTGCCTTCTTAGCAAAACATTCCCATTTGTTTGCCCAACAAATCGACCGCAAAAGCGTCCTTGCGGGTATGGAAGGACAAATTAATCTGATTCTCAGCACAGAGTTCAATCAAAGAAGGAGACGCTCCCAAATAAGAAAAACAAACAAATTCCGTCAATAATTCGATATAGGGAAACGACTGATAACTTTACCTTCTTGCTTGATAACGATATTATCTCTTTCACGGGTTAAATAAAAATTATCTTGAGTCAAATATAGAGTATTAAGTAGCTTTTTCATAAGCTATCCTCACTTTTTAATGCTTGGAAAATGTAATTGTCAATATTGCGCGTCTTTTTACTCAAACGCGGCATGCAAATATCAACTAAGGAGCATAACTGACAGTTTTTAAAATATTCAGCTTTTTGGAATAAGCTTTTTGTCATAATATTCATGCATTTGGCAAGCTAACTCGGCTACTTCTTTTCGTAAATCAGAAGTGATTTCTATTCGCTTCTTTTGATTCACATTATGGTAATAAAGATAGCTATACTCGATTGCGCACCCAAGAGTTTCTTCAAGACAAATCGTTTGGGCAACCAGCTGAACAATATCCTGAGTATCTCTTTTTGGTTTTCCACGCTTATATTCAATAATGACAGGAAGCCATTTGCCACGTTTACCTTTTTAGCGGAACTCCTTTTTCATCCTTATGGAATTCAACCACATCCAATATCCCATAGAGACCAAGCTCTTTTGATGAGACATGCATAGCTCGTGAGGTTATGACATCCTTTCGCTTTTCTTTAATATAAGGATTATCCGCCTTTTTGATGCAAAAATCTGCCCATGAGCTGTCGCTTCGTTTTTCAGCCCACTGCTGCTCAATATGAATCAAACTCCATTGGCGCTTGCAGAATTGGAAATGCTGAATACCAGATAACATCAAATAGTCACTTTCAGCATAAAACCATTTTTACAGTCCTTCTAAGATATCAACTTTCAATCCTTTAGCTTCATATTCTGCTAATTTTTTCTTGATTCAGATGAATACGGTAGTCATCGTAACTATCTTTATCCTGTTTTCTTTGTCAAATTCAATCAAATCAAAAACACGCGCACTGGAAACATTTCCTAACTTATTAGAATGAGTAAACCAGAAGACTTCCCTCACGCGCATAGAACCTTCTGGACGAGCAGAAGAAGCATCGTTTTCAAAAAGACTAACGAGCACTTCCTTAATAACTTCAGCATCTTCGTTAGAGAATCCTGTTTTTCAGCAAAAATTTGGATTAATCTGAACCTTTGATGACATAGACACTATAGTCCACAAAAATGCTTGGTCCCCATCGTATCAGAGATGAACGTCCACCTGCTTTTTTAGGTTCGACACCATTTGTGCTTCGAGTAATCTGTAAACTAGAGATGATGATTGGATCCAAAGATTTAGCCATGCTGACAGAAACCGGTCCACGAATAGCAAACGAGCGATCTTTTAGATAAGTGAATACTTGACCAAACGAACGGACATCCATCCATAATTGATTGGCTTTTTCATTAATTTCTTCATCTGATTCTTTTCCTGTAAATTGAGTCTTAAACCGTTTCTCAAGTGAATTAAGCCCATCCTCAATGCGATCATTTGCTTGTACAAAGATGGTGTGGCCAAAATCCTGCATCCGATTGCGGATTTTGCGCTTGATATCTATCATCGCTGATTAAGCCTTGATTGGCTGCATTTGTTCTTAGCATATTTCCTGACAAGGGATCTCATTTGCATTAGCTTCCCTCACTTCAACCGTTACCATAAAATCAATCTTGTGTTCCAACATCTACTATTCCTCACTTTCATTTTTTTCTTGTTTTGTATAAAAAGAACTGCTTTTTCAGCATAGTAACCAAAAATAAATTGATAATCCAAGGGATCATTGATATCCTTCTGCCATTAGGGGCTGAGTAATTGGACAATTTCTGCTCGCCTTTGTCTAATTTATGAAAGATTCCATGAGTCGTTTAATTTCACAGCCTCTTTCATAAGGCTTGATTTTTATTTACTAAATTCATCATTAATTTAGCTGGTCTGGCTGGTATAGGCATTCCAGTACCTCCTCGGCATTTGTTATCCTATTAGATTCTTTTCTTGTCCTTATTTGGATTCTCAATTTCATATTTTTCAATTCCATCAATTCAAAAATAGCTAATAATCTTCCGAAGAGATAGGAACGATTAGTATTTTCGTGATCTAACATTGGTTTTAAACTCCCTTCCATATTGTTTGTGTAAAATCGCTAAACTTATTTGCTGCACCTGAGACCAGTGATTAGGGTACTTTTGTCGCTGTTTAATATTCGTTTCTAACTTCTTAACGATAGTACTAGGCACTGGATTCCCATCAATCAAAGCTGTTACTAATTGCTGATATTGATCGCTCTTAAAACCGTCATTGTCCAATTCTAAATATTGTTCTCTATCAACACCGTAAGTAGCATTAATAATCTCACTAAAAGTAGGCTGTTCTAAATTTATAATTTTCTACTTTAGTTTTTGGTTCCCAAGAGTAATTTTCCTGCCATGATTCCAGATTTTTCAATAATTGTGAGACCTGGAGCTGACGGAAATATTTTAAAGCAATACGCCCATTGCTTGTTTTATTTAGTATTGCAACGTAGTAGGTTGCATCATTAGCAAATAATTTTCTTCCTTTGATAAACGAAGACCCTATTTTTTTATTTACTTGGTTCGGTTTGAGGAAAACCGAACTGTCTTTTGGTCTTTATCATCTTCAAATAATTCATTAAAAACCGGCTTAACAATATCCAATTGACTCTCATTCCTGCTAAATCATCACTGAACCAATTGATGAGATATTGTGACGATCCTAGCCAAAGTACTACTGTTTTTATTTTCTAGCAGATACTTAATCATTAAATGAATTTTTTCTGAAGTTTCATAGCCAACACTAAAAACATCTTCACGCTCTTTAAAGCGCCCTTTATAGCTTTCCTCCTTTATTACTAACTGAAATGATTTTCGCAGTTCCCATTAGTCCTCTATGTTTATTTGTAATTTGTTCCATACGTCCACTAATATTACACGTTCTCAAATTATCTTGATTAGCAGTCATAAACGAAATAAAAGGATTGGTGTAAAGCCTTTCGTAGCTAGTCACTGATTCATCTTTAAAGCCATTAAATCGTACAATTGAAAACTCTAGGAAATAAGCGGATAAATCAACAGTCTTGTTTTCCATCAGAGTCAGAATAGGTGATTTTCAATCTCTCTTTGGTAATGATCACCATATAAAGACTGAAGAATACTACTTAAAAAATCTGTTTGGAGAATAAAATGCTGAATTTTCATCAAAAATCTTGACTTTACCTTTCCTCACAGTAAGCAATCCAACTAGCTAATTGTTTATGGAAATCATCATATTGCGATTGACTCACTTCTGGTATATAATAAGAAAAACTTGTCTACAAGAGGATGTGGGAGCAGGATTGCTACCAGATCTTGCTACAGAATTTGCAGTCACAGGAAATATAATCGTTTGATTATCAGACATGAATTCTGCCTTATAGAAACTGCCATCCTGATCCAACTTAACTACAATAATATTTTTACCATTTGACTTCAAACTAGTATGATAAATCGGAAGCAAAAACAGGATTGTCCTCACTTTGTTGGTCAACTAATCCAATTTCTTCTGCTTTTTCATAAGCTTTTTAAGAGAGAAGTAAAAATCCATTATTCTTCTCCTTTCTCCATAGCATCGTATTCCTTAAGTTCATCATCAACGGACTTAATCTGGCCAGGTGTCTTAAAGGTATAACTAGATAAAAGTATTTACGATTTCACACTCAGACTGAAGCTTAAACTTAATCATCCCCATTCTCCATCACTGTTTTTGTAAAAATAAGATTTTAATGGTGTCGTTTCGTCTTTTGGATAAGCAAAAGAATGGAACATAATACCTAAATCATAGTAACGCTATCATAGTAAGAAGGGGTGTTCTCATACTCTTCCTGACTAATTTCATCGACTAAGCCAAAGCATCTCGCTGGTTCCCAAAAATATTGCGTCGTCCACCTTTTCGAATCGAGCGTTCCATAATGGCTTCATGCTTGTTAGGCAGCCTATCTTGCATTAAATCTTCACGATTTTCATTCCAAATGAAATGGAATTTCACTAGATATTCCACATCACTCAAGTATGAAACGTAACTCAAATCCGCACTATAATCATGTAACAAAGCACGAACACCATGTAGCTCTGTCTGAATTTGATTCATGACCTTAACTTCAGTAACAACATTTGTGAAAGTCGGCTTTGTGATAAATACTATCAACTATGCCTTGCAGAGCTTGTCTAGTAGGAACTGAATACGATGATCTCTCTTCCACCACCTTTTGTTGCAGGGTTTGTAAAGAGCCCCATCTGTCCACTGAACCCTCGCATAGAAATTTCTTGATCTGTACAAGGTTAAAACCTCCTTCTGTGATTCTATAAACCTATCTTAGCACTCTGAAACTTCAAAAAGTCAATTATTTTATTTCTATATCTAGTGTTTATAATATAGCTGTTGATTATATGAATCAATTTTGATATAATCTAGCCATCATAGTGCTATCTATGTGGATTGAAATTATATTTAGTGCTTATTTATACTGAATTACAGGTCAACGAAGTCCTCTACTGACTCTCGTCGACCTGTTTTCTTTTAATTTTTACATCAGGAAACTTCCTGACTCTAGAGTGATCCCCTTTTTCTCATCATAATAACCATCTGACAATATCTGAATTTGCCCATTCAAATATGATTTTGTCGCTTCAAGTATTTGATCGTGCTGACGAACATTTACCGTATAGGGCTGCAATTCCTTTAAAAGCGCTTTTATTGTTTGATAGTCTTCGACAGATGGGTAATCATATTCACACAATTCTTCTAAAACCAACAACTTTTCAATAGCGTCTCCATACGGAACCAACACCCCTATTGTGTCATTGTTTTATTAAATTCATTTTCAAACCAGCAGTTTTAAAGGCTTGTTTTAACTTTCCTTTAAAATCATTACTGTCTTGATATGAATTTATGCTTAAATAATCATAAACTGATTCACCATGCGATAAAGGATAATCCATTGAACCTTGATTATTAGCATAATAATATTCAAAAAAATCCCGATTTAAAAGTGACATTTCAATAGGCGATGAGATCTTATGGATAATATGCTCTGTGGCGTCTTTCTTAGCTTTTATTTCTTTCAAGCGTGATAGATTTTTCCTCTTCAGAGGTAAGATTGACTAAGGCTAACTTGACCTTTATCACGTTTACCTTCACGATTGCATCGGCCACTAGCTTGCACAATTGAGTCAACTCCTGCATAAGATCGGATGACGCGATTAAAATCAATGTCAACTCCAGCTTCAATTAGTTGCGTACTAATACAAATAATAGGTATTCCTTTTTTAAGATGTTGTTTAATTTCCGCTATAATGTCTAATCTGTGCTGAGCACACATATTAGTCGAAAGTTGATAAATAGGTCTATCAGTCAATCCTTCAAGCATCATATAGAATTTATCAACTGTCTTCTTGGTGTTAAAAATCGCAAGAATAGACTCGTCATTTTCCAGTACAAAATCTACTAAATCTGACAGGTTCGAATGTTGATTATTTTCATCAAATTTTCTAAGTTCTGTTCTTGAAAAGACTGCTTTTTCTTCATGAGTTAACTCAACAATATCAGCAGCTTCACCATATTTCCCACCATAGAAAAGTTTATGTTTGATAGCAGCAGAATCATAAGCAGGCTGTGTAGCTGCACATAAGATAATAGTCGTGTTCATAACTTTATTTAAGAAATTCATGGTTAAATTAAATAAAGTTGTCACCTCAATAGGCAATGATTGCACTTCATCTAAAATCAAAACACTATTCGCTAAACTAGAAAAACGGCGAATATTTGCTGATTTAGTTTTAAATAAAGTTTGAAAAAATTGAACCATTGATGTCAAAACGACTGGACTATCCCAACTTTCTATCAGGTACTCTGGTAATAAGCTCTCTTTTTCGTCTCCTTATCCTCGTTCTCTTGTTTGTTCTGTACAACATTTGAATGATGCTCTAGTACCCCATCTTCTCCAATAACTTTTTTAATATCTGCTGCATTTTGTTCTAAAACAGATAAAAAAGGCGTAATATAGAAAAATCTTGATTTATTTTGGTCAACTAACTGATGAAAGGCATATCTCATACTAAGATTCGTTTTCCCAGCGCCAGTAGGAAGATCTCAAGCGATAGATTCTCGTTGAATCTTTTTCCCTCTATTCTTGACTCGTTCACCAATTTCTAGAACGAATCTCATTAAGTCTTGTAGTTGGATGACCAAAGCTACGATATTTTTCGCTCAATAGCTTCAAGATAAGAAACATTTAGTTGTTGTTTTTCTTCATCTTTTTAAAGGTTCAATGAGCAAGCCATAAGCATTGACAGTATCTAGTATATCTGCATTCTTCAAAAAAGATAAGTACATGCGAATAAAACAACCACTATAATATTCTTTCTCACTTTCATCAGACCAACTAAGTTTAGACCAGGCTTGCTGGTAATTTGTAAATGCTTTTTCGATTAAATCGTTTAAATCACAGTAACCATGAGGATTTAATTCAGCTTCTAATTCTTGAGCAAAAAGGTAGAATATCTTCTTGGTAAGCAAGATTATTCATACATTTTGTCATTCTATGCCTTAATTTATTGAATGCAAATTGTTCTGCTTGAACACCTTCATCTTCCAGAAAAATATTATACATACCGTGGTGAGCTGAAATAACATAAGCACTGATCTCCTGAAAAGTATCCTATCTTCCATTGGAATACTTGATTTTTAAACATACTTGTATACTTTGAAAGAGATAGATAGCTCCAGCAGATGAATGATCAACATGCTTGTTAGGTTGCATTTCAATTTATATTGAAAAAGCTTTATTTGCCTTGCCTAAATCATGATATAAGCCTAGTAAAAGCACATCACCCTGTCCTAAAAGTTTCGCTTCTTTTCTTCCACTTTCAGCAACATTTATTAAATGTATTTTTAGCGATTGCATTTCGTTCGTATCGCGATTATAATGAGCTTTATCATTTTTACCCTCATTTCATTTAGTGTTAATGTTGGAAAAATATTCCAATCTTAAAATCTCTAATTTAATAAAACTTCCGAATTTTAAAGCGCTTTCATTTTTGGAGAAAAATAGTTTCTGAAGTATTATAGACAGATTACAGAATACTTAAAAGAATAATGTCTTAGTCCTAAAAATGAATCCTTTATCAATGCGACCATATAGATTAAAACATTACTAATGACCTATACTATAATTATTTAACTTTAATAAAAATCACTGATAATCTTCATAGGAACATATTCAAAACACTATATTAATATCATTGTAAACTTAAAAACTAAAAATTTCAATAGATTATGAGTATTTTTGTTACTTTTCATTAAAAACGCTACAACATTTGCTGTAGCACTCATTTTTCATTCTTCTATATCTCCATATCTACAGTTATAAAGACTGATATTACTCTCGTTACTCGGTAATGACAGCAAGCTCATCTGACTCCTATAGGCTGAGGATTTCAACTAATCTTAGAAGAGAATAGTTTTTGTTGTAATTATTTTAGAACGATTTTATGAACAATCTTTTGTCCACACTCCTCTTTAATTTTTTGTAAAAAGTGAGCGCTAATGCTTGTGTGCTCCACTGCAAAAACTTACTTTCATCATCTAGCTTCCGATAGACCAATCTCTTTTTGAGCATGTATAAGTCTCATACCCATCGTTTAGAGCAACAAGAAGATCATAATCGAATAAGAAATATTTTCGAAACTCTTGGGGCAGATTTGGGTCAATATAACAAAAACCCTTGTTAATCAAGGGTTTTAAGTGTTGTTTAATGTCCCCTGCCGGAATCGAACCAGCAACTACTCCCTTAGGAGGAGTTGTTATATCCATTGAACTAAGGGGACTAGAGAAAAACTCTGCCAAGTGACAGAGTCATTTCTGATATTAACGACGGATTTCTTTGATACGCGCTGCCTTACCTTGCAATGCACGAAGGTAGTACAATCTAGCACGACGAACTTTACCGTAACGAACGACTTCAATCTTGTCAACACGTGGAGTGTGGATTGGGAAAGTACGTTCAACACCTACACCGTTAGAGATTTTACGAACTGTGTAGTTTTCTGAGATACCAGCACCTTTACGAGCGATAACAACACCTTCAAAGATCTGGATACGTTCGCGAGTTCCTTCGACAACTTTCGCGTGAACGCGGACAGTGTCACCAGGACGGAATGCAGGGATATTCGAGCGAAGTTGACCTTTCAGTCAGCTTTTGAATTAATGGATTCATTTTTCTCCTATCTTGCTAATCTTGTAGTTCTAAACGACAGTGGATTAGCCGTTTTTAGTGCAACCATTTATGCACGAAGTATATTATATCAAAATTCTAGAAAAAGTAAAGATTTTTAGATAAAAATTCCTAAAAGAATGGCTAAAAATCCTAAAAATAGGTCAACATCAGATAGAGGCTAAATTTCTTCTTATCTGAAAACAGCTCTGCTAATTCAGCATTAAAGGTGGAGAGAGTTGTTAAACCGCCACAGAAGCTAGTTGCTAAAATGCTATACAACTGTTTATCTTGGATATGATTATAAAATATCCAATCAAAAAGGCTCCCAGTACATTAGGCTATCAAGGTTCCTACTGGCAAAGAAGCTCTGCTATTAACCTTAGAAAAAGTAACGGACAAGAGCTCCTAAACCGCAAGCAATGAGCAAAACCAAATCATGCGGTCACCTTCCTTCCAGCCCATAAAGCAATGCAAAGGCTGCCGCCATACTCAAAACAAGATATAGGAGCAATTCTGGATAACGGCCTAAATCCAGCAATTTGAGCGAATCTAATAGAAGACCTGAAAAAGTTGTCAAGCCGCCACAAAATCCTGTCGACAAAGCCAGTAGCAAACGCTTTGATACTTGCTTGCTATTGAGATACCCCTTAACCAAATAGACTAACAAGAAAGTTCCCAAATAGTTAACCAAAAGTGTCGCAAGAGGGAAATATCCTGTAAATGTGATGACTAACGAACATCGATAACGAAGTAAACCGCCTAGCATAGCTCCCAAGAAGATTGCTAAAGAATTTTTTACTTCACTCATCTAATTTGTTTCTCCTGAAAAGCACGTGAATGCTTTAGGATATCCGCAAAGGTCGCAAGAATCGTTTCTTGATAGTCCTTATTTTCAATCTTGTTCGCAACTCTAGCAAAGATCCTTTCTTCTCGCTTAGGATCTGCGACAGCCTTCCCAGTCGATTTTTTAAAAGCCACAACTTGGCCGACCAGATTCATACGCTGCTCTAGTAAGGCAACGAGTGCGTCATCTACTTGGTCAATTTCCTGTCTGATTTCTTCTAACGTCATCTCATTCCTCCTCATATTCTATCTATCATATCAAAAATAGTAAAATGTTCTAGTTTTATCCTAAATAAAAAAGGTCCTAAAGACCTTAAATTAAAAGAAAACTCGCTTAAGCGAGTTTTTATCTGCAACCCTAAAAACAGTCCTCAGGACCTTTGATTAAGGAGAACTCGCAAAAGCGAGTTTTTTATCCGCAGATTAAAAAGGTCCGCTGGACCTTTTTAACCAACTGAGCCTTCCATACTCATGTTGATGAGTTGGTTGAGTTCGACGGCGTATTCCATTGGTAGTTCTTTGGTAATGGGTTCCATAAATCCGTTGATAATCATAGCTGTGGCTTCTTCTTCGCTGATTCCTCGGCTCATCAGGTAGTAGAGCTGATCCTCAGACACTTTGGGAAAACCTTGGCTTCATGCTCTAGCGCGACATTGGAATTATGGATTTCATTAAAAGGAATGGTGTCGGAACTGGACTCGCCATCCATGAGGATGGTATCGCACTCGATATGAGATTTGGAACCTGCACTATTCTTGCCAAAGCGAACCTGACCACGATAGTCGGTCTTACCACCATCCTTGGCAACTGATTTAGAAATCAAGGTACTGGAAGTCTAAGCGCATTATGAAAGACCTTGCAACCCGCATCCAAGTGCTGGCCATAGTTGGCAAAGGACATAGAGAGGACAGAGGTTCTGGCATTTCGGCCGTTGAGAATACTGCAGGGGTATTTCATATTGACTTTGCTGCCTAAGTTCCCATCAATCCACTCTAAGGTGCCGCCTTCTTCAACAATCCCCCGCTCCGTTACGAGGTTATACACATTGTCCGACCAGTTTTGAATGGTCGTATAGCGGAAAAAGGCATCCTTTTTGACAATGATCTCAACATTTGCAGCATGAAGACTATTAGTCGTATAAGTCGGTGCTGTACAGCCCTCGATGTACTGGATAGAGCCGCCCTCCTCGATAATCATCAAGGAGCGCTCAAACTGACCGGCATTTTCTCCGTTAATACGGAAATAGGTCTGAACAGGGACTTGGCACTGGACGTTCTTGGGCACATAGATAAAAAGTTCCGCGGACCAAACCGCACTATTAAGCGCAGAAAATTTATGCTCAGCATTTGAAATCACAGTACCAAAATAGCTGCTTGACCAAGTCCGGATATTCCTGGACAGCCGTATCCGTATCGGTGAAGATAATCCCCAGCTTGGCAAACTCTTCCTTCATATTATAATAAACCACTTCCGATTCATACTGTGCAACAGCTCCAGATAGAAACTGCTTCTCAGCTTCTGGAATTCCCAGGCGATCAAAGGTTTTCTTAATCTCCTCTGGGACTTCATCCCAACTGCGAGCCCGATCTCCGCTTAGTTTCTGATAGTAGATAATATCATCAGCGGATACCAGATAAATCTGGTCCAAAAGTCGGGCATGGTAACTTATGAAAAAGTTCCAAAGAGCGCAGACGATAGTCCAACATCCACTGAGCTCATTTTTATTTCTGAGATTTCTCGAACAACTTCTTCAGTCAGACCCTTACCAGTTGAAAAGAGTGGCTTGACATCATCATGGAAGCCAAAGGCATAGTCGCGTTCTTTCATAGGAACTCCTCCTTTATCTAAGGGATAACGCTTACCTATATTATACTCCTAATCATGAGAATTGTCAGAAAATAATACTTTAATAAAAGAAAAACGGCCACAGCCGTTTTCCATTTTGTCATTTTTAAACTTTACTTACCAATTCTTCCGCAAATGCTTCCAAGCGCTCAATGTCATCTTCTTCTGCAGAAAGATCTACTTTGACACATTCTGAACCTTTCACTGCTCCTGTAGCCGCAAAAACAGCATCAAAGTCATCAACAGCCTTGCAGAATTCATCATAAAAAGTATCGCCTGAACCGACTACCCCATAGACCTTGCCAGACAAATCCAATCCAGACAAGTCTTCGTAGAAGTCCATCATTTCATCCGGCAGCTCACCGTCACCGTAGGTATAAGTCGCTACAATCGTAATATCCGCTTCCAAGAAATCTTCTGCATCGACAGTGGTACACTCGTCCACTTCAACTTCTACATCTAGTTCTCTTAGCATATCCGCCACAATATCGGCAATTTCCTCGGTGTTTCCAGTCATACTGGCAAATACAATTTTCGCTAAGGTCATAGTTCCCTCCAAATTATAATCTTCATTCATTATAACACATCTTTTTATTTTAAAAAATAAAAATTCTTGTGCTACAATAACTAGAGAAAGTTTAAGAGGTTTATAATGAGTATCTATAGTAAAATTCTGAAAAATTAAGGAATACGATAAAATTATCATCCACCGCCACATGCGCCCTGACCCAGATGCAATTGGTAGTCAAGTCGGCTTTACAAAAACTTCTCCAGCTCAACTTTCCTGAAAAATCCATCAAAGTAACAGGTTACGACGAGCCTAGTCTTACTTGGCTAGCAAAGATGGATGAGGTCACAGATGCGGACTATGAGCAGGCCTTAGTAATCGCATGCGATACAGCCAATACTCCCCGCATTGATGATCAGCGCTACAGCATGGGCGACTTTTTGATTAAAATCGACCATCATCCCAACGATGATGCCTACGGAGATTTGCTGCTGGTTGATACAGATGCTAGTAGCACGAGCGAAATTATCGCTCTTTTGCCTTCGAAAAATCACTTAGAAGTAAAATGACTATATCGCTAAACTTCTTTATGCTGGCATTGTTGGAGATACAGGGCGCTTCCTCTATCCAGCGACTACTGCACGCACATTTGAGGTAGCTGGAAAACTTCGCCAATACGCTTTTAATTTTTCAGAGCTTTCTCGAAAAATGGACTCCATCACCCATCAAGTGGCCAAACTGCAAGGTTATGTTTACGATAATCTAGAAATTGATGAGAATGGTGCTGCGCGCATTATCCTATCTCAGCAGTTATTGAAAGAAAAATCAGCTGACGGATGCTGATACTTCAGCTATGTAGCTGCACCCGGACGGATCGAAGATGTCCAGATGTGGGCCATCTTTGTCGAACAGCCTGACGGCCATTATCGCGTGCGGATGCGCAGTAAATTTACTCCAATCAATGAAATTGCCAAGCAACATGATGGAGGTGGCCACCCACTTGCCAGCGGTGCCAATGCTTATTCCAAAGATGAAGTGGACTTAATTTATCAAAAATTAAAAGAAAGTGCAAAAAGTAAGAAAAATCATCCAAAAGACTTGTCAAATCATTTAGAATTTGATAAACTATCAAAGTAACTAATCTATGGCTCGCAGAGAGTCCATGGCAGAAAGGATTTTTAAAATGAGAAAAGACATTCACCCAGAATACCGTCAAGTTGTATTTATGGACACTACTACTGGCTACAAGTTCCTTAGCGGTTCAACTAAACGTTCAAACGAAATCTGTTGAATTCTGAAGGTGAAACTTACCCATTGATCCGTGTCGAAATTTCATCAGACTCACACCCATTCTACACTGGACGTCAAAAGTTCACTCAAGCAGATGGACGTGTGGATCGTTTCAACAAAAAATACGGTCTCAAATAAGAAGCGTATTGACATTAAAAAGAATGTTGATACAAAGCCATTTCCGAGAAATCGGATTTGGCTTTTTTTGTTTTTTCCAATAGAAAATCCTTGGAAATCTGGAATGAGGCAGCATGACTACTATCACTCATTCCTTCCATCTCAAAAGGATTGGTTTCAACTATTGATCTTCTTTCAATTTTTCTCGCTCAAGGCGAAGTTTGCGATTCGGATTTAGCCGGTTGAATAGTTCTTCCAGCTTTTTTGCATTCCAAACATCTGCTGCTGAGACAAAGTTGCCATTTTCGTCTCGGAAAGATATTGGTTTATCACCCATTACATATCTCCTTAGTCAACAAATTCAAACTCAAACTTACCGATGCGCACCAAATCTCCGTCCTGGCACCACGCGCACGAAGCGCCTCGTCAACGCCCATACCGCGCAACTGACGGGAGAATTTCATGATGGACTCATCACGGTCAAAGTTAGTCATTGTAAAGAGTTTTTCTAGTTTATCACCTGAAAGCACCCATGTAGCATCATCATCACGAGAGATTTCGAAGGCTGGTGCTTCTTCATCAAAGCCATAATAAGCTCCTCGTCTTCCATATCGGATTCTTCATAAAGCAGAAACTCAGGTGTCTTATCTAGCAGCTCAGCTGTCGCATCTAAGAGCGTAGTAAGCCCTCTGCTTGGTCAGACTAGAAAATAGGGAAAATCTGTGGCAACTCTTCAAATTCATCATAGTTAGCAGCCAGTTTTTCTTGAATTCTTTCAAGTTTTTCTGCGCTATCAGGCATATCCATCTTGTTGGCTACAATGATCTGCGGCCGTTCCATCAAGCGTAAATTATAGGATTCCAGCTCTTTGTTGATCGCAAGGTAATCCTCATAAGGATCGCGTCCCTCACTGGCGAGACATATCAATAACGTGCAAAATGACCCGTGTCCGCTCAATATGTCGAAGAAACTGGGTACCTAGACCTACTCCTTGACTGGCTCCTTCGATCAAACCTGGCAGATCGGCTACAGCAAAAGATTCCCCAGACTGAGTCCGAACCATGCCCAGATTAGGAACAATCGTAGTAAAGTGATAGGCTCGATTTTTCAGCTTAGCTGATGTAATCACACTTAGAAGGGTTGACTTACCAACTGAAGGAAAACCAACCAAACCAACATCAGCCAGCACTTTGAGTTCCAACAGCAATTTCTTTCCTGACCAGGCTCCCCCATTTTCAGAAATTTCCGGAGCTGGATTTTTAGGTGTAGCAAAGCGAATATTGCCACGACCGCCACGACCGCCATGCGCTACGACGAAACGTTGACCGTGCTCGATCAAATCCGTAATGACCTTGCCAGTTTCAGCATCACGCACGATCGTCCCCTGCGGTACACGGACAATCAAATCCTCCGCTCCTCGACCATGCATTCCCTTAGTCATTCCTTTTTCACCCGATTGAGCCTTGAAATGACGATTGTAACGGAAATCCATCAAGGTACGCAGACCTTCGTCTACAACAAAAATCACATCGCCACCACGGCCGCCATCGCCGCCCCAAGGTCCGCCATTGGGTACATATTTTCTCGGCGAAAAGCCACCATGCCGTCGCCGCCCTTGCCAGCCTTGACCTGAATCTTGGCTGTATCTAAAAACATACTCATATAAATTCTCGCTTCTTTTTTACTCTAAAAAAACGCCTTGCAGCGTTTAGGATTAGAAGATTACGCCGATAGCTTGTGCAAAAATTGCACCAATCGTTACAAGTAACATGATTACCACGACCAGCATTGTCAATTTTTCAAATCCAGTTTTTTTACGTTGTCCGTTATCTCCAAAAAGCCACTTTATTACCTCAATTCCTAGATTACTCCCTATATTTTAACACGATTAGCATACTTTTTTCAAATATTTACGAGATGAAAAAGAAAAAGAGAGGTTTTACTCCATTAGCCAAAGAATTCTAAAGGATATTTATGGAATATTTAAAAAGATTGAAGAACTCACTCCAAATAGGGAGGCTTCTCCAATCTTTTGACTTTTATTCGATACCAATTTCAGCACGGACTACATCCGCAATCGTGTCCACATAATAGTCCACTTCTTCGTGAGTTGGAGCCTCCGCCATGACACGCAGAAGCGGTTCTGTCCCACTTTGACGGACAAGGATACGGCCGTTTCCTGCCATTTCAGTTTCCATTTTTTCAATAATGTCTCTGATGGCTGGTACTTTCCATTGCCTTATCCTTCATAGCATTTTCGACACGAATATTAACCAATTTTTGTGGGTAAATGGTCACTTCTGCCGCAAGTTCAGACAAGTTCTTGCCAGTTTCTTTCATCACTTTGGTTAATTGCACAGCTGACAATTGACCATCACCAGTGGTATTATAATCCATGATAATGACATGTCCAGATTGCTCGCCACCTAGATTATAACCGTTCTTACGCATTTCTTCTACCACATAGCGATCCCCAACAGCAGTCACTACTTTATTGATGCCTTCGCGCTCCAAGGCTTTGTGGAAACCAAGGTTGGACATAACGGTGGTCACAATTGTATTTTGAGCCAATTGGCCTTTTTCAGAAAGATACTTGCCGATGATGTACATAATCTTGTCACCATCTACAATATCGCCATTTTCATCAACGGCAATCAAGCGGTCACTATCGCCATCAAAAGCGAGACCAATTGCCGCCCCTGACTCACGGACTGTTTCCTGTAAGCCTTCTGGATGAGTGGAGCCTACATTTAAGTTAATGTTGAGACCATCTGGATTTTCTCCGATAACAGTCAGCTGGGCACCCAAATCGGCAAAAATTTGACGGGCACTAGTTGAAGCAGCACCATTTGCTGTATCAAGGGCAACGTGCATTCCTTCAAGATCTAAACCTGTTGAAACAAGATATTGTTGGTACTTACGCAGGCCTTCTGGATAATCCATGACTTTTCCTAAGCCCTCTGCACTTGGACGTGGAAGGGTATCTTCTGCTGCGTCTAGCAAAGCTTCGATTTCAAGTTCGCGCTCATCATCCAGTTTATAACCATCGCCACCAAAGAATTTGATGCCGTTATCGAGAGCAGGATTGTGGCTAGCCGAAATCATGACACCCGCGCTAGCTTTTTCTGGATTTAACCAAGTAAGCAACACCTGGAGTAGCAATCACACCAAGTTTGTAGACGTGGATCCCCACAGAAAGCAGACCTGCAATCAAGGCACTCTCCAGCATTTCTCCCGAAAATACGTGTATCACGGCCAACAAATACCTGAGGAACTTCACTTTCGTGTTGGCTCAGAACATATCCACCAAAAACGGCCCAGTTTAAAGGCCAATTCCGGCGTTAATTCCACATTAGCTTCTCCACGAACACCATCGGTTCCAAAATATTTACCCATTTTTAAAATTTTCCTTTCAAATCTTGCATTTATTTACTAGATGAACTCGAACTTGAGCTCGATTTGGAGCTTGACGAATTCGAATGTGTGGTTTTGGTCGTAACTTTCATCGTTGTTTCAAACGGTGTCACAACACTTGGCAAAAACATTCTCATTGGCATCCATGGCCTGCAAGGAAGCTGCCCCACTATAATTTCCTGAAATAGTGACATTGCTTGGTAAGACTGCTGCGACATGATTAACTTTTTCCAAAAGTTTCTTCATCGCTTGTCACTGTAACTTCTTCGTGCCCAAGCTCACATTTGTGATAGAAATATCTTCTGCAACCTGACTGCCCTGTGATGAGATACTTCACTGGCACTTTCTTGCTTGCTTTTTACCTATCTTGACTGAAATTTTTGCGGATTAACCGTAGCAGACAGGCCGCTAGGTAGATTTTCGACTTTCAGCTGCACTTCGACTGTTCCTTCTGATGCATTGATAAATCCGCTACCACATGGAACTTCCTGTGTACTTTCCCGCATTTCGCTACTTAAAGCCACTCTATTAGAACCCGTCAAAACAACGCTAGCTTCGAAGTGAAAGCCACCATGAAGTATCGTTCACTATCATACTTGATATCAATCGGGACATTAGAAATCGTATTGCTGTAAGTTTCGAGGTCACTTAGCAATGCTGATACTATTTTGAAAACTACTAGACGTCGTATAGATAAACAAAACCAAAGCAAAAATATGGAGGAGATAATATAGAGAATTTTTACTTTCTTTTCATTCTTCCATCCTCCTAGGATACGATTCTTTAGGCTCATTTTCTCATGCTTGTCTGATAAGAGAACTTCCCGAAGTTGTGATTCGAACTCGCTCAAACTCAAGTCATGCTTGAAGACTCCATTATGTGTCGTAGAAATACCGCCTGTCTCCTCAGACACGACAAAAGTAAAGGCATCTGAAACTTTGAAAGGCCAATCGCATGCCCGATGACGAGTCCCAAATTCCTTGGAAATACCTGTGCTTTCGGTAAGCGGCAAATAGGGCACAAGAGGCAGCGATCTTATTATCTTTGATAATAACTGCCCCATCATGCAGAGGCGTATTAGGAATGAAAATATTGATCAACAGTTCCCCAGAGATATCCGCATCCAGTGGGATTCCCGTTGCAATGTATTCCTGCAACGTTCGAGCGCACTGAATAGCCACCAAAGCACCGATCTTACGCGGACTCATGTAAGCTACTGCCTTAACAAAGGCTTGAATCAATTTTTCTCCTCACTGCTGACTGGAGCAGCAGAAAAACTCTCGGTCGCTCTACCCAGCTTTTCAAGACCAGTCCGAATCTCAGGCGAGAAAATCACCACCGCCGCAATGACCCCGTAGTAATAACCTGATTGATCAACCATGAAATAGTCGTCAAACCAATGATATTCGCTAAAAACTGTGCCAAGATGAAGAAGAGCACTCCCCGAACCAGAATCATAATTTTGGTTCCGGCAATTGCTTTAGTAAAATGATATAAAATCCAGGTGACTAAAGCAATATCAATAATGTTGATTAAAATATTCCAAGGATTACTGAATACATTAGCCCAGTATTGGAGATTGGTTAATTGTTGAAAGTTCATTGCATAGTGGCCCTCCCAGTCAAAAACAAACAGTTCTCAACCATTATATCACTTTTTAAGAATATTTTTTTCTGTAACCTTCTTTTACTTTTTATGATAAAATATTTTTATGAAGATAAATACAGCATTGGGCCTCTTGGCAGGCAAGTCCTCCACTTTGTTCTCAGCAAATTGGGACGCGGCTCGACTCTACCAGGGAAAAGTTGCCCTCACATTTGATAAAAATATTTTGCAAAAACTTGGCCAAAAACTACGAAGTTGTGGTTATTACCGGAACCAACGGAAAAACTCTGACTACAGCTTTGACAGTAGGCATTCTCAAAAGAAGCTTTTTGGCGAAGTGGTAACCAATCCCAGCGGCGCCAATATGATTACGGGGATTACGACAACCTTCCTGACAGCTAAAAAAGGCAAATCTGGCAAAAATATCGCTGTGCTGGAAATCGATGAAGCCAGCCTGTCTCGGATTTGCGATTATATCAAGCCTAGCCTCTTCGTCTTTACCAATATTTTCCTGAGACCAGATGGACCGCTATGGTGAGATCTACACGACTTACCAGATGATTTTAGATGCTGCAGCTAAGGTACCTGAAACAACTGTGCTGATGAATGGTGACAGCCCGCTCTTTAACTCGGTCAGCCTGAAGAATCCTGTCCGCTACTATGGATTTGACACGGAGAAAAGCCAACCTAAGCTAGCACACTACAATACCGAGGGCATCCTCTGTCCTAAGTGCGAGCATATCCTCAAGTACGAGCTCAATACTTATGCAAATCTCGGAGCTTACATCTGTGAGGACTGTGGCTTCAAGCGCCCTAAGCTAGACTACAGCCTGACCGCTCTCAAAGCACTTGAGCATAATCGCTCTGCCTTTACCATTGATGGACAAGACTATCAGATCAATATCGGTGGTCTCTACAATATCTACAATGCCTTGGCCGCTGTGTCAGTGGCTCAGTTCTTCGGAGTCGAGCCGGCTACTATCAAGGCTGGCTTTTGACAAGAGCAGAGCTGTCTCTGGCCGTCAGGAAACTTTCAAAATTGGCAATAAGGAATGTACCTTGGTCTTGATCAAAAATCCGGTCGGAGCTACCCAAGCCTTGGAAATGATTGAGCTGGCACCTTTTGACTTTAGTCTATCTGTCCTGCTTAATGCCAACTATGCGGACGGTATTGATACTAGCTGGATCTGGGATGCAGATTTTGAGAAAAATTCTAGAAATGAATATTCCTCAGGTCATTGCAGGCGGTGTGCGCCATTCTGAGATTGCTCGTCGACTGCGAGTAACAGGCTATCCAGCAGATCAGATTACCGAAGTCAAAGATTTGGAAGCAGTCTTTAAGTTGATTGAAGAGCAAGAAACCAAGCACGCCTATATCCTAGCTACTTATACCGCTATGCTGGAATTCCGCGAGTTGCTGGCAGAACGACAAGTAATCAGAAAGGAGATGAACTAATGGTTTATAGATCCCTCGTTTCTCCTGCAAACCAGGATTATCACTATGACTTAAAAATCGCTCATCTCTACGGCGACCTTATGAATACCTATGGCGACAACGGTAATGTCCTTATGCTCAAGTATGTAGCTGAAAAGCTAGGCGCTAGAGTTGAGGTTGATATCGTTTCTCTAGAAGATGACTTTGATAAGGATAGCTATGACATCGTCTTCTTTGGCGGAGGTCAAGACTATGAGCAAACGATCGTGGCTCGTGACCTGCCAGCTAAAAAAGAAGCTTTAGAAAACTTTATCAATGACAACGGCGTTGTGCTAGCTATCTGCGGCGGTTTCCAACTTTTGGGCCAATACTATATCGAAGCGTCTGGCCGTCGAATCGAAGGTCTGGGCATCATGGGACACTACACTCTCAACCAAGTCAAGAATCGCTATATCGGTGACATTAAGATTCATAACGATGAATTTAACGAAACCTACTACGGCTTTGAAAACCACCAAGGACGGACTTTCCTCTCTGACGATGAGAAACCTCTGGGCAAGGTCGTCTATGGAAATGGTAATAATCAAGAAGACGGCATGAAGGCGTCCACTATAAGAATGTCTTTGGCTCCTACCTCCATGGCCCTATCTTGTCTCGCAATGCGAACTTGGCCTACCGTCTGGTGACCACTGCTCTAAAAAATAAAGTATGGCTCTGCCATTGAACTGGCAGCTTATGAGGATATCCCAGCCCAAGAAACTCAAGAAGAATATGGCGATATCAAGAGCAAGGCTGAATTTGAATAATTAGGAGATCATTATGAAAGAAAAATTGCACTATATCCTGCTATTGATTACCATCCTATTGGTTGCCAGCATTTCTTTTAGCCAATATGCAGAGCGTCAATGTTAGCTTTATCCTCTTCAGTTTTTAAACTTCCTTAATCATTTTGATTTTTTGGTCTCTGTCCTCCCTAGGCTCTATTACAACCTTTCTCATCAGCATGTCTAAAAACTTCTCGCTGAAAAAGAGCTTAAGAAAACCAAAGAAGCTCTGAAAAACATCTCAAAAAGAAAACTAGGTTGGAAGCCCCAGCCTAGTTTTTACTACTTTGTTTCAACAAAAACCAAATTTATCTAATGGAGAAACACGGAATTCTACACTCCCTTAATCTGCTCCTTTTTGATCAGACCAAACTCACGGCTATCTTCGTGTTTTCTCGTCGATCATTTAAAATGAGAAAAGAATTTTTAGGGATAACATCAGAAGTCGCTCCTTTTAAGTCAACAACAGAAAAATCGTGGGTATAATAGCCCGTGCTGGCAGCCGAAGCCAGATATTTCTCTCGCATTTTTTCGATATATTGCTCTGATTGCACCTGATCGTTCAGATACAGCAAGTTATCCATATAGGTCACCTTGTCATTTTCCATAGCAATGACACGACCGACATATTCTTTTCCATCGACCTCATAGAGGGCAAATTCCCCACGAGCAAGCTTGGCTGTCTTATCCGCCAAGACCAAATCATTTTCCGCTAAGAAAGAATTGGCATCTTGCTTGGTGATGCGATAAGGTGTATAGACAAACAAACGCAAGCCCACCAGAATGGCAATAAATACCGTCACAATGATAATATTTCTCAGTAAATCTCTCTTTAACATCTCTCTCCCCTGTCCTTTTGTTCTATTATATCATTTTTCATGGGATTAGACAAAACACTGAGATGAGAGAGGATTACGTTTAACAAAATTGTAAAAAATGAAAAGGCAAATTCAATTGAGGAGCTTCCTCAATCGAATTTGCCTTTCTTATTTTAATCCTCTTTAGCCACACGTGATTTGTTGGCAATATCAGTAAGGATAGCTTGAACAAAATTATCGACTGAGACAGTTTGTGTTTCTTTTTGACCGTAGCGACGGACATTGACAGTTCCGTCTTCCATTTCCTTGTCTCCAACAATCAACTGGTAAGGAATCTTGCTGGTTTGAGAAGCACGGATCTTGAACTGCATTTTTTCGTTGCGTTCATCGACATCAGCACGGACACCACGGTCACGAAGTTTCTTAGCCACTTCCCATGCGTAGTCCACGTGTTTTTCGTTTAGATACTGGGATGAGAGTTACTTGGTGTGGTGCAAGCCATGTTGGGAAGGCACCCTTGTAGTTCTCAATCAAGATAGCTGTGAAGCGTTCCATGGTTGAAATAACCCCACGGTGGATCATAACTGGACGGTGTTCTTCACCATCAGCTCCGATGTATTTAAGGTCGAAGCGTTCTGGAAGCAAGAAGTCAAGCTGGATAGTAGAAAGGGTTTCTTCTTTTCCAAGAGCGGTCTTAACTTGGATATCCAATTTTGGTCCGTAGAAGGCTGCTTCACCTTCAGCTTCAAAGTAGTCAACACCCATTTCATCAAGGGCTGCACGAAGCATAGTTTGGGCATTTTCCCACATTTCATCGTTGTCAAAGTACTTGTGAGTATCTTGAGGGTCACGAAGAGAGAGACGGAAGCGGTATTCAGTCAAGTTGAAGTCTTCATAAACATCGATAATCAACTGAAGGGCACGTTGGAATTCTTCTTGGATTTGTTCTGGCGTAACGAAGAGGTGACCGTCGTTGAGTGACATTTCACGCACACGTTGAAGACCAGTGAGGGCACCAGATTTTTCGTAACGGTGCATCATACCGATTTCAGCGATACGGATTGGCAATTCGCGGTAAGAGTGAACATGGTGTTTGAAGACTTGGATGTGGTGTGGGCAGTTCATTGGACGAAGGACAAATTCTTCACCGTCTCCCATGTCCATGGTTGGGAACATGTCTTCTTGGTAGTGATCCCAGTGACCAGAAGTCTTGTAAAGCTCTACAGAAGCCAACGGCGGAGTATAAACGTGTTGGTAGCCGGAAGCCAACTCCTTATCGACAATATAGCGTTCCAATTCACGACGGATCGTCGCACCGTTTGGCAACCAGAATGGAAGTCCTTGTCCGACTTCTTGAGAAATCATGAAGAGGTCAAGCTCTTTACCAAGTTTACGGTGATCGCGTTCTTTAGCTTCTTCACGCATTTGGAGGTAGTTTTTCAAGTCTTTCTTGTCAAACCAAGCTGTACCATAGATACGTTGCATCATAGCGTTGTCGCTATTTCCACGCCAGTAAGCACCTGCTACATGGAGAAGGTGGAAGATTTGGATGCGGCCTGTTGATGGGACGTGAGGGCCACGGCAGAGGTCTACGTATTCACCCTGACGGTAGATAGTCAAACCACCCTCGTCTTCTGAGTGTTCTTCGATCAATTCCAACTTGTAAGGGTCGTTCTTGAAGATTTCACGTGCCTCTTCTTTGGTGACTTCCTCGCGGATAGATGGGAAGTTTTCTTTAACGATTTTTTGCATTTCTTCTTCGATACGTGGTAGGTCTTCATTAGAGATTTGACCAGCAGTATTGTCGGTATCGTAGTAGAAGCCATCTTCAATAGCAGGACCAACTCCCAAGTGAATGTCTGGGAAGAGGCGACGAGCTGCTTGGGCAAACAAGTGGGCAGCTGAGTGACGCAAGATTGGAAGGGCATCTTCGTGATCAGGTGTCACAATTTCGATGCTTCCATCTTCAGTGATAGCACGAGTCGTGTCGATGAGTTTGCCGTTGAATTTACCAGCCAAGGCTTTTTTAGCTAGGGAATTGCTGATAGATTGGGCAATTTCAAAAGTAGTAACGCCAGATTCGAATTCACGAACAGCGCCATCTGGGAAAGTAAACTTAATCATGGTTTTCTCCTTAAAAATTAATCATATTTTATAACTGAGGTTTGAAGAAGTGGGAAGCTAGATATCAATAAAGAATGATAACGATTGATTTGCTACATCAATTTCATTTTAACTTTTTCAGTCTGAAAATAAAGAAAAGCGTAGAAATACATAGATAGCATACCAAGGAAAGGATAAGAGATAAGTATTGCTCTTCAGTCATTTCACCTCTCATGTATATCCTTAGTGGATAGTTTCTTATAGCATTAACTAAATAAATACCAGCAGTTAAGCTTAGAAAATATCCAGTTAGGATAAGTTTCTTGTTGTAAAAACATTAAGATACCAAGAAAAGGTGCAAGAAATGGCAAAGAGGAACAAATGCAAAAATGAAAAAGACAACAATATTTCTCCATCCCCCATAGACTGAGCGTATTCATTAGCCAGACATAGACTAAAAAGGAAGGTACAAGTGATCATCCAAGATAATATTTTCTTCAAATCTATCACCTCATTTCAGCTCTTGGCTAAATTTCATTTTTAACTTTGGTCGCAACTGTTCTTCATACAAAAAAACGACATCCTCAAAAAGGACGTCGCAACGTGGTTCCACCTTCATTTATGCAGCTCAAAAAGAGGGTACACCTCTGATTGGCTCTAACGTAGCCACCGTTTTATGTTTTCATAAAAGCCAGTAGAGTAGTCCCAACTGCATCCTCTACGCGATTTCCAGCTCCACGCGCTCTCTAAAAGATTTTCTGCAGGTGATATGTCTCTAAAAATTATTATAGCACGATTGAAAAAAATTTTGCAAGAACTTTTTATTGGTTTTCCAGCTCTGCTATTTTTCCTACTAAATAGATAAATCAAGTGTCTCTAAAACCATTTTCCAGCTAGTGAGCATAGGAAATAGGTGGCATGATAAAGAGGAATCCACTCCCCAAAGGTGAAAAATAGTCAGGAAAAATAAGAGGGCAACCAAGAAAGAAAAGCGCAAAGAAAAATCCATATAAAGCTGCATAGAGCAAGGACACCAACAGGGTCGTCAGAGGAGAGTAGATGAGAACATTTCCAGCTACTAGCCCCTTACTTAATATGGAATCCATTGGAACATACCGTAACAGTATGTAAAAGACAAAATAGAAAAAGAAAAGGGGAGCAAAAAGAAAATTTCTTTTTATAGACTTTCATAAGAGCACCTCCGTTCATTAGGCCTTATGAGAAAGTTTATTCCCAATATTTCCGAATATTCTTAATCTGCTTCTTAGATGCTTTTTATCATCCTAGTTGAGCTGTTGACCGGCAGTGACATGATTTTTCCTGGTAAATAGACAATGGTCTTGTGCCAAGCGTTTGGCCATCGTTTCTTCTGGATTGAGATCATTATGAAAATCCTTACTAATGGTCAAATCCAAATAGAATTCATAGATCTCGACGACCAAAAATTCTCGGCGGAAATCTCGTATAATTTATCGAGCTAGCTTTTTCTCGTCCATATCTGGTGTTGCCAAATGGCCTCCAAAATAGCTCCTGCCAAATCCCGGCTCTCATAATAAAGAGTGCCAAAGGTTTTTATCGCTGATTACATTGTCCAGATAGGGATTGCCATGGGCGATGATGGGCGTACCGCTGGCTGAGACTTTCCAGATAAGTCAGCCCCTGCGTCTCACTGGTTGAGGCTGAGATAAAGAAATCTGCCGCCTTATAGTAGAGGGCCGTATCGCTCAGCGCAATCATTCCTGTAAAAATGACTGAATCCTCAATATGAAGCTGGGCTACCAAGGCTTTTAAGTCCTCAGCATACGGTCCATCTCCGACAATGACCAACTTCACCTTTGGCATTTTTCTTCGAAAACCATTGGCAGTGCTTCAACAATCGCCTGGATATTTTTCTCATAGGAGATTCTTGATAAACTGAGCAACATGATTTCGTCTTCTGCTATGCCCAGCTTAAAGCGCAGTTTCTCGATGTCTTCCCGTGAGAGTTCTGGGCGCTCAAATTTGGCCAAGTCGATTCCTGTTGGAATGACCCGTTTTTCCGCCTTGATTTTTGTAGCCGACCAAAAGATCGTAGACAATCTCAGAAGGACAAATAACTCCATCCAAATCGCTCATGAAACCACGCACGATGTACTTGACCATACTCGGACGAATCACCATGCCCTTGGCAAGATAATGCACATAATCCTCATATTGGGTATGGTAGGTATGAACCACTGAATCCATGAGTTCCTTGGCAATCCAGATTCCCAAGAGACCCAGAGAAAACTCTGTCTGAGTATGGATGATATCCAGCTGGTACTGGCGAGCAATTTCTAAGGCATTGGAAAAGCCACGATAAGCCACGCGCCGATCCTTAAAAGCGAAGAAAGGCACGCTAGGAATACGGATAATCTGCCAATCTTCATAGCGGTTGACATCCTTGTCCGTCGTAGTAAAAATAAAGACTGTGTGACCTAGTTTCTCTAGCTCAGTCTTGAGGGGTGCGAATGCTCGTCGCCACCCCGGAAACCCTGAGGAAAATAGGTATCTGTAAAAGACCAATCCGCATATCACATCTCCAAAACTGTTTGGTAAGCCTTGACTAACTGAAAGTGCGACGTCATCAATGGAGCGACTCTCCGCAACACGATAGCCTGCTTCACGTTTATCGACTTTTCCGTCAAGAACCTTACGAAGCGATTCGACAAACTCATCTACATTATGACAAAGCTCTGCCGACTCTTCGTCAATCCAGCCATTATAAACAGGAATATCACGCAGGACTACGTGTTGGCCGCTGGCTAGTGCTTCTAAGACCACAATCCCTTCTGTCTCTTCGTATGACGGGAAAAAGAAGGCATCGCTGCCTGACATGGCTCCTTGGAAAACTGCGCCTTTGAAATAACCAGGAAATTCCACGTTTTCTGGATGATTATAGAGGACAAGATCTCGAATTTTGCGCGGAATAAGCCAAAGATTGATAGAGCCCAGCCAGATAAAGCGGACATCTGGCATTCTGCGAGCTACTTCGACAAAGTCTTCGATTCCTTTTCGTCTGAAATAAAGGCCTGCACAAATTACGACTTTCTGCCCCTCTGCAATCTGAAAATGTTTTTTAAAGACTTCTTCCTTGCGTTCATCTTTCTTGTATTTCGAAAGGTCAATGCCGTTTGAGACAGCCATGATAGGCGTCGTTACACCGTAGGATTGAATCAAATTTTTGAATACTCAGACGGAGTAATGATAAAAGTCCGCCATCTTATACATGTGTGCTAGATATTTGCCAAACAAGGGCGCAAAAAGATTGGAGCCAATAAAAAGAATTTTTCAAAGTCTTCTTTGGTCGAATGTCCGTGCATGATCACTTTTTTGGCTCTCCGCTTAGCCGCATGAAGAAGAAGCAAACTACGAGGTCCGTAAGTGTTGATGTGCACGACATCATAATCTCCTAAAACATCTGTTGTATAAGGAATTCCTGCCAGATCCAGTGCATGCATTTGATGCTGCAAAGGCACGGCCGATACCTGATTTTTCTAAACAGACTTTCCTTCTAGATATAGTAATACTTTCATATCTTCTATTATACCCAAAAAGAAGCAAAAAGGAAACGCCAAAGGGAAGATTAGTACTTAATTCATGTACCTAGCCTTCCGCCAAGCATTTCCCTTAGTAATATCCTTTCTTGCTGGGATTTATTCAGTTCACAAGCAGACTAGTCCACCTTGACTACCTGCAGTTCAGTACCTCCCAGTAGAATCAGATATTTGTCTACTTGGCTAAGATCATAGGAACGGCTGAGTGCTTCGGCATAGAGTTCTAGTTGAGCTCGGTAGCGCTCCACCAAGTCTGTCGGCTCATGATAGCGGTCGGTCTTATAATCAAAGAGGACAATGCGATCATCAAAGAGCAGGTAGCCGTCTAAGATTCCCCGAACTACAAAGTCTTGACCGCTGGCTGGATCCCTGCTTGAGCATGGCAAAAAGGTGCTTCCGATGGAGATGATTCGCCTCTTGCTGGATTAGCTGACCTAGTTCTGTAGCGAAAAAGGCCTCAATCTTAGCTAAATCAATCCCTTTCTTAACTGCCGCATCTGCCTGAACCTGAGTCAAGGCTTGACGAATGCTAGTCTTAGTAACAGGCTGATCCAGCGGAATCCGTTGCATGAGTTCATGGACAGCAGAACCGATTTGGGCTCCTGTGACTTGCTTCTTCTTTCCAAAATCAGGCAGTTCAAAAAGTCAGCTGGGGTTGATAACTTCGAGGCGCATCCATAATGTCTAACCCTTCTGAGTCCATAACTGGTTCATAGAACTTCTTGATTTGACTGGGCGTGCGAACACTGGGTAATTCAATAGCCGCTTGATAGAGGCTGTTGAGTCGATCTACATTCTCCAAGATATCCAGAGCTCGGCGGATATCTTCTGACTGACGGTTGCCTGTCAAATCATCTACTGGAATAGGATCAACCTGCTCTACTAAGCCAATCTGTTCGTCTGTCAGCTCCTGATCAGTTACAAAGCGGGTTTGATAAGCCAGATTTTCCTTTCCAAACACAGACTGGATAGCATAGAGCCAATCCTGAAAATTAGTCAGCTGACTTCGGAGACTGCTAGATAAGCGACCATTTTGGCTAGTCCCCCACTTGCGCTCTTGGAGCTTAGCTTGATTGCCCTTGCCGACCAGATAGAGCTTGGTTTCAGCCCGCGTCATGGCCACATAGAGCAGACGCATCTGCTCAGACAGGCTAGCCAGCTTTGAGTTCTTCAGCATTCTGCTGATAGGGTAGGGTTTCCATGGAAATGCGGATCTGCTTGGGCGCATGAGGATCCTGAGCATCAAGGTCCACATCGGCTACATATTTGATTCCGATGCCTTTTTGTCGACTAAGGATAATAGCAGAGCTGCTATCTTGACGGTTGAAGGCTTTGTCCATATTGAGTAGAAAGACATACTTAAACTCCAGCCCTTACTCTTATGGATGGTCATTAGCTGGACTGCATTTTTCGGAGCAGCCAGAGGGACACTGGCCAAATCGTGCTCATTTTTTCAAAATTCTGTCAATCATGCTGATAAAGCGGGATAGCCCCTTGAAACTCGACTTTTTTCATAGTCGTTGGCCCGCAAGGATAAAGCATAGAGATTAGCCTGACGCTGCTCACCGTTGGGCAGAGCCCCGACCATATCGTAGTAAAAACGATCCTGATAAATCTTCCAGATTAAATCATGAGAGAATGGGTCTTGGAATAGCTGCGCCAGTCATTAAGCGTTTCCTGGAAGTGCTGCAGTTTCTTACGCAATTCACCATGGATGAGCTGAGGTTCCAGACCTTGATCAGCCAGAGCATTCCTCAGCTTTTCGTAGAGATTTTCCATAGACTTGGTACTGGAGGCTTGCAAAGGCTAGCTGAGCCAATTCATCCTCATCAAAGTCAAACATCGGCGACTTTAGTAGAGCGGTCAGGGCATAGTCATTAAGAGGATTGTTAATGGTCCGCAGGGTATCCAGCATCACCATAACCTCTACTGACTGGAGGTAGTTGGTCTCGCCATCATCAGGCACAATCGGGATATGATGCCGGTCAAACTCTGCCAAAATCAGATCATTGCGGGTCCGCGAAGCTGTCAGCAAGGTAATATCCTTGAAATCCACCCCTTCTTGATTATGGAGGCGGATGATTTCCCTTGATTACCAAGGCGACTTCACCAGCTGAAATACTAGGCAGGCCTTGGTCAGAATCCTCTTCGTCGCTATCGGCGCTACCATCATAAATCAAAAACTCCGCCTGATTGACTGGATTAGGCTCCCGTTTGGCTGGATTTCCCGCAACCAAGTAGTGGGTCTCATTGTAGTCAATCTCGCCGATTTCCTCGTCCATGAGTCGTTTAAAGACATCATTGGTCGCTTCCAGCACTTCGATGTGACTGCGGAAATTTTTCCTTGAGGATAATCAGCTTACCCTGACCAGGATCGGCCTGATAGAGTTTAAATTTATCGTTAAAAATTTGCGGATCGGCCTGGCGGAATCGATAGATGGACTGCTTAATGTCGCCAACCATAAAGCGATTATTTCCTCGAGCCAGCAATTCCAACATCCGCTCCTGGGTATGGTTGGTGTCTTGATACTCATCGACCATGACCTCATGGTACTTATCCTGATAAAAACGCCGCACTTCTGGATAATTTTCTAAAAATCTCAATAGCAAAATGGCTGATGTCGCCAAATTCAAAGGCATTTTCTGCTACTTTGCGCTCCAAATAAGCTTGCAGAAATCTCGGACAAAAATCGCGTAACAAATCCAGTAGAGGAAGAGCTTCCGATTGATGCTGCTCCATAAAGTTCAGATGGTAGAGGCGGACATCCAGCTCTTTTAATTGCGCTCTATCAAGGGCTTACGGGCTTCATTATAGCTCTGAGCCAGCTCTTTTTAAGTTCGTCCACATTCTTACCAACTCGGGCAGTAAAAGCCTGATGGTTAGAGGTCTTAGCCAATTCTAAAAAGCGCTGAATTAGGTCTAGCAACTGCTCAGATCCAGTCTGCTCTGTCAGCTCAGCCAAGATATCTAAGGCCGCCTGAACATTTTCCTGATACTTAGCCCCAGCAAAGGCTTCGACCTTCATGGGCCAGATGACTCTGGAAAAATCTTCCAAATCCAGCAAAAGACTGCCTAGCCTCAGAGAGAATTCGCTCCCGCTCTGCTACAAAATCACTGGTTTCATAGCCTAGAAGAAAGGTCTCTTCCAACCATTTTAGCGGATTGCTGGTAGACTGGAGAAAACTATAAATACTATAAATCTGCTGGCGGAAACCAGAAATGTCCTTGCGCTTACCAGTGAAATTTTTGACCAAGCGACTGAATAATTCCTGCTGATCACTCTCATAGTAGGTATCGAAAAGCTGGTCAAAGACTTCATTTTTCAGAATGAGCTGCTCACTGGCTGACTGTAAAATCCGAAAATGCGGTGCCAGCCCCAGCAAATAGCCGTACTTATTGACTACTTTCTGTGTAAAAGCATCCATAGTACCAATATCCGCATTGGCAATCTCAGCCAACTGCTGGGCAAGATGCTGGCGGAGTTCCTGATCTGAAGTCTCCTTGAGTACCAGACTCAACTCCTTCTCCAGCTGTTCCTTGAGCTCACCTGCTGCCTTGACAGTAAAGGTGGAGATGAAGAGTTGGCTGACCTCCACACCTCTGAGAATCTGGTCAATAATCCGCTGAACCATAACATAGGTCTTACCAGATCCAGCCGAAGCTGAGACGAGAATATTCTGACCAGAGGAGTAGATGGCCTGAATCTGCTCTGGTGTGCGCTTTTGTGGCTTGTCAGAGGCAGCTTCCTCAGCCTGCTTGACTAGGATATCCTGCTCGCTTAAAAAGGAATCCGTCTCATTTATCCAACTCCTCCTTGATTTTTCTAGCCAGGCTTGACGCAGCTTTTTTCGCCTGTCGGCCGTTTTTCGTACTGATCAAGATTTAACTTGGTCAGCTGTCTAGCCTGCCCCAGATGGAGATTGGCTTCAAAGCCTGTGATGGCCTTAAACTGATCTACGTAAGGGGCAATGCTGCGCCCATTTTCTGTATAAGGATTGATGGCAAATCGACCAGCTAAAATGCCTTCTGCAGCTTGCTGATAGAGGTAGGCATTGTAGGCCAAAATCACTTCTAATTCTTCCTTGGTCAACAGATTAACCTTGCTTTTTCTCATAGTTAGTGCCCCAAGTCCTTGGCTTGGTCAGCCAGAAAGAGGCCTTTGTAAACCTGACTTTTCATGACCTGTTTCATAGCCTCGTCCAGTGCCTTGGTGTCCTTGAGGCTGGCTAGAGGCTCTGTCATCTGTAAGTACATGGCGCCGAAAAATCCCCTTGTCTTCTTGGTATTCTGGCATTTCTCGGATAGCTGCTAGGTAGGTCGGCAGCTGGGAATTAAGCCCATTAAAGAACTTCTCAAAGCTGAATTTAGTATCGCCCGACTTGTAATCCACAACTCCCAGACTCCCCGTCTCCGTCAAACGATCAATCCGGTCCACCTTGCCGCTCACTTGAAGAGCTCTGCCATTGTCCAAAAGTAAGAAAGGCCGATCATCCCGACCAAAGTCAGTCTCCTCACCGATGATCTCTAGCCCATCCGACTGAGCCAAGATACGACCAGTGGCCTGAGCCGTGTCCAATAGCAAACGGCGGGCAAACTGGGTCTCCCCATTTTCACCATAGATAGACTCAAACTCAGCCTCCCAGCTAGTCTCCTCCATAGCCCGCTGCAAGCGAGTGTCGAAATCCTGCTCCAAGTGCTCCTGCATAACCTTTTCAAAGATTCGGTGGAGGAAAATCCCATGACTGCGCGCATCCGGCTGAATGGTCCACTCCTCCTGTAGTCGCAGGACATACTTAAGGAAATAGGCATACTGGTTTTTAAAGTATTCATTGATGGCAGAAGCTGATAGTCTCAAAGGCTGCTCTGAAGGATACAGAGCCTGAAGGGTTTCCGACTTGAGAGGCTCCGTTTTCAACTCCTTGCTGATCTGGGGAATAGAAATCCCTTCAGCTGCCAACTTCTTACGCAAGACTCGGATGGCCACCGCCCAGAAGGTCTGCTCCTCCGGCGTCCATTCGCGGTCAATATCCTCCTGATAGAGGTCAATCACGCGCGCCAACAGAGCCCGATAAGTCCCAATATCGTCACTGCTAGCCTGTGGCCGCTTGCTGATGATAGGTAGGGAAATAGGCGCTATTTCCAGCTCTGTCAGATAGGAAGACATGACATCTTCTACTTCATTAGTCAAGACAGGGGCAGACATAACCAAATCTTCTGTCGCTGAATTAAGCAAGGATAGCGCTGCAAAGCGATTTTTCTTGAGGTTTTTCACTGCTGGATATCTGCAACTCAGCCTCGTCCCCAGTCGCTTGGTTTAAGGCCTGACGTTCCTCATCACTGAGCAGACTTTTTATTTTGCGCTAACTTGGGAAAAACGCTCCTGCGTCAGTCCGATAGCATAGACATAAGGCGCTGCCATGGGTTCAATCAAATCGTAGGACTGAACTGTCACCACATCCACTGTCGCCGGCACCATTCGGTACTTGGCCAGAAGCATGCCAGACAGAATCAGAGCCAGAAAATCATCGATCTTGAGCTTGCTACCGTCAAACACCTGCGCAAGCTGCTCCAATACATGGCAAAAGGTCTTCCAGACTTCCTCCCTGACGCTCTACTTCTTGCTGGCTTGCATCTTCCAGCAGCCCCATCAGATTGGCATCCAAGCGAACTTCTTTGATAAAGTTGGTAAATTTAGCTAAGAGACCAGCCGCAGTCTGACTGCGAGATTTGAAAAATCCAACAGAGGCGTGAGAAGACTCCGACGCATGACATTGAGCCGCTTTAGGTCAAATTTCTCCTGACGGTTAATGGTGAAATCTCTCCCCAGCTTGGCTGCCCCTTTAATCTCAGCAAAGCGAAGGTACTGTTCAAAACTATCCAGCTCCTCCTGACTCAAGCCGCCATACAGGCCGGTTTTTAGAAGATTGAGCAAGTCTTCTGTCTGAAAATTATAGCGTTTCAACCGTTCCAATGACTCTAAAAACTGGACCAAAGGATGCTGAGCCATTGACTCAGACCGCCCCCAAATAAAAGGGAATCTGATATTGGTCAAAAATGGTCTTCAGCTGGAGCTGGTAGGCCTCCACATCACCCAAAAGCAGTCGGATATTCTTGTAGCGGGCGCCATCATGGAGCCGCTGACGGATGGACTTGGCCACATACTCTAGTTCTTCTTTTTGATTACGAACTGACCAAATTTCTAAGTGAGAGCGGTCATCTTCGGTCAATTCCACATGGGTTTCAGAAAAATCATAGCGACTCTCTAAAATCTTGGAAATCTTACCAAAAGCATCATCAGGCTGACTCGAACCTCCTGCTAGATACTCTGGCTTGACCTCATAAGTTTTGAGCCAGCTTGAGCAAAAAGTCCACGCTGGCCTGATAAAGATTGCCCTCCCGAAAGGCTGTCCGGTAGGCTTTTTGACTAGCATAAACGCCAATGACAATCTCTACTCCCTTGCGATGCAGCAGATCTACTAGATATTCCTCCTCTGCTGAGAAGCGTGTAAAGCCATCGATAACCAGCGCGAGATTCGCCAATTCCCCATCCAAATCTCCAGCTAGAATATGCTGAGAAAAAATCGTGAGTTTAGAGGTTACATCATAATTCCCCGCCTGAAGAGCAGCAGAAAAAGCCGTGAAAATCTTGAGCAAATCCTCGCGCTTCTCTGGCTCTTCTAGATGATTCAAATCCACAAAAGTCATCTGGGCTGTCTGAAGCTCATGATAAAGGTCTAGCAGTTGCTGGATAAATTGTGCATCCTTCTTGATTCGCCCATAAACCTTGAGTTCTCGGTCATCCATTTCCGATAAAATCCGATAAAATAGCATACCTAGACCAATGTCGTCCAAGGGCTGTCCATCTTGAACATCATTAAGGACAAAATAGCGAGCCATCTGAGCAAAACGGGTCACCGTAATAGCAAAGGAAGCGTGATTTTCTAATGCCTCCAAAACTGCTCGCTCCTTTTTCAAAAGAAAGGGAGTTGGGAGCTATATAAAAGACCCGCTTGCCGTCCGCTACTAAGTCCTGAGCTTGTAGCCAAATGAGCCGTCAAAGGACTGCGGATATCCGTATAAAGTAATTTCATACCGTCTCTTTTTCAACAAAAATATAAAAACATTATATCATGTTTGCGAGAAAAAGGCTTTCTCTAAAAGAAAAAGCCCCGCCAAAGCGAGACTTTTTGTGTCTGATTTTATAATTGTTATCTGGGAACGAAATCGAATTAAGCTTCGATTTCAGTAACCATACCTGAACCAACAGTACGTCCACCTTCACGAATAGAGAAAGTAGTACCTTGTTCAACGGCGATTGGGTGGATCAACTCAACGTCGATAGTTACGTTATCACCAGGCATTACCATTTCAGTACCTGCTGGAAGTTCGATTGAACCTGTAACGTCAGTTGTACGGAAGTAGAACTGTGGACGGTAGTTGTTGAAGAATGGAGTGTGACGTCCACCTTCTTCTTTAGTAAGGATGTAAACTTCACCCTTGAATTTAGTGTGTGGGTTGATTGAACCTGGTTTAGCGATAACTTGACCACGTTCGATTTCATCACGTTGGATACCACGAAGAAGTACACCTACGTTGTCCCCTGCAAGACCTTCGTCGAGCTGTTTACGGAACATTTCAACACCAGTAACAACTGCTTTTTGGATTTCTTCTTTGATACCAACGATTTCGATTTCATCGTTGACACGAACAGTACCACGGTCGATACGTCCTGAAGCAACTGTACCACGACCAGTGATTGAGAATACGTCTTCGACTGGAAGAAGAAGAGGTTTGTCAGTATCACGTTCTGGTTCTGGGATGTACTCATCAACAGTGTTCATCAATTCCATGATGATGTCTTCGTACTTAGAGTCACCTTCAAGAGCTTTAAGAGCTGAACCTTGGATAACTGGAAGATCGTCACCTGGGAAGTCGTATTCTGACAAGAGGTCACGGATTTCCATTTCAACCAATTCAAGCAATTCTTCGTCGTCAACCAAGTCGATCTTGTTCATGAAGACGATAAGGTGTTTAACACCAACCTGACGTGAAAGAAGGATGTGCTCACGAGTTTGTGGCATTGGTCCGTCAGTTGAAGCTACTACAAGGATAGCTCCGTCCATTTGAGCGGCACCAGTGATCATGTTTTTAACGTAGTCCGCGTGTCCTGGAGCGTCGATGTGAGCGTAGTGACGTTTTTCAGTTTCGTACTCAACGTGCGCAGTGTTGATAGTGATACCGCGTTCGCGTTCTTCTGGAGCAGCATCGATAGACGCATAGTCTTTTGGTTGGTTAACTGATGAAGGCAAGCGACGTGCCAATACAGTTGTGATAGCTGCAGTCAAAGTAGTTTTACCGTGGTCAACGTGTCCGATAGTACCAATGTTAACGTGTGGTTTACTACGATCGTATTTTTCTTTTGCCATTTGAGTAAAAGCCTCCAATAAAATATATTTTATAGATAGACAGTAGGCAATACAGTCTAACTTTCCTTACTATTTTATCAAATTTTACTGAAAATGCAAGCCTTTTTACACATTTTTGTCAATTGTTCCTTATCTAGCTTATAGTAAGGCTGATTGGGAACGGAAGCACCAATGCTGGAAGCATAAATCCACTCTTTTTCCTTCTAATTGAGTGAAATTTTTCAGCTTTTCCTGTCAAGATAACACCGGAGAATTTGCAATCTTCTATATTTTTTTGAATGTATTATTAAGATATTCCAATTCTTTCTTTGTGTTATAAACTTCTCCTTTTGAATTCGTTATACTTGTTAAGCCGTGCTTATCCTTTAGTGAATTTTTCAAATGGGTCTTAAAAAGATCAAAACTATACTCTGCATCATCTTTTAGTCAGTTTAAAAACCAAATATGTTACTGATATTTAAGTTTTTCAGTATTATAATTTGAATATGTACCAAGCCAATACCAATTAACTTTCAAATTGGAAGGAAGCATACTTTGTAATTCAGAATAAGTATAAGGTCTATCAAAAGTTAAAAGCCACTTCAACTAGTTGTCCTTTCATTTCAGAAACTAACGGTAATTCTTGGGAAGGGTTAGACGTTATGTCAGTTTCGTCCTTATTTTTATGTTAAAAAAATAAAGGAATCTTTACTCGTTGTCCAGCATTAAAAAGCCATAATATTTTTATTAACACCACTAATAGGGATTACAGAATCAGCCACATGATCAATTTTTCAAGATTTGGTCCAACTGATGCTGTCACAGTATCATAGGGAACGGTAACTCCATCTACATCCTTAAAACGACTTAATTGATACAGATTTGAAAAGGCGGTTGTATTATGAATATTACTGTTGGAATAAATATTTGGATAGGCAATTTGCAATCTATTTTCATAGAAATTTGTGACTTCTGTCATATGATGCTCTGTCATTTTTCCAATACGGTTCTTGTAGCTATGTAAACACCGATAAAAAGACAACACAACTGCTATAGACAATATAAGAATTTTCTTTGTATTTCTTCTTCTATTTTTCTTCGCTAAAATTTCAAATGTTTCCATTTTTATATCCTTTCTTTTTCCAATTTATGGCGGAGCTTAATTCGGCTACGCATGAGTTGTACTTTCACTTTACTTACAGAATACGACATAATTTGAGCGATTTCCTTTACTGTAAAATTTTGGAAATAATAAAGATCTAAAAGCATTGCTTCCTTGGTAGGGAGTTCTTCTATCGTCGTCCTTAACAGCTCATAATGGTCGTTTTCAAATGGTTGAATCACATCTTGTTTAAAAAAATTCCTTTTGCAAAATTTCTAGATAATGCTGATCGCGCCTATAGCGATCGATATAGCGACGGATGGAAACCCGATACATCCAAGCTCGCATCTTCTCTGCCGGGATGACCAGATCAGTCTCTAACATTTTTGACAAAAACATCCTGCACCACATCTTCTGCCTCGGCCTTAGAAGCTCCTGACTTTTGCAAGTAGAAAACAATCTCTCGGGCAAAGCCAATCAAGATGTTTTCGTATTCATCCAGTTTGATAATCTCACCTCCCTACAACTTCTCTTAAAATCTCTCATTATTTGCACTTCTTTAAAAAGAATAACAAAAAGCCTTTCTATCCCAAATCTCGCAGCTGCTACTTCTCATTTGAAACTGCTTTTTTCTCTATTTAATACTTTTTCTATTCGTCCCCCTTTCTACTAGTATAACGAGATCGAAAGTTATTTTGGTTACAAAAAAATTTTAAACATGACAAAAGAAACCCTAGATAGGCGGAAACTATCTAGGGTCGATATCTTATAGATTTTACTGAGAGATTGACTCTGAGTTGTTGATTTGTTCAGAAGCAGTTCCCAAAGCCTGTTCTGCAGTTTCAGCCTGAGACTGATGAGCTTCTACTGAATGAACTGATTCAGCTGGTTCTGAAACTGAGGCTGAGAATGCTGATTGAGTTGATTCTTGAGTTTGGGCTTGGCTAGCAGCAAACGGTTGAGTTGGCTGGTTCACTTGATTCTGACCAAAAGGTTGCTGAGGCTGACCAAATCCTTGATTTTTGAACTGGTGCTTGTTGCTGAGCAAATGGTTGCTCTTGGTTAACAGGCTGACTAAACTGTTGGTTTTGAGCTGGCTGTTGAACTTGACCAAATTGTTGGTTTTGTGTCGGCTGTTGTTGTCCTTGGAATCCAGGCTGAACAAACTGTTGGTTTTGAACTGGTTGTTGAGCTTGACCAAATTGCTGACCTTGGAATCCTTGTTGACCATAAGGAGCCCCTTTAACTTGCTGAGCTGGTTTGCTAGCTGGCAAAAGCAAGACAATTAAAAGCAATACTACATGGCAAGCTGACTAAAGCAGCTAGGATATTCAACACTGGAATGAAGGAAGCTAGTGAAGGCCCTACAGTGAGAAAAATAAATGCCCAATGGAAGCCAGCATCACGAAGACGACGAACAGCGATGGCAAGATTAGGAACGATTGTTGCAACCCAATAGATGGCAAGTAAGAACATTATGAACACAGCCAAACCAGCGCCAGCCGTAACTCCAGATAAATCTGGTTCATAATCGTATAGTCCTGCATAATAAACTTCACTAAAAAAAGCGGAATGAGAAAACCAAAAAGGGCAATATACGAAAATGGTAAGGTAATCAAAAAATGACATAGGACAACCCACCAGTAATCCGAACGACTTGAACGACCACTAAAGTCTGCATAACGAGTCCAAAATTTTTTATAAGCAGAAAACATAGAAATCTCCTCTAAATTTTTTTATTAACAGAATTCATTGTATCATAATTTTTAGCTCGAAATCAAGGTAAGTTAATCTTGGCTCGCTCTCAGAGCAAGGAAACAGGTGTTACTTTTACCGTTTCGATTTCCCATGAATCCCAGCCACTGAAGCGAATAGCTCCTTGTTCATCTGTTCGGAAAATCTGTGTCTGAATGTTCTCAAATCTGTCCAGAGTTTCCCGGTGAGGATGCTTGTAGCGGTTATTCTTACCGGCAGAGATGAGGGCAATTTTTGGGCTGAAGCTGATGTAAAAATTCTGGGCTAGAGGATCCTTTAGAACCGTGGTGGCCTGCTTTTTAAGACATCCACCTTGAGTTGCGGAAAACGCCGCATCAAGGTAGCTTCGCCATTTTCCTCTAAGTCTCCTGTGAACAAAAAGCTGGTTCCAAAAACTTCCCGTACAAGACGACAGAGTCATCATTACTGCCGTCGCCCGTCTCCTCAGGATAAAGAACCTGCAAAGCTCCATCAAAAATCGGAGGCTTATCCCCTACCTCTACCGCATGGACTCTCGTCTGCATCCGCTCCAGTTTCTCAACAAAATCCGACTGGGTCAAACTTCCCTTAGATACATAAATTTCCTTTATAGAGAAATGCTTGGCCACCTCAACATATCACCCATGTGATCGGTATCCGTGTGGGTCAAAACCAGCACATCCAAGCGGCTCACTCCCCGACTTTTCAGATAGGGAATCAAGGCCTTTTCTGCATTTGTCGAAGAAACCCGCTTCTGCCATGCTTCTTTCTTGCCAATCTCCACTCGACCACCCACATCAATCAGAACAGATTTCCCCGCCAATCGCGCAAGAAAATGCTATCTCCTGCCCAATATCAATAACTGTAATTTCATTTTGTAGAGGATGTTTAGTAAGGAAAAAAATAGCAGAGCAAGAGCCAAGCTAAGTAAGGTCACAACTTTCTTCTGTCTGCGAAAAATCATAGAGCAAGCCAAGAGTGATAAGCAGGCCTAGCATCATCCAGATAGATGGCTGACCAAAAACCACTGGTCGAGAAGAAATAGAGGCTGTCCAACGGATTAGCCCTTCCAGCAGTTCAAATAAGACATTGACCTGAGTGATTTTTCAAAAGAGGTGATAGGACAAAAATAAAGGTCAGGGCTGGAAGCATAAAAAGATCAAAAAAACGACTGAGAATAGAAAGGTCAACAGGATAGACCAGGGCTGAAATTCGGAAAAATAGAAAATCAGAATCAGCAAAATCCCCAGTGAAATGGTCAGACTTTCTGCCAACACCTTTCGCATGGGAGGTAAATGCTCAAAAATCCATGACCGAAATGACAAAAAGCATAGGCACAGGAAAGAACACCACCCGTCGTCAAGAGAAAATTGGGCATGAAAATGGCTAAGAGCATGATTGTCAAAGCAAAGTTGTCCAGCTTAGTCACACCAAACTGCGAGAGCAGCTTTTGTACTAAACTCCTCACGACCGACACTGAAAAGCCCGTCAAACCCGCATAGATGAAGGAAAAAGGGCAGCTGTATCCAATCGACGGTTTCTCTTTTCAAACCAGATTTGAGGAGAATCCTGCGAAAACCGTCCATGAAATAGCCGACCTGCATCCCAGATAGGGCAAAAAGGTGGATAATCCCCAGACTGGAATAAAGTTCATTCATCTCAGCAAAATCTGTGTCCAAATCACCAAACAAAAGTCCAGTCATATAATGGCTCATGGGGCTAGGAAAGTTTTCTTTGATATAAACCAAGGCTTTTCTCCGCCAAACCGACAGCCAGTCCCAAGGATTAAAACTGCTAAATTGCTGAGTAGACTTGATTTGATTGATTTTTCAAAACCCTGTAAATCCCTTGCGTTTTCAGGTAAGCCCGATAGTCAAAGCCTGAAAAATTGCGCTGGTCTTCTGCTAAACTAAGTTCTCCATCAATCTCTAAAAGAAGTTGATCGCTCAGCTTTTGAAAAGTGATTTTTTCCTTTTCTGACTGGATTTTATAAAAAGCCTGATAGGTGCGACCATTGGAATAGCCACGAAAAGAAAGCGAGTCGCCATTGACTTTGATTGTATCTGGCTTGATCACAATGGCAGAGATGGTTTTCGGTTCATCTTGAAAGGCTTGATTAGCCATTTCTCTCTGAAATAGGAAAAATCCTGCAAAGAGACTCAAAAGCACCAAAACAAGCAGACTATTTCTAGTCGAATAAAGCCAAAAGAGCCGAACAAGAAGGACTGCTAAACCTAGATAAGCTGGCAGACTGCCTGTGTAAATCGCAAAGTAGGTCAGCACCAGCAAAAAGACAGAAATAGATTGGTTTGATGGGAAATTTATTTATCCACTGTGACATAGTCTTTTAATTTTTTTCTAAGGTTTTTGCACCGATTCCTGAAACATTTTTCAGCTCGTCTACTGACTTAAACTTACCATTGGCTTCCCGATAAGCAATGATGTCTTGCGCTTTCTTTTTGACCGATGCCTGAAACTGTCTGAAGTTCAGCTTCGGTCGCCGTATTGAGATTGACCAAGCCAGACTTCCCTTTCTCTGTTCCCCCATTTCCAGCTGGCGTCTGACTAGTTTGCGTCACATCTGCGCCTTCCTCACCGACTTTAGCTTCACATAGACAACTGCCTCATCTGTTAATTTTTGTGCTTGGTTGATGGATTTTGACTCGGCATCTGGCAATAGGCCACCTGCTTTTTGTAGAGCATCGTGCACACGCGCTCCTGCCTGCAACTGATAAACTCCTGGATTTTTGACAGCTCCTTTGACATCAACGGTGACTTCTTTTCTCAGATTCCTCTGGATCCATATCTTTTTCTGAGTCTATTTTTTCTTGATTCGCACTTCTTTTTTCTGCATTGGTTTCAGATGAAGCTGATGTAACCACTTCCTGAGCCAGTGCGCTGACCTGATTCTGTGGCTGAGCATTACCCTTCAGCAAGAAAAAAAGCCAGCCAAGACGACTCCTAGCAAGGAAAGGCCAACAAAAATCTTGTATTCCTTTAATTTTTTTCAACTATTTCTTCAAACATAATTTTTCTCCTTTATCTTTATATTCGTAAAAAGAAAAAGGGAAAATATAAAAAAATCTGAAACAAAGTTCCAAATATAAATAAGAAAAACTAAAAACAGCCTTTAGATAAAAATCTAAAAGCTGTTAGCATTATTTTCTATGCTTATCTGGATCCCAGACAAAGCTTGCAAGGAAACTAAAAATGAAGGTCAAAATACCAATCAAAGCTGCTGGAATAAAAGGCAATTGCTCGTAAAATCCGCCAGAAGATATTTGGTTTTTACCTGTCTGGTAGGGCGCTACTTCTGCATCCAAGCGGTCAAACTCTGCCTGAATCCGACGAGCCACTTCCTCAACTCCCTCATCATTCATCTTTTTTTGATATCAGAAATATCAATTGGATTGCCGAAGTTCATGTCCACGCGCTCCCCAGCTGCCAAGCCTTTGAGGCTCATGGGACCAGCATAGACAACCGGCATGATCCGAACCTTAGCCATCTTAGCAATCACTGCTACTCCTCCCTTGACATCCGTAGAATGGCGGCTGCCGCTTGGGAACATAATCAGAGAACGATTGCTCTTTTTCAGCATATTGACAGGGTATTTGATAGCTGACGGACCAGGATTTTCCCGGTCGATAGGAAAGGCACCACACATGCGAATCCACCAGCCGAACACGCGATTTTCAAAGAGCTGTTTCTTGGCCATGAAAATGAACTGCTTGGGCTTGGTTGCAAAAGCCATATAAACTGGATCCCACCATGTCCGATGAGGGGCAACCAAGATATAGTTTTCATCTTGTGAAGGAATCTTCTCTTTATTATGGTAATGGGCATTGCCATTCAAAGCCCAGAGGATAAAAATTACCAATCCTCGCAAAATAGGTATAAAACATAAACTCTCCTTATTTCAAACTGTGATTGTACTTGAAATTTATTACATCCTTTCCCATTATACCCTATACCCTTATAGTCTGCAATATTTTTTTCCAAACTTTGGCTGTAACAGCTGATTCCGATAGCTATTTCTATAAAAAAATGGTATCATTATTTTCATGAATAAGAAAGAATTAATCGGTTTAAACCAAACCCAAGTAAATGAAAAGATTTCGCAGGGCTTGACCAACGATTTTACAAGCGACACCAGTACTAGTAACTGGCAAATCGTTAAGCGGAATGTTCTCACCCTTTTTAATGCCCTTAACTTTGTGATCGCTCTGGCCTTGGTCTCTGTCCAAGCCTGGAGTAATCTGGTCTTCTTCGCAGTAATCAGCTTTTAATGCTGTCACTGGTATCATCACAGAGCTGCGGGCCAAGCACATGATTGACAAGCTTAATCTGGTCAGCCGAGAGCTGGTCACAGTCATCCGCGATGGCCAGGAAGTCAAGATTCAGCCAGAAGAAATTGTGCTGGGCGATCTGATCAAGCTGTCAGCCGGCGAGCAAATTCCCAGTGATGCCCATGTAGTAGAGGGTGTTGCCGAAGCCAATGAAGCCATGCTGACAGGGGAGAGTGACTTGGTTCTCAAGGAAGAAGGCGCTGAGCTGCTGTCTGGTAGCTTTCTGGCTAGTGGGCAGATCTATGCTGAGGTGCACCATGTCGGCGCAGACAACTATGCCAACAAGCTCATGACTGAGGCTAAAACCCTCAAGCCTATCAACTCGCGCATTCTATACAATCTTGCGAAAATTTCCCGCTTTACCGGAAAAATTATCATTCCTTTCGGATTGGCTCTCTTCTTTGAAGCCCTGATGATAAAGGGACTGCCTGTCAAGAACTCTGTCATTACCAGCTCGACAGCTCTTTTGGGTATGCTGCCTAAGGGAATTGCCCCTGCTGACAGTCACGTCACTTCTGACAGCTGTCATCAAGCTAGGTATGCGCAAGGTTCTTGTTCAGGAAATGTATTCTGTTGAGACGCTGGCTCGGGTGGATACTCTCTGTCTAGACAAGACCGGTACAATTACCCAAGGTAAGATGACTGTTGAAGCTTTGCATAGTCTGTCAGATATGTTTTCTGATGAGACCGTCGGTCAAATCTTAGCAGCCTACATCCAAACCAGTGAGGATAATAACCCAACAGCCCAGGCTATCCGCAAGGGCTACGGCCATCTGGACCATGCCTATACTAGCGACAATGTCATCCCATTTTCTAGTGACAGAAAATGGGGCGCTATGCATTTATCAAGTGTCGGAACTATCTTTTTGGGGGCACCAGAAATGCTACTGGACAGCAATCCTGCAGCGGTTGGAGAGGCCCAAAAACGCGGATCGCGAGTTTTTGGTGCTGGCTCACAGCGACCAAGTGCTAGACAAACACAGTATCCAACTGCCTGAAGATATGACCGCTTTAGCTGTTCTGGAAATCACTGATCCTATCCGTGAGGGAGCGGCTGAGACGCTGGACTACCTGCGCTCTCAGGATGTTGATCTGAAAAATCATCTCTGGTGACAATCCCGTGACTGTTTCCCATATAGCGAGCCAGGCTGGATTTGCCAACTACGACAGCTACATCGACTGCTCGAAAATCAGCGATCAAGAACTGGTTGAGCAAGCAGAAGAAACTGCCATCTTCGGCCGTGTTTCTCCTCATCAGAAAAAACTGCTCATCCAGACTCTTAAGGCCGCTGGTCGGACAACAGCCATGACAGGAGATGGTGTTAATGATATCTTGGCCTTGCGCGAAGCGAGACTGTTCCATCGTCATGGCCGAGGGCGACCCAGCAACTCGGCAGATTGCCAACTTGGTCCTTCTTAATTCCGACTTCAACGATGTCCCTGAGATTCTTTTTGAAGGTCGCCGGGTCGTTAACAATATCGGCCGGATTGCTCCGATTTTCTTCATCAAGACCATTTATTCCTTTATCCTAGCTATCATCTGTATTGCCAGTATCTTGCTAGGAAAACCGGAATACCTCTTGATTTTCCCATTCATCCCGATTCAGATCACCTTGATTGACCAGTTTGTTGAAGGCTTCCCACCCTTTGTCCTCACCTTTGAGCGCAATATTAAGCCGGTTGAAAAGCACTTCCTCAAACGCTCCCTGCAGCTAGCTCTGCCAAGTTCCCTCATGATTATCTTCAGTGTGCTATTTGTCCGTATCTGGGGCAGCAGCCATGGCTGGAGCGACATCGAAATGTCCACCCTGACCTACTACTTGCTAGGCAGCATCAGCTTCTTGTCAGTCATTCGGGCCTGCCTGCCACTCAACCTCTGGCGCGCTCTTCTGATCATTTTTTCAGTAGCAGGCTTCTATCTATCCGCCTTTGTCCTGCAGCACCTTTTGGAAATTGCAACGCTAACAGCCGCAACCTTGCCAATCTATCTGATTCTCATGGTTTTCTTTATCGGAATTTTCATCGCTTGCACCATCAAGCAAAAATATGAATTCAACTAAAATTCGCACCTGACTGTTTCTGTCAGGTGTTTTTTCCTATAAAATTTCTCTTTCTTCTTTAGAATAGCACTTAATCATGCTATAATGTTGGTATGACAGAAGCAAAATTAAAAGACGGGGAAAGAGTCAACCAACTCTTTTCCACTGATATAAAAATCATTCAAAATAGCGAGGTTTTTAGCTATTCAGTCGATAGTGTCCTGCTTTCTCGCTTTCCAAAATTACCCAAACGAGGGCTCATCGTCGATCTCTGCGCTGGAAACGGGGCTGTTGGTCTCTTTGCTAGCACAAGGACTCAGGCCCAGATTCTAGCAGTGGAAATTCAGGAGCGTTTGGCAGATATGGCCCAACGTTCCATTGAACTAAATGACCTTGTTCAACAGATGCGGGTCATCCATGACGACTTGAAAAATCTAGGTACTCATATATCTGGCAGTAAGGTTGACATCATTCTCTGCAATCCTCCCTATTTCAAGGTTGATGAACATTCCAATCTTAACGGCAGTGAGCATTACTTGCTGGCGCGTCACGAAGTTGCTACGAATTTAGAAGAAATTTGCACGATTGCCCAGCGAGTCCTCAAGTCCAATGGTCGCTTAGCCATGGTTCACCGTCCTGACCGATTTTTGGATATTTTAGAGACCATGAAAGGCCATAATCTAGCGCCCAAGCGCATCCAGTTTGTCTATCCCAAGCAGGGGAGAGAAGCCAATATGCTCTTAATTGAGGCAATCAAAGATGGCTCACCAGACGGTCTGAAAAATCCTCCCGCCTCTCTTTATCCACGAGCAAGACGGCAGCTATACACCAGAAATTCAAGAGATTTACTATGGAAAATAAAGCCTATATGTACGTCCTTGAATGCGGAGACGGCACCCTCTACACAGGCTATACCACCGATGTAGAAGCTCGTCTCAAAACACATCAGTCTGGAAAAGGAGCCAAGTACACTCGCGCCCGATTGCCCGTCACGCTCATCTATCAAGAAGAATACCCCAACAAATCTGCAGCCATGTCGGCTGAAGCTCTTTTTCAAAAAGAAGAAACGAGCTGAAAAACTAGCTTATATAGAAGAAAAAAACGTAGTAAGTCCTGAAACTTACTACGTTTTTTGATTTCTACATTCAAGATTAGAGGCGTTCCTTCCAAGAAGTCGCAGTCTGTTGAAGAACCTTGTTGAGCTCATCAATGTTTTCAAAACCAGTTGTACGAAGCCATTTACGAGCTGCTTCTTCACCGTCTTTAATGTAGGCTTCAACTGACCCTGCCCAGGTTGCACGGCCGCAAAGAACGCCGTTGAAGTTTGCGCCTGATTCGTGGGCAAAGACAAGGGTTTCTTGGAAGAGTCTAGCTGATACACCTGCACTCAAGTAGATATATGGCAAGTTAGTCGCTTCGTCTTGCGCTTTGAAGAAGGCTGCCGCTTCTTCGCGTGTATGCACGATTTCACCATCGCCAAAGCCTTCAACATATTTGACGTTGACTGGAACTTCCACTTTTAAGACATCGATGTTGAAGCGTGGGTCTGAGAAGACCTTCATAGCACCGATAACCTTGTGTGGTTTTACTTTGGCGTATTCTGCAGAACCTGCATCAGCTATTTTTTCATCGTAAGCGAGGATTTCAAGGAAGAACGGAATGTCTTCCGCCACACACTCAGAACCGATGCGTTCGATGTAAGCTTGTTTTTGTTGGTTGAGTTCGTCAGAGCTGTCTACGTCATAGTAAAGCAAGAACTTGACAGCATCTGCACCTTGTTCCTTGATGCGTTTGGCAGACCAAACATCCAAGCAGTCTGGCAAGCGTTTGGTACTAGTTGTGTCATAACCTGTTTTCTCATAAGCAAGGAGAAGACCAGCATTAGCATCAAGCACTTTTGTAGCTGGAAGACCATACTCAGGGTCGAGAAGCATAGAAGATGCGTATTTAGTCAATTCATCTGCTACCAAAACTTTGAGTTCTTCCATTTGAGCCACAGTTGGTTCTTCTGTTTGGTATTGAGCCATGAGGCGTTTCAAAGCACCACGTTGGTCAAAAGGCAAGAGCTGAGATGATGCCGTTCTCGTCAGAGAGTTTTTCTAAGCATGTACGTTTTTGTTCTGTTAAAGCCATTTTATACCTCTTTTACTATTAATTGATCATATAGAGCTTGATAGTTGGCCATATTGACATGACCTGTCATTTTTTCTTGAGCATTGAGCATACCAAGGACATTGGCCTTGATGAGGAGTTCTTGATCAGATTCCTTATGAAGAAGTCCTGAGGAAATTCCTGCAACAGTAGAATCTCCAGATCCAACAGGGTTAACTACTTGAATTCTAGGGATATCTACCTTGTAGAAAGTGTCACCATGTTTGGCAAAAGCACCATTTGCACCAAGTGAAACAATGATCCACTCAACCCCTGCAAATAGAGGCTCTTGAAGAACTTCTTTTAATTCATCCAGATCCTCAGAAACTTCTTTCCCAAGAAGCTGAGACAATTCTTCGTTATTTGGTTTAATTACTGTTGGTTTATGTGGTGATTCAAGAGCTGCCTGAAGGGCAGCACCTGAGCAATCCAGAACAACTGGTTTTCCTGCTCGATTAGCAAGTTCTACCAAGTTTGCATAGTAGTCAACTGGAAGACCTGCTGGAAGACTACCAGAGATAGCCACTACTTCCACAGTGTCAAGAAGATTTTTCGAAAATGAGCCAAGAAATCTTGCCCTTCTTGTTCCAGAACTTCGGGCCCTTTCTCAAGAATTTCTGTTTGATTGTCTCCGTGTAGAGATAGCAATACAGTTACGAGTCTCTCCCTGAATAGAGAAGAAATCTTTCTTAACGTTTATCACCGATATGCTCTACTAAAAACTCACCAAGTTTACCACCGACCAAACCAGTAGCAACAACAGAATCACCAAATTCTGAAAGAACTCGTGTAACATTGAGACCTTTACCACCAGCTGTCTTGGTCACGTCCACCACACGGTTGACAGTGTCAATTTTCAATTCATCCAAAGGATAAGAAATATCAATGGATGGATTCATTGTGACTGTTAAAAATCATGCGTCACCTCTTAGTCGTGGTATTCACCACGATCCCATTTTTCAAGGAATTCTGTAAAGAAGTTTGCATCTGCCTGATGAGCATTGTGAGTTTCAACGTGCTCGATTTTAGCAATTAATTTTTTGTTTTCTTCTGATGGTTTGTATTCAGCATTGATGAAAGCTTCAATGATATCACACATGAGTAATTCACCAGTAATTTTTCCACCAAAACCAATAACGTTGGCATTCAACTGTTCTTTAGCGTAAAGAGCTGTTGTCATATCACGAACCAAGGCAGAGCGTACACCTGGAACTTTGTTGACAGCGTTATTGATACCAACACCGGTACCACAGATACAAACACCAAGATCAGCTTGACCGCTAGTTACAGCTTCACCGACTTTTTTACCAAAGATTGGGTAGTGTGTACGAGCATGGTCGTAAGTACCAAAATCAATGACTTCATGTCCTTTTTGATTTCAAAAAAATTCTGAAACCGCCATTTTTTTCATCTGTTACGATGTGGTCACATCCAATTGCAATTCTCATTAGTTATTCCCTCCGATTAATTATATAAATCTCATATCATTTATCCTTACTCAAGAAAAATCAAGATTAGCTTAGGAAGCGAGCTGCGAGCATAACTGAAGTTAGCTAAAGGGAGCTGACGACAGATTATCTTGATTTTTGAAGATATTAGCACATTTTGTTCAACATGTCGACCCGAATCTGGTGACGACCACCGTCGTATTTACCGTTAACAAAACCTTTAGCAATGTTTTTAGCCAATTCGTCACCAACAAGTTGTGCACCCATAGTGATCATACGTGAGTTGTTGTGGCCACGAGTCATATAAGCTGAACGTTCGTCAGATACTTCTGCAGCAACCATTCCTTTGATTTTTAGTTGCGACCATAAATGGACCAGCACCATAAGCATCAATCACGATACCAAGATTTTGTTCTTCTTTGTTTACTTCTGCAGCAACAGCAAGAGTCACATCAACAAAGTCTTGACCTTCAGCCGTAACATCCACTACGTGGAAGTTTTCTTTTTCCAAGAAGTCTTTCACAACTTCTTTCAATCTTAAACCTGCAGCATCTGCACCAATGATAATAGACATATTAAGTCCTCCTTTAATTTTCTATATAATGAACTAAAATGTTTTAAAACATTAAACGTTATTTTGATTCACAAGTTTATAATACAACATTTAGTGTTCGATGTCAACATTATATGTTTGTTTTTAAACATTTTTTAAAATTTTTTTCTTTTAAAAATAGTAATATCAAATCCAATTTCTTCTTTTTCTCCTGCTGGGAGTAGACGGACATTTTTCTTGCTTTCTAAATAATCACCCTCTTCTAACGAGGTCGACAAACCTGACCAAGGTTCCAAGGCTATAAATGGTCCTTTGTTGATAGTTGACCAGATAATTAGATTTGGAAATTCTTGAAAATCCAAACGCAATCCTTTATCATGATTCCGAGAACGAAGAGTAACAGTCCGCGATTTTTAGCTCATCAAGAGTCACTGCATCTTTAGCAAAGATAGCATAGCTCAAATTTAGTTCTTTTTGATGGTCTAGGAAGCTTATGCGTTCCAGAAAGTTCAACATTCCAGTTTCAGGATAAGAGAGAGGAACACTACAGGTTTCTTCTTGTTCAAACTCCAAATAGTAATCCTCATACTTTTCATCATCAAATAATGGACAGTTAAAGCCGGGATGGCCTCCGATGAAATACGGCATAGCGCCACTATCTCCAAGATTTTCTACGATATACTGGGTGCGAAGCTTCTTACCAGTCAAGCTATAGCGAATTGATAAGCGAAAATGATAGGGATAGTTCTGAAACATCTCCTCTGTGTCCTCAATAGCAAAAGTCACACTCGTATCCGTTTGTTCTACTAATTCAAATTCTTTCTTGCGAACGAGCCCATGCCGAGGAATGACTCCACTCGCTTCTTGACCATCTTTTAATCCATAGTGAGCGGTGTCATTGCGCAAACTCCCACAAATAGGGAAAAGAACTGGAGCTTGACCGCTCCAATAGGTCGCATCACCCTGCCAGAGGTATTCTACACCATCCTTATCCCTGATTGAAGAAAGCGCTCCTCCCAATTTCTCAAACTGCACTGTCAATTCATCATTTGCTAGCGTAATCACCATCCAAATCTCCTCTCTACTTCAGAGAAAAAGGCAGGTTTCTGACTTCTCTCTGCTTAGCCTTTTTCTATTTATTACATAGGAAAAAGCTAGATTATCAACATTCCCATTTGGAAATGGACAATCTAGCCTCCCTAGTCTTACAATATTTAACAATAGTCAACGGATATTATTTCGCTTTTGCTGCATATTCTGCATTCCGTTTGATCATTTGCTTTCTGTACCAAGCAAAGATTCCAATATAAGCACCAAGGAAGACAATAGCACCAATGATAGCTTTTAATATCACCTGTAGTAGTATTACCAATAGTCCAGCCCAAGAGTTTTTCGATTGGTCCTTCAAGTGTTGAGTGAGTGATCAATTGAGACTGGCTAACTCCTTCAGGGAAGGCACCTACGCCTTTAGCAAGTTCTGTTGCAAACGGTGCAATCAGGGTACCTGAAAGAAGGAAGAGTGGTAACAAGAGTGTTCCAAAGACAATCATACGAAGCAATTTACCACGAGTAACAACGAGAAGGGCAGGTGTCACACCCATTGCGATGATACCAGCCAATGGCAAGATACCGTTTCCTACATTAGAAAGCAGAACTGCTTCAATCAACATGATTGGGGCAAGTACGTTAGCGCAGGCCCAGATTTCTGCACGACCAGCGATAAATGGCCAGTCAAGACCGATGTTGAATTTACGTCCTTGTAGACGTTTTTGTTGCTACGTTAGTAATACCTTGTGAAAGTGGTTCCACGGCTGCGATAAACCATGATCCGATAAGTGAGAAGAGCTCCAAGCAGACACCGGCAGTCAAACCGAGAGACAACCATCCTTTAATAACCAATTGCCATGTGTTGCCATCTTCTACACCTGCTACTGGGTGTGGAGTTCCCATGATACCGATAACTACACCGAGAAGGAAACCGATGAAGAATTTAGATCCCCAGAAACCGATTTTTCTTATTCAAAGCGGCAGCATCAAAGTCATATTTGTCCAACCCAGGGAAGAACTTGTCAAAAATCTTATCCAAAACCATGATAACAGGGTTCATCATGTAGTTCATGTGAGTTGAAGTCATTGGTGATGAACTTGGCGCATTCAACAAATCATCAAAGGTTGGTTTCATCAAGTCAGAGTTGATAATCTTCAAGACACCAACCAAGACAACTGCTAAAAGTTGCAATCAAGAGTGACACAGCAGGACTTACATGGCTCTTATCTGCATACCATTTGATGAGCAAGCCAGTAATTGACAAGTGCCAAATATCAAAGATATCCACATCCAATGTATCTGTTTTCTTTATAGCTAACATCACAACATTGACAATGAGCATGATGAGCAAGAAGTACAAGGTCCATGGAGAACCCCCAAGTGATAGTTGCAAGCGGTGCCCAACCAACGTCTGTGATATTCAACTGGATACCAGTGTTTTCAACGAATTTAGCAAGTGAAGCTGAGAAAGCTCCGTTAAGCATACCGATGATGGCACCGATACCAGTAAGAGCGATGGCAAGTTTGATACCACCTTCAAGCGCTTTGGAGAATTTCACTCCAAAAAGTAAAGCCAATACTGTCAAGATGATCAGCATGATGATAGGACCACCCATATCTAAGATGGGTTTAAAAATCTTATTGGCTAGGGTCAATAATGACATCCATAATAATTCCTCCTTTTTTTGTTATATGAATGTTAACAAGATAAAGAATAGATTAACTTAGTCCGTGCTCTTTAATAGCTGCTTCAATATTGTCAAACACTGGAGCGCTCATTGCAGGAATACGGAACAAGATTGGTCCAGCTTCGATAACTGGGATTCCTGGTTCAAAACCAAGATCTGTTGCAGCGATTGGTGTGAAGATATCATAACCTTGCATTAGATCTTCATTGACATCCTTAACCATCACGGCATCACAATGTACATCATAACCGCGGTTTGACAACTCTTCCTCAAGAGCACTCTTGATTTGGTGACTTGAGTTTACCCCTGCTCCGCAGGCTGCTAAAATTTTTAATCATAATAAAATCCTCCGATTTATTTATTTAATAACTTTTTGAAATATATTGAAACAACTCTTCTTTAGAGTTCAAAGAAGCTAAACCAGCTAGATTTCCTTCACTAGTGAAGAAATCCATTAACTGTGCTAAGATATTGGTCTGGCTTGAGCTAGAGTTGTTGATAATAAAGAACAAGAGAGACACTTCAACGGTTTGCGTAGGAGAAATCATATTGTGGAAGGTTACAGGCTGATCTAGCTTAACAACTACCACATTTTCAGTCAAATTATGCGCAATATCCGTATGAGGTATGGCAACATTCGGCAAGTCCTTGCCTCAAAAATTCCATATCCAATCCAGTTGGAAACGCCTTTTTCTCTTTCAAGTAAAAGCGTTTCGATAAGAAGAAAGTTACAACTTCTCTTTCTTCTAACAAATCAGCTACTTGATGAAAAAGATCTTCTTGATTTTCTGCATGTAAACAAAACACTAGATTTTCATCAAATAATTGGGCAAGCGCCATTTTATCATCTCTCCTTTTGTTTCTTTTTGTTCGTTTAATTAATTATATCATTATGTGATAGCGCTGTCAATAGTTTGTTTTGTTATTTTTGTTTATTTGTCTAATGACTTAAATTTTTTTAATGTTCATATAAAGATGGGACATTTCGTCATTCTGCATGGCTGAAGAACAACACGAGTCATAAAAATATCCTTAGCAAGTCTAAGTTGATATACTGGAACTTTTCGTCCGCTGTTAAATGCAATTATTCATCTGCAATAAGAAATAAAAGCTACGAAATTCGCAGCTTTCAGAATCTCAAATTAATATTCATGACAACGCGATCAAATCAGAGAACCTTGGTGTAAGAACTATATTTTTGCTCTCACTTTCGGAGAGACATGATCATCCGTTACAATTGCGTCAATATTGTCCAAACGGTAAAAACTATAGAAAGAATAGCTATCAAATTTGCTATTATCTGCAACGATGTATTTTTCAATTGCATTGTTGAGAATAATGGCATTTCCATTCCCCTCTTCCTCATTGGCAGTCGTCACATTGTGACCATCGATTCCGTTCACTCCAATAAAGGCCTTTGATACCTTGATTTCTCGTAAAAGTTTATTGAGCAAACTGCCCCCACAAAAAGTCTGGGTCTTGACCCGATAGCGTCCTCCGATCAAAATCAAATCAAAATTAGGGTAATCCTTCAATTTTTCAAAAATAGGGAGTGAATTGGTTACAATACTGATATTTTTCCCCTCTAAATAATCGCCGATAAAATCCGTTGTAGTACCCGATCCGATAAAAACTGTATCTCCTTCAGCAATCAAATCAGCACATTTCTTAGCAATCAGCTTCTTTTCTTCGATATTTAACATCGTTTTTCAGAATGCGAAGCTTCATTCAAGCTATCTTTTCACCTTTTTTATGAGCCCCCACCATGCACCTGAATCAAAAGTCCTTGCTTCTCAAGATCAATCAAATCTCTCCGAATGGTCATATCTGTTACATTCAGCAATTCCTTCAGGTTCTTTACAGACACAACTCCCCGTCTGGTCCAGCTCTTGTAAGATCACTTTTATGACGACTTTCCTTCATGTACAATCCTCCTTGTTGTTGATGTCTAGAGACGTCTCATCAAAGTTTCCCCTTTGATTTCTTAGGTTCCTTGGACACCTCAAATCACTTTAATGTCCATGCACCATTGCTTATATCATTATACTACAATTTTTTCATATATAAACAAAAATGTATACTCAAAAATAGATTATTGTTTGTTTATGCGTTTTCATTGTGCTGTTTTCAAACAAATCATGGAAGATATCAAGATTCTCCTCAATAAAAAAAGAGGATGGGACAAAAGTCCTAGCCTCTCAATTGTCTTTTGGATTGTCGAGCAAGACGCAGTGGTTGAGTGTGCTCTACTACGCTGATTTCATCAGCTTTTACAGCCCCTACTCAACTGTGCGGAGTAGGACGACGAAATCGAATTCTAACGAATTACCGATTTCTGTCTCCACTCTCTTTCTGTTTATTTATCGCCTTTATTACGGATAACAAAGCCGGTTTTTCTTTTTCGCTGAAGTGCGTTGTGACGTTTATTTCCTCTGCTTTCGAAGTCGCGACTGTTCTTGTTTGACTTGCGTTTAAAGTCACGGCGACCACCCTCTCGGTCTTCACGTCCGCCACGGCGATCACGGCCTTGGTCGCCTCGACGGCCGTTGCCACGACCACTCTTACCTTTTCCACCAAAACCGCCACCAGATGCTTTAAATGGCAATGGTTTTTCACGGGCGATTTCTACTTCAGGAAGGGTATCCGGATCCTGCACCGTCAAGCTGAGGATATACATAGCCAGCTCTTCTGGGCTGAATTCTGCTGCCAGCTTGCGGGCATCCTTGCTAAATTTCTCAAAGTTAGAACGGATGCTTTCGTCAGCAAAATCGCGTTCAATCTTCTTAAGGGCAACTCTTTTCTTAGCTTGGAAAGCTTCTTCTGCAGTCGCTGGTTTGAGGCCTTTCATACGCTTCTTGGTCAGATTTTCGATAATCTGAAGATAGCCCATTTCATTTGGCGCTACGAAAGTGATAGACTGACCTGACTTACCAGCACGACCAGTTCTACCAATCCGGTGAACATAACTTTCTGGATCCTGAGGAATATCATAGTTGTAGACATGGGTCACACCAGAAATGTCCAATCCACGCGCGGCCACATCTGTCGCCACCAAGACATCCAGATTGCCGTTTTTAAAGTCGCGTAGAACGCGGAGGCGCTTGCCTTGGTCCAAATCACCATGGATACCCTCTGCTCGGAAACCGCGGATTTTTCAGACCACGAGTCAGCTCATCCACCCGGCGCTTGGTCCGGCCAAAGACGATAGACAGCTCAGGCTGCTCCACGTCCATCAGGCGGGTCATGGTATCAAATTTTTCATTTTCTTTGACACGGATATAATACTGATCTACCAACTCTGTCGTCAGCTCTTTAGCAGCAATCTTGACATGCTCAGGCTCCTTCATGAACTTAACACCGATGCGCTTGATAGCATCCGGCATGGTCGCTGAAAAGAGCAAGGTCTGACGCTCTTCTGGCACACGGGAAATGATAGACTCAATATCTTCCAAAAAGCCCATGTTAAGCATTTCATCCGCTTCGTCCAAGATTAAGGTTTCAATCTGATTCAGCTTAAGCGCCTTGCGTTTGATCAAGTCCAAGAGACGACCAGGTGTTCTACGACGATATGAGCACCAGACTTGAGGGCCTTGATTTGCTTTTCAATGCTAGAGCCACCGTAGACAGAACGCACCTTGACACCCTTGCTGCGGCCAAAACGGAACAGCTCTTCCTGACTCTGAACAGCCAATTCACGGGTTGGAGCAATAACCAAAGCCTGCACAGCAGGATTATCTGTATCAATTTTTCTCCAGAGTTGGGAAGCCAAAGGCTGCTGTCTTTCCTGTCCCAGTCTGGGCTCTGACCAATGACATCCTTACCTGCCATAGCAAGCGGAATGGTCTGCTCTTGAATAGGGCTTGCTTCTACAAAACCAGCTTTTTTCAATCTCTGCTAGCAATTCAGCAGATAAATGTAATTCATTAAATTTCAATGTTTTTCTTCTTTCTAAAGGCGGTGCGAAGCCACCTTATAAGGCTTTTTGATACTCAACTATCGAAACATACCAAGCACTTGTCGCTTGCTAAATCTCGATTTTTCTCGAGAGTATTCGCTCTTCTCTTCATAAATATGGTCTCTCAAGTCCAGGCACTAAAAAAGCGCCGACTCGGTCGCTAGTTCCCACTGAATAGAAAAACTGTATTTCTGCAACTAATCTAGTATACCACAAAAGCACCTAAAAAGATAGGACTTGCTTGTAAAATATTTTACTAGAGATTTCTTTTTGTAAAAATGAAAACTTGAAAATTATTTTTCAAAAATAATATAATCTATAAAGAAGAAAAGGAGACAGGTATGAATAAATTTTTACGAGTGACTTTCATTTTACTGATCTTAGCTATGCTGGGCGCGTCTATAATCCAGATTTTCCAGCCCCAACTCTTGGGAAATAGAGTCCATCTACGGCCCTAGCTCCCTATTGGCAGCGGGAAATTGGTTTTCTGGAATCTGGCTATTCTGCCTTTAGTCATTGCCACCAACATAAAGTATGATTGGTTCTATCTGCGTATAACTTTGCTAGCACTGATTCTGGGTGGACTGGGCTTTGGCACCAACCATCTACTAGGCTATCTGGAAAAAGCGAATCAAGCGAATCTACTGGGCTGGATTGAAAATTACCTGCTCGTCTGCTGCTGGATCATCGGTTGGGTATTAGAATCTAGAAAAGAGAAAAAGTGATATAGAGAGTATCCATTATTAACTAATAATATAACGATAATTCATAATTATCATCTTTACACTATTGGTTCTTTTGACTCCTTATTAACTGTGGTCGATTGAAAAGTCAAAAATCTGGAGAGGATCATAAGGATCTTCTCTTTTTTGATATGCAAAATGTTAATATTCTTATTTTTGAAGTTTTCACAATTACGAAATCAATTAAAAACTCTAGAATAAAAATAAACCGATAGAATGGATCTATCGGTTTTTGCATACTATGAAATAAATTAACGCACAGTGCGGATACGCATTGTGTTTGTACGAACTGCTTCGCCAAGTGGTACACCTGCAACGATAACGATATCGTCACCAGACTCAACAAGACCTGCTTCAACTGCTTTTACGTTCAGCAATTTCAAACATGTCATCAGTTGATGATGGAGCTTTCAGTCAACATTGGGATAACACCCTAGTTCAACATCAAGCCACGTTCTGTCAATTCATCGAATGTCAATGCCAAGATATCAGCATTTGGACGGTATTTAGAGATCAAACGAGCAGTGTGACCAGTCTTAGTCAAAGTAACAACCAATTTGATATTCATTGAGTTAGTAGCATCTTTAACAGCTGAAGCCATAACTTCTGTCTTAGAGTTACGTTCGAAAGTATCTGAGTTCAAACGTCCGTATTCGTTAAGAAGAGTTTGAGCGTTCTTGTCGATTGTAGCCATTGTAGTTACTGACTCAAGTGGGTATTTACCGTTTGCAGACTCACCTGAAAGCATTGTAGCGTCAGTTCCATCGATAACAGCGTTAAATACGTCTGATACTTCTGAACGAGTTGCACGTGGTTTTTCAGTCATTGTTTCAAGCATGTTTGTTGCTGTGATAACAACTTTACCAGCTGCATTGACTTTAGTGATAATCATTTTTTGGTAAACTGGAACCATTTCGAATGGTACTTCGATACCCATGTCACCACGGGCAATCATGATACCGTCAGCAGCTTCAATGATCTCGTCCAAATTATCGATACCTTGTTGGTTTTCGATTTTAGCGAACAATTGAACATGTCCGTTACCAGTTTCTTCACAGATTGCACGAACTTCGTTAACGTCTTTTGCAGTACGTACGAATGAAATCGCGATGAAGTTGATACCTTGTTCAAGACCAAAGCGGATGTCATCGTTATCACGTTCAGCAAGAGCTGGGAAAGGAATTTTAGTGTTAGGGATGTTTACACCTTTTTGTTTAGCGATAACACCGTCATTTTCAACTTCAACTACAAATTCACGGTTTGCATCGTCTTTTTCTACAACGCGAAGACCAAGTTTACCATCGTCAACCAATACTTGGCGACCTACTTCAACATCATCATAGATATCAAGTCCACCAGCAACGTTCAAAGCAATCACATCGCGAGTTGATTTGATTCCTTGTTTTGTTGCAACACGGATTTTTTCACCAGTTTTGTATGAGTACTCTTTTGCTTCGCCTTCGAACAATTCTGTACGGATTTCTGGACCTTTAGTGTCAAGAAGGAAACCAACTTTTTTACCAGCGATTTCTTCCGCACGTTTAACAGTTGCCATACGCTCACCTTGTTCTTGGTGGTCACCGTGTGAGAAGTTGAAACGGAAAGTGTTTGCTCCTGCTTCAATCAATTTTGCAATATTTTTAGCTGAAGCTTCAACGTCCAGTTTTTCACCCCAGTATCCGTCTTCACCGAATTTTTACCGCCACGGATTTCTACCGCAGGACCTAAAGTTGCAACGATTTTTACGCGTTTGTTCATGATATTAAGAAACTCCTTCTACTATTTGGGGATTTCGCCCCTGATTGACCAATTAAATATTAATGCTGCGATTGAGCTCTGCTAAGCCGATATCAGCTTTGTGTGGATTGTTGACAACGATTTTGCCGTCTGCAGTCAGGCTAAAGAGTGCGCCTTCTTCAGCAGTTCCCCAAGATTGGGCTTTCCACCATTTTTCATTACGGATACCTACGGCAACACCACCGATACCTTCTTTAAGTAGTTTAACGGCATGCGCTCCCATACGAGAAGCCAATACACGGTCGCGAGCAGTTGGTGAACCACCACGTTGGATGTGACCAAGTTCAGTCATACACGGAGATCGCTAGTATCACCAGCTTCTTTCAGCTTTTTACCAAACTCATCTGCTGACATAACACCTTCAGCAAGAACAATGATATTATGCTTCTTACCTTTTTCATAGCCACGTTTGATGCTGGCAACGATATCTTCAATCTTGAAGCCTTCTTCAGGAATGATAATTTCATCTGCACCTGTAGCAATACCTGCCCAAAGTGCGATATCACCAGCGTTACGTCCCATTACTTCAACAACGAAAGTACGACGGTGACTGGATGATGTATCACGGATTTTATCGATCGCGTCCATTGCAGTTGTAACAGCAGTATCAAAACCGATAGTGAAATCTGTTCCGACAATGTCATTGTCAATGGTTCCAGGTACACCAACAGCTGGGAAGCCATGCTCTGTTAAGCGCATCGCACCATGGTAAGAACCGTCTCCACCGATAACAACTACACCTTCAATACCGTGTTTCTTCAGCTGTTCGATTCCCTTTAATTGCCCTTCAAGTTTTGCAAACTCAGGGTAGCGTGCTGAATGAAGGAAAGTTCCTCCACGAGAAATAATGTCTCCAACTGAAGTCGCATCAAGTGGATAAATATCACCAGCAACCATTCCAGCGTAGCCGCCATAAATCCCATAAACTTCCATTCCTTCGGAAATTGCTTTACGAACAACTGCACGAATAGCAGCATTCATACCAGGGGCATCTCCACCACTGGTCAAAACAGCAATACGTTTCATTTCGTAATGTGCTCCTTTATCTTTTTAACATTCTTATAGATTATACCACAATCAGAATAAAAATTCTCTTATTTTTCCTGATTTTTACCGAAAAACCGTTTTCATACTGTAATTTTTCTAGTTCAGCTTGAAGTTGGTCCGATTTTTGAACTTGAAAGCCTGATGCAGGAACCGTTTTCTTGTCATTCTCATAGCTAGCACCACAGGAATATCCCCAGGGTATCGCTGCAGGATCTCCGCAATCTGCCTGTCGTGACTAGTATCAGCTAGATTGGATCCAAAAGCGTTCCGAGCTTGCTTTTTCCACCTCTGCTAGAATCATTTGTAGCCGGCCATCTCTCTCCTGAATTTTTTTCCAGTCAGATAGTAATAGCCTTTTTTTCTTGGATTAGTTGAGCAAAGCGGCGGTAAACCTCCGGAAATAAGGTGACATCCAACTTTTTCTTCGTATCTGTCACTTGCATAAAGGCCATGTTTTCACCATTTTTGTGCGGAATAACCTTGATAGACTGGACTTCAACTAGAATGGTCGCCTTACTATTATTGGCCAACTCTTCAATCCAGACAAAAAGAACGATTGGCTTTCTTGGCTAGGCTAATGAGTGGATGGTCACTAAGCCCAATTCCAATCAAGGCTTGCTCCTGCTCAAACTTTTCTGCAGCAGTAAAATCCTCGGCATCCGTCCATGAATAGCTAGTATCAGCAAATAAACTCCCCAACTCATCTGCAAAGACAAAAAGATTCGGTAAATTGTGCAAAATCTTCTGTCGATTGGGCTCAAAAACATCAAAGAGCCCCTAATTGCACCAAAGGACTTAAAAGTGGCAACTTATGATAACTCTGCGGTAGGCGTAAAATGAAATCTTCCACACTGCTGAAGGATTCTTTTGACGCTCTTCTATGATCCAGAAAGCAAAATCCCTTGGCAAGCCCTTGATATTTTTCAGGCCAAGATAAATTTTCCGCTCCTGAAAACTTATCTTTATAGGGAATGTTATGGATATTCAAGGGAACTAGCTCAAAGCCAAATCCGAGTGCATCTGTGATATAGTCCGAGCTCGAGTAATTGAGCATGACATCAAAGAAGATGTCTGGATAATGAGCCTTGAAATAGGCCAACTGAAAAGCTAGGGCTGAGTAAGCATAGGCGTGGCTACGGTTGAAGCCATAGCCGGCAAATTTCTCCATGACCGCAAAGACTTCCTTGGCCTTGGTCTCTGAGTGCCCTAGTTTGACGGCTCCCCTGACAAATTCTTCCTCCATTTTATGCATTTCAGCAGCATTTTTCTTGCCCATTGCCCGCCGTAAAATATCGGCCTTTCCCAGACTAAAACCACCAAAGCGCTGGGCGACCTGCATGACCTGCTCTTGGTAAAGCATGATGCCATAAGTTGGAGCCAAGATATCCTCCAAGCTCGGATCAATCATCTCCACGCGCTCGCGACCATGCTTGCGCTTGACAAAGTTATCAATATAGTCACTAGCTCCGGGACGATTGAGAGAGGTGGTAGCTACTACTTCTTCAAACTGGACGGGTTGGACTCTTTTCAAAAGACTGATGGCACCTGCTTGTTCAAACTGGAAAATACCCTTGGTATTACCCGCTGCAAAGAGGCGTAAAGTTTCCTCATCTTCCAGGTCAATACCAGCAATATCAATATCAACTCCGTATTTGTCTAGAGTCGCTTCTTTTCATCCGCTGGACAAAGGTTAAATTGCAGACCCAGAAAGTCCATCTTAAGCAGTCCATTGCTTTTCGACACCGTGGGCATCGTACTGGGTGATATACATGTCTTCCCATATTTTAACGGAATCTGATTGGTCAAATCATCATCGCTCATAACGACACCTGCCGCATGGATTGAGGTCTGGCGTGGATTTCCTTCGATTTTTTTGGCAATTTCAAAGGCCTTCTGGTATTCTAGCTTGCTATTGATAATCTGACGAAAGGCTATATTTCGCTCATAAGCAGTGGTTAAATTGTCTCGAAAACCGATTGGTCATATTGGTCAGCTCGTACTCTGGCAAACCAAAGCGCTTAAAGACATCTCGGATGGCCTGTTTGGCCCCAAAGGTTGAGTAGGTCACAATCTGAGCCGCATGCATGCTACCATAGCGATCTCGGACATAGCGGATAAACTCTGGCCGATACACATCGGGAATATCAATATCAATATCGGGCATGGTATAGCGCTCTAGATTTAGGAAACGTTCAAACAGCAGGTTCTTTTCTACGGGATCAATGCCTGTAATTTCCAAAGCATAGGCTACTAAACTGCCAACTGCAGAGCCACGTCCCATCCCCATGTAATAACCTTGACTGCGGCCAAAGCGCAGCAAATCCCAGACAATAAGGAAATAATCATCAAAGCCCATCTGATGAATGACATCCAGTTCCTGATCCAGCCTTTGCTTGATAGACTTCACCTGCAAGTCCCTCGCTTGGCTAATCCTGCCTCAGCTAACTCCCGCAACTCCTCCACAGCAGGACGCTCTGGATTGAAGCGCGGAAGCTTCAAGTCAGTATTGATTTCATAGTGGACATCAGCTAGCAATTTCTCTAAGTTAGCCAAACTCTCTGGAAAGTTTTTCAGCGAAAGCTTCTTCTAAAGAGGCTGGGGCTAATAAAAATTCATGGTTTGACAGATGACCGACCTCTCGCAAAGCTGATATTGTCCCGAATCGCCCTCAACATTTGCAAGGTTTCCAAGTCTCCCTGCTCAAAAATAACGAACCGTATGTAAGGGCAGGACTGACCTAGTCAATTCCTGCCTTGGCGTATCTGGAAAGACTCCAACATAAAAGTCCAAGCCCAAATCAAGCTGATCCAAACCTTCAAAAATTGGTACAATCAGAGCCAGCCCCTTAAAAAGATGTTGAAAGTCTTCCCTAATTTTGACGATTCATCATTTTCAGAGTCGAAATCTTCATCAAATGACGATAACCCTGACTATCCAAGGCCAACAGTCTCAGATTGAGAGGATTTTCCATCTTTATAAATTTCCATTTCCAGACCTAGTAAGGGCTGAAGTCCTGCCGCTTTTGCCTCCTCTAGAAAAATGATAAGCCCCATAAAGATTGTCCACATCCATCATGCCCAAACTTTTGTAGCCCAAGTCCTTGGCCCGTTGAACATATTTTTGATAGAGACTAAACTATCCATAAAGCTATAAACAGTCTTGGTATCTAGTTGTGTAATCACAAAATTCTCCTTGATACAGCTACGATAAATGATGCTCTACTAGTAAAAAGAAGACAGAAAAATGCGTTTCCACTTCTTTATTTTTACGTTTTTGCTGAAAAATCTATGCCAAATCTTGGCTAACTCCTGACCTCTTCATTTCCTATCAGTTAAGCAGATTGGACAAGCAATGATTTTCAACATTCCTGCTTCTATTATACCTAAATTTCTGTAAAGAAGAAACTCAGAGTCTCTTATATTCGGCGACTGTGTTTAACTAAAATAAAAAACGGGACAGAATTAAATTCTTTCAAAATTTAATTCTGTCCCATCTCGATATCAATTTTATTATTTACGAGTTGATTTACGTTCATTGATCGTATGAGCTAGGAGAACTCGCGCTCTTCCAACTCTTCTTTATGCATAATCTTTGTCAGCATCCGCATACTAATTGCACCGATGTCATACAGAGGTTGTCCGATAGTAGACAGATTAGGGCGAGTAAAGCGAGCGATTTGCGAATCATCGCTAGTAATGATTTCAAAGTCTTCAGGAATACGAACACCTCGATCGGCCAAACCATTAAGCAAACCTGCTGCCAACTCATCTCCGGTCACAAAAGCCGCCGTTGCCTTTGAAGCAATCAGACGTTCAGCTAGATGATAACCATCATCGTAGCTATACTTAGACTCGAAGACCAAGCCCTCGCTGTATGAAATTTTCTTGCTCTTCAGAGCTTCTTTGTAGCCAGACAAGCGAATTTTACCATTGATATCATCTACCAAAGGACCGCTGACAAAAGCAATTTTCTTGTTGCGCTTAGCCAATAGTTCCACAGCATCAACGGTTGCCTGTTTATAATCAATATTGACACTTGGTAACTGATGTTCTACATCCACCGTGCCCGCTAGAACCACTGGTGTCCGTGAACGTGAAAATTCTGAGCGAATTTTCTCTGTCAGATGGTAGCCCATAGAAAAATAATACCATCTACTTGCTTAGAGAAAAGGGTATTAACAACCGAAACTTCCTTGTCATCATCTTCATCGCTGTTTGCCAGGACGATATTGTACTTATACATTTCGGCAATATCATCAATCCCTTTGGCTAAAGTAGAGAAGTAACTATTTGTGATATTAGGAATTACAACACCAACAGTGGTCGTCTTTTTGCTGGCCAAACCACGGGCAACTGCATTAGGACGATAGTCAAGACGTTCAATTACTTCTAGTACTTTTTCGTGTATTTTTCTTTTTACATTCTTGTTACCATTTACAACTCGGCTGACTGTCGCCATTGAAACTCCCGCTTCACGGGCGACATCATAAATGGTTACTGTGTCGTCTGTGTTCATATAGTTTCCTTTCTTTTGTTGAAAATATCGTTTTCATTTTTCTACACTTATAATTGTATCACTAATTGTAAAACACTTTCAAGCATTTTAGCGCACAGATATGAAAAACTTTTTCATTTTTTTATTTACACGAATCGCAGGAAATGAGTTATGGACTCAAAATAGTTTAAACTCAATAAAAATCGGCTCAGAAGCCGATTTCTTATTGAGTTCTTTTAAAAAGCTCCTTGTGCATCAACCAGAATTTCGTAATCCTGTCGCAATTCCATTGATGGTAATGTGGATCAAACGTTCTTGTTCTGGTGAAAGTTCCCTCGACGCTGACGCTTGATCAACTCAAGCTGGATATAATTCAAAACATTGAAATAAGGCATCCGATAGTTCAAGCTATCCTTGAGATAGGCATTTTCTGCTAAGAGCTCGTCATGGCCTTCAATCGCCAAGATAACATCCTTGGTCAGCTGCCATTCATCTAGGATTGTATTGAAAATATCGCGTACATTTTGGTCTTCACAAAGTTGCGCATATTCAAAAGCGATATTCATATTGGACTTGGATAGCACCATATCGACATTTGACAAGAGGGACTGGAAGAATGGCCATCTCTGATACATAAACTGTAGGAAGGCTAGATTCTTTTCAGGATCTTCATCAATAAATTCTTTGAAGCTAGAGCCAACACCATACCAACCAGGGAACATAACCCGACTTTGAGACCATGAGAAGACCCAAGGAATAGCTCTTAGGCCACCGATCTCGGTGATCGTTTTACGGGCTGCTGGACGAGAACCAATATTAAAGCTAGAAATGGCCTTAATAGGACTAGACTCAAAGAAATAGTCATAGAAACGTTCGTCGCCAAAGACTAGATCGCGATAGATTTGGTAGCTTCGATCAACTACTCGATCCATCACTCTCTCATATTCATTGGTCGTATTACTATCACTCTTCTTATAGCTTATCATACGGTTAATAGCTGCCGATACGAGCATTTCCAGATTGTAGTAAGCAGCGTCCTTATTACCGTATTTATTGCCGATAACCTCACCCTGCTCTGTCAAACGGATACGATCATTGATACTCCGCAATGGTTGTGAAGTGATTGCTTCATAGGTTGGGCCACCGCCACGACCGACAGTCCCTCCACGACCATGGAAGAAGGTAATCTTGACGCCAAACTTATCACCGATGGCTGTCAGCTGTTGTTGAGCCTTGTAAAGTGTCCAGCATGATGATAAATAGCCACCATCCTTGTTACTGTCTGAGTAGCCCAGCATGATTTCTTGGTAGTTATTTTTAGAAGCGATCCATTTTTGAGCAATTGGCAGAGATAGATATTTCTCCATAGTATCGCAGGAATTATCTAGGTCCTCAATCGTTTCAAACAGAGGAACAATCTGCACACGCGCACCTTCTTCATCGATCAAAGCTCGACTTCTTTTGAGCATAATCGCAAGCTCTAACAGATCTGATACGCTAGTCGAATGAGAAATAATATTTTGCTTGATAACATCTTCGCCAATCGCATCCTTAAGCTGACGAGCCGTCTTGAAAATCTCAATTCTTTTTGTAGAAGTTCAGACTTAGGTGCATGAGTGGCTGACAGGATCCGCGGATCCTCCAGAAGTTGCTTGAGGAGAACTTGGCACTTTTCTTCCTCTGGCAGGCTACTGTAATCTTTCACAATATTAGCAGAAGCCAAAAGCTCAGCCACACAAGCCTCATGGACACTGGAATCCTGACGCATATCAATGCTGGCCAAGAAGAAACCAAAAAATGTCAACTGCTTGTAGCAATTCAGTAAGTTCTCCAGTCACCAGGGGCTTGTCCATTGTGCTCCAGCAAAGAATCACGAATAACAAGGAGATCTTCCTTAAACTCTTGCGCATCTTTATAAGATGGAAGTTGTTCTTTTTCGTAATTCATCTAAACTACCACTAAGTTTAGACTGGATATAATTTGGAATAATTTCCCTACCATTATGGCTGACCGAAGTGGCGGCATTTGCATGCAGGACGGCTTCAGCTTTATCAGCCAAACGATGCCCTTCACCAGAGAAATTACCTTCTTTCAGATAAAGCAAGGTCTGAATCAACTTAGACTGAATGTAATGAAAAGCACGACGATAAGGCTCATTTTCCCGATAAACAGACTTGTCGCTTGACAAAGCTGCCATCTTGGCTACAGCTTCACTTGTTTTTGAAAGATTAGTAGACAGGGAGAAGTTACGATAGAGCGTATAAACCTTGTCAATGTAGTAGTTCAGAATAACTTCGCTCTGTACCGTTGCAGACAATTTCAGAGTTTCAGCAGTTACAAATGGATTCCCATCCGGTCACCACCAATCCACATTCCCATGGTGATCGGTTTAGGATTTTTCCAAATGGATTCCTTTTTCTTCTGCTAAGCGCTTATACTCTAGCATTAGGTTCGTGATTGCTTGAAGAAAAAGAACTGTTATAGTATTCCATAACGTTAGTAATTTCATTGGTAACCTTAAGTTTCTTTTCCCGAATCATATCGGTTTGCATCATCAGCTCGATATAGCGACGGAGATTGGCTAACCATTTCTTTTTCGTTCACCAGACCAGCTTTAACATCACGATGCTGGCGCAAAAAGTGTGTGAATATGATTTGTCAAATCCAACATGGTCTTGCGCTGAACCTGAGTCGGATGAGCAGTCAAAACAGGAACAACATTTAGATTTTTCCAAGATTTCTTGTGCATTTTCTCGTGTTGAAACCAAATCAATCGTCGTCGAAAGCTTACCAAGGTAGTCTTGGTCAATATTATTTTGATGATTGATCTCATAAGCCAAGTCAACATCTTCAGAAATATTGATGAGCAGAGGTAAAATAGCAAAATAGCGTGAGATATAGACCATATCATCCGTGGATAATTCTTCTACTACTGCTTTCAGCTCTTGGTATTTAGATTGAACTGCTAGTTCTTCAATCATGGAGATTTTAGCAAAAAGTGTCAGGACTGAGAATATCCCGGGTAATATCTACCAACAAGTCCGTTAAAATAGAAACTTCTTCTCGAATCATTTTCTTTATTGCTATAATTTTTCTAATTTTGTAAATGACATTATTTACACCTTTCTATTGTTGAAGAGCTAACATACAAGAAGATCTTTTAGGATTGACTTACTTCTAGTTCCTGATACATGGCGTTTCGTCGCTCATTAGCATCAATATTTAAAACAAAGGCAATGGCAACTGATAGAACCAATAAACTGTTTCCCCCTGAGATAAGAATGGGAAGGTTACACCGGTTGAAGGAATCAAGCCCGAAATACCACCAATATTGACAAAGGTTTGCATCAGAATCATACCGCCAATTCCCCAAAGCCATCATAGAATTAAATGGATCCTTGGCCCTTGTGCCCACGAGAATAATTCGTAAAATCAAGAAAAAGAGCAGGGCTAAAATTAAAGTAGCTCCAAAGAATCCGACTTCTTCAATAACAATCGAGAAAACAAAGTCTGTATGAGCCTCTGGTAGGTAACCTCGTTTTTCGATGGAGTTTCCTAAGCCTAAAGCCAAACCAGCCACCATTACTCATCGCATAGTAAGAATTGGCCCAGCTGGTGGCCTGAGCCAGACAAATCGTCGAAAGGGTTGAAAAAAAGCACTAAAACGCTTTTGCAACATACCCAAAAAAACAGGAACTTGCTCAACACGCTTGACACCTATCAACCAAATACTCGCTAAAACTGCTGCCGATCCTCCTACAACAGCACCAAGCATGGTTGAGAACCATCTGTAAGCAATTCCGCTGGTGGAAATTACAATCAAAACTGTTAAGAGCAAAATGGTCGCATTTCCTAAGTCGGGCATGATAACCGCAGGCCTATCAAGAAAGCAACAATAACCCGCCAATCCGTAACAGCACGTGGAATCAACTGATTAAAGGTGATTGCTTGATAATCATATACTTCTATTTGTTCTTGTTTCTTAGAAAATTGTAGGGCCAAATACCAGACCAAAATAATCTTCAGGTATTCTGCCGGCTGAGCAGTAACTGGGCCAATTTTGAGCCAACCATGTGCCCCATTGATCGTTCCTGTGATAAAGCGTGAGAGTAAAAAGCAGAATAATTTCAGCTATGATAACAAACGTAATCACTCCTGGCCTCTTCAGAAAATCCAGCTTCATTCGGTAAATAATCCCAATCATCACCAAGCTGAAGAGCCAAAAACCCTGCTTGAGTGGCGACCATTCGAAAACTATTGAGCCCATTTTTGAATGAGGATGGGACTCGTCGTGGAATAAACGACAATCAAGCCAATGCCAGATAACAGCATGTACGGAATCAAAATTGAGTAATTCAATAAATGCTTTTTGTCAATTTTTCATATTTCACCAATTTATTCTAAAAATTCAAACTTCATTATACCACTTTTTGATTCGAAAAAGCATTAGGATGGCTTCAAAAATATTTACTTATTTATCGCCTCAAAAATCCAATTATTTCAAATTGTTTTTATCTTCTATTGCAATCAGATTACATTTTTCGTATTTCGCTGGAAATATAGATAAATACTTTGCTTTTTCTATTTATTTTTACGTTACAATGAAACAGTATGAGAAAAAAAGGATTAAACCGCTTGCACTCTTGCTATTTTTTTGCTTGCTTTATTCTATATATCGTCATAAGCAAAGCACCATCTTGATGATGCAAATTAAACAAGCCCAAACAAAAAAACTCAAGTCAGTCAGGTGACAACCAATAAAAAGGAGGAAGCTCCTTCAGACGAACCTGAGGAAGAATTGCTTAATAAACCTATCGTTGACCTTTCCGGTTGGCAATTGCCCAGCGAAATAGACTATGATACCTTGTCAACAAATATTTCTGGTGCTATCATTCGCGTGCATAGTGGAGCTCAAGCAAAAAGAAAATGTTGCCACTCATTTAAATGGACTTGACAAATCATTTGCTACCCATATCCAAGAGTTTCAAAAACGGGGGATTCCTGTGGCTGTGTATGCTTATATAGCAGCAGGCAATGTCAAAGAAATGGAAAAAGAGGCTGAAAGCTTCTACAAGGCATCTTCGAAATATAAACCTACCTTTTACTGGCTTGATGTTGAAGAAAAGACCATGGGCGACATGAACGCAGGAATTGAGGCTTTTTCGTGCCAAACTTGAAAGTCTTGGAGCTCAAAATATTGGTATCTACATTGGTACCTATTTCATGGAAGAGCATAGTATCTCAACTGAGAAATTTACTGCCGTTTGGATTCCAACTTATGGCTATAATGACGGCTACTATAACGCTGCTCCAAATACTGAACAACCCTATGACCTCCATCAATACACCTCAGAAGGTAAATTGGAAGGTTTCCCACATAACTTAGACCTCAATCAGCTCTCTCCTGTACAGGATAAAAAAAGAGACTTACAAGAAATTATTTTTCAACACCAAAATAAAAAAGATGCAAGATAATTGTTAGGAAATCTTGTATCTTTTTTTCTCTGTATAAGATATTTTTCTTGCTTTTTTCAGAAAAGTATGTAGCTTTATGGTACAATAGTCTAATGAAAAAGACTTGTAGGGAGATATTATGATTTCATGGATTGCTAGGGATGTTAAAAAGGAATGATTATCGCGCTTGGCTTCATCCTACCTGGTGTGTCTGGCGGTGTATTAGCCGCGATTTTGGGGATTTATGAGCGAATGATTCGCTTTTTAGCCCATATCAAAGAAAATTTTGTCGAGAATGTTCTATACTTCACTCCTGTAGCTATTGGGATGGTTTTAGGGATTGCAGCTTTCTCCTATCCAGTCAATCTCTTGCTGGATAATTACAAGGTTATCGTTCTCTGGGGCTTTGCTGGAGCCATCATCGGTACTATTCCCAGCCTGATCAAAGAATCCGTCAAGGAATCCGACAGAGATCGAGCTGATACTGTTACCTTCTGGCTTAGTTTTTATCTTATCAGGGATCTTTCTTTACTCGCTGAATGGAATGGTGGGAACACTTCCGGCTAACTTCCTGTCCTTTGTTTTAGCGGGTGCTCTTATCGCTTTAGGAATCTTGATTCCGGGACTCAGTCCTTCAAACCTTCTGTTAATTTTAGGGCTCTATACTCCCATGCTGACAGGATTTAAACGCCTGGATTTATTTGGCACCTTCCTGCCAATCGGCATTGGTGGCGCTCTGGCTCTGATTCTCTTTTCAAAAGCCATGGATTACATTTTGAAGCATTATCATTCCCGCGTTTACCATTTTATCATTGGCATTGTATTATCCAGCACCTTGCTCATTGTTCTCCCTCAAAGTGGCAACAGTGAGAGCATTAGTTATGCAGGCGTATCCATTTTCACACTTGTTCTTGCTGCCTTTTTCTTTGGACTAGGTATCTGGCTAGGAATTTGGATGTCCCAATTAGAAGAGAAATATAAATAATGGCTAAAAAGACAAAAACTCAAAAACACTGGTCGAGCAAATTTTTAAACAAGGCAAAAATCGAACACCAAGGCTTGCAGATTAATGCTTTGGATGATAGCCTGACAGAGGAATTTGACCGCTCGCAAATTTATAAAACACTGGCTTTAAACGGAGATAAAACAGGAACAGTCATTGGCATCCTGCCTATCACCGAACATCTGTCGGAAAAAGAAATTAGCAAAAAATTTCAGGCAATAAAAAAAGTCAGCATGATTCCGCAGAAAGATTTAGAAAAACGACTGGTTACATCCACGGTGCAAATAATCCTGTCGGCATTCGCCAAAAGCACTCCTTCCCCATTTTCATCGACCAAACAGCTCTGAGTCGCGAAAAGTATTATTGTTTCTGCTGGTGAAGTCGGCCGTAGCATCCAGATCAAGGCTCAGGATTTGGCTGACTTTGTTCAAGCACAGTTCGCAGACTTGAAAGAGGACTAGGCTATTCGCTTCAAAAGGAAAAAGGATCTTGATATGAAATTGTATTTTATCCGACATGGAAAAAAACCGAATGGAATCTAGAAATGCGTTTCCAAGGAGCCAGCGGAGATTCTCCACTTCTTGAAACATCCATTGACGAGCTCAAGCGCTTGGGCAAGCATTTATCGAACGTTCAATTCGATAAAATCTACTCTAGCGATTTGCCGCGTGCTTACCGTTCTGCAGAGATTATCCAAAGTGAAAACCAGCATCAAACCGATATCATTCCAACTCCTGAACTAAGAGAGTGGGCTCTTGGAAAACTAGAAGGAGCCAAAATTGCTACTGTAGAAGCCACCTATCCTCAGCAGATGTGGGCCTTCCGCCACGATCTATCCCAGTTTGATCACCAACTATTTGGCGCTGAATCTGTCGATCAAACTACCAATCGGACAATTTCCTTCGTGAAGTCTCTCAAAGGAGAAGATTATCAAAATGTCCTAATTGTCGGACATGGTGCCAACCTAACTGCTAGCATTCGTCGCCTACTCGGTTACGAAACATCTTTTGCTCCGTAAGGACGGAGGCTTATCCAATGCTAGCCTCACCATTTTTGAAACAGACGACTTTTGACTCTTTCAAGTTACTTACTTGGAATAACTTGAGACTACTTGTCAACAGATGAAACTGCGAATCTTTAAACATCGCAGTTTTTCTATTTTATCGATAATTATTGCTGAATTTCCTTTTTATTTTTGTGATAGAATAGAAGGGAAAGCCTTAGGAGGAAGAAAATGACTACTGAACATATTTAGAAGAATTAAATGACCAGCAGATTATTCGCCGTGAAAAAATGGCTGCGCTGGCTGAGCAAGGAATTGATCCTTTCGGAAAACGTTTTGAACGTACTGCGAATTCTGCTCAACTCAAAGAAAAATACAGCGACAAATCCAAAGAAGAATTACATGAATTGAACGAAAAAAAGCAACCATTGCTGGTCGTTTGATGACTAAACGTGGAAAAGGAAAAGTCGGCTTTGCCCACATCCAAGACCGTGAAGGCCAAATCCAGATTTACGTTCGTAAGGACGAAGTTGGTGAAGAAAACTATGAGATTTTCAAAAAGGCTGACTTGGGTGACTTCTTGGGAATTGAAGGCGATGTGATGCGCACAGATATGGGAGAACTCTCTATCAAAGCAACGCATATTACTCACCTTTCAAAAGCTCTGCGTCCCCTTCCAGAGAAATTCCACGGTTTGACTGACGTTGAAACTATCTACCGCAAACGTTATTTGGACTTGATTTCCAACCGTGAAAGCTTTGAGCGCTTTGTCACTCGCTCAAAAATCATCTCAGAAATCCGTCGTTACTTGGATGGACAAGGATTCCTTGAAGTTGAAACTCCTGTCCTTCACAACGAAGCAGGCGGTGCTGCTGCCCGTCCATTCATTACTCATCACAATGCTCAAAACATTGACATGGTACTACGGATTGCGACAGAGCTTCACCTGAAGCGCCTCATCGTCGGTGGTATGGAACGCGTTTATGAAATTGGCCGTATCTTCCGTAACGAAGGTATGGACGCCACTCACAACCCTGAGTTCACATCCATCGAGGTTTACCAAGCCTATGCGGACTTCCAAGATATCATGGACTTGACAGAAGGCATCATCCAACACGCTGCTAAAGCAGTTAAGGGTGATGGTCCAGTCAACTACCAAGGCACTGAGATCAAGATCAACGAGCCATTTAAACGTGTTCATATGGTGGATGCCATCAAGGAAATCACTGGCGTAGACTTCTGGCAAGATATGACCTTCGAAGAAGCTGCTTCCTTGGCTAAAGAAAAGAAAGTACCAGTTGAAAAACATTATACTGAAGTTGGACACATCATCAATGCTTTCTTTGAAGAATTTGTTGAAGAAACCTTGATTCAGCCAACCTTTGTCTACGGTCACCCCGTTGCTGTGTCACCTCTGGCTAAGAAAAACCCAGAAGACCCACGCTTCACGGACCGCTTTGAGCTCTTCATCATGACCAAAGAATATGCTAATGCCTTCACTGAGCTGAACGATCCAATCGATCAATTATCTCGTTTTTGAAGCACAGGCAAAGGCTAAAGAACTTGGCGATGACGAAGCAACTGGCATCGACTATGATTACGTTGAAGCCTTGGAATACGGTATGCCACCAACTGGAGGCCTCGGAATCGGTATCGACCGTCTCGTAATGTTGCTGACAGATGTGACTACGATTCGCGATGTATTGCTCTTCCCAACAATGAAGTAATCTCAAACTTACACAAGTTTAAAAAAACAAATCCCGCTGGAATTCCAGTGGGATTTTTTATGACAAAAAAAGTCTGGTTTCCCAGACTTTTGCTAACATTATTCATATCTCAGCGCTTCAATCGGATCTAATTTAGATGCTTTATTAGCCGGCAAGATACCAAAGACAATCCCAACCATGGCTGAGAAGACAAGGCTTCCAACTGCTGCAGTGGCAGAGACAACTGGTGGGCCTCCAAATACGTTTTTCAGGCACGACTGCAGCTAGCAGAGCATTGATCCCATAGGCAAGGCTAAGACCAAGCAGACCACCGATAAGGGTCAATACCATAGATTCAATCAAGAACTGCGTGAGAATATTTCCACGCGTTGCTCCAAGAGCTTTTCGCAAACCAATTTCCCGTGTCCGCTCTGTAACAGATACTAGCATAATATTCATCACACCGATACCACCAACAAAGAGGGAAATTCCTGCAATAGCTCCGATAACACCGGTCATCGTTCCTGTGATTTGATTGTACTGCTCCAGCAAGGTATCCATATTTAGGATTTGATACTCTCCTGGACGAGCCCCTGATAGAGCCGTCAATTCTTTTGGCTGCTTCTACACCAACTTCGTTGATACGATCCACTTCTGGCACATAGATATAGACAGTTGCAATTTCATCTGTATGAAATTCAGATGCCACCTGTGTATTAGCCATCAAGGCGCTACCTGAGCTCATACTCATGCTCTGACCAGCATTGGGATCCTTATAGATACCAACAACCCGATAGTTACTATCACCGACTGAAACTATTTTATTCAGGGCTTCCGCACTACTTCCAAACAGGCTGGTTGCCACTGTTTCATCAATCATCATCACATTAGAAAAAAACTTTGATAGTCACTAGGCAAGAGAGTTCGTCCAGCTAAAATCTCATATTTTTCTAATTTTTAAAGAATGTAGCATTCACGCCCGTAATGTTGACCTTATCAGACTTCTTGTTCTGATAAGAAAAGTCAGCTGTCGAACCATTGGTCACATAATAGCCCTTGACTCCGTCAATTTTGAGTAGTTCCTTGACCCAAGACTCTTGGACAACAGGTGGTTCCTCTAGTATCTCACTATCTGCATCTTGACCACCATTGACCTCCATCAAATTAACTCCCATCGTATAATTATTTTTAGTGGGAGAATAAAGCAAGCTCACATACTTCTGTTCTTTTGTGATGCTCTTGGTAACTCCCTGTTGCATTCCATTTCCCAGTGCCAAGATGACGACAACAGACGCAACCCCGATGATAATCCCAATCATGGTCAGAAAAGCCCGCATCTTATGCCCAAGAATGGAACTAATGGCAAATTTAAAATTTTGCATTAATCACGTTCCTCCTTCTCAGCGCTATCTGAAGAGATAAGTCCATCACGAATGACAATCTGGCGCTTAGCATAGGCAGCAATTTCAGGTTCGTGAGTAACCATGATAATCGTTTTTCCTTCAGCGTTCAACTCCGTCAAGAGTTCCATAATTTGCTCGCCAGTTTTTGGTATCGAGGGCTCCTGTCGGCTCGTCGGCAAGAATAATCGAAGGATTGTTTACCAATGCACGCGCAATGGCAACACGTTGCTTCTGTCCCCCAGACAACTCTGACGGCAAGTGAGTCATACGAGTGCCCAAATCTACTTTTTCTAAATACTGCTTAGCTAGATTTTTTCGACTTCCTTGTGACACCCCCGCATAAATCAACGGGAGTTCTACATTTTGAAGTGCGTTTAATTTGGACAAGAGGAAAAATTGCTGAAAAACGAAGCCGATTTGATTATTTCGAACCTTGGCTAACTTCTTATCACCCAGGTTTGCAACATCTTCGTTTTTCTAAAAATACTCGCCAGTAGACGGGCGATCCAACATCCGATAATATTCATCAGGGTGGACTTCCCGGAACCTGACGGCCCCATAATGGCCACAAACTCGCCCTCTTCAACTGTCAAATTGATATTTTTTTAAGACTTTAAGTTCTTGATCACCATTCCGATAGGTTTTGTTAATATTTCGTAGATCAATGAGTTTTTCATCCGCTTTCACCTCTTGACCATCTTTCAAGCTATCTGTTGGATTGGTGATAACTTTACTATCTTTTTGTCAAACCAGATGAGATTTCTTGATTTTCAGCATCAGCATTCCCTAAGGTTACTTCCACTTTCTTCGCTTTTACCTTTTTTCGACAGTCCAAACGTAGTTCTTGTCTCCGTCTGAGATGATACTGCTTGCTGGTACAAGAATCCCTTTTGTATTATTTTTTTCACTTCAACGCTGACAGAGAAACCTTGCTTCAAATCACCAATTTCACTTGTAATATCGACTGTAAATGGATATTTTTGCAGAGGAAGCTGCGCCACCTGTATTGGTTGATGAAGCTTGCTGTCCGTCCTTAGGATAGTTGGAAATATAACTAATTTTGCCTGTCCATTTTTTATCAGGATATACTTTAGAAGTAATGCTTACTTCTTGTCCAACTGACAAATTAGCCAAATTGTACTCAGAGAGTTCTCCCTTGATTTGAAGGCTGCCGTTGCTGACAATATGCACCAAGGTTTTGGTTAGTTCCTGTTGTTGATTTGGATACATCGCGGTTTACTTCCACTACTGTCCCCTCAACAGTACTTGTAACAGTCGCTGCATTCAACAAAAGCTTGCGCCTTGTTCATATTATCCACAGCATCTGAACGTGCATCGCGCAAATCAGCCAGTTGAGAATCGACTGTACGTTGAGCAGAAGCAAGGGACTTACTATCCGTCTCTTCATCGCCAGTTTTTTCTACTGTCGCCCCATTAGTCTGTAAGTCATTAATCTGACGGTCAGCCTTATTGACAGCACGAACTGCTGCATCATAATTTGCTTGAGCTTCTGTGCTCTTATATTGAACAAGTGCTTGTCCTACAGCTACTTGGTCACCAACATTGACTAGGACCGACTCCAAGTCGCCCCTTGGTAGCATCATAATAAACATATTGCTCTGAGTTAGCCGTTACGGCCCCCGTCAACAGGACAGATGAGGCTATGCTACCTTCTTTTTGCCTGCTGCACAATTGGTGCAACTTCCTTAGGTTCTGTTGTAGAACTAAGATTACTTAGGACTATTGCAGAAATTGCTCCTAATACAACTACAACAGCAACTCCGATAATACTAAATAGCTGCCATTTTTTCAGCTTTTTTTCATCTTTTTCCTCCTCTTGATGAAAAACCATTTTTTTCTTTTTATACTACATTATATCATATGCCTAACATATTGTGATAGGAAAAGGAACAAAATCCCTAAAAGACCATTTTTTTTCCTCTAAAAACGCTGCAGGATCTCTAAATCATAGCAGATTTTTGCATTCATTTTCTAAAAAAGGTACAATTACTTCATATTGATTAAAGGAGCTTCTATCTAACTATGAAAGAATTCGATATTATTGCAATTGGCGGGGGTAGCGGGGGTATTGCTACCATGAATCGTGCTGGTGAGCATGGTGCTAAAGCAGCTGTCATTGAAGAAAAAGAAATTAGGGGGAACCTGTGTCAATGTCGGTTGTGTCCCTAAAAATCATGTGGTACGGAGCTCAGATTGCCGAGGCCATCCACCACTATGGACCAGACTATGGCTTTACTTCAGAAAATCAGCACTTTGACTTTGCTACCTTACGAAAGAATCGAGAAGCCTACATTGACCGTGCTCGCTCATCCTATGATGGCAGCTTCAAACGCAACGGCGTTGAACTGATCGAAGGTCGCGCTCATTTCGTTGACAAGCATACAGTCGAAGTCAATGGAGAATTGATTCGCGCCAAAACACATCGTTATCGCAACAGGTGCACATGCAGCCATTCCTCAGATTCTTGGTGCCGAATACGGCGAGACTTCTGACGATGTCTTTGCTTGGGAAGAGCTTCCCAAGTCTGTTGCCGTCGTCGGAGCAGGCTATATCGCAGTGGAGCTTGCTGGTGTCCTCCATACTCTAGGTGTCAAGACGGATCTTTTTGTCCGCCACGACCGTCCCCTCCGCAATTTCGATAGCTATCTGATTGACGGATTGGTATCTGAAAATGGAAAAATCTGGTCCTAGTCTTCATGCTCACAAGATACCCGAACGAGTGGAAAAACTAGCCGATGGCCAACTACAACTCTACTTCCAAGACGGTAGTAGCCATATTGCTGAGCGGATTATTTTGGGCTATTGGCCGCAAGCCAAATGTCCAAGGGCTCAATCTTGATGCTGCAGGAGTTACCCTAAATGACCGAGGCTTCATCGCTGTGGATGAATACCAAAATACTGTCGTACCTGGCATCTATGCCTTGGGCGATGTGACGGGCGAAAAAGAGCTGACACCAGTAGCAATCAAGGCTGGACGCACCCTGTCTGAACGCCTCTTTAACGGCAAGACAGATGCCAAGATGGATTACTCCACTATTCCAACTGTCGTCTTCTCCCATCCCGCTATTGGCACAGTAGGGCTGACGGAGGAAGAAGCTATTCGAGATTATGGCGCTGAGCAAGTTCATGTCTACACCTCTAGCTTTACCTCTATGTACTCAGCTGTCACCCAGCATCGCCAACAGGCTCGCTTCAAGCTTATCACTGCGGGTCAGAATGAAAAAGTTGTCGGCCTCCATGGCATTGGCTATGGCGTAGATGAGATGATCCAAGGCTTCGCTGTTGCTATTAAGATGGGAGCTACCAAAAGCCGACTTTGACGCGACCGTTGCCATCCACCCAACTGGCTCCGAAGAATTTGTCACTATGCGCTAAAAAGTTTCTTCTTTGGCCTTTCTAAAGCTCATTATTATCATAAAATAAAGAATAAAGGGCAACCATAACTTATCCTTTCATTTTTGATTTTTATCTTACATTTTTTTGTAAGAAAGAAGTCTTATACCATTTGAATAGAGCTAGACACACTATCTGGCTTTGTTCTTTGACTTCTTACTTTATTTTTAAAAGCATAAGATTCAATTATCATTCAAGAAATTCTAAATTATTTCTAAAATTGAGGAAGATTTATTTAATGGATCTTCCTCTTTTTTATTTAGTTGGCTCACTTCTTCTGGACAAACTTATAAATTGTAATTTTTGAAGATAGTCTTATTTTTCTTGAAATATTCATGACTTCCCAACCATCTTTTACCCTTTCTGCTATTCAAGAAACCGTATTTTTGATATGATAGTAAGAAATACTAAGAGAAAGGGGATTGAAATGAGCAAAACGAAAAAAATTACTAGCAGCTCTGGGAATTATTTTTCTTTAATATTTTTTGGCTTAATCGCCTTTATCTTCCTCCTCATTCAGAGTCGCAAAAAGCGGAAATAAACAAACAACTGTCTAGTCTGATATGAAAAGACTTGACTTTTTTTTATTTTGATTTAAAATAGTTACCATAATTTTAAAAAGAGGTTTACTATTATGAACAAGAACAAAGCTTTTCTTCTTGCCCTCCCAGCTATTGGCGCTGCATTCTTAGCGGTACTATCCCAGCTTAGTTTCTCTATTGGCACCATTCCCATTACGCTACAGACCTTTGCTGTGGGTCTGGTTGCTACCATTTTCAAGCCTAGAGAGGCTGTCCTCTCAACAATTCTCTATCTCTTGCTGGGCGCTGTTGGTCTGCCGGTATTTGCTGGTGGAAGCGGGGGCATACAAATCCTATTCGGTCCCTTAGCTGGCTATCTATGGGCTTATCCATTCTTTGCACTTGTGACATCCAGCCTGACCCATAAGGACAGCCCTTTCTATATGATTTTTATAGCCAATGTATTGGGTGATGTTCTCGTCTTTGACGGTGGTATCCTAGGACTCCATTTCTTAGGAGGATTCGATTTCTTTAAGTCAGTAGCGGTTGGCCTAACTCCTTTTATCCTACCTGACTTGCTAAAAATGGTTGCCATCGCCATTATCAGCATTCCTATATTTAGAAGCCTAGCTTTTCATCCCTATTTTTCAGAGAAATAGAAAAAACGGATAGAGTTTTTCTCTATCCGTTTTTAAATGCATCCAAAAGAACTTGAAATTCTTCATTAGAAAGGGTGATTCCCTTGCCCATCTTGCTGTGGTCAGGACTCCAAGTGCGGATATCGTACTTGGCAGGCGCACCATTAAAACTTACGCGGTTTAGCTCCTTGGTCCAACCTTTTTCATTTTCTGATAAAACGAGCAATTTTTCCTCGATTTCAAACTTAAAATCTGCCATACTTTACCTCTTTTCTACTTTCTATCTCATTATTCGTAAAAGATTTTACTTTTTTTACTTATTTTATTATATAATATATTGTAACAAGTTATGGAGATTTTTAGCTATGAAAAATATCTCGAAAATGATTTTACAAAAGACAAATGAGTTCATTAACTATAAAAAGACAGATAAGGAAGAGGACGACAAGAGTCATATCCTGCATACGATTGACTTGGCTCTGCGAAAAAAATTCTGGTGTCCATGTTATTTTTTTCTGGATAAGAATTTTTACTGGCGATATTGTCAAATATGACCGTGACCGCCAGCAGTTGATTGTCAAAAATTTCAAAAAGCATGACGACCATCATCCGTGTGCCTGATATCCAACGCATCAGTCTAGTTCCCAATAACATCCGTGAAGCCCAGAGAAAAGATATTCGGCTCGAACACCGCAAATTCAAAAATAACTCTTCAAATCAAAAGCGATTTGAAGAGTTTTATTTCTAAAAGCAAATGGATGAATTTTTAGAACAAGGGCTTCCGTTATCAATTCGTATCCACCATGTAGGCAATATCTACTTAATGAGTGCATTGCTCCAATTTTTTCGCGCTTGATTAAGCCCGAACAGTCACACTAGTGCCATCTTCTTTATACAAATTGATTAAACCTTCCTTGCGGGCACGGACCATGTCACCAGGTTGGACTGGCTGCGGAACTGTAATCGTCAGTAATTCCATTGGGTTTGGCGCACGGTCGATCTTATTCCCTTTTTCATCATGGAGGTCAGTAATGTAGGTTTCAAAATGGCGGAAACCAGGTCCATAGAATTCCACCTGATCGCCTTCATGGATGACATTCCGCTGGCGAATAGTCGCAGTTTGTGTAGCCTCATCATAAGCAACTACTTCTGCTACAAATTTGTATTCTGGAATCTTACGACGGGCTCCAAAAAGCTGCTCATTCTCAGTTGGCGTATGGTAGTAAAAACCAGTTGCCAGCTCACGTTGAGCTACTTTCCACATTTCATCTACTAGATCTTGCTTAATAGCTTCAAACTTTTCTGGGCTTTCCAAATAGGCGTCTACAGCTGCTTTGTAGCAGTTAGTTACCGTTGAAACGTAGTGAATAGACTTCATCCGACCTTCGATTTTCAAACTATCGACACCATTTTTCAATCATATCAGGAATATGATCAATCATGGACATATCAACAGCTGACATAGAGAATTCTTCTGGAATTTCACCCTTCAAAAGTCTTGCGTTCTTGACCGAAAGGCATGTCGTACAAATCATACTTCCAACGACAAGATTGCGAACAACCGCCACGGTTGGCGTCACGCATACTCATATGATTGGAAAAGGGTACAACGACCAGAGTAAGAAATACACATAGCCCCATGAACGAAAGCTTCGATTTCTACATCGGTACGCTTGCGAATCTCGGCCAGCTCAGCCATGGAAACCTCACGTGCCAAAACAACTCGGGTCAAACCAAGATTTTTTCCAAAATTCAAGCGTTTCATAGTTGGTTGCACTAGCCTGAGTTGACAAGTGAATCTCCAGACCAGGTGCTTCAGAAGCTGCAATCGCAATCAGGGCTGGGTCAGAAACAATAACGGCCGCAATCCCGATGTCTCGCAAACGACGGAACCATTCTCCAGCACCTGCTTCATTTCCTTCGTGCATGACCATATTAGCCGCTACATAGACCTTGGCACCATGCTCAGCCGCAAATTGGACACCTTCTTCCATTTGCTCAAAAGTGAAGTTCCCCGCACGGCTGCGCAAACCATAGGCTTGACCACCAATAAAAACAGCATCTGCCCCATAGCGAACAGCTACTTTTAACTTTTTCTAACGTACCAGCTGGTGAAAGCACCTCTGGACGTTTTAATTTTTTTGTCATCTTTTCTCCTATTTGCAATATAAAAGTATTGATGTTTAACCCTATCTATTTTATAGCAATTTACCGCTAAAAGCAAGATGGAGCCTAGTTTTTTGACAATTCTAATCTTCTATCTCTATCTTCTTGATAAACATTTCAGAATATAGTGTGATTAGTTGAGGGCAAGCAAAAAGCCAGAAGTCTTAAACTTCTAGCTTTTTCTTTTCAAAAATTTATTCTTCCTCCTTCTTCTTATTAAATTGTTTGTATCCGAAGAATCCAGCAACTAGCACAACCAATACGCCGATAACAATCCAAGTAGTTTGACTTGAGCTATCTTTCTTCGTATCGCTAGCTTTGTCCGCTGATTTTTCCTTTTTCTGCTTCAGCTAGAAGGTTCGCTTTGTTATAGCCTGTATAGACAAGATCTGCATCTTTACCTTTTTCCTTCTTAATCTTTTTTCTTCCATCTCTGCTTCAACTGCTTTGATTTCCTTAAAGATTTTTTTCTGAGCGTTCCAAGGCTTCCTTCGTCACTTCTGGTCCAGCAGCTTTGGCTTGTTCATCTGTGTAGTTTGCATATTTGGCGTCGCGTTCGGTTTGTTCTTTATCCCATTCAGCTTCTTTTGCTTTCCATTTTTCTTGGATACTGTTACCAAAGATTTCTGGATATTTCATAACCATTTGGTCAATATGCCAAACAGTCCAATACCAAGATTTTCCGTCATATTTAGTAGAACGGTTCTTGAAAGCTTCGTAAGTATCTTCTACATTACCATAGAATGGCACATATGGTGTGTTGCGACTTTTGTGCCAGACCCAGCCACATCACACCGCCAAAGGCATTTGGTAGGTTTGGTTTGATTTGATAAACGTGGGCGTCGATTACGTTTTCGTTACCTAGCGCATATTTGTAGACATTGCCATCGATCTTCTTACCGACTTCAACTAAGTCATCTGCTTTATATTCTGGCAAGTGTTCAAAACGATTTCTTTGTTCCGCGATCACATCATGAACTGTGTATTTCTTATTTGGATCAGTTGGTTCGCGCAAAAGATCAAAAGATTCATCATCATAATTTACTTTTGCTTGTGGATCCATCCACTTGATACCTGCATAGGGTCCGAGAACGGTTACGTTCCATATATTTATCAGGTCCATAAGATTTAGCAATCATAAAGTTGCCATCTTTGTCGGTCTTATAGTTGTCTGCTTTTTTAGCTACTTCTTCCACATCTTTAGAAGCAATGACATTTTTCCTTATCGTTCAAGTCAACGTGACCAAGATAGTAAGTGTTCGCAAAAGACAGCATATTTATTCGTTGGGAATTTGATGGCTACGTATTGGTGACCAGACAGGATTTCCATGTACCACAGCTCATTCTTATCTGCTGCAACGATGATATTTCCTTCTGCTGACCCTTTTTCATCTAGAACTTTCGCAACTGTCTCAATAACTTCACGTGCTGTTTTTGCACGAGGCAAAGCAAGGTCAACTAATGATGCTTCTGGAAGACCATCTTTTACAAGTGGATCTTCTTTAAGCACTTTGTCATTTGGTGTTGCTGAAACGGTCGCTGTCATAGCTACACCAAGTTCATTAAAGCCATGCGCAGCAAAGTTTCCGTTACTTCCGTTGTCACGATCAGAGTCGTAGACAGCTGTGTATTTCATTTCATTCGCCAAATGCGGATAGGTAAAGCCATTTGACTCATCTTCTATCTTATCGCCATCTTTATAGGTCTTAGCTGGCACAACTACATAGTTTTTGATTGTGCCGACCACCGTCAGGGGCGTATGGATAGTCCTCTGTCCGACCAAATAGAGTAGAGCCATCTGCTGTCAGATCTTTACCGACAATAAAAAGCAGAACACGCTTGTGCCACATGAACAGGCAAAAGAGCAACTAACATTGCAAGGAACATTAGTCTGAGCAGTATTTTCTTCATAGTCTATCTCCTTTTGACTATCTGCGGGGCTGGAATCAACTCCCAGTCTAAACAACATAAACCGTAATACCTTAACATTCCTATTTTTAGTATACTCTCTTTCTAAAATTTTTTTGCAAGCGTTTACACAAAATTGTGTATATTTTTTTATCTAATCTATATTTCCTCTACTTTTTTTCTCAAATCAGAGCAGATAAACATAGCCCCATCTTATTTAGAGGAAAGGCTATTATTTTTATCTTATCAGAAAATATCCTGCTATAAAATCTTTATAAGCAATTCACTAGAGATTGTAGCAGAGCCGACTTGAGCTTTAAAGGATTTATCTCACTTTTTTTAGCTAACATCGTCGCAAAGCGGAGCTGAATTCGATTGCCGTTTTTCATCACGGCGGTGGAAGTGACCAGGATTTTCATTGTACTTGACCAGCTCCCAGTCCTTGTAATACTCGGCAAGCTCCCCTTCCTTAAAAGTAAATGGAAAAGGCACAGAGCAAGGGAAGTCCTCTGTATCCATAGCGCAGACGATGAGATTGTAGCCACCAAGCGCTGTATGCTCTTGCATATTACGGATAATATCCGGAATCCGCTCCGCCTGCAGAAACATCAGAACAACGGTAGAGACGATCAAGTCATAAGTCTGAGTCAGACTAGCTGAGTTGATATCGTAGGTACCCACTGGCAGATCCAAATCTTCCTGCTCGACAATGCTACGTAAGATTTCCAGTGCCAGCTCATTCTGATCTACGGCCGTTACTTCAAAGCCCTGCTTGGCTAGAAAGAGAGCATTGCGGCCTTGACCACAGCCTAGGTCTAACGCCCGCCCTGGCCGGACTGTCTGCATAGCTTCCAAAAACCTCTGAGTGCACTGGATTACTGCCGTATTTCTTAGGGAAGTAATCCTCAGGCTGACAGTAAAACTCCAAATACCACTCCAAATCATCTGTCAAGGCTTCAACCCGATGCCAAGCTTGGGGTTGGGCGAAAGGATTGTCCTGACCAGCTTCAAAGATGTGCTCAGCCAGCTCCTCACCTTCCTCTGACATCTCAATAAACTTAAGACTTCCCCTTGAGAACAGTGATTTTGCCCCAAGTTCCCTCTTTGGTATTGTGCTTGTTCTTGACCAGTTCGGGCATGGTCTCAGCTGTCCACACTGGCATGCGTTTATAAGCTAGCAATTTTTCTGTCATAAAAATCCTTTTCTCTGAAAGCCAAATTTCAAAAATTTTTAACTGTCTTTATCATACTCGAAAAAAGCCAGACTTGACAAGTGCTAGGGTATTCAAGGTCTCACTAGCAAAAAAAGCAAGAAATGATTCAGTAGTCAATTCTTGCTCATATCATACATTAAGTTTTGTTTTTATAAATTATATCCTGCATCTTATACAATAAAGATTTTTTTCATCTTGTATTAAAGTTCTTCAACTGCCTTGTCATGTCGCAGTTTTACTCACGGCGTTTGATGGGCTCGCGCTTGTCGTAAGAGTTATTTGTCAGTAGTTTTATCGTTTTCCCTGTAGACTCTAGTTTTCTTTTTGGATGAGTTTCAACCCACTGCTTGAAATCATTAAAAGATCGAATCTGTGTTTTCTCTCCAGTTGTTTCATCTGTGGCATAAAAGTTCCATTACATCCTGACCTTCTGGCGCAAACCAATGAATTAAATCATTAAACCACTCCTCCTCATTGTATTGCTCTGGACGGAAATAGATTTTATTCATGTCTCCCATTTTTTTCGCAATTTCAGGATAAATATTAGCAAAATTAGTACCTGAAACTTCTACATAATCACCTATTTTATACGATGGTATTATGCAGCCAGAAACATACTCCATACCATACTTTAATAGTGCGTTATTAATCTGATCCCCTATTCCACCTCTTACAAGATCCATAGTCTTATATATTGTTCCTCTCATATAAGTTCTAGTATCCTTCTGATCTAAAAGTAGATTAATCTCTTTTTCTGACATCTCTTTTTCAATTTTTCCTGATTCCAATGCTAGAATAAAATATTTGATTTTCTCCGGCTTCCCTTTTTCATACGAGTGCATACTAAAAGTTAGAAATTCTTTTCCGTTCCTTGTAAATTGTGCACGAATTTGCTTAAGCCTATAAGTATTCTCTTGTCCTAACAAATCGTAGACATTGACTTCCTTACTAGTTATTTTAGATGGATCCTGCAAATTATAAATCTTGATTTTTAAATATTCCTCTTTACTAACTTTAGACGACGTTAAGCCATCCTCTTCAGTAAGAATATTATACTTGAAATCTGTTATATAATTCTGTCCATAATTGAAAGAACCATCATTTTTGCTAGTAACCAATACATATTTGTTTTGACTGAACAACTCTATTTGATCAACATTATAATCTTCTTTATCATACTCTTTTTCGCCCACCTACTAAAAAAAGGCGAAAAGAACTACTAAAGTTAGAAGAAGTCCTCCAAGAAACATGAATAACTTTTTTTATTGAGTTTCATTTGCTTACCACCAGTTTTTAATTCATCTAGCCATTTATTTTTGATAGTCCTCGGAGTCAATCCACTTTTTTTCATCAATCTTTCACCAAAAGTGGTCATCCTCAAACCCGTTCCTTCTCATTATAACATAAATCCAAAGTCAAGGTTAAATACTAAAAAAAGACCGGTCGCCCAGTCTTTCATCTTGTATTAAATTTCTTCATCTGTCTTGCTATGTCGCGGTTTTTGCTCGCGGCGTTTGATGGACTCGCGCTTGTCGTAGTCGTGCTTCCCTTTTGCTAGGGCCTAGAAGCAGCTTGGCATAGCCATCCTTGAGATAGACCTTGAGCGGTACCAACGTCATTCCGGTTCCCTTGGTTTCCTGCTCCAGCTTTTGGATCTGCTTCTTATGCAGCAGTAGCTTTCTGCGGCGCTCAGGCTCTTGGTTCCAGATATTGCCCTCTTCATAAGGCGCGATATGGACATTGCTGAGCCAGGCCTCGCCATTCTTGATCTGAGCAAAGCCATCTTTGAGATTGATACGGGCTGCTCGGACGCTCTTGATCTCCGTACCAGTCAGCACCATGCCCGCCTCGATGGTATCTACGATGGTGTAGTCGTGTCTGGCCTTTTTATTTTGCGCGACGACCTTTCCTTCTCCCTTTGCCATGCTTGGCTCCTTTCTTGACTATTTCCTTGTAAAATGCCTTCTGGCTTTTGCCTTTCTTGGACTTCTTATCTTTCTTATCTCTGTGGCCTTTTTCTTTTTGGAAGAATGGCTGCGCTTGTCATCCTCACGGCGTCTATTTCTACCTGACTTGCCTCTGCCAGTCTTGCTGGTCTTGTCTACTAGGTCAAATTCACTTGGCAGGTATTCAAAGTCAATCTCGCCCGTAGCCTTATCCGCTCGGACCAGCTTGATGCGAATCTGCTGACCGACCTTAAAGACCACACCTGACTTTTCGCCTTGCAGGGTCATAGTCCGCTCATTGTAGTTGTAAAACTCTGGCAAGTTGGTAACATGAATCAAGCCCTCGACCGTATTAGGCAGTTCGACGAAGAGTCCAAACTTAACCACGCTTGAAACCACGCCGTCAAACTCTTCCCCAACAAATTCTGCCATATACTCAGCCTTCTTCATGGCTTCTGACTTCACGCTCGGCCTCAATAGCTCGACGCTCTCGGCTGGAAGACTGACTGGCAATCTCTGGAATCACTTGCTCAAAATGCTCTGCTATTTCCTTAGACTTGCCATAATCTCGTACCATCCGGTGAACCAGAAGGTCTGGATAACGACGAATCGGACTGGTGAAATGCGTATAAAACTCCGCTGCCAGACCATAGTGTCCGTGATTGTGCTCAGAGTAGCGAGCCTGCTGCATGGAACGCAGAAGCATCATAGACAGGACATCTTCGTAAGGCTGGTCTTTGACCGCCTCCATAATGTCCTGCAGAGCCTGCTGACTCATGGAGCTAGCTGTCCCGTAAATCCGAATCCCAAAGCTAGAGGCGTAGTCGATAAACTTTTGCACTTTCTCCGCCTTAGGCTCCTCGTGGATCCGATAGATGAAGGGCAGATTTAACTTAGCAAAAATGCTCAGCCACCGTTTCATTCGCCACTAGCATAAAGGATTCAATCATGCGTTCGGCAATCCCCCGCTGACGCAGGACAATGTCTACTGGCCGTCCTTCCTTGTTGACTATGATTTTGGCTTCATTGGTGTCAAAGTTGAGCGCACCGCGTTTAAAGCGCATGCTTTCCAGAATCTCATGTAGCTGGACCATACTGTCAATACTAGGCACAATGGTCTTGAACTGCGCAGCCTTTTTCCTTACCTCCTGCGATGATGTCGTTGACATCGCTGTAGGTCATGCGGAAGGTCGTTTTAATGACAGACTGAGTAATGGTATGCTTGATCACACGCCCCTTGGCATCAATCTCCATGATCGCCGACTGGGTCAGCCGGTCCACATTGGGATTGAGGGAGCAGATTCCGTTTGACAGTCGCTCTGGCAGCATAGGCACCACGCGGTCAGTCACATAGACGGAGGTTGCTCGATTGAGGGCTTCCTTGTCCAGCTCAGATCCTTCTTTGACATAGTAGGACACATCTGCGATATGGACGCCCAGCTCAAAGTTGCCATTTTTCAAGCGCTTTATATGGACCGCATCGTCCAAGTCCTTGGCATCCGCCCCATCGATGGTAAAGGTAATCTCTTCACGCAGGTCCAAACGTCCTGCCAAATCACTCTCAGTCGGTGCATCAGGAACTCGCTCGGCTTCTTCCAAGACCTTTTCTGGAAATTCGGAGACAATGTCCATGGACTCCAGCACTTCTAGTACATCAATACCTGGATCGTTGACATGACCGACCACATCGACCAGACTAGCCACGAAGAAATCGTGTTTCTTGGTCGGATACTTGTCAATAGCGACCTTGAGCACCTCTGTGCCATCAAGGACCAAGGCTGGTTTTTAACATAAATAGGCTGGCGGATTTTTCTGATTTTTTTCGAGCGGATATAGCCCGCATACTTGGGCTTTTCCTCATCCAGAACCAGCTGGCCAACCGCTAACGTCAGACTGTGCTCCAAAAATATCGATAATCTTAGCCTCAGCTGATGTTCCCTTGATCCGGTCTGCCACCTTGGTAATGACCACTTCCACCGTATCGCCATCAATGGCATGATTGACATCATTACGGCTGACAAAAAGGTCATCCTCTTCTTCATTCAGGGTGACAAAGCCAAAGCCATTTTTTTGTGGGCATGAAAAACACCCTTGAGCGTTAGACGCTCCTGCTTTTTCTTCTCGTAAAGCTCAATCCGCCCCTCATCATCAAAGCGAATCTGATGCTTTCTTTCCATTTGGGAGATCATCTTGACCAAGTCACTAAAGTCCTTGAAGACTCTTTCTCCCAAAGCAGCTGCCAGCTCATTCACGCTGGCCTGCTGCTTTTCTTTTTAAATATTCTATAATTTCTTCTTTCATACTTTCTTTCTATACTATGAGGGCTCTTGATATTCCCTCTTTTTAAACTTTAAAAAAAGGCCAAGACAAAGTCAGAGCCCATTTTATTTACTAGATAATACTGCCAATATCAAGGCAATCAGTAACCAGACGAAGATCAAGAATCCGGTCATACGCTGCATCACAGCTTCAAATCCCCCGTGCTTTAGACTGCTCAAAAAGGTCGTTGGCACTCGAATCAAACACGTTACTAGATTGGTTTTTTAGTTGGTTGCATGAAAATAGCAATGACAATAAAACCTGATAAAATGACTAAAATCGTTAATAATAGGCTATACATAAATAAAACTCCTTAAGATCCTTTCTATTTTACCATAAAATCTACTTAGATTCAAGATGTAAGGTTACTTTTTCTTTCCTTGGGACAGTACTTCAATACCTCAATCTTGTCAGGATGAGTTTTTACTATTCTTACTGGTCAGATAATTCTGACTGCCGCAACTGGAGCATTTCAAATGAATTTTTAACGCGCACTAGATTTCCTTCTTTTTTTCAATAAATTTCCAAAACAAAAAAAGGTTGATAAGGAGACTCAGTCCCACTAAGCCTGCTGTAGCATAAAAAACTGAATGATAGCCTGCTGTCGCTGCAATAGCCGAGCCTGACATGGGGCCGATGACACCACCCAGATAAAAGAAAATCTGGTTGTAGCTAAAGATTCGAGAAATCCCAAACTTAGGCGTGATTTTTGCTCAATAGAGCATTGACCCCCGGCACCAAGGCTCCGGGTCCCTAAAACCAAACAAGAATCGATAAAAAAACCGAGTTGGAGTGACGAGCCTGCATGAGCACAAAGCAGGTAAATGATAATGGAATAAAACTGAGCTAAAACGAGCAAACGATGATTGCCCATCCGATCCCCCATACGGCCTAAAATACTTGAGCTTAGCATACTAGACAGCCCCATACTCGAAACAATCAGGCCAGATACAAAAATCAAATTGTCTGTTTGGCCTAACTCCCGAATATAAAGAGAGAGAATCGGACCGATAGACTGGGCTGCAAACTGATAACAAAGCTGGTCAGAAAAAGAGTGGGCAAGAGCTTGGGATATCTAATCTGACGAATCAGTTCTCCAAATCCAATCTCCTCTTCCTTGGTGACTGGCCTAAAATCTTCTCGGATAAAAGTAGCCGTCATCAGGGTCGCCACTAGGAAGAAAAAGCCAATCAGTAGAAAGACATTGCGGATACCAAAAACTTCAGCAATCACTCCACCAATTAAGGGCCCCATGAGATTACCCGCAACAACACCAGTTGCCAAAGTTCCCCAGCGCATAACCAGTCTTTTCCTTTGGAGCCTGACTGGCAATCAAGGCTGTACTGTTGGGCACATAGCCCGCAAAAACGCCGTTGAGAAAGCGCAAGACTAAGAGCCAGAAAATATTAGGCACAAAGGCAATGCCGCCCATGGTAAAGACCATAGCCGTAGCAGCCCGAATCATCATAGGTTTACGGCCATAGCGGTCAGCCAAACTACCCCAGACAGGGGATAAAAAGGCTGCTGAAACAGCCGAAAGAGCAATGCCAAGACCTGCATAATACTCCACCTCATGACCACGCGCTCCTAGCTGTTCCACAAAAGGGGCATGAAAGGCGTGACCAGAGAAATGCTGGCACCTGTCAGGAAATTCCCAAACCAGGCGATTTTTCAGATTATGTTTCCAATTTACTTGTATCGTGATAGAATCATCTTCTTTCTAATTTCTGCAAAGCATCGCGAATCTGCTGTCGTGTTCCCTCAAGCGAGGCATCATTGTCAATCAGCACGTCTGCTCTCTTTCGCTTTTTCTTGGAGAGATAGCTGAGCTGCTATGCGTTTTTCTGCCTCCCTCCTGACTGAGAGCATTTCGAGCCATAAGACGACTGAGCTGAGTTTCCTCCGTCACGTCCACCAGCCAGATTTGGTCAAACCAGTTATCATATTCTAACTCAAACAACAAGGGAAGGTCCATGAAAAAGATATCTTCCGTCTCTGCTAGTAGGTCACGCCTGTGAGCCAACTCTTCTCGGATTATTTCGTTCTGAAGCTGGCTGGACCGCGCCAAGAGTTCGGGATTCCCAAAATCATAGCTCCCAGCTTGGGCCGATTCAAGCGCCCATCTTCCTGCAAGATAGCTGGACCAAAAAGCGAATAAAAGAGCTTGATAAAGTCGTCCGCCAGGCTCTTGTAGCTCATGCACTACCTGATCCGCATCGATAACCTTATATCCCTGCTGACTCAACTCTGTCACTGTTGACTTACCAGAGGCAATGCCACCAGTGATACCGATAATTCTTGCCATGACAGCTACCTCGCTTTCTGACAATGAGGACAGAGATGAGTACCGCGTCCACCCAGCTTAATTTTTCAATCGGGCTGCCGCATCTAGCACAAGGTTGACCAGTCTTTCCATAGACCTGCAGAAAATCCTGCATCGTGCCATCTTCACCCAAAGCATTGCGGTAGGTCCGAATGGTCGATCCTCTCTTTTCAATCCCAAGCTGCAAAACTTCTATAATCTGCTCACGCAACCGCTTCACTTCAGCAGGCTTTAGGCTAGCTGCTGGCCTTGCCGGATGAATCCGCGCCCGCCAAAGGGCCTCATCTACATAGATATTGCCCAGACCAACGACTAGAGTCTGCTCTAGCAAATAGGGTTTGATGGGCTTCTGGAACGACCCAAAGCTGCTACAAAAAGGAGGCAAAAGAAAGTCCGCCTCTGTCGGCTCAGGACCAAGCTTTCTGGCAGCAAAATAAGCCTCCAGCTGATCCTTTCTCAACAGCTCCATGGTCCCAAACTTGCGGACATCCTCATAAACAAGGGTCCCACCATCCGTCATCTCTGAAAAAGATATGGGCATGCTTTGCGCTCAGGCACCGCATCAGCATAAAAAGATACTTGCCTTCCATTCGCAGATGGGAAATCAGCACTCCGCCCGTCAGGTAAAAGAGCAAATACTTGCCCCGACGACCAATCTTTTCAATGGTTTTGACCGGGCAAATCGTGGACAAAGGCATCCACTCCCGTACCAATCATCTTGGCATAGCGGACCTGCACCTGCCCAATCGTCTTACCAACTACCAGACGCTCCAAACCCCGTCGAACCGTTTCCACTTCAGGTAATTCAGGCATAAAGTTCCTCCTTCTTAAAATTTCAATTCAAGATTCAATAATTTTTTTCAACTTCTTCTCCTAGGATGTTTTTATATTTTTTTATTTTATAATTTTTTCTACTATATCCTTTTGTATCTCTAAATCAATTTCACCAAATCTATTAAAAGGAACAGGAATTTTAGTATCCAAAATTACTTTTCTTTTCTATTTTTTGTATACTCATTTCTGCCATTCTCTCCACGTCTTCCTTTAACCTGCTGTCTTAAAAAGTGGTTCTAAAAATATAAGCAATATAATCAATGTTTATTTTTTTCCTGTTTAGGAATTAAAATCATTCTATCTGCATTCAAAGAAAAACTTATTATCAATTAAAGTTATCTTCCCTGCTATACCATTGACAGAGATTGTAGCAAAACAACCATCAAAATCAAAAATCGTTTTCGATAGCCAAGAGGAACTGAATTATTGGCTGAGTAAACAGGATACTTCCCCTTGTTATCCAAGCAATATTTTTTCGTATACTTACTAGAACCACGTTTCAAATCAAACAAATTAGCCAAGGTTATATATATATATATATGGAACATTGTTCGAATTAAAGTCTAGATTCGATTGAATAAACCGGTATCCTTGCTTCTCAATATTATTTTTCATTTCAAGGATTATTTGAGAATTTTTTACAATCTGATTTTGCTTTTCAAGGTCAATTTCTCCCGAAGAGGTAAGAGGAAGCACGACCTCTAAATCTTTTATCATGGAAGTATTTAGCTTTGTATACTCATTTTTTTACCATTTTTCCCCTTTCCTACCTTTAACATGAGAGCGAAAAATTGGCTCTAAAACTTGTTTTAGGTATAAAGGGTTGACCTTGTCTGCGTATTCTTCTTTTATAACTAACGGGCGTACTTTTTCACTTAAACTAAAGCGACCCTCGTGATAAAAAACATATCCTGCAAGACCATCTATATTGTAAGTCAAGCAAGTTTTCAAAATAGCGAACAGGGAACTCATGTTTACCATCTTTGTCTATAATTACAGCATTGTCTTTCACATAACCATAACTTGGTAAATTATCACTACTAGCACCATAAACTGGTATATCACCCGCATTTTCTTTTACAAATGTCTTGGTAAATTTTGAAGAATTTGTTGAGACAGTCAAGTCAAACAAATCTACAACTTTAATTGAAGTAGTCTTAGAAGTCTCTCCTGACATAATATCCACATCTACTGACTTGATTGCCTCAATTTTTTCAGCCAATTCTACTTTTCGTGCTTCAATTAATTCAAACTTACGAACAATTTCTTCTTGTTTTTTAAGGTCGAATTCTCCATCTTTAGTAACTGGAATGCTAACTCTTATATCTTTGATTTGAGACCAAGCTAATGATGGAACATCACCACGTCTTACAGAATTATAGAATATACTTTGAAAAACATATTTGCAATAAGATAAGGATAGATTATCCACTTTGCTTATTAAAATAGCTCTGTGTCCTCCAACATTGTATTTACCTTGTAAAACATCCAGAGTTCCGGCATACTCTCCATCTGTTGTATAGGTTAAATGAGGCGTTTCATATTCATATGTATCTATAAATCCAAAGGAAGTTTTTAGTTGAACCAGTGTAAACTTCAAAATCACCAGTATTTTCTATTAACATAAGCTTTTCGTATACCTACTATTTCCTCTTTTATTGGTAAATAGTTCAGAAAGTGTTACACGCTTGCTTCTTATTTCAACCATTCTAACTCCTCCTTGAAATCCTGCATAAGAAAAATCATATCATCAATCATTGCTTGGAACTCATCAATCGAAACGACTTGTCTTTCTTTTTTTAGACCAATAGCAATCTTTTCTTCCTCAGACCACCAATTTTCAATAATCCAACTCTTCTTACTATCTAATTCCTCAATCGGAAGTAATTTTAGTCTAGAATCATCTAAAAGATAGGATTTAATAGGTTCTTGTAGATTATTTCTATCTTGAGGTTGGCGGTAATAATTATACTTGATGACAGCTTGCTTTAAGTCATTTTCTTCAGAATCAAATCGATAAACATCTAAGGTTTCACCAATACTACCTGCAATGTAGGTGAAAACAGGATAATCTTGGACAATATTATTTTCAATCTCATTCTCTGACTTCTTACGAATGGTCAAAATGTAGGTTTTTAGGTGTGTTGAAAAAAGCGTTGACTGGTAAAGAAATCAAAGCGTCAATAAAAAAGAGTTCTTTTAACTTTTCTTTTAACTTTTTATTTGCATGATTAGAAAAAATACCATCCGGTAAAACAATATTGGCTACACCACCATGTTTTACGGAACGCATAATCCACTCTAAAAAGAGAGCTTCAACACCACTACCACCATACTTATAAATATCCGTTGCTTTGGCCAGTTCTGACATTTCCTTACTTTGGTAGTAAGGAGGGTTTGCTAAAATTAGGTCGTATCTATTTTCTTCCAGATTTTCCAGAGTACCTAACATACTCTTATGTAAGTAGAATGAATCATTTAATAGTGTTTTCGCAATTGTTTGTACATCTTTAAAACTATTATTTTGCTGGAATAATTCAGAAAAATAAATTAACGTATTAGCTTTAGCAAGAATAATTGTGATATCGTCTTTATCAGACATCATCTTGTCATAGCCAAAAAATCGAATTTTAGAAGTTAACTTTTCTTTAGAGTAGCTATAACTATCTTCTATACGTTTTTCAACTGCTTCAAGCTAAAACTTTCCAACACCACAAGCAGGATCGCAAATAGTCATTCCCTCAGAAATATCTACCATAGAAACCATTTCGTCTACTATTTTTAATGGTGTAAAAAACTGCCCCATATCACTCTTGTCATCACTATTTTTCATAAAGGTTTCAAACAGTTTTGACTTGAAGTCTTTACTTATATTTAAGAATTTTCCATATTTTTTATCGTATTTTTCAAATTCCAAAATAACAGATTTAAATACTGTATCCGTATTATCTACGCTGACAAATTCGTTTTGTTCATCTCTTTCAATATGAAAAACTTGACCATTGATAATGCTTGTCCCATCTATACCTTTTGGAAACAATTTAACCATCGTTTCTCTAGCACCTTCTAGGTATTTTCCTAAAACATAGGCGGTAGAATATCCCTCCTTTTCATATAACGAAACAATATATTCAAAACTATTTTCTCCATTTAAAACACCAATATCTGATAAATATTTAAAGAGAAACAACTCAACAAAAGTATATAAAGACATCTTTGCTGATGCAAAAGTTAAATTTTTAAAATTCTATTAATCTTTTGAGCTAAATCAGTAGGATCCAAAAATTCCTTTTTCAATATCTGATTATTTGTTTCAGAAATAGATAATGAAATATCATTAATGAACTTGACAATTTGTTTGCCATTTTTCTTTTGGCTTTATTGCTAAATTAATTTCATTTCCATTCTCATCTAAAATCTTTTTCCCCGGTTTTAGGATTAACCCTAGATAAAAGAATCACTGTCGCTTTAATATAAATAAGTGCGCCCAAAGCTTTAGCGACATCTATCTCTTGTTTAATCGCACCTTCAATATCCTTAGCACTCTTAAATTTACTTGGTATCTTTTTGCTCAACATAGATAATTACATTCTTGTTATCATCTAAAAATTAAAAACATCTGGTTTTTATTCCCAAGACTTCTCTTTAGATTTACATTCTTAATAATATTTGATTTCATCAAATTATTAACGGTTGTTGCACCAATACTATAACATTCATATTTTATCAAATATTACTGGTGTCGAATAAATACTATTTTGAATTAACTGCTCTGACATTGTGATTACCTTCTCTATTTTTGTTTACATTAAAAACTCTTTTAAAAGAGTTTTTAGTATTCTTTTTCATTATAGCCAAAGTCAGCCAAATCTAGCTTTTTATCACGCCAGTTTTTCTTGACCTTTACCCAAGTTTCTAGGAAAACCTTGTCCCCTAGCATGAGTTCGATATCTCTACGGGCCATGGTCCCAATTTTTCTTAAGCATAGCGCCACCTTTTCCGATGATGATACCTCTTTTTGGTTATCGCGCTCGACCATGATGGTCGCTCGGATATAAACCTTGTCTGTCTCTTCGTCACGTTTCATAGAGTCAACCACTACTGCGACTGGAGTGAGGAATCTCTTCACGAGTTAGGTGCAAAACTTTCTCACGAATCATCTCTGAGACCAAGAAACGCTCTGGGTGATCTGTGATTTGATCAGCTGGGAAATACTGGAAACCTTCTCCAGATTTTTCACTAAGAATGTCGATTAGACGAGAAACATTATTTCCTGAAGGGCTGAGATAGGCACAACTCCTTAAAGTCCATCTGGTTACGGAAGTCATCAATCTGAGTCAGAAGTTGGTCTGATGAACCTTGTCAATCTTATTGACCACCAAAATCACTGGAACCTTGGCTGCTTTCAGACGCTCTGATAATCATGTCGTCGCCTTTACCACGTGGCTCATCAGCTGGCACCATGAATAGAATCAGTATCCACTTCACGAAGGGTACTATAGGCAGATTCCACCATGAAATCCCCAAGAGCTGCTTTTAGGCTTGTGAATTCCTGGTGTGTCGATAAAGACGATTTGTTCCTTATCCGTGGTGTAAAATCTCATGATTTTATTGCGCGTTGTTTGCGCCTTGTCACTCATGATAGCAATCTTTTGCCCCATAACGATTTAAAAAGGTTGACTTCCCAACATTGGGACGTCCTAAAATGGCTACAAAGCCTGATTTAAATGTCATAATTTCCTCTTATTGTTTAAAAATAGTAAATCCCAAATGCGTGGGAGAAATAAGCGCACCTGTCAAAGCGGCAAAAAGTGAGACCACAAGCACGGCACCTGCTGCCATGTCCTTGGCTTTCTTTGCTAACATAGAAAAGTGATAGTGACTGGCTAGATCCACCACATTTTCAATGGCAGAGTTCATAATTTCAAATGCTACTACCAAGAAAATGCTCATCAGGAGAAAGAGCCATTCGATCCGTGACACCTGAAAAACAAAACCTGCAAGGATAACCACTAGAGCTGTCACTGCATGTTTTCGCATATTGCGTTCTTCCTTAATGGCAGTCAGAATTCCTGTAAGGGCAAATTCTAAACTGGATACCAGGTCACGATTTTTCCATTTTCGTTTATTGTCTTGTGAGTCCATAGGCTGTTAAAATTTCTTCTTGTAAACCGAACATCTCCGCTTCTTCTTCCGGAGTGTAGTGATCGTAGCCATTGATATGTAAAAAGCCGTGTACTGCCAAGAAGCCCATCTCACGCTCAAAGCTATGACCGTATTCCCTCGGCCTGCTCATGCGCTTTATCGATAGAGATGAAAAGTTCCCCAATATAGGCATCAAACTCGGACATCATTTCTGCTAATTCAGGATTTTCAATCAAATCTTCTTCATCAAAGGCAATATCCAACTCTGGCTTTATACTCAAAGGCTGATGACATCTGTCGGACGATCTGTGTCACGGTACTCGAGGTTGAGTTCGTGGCTACGCTCGTTGGTCACAAAGGTTACAGCCATTTCCTTATTTTCTTTACCCGTCTTCTGAGCCGCAAACTCCAAGATTTCCTGAGTCTGCTTGATGATTTCTTGAGAAACCTGACCGGTTTCATCCACCATTTCGATATACATATTTTACCTGCCTTGCTAATATTACTTTTATTATATCATATTTGGGCGCCTATGAGAGCCACAAGCATTGCATTTAAACGAGGAGAAATCCTAATTTAAAACCAAAAAAGGCTGAGAAAATCTCAACCTCTTTATCTAGTGCTAATTGCCGGGATCGAACCGGCGACCTCATCCTTACCATGGATGCGCTCTGCCTACTGAGCTAAATCAGCATTACCTATCTACTATATCATGTAGATAGGCACTTGTCAATATTCTTTCTCATTTTTTTGCGAAATATTGATCTCTGGTCAAAATAGTAATGCAACCGCGTCACTATGCGCCCTTCCTCATGCTTGTCCAGTGATGCGTAAGGCTCTTCGTGGGAAAAGATCATGCCTGACTTTTGCATGACACGACCGGAAGCAGGATTATCGATATCATGTAAGGCCACCAATTTGTTCATGCCGATTTCCTCAAAAGCCAGCTCAAGCACCGCCCTGATTGGCCCTCCGTCGTGTAGCCCTGATTCCAGTATTTTTTATGGATCACATAGCCGATAGCTGCTGTTTTCAAATCCAAGCGGATCTTGTGCAGGTCAATCGTCCCGATAAAGTCGCCAGTCACCTTTAGCTCAATGCCCCAGCGCCCCAAAGGATTAGCTAGGTAAAACAAGGCAATATTATTACGGGTTTCTTCTAGATTTTTGTTAGCCTCAAAGGTATAGCGGACATTCTCCTCGTCCGAAGCATATTCAAACATGGCTGGTGCGTCCTCTAAAGTCACCGGGCGCAAGATCAATCGTTCCGTCTCAATTCTGAATGCTGGCTTAGCTTTAATATAAATATTTTTCCATCTCTTTCTCCTGATTTTTCTTAACAGAATAGCATAATTCCCTGCCTAAAACAATCCTTTTTCTTGCTTTTTGCGACAGTTTCTTTTAAAATGAAAACATCACAATAATCGACCTAGGTCTCTTTGTAGCCCTGTATTCGGAGATCCTAGCGTTAGAAAAAGGAGTAAAGCTCTATGTTAATCGGAATTCCAAAAGAAATCAAAAATAATGAAAATCGCGTTGCCCTGACGCCAGCTGGTGTGCACAGTCTTGCAGGAAAAAGGCCATCAGGTGCTGATCGAGACAAATGCTGGACTTGGATCTGGCTTTGCAGATGCAGACTATGAAAAGCAAGGTGCAAAAATCGTTGCCACTGCTGCTGAAGCTTTGGGCAGCTGAGTTGGTTGTTAAGGTTAAAGAACCGCTGGAGCTGAGTACCAATTCTTGCGCGACGACCTCCTACCTTCACTTACCCTGCACATGGCCGCTGCTCCCGAATTAGCCCAAGCTATGGTAACTGCTAAAAACTACCGGGGTAGCCTACGAGACTGTACGTGACGGACAAGGCTAACTACCACTCTTAGTACCCTATGAGTGAGGTTGCTGGTCGTATGGCGGTTCAAATCGAGCTCATTTCCCTAAACCAAGCAAACAGGCGGCTCTGGCGTACTTCTGGTGGTGTACCCGGCGTGCCAAAAGGTAAAAGTCACCATCATCGGAGGCGGTGTTGTAGGAACTCATGCAGCTCGTATCGCTCTGGGACTAGGCGCTCAAGTTACTATTCTCGATATTAGCGCCAAACGTCTATCCGTATTGGAAGAAGTCTTTGGCAACCAAATCCAAACCCTCATGTCCAATCCATTTAACATTGAGGCCAGCGTCCGCGAAGCAGATGTCGTGATTGAGCTGTGTTTCATTCCTGGTGCTAAAGCACCAAAACTGGTAACTGACGATATGGTGAAGCAAATGCGCCCCGGCTCTGTTATTGTTGACGTGGCTGCTGACCAAGGTGGTGTTATCGAGACTCGCTGACCGCGTGACCACCCATGATGAGCCAGTTTATGAGAAACACGGTGTCCTCCACTATGCGGTAGCCAATATCCCTGGTGCCGTAGCTCGCACTTCTACTATTGCTCTGACCAATGTCACCCTTCCTTATATCGAAGCGTTGGCTGGCAAAGGCTTCAGACAAGCTATTGCAGACGACGCTGGATTGCGTGAAGGTGTCACAACCTATCATGGCCACATCACTAGCCAACCTGTTGCAGAAGGCTTGAACCTCGATTACACTTCTATTGACGAACTTGTCTAATCTTTTTCTCTCTATATGACAAAACCCGAAGGAACTTCTGGTCCTTCGGGTTTCATTTGTCTTAAATTTGAATCTAGTATCACGCTACCATCCATCTAGGCAGGATCAACATTGCTCCACATCTTTAAATTATCAAGTATATTGCTCTTTAATAGACATTTTTACAAGAAATATCTAATGCCAGTGATTCCTAGCCCTGACTAGGCTCTTCTTTCTGGTACAAACTCATCCCGACCTCCGTATCCTCGACCAGAATATCATCAGTCTGCCCCAACAGCAGCAAAGCGATGTAAAAGTCACCAACACAGCCCTGCTGCATGAAGACTAGCTAGAGGCATGTAGAGAGTTGAACTGAGCAAGCCCAGCATGGCCAATAAGGTCGAAGTAGGCTAATCAAAAACAAAGGGAGCCAAACCAATGACCAAGAAGTCCTTATGATGGTAGAAGGTACCTGACTAGTCGCATAGGCCATCCCATTTTTAAAACCAAACTTGACCTTGGCTTTCCTTTACCAAAAACTTGAAGAAGAAACCGTGGATGTACTCATGGATGATGACAAGAATAAAAAGTAAAACTAACAAATAGGCAAGATCTAGACCCGAAAAATCATAATGATCGGCTCGGAAGATTAGCTGAGTCACTCGCAAAAAGCATTGAGAAAGGAAAAATCAGTAAGAGCCCCGCTACATTTAGACCGATTACATATTTCTTTTTCTTCCATAAAATTAATTTTTAATGAGTTTCATAAAATCTCCTCCATCATTTTTCGACCTTTACTCAAGACATAGGTGCTTGCACTGATAAAAATAAGAAGCCAAATCACCAAAATTAGAAAAATCTTCAATTTTTAAATGAATAGTCTCCCTGTTTCAAAGAAGTTGATAAATGGATTCATAAAAGTAAACCGCAGAATATGCTGTATTGTTTTTATCAAAACTAGCAAAATAAAGGGTACGAAACTAATCAGCAACAGCGGAAATAAACTATAAACCTGAGCTTGTGATTGTGTCTTGGAAATACCACCAATAAAAAGATTGATTAAAAGGATAATAACAATAATTAAGAGATTGATCAAAAGATAGATAGGCCATTTGCCAGAGAGATCTACATGCAAATAATATGGGATTAAGGCAAAAGACTGTAAATAGGAAGGGATAAACCAACATGGATAAGAGGTATTCAGTAGAACGAACCCCGCTCAACATCAAGTTTTTTAGATTGCGCTTCTCCTTGTCCTCTGCCATCATAATAGACACCATGTAGCCGCCACTCATAGAAAAGGTCATAGGCAGGATCATCTTCAATAGTCCTTGGCCTGCATTGCCATTCTTATTTAAAATCATATTGTACAAAAAGAGGAGGCCAAAGGGCAGCAGGACGGACATAAGCAAAGAAGAATTTGTCAATAAAATCTGAGTACGCAGCCATGTGAGAGCTTTTAATTTTATACATCTAATTTTTTTCTCCTGTTAATTGAATAAAGATTTCTTCTAATGTAGGTTCGCAAGAATGTACTGTAATAGCCAATTTTAGGTCTTTTGTAGCCAATTCTGAGAACGAAATTTGCTCGGTTTCTCCATTTTCATAGCTAATTTTAACTTTCTTGGCTGTGTTATATTTTTGAATAATAGCTTTCGGCTCGCCATATTCTACTAATACTCCCTTATTTAGCAGGGCCAGTCGATCACAAAGGGCGCTAGCTTCATGCATATCATGCGTCGTCAGAAAAATGGTTGTTCCTTTTTCTTCAGCTCAAGCAAAAAGCTCATGAATCACCTTGGAAGTACGGGGATCAAGTCCACTCGTTGGTTCATCCAAGAATAAGACCTCAGGATTATTTTAAAAGAGCCTGAGCTAGAAACATCCGCTGCTTCGATACCTGTCGAAAGCTTCTCTGCTACAATATTTTTTGCTTTCTAACAAACCAACCTGCTCTAAAAACTTCATCTATCCGCTCATTTTTTTAAATCGTATAATTTCGCATATATCTGCAGGTTTTTATAGAGAGTCATCTTTTTCATAAAAGCCACTTGTATCAGATACTAGGCCAATTTTCACCAAATCCTGAGCATTAATAGCATCTGAAGCTTTACCAAGGATTTTACTTTGACTCATTGTCGGCGTCAAGCTGGCCTGTCAGGATATTAATTAAGGTTGTTTTTCCCGATCCAGATGGTCCTAAAAATCCGAAAATTTCTCCTTGATCGATATGAAAATTAATCCGTTCTAAAGCTTTTTATCTCCAAAACTTTTAGAAATATTCTCTACTTGAATCACTTGTGACATAAGGCCTCTTCTCACTTTCTTACTTATAGTAACGTTTAACGATTTTGTACTGGCTGACAGTAACATAAAGATAGATGACCGATACCGCAATCCAAGCCAAAATCGTATCCAACTGGAATAGGAAATTTAGCAGTATCAGTCCAATATAGATACTAGGAAAGATAAAGCTCACTAGTTTCAAACGAACTCCTTTTGGGCCGACAAACAGCTTATTTGAAATATCTTTTAACTGCTTGATAGGAGTCCACATTGATATAGACAAAAATAATGGTTAAGACAATCATGCCAGATACAACCTGCATCGGTGTCCCAGCTCCGACAAGAAAGAGAAGGATATAGAGACCTGGAATGAGTCGCTGATTGAGATTAAAGAGAGTTAAAAAGCTTTGCTCATAATGAGCCTGCAACTCCCCTTCATCATAAGACAGAGCATAGTCCTTCATCTCCTCAATGGTTGGCATAGCAGATAATTTATATTGACGAACCTTCTGAGTGGTTTTCAATACAAGAATTTGACCTAAAATCAAAGCAAGAAACAGTGCAATATCATAAAATGGAATGTGAATCGTCATTTCTGACCTTAGTAGCGGACCTAGGTAGCTCACTCCTACAAAGAGGGTGAATAGAGTCAGAGCAGACGAGATATTATAAAATCGTCGCATATTCTAGGGTTTTGAAAGTTTGACGATAGAGCTCATAGCTTCTGTCATCATCTTCTTCTCTCTGGTAAGCTCCGTGTACTTTATGCGTCTGATAGAGCAAGAAAAAGGTTACGGGATAGAGAATGAATAAACTCGCTCGACCAATGTTCTTCAGCAGTTCAACATTTAAGACGGTCGGCCAAGAGAAATGCTCAAAATGAGTCATTATAAAACCGACTACTCCTCCTCCTAATATAGCAGCAAGAATGAAGATGCCGATATTTCTCAATATTCTTTTTCTTTTGTTGACATTGTTTTCTCCTATTCTTAAATAAGCGCAGTCAGCCAAGCCATGACTTGGCTAATAAAGTCAGAGGCAATCTCCCAGTATTTCACGGCCAAATAAAGGTAAAATAATCAGCACTGTCATCAGAAAAATAAAGTGGTTTCTGACTTTTTGGCTCATTTTTATTCCACAAATAATCCCTTTGTAACCATCCTGCCAGATAGGCATAGCCCAAGGCTACAAAAATCCCTAACTCAGTTGATGTTAGCACTACAACTGCGAAAAATCAGACGAATATAAGCTACTTTTATCCCAAAAATAATCCGCCAAACCTGCGCAAACACCAGCAATTTTTGCTTGTTCTTCGTTAACTTTAAAGTTTTTTTCATAAATTCTGCATTTTTTCTCCTTGTTTTACTTTCCGTCACTTGCGGAAAAGCACTAATATACTTACACAGCTTATCAGGATTAGCTAAACTACTGTGATACAGAACTTGCTTACTAGTCTTCAAGACAAGATGGCTAGCATAAACTATCTACAGTAACTGATTACTCCTAACGACCTACTCTTCCTCCACTAGGCGAAAGACATTTTCGACACTTTCGTTGAAAATCTGAGCAATTTTTGAGAGCAATGACCACGGAGGGCGTATATTCGTCCCTGCTCCAGCAAGCTAATCGTTTGCCGCGACACGCCGGCTTTTCTTAGCCAAGTCGGTTTTTGATTCAGCCCGTCTCTAGCCCTTAGCTCTTTAAGTCGATTTTTCAGCTTCATGACAACACCTCTCAGTCTTCTTTCAGTTCAACAGACTTGATATCGTCAATGCGCATGAGCTTGATTCTTGTTTGACCTTTTTATTGGTCTTACTCAACTTAACCCAATCGTCATCAGCATCAACTACCTCCCAGCAATCTGTCCCGAAAACTTCACCAATGATGATCGGTTTTTCCCAATCATTTCTTTAAAAACGTGACATTTCTCCACTCCTTTCTTTTATTTCTCTCTAAACGTTTCAACTTCCTTTTCACCTTGTTCAATTCACTGGATGACGTCAGCCACAAGCCAGAAAAATATCGGAAGTAGACACCAAAACAGTATCTCCATCAGTTCCTCCTTTTATCTTTTTCTTCTTAACTTTAAATACATTGTAACAGATTCTTTTCTTTTGACAAGTATATTTGTCAAAAATAAAGATTTTTGTCATAAAGACTTGGATCCTTTACAAAAGTAAGAGTAAAAAGACCAGGACTGAATCCTGATCTTAAAAAAAGCATACTACAATTTACTCAGCTACTGCATCCAAGAGTTCTTGGATCTTGGCTTGGTTGCTTCCTCCTGCTATGGCCATGTCTGGTTTACCACCACCACGTCCATCGACGATTGGAGCCACCCTTTTGACAAGGTTTCCTGCATGAAGGTCTTTCGTCTTGCTAGCTACGAGGACATTGACTTTGTCACCGATAGCGGCAACTAGGACAAGCACATCAGAGTAGTCTTTTTGTTTCCAGTTATCCGCAAAGGTACGAAGGGCACCTGCATCTGATACAGAAACTTGACTAGCAATGTAACGGTGGCCGTTGACTTCCTTCACATCCTTGAAGACATCGCCTGCAGCTGCAGCTGCAGCTTTTTCTTTCAACTCTGCATTTTCTTTTTGCAATTGACGGAGTTGCTCTTGAAGTCCTTCAACCTTGTGAGGGTACTTCCTTGAGTTGAGGTACTTTCAAAGTCGCTGCCACTGCTTTCAGAGCGTCTTCTTGGTCACGGTAGGCTTCAAAGGCTTCCTTACCAGTCACTGCCAAGATACGACGAGTTCCTGAACCGATCCCTTCTTCTCTTGACAATCTTGAAGAGACCAATCTCAGAAGTATTGCCAACGTGGGTACCACCACAAAGCTCAACTGAGTAATCGCCGATAGTCACAACACGAACTTCCTTACCGTATTTTTCACCAAAGAGGGCCATAGCTCCCATTTCTTTTGCTGTGTCAATATCTGTCTCAACAGTTTCTACTGCAATTGCTTCCCAGATTTTTCTCATTGACTTGTTGTTCAATGGCGCGAATTCTTCAGGAGTTACTGCTTGAAATGTGTAAGTCAAAGCGAAGGAATCTGACTTCGTTCGAGAGATCCTGCTTGTGTCGCATGGTGACCAAGGATATTGTGAAGAGACCCGCATGGAGCAAGTGAGTTGCTGTGTGGTTTTTCATGACACGAAGACGACGGTTGGTGTCGATGCTAAGTGTGTATTCTTGGTTCAAGGCAAGCGGAGCATGGACGTCAACTGTATGTAGCGGTTAGCCATTTGGTGCTTTTTGAACATCTGTTACAGTCGCCACGATGTTTCCAGCAGCATCCAAGATTTGACCATGGTCAGCAACCTGTCCACCCATTTCAGCGTAGAATGGAGTCTCCGCAAAGATAAGAGAGGCAGTACCTTCAGAGACAGCTTCTACTTCTGATTGTCCGCTACTATAGCCATCAATTTAGAAGACAATTGTGATGCCTCATAGTTAAAGATGCTCTCAACAGTGATGTTTTTGAAGGGTTTCATTTTTGCATTCCCATTGAGCCACCTTTGACAGCTGACGCACGCGCACGTTCTTGCTGCTCTTTCATGGCTGCTTCTGAAGCCTTCACGGTTCTACCGTCATGCCAGCTTCTTCTGCGATTTCTTCTGTCAACTCTACTGGGAATCCATAAGTGTCATAAAGTTTAAAGACATCTTGCCCTGCGATAACTGATTGACCTTTTCTTTCAAGTCTGCTACGATGCCTTGGGCAAAGTGTTGACCTGAATGAAGGGTACGAGCGAATGATTCTTCCTCGCTCTTAACGATTTTCTCGATAAAGTCACGTTTTTCAAGAACTTCTGGGTAGTAGCTTTCCATGATTTTTCCAACAGTTGGAACGAGCTTGTAAAGGAAAGGTTCGTTGATGCCCAATTTTTGACCATGCATGGAGGCACGACGGAGAAGACGACGAAGGACATAGCCACGTCCTTCATTTCCAGGAAGAGCCCCATCACCAATGGCAAAGGAAAGCGAACGGATGTGGTCCGCAATAACCTTTGAAGCTCATGTTATCGCCATCTTGGTCGTAGACCTTACCAGACAATTTCTCTACTTCACGAATAATTGGCATGAAGAGGTCTGTTTCAAAGTTTGTTTTAGCCCCTTGAATAACCGCCACCAAACGCTCCAAACCAGCTCCCGTATCGATGTTCTTGTGTGGCAATTCCTTGTATTCACTACGAGGAACAGCAGGGTCTGCGTTAAATTGTGACAAAACGATGTTCCAGATTTCAATGTAACGGTCGTTTTCGATATCTTCAGCAAGGAGACGAAGACCGATATTTTCTGGGTCAAATGCTTCTCACGGTCAAAGAAGATCTCAGTATCAGGGCCAGAAGGTCCGGCACCGATTTCCCAAGTTATCTTCGATTGGGATCAAGTGACTTGGATCCATGCCCACTTCAATCCAGCGGTTGTATGAATCTTTATCATCTGGATAGTAGGTCATGTAGAGTTTTTCAGCTGGGAAATCAAACCATTCTGGGCTTGTCAAGAGTTCATAAGCCCAAGTAATCGCTTCGTCACGGAAGTAATCCCCGATAGAGAAGTTCCCCAACATTTCAAACATGGTATGGTGGCGCGCAGTCTTCCCTACGTTTTTCGATATCGTTGGTACGGATGGCTTTTTGCGCATTGGTAATCCGTGGTTTTCAGGGATAATAGTCCTGTCAAAGTATTTTTAAGAGTCGCTACCCTGAGTTGATCCAGAGCAGGGTTGGGTCGTTTACAGGAACCAAGCTAACTGATGGTTCTACAGAGTGGCCTTTGCTTGCCCAGAAATCTAGCCACATTTGGCGAATTTGAGCACTTGACATTTGTTTCATTTTATTTTTTTCTCCTTAAATTTTCTAAATATTTATATTATGATGAAGAGCTTTCCAGCATCTCCACATAGTCAATAGCGACGCAGAGGGAAATGACCAAATCTGCATAAGCCTCATCATAGACACTCACCTGATAAGTAGAGGTTAGATGGAAAAAGCTCTTTGGTAATCTCTGCTACGACTTGATCACGGTCATCTAGTAATCGGAAGTTGAGATCCCAGATATTGCCTTCAACCCTGAGGCCTAAATTGTCAAACTGATACTTATCACGCAAGATAGTGAACTTCTGACGAATACAAAAGCTATGTCCGTTGCTGAGTTTGATTTCAAACCGAGGCAAAAATGTTAGAAAGATTTTGCTGATCTGACTAACTGTCTGTCCTTGGGCATCATAGATGGTGAAGCTCTTTCGGAATCTGGAAAAATGAACCTTCCACTTGGTAATCTACGTTACCTCGATCATCCTTGATATCAAAGCGTTCGCCACCTAAGCGAAATTTCTGTTTGACAAGATAGGTTTTTCATCGCTTTACCTCCAGAGTCAAGATAAAAAGACAAGCTCTTTGTCTGAAGGGCGAAAAACCGCGGTACCACCTTCATTCAATGAACTTGTCATTCTCATTAACTATTTAGTTTGAAACATGAGTAGCATGAATTTTCCTCTCACATGGCTCGCAGCACCGCCAATTCTCTGAGCTGAGATCTAGAAAATCAATTCTCAATAATTTTATTATACTGACTTCTTGGCTTTTCGTCAAGCTTATTCTGCTGCAGGAGCTGGGTTTTCTTCAGTATGTGCAGCTTCTGACTTGCTTTCTTCTGAGCTTGAAGCCCCAGATTTTGCTTCTTCCGAGCTAGAAGATTGTGATTTCTTTTCTTCTGAACTAGAAGACTGAGACTTGCTTTCTTCTTTAGACGATGAGCTAGAAGTATCTCCTTCTACATATTGGGCAAAGACATTTTGGAAAGCTGGATCCTTCACTTTCAGATTCGCTTCCTTCAATTCTTTAGAAATAACAGAACGAATAAAGCTTGCATCGTTTTGTTTTTTTGAGTCAGGATTCCCTCTTTTAGTTGCTTCTTGTAATCTGTCCATTTTGCAGATTTTTGAGTTTTCTTCACCAATTTAACAATGTAGTAACTTGCTGAATAGTTCTGGTTACCTCGTACAGTGATTACATCAGAAACGCCATTTTCTTCTAAGGCAAAAGTAGCTTTTTTTAACAGCATCCGCAACTGTTGTTGAGGTTGAATCAAATTTCACCTCGCCGCCCTTATCTTTGGTGTCCTTGTCGGTTGAGTTTTTCCTGGCCAACTGACCAAAGTCTGCTCCCTCAGCCTTGGCTTTTTCAAGCACTTCCTTAGCCTTTTTCTTCACTATCTACCTTGATAATTTGAGCCGTTACTTCTGGGGTATACGTTTCAAAGAAAGCCTTGTAGTTGTCATCTGTCAACTCTTTTTCAGCTGCTTTCTTAACAGCGTATTCAACTAATTTATTTGCGCGGATCTGGTCTCTGTATGCATCTTCTGTCATTCCGCTTTTGAGCAAGAACATTTTTGGAAGGCAGAACCATAAGCGGATTTCATTTTTCAAAGGCTTCTTCAACCTCTTTATCCGTCACTTTTTGCCATACTTTTCTTCAAAAACCTGCTTAATGGCCATTTGAAGCAAGACTTGTTGAGAGGATCCATTATTTTTACTTGATCGTAAAATTCACTTACTGTGATTGTCTCACCTTTCATTGTCACAATATCTTTATCTTTTGCTGTTTGTGAACATGCTGCTAAAGCCACTACAGAAAAGAGTTACTGCTCCTGTAAGGATTTTTCTTCATTGTTTTATCTACTCCTTCAATAAATTCACTTTGTCTATTGTACCACAAATCCAACTTGATATCTTAATTTTTCCTAAAAATTTTTGGAATTTGAGAAAAAAAGTGAAGGGATTATTTTTCTAATCATAAAGCAGCCCATCTCCTAAAGGAAGCAAGCTCGCAGTCAAATCTGGACTGTCCAAAGTTGCGTCAAACAGGCTATGCAAGCCACGGTAAATAGCTCGTTGGCCACGCTTAATGTCCTCAAAAGGCTTTGGCAACATCTCCGCCTTTGGAAGACATCATCAATGAGGACCAGACCACCAGGATTGAGGCGCTTGAGGACTTGGGGCAGAAAGACCACATACTTAGACTTGGCAGAGTCCATAAAGACAAGGTCGTAGGAATCCTCCAGTGTCTCAAGTAGATCCATTGCATCGCCTTCCAGCAGGGTGATCTGCTGATGGCTGTCATATTTAGCAAAATTAGCCTTGGCCAGCTCAATCATCTCTGGATTGCGGTCAATAGTCGTAATCTGAGCCTGAGGCGCATGTTCCGCCATCAAAAGGGCCGAAAAACCAATAGCCGTTCCGATTTCTAAAATCTTCTCTGGTTGCAGACTTTCAAGTAGCAGTCGGAAATAAGCCACTGTCTCATGGGGAATCACGGGTACATTTTCAGCTCTGGCAAAATCCTCCAGCTCCTTGAGTCCACCAGAAACTGGCTGGAGTCGTTGTCTCATAAAGTCTACGACTTCCTCTTTGACTACTGGCCGGCGCATATTAGGATTAGAGTTTTGATTATAAGTCTCGACCATCTTATGCCAGTCCCAACTTTTCTACTAAAGCTTCGAATTCATCCAAGCGACGCTCAAAGACAGCAAAAAGCAGCATTTAGGTAGTCTTCTTTTTCCATATCCACACCTGCTTTTTTGATGACATTGAGCGGATAGTCAGAGTTCCCAGCTTTGAGATAGTCCAGATACTTGTCCTTGTCTTCCTGACTACCATGGACAATCTTTTCAGCCAAGGCAGAAGCGGCTGCAAATCCTGTAGAGTATTGGAAAACATAGTAATCATAGTAGAAATGCGGAATCCGTGCCCACTCATACTGAATCTGTGGATTATCTTCTTTTTTCAGTCCATAGTATTTCTCGTTCAAGTCAGCGTAGAGCTCATTGAGAAACTCGCTGGTCAAAACTTGACCTTCTTGGTCAGCCTTGTGGATAGCGTGCTCAAACTCAGCAAACTGGGTTTGACGGAAGACCGTACCCTCTAAAGCCATCCAAAAAGTGATTGAGGATAGCAAAGCGGGTAGCATCGTCCTCTACTTCTTCCAAGAGCTTCTCTGTCAGGATGTTTTCATTGGTTGTCGAAGCAATCTCAGCTAGGAAGATAGAGTAGTCTCCATAGACATAAGGCTGGGTCTCACGAGTATAGCTGGAATGCATACTGTGGCCTGTCTCGTGTACCAAGGTAAAGAGATTGTCCAGTGTATCCTGCCAGTTGAGCAACATAAAGGCGTTTGTGTCGTAAGAACCGCCTGAGTATGCTCCTGAACGCTTGCCTTGATTTTCATGAACATCAATCCAGCGCTCTGAGAAGGCTATCTTCACTCGGCTCAAATAATCCTCACCCAGAATAGCCAAAACTTCCTCAGACTTAGCCAAGGCTTCCTCATAAGTGAACTTGTAGTCTGTCTCTGACAAAGGTGTGTACATATCATACATCTTCAAATCAGAAATGCCTAAAATCTTTGCTCGTAAAAGCAATATAACGCTGCAAAAAGAGGCAAATGCTTATTGACAGCTGAAACTAAGCTGTCATAAACACTTCTGGAATAAAGTCAGATAACAAGGCCGCTTCACGGGCAGATGAAAACTTGCGGACTTTCGCATTGTAATTGTGAACCTTGACATTGGTCTGCAGAGTTTTGGCATAGGTATGCTGATACTGCTCGTAGACGCTGTAGAGAGCCTCGTAAGCTTCCTTACGGACTTCTCGGTTCTTAGACTCGACCAAAGTGATATAGTTACCGTGGCTGAGTTGAACTTCATTTCCATCTTCGTCATGCACCATAGGAAAGACGATATCTGCATTATCCAAGATAGCAAAGGTTTCGCCTGCTGCGCCGAAGATTTCACCAGCACCAGCCAGTAGTTCCTCTTCACGCTGTGTCAAGATGTGAGCTTTCTTTTTCAAAAGCTTGTCAAAATAATGCTGATACAGCTGTAAACCTGGTTGCTCAGCCAAGAAGGCTTGGTACTGCTCTTCTGTAATCGCCATAAATTCTGGCTCATAGAAAGCAAAGCTTTGACCAAATTCGCTGTAAAGAGTCATACCCTTAGCCTGATATTCTTGATACTTGGCCAGCACGAGTATCCTGGTCATTCTTCATGTGAGCATAAGAATAAAGCTTTTTCAATACGGCGCATCAAGTCCAACTGGATTTCTGTCGTTGTCAAAAGACTGTCCGCTGAATCCAGCAAATGCCCAGCCAGACTAGCTGCTTTCTTCACTTCTTCTGAAACCTGCGCTAACTCCGCTTCAAAGGCTTCATCTGTTGGGAAAATGGTTGTCAAATCCAAGTATATTTTTCTTCAATTTCATTTCTTTTGTTTTGCCATAGAAATTTCCTCCATCTTTTCTATTTTATCATAAAAAGTGGGGAAATCCTCCATAAAAATACCGGTGGATAGATAATTTGAAGCTGCTTATTTTTCAGCCTGATAATAGCTATGAAAGTGCTGATAATAGGAGTCAAGTCTCTTTGTTATTTGGCAAAAGGAGCTAGCTTGGACAGGCCGAACCTGCGGATAAAATCCTCAGCTGACTTGGTCAGAAGATTGTCTCCCTTTGATAGAGCTGAGCTTGAAGCTTCATCCAACGAGGCTGCTGGTAATAAAGCTGCTGACGAACATAACGACAAATCTCTGGATCCTGCCGAGCCAGATAACTTTCTAGCCCCTGCTTTTTAAAGGGCCTGCGGAGGACAGATAAAAAGACAGCCTTGGCCAAAAAGGAAAGGATTTGATCTTGTACTGAGCTCGCCCATGCAAGTCCTCGTGAATGAGATATTTAAGTCGAAGTTCCTGCTGTTTCTCATCCAATTCCCAAAAGATGAAAGCCCATATTTTGACTGAAATAAAAGAAAGTCCTTTTGCAGTTTCGTCAGCGACTGTTTTAACCATAATTTCTGCTGCCTAAGAGCCAGAGAACTTGATAGCCATGCTGGCGATAGGACAGCGTCCTTCCTCAAGTCTTTCCTGACTGAGTGGACTACACTGGACCTCCAGCGCTATGCGACCATCTATCAAAAGGTCAGCAATCTGCCTTATCTCAGGTAAAAAGCCTCCACCTGAATCTCTTGACTTTGCTTCCCCCAGCTATAAAGGCAAGCTTTCAAGTTCAAATGCTCCGCACTTTCATTTTCTGCATAAAATGAACAATTTTCAAAGGGAAAAATGAGCAAAATGTGGTCGCATGACCCTTCCTTTTTGAAGCGGACCGCCCCCGAACAGGTCGGACAAAGAGTTGTTCGCCTCGAGACGGCTGCTTTTCCATCGCATTCAGCAAAATCCCTCTTCATTTTTCGCAAACAACATGAGCATTTCCCTTTTCAAAACAATATCTTTTATATCTTTATTCGTAATTAAAACACCAAAGAGAGGGCTTGTGAAATGGAACGAAGTATTATTTATTCTCTCACTTATGTAATATACCCAAACAAAAACGAGCTGTAAAAATTCCAGACTCGTTTTTCTTATCCAAATAAATTCTGATTCTTTTTCAGGAACTTTCAAGAAGAGAGCAAGCAAGAGCACTAGACCTATAATGGCTGCCAACATGAAATTCATACTACCATAGCCAAAACGATCTAAGATAGACCCTGACATATTCTGGATGAAAATTGTTCCTAGATTTCTCCCTGTCTGTAGTAACACAAAAGCGGTCACCAAATATTTTTCATCTACCAAATTTGCCACAATGCGCAAACTAGCATAGTCAGTACCATGCCAGAAAGCATGTTTAGAAAGCAGAGTGACTACGATTTTCGAGCTTAAGCCAAAGTTCAAAGCATAAACTGCGTACTGAAGGAGCATCATACCTAAACAAATATAGAGCAACTTTTTGACAGATATCTTATCCATGAAAAGATAGGAATAAAAGATCAAAGGTGCCTCACAGAGTACAGAAACTGCGACAACAGTCGTTGCCCAATCAACACTTAAGCCACTGGATTCTAGCATGGAAGGAATATAGGTATGTCCTGTATTGCCCACACCAGAGTAAAGGGCAACAAGGAAAAGATAAAAAAGATAGGTTCTGTTTTTAAGAATGGCTGAAAAGAGCGAATGGCCTTTTTTTTCAGTCTTTTTAGTCAACCTATCCCGCTTAGGATTCATACCAAGAACCCCTATAATACTCAGCAACATAGTCCCAATAAAGACCAGATAAATAGCTTGGGGAGAAATATTTTTATAAATCAAACCTGCCAGCTGTGAACCGACGGCATAACCTATTGTTCCCCAAATTCGAATTTTCCCATATTTATAAGGACTTTGGGTTGCTAGTACATCCATCACGGTACCCACCCCATTGATAAGCATCAAGACAAAACTATACCAGATGGCTAAAAGCCATAGATTATCAGCCTCCATGAAAAAGATGTCTCCTAGGATAATCAGGAAAAAACTGATAAGCGAAACTCTCTTGATGCCAAGCGTATCAGTTAACAGCCCCATGATCGGCTGAGCCAGCATGGAAGAAAAGAAAGAAGCTGATACGACGATAGATACTTGGCCAGCTGTGTAGCCCTTATCCAGCATATAAACGGATATCAAGGTCGAAAAACAATGAAAGTGAAAGAAAATAAAAATTATACATCAAAAATAAGCAAAATAGCTATTAGAAAACTTTTTCCCCATCATCAAAAACCTCTTCAAAAATAGAATAGAGAGTGGGACAGAAATCGGTAATTCGTTAGAATTCGATTTCATCGTCCCACCTGCACAGTGCTGAGTAGGGGCTGTAAAGCTGATGAAATCAGCCTAGTAGAGCCCACTCAACCACTGCGTCTGCTCGACAACCAAAAGATACAATTGAGAGGCTAGGACTTTTTGTCCCAGCCTCTATTTCAGCTTGCAAAATAAGCACAAGCTCTTTATTTAAATCTTGCTTTCTAGCAGCTGCTTTAGCTTTTCGTGATTTCCGATTCTCAATATGAAAATCACGATAATAATGACAATTGGCAAGGCAAGTAACCAGCGATTGCTCAGCAGGTCACTATACCAGACTTTATTATTGTCTTTTTCAGTAACTTCTTCCCTTGTCCTTGGCGAGACTGGGCAACAGAAGCATCTACTTCCTCCACTTTCATCTCATCTGAGATTTTTGAAGAAAGAGTGTACATGTCATTTCCAGCCTTCAAGACACCATTTTTCGACTACAGGTTTTTGCCTTCGCACCTTTTTGACTGTCGCATAAAAATCCTCTGGCAAATCGTAAGTTTTTCCACCAATCTCTTGCTTCCCTTTAGTGAATAATTTTTTGTACTCATAGTCAGCATAAGATTTTTCGATCAAGGCATTTCCAAATGGATGGCGGTAATATTCACCGTCTTGGTCAGACCAGTCGCCAACGCCCATGATAACGCCAATCACGCGCTGATTTCCGCTTGACAGTTGCAATGTAGTTGAAGGCACCGTTCGGACTTGATCCTGTCTTCAGACCATCTACTCCCTCTAGAGCATAGCGAGCACCTGGCAGAGAGTAATTATAAGTCTCAAATGTTTCTTCATAAGGCGTACCAGCCTTGACGGTCACTTTGGCCTGATTGGTATAGTTTAAAAATATCTGGATATACAAAATTATAAACTAAAATCCCTAAATCACGCGCAGTCGTTTGGTTGCTAGCGTAGTTATTATATCTCTGAGGTGTGTAGTATCCTTTGAAAGAAACTGCTGCGCATCACTAGCATTAAACCATTTGGTGTTGGTCATGCCTAGTTCCTGCGCTTTGGCATTCATCTTATCCAAAGAAAGCATCGATCATTATCCGATAGATAATTTGCCAGCATCACTGTTGTTGCGTTAGAAGATGGGACGACTGTCATGGTAATCAGCTCAGAAACAGTGTAATTAACCCCAGCCACGATTTTATTATTGAAATTTCATAAATTCCCGCAATAGCTTTGATCTTGCGGCGTCGCCTTAATCACCGTGTCTAAACTGAGTTTTCCTTCCTTGATGGCTTCAAAAACCAGGTACAAGGTCATGAGCTTACTCATGCTGGCTGGGTCGCGAATTTCATCAATATTATCCTGCCACAAAATATCTCCCGTATTTCCATCAATCATCAAAGATGATTTAGGTCGATTGATAGTTTGCACATGATCATTAGGGATACATTTTTGTGCCATATCCACCAATTCATCAGCTGCAGCAGAAAGCGGTGATAGAAAGGCAGACAAAATCAATCCAAACACTCAAAAAAACTTCTTTCTTCACATTTATCCTCCAAAAATTCATTCCTAACTAGTATATCATATTTTTAATCAAGTTTTTGATAAATATAAAAATCCTATCTAAAAATTAGATAGGAAATAGATTGTTAGGCTTCTAATAAACTCAGAGCTTCTTTGTCTGCAATAATCACGACATCTTCATGGTCTTGAAGGGCGCTAGTGGCACCGTTTCTGTTACCTCCTCGGACTGTTCCTGCAATGGCTTGAGCTTTAGAAGCGCCATAGGCAAAAAGGATGATTGATTTTGCATCTAAGATATTCCGAATTCCCATTGAGATGGCTTGAGTCGGGTACGTCCTCTAGCTTCTCAAAGAAGGAGCGTTTGCTGGATAGTTGACTTCTCCAAATCGACGATATGAACAGTGCTATCAAAAACTAGTTCCAGGCTCATTAAAGCCAATATGACCATTAGTACCAATTCCCAAAATTTGCAAATCTACTGGATGATCTGCCAAGACTTGATTGTAGCGTTTCGCTTCTGCTTCCACATCTTCTGCTGCTCCGTTTGGCAAAAAGCTCTCTTTGAAAGGCTTTTTATTAAATAGCTGCTCATTCATAAAGTAACGGTAAGACTGGGATTTTCTTCTGAAAGTCCCACATACTCATCCAAGTTTACACTGGTCAGCTCTGACAAATCTAGGTCACTGGCAATGATTTGCTTGTAAAACTCAATTGGGCTACTTCCTGTTGCCAACCCCAATGTTTTGGCCCCTGAGCTAGCTTTTCTTTCAAGATTTCTAAAGCTACCTTTGCGCCTTCTACCTGATTCTCAACACTTTGAATAACTTTCATTCTGTTCTCCTATTTTTCTTGATGTATTCCTTATTTTATTATATGGTATAGACCAATTTTTGTCAAGTAGATTCTACTTAATTTTTCAAATTTTACTGAGAGACTTTAGCGTCAAATCATGGTATAATAAAAAGCATGCTATTACCAATGATTATAATCTTTTTACTGGGAATTGCTCTTTTTACCGCTGGGCTTTTCTTGGAAAAAAACATCTCGGTTGGCAACTAATTTTATGCCTGGGAATTTTTCTTTATCAGTATTCCCTTTTTACTTGCCGCCTACTATATTTGGATCATGAGAACTATTTAAGGAGATAGAATGAATACTGCTGATTTTGATTTTCACTTGCCGGAAGAACTGATTGCTCAAACTCCTCTGGAGAAGCGAGACTCTTCTCGCCTACTCATTGTAGATCGGGAAACTGGCCAGTTTAGTGACCAACATTTTGACAATATTATTGACCAACTTGAGCCAGGTGATGCTTTGGTTATGAATAATACCCGCGTCCCTGCCAGCTCGCCTTTATGGAACCAAGCCTGAAACCGGCGGCCATGTCGAGCTCCTGCTCTTGAAAAATACCCAAGGAGACTTCTGGGAAGTCCCTAGCCAAGCCTGCCAAACGTCTAAGAGTCGGAACACGTGTTTATTTCGGTGATGGCCGCTTGACCGCCACTGTTACAGAAGAGCTAGAACACGGCGGACGGATCGTTCGCTTTGATTATCAGGGCATTTTCTTAGAAGTCCTAGAAAGTTTGGGTGAAATGCCCCTGCCGCCCTATATCCACGAGAAGCTAGAAGACCGTGAACGCTACCAGACAGTCTATGCCAAAGAAAATGGCTCCGCTGCCGCTCCAACCGCTGGCCTCCATTTCACAGAGGAATTGCTGGATAAAATTGCGGCAAAAGGCGTTAAGCTCGTCTACCTGACCCTGCATGTGGGGCTTGGAACCTTCCGACCTGTATCAGTTGACAACTTGGAAGAGCATGAGATGCATTCCGAATTTTATAGCTTGTCTGAAGAAGCAGCTGAGACCCTGCGCCAAGTCAAGGCAAGCGGCCACCGCATCGTTGCTGTCGGTACCACTTCTATCCGAACACTGGAAACAATCGGCAGCAAATTCGATGGTCAAATCCAAGCAGACTCTGGCTGGACCAACATCTTTATTAAACCAGGCTATCAATGGAAGATTGTTGATGCTTTTTCAACCAACTTTCACTTGCCAAAATCAACCCTTGTCATGCTGGTATCAGCTTTTGCTGGACGCCAACTGACACTGCAAGCCTATGAGCATGTTATCGCTGAGCGCTACCGCTTCTTCAGCTTTGGCGACGCTATGTTTATCAAATAATACAGGTGAATCTATGAATAAAATCGAAAGTAGGCATCGCCTCATCTCGCTCCCTCATCATGGGAAAAAGAGTCCATACCCAGCAGGAACTCCAAGAACTACTGGAAGCAAACGGCGTCATTGTCACCCAGTCTACTCTCTCTCGTGACATGAAAACTCTCAATCTAGTCAAGGTGACCGAAAACGACAGATCTTACTATGTCATTAACAGTATCGCCCCCTTCTCGTTGGGGAGAAAAAGGCTGCGCTTCTATATGGAAGATGCCCTCGTCATGCTCCGCCCCGTTCAGCATCAAGTCGTCATGAAAACCTTGCCCGGACTAGCCCAATCTTTTTGGTGCCATTTTAGACGCTCTGGAATTGCCCCAGATTGTTGCTACAGTCTGCGGAGACGATGTCTGTCTGATCATCTGCGAAGATAATCAAGCTGCTATCGAATGCTTTGATAAACTCAAAGAATTTGCACCCCCATTTTTCTTTAGTAAATGACAAAAAAGAGTTGGAAAATCCAACTCTTTTGTTATTTTTAGCAAGATTTTTTGCAAAGAAAATTAGTAGAACTAACATCTATCCTAGCAATTTTACTCTCCTGCCAAGCGGAAAATAGTCTCAGCATAGATATCCATCGCACGATAGAGATCTTCCAAAGACGCTCGTTCATTGGCCTGATGTTCCGTCTGCTCTACACCTGGGAAATGAGCACCAAAGGCCACACAATTTGGCATAGTCCGAGCAAAGGTTGCCCCACCAGAGGACATAGCTGGACTAGTATCGCCAGTCTTTTCTTGGTAGATAGCCATTAGGGTACTGACCAGTTCGCTGTCCTTAGGTACATAAAGCGGAGCCAGATAGTCAAACTCTTCATAGTCCAGCTGGTAGCGCCCAGCAATGTCCGCTAGTTTTTGCTACTAGCTGATCTTTATCCGCTAAGACAGGAATCCGAATATCAATACGGATTTCAGACTTTTCTGAGTTCAGCGTCAGACCTGCAATATTAAAGGAGAGTCTACCAGAGGGTTCATCTGAAATGTCGCCAAATAAACGGCTGCCAGTCGCATCTTCTCCCACCGCTTCTGCAATAAAAAGCCAGAGCAGGATGAGCTTCTAAAGGCTGCAAAACTGTCGCCAGCCGAACAATAGCATTGATACCTTCAGCTGCATCCTTGGCATGCTTAGGTAGGCCGAGAACAGTGACTTGTTGGTCATTTTTGTTCGTAGTCAAAAAGAAGCTGCCTGCAAACCTGCCACGACCTGCTCCAAAAAGTTCTCCTTGATAGCTGGCCTTGCCAGGCACGACATTAAAGGCTGCTCCTGCTTCTAAATCTAGCTGATCTGAACCAAGACCATGCAGCTTGACCTGTAAGAGGCCTTTCTCAGCATAGGTCAGAGGGAAGGAAGAATCTGGTGCAAAAGCCAAGCGTCGCTGTTTCTTCGAGTTCATTGTACCGCCCCATACAGCGCCAAAGTGTCTCTTCGTCCGTACCAAAAGATAAACCGAACCCGCTTTCTAAATTTAACTCCGCTATCTAACAGAGCCTTGACTGCATAAAAGAGCAGCCATTGATGGTCCCTTATCATCTTGGACACCACGTCCGAAGATCCAGCCGTCTTTGATAGTTGCCTCGAACGGCGGTGTCTCGCCAATCTGCTTCATCACCTGATGGAACAACATCCAAATGACAGAGAACGGCCAGGAGCTCTGCTCCCTGACCGATTTCTGCATATCCGTAATAACCTTTAGGGTCAAGATAGGTAGTGAAACCTAAACTTCGACAAATCTCTAAAGTTTTTTCTAGGACATTTTGGATTGCTTGTCCAAAAAGGTGTTCCATTTTCTCCCTCGTTAAGAACCGAAGGGTAGGAGATCAAGGTTTTTAATGATGTAAGAAATTCATCTTTAACTTGATTTGTCATATATGTTTTCATGGAATCACCCTCACTCACTCTTTATAGGAATGGAATGAACGTTCCAAGAAGAAGGAGAGCAATGGTCACTACAATGATAGCAACTACAAGTTTGCCCATGAATTTCCACCAAGTACCAATGTTGATACGTCCAAGCGCAAGAGCTCCCATCACAATACCAGATGTTGGTGCAATCAAGTTCAAGACACCTGAAGCAGATTGGTAAGCAGTGATGATCAAGCTAGGACGCACATTGACAAATTCTCCGAGCGGAGCCATGATACCCATAGTCGCGCTGGCAAGACCAGATGAAGATGGGATCAAGAATGACATAGGTAGATAGAAGATATAAGTCAAAACGATAAAGACTTGTGAAGACAGACCGCTCAGACCTTCTTTACCCCAGTTGAGGATAGTATCTGTAATCATACCATCGTTCATGATAACTTGGATACCACGGGCAATTGCTACGATCAAGGCTACACTGAGCAAATCAGCAGCACCATTCATGAAGGCAGAGATAATTTTGTCTTCTTTAAGACCATAAACAACACCAATAAGGATACCCATAAAGGCGAAGAGCATTGCGCCTTCTGGGAAGTACCAAGTACCCAAAGCAGCTGTAGATGAACCAACAATCTTACCGATAACTGGAAGACCAGTCAACCAAGTATTTAAGTCTCCAAAGAGAGTAATACCTAAGTCACTCCATGGAATGAAACTCAAGACCATCAAGACGAAAGTAAGAACAAAGAGTACGAAGACATGTTTTTGTTTCTTAGTAAGAGTTGAGTTGACATTTTCTTCGTCTTCACCAACATTGAAGAATTTCATATCTTCATCACGTGTTGCATAAGTGAGAGACTTAGTTGGATCTTTTTGGATCTTATCAGCATACTTGTAAACGAACCAAGTACTAAGACCAGTCAAGGCAAACCAGAAGATCAAACGAAGGATAATTCCTTCCCCAAGACCTACACCAGCAGTTGATGAAGCGATACCTGTTGCAAATGGGTTCAAGGTAGATGCCAAACATCCAATTTGTGAACCGAGCAAGATAATGGCAACCCCCGTCAAGCTATCAAATCCAACGGCCATCATAACTGGCACAAGGAGAGGATAGAAGGCCATGGTTTCTTCACCCATACCATAAGTTGTACCACCGAGGGCAAACAAAGGCATGAGAACCAAAATCAACATCTTTTCGCGGCCCTTGTATTTCTTCACAATAGAAGCAATACCAGTATCTAGCATACCAGTTTCATTGACAACGCCAAGGAAACCACCAACCATGAGGATGAAGAAGGCTACATCAATCGCTGCGCTGGTTTCTTTAATCAGCGAGCCTTCCTCTGGATGAGTACCTAGCATAGCCCGAATCGGTGCCATGAGAACATCCCAAATCCCTTGCGGATTTTTGAGGCTGGGCTTTATAGACACCATCCACAAAGGCACCTGCAGGGATGATCCAAGTCAACACTGCCATAATAGCAATGATTATCAACAAGACGGTGTAAGATGAAGGCATCTTAAACCCCTTTTTAGCTTTTTCACTCATTTGTTTTTTTCCTCCTAATGTCTAACAAAGTGCAAAAACCAACCACTTTCTTAAATAAATATTTAAGAAAAAAACGCTTTCTATTTATATTTATTTTACCACATTAAGGTCTAAAAACTAGTATTTTTTTGAAAATATCGCATTTATTTTTCAAGAAATATTCCTAACTTGATATAAAGACGTTAGAAATACCATATATTTTACTAGTAAAATAGTTTATTCTTTTTCAATAATTGTTCCGCTTTCAGATTCGATCAAAGCGCCAAGATTTTCAAGGGAAGTAATAACTGCTTTTTCCTTCTGGACGACCGTTGACAAAAAGCGATAGCTGCTTCAACTTTTGAAGCATGCTGCCTGGGGCAAATTGGTCTTGTTTGATATATTCTTCAAGCTGAGCAACATTCACATGTTCCAACTTTTTCTTGGTCTGGTTTGTTGTAGTTGACAAAGACGTAATCTACACCAGTCAAGACGATGAAGAGGTCAGCTTCGACTAATTCCGCCAAGCGTTGAGAAGCAAAGTCCTTATCAATAACAGCTTCAACACCAGCCAAATGACCGTTGTCTTCCTTGATGACTGGAATTCCGCCACCACCAGCAGCAACGACCACTTGACCAGCATTCAAGAGGGTACGAATTGTTTCGATTTCCTTAATATCAACAGGTTTTGGTGAAGCAACAACCTTGCGCCAACCGCGGCCAGCATCCTCTTTGAAGGTCGCTCCGCTCTTTTCAGCTTCTGCTTTTGCTTCTTCTTCGAGTAGAAAGGACCGATTGGTTTGCTCAAGTTGACAAAAAGCTGGGTCATTTTATCGACAACAACTTGTGTCACAACTGAAGCAACATCTTTTCGATGCCTTCATCCAAGAGAGCATTCTGCAAGGCATTTTGCAACCAGAAACCGATGCTACCTTCTGTCATAGCAACAAGTGAATCGAGCGGGAAAGCAGGGTTCTTTTTCAGAATTAGCAGCCAAGTGTTGGAGCAAAAAGATTTCCAACTTGAGGACCATTACCGTGAGTGATGATCAAATCATCCCCATTTTTTGATCAGTTTTTACAAGGTGCTTAGCTGTTTCCACCAAGGCTTCCTGTTGAGCTTTTGCTGATGGATCAGAAGAAAGAATCGCATTTCCTCCCAAAGCCACTACAATTTTTACGATTTGCCATAAATTCTCCTTTATCACATTCAATTGAATGCCTTTTAGATTTCTGTTTAATATTTTTCAAATTTTTTATAAGAAATAACAGATTTCCATCATATAAAAGAGGACTGGACTAAAGCTATTAGTCGCAGCCCCTCATAGCTGTTGGTAGACGGTTTATAAATTATACTTTTGGAATGTAAAGGTTGCCGAGTGTAGCAGCCATAACAGCTTTGATTGTGTGCATACGGTTTTCTGCTTGGTCAAAGTGGCGAGCATATTTGCTGCGGAAGACTTCGTCTGTTACTTCCATTTCTTCTACGCCAAATTTTTCAGCGACATCTTTACCGTAAACAGTATTTGTATCGTGGAATGCTGGCAAGCAGTGCAAGAAGATCAAGTCTTCATTGTCAGCTTTCTTCACCAATTCCATGTTAACTTGGTAAGGTTTCAAAAGTGCAACGCGTTCTGCGAATTTATCTTCTTCACCCATAGATACCCAAACGTCTGTGTAAAGTACATCTGCACCTTTAACAGCTTCGTCTGCATCTTCAGTGATGAGGATGTGTGCGCCGCTTTCTTTAGCAAAGCCTTCTGCCAATTCAACAATTTCTTTTTCTGGGAAGAGTTCTTTTGGTGAGAAGATGTGAACGTTAACGCCAAGGATAGCTCCTGTTACCAGCAAGCTGTTAGCAACGTTGTTACGTCCATCACCACAGTAAACCAATGTCAAGCCTTCCAAACGACCAAAGTTTTTCTTGAACTGTCAAGTAGTCAGCAAGCATTTGAGTTGGATGCCATTCATCAGTCAAACCATTCCATACTGGAACACCTGAGAATTCTGCCAATTCTTCTACCATGCGTTGGCTGAAGCCGCGGAATTCAATCCCGTCAAACATACGTCCCAATACTTTTAGCAGTATCTTCTGTAGATTCTTTCTTACCAAGCTGAATATCATTAGCACCAAGGTATTCTGGATGTGCACCAAGGTCAATAGCTGCTGTAGTAAAGGCTGCACGCGTACGAGTAGATGTTTTTTTCAAACAAGAGGGCGATATTCTTACCAGCAAGATAATGGTGTTGAATATTGCGTTTTCTTCAAGTCTTTCAAGTGAGCTGAAAGTCCGATTAGGTATTCTAATTCTGCACGAGTAAAGTCTTTTTTTCTGCAAGGAAGCTACGTCCTTGGAATACTGAATGTGTCATTCTGTTATTTCCTCTTTCTAGTTATTAAATTTCTATTGATAAATTGTCGAACACGAATTAAACTTCTTCACGTTCAAATGGCATAGACATACAACGAGGTCCACCACGGCCCCGAACCAATTCACTTCCGCGAATCTTGATCAAGCGAAGCCCGTATTCTTCCAAAATCTTGTTGGTTACGGTATTGCGGTCATACACCACTACCACACCAGGAGCGATTGTCAAAGGTGTTAGAACCGTCATTCCATTGTTCACGTCCAGCTGCTACGATATTGCCGCCACCGCAACGAATCAAATGAACTTTTTCTACGCCAAGGTTTTTGAGCCAGAAGTTCAGCCAAAGTCACCTTTTTCTTCAACGATCTTCAGTTTTTCGTCTTTCATAAGTAACGGAGTAAACGCGAAGGTCGCCTTCGATTTCTGGGTGAATGGTGAACTTATCATAGTCGACCATAGTGAAGACAGTATCCAAGTGCATGAATTTACGGTTGTTAGCAAATTCAAAGGCCAATACTTTCTTGAAGCCAACATTCTTTCTTGAAGATGTTCACCAAGAGTTTTTTTCGATAGATGCTGCGTCTGTACGTTGAGAAATACCAACTGCCAGATACATCTTTTAGAAAGAACTAACTCATCTCCACCTTCGATACGAGTATCTTCTTCACGGTTGTAAACCAATTCCACTTTTTCCAGCGTATATCTGGGATGATATTTGAAGATGTATTTACCGTAGAGAGTTTCACGGTTACGAGTATCTGCAAACATGTGGTTGAGCGATACAGCATTACCAATTGTAGCAAATGGGATCGCGTGTGAAGTAAAGGTTTGGCATTGGATCAATCGCAAATGGATAATCTGATTCTACCAAGTCAGTCAGACCCTTTCGCTTCGTCAGGGATTTCTGGCAACTCAGCTTTTTTTGAACCCCTGCCATTGTTTTTTTCAACCAATTCTTGGTTGTCCTTGATACCATGCAGCAATTCACGAATAGCTGTCTTCGTTTTCGACGTCCACGAATATTTGCTTCTTCAAATATTCTTCGATGAAATTGATTCACGAATTTCTGGAGAAATCAAGGATTCAGCAGCCAATTTTTTTCGAGATAAAGAACTTCAATTCCTTCATCACGAAGAGCTTGAGCGAATGCATCGTGTTCTTTTTGAGCATCTTCCAAGAAAGGAATGTCATCAAAAGAAGACGTTCTAGGTAGTCCGGTAGCAAGTTTTTCCAGCTCTTTGCCCGGACGGTGCAACATAACTTTTTCAGTTTTTCCAATTTCTGAGAAAAACATGAATTGGATGTGTGAGACATCTATTGTCCTCCTTTTCGTTGAGGTTTGGTTTCCCAATCCCTTTTTATGCTATTATTCTATCATGGATTGGAAAGGCTTTACACCTAAAATCTTACATTACAAATGCCAAATTCTTTTGCATTTTTTTATAAAACATTATTATATTTATTTATTTTTAAAGCGTTTTTCTTTGCATATTTTTGGTTGTTCTATTATTTTTTTAGGAATATATATTTTTTTGTAAAAAAATATGTTCAATTAATATTAGAATATGATCAGAAAAAGCTTTTAAATGTGTAAAAATGTTTGAAAAAGCCAATCAAATGATTGATTAGCTTCCTTCAAAATATCTCATAAAAGTAATCCTTATTCTTAAATGTCAATTTTTTTATGCTCGTAGTCAATCACTCCTTCTTCTCTTAGTTTTTTTAGAACCTGATTGACTGTTTCACGTGTAGTGGCTCCTAACTTGGCCCAACTCTTTCATACTCATTGGAAATGGAAGTGTATCCTGCTCTTTGCACAGATCCATGCATAAAATAGATAAAGACTGGATCACGCGATCCGTAGCACTGGCTGAGACGACATTCCGTAAGCGCAATTCCTGAAATTCTAAAATCTGCGATAAACGCTTGGTGATAAACAACAGCTGATCAACATTCTTTTTGAATAGTCTTCAAACAAATCCATAGGAATGCTGAAATATTCGACATTGGTGACCGCGCTAGCCGTATAATGATAACGCTCATCGAAAAAAACATACCTCCATATGGAAACACACTATTCATTTTTAATATAATCCATATAAGAAAAAAAGTATCGGTTGAATCATACTGTTCGATACGAACATAGCCTCGATGCAGGAGGAAAAGGCGATCTCTACGGTCCCCTGAAAAGAAGATAATCTGTCCCTTGGGAATCTTGCGGAATTGAATCTCAATAGCAATTTTTATCAAAAAAATTTCCACAGGAAAAATGTGCAAATGCTGGATGCTGCCTAATAATCTGATAATGTTCCTTATTGATCATAATAACCCTTCTTACTTGCTATTAGTATTATAGCATAAATCCGCTTACAAATAGAAAATGCTGGCTGTAAAAGTAAGAAATCTAACAAAACAAAGAGGTATGCCCATTTTTCTATTTATGGACTTTCTGTTAGCCTGTACTTTTTTGGGTAAGTAATTGCCTACAATTATGAAAACCAAAGCAACCACCATTGCTGCTGTTTTACGGATATCAAATTCCTCATTTAAGCCCCGATAAATAGTAGCTAGATACAGCGAAACAAAGGTAAAAAGGGATTATCCAGCGAATAAGGTGCTTAAAGGTTCTATTCAAGATATCTTTGGCAATGGTTGTCCAATAGATCATAACTTCTAGCAGCATCATGACAATTGGAAAAGCAGATACTATTAGAAACTTAGGTAAAAAAGCATTTCCTTTTCCATATAAGTCAAAGTGAATAGCTAAGTTTTCTGGTAATTTTTGATAGACCCAGATGGCATATAAAACTGGCAAGAGCATGACGCCAAGCGCCCATCCTAATTCTTGTAAACTATCATTTTTCGTTTCCTCCTCCAAGAGATTGAAACCAGACAAGAATTTCTTCAAAAAAACAGTGACATCTAAGCTGTAATAAATAAAGTTCTTCTGCTTTTCTTCTATGAGTAGACCGGCTTTCTTTTAGCTGAGAGAGGTGGTAGGATACCGTCGCAGGCGTCAGCTCAAAAAGCTTGGGCAATTTCCCCTGCAGACTTCGGACCATGCTTGAGCATTTCCAGAATCCCCCTCCGAACTGGATCAGCTAGAGCTTTAAGCGTTTGACTGATCCCCATGATTAGACCTTTCTTTCAGGTAAACTTTCAAGATTTTTCTTGGTCAGAAAGACTAGTGCCACTACTTCTACCAAGAGCAGAGCTTCAACTGCAAGTGGCGGAAGAAAGCCTACCTGAGCCAGAGAAGGCGCTAAGTCAATCAGGGCGTGAAGTCCTAGCGCAGCTAAAAATACACTGGAACCTTCTCCTTGACCGCCTTCCAAACCCAGAAGGTCAGCAAGATTTGGATAAGAATAGCCAAGATCCGCTCAAGAGCCAAAAGATAGATGCTGCCAGCACTCATGGAACGGACATTGTCAATAACTGCTTGAGGAATTTGAGCCAGCATCTGAGCATTCCCTGAGTCACTACTTGAGCTATAACCCAAAGGTTTAAGAGACTGACAATACCAACAAACAAAGCCTCAATACCACCATGCCCCCAAGCCATAGGCCACACCATCCCCAAAAGGTCAGTGGACGCTTCTTTTTGCAGCCAGTAAAAAGATGACCCAGCGACCTGTTTCTTCAAAAAAATAGCTGCCGCAGCAACAGTATAAAGAACGTATAGCCAAGGATTTTCCATCCGCAAAGCTAATAGTCCCATCAGCCTGAGGCTGTAAAACGATACGATGCAAGATATTTTCCAGAACCTGACTAGACAGATAAAAACCAACTCCCCTAAAAAGGAAAAACTAGCAGAGAAATGTGCTTGGTCTTTTTAAAAATAAACCAAAGGAACAAGGACTGCCCCTAAAATCAGCAACATAGCAATCAAGATATGAATGGAAATCATCGTTTTTTTCTCCTGAACTGTTTAGATTTTTCTAAATAGATTATACATCTTTCTTTTCTTTCTGTCAAATCTATTTTTGATTTTTCTAAATAGATTTCAATCTAAAAATTCATCAAGCTCTACTGCTATAAAAACAAAAAAATACGCCCAGATTTTTCATCTAAAGCGTATTTTTTTCTGATTTCTATTAGATTAGTTCATATTAACTCGGTGCCACTCATTGATGATATAGGCAATTTGACCGACCTGATCAATACCAACTCCACTAATCTCCTCACTGGCTTCTGTGCTGCCACCTAGATAGGCTGTATAAAGTGCCACAATATAGGGCTTCTCCTCCATGACAATAGCATCAACATTGAGTGCCTCTCAACATACCCAGGCTTTTTGGTAAATTGTCAAATCGTATAAATAACGTTTGTAATATTCACCAGGGAAGGAAACACCGATAAAATAAAGAATGTCCTTGTATTTTTCTTGATTATTCCACAGATACTCTAGAACTTGAATATAATAATCCGTTGTTGTTTTGTTTTCTCTGCTGATCGTCTTGACTTTAGCTTTTGATCGGCCATACCTTCCAAACATGCTGTAGGCCTTGTCCATCCCACCCAGTCGCTCTGCTAGCGCATAAGCGGGCGTATTTTCAGAGTAGACCAAGGAATACTCCTGCATATCAGGAATAGACATGGCGCCATTGAAGGCCGCTACATAGTTATCGTGCTCTCCTTTGTATTCATAGATGGTATTGGTAATATCAAACCGCTCTTCCAGCGATAATTTTCCTGCTGCTACCTCATCAACAACCAACATATTAAGGGGGAGTTTATAGGTAGATCCTGCTGTCATAGGCTGGGTATCATTCATGGCATAAGTTTGCCCACTTGTCAGATCTTTATAAGAAAAAGCAATCTGAGAAGAGTCAATTTCCATGTCATCCATGTAAGCCTGAACAACTTGTGGCAAGGTCATATTCGCATAATCGTAAGATAAACCCAAAGCTTCCATGGTTGGAAGGTCTTGCTCTATCACCTCTTGCTTCTCTTCCATCGTCTTGCTAGCACGCGCAGTCCCCTCAGACTTCGTTTCCTCTCCTTCTGTAGCCTGTGAAGAAGCAATTGATTGACCTGCTTCTGCTATCTTTTTATCAGCTCGCTGTGGTTCCACCAAAAGACCCAAAAAACAAATAAATAAGAAAACACCACCGAACCAGCAAGCCAGTTTCTTTATGTCATTTTTTTAATCAAAGTTTTTCTCCTAATATTTTAGTATTATAAAAGATTCTCATTAAAATAACAAGTAGAAAGGTCAATTTAAGGGCATTTAAAAACGAATCATTGCGATCCGTTTTATAATTCTATTATTTAGCTGCTACGTAGAGTTCATCCACTTTGTTCCAGTTGATCACTGAGAAGAAAGCCTTGATGTAGTCAGGACGCACGTTGCGGTATTTCACGTAGTAAGCATGTTCCCAAACGTCCAATCCGAGGATTGGTGTCTTGCCTTCTGAGATTGGTGTATCTTGGTTTGCTGTTGAAGTTACTTCAAGTTTCCCTTCTTTGTTGACAACCAACCATGCCCAACCTGAGCCGAAACGAGTTGTTGCTGCTGCAGTGAAGGCTGCTTGGAAATTCTTCAAATGAACCAAATGTCTCATCGATCGCTGCTGCAAGTTCTGCTGAAGGAGCTGTCTTTTCAGGAGTCATCAATTCCCAGAAAAAGAGCATGGTTCAAGTGTCCACCACCGTTGTTGATCACTGCTTGGCGAATATCAGCCGGAATAGACTCAACATCTGCCAACAGTTTTTCTAAGTCTTCACCAATTTCAGGATGTTTTTCAAGCGCTGCATTTACGTTATTCACGTAAGTTTGATGGTGCTTGTCATGGTGAAGGTGCATTGTTTCCTCATCGATGTAAGGTTCCAAAGCGTCGTATGCATAAGGTAGATCTGGTAAAATAATTGCCATTTACTTGTCCTCATTTTTCTTTATTATTATACAAATCATAACGTAAAAACGCACATTTTTCAACTATTTTTGCTTATAAATTTTGCTAAGCTTTTAGAAGTTTCCTGTTGCGATTTTTCAGCAAGGTAAGGTCAAAAAGGTAGTCCTTGTCATAAAGGCCAGACTTGATCTGGTAGTCCGTTTTCAATCAAGCAGGTCAGGGTTCTTTTCAGAAAGTTGAGGCTAAGCCCACGCGCATCCTTGAGTGCAAACTTGACTTGGAAGGGATTCATCTTGCGGCCTAGATAGTCTGATAAGTCCGACACGATTTGGCTCTCAGATCGGCCATTATCCGCCAAAATCTTAACCTGAGTAAACATTCGAAACTGGCCTAACATGATGGCAATCAGCTTGATTTCATCTTCACCCTGCAAGGTTAGATCGCGCACCAAACTCCGTGCGGCATCAATTTGTTTCTGTAAAATCAGCTGAGTCAAATCAAAAAAATGTTATCCTGCAAGGTTTTGGGAATGGCCTCAGCAATGTCTTCTAGACTAATTTGCCCTGACTCCTTATAAGACTTCAGAAAAGCCAAGTTTTTACTGATTTCACTAAAATGAAAGCCTGATTTGATCAGCAAATGGTCAAAAAGCCTTCGGAGCGAAGTCAGACCTTCAAGCTGAGCTTGTTTGGTAAAAATACTGACGTAAGTCTGCTTCCTTAATCTCAGCTGCTTCAAAAGATCTGTCCATCTCGCTTGAGTATCTTGACTAGTCGGCGTTTGCTGTCTAGCTTGCCTTCCGCAAAAATGACCAATTTGGTCGTGCTACTAGGAGCTTTCCAAATACTGCTCAAAGGACTTGAGCTTTTCATCCGATAAATAGCGCTTTTTTTCGCTGTTGTTAGATCCGCAAAATGATCTAAAATAATAATCTTTTCATCCGCAAAAAAGGGCAGGCTGACTAAATCTAACTCCACATCTGCATAAGACGTTTTCTTTCATGTCAAACAATGTGACATTCAAATCCGCTGGATCGTAGTGGATCTGCTTCAGAAACTCGTCTTTTAACAGCTCAAATTGCCCCCAAGTCATCTCCCCGTCAAAAATCGTTAAAGGCGGAAGGTTTTCGGGAGTGATTTTTCCTAATTTTTCAATTGCTAACACAGTGGCACTCCCTTCTATTTTCTTGATTCTTAGTCATGTATAAATTGTAACAAAAAACAGCAGGAAAGTCTGCTGTTTTTTTTATCATTCTAACTAGAATATCAGAGACTAAAAGAATTGTCCCAACTGCATGAGTAGCGTGACCAAGAGGGTGATAAGAAAAAGAATACCGCCCAGCACGGCAATCATGCTAAAATCTTGCTTCTCTCTTTTCAACGGTTTTTCTACGATTATCTAGTTACTCGTTGATATGTTCCTGCAGAATTCCCTTTTTCTTCTCTGGCATGATTGTCCTCCCTTACTAAATCTGCATAAAGGAACTTGCCCTCATCGAAAGCAAGTTCTCATGTATCTGGTTAAAGAATAGCCTTATATTGCTCCAAACTAGCCTGATTAGCAGCCTGTTTCTGTCTAGCAAGTGCTGCTTCCATCTCTGATGAGTAAGCAAGGACAGCTTGAATCTTATCCACCATGGTTGAGACATTTTCTGGCGCATAAATGTGATCATCCGCAATAAATCGGCGGCTATGGCAAGTATTTTTGAAGCTGAGAATCAACATATTGTTCTCAAAAGCTGTGCGACATGCATTGAGGATTTCATCGCTGATATTGATATCTAGATACAAGTCACATCTCTCAAAAAGCTCTGCAACCTTTGCCGGACGAATATTTGGATAAAGCGAAACATTCGGATAACGATTGAGCCCCATCAAATGGCCAGACATTTCTGTGATGGCTCCAATATGGAAATGTACATTTGGCAGCTGAGTCAAGAGCTGCTCTATTTGCTCAAGCTGATCACTATTGGTCAAAATCAAGGCTTCTGGATTCATATTATTAAGACGCTGGTAATCATAAATATAACCAATATTGTGGAAAGATTTCTTTTCTTCTGGTGTGTCCAAATCTCCTGTAAAATAACTGTAAGGAGACTCGACATCTGGTGAAAGATAGCCATCGTCTTGTACAACAACAACAGGACAATCAAGTCCTGTTGCTTTTAATGAACGTAACAAATCAAAACTTGCTTGATCATAGCGGTCAAACAAACAAATCATAGTGGTTATGCCTTTCTTTCTGAATCCTTCTTAGTTGGTCTGAGCCGATCGAACCAGATCAGACCAGCGCTGGGCAATATGCTCATCAAGGTAAGGCTCAGCTACCTTACTCGCTAAACAATCTTTTTGTGCGGTCAAGAAAACCTCTCCAATGCTTGAAGAGGTTCGTTACTATGCTCAAGAATTGCTTCGTCTTTCTGAACGCAGACAAGTTGTCTTAAACGATATAGTAGCTCTAGCTCAGCCTTTACCAGAGTATGACATCTTACGGTCAATTCCTGGCATCGCAGAAACCACAGCGACATCTATCATTGGCGAATTGGGAGATATTCGTCGCTTTCAGTCTACCAATCAAATCAACGCTTTTATTGGCATTGATCTGAGACACTATGAATCTGGGAACTTTCTCGCTAAGGAACACATCACTAAACGAGGTAATCCCTATGCCAGAAAAATCTTGTTCAAGTGCATTCACAACATCGCTTCAGCTAGTCATACCAATCCCTGCCATATCGCTGACTTTTATGAGAAACGAAAAAGACAATCAACAATAGCTTCAACTAAGCCACATACGATTGCCTCTATACATCGTCTCATTCGAACAATGTATTACCTCATTACGCATAACAAACTTTACGATTATTCTTTGACCCAAAATCGATAAGGCTGTCTATGCCGTATTATTGTAACACCTTGTTTCAAAAATACCAGATGAGGTGTTTTTTAGCATGTCCTTTTATTGATCAAAAAGTGTTAAAAATAAGACAGTAACCTCAGAATAGCTACTGTCTTATCTCTTTTTTTACTTAAAGCCTTGATAGACTTGACAGATGGTAGAAAAGAGCCCAAAAACCCCAGATAGCCTTGAGCCATCCGGGGTTCTTATTTTCATCGCTAAAATGATATCAACAAAAATTTCATTGTAGCCGATTTTTTGGAACTTAGTCTTCTAAATCCATTTCAGAAGCTGCTGATCTCTTCTTCTTACCAAGAAGAGAGGCAGTTACCAAGGCAGCTACTCCTAATCCAAGACCAGCAAATTGGTTACTTGCAGTTCCTGTATTTGGTAAAGCCTTAGCGTTTGGAGTAACTTTGACTTGTCCTGGTTGTGCAGGCTGTGGCTTAGGTGCTTGAGAGTGATTTGTAGCACTCGAGATTGAAGCACTGTCAGACAAGCTAGCTGAGGTACTTGCGCTGTTGCTCATGCTTGTGCTTGTTGAAACTGATTCACTTGTGCTGATTGAAGCACTTACGCTGTTGCTCATGCTTGCTGAAGTTGAGGCATCGCCTGAGCCATTGCTTGTACTTGTTGAACCTGAACCACTACCTGAGTTGTTGCTTGCACTGATTGATGCAGACACGCTGTTGCTCATGCTTGTGCTTGCTGATTCAGATGCACTAATTGAAGCAGACACGCTGTTGCTCATGCTTGTGCTTGCTGATTCAGATGCACTAATTGAAGCAGACACGCTGGTGCTCATGCTTGTGCTTGCTGATACTGAAGCACTGATTGAAGCAGACACGCTGGTGCTCATGCTTGTGCTTGCTGATACAGATGCACTGATTGACGCTGACACGCTGTTACTCAAGCTTGTGCTTGCTGATACTGAAGCACTGATTGAAGCAGACACGCTGTTGCTCATGCTTGTGCTTGCTGATTGGCTTGCACTGATTGAAGCAGACACGCTGGTGCTTACGCTTGTGCTTGCTGATTCTGAAGCGCTGATTGAAGCAGATACGCTGTTGCTCATGCTTGTGCTTGCTGATACTGAAGCACTAATTGATGCGGACACGCTGTTACTCAAGCTTGTGCTTGCTGATTGGCTAGCTGATACAGATGCACTGATTGACGCTGACACGCTGGTGCTCATGCTTGTGCTTGCTGATTGACTTGCACTAATTGAAGCAGACACGCTGGTGCTCATGCTTGTGCTTGCTGATTCAGATGCACTGATTGACGCTGACACGCTGTTACTCAAGCTTGTGCTTGCTGATTGGCTAGCTGATACAGATGCTGAAGTACTTTGACTTGCAGATACTGACACACTAGCTGATTGGCTTGCACTGATTGAGGCTGATACGCTGGTGCTCATGCTTGCTGATACAGAAGCTGAAGCACTTTGGCTTGCACTAATTGACGCAGACTGGCTCGCGCTTACTGAGATAGACGCTGAGTTCTGGTTGTTAGATGCTGAAGCTGAGGCACTTTGGCTTGCGCTTACTGATGCTGAAGTACTTTGACTTGCAGATACAGAAGCTGAGGCGCTTTGGCTAGCTGATACTGATGCTGAGTGACTTGCACTGATGCTTGCTGATACAGAAGCTGAAGCACTTTGGCTTGCACTAATTGACGCAGACTGGCTCGCGCTTACTGAGATAGACGCTGAGTTCTGGTTGTTAGATGCTGAAGCTGAGGGCACTTTGGCTTGCGCTTACTGAGGTTGAAGTACTTTGACTTGCAGATACAGAAGCTGAGGCGCTTTGGCTAGCTGATACAGAGGCTGAGTGACTTGCACTGATGCTTGCTGAGATAGATGCTGAAGTGCTTTGGCTCGCACTAATTGACGCAGAGTGGCTCGCGCTTACTGAGATAGACGCTGAGTTCTGGTTGTTAGATGCTGAAGCTGAGGCACTTTTGGCTTGCGCTTACTGATGCTGAAGTACTTTGACTTGCAGATACAGACGCTGAAGCTGATTGACTAGCTGATACAGAGGCTGATTGGCTAGCACTGATGCTTGCTGATACAGAAGCTGAAGCACTTTGGCTTGCGCTTACTGAGGTTGAAGTACTTTGACTTGCAGATACAGAAGCTGAGGCGCTTTGGCTAGCTGATACAGATGCTGAGTGACTTGCACTGATGCTTGCTGAGATAGATGCTGAAGTGCTTTGGCTCGCACTAATTGACGCAGACTGGCTCGCGCTTACTGAGATAGACGCTGAGTTCTGGTTGTTAGATGCTGAAGCTGAGGCACTTTGGCTGAGCTGATACAGAGGCTGATTGGCTAGCACTGATGCTTGCTGAGATAGATGCTGAAGTGCTTTTGGCTCGCACTAATTGACGCAGACTGGCTCGCGCTTACTGAGATAGACGCTGAGTTCTGGTTGTTAGATGCTGAAGCTGAGGCACTTTGGCTTACGCTTACTGATGCTGAAGTACTTTTGACTTGCAGATACAGACGCTGAAGCTGAGTGACTAGCTGATACAGAGGCTGATTGGCTAGCACTGATGCTTGCTGAGATAGATGCTGAAGTGCTTTGGCTCGCACTAATTGACGCAGAGTGGCTCGCGCTTACTGAGATAGACGCTGAGTTCTGGTTGTTAGATGCTGAAGCTGAGGCACTTTGGCTTGCGCTTACTGATGCTGAAGTACTTTGACTTGCAGATACAGACGCTGAAGCTGATTGACTAGCACTGATGCTTGCTGAGATAGATGCTGAAGTGCTTTGGCTCGCACTAATTGACGCAGAGTGGCTCGCGCTTACTGAGATAGACGCTGAGTTCTGGTTGTTAGATGCTGAAGCTGAGGCACTTTGGCTTGCGCTTACTGATGCTGAAGCACTTTGGCTTGCACTAATTGACGCAGACTGGCTCGCGCTTGCTGAGATAGACGCTGAGTTCTGGTTGTTAGATGCTGAAGCTGAGGCACTTTGGCTTGCGCTTACTGATGCTGAAGTACTTTGACTTGCAGATACAGAAGCTGAAGCTGATTGGCTAGCTGATACAGAGGCTGATTGACTAGCACTTACTGATGCTGATGCGCTTTGGCTCGCACTAATTGACGCAGACTGGCTCGCGCTTGCTGAGATAGACGCTGAGTTCTGGTTGTTAGATGCTGAAGCTGAGGCACTTTGGCTTGCGCTTACTGATGCTGAAGTACTTTGACTTGCAGATACAGAAGCTGAAGCTGATTGGCTAGCTGATACAGAGGCTGATTGACTAGCACTTACTGATGCTGATGCGCTTTGGCTCGCACTAATTGACGCAGACTGGCTCGCGCTTGCTGAGATAGACGCTGAGTTCTGGTTGTTAGATGCTGATGCTGAAGCTGATTGGCTAGCTGATACAGAGGCTGATTGACTAGCACTTACTGATGCTGATGCGCTTTGGCTCGCACTAATTGACGCAGACTGGCTCGCGCTTGCTGAGATAGACGCTGAGTTCTGGTTGTTAGATGCTGATGCTGAAGCACTGATGCTTGCGCTCACTGATGCTGAAGTACTTTGACTTGCAGATACTGAAGCTGAAGCTGATTGGCTAGCTGATACAGAGGCTGATTGACTAGCACTTACTGATGCTGATGCGCTTTGGCTAGCTGATACTGATGCTGAGTGACTAGCACTTACTGATGCTGAAGTGCTTTGGCTCGCACTAATTGACGCAGACTGGCTCGCGCTTACTGAAATAGAAGCTGAGTTCTGGTTGTTAGATGCTGAAGCTGAAGCACTGATGCTTGCGCTCACTGATGCTGAAGTACTTTGACTTGCAGATACTGATGCTGAAGCTGATTGGCTAGCACTTACTGATGCTGAAGTGCTTTGGCTCGCACTAATTGACGCAGAGTGGCTCGCGCTTACTGAGATAGACGCTGAGTTCTGGTTGTTAGATGCTGAAGCTGAGGCACTTTGGCTTGCGCTTACTGAGGTTGAAGCACTTTGGCTTGCAGATACAGAAACTGATGCGCTTTGGCTAGCTGATACTGATGCTGAGTGACTAGCACTGATGCTTGCTGAGATAGATGCTGAAGTGCTTTGGCTCGCACTAATTGACGCAGAGTGGCTCGCGCTTACTGAGATAGACGCTGAGTTCTGGTTGTTAGATGCTGAAGCTGAGGCACTTTGGCTTGCGCTTACTGATGCTGAAGTACTTTGACTTGCAGATACTGAAGCTGAAGCTGATTGGCTAGCTGATACAGAGGCTGATTGACTCAGCACTTACTGATGCTGAAGCTGATTGACTTGAGCTTACTGATGCTGAGGCACTTTGGCTTGCGCTTACTGATGCTGAAGTACTTTGACTTGCAGATACTGAAGCTGAAGCACTTTGGCTAGCTGATACAGAGGCTGATTGGCTAGCACTGATGCTTGCTGAGATAGATGCTGAAGTGCTTTGGCTCGCACTAATTGACGCAGAGTGGCTCGCGCTTGCTGAGATAGACGCTGAGTTCTGGTTGTTAGATGCTGAAGCCGATTGACTTGCGCTTACTGATGCACTTACGCTTGCACTTGCTGAAGCACTTTGGCTTGTACTTGCTGAGATAGATGCCGATTGGCTAGCACTGATGCTTGCTGAGATAGATGCTGAAGCGCTTTGGCTCGTACTAATTGACGCAGAGTGGCTCGCGCTTACTGATGTTGAAGTACTTTGACTAGCTGATACGGATGCGCTGGCTGATTGAGCTTGCTGATGCACTTTGGCTAGCATTTACTGAGCTTGATGCTGATTGGCTAGCACTGATGCTTGCTGAGATAGATGCTGAAGCACTTTGACTTGCAGATACAGAAGCTGAAACTGATTGGCTAAGGGATCCGCTTTCTTTTAACATTTACTTGAATGTCCTTAAAGTTAAGCTGTCCCGCTTCGTCAGTGATCTTATATTTGAGTGTTACAGTTCCTGTTCCAGTAGGCGTTCCAGAAATTTGGATAGATGGGATATAGCCAGTTTTACCAGCCCCCTGGTTCATTGCTTTTTAGTAGTAACTGTTAATCCAAGAGCTTCCAGTTCTTTCTTACCATGAATTAGTTCAACTGCTTGATCCGCAAGGTAAGAACTTTGCCAAGAACCAACAGACTTATCTCCTTTGTTATTACCATCATGAACATATAAAGTTTCATTAACTCGTTTACCGACTTCAATCTCAGGAACTAGTGGTTCAGGGAAGGAGTTAGTGAGTCTTTGCTCTTGTTGATAATTGACTCCTGCGCAGCCTCAGTTACAACTTCTTCTGGACGGCCTAGATAGGTAAAGAAATCAGCATCCTTACCTCCCGATCCATTAGTATGTCTGACGAGCATATTAGGATTTTCAGTTAAAACCGTCCCTGTAATAGTGAGTTTTTGGAACATAGGGTGAAATCAGCACGCCTTTCCACCCCTGGAACATACCTCAAACCACTATATTTGGTTGTACCACCATTACCAGTGTACAAAACCATAGAATTTTTAGCATCTTGCTCATATCTATACTGTTTATCATTATGGAAATATAAAGTTTCATTAACTCTATCGCCTACTTTATATTTTTGCAAGAGGAGCCAATGCTTCTTTTTTCCCCTCAGCATCATACGTTACAGCAGGTCCCTTAAACTGAGTAGTAGTAAGGTTCATGAATATGCTGGTTTGAGGAAAGCTACGTCCATCAAAGGTCACATCCAGATTGACACTACTATTAAATGCTTTTTGGATTATCACTCTTGAAAGTTACATATGGAATATAACGTCCAGGAGCCACTTCCACACGACCTGTTTCCGAGGTAATATTATATTTCTCTTGTGCTTCTTGCCAGTTTCGAGTCTCTAGAGTTGTTCTTGCAGAAAGTCCTGCAAACTCACTATCCTTATATGAACCGTAAGGATATTCGTCCGCATCAAATTGAGACTTATGCATGTAATATGTTACCGAGAAAGGAACACCTGCTCGTCCCAGAAAGACCCGTTGTCTATTTAAACGACCACTTGTTTCTGGAGAGTTGATGCTATATGGATCGGTATTTAGAAAGAAAGGTTCTTTTGATCCAGTATCGATCGGATTTGCTCTAAATCCAGAATACCCTGTCTTTGGTGCAATCGCTACAGTATTGTCAACCTTTTGGTTTTTCTCAGCTTGCTTGGTTGTATCCTTACCTTGGGCTTGGTTCTTATCTGCTACAACACCAGCTGCGATGTTGTTGCTTGTTGTTGCTGCTTGGCTTGTGCTAAGAGCTGCACTTGCCAAACTTTGGTTAGCACTACCTGATACAAGACTTGCCGCAGGGTTGACCTTAAGGTTGAGCGAGGCAGAAGTTGAGACAGATGCTTGTACTTCTGATCCACTCGTTGCACTAGTGCTCTCAACTAGTGAAGTTGAAGCTTGAACGCTCGCTGACGCTGATGGTGTAGAGCTTACTGATGCAGATGCTTTTTGCACTTGCTGAGACTGATGTAGGAGCTGATGCTGATTGACTTGCTGAGGCAGATTGACTGACTGAAGCTGACTGACTTGCTGAGGGCAGATTGACTGACTGAAACTGACTGACTCGCACTCGCTTGATCCTCAACAGATTGACTGACTGATACAGAAGCTGTTGCAGATGCTTGTTCTGCTTGAGCTTTCTTTTACTTCCGCTTGCGCTTGAGCGATGATTGAGTTGGCACTTGTTTCAGTTGTTTCAGCTACTTTCGGTTCAGCTGCAATGACTGTTTTATCCTTTTCTGTATACTCAGATGTTTCATCCGCATAAACAGTTTGCTCTTGAGTCATCACAAATCCTGCAGCCCCCTGCGGCCAGGATTCCCCCTATACCCGCTAGCGTGTTAAAACTAAGGTGTGCGTGATCAAGTTCTTCAGTGTCTGACAGGGTACTAGAGACAACTTCGCCCATCCCACCGATACGGAAGAGATCCAATTGAGAGTTCGAGGCTTTTTACCCAGTTTTTTTGCCCGACTTGTAAAGCTTATAACGCTTTTTCTCATCTACGATCTCGAAATCTTTGTTAAATTTTTTTACTTCGAAACATTCGATTCCTTTCTTTTTATCCACTAGCGACCCTTTGTTAATCTCATGACCATTAACAAAGTGTAGATTGCGCTGCCTCCCAAAACCAGAGTTAATAAAAGTTGCAGTCAGTTTCAGTTTTTATCCCTTTGACTCAGAAAAAGCAGATTCCATCTGGGATATACCAGCCGTTTTTATCCAGTATATACCACTCATCATTTTACCAAAACGGATTCCCCTTTTCAAGTAATTATATGTAAAATAACAAATGAAAATAGCTAATTTTTTCAGAAAATCCGCTTTTAAGCTTCAAATTGTTGAAAGCGTTTTATTATCTTTCGAACCCCTACTCCCCCTTTCACACTAGTTCAATTAGATAGAGGCAAAAAAACCTTGACGATTTGCTCGTCAAGGTTCATCTTTTCCAGAGACCTCCTCCATCCAGAAAAAAATCCTAGAAAAAGTGTCCCAACTGCATGATGATTGTGACCAAGAGGGTGATAAGAAAAAGAATACCGCCCTAAAACTGCAATCATACTAAACTCTTGCTTCTCTCTTTTCAACGGTTTCCTACGATTATCTAGTTGCTCGTTGATATGTTCCTGCAGAATTCCCTTTTTCTTCTCTGGCATGATTGTCCTCCCTTACTAAATCTGCATAAAGGAACTTGCCTTCATCGAAAGCAAGTTCTCATGTATCTGGTTAAAGAATAGTCTTATATTGCTCCAAACTAGCTTGATTAGCAGCCTGTTTCTGTCTAGTAAGTGCTGCTTCCATCTCTGATGAATGAGCAAGGACAGCTTGGATCTTTTTCCACCATGGTTGAGACATTTTTCTGGCGCATAAATGTGATCATCCGCAATAAATCGACGACTATGGCAAGTATTTTTGAAGCTGAGAATCAACATATTGTTCTCAAAAGCTGTGCGACATGCATTGAGGATTTCATCGCTGATATTGATATCTAGATACAAGTCACATCTCTCAAAAAGCTCTGCAACCTTTGCCGGACGAATATTTGGATAAAGCGAAACATTCGGATAACGATTGAGCCCCATCAAATGGCCAGACATTTCTGTGATGGCTCCAATATGGAAATGTACATTTGGCAGCTGAGTCAAGAGCTGCTCTATTTGCTCAAGCTGATCACTATTGGTCAAAATCAAGGCTTCTGGATTCATATTATTAAGACGCTGGTAATCATAAATATAACCAATATTGTGGAAATAGACTTTTTCTTCCGGTGTTGCCAAGCTTTTGAATTTTTCTCATATACCCTGCCTGTCCTGAACAGCGATACGGATATTGCGATGAGGCATTTTCATAGCTACTTTCATATTACCAGGTAAGGATTCTCCGATAGGCTCTTGCCAGAAAAGAACATCTTCTGCACGACCATTTTTAGGACGAAGAGCATAGGCCACCAAGAAGGGGGTTGCTAGAGAATTATAAATAATACGATCTGTATCATATCCACGATATTGCAGATAAAAGACGACAAATTCTTGTTTAGATTTAAAAATATGACGCTTTCCTTCAAGTGTCAAGATGATATCACCAGTCAGATGATTTTCCATAATCACCACGACATTGCTCTGGTCAAAATAACGAGTATGGGTCGGACGTTGTGTCTGGTCGTAGGTTATTTGTGCAAAAAGCCGTCCTTTGCGATTGTAGATATCTGCCGCTCGAACCTTCCCCTCTGTATCCAGCCATTCGACAGCCCGCACACGTCTTTTCATGCGTTGGTTGGCGATAGAAAATATTGGCACGCTTCTTGCCCATATCCAAGATTTCGCCATTTACATTGCTGGAGCGAATCTCCCATAGATGCGGTTTGGGGACAAGATTAAAAATAAATTGGACGGCCCTCTGGTGTGTCCAAATCTCCTGTAAAATAACTGTAAGGAGACTCGACATCTGGTGAAAGATAGCCATCGTCTTGTACAACAACAACAGGACAATCAAGTCCTGTTGCTTTTAATGAACGTAATAAATCAAAACTTGCTTGATCATAGCGGTCAAACAAACAAATCATAGTGGTTATGCCTTTCTTTCTGAATCCTACTTAGTTAGTCTGAGCCGATTGGACAAGATCAGACCAGCGCTGGGCAATATGCTCATCAAGGTAAGGCTCAGCTATCTCGTAGGATACACGGGATAAATCTTCCTGAGAATGTTGAGTTAATAGCTGAACAACCTTTTCCGCGTACTCTGTCGTCATGGCATCTAGATCATCTGGACGAGCTTTAGGAATCAGGTAGCCATTTTTTCCATCGCGGATAAAGGTCGGATTGCCATAACGAACATCAAAGCCAATGATGGGCAGGCCAGAACCTACTGCTTCCAACAGAGTCAGACCAAAACCTTCACTTGTCGATGCTGCTAGATAAGCGGAATAATTCTTGTAAATATCCGCCATATGATGATGCCCCCATCAGTCGAATATACTCTTCTGCTTGCAGATCCGAAATCAGCTTCCGCAGCATAGCTTCCTCACCACCTTTACCATAAATATCAAAGGTGATTTCCGGTAGTTGCTCATGCGCCTTCACCACAGAGTGAATCAGCCAATCGATATGCTTTTCACTGGCCAAACGAGAAGCTGTCATCAAACCAAAAAGGTTTCCGCTGACCTTCTGGTCGGCGCAGCTGATCAAAGCTACCCACAGGAATAGTTAAAAAAATATTCTTCGGCTTGATGTCGGTATATTGAGCAAACTGCTCTTTCAGAAGCTCTGTTTGAGCATCCGTCGAGTTGATGATGTAGTCCACTTCTTCTGCGTATTCAAATTGATACTCGTAGTAATTATTCCACAAGATATACTCTTTTTTTCTGCGGGATTTTTCACTAAAGTGGTCTGCGTGAACGATGACAGCTAGTTTAGCAGCCCCTTATTGGCGAAGATTGGCTGGCCAATATCTGTCTCTCGGTCTAGAATCAGTAAATCCTTGTCTGTCAACTTCAAGCTTCTCATGAAATGAGCAACAAACTCCTGCTTGAGTAGAAAAACCTGATCTGGAAAAACGATAAACTTGCGTTTCTTGTTTACCGTCTACCTCATCGATAATCTCTTCGTAAGCCACACTACCATCTTCATTGAGCCAAGTCCGTTGGTAGAGACGAGCCCGACCATCTACAGGACTATAGTATTCAATAAAGTTTTTTTGGTATAAGTATAATATTCTTTCTGAATGAGACAGCCACGCGAAACAATCTCTGCCCGCTCAATCAGTTCATTATCCATATCGCATGAATAGCACGTTACGAAATCATTATCTCCAAACAAGATCCGAAAAGGTCTTGTTCTCAGGATTACGGACGATTTCTAGAGGTTCTCTATCAAAACTAGCTAAGACTTGTGCTAGAGTGTAGGTCGTTGGAGCAATCTTAACATCTGTAAAAATACTGATAGAGCCAAATGACCTCAGAGTCTTCAAAACCGATATTCTTCGTCAAATGTTCAATATTATCGGCTGAAATAAAATCCATAAAGATGAATTTTGCCTCTAAGCCCACACTGCGAAGCAATTTTGCACGATAAATTTGTGCGTACTCAACCCCGCTGCTTGCCCAACCAATTCCTAGGTTGATGTTATAAATTGTCATAAACCATGTTCCTCTTACAAAAGATTATCTTTTTTTAATTCTTGAAAGGCGTTTGATGATTTTTTTCCTTTCTTCTTTTTCTCTTTTTCTTTATCTTCGTCTTTTTGACTTTTTTTGACAGGAGAAGTGAAGTAAGTAACGGGAACAGAGCTATCTGTACCTGTCTTAGCAAATGTTTGCTCAATATTTACAACTTCTTTTTGTGGAGCAGAGATTTCTACTGGAACTTCTTCCTCACCAAAAACATCTGATTCATTTACTTCTTCTTCGTGCGCTTCAAGAGAAGTTTCATCGAATAAACTTTCAGCTTCAACTTGCTCATTTGAAGCCTCGTCTTCTTCAAAGGCGTATCAAACAAACGAGTAGCTTCATCTTCCTCTAAAGGAGTATCAAATATGCTTGCAAATTCGTCGTCTTCCGAAGCTTCCTCGATTAGACTTGCGATGTCAATTTGACCCTCTAAAGTTTCTTCGTCTAGAATCTGACCAATTTGACTAAGAAGCTCTTTGATTTTTTCCTTTTGCGCCTTATAAAGTTGTTCCGTTTCAAGACGTTTTTTCGTCAATTCATCGATCTCTTCAAGGATAGACGATCTTACTTGTAAGAAGTCTTTCTGAGCTTTTTCTAGAACCTCTTGAGCCTCTTTTTCTGCCTTTTCATGTGCTTCAATAATCAGCGATTTAGCATAAACGACAGCTTCACCGATTTCTCTTTCTTGGTTCTTTAAAGCATCCATTTTTTATGTAAAGATTCAATTTTTCTCATTCTTTTTACGAATTTCACTATCAAATCCTTCTTCTAACGATTCAATGTATTCTTCAACTTCCTTGGCACGATAGTTACCAAATAGGGTCTTTTTAAGTCTCATTCTGCTCCCTCTATTCTTCATTTATTCTAATTATATACTATCTTATCAATTGTAGCATAAAATGACGCTTATTACCATTGTTTTATAAGCCTCCGAGCAAAAAAATCAGGATACTACCGGAGCAAATAAAAGTCTATTTACCCGCTAGTTCCACGGTTCTCTTAGTTTTGTAACCTAATTCTTTTTATAAGCAAAAAAACACCTGAATAGATGACATATAATCCATTCAGGTATTTTTTCTTAAAAAGGTAACTAGATGTAAACGCATCTACTTTTAGAAATTGAGATCTACCCAGCTGAGAGGTGTATAGCCAAGAAGCTCAACGCCATCATATTCTACTGTTTTAACGATCTCTTGAATATTCGTTTTTTTAACTCTTCTATTGATCGGCTGTCTGACTCATCTAATACTAGATCATCTTCCACAATAAATAGTGGCTTTTGATAGCGGTCATAAAGATTATTCATAGCTAGGCGAAGACCTACAGGATCAATTGGATTCTTATTGGTATTGTTATAGCCATATTTATTGATAAAGACTTCTTGAGAATTACTAGATGCATGGTAACTAAAGCTAACAAAATCAACCTTTCCGACTCGTAAGTCAAAGAAGTCATCATTTTCAATATCCAAAAGCAATCTGCTCACGCTCTAATCGGCGCAAGAAATGGTTTGGATAAGAACCACGAACTTGTACATCTGTAAAGACATGGTTTTCACGGTTCTTGACTTCTGCTTCCATCGCATCAATCGCACTATCTAGATTCTGACTATAGTTACGACTAACTACCAACATGCCACCAAATTGAAATTCTGGGTTGATTGATTTTCCAAGCTTAACAGCACGTGCCGAAGCGACCAACTGATAGTGAGCCGCCTGCCAGATTCGTTGGTTTCGATTTTTCTCCATCTTCAAAGGACAGACCGCCACCAAGATATGGTAAATGGTGTAAAATATTAAATTCATTAAAGGTAATCCAATATCTTACCTTGTCTTTAAAATGTCTGAAAACAGCTTCTGTATAATGCTCATAAAGTTCAATCATCTTGCGGCTCTTCCACGCGCCGTATTTTTCATACAGATGAAGAGGAAGATCGAAATGACTTAAAGTGACAATCGGTTCAATGTCCTTTTGCAAAACTTGATCAATGATAGCTTCATAATATTTCAAACCTTCTTCACTTGGCTGCGCTTCTTCTCCAGTTGGGAAAAATTCGCGCCCAAGAGATAGAAATTCTATAAACATTGAAGCCCATCGATTGAATCATATTCAAATCACTAACATAATCCGGTTGACTCGCTAAAGTAAATTGTCCCAGAAGATCATAGGCGCCTATTGGTACTTTTTTGTAGTTGACTTCCCCTGTCAGTACTCCTATACGTGGTTCACTAAGCGGTAATACATCCGTCGTTCCCCAAACCTTTATTACTGTTGGGCATCGTATTTCTAATCATAATGACTCCTTTTTGATTTTGTGAATATATGTGGATACTATTGCATCCTCTAGTATCTTTAAAATTATCGCTGGTCTTTCTTATTTTGAGCGATTGAAGCCAACGCAGATAATGTGCTAGCGACATTTTTTAAGTCAGGAGAAATTGGCTGTAAACCTGGTCTTACCATCTGATATGCCTCTTGATCTGTCACGCTCAAGTTTGGAGTTGTAGATACTTGAACAGACAAGCTTTCTTGAGATAGTGCAACTGTCTCTGAAAGTTCCCTGAGAGGCAAGGCTCATACTTTCAAGCGATTCTTGTTGATAGGCAAGAAGCATTGACTCTGTTCGAGACAAGCTAAGTGACAGAGATTCTGAGACTTGTAAACTATGTGATACTGACTTAGACTCTGAAACACTCTGTCTGTAAGAAAGCAACTCTGAGACTGAAATACTGTAAAAACTCAGATAAGGAAACTCTCACAATACTTTGACTGATTTGCTCTGATTCACTCAGGGAAATCGACTCACTCAAACTAAAGGAAGTGGAGATGCTAACACTATGACTAAGAGATTCGGAAAGACTGATAGAGGTTGAGGTGCTCTGACTAGCCGACTCTGAAACTGAAATTAACTTGCTCTCATATGCAGATTGGGCAACAGAAGCACTAACTGAGAGTGAAGAACTGATCCAATTGTACTCTGAAATTGATTGACTCAAACTTAAAAGAAGTTGAAAGGCTTGCACTCTGACTTAATGATTCAGAGATACTGAGACTCTGGCTAAGGCTTTCGGATTCACTCAAACTCAGGGAGCTTGAAACACTCAGGCTTTTGACTCAAGGATTCTGAAACACTGAGGCTCTGACTAAGGCTTTCAGACTCACTCAAGGAAACTGATTCACTTAAACTAAAAGGCAGTTGAAAGGCTTGCACTCTGACTGAGAGATTCTGAAACACTCAGAGATTGAAGCACTCTGACTAATAGAGTCGAAATCGATGTTAACTTACTTTCTAATTCAGATTGGGCAACAGAGGCACTAGCTGAGAGTGACGAACTGAGCCAAGTATATTCGGAAAGCGATTCGCTCAAACTAAAGGAAGTCGAAAGGCTTGCACTCTGACTCAAGGATTCTGACACACTAAGGCTCTGACTTTCTTGTTCAGATTGACTGACTGAAATTGACTCACTGAGGCTCAAAGAGAGTGAAGCGCTGACACTTTGGCTCAAGGATTCTGAAAGGCTGAGACTCTGACTAAGGCTTTCAGATTCACTCAGAAAATTGACTCACTCAAACTGAAGGAGCTTGACGCACTGAGACTTTCGGATTCACTCAAGGAAACTGACTCACTCAAGCTGAAAGAAGTGAAGACGCTCACACTCTGACTGAGAGATTCTGAGACACTAATAGACTCGGAAATTGATGCCAATTGGCTTTTCCAATTCGGATTGAGCAACAGAGGCACTAACCGACAATGAAGAACTTAACCAAGTATACTCGGCAATGGACTCACTCAGGGAGATTGAATCGCTCAAAGAGACTGACTCACTGAGACTGAGGGAGGCTACTGTCCACTCACTCAAAGATTCTGAAAGAGAAAGGGACTGGCTATGGCTAAGTGATTCTGATAGCCGCTGACTCTCCTTGGCTGATTCAGATTCGAAAAAGAAGTTGAGAAAAATGCTTCACTCAAGGATAGAGACTGACTGATACTCAAAGATTCAGATGCTGAAAGGCTAAGTGAAGTAAACTCAGACTGAGCCAGCCATTCAGAAGTAGAGAGGCTCAGGCTAGTACTAAGAGAAATCAAGAAAGTATCTGGCTTATTCTCGTTTACTGAAGATGAATCAGCTTCCTTCTCATAAACTGAATCTGAAAGACTCATAGAAGTCTCTTCTAAGGCACTTAGAGACTCAGATTCTGAAAGGCTCCGACTAGCACTAATGGATTCTGACAGAGAAACTGACTGACTATCCGCTACCGAAGTTGAAACGAATTCGCTAAGAAGGATAGAAGCCGACTCGGAAAGACTCTTGCTTGCACTGATAGAAGCGGATAACCACTCACTCTCATAGAGTGAATCTGATTCTGATATGCTGAGAGATTCAGATTCAAAGATACTCCAGTACTCAGACTCGGAAAGGCTCTCGCTTGCACCGATAGAAGCGGATAGCCATTCACTCTCATAAAAGCGAATCTGACTCTGATATGCTGAGGGACTCAGATTCGAAAATACTCCAGTATTCAGACTCGGAAAGACTCTCACTGGCACTAATAGAAGCGGATAACCATTCACTCTCATAGAGTGAATCTGATTCTGATATGCTGAGAGATTCAGATTCAAAGATACTCCAGTACTCAGACTCGGAAAGACTCTCACTGGCGCTAATAGAAGCGGATAACCACTCACTCTCATAAAGCAAATCTGACTCTGATATGCTGAGGGACTCAGAGTCGAAAATACTCCAGTATTCAGACTCGGAAAGACTCTCGCTAGCGCTGATAGAAGCGGATAGAGATTCATCTTCAAGAACCAGCTCAGATTCTGAATCTGACTGATCGATAATATGAGAAGAGTCTAAAGAATAAGTCTCTAATGAATCATTTTCCCACAGCGAATCTTGAAGAGAACTCTCGCTTGTTGAAACAGAGCCACTATCGAAATGTTCAGCAGACAAACTCATTGAGGTCGAAACGCTCATTGATAAACTTTGACTGACATTTTTTTATCAGATCATCTACTACCAAGCTATTGTTGGCTTGAAAATCCTCAAAGTCTTCCATAATAGAAATTGGCTCTGTCTCTGGTTTTTAATTCTTCATTAATACCTAACGCAACCTGATTCTGCTCTTGGGGTTTTTCGGCTAATCGGTTTTAAGATGGCTGCATCCGGATCATAATAATTATCATCCTCTGTCACCAATCGTTTAAACTTCGATATAACACGCTTAAACCCCTTTGCTTTTTGCTTTATTATTCTTACCCATAAATATACATTTTTCTCCCGAATGCAGTTATATCCTTATTATAAAGTCTATAGCACAATCTGTCAAAACTTTAGCCAAAAGAAAACCTCTAATTTCCTGTAGGCTGAACATTGACATAACTAAGCGCCATATTTTTTTATAATTTTAAGATTCATGTCTGCATTCATTCTCTTATATGACTCAAAAAGCCTCTTTATGAAACTCATATACAGGATTCTTTTGCGCATAACCTTGACTAACCACTAAAGTTTGAAATTGTTGGAGATAGTCAACTTGCTCCACCCAGCAATCATCCACTGCTCTTAACACTGCGATGCGTTGAAGCTGCCCAAATAGTTCTAAATCCTCAATTCTATCGCGTTTTTCGCTGATATTCTTCAATGAAAAGCTTAGATAGAAACTTCTTAACTTGACGAATATTTGTCACATCTAAATCTCTCGGAATGCCTTGACAATAGTAGCTAATGTTATCCAAAACAAATCGATACAAATCGGCCTGCTCTCTAAATGGATGCTTCTTCATATAGGCGTCCATAGCATCTGATAAAACAGATAAAAAAATATTCTAGTTTAAAGTCAGAATGAGCAATAATGTCATTGCGCTTGTTATAAATGATTTGCCGTTGAATTCGGATACTTTCGTCATACTGCTCCGTTGATCGTCTTGAAGCAGCTGCCGCATTGTCGCTGTTTCTCTGAGCTTCTGTCACCTCATATTTAATACGAACCGATTTTAGATGAACCTTCTGTTTTTTCCTCTGGCTTAGCGACTTCTTTCTGATAAAAATCATTGATCCACTTACTGCCAGTCTTGGTGATAATATCATCTTCAAGTGAAACAAAGAATTTACTTTAGTCCAGGCGCGCCTTGACGGCCTGCACGACCACGAAGCTGCAAATCCACTCGTTCGCTGGACATTCTCTCTGTTCCAATAACCGCCAGCCCGCCTAATTTAGCAACGCCTTCTTCTAAGATAATATCCGTTCCCCGACCAGCCATAGAGGTTGCGACGGTTACCGCAGAACGCCGACCAGCCTGTGCAATCATCTCTGCTTCTTTTTGCTGCATTGTAGGCATTTAGCACGTTATGAGCAATTCCTTCCTGCAGCAGGAGCATGGAGTAAATTTCTGACATTCTTACCGATCCTGTCGCAATCAGAACTGGCTGTCCCTTTTTGTGTAGTTTTTTAATATAATCCAAAGAAGCATAAAGTTTTTGAGGGATAGTTAGATAGATCTCATCTGGATAATCAATCCGTTGATTGGGTTTTCTAGTTGGTACAACGACCACTCCCAAGTCATACACTTCACGAAATTCATCTTCACAGACCTTCCCTGTACCCGTCATCCCCGCCAATTTAGGAAACATCTTGAACAAATTTTGATAGGTAATAGAGGCCATAGAACGTGTTTCTAAGGAAATCTTCACGCGTTCTCTCGCTTCCAAGGCTTGGTGCAAACCAGATTGGAGTTTATTCCCTTCTAAAACTCGCCCTGTCGCCTCATCCATCAGCTTAACTTCGCCATTTTCTACAGTATACTGACGATCTTTTTCAAATAAATGATTGGCCCTTAAGGCCAAATTGATTTGGCGGATCAGTTGGTAGTTATTTGGATCGTAGGCATTTTGTACACGGAAGTATACTTCTGCTTCCTTAACACCTTTTCTCGTCAACCAGACTGAAGTCCGAGTCGAATCCAGCTTGAAATCTTCCCCTTCTTTCAAGGTCTTAACAAACTCATCACAGGTAACAAATAGATTGGACTGAACCCGCGGAGAGCCTGATATAATCAGAGGCATCTGTGCACTATCCAAGAGAGCTGCATCAACCTCATCCACTAAACAGAAATAGAACTTAGGCAAGAATTTCTTTGCTTGAGAGGTCGCTAAATTTTCTTCAAGGTAGTCAAATCCCAGCGCACTATGTGTTGTATACACGATATCACTTTGATAAATCCGCTGCTTTTTGCGCAACCTTCAACTTTTTAGCTGGATTTTCTGAAACACCAATCCCAACTGTCATTCCTAAGTAATGAAAAAAACAGGAGCCATTTGTTTAGCATCGCGTATCGCCAAATATTCATTGGCCGTAACCAAGATGGTGCTGTTTCCAGTTAAAGCATTTAAGTACAAGGGCAGAATTGCTGTTAGTGTTTTGCCCTCTCCCGTCCTCATCTCGGCAATCTGATTGTCTTGCATGACTAAGGCACCTAGGATTTGTACATCGTAAGGATAGAGCCCCAAGACGCGCTTAGCCGCTTCACGAATGGTGGCATAGGCTTCTGGTAAAATTTCCTGCAGCCTTTCTCCCTTAGAAAGACGGCTTTTTAAAACCATTGAGTTTTAGCCTGCAATTCTTCATCTGACATGGCTGCATAATCGTCAGAAAGCTGATTAATCTTTTCTAAGATTTTTATAACGCCTTAGTTTAAAGGAATTAGCTAAATGTAATTTTTTAGGCTTCATTCTTTCTCATCCACTCTTCCGTTTTCTCCAAGTCTATTTTTTGAAGCAAAAAGGACTGATCCAACAAATAATCAATTTTGGTTAGTACCCGTGGCCTATTTTTCAGATGGGCATACTCTTTTACTCTAGCTGAATTGAAGCGTTCCAGTAGCAAATCTCTAAATAAAGGATAATTTACCCTATTTTTGATAGCGAACAAGAACATGCTGATAATCCAATTCTGGCATGAAATCATCAGTCACTAAAGCATAGGCATTTTCAAATTGCTGTGAGTAAAGCAAGGCTGCCATATTTGAAATCGGCCCATAGCCAGCAAAAGCGACCTTTTCAAAAGAATATTCTCGAGACAGCTTTTTCAATTGTTCCAAGTAAGATTTCGAAGAACTCTTTTTCCATATACAAAAGAGCGTCTTTATAGGAAGAATTGACTACCAACAAATTTGGAAAATGCTCCCGAACAATTTCTGGAATGTAACCCGTCCGATTAAAATCAGGCTCCGTAAAGCAAACGTAAATCGTCTCTTGATTGACGTCCTTATGCAACAATTTCGAAATCCAATAGCGATCGACGGTATAATCAGCCACACCTTCTTCGGCAATATAAATGCTTTTCGAACAGGAAACGATGGCAACCTGAACTCACTAATTTAATTTTATAATGATGGGTATTGTTCGGAACGCGAACACTCATCGTCTCACCCTGCTTAATGATTTGATTAAAAATCTCCTCATCACGCGCATTCATAAATTCAATCTTCAAATAGGTCGAATTTTCAGGAAGAGTCTCCAGATAGCTGCCAAAGATATAGTTTTCTCCTCGCTTCAATTCAGGAAGCTGACTTGTATTGCGCAAAGCCTGATAGTTTGCTTGCGAATGCCATTCATGAATGACTGTACCAGACGGCATGAACTGATTCTCATATAAAACATGCCCATCTGCTAGCAGCTTCACAGACGATCCATATAGATACTGTGATACACTTTGCATATCCCAATAAGCAAAATAGATTTCTTCCTTGTATCTCACGAATCAAACTTCCTTTCAAAACTATTCACTAATAAATTTTTATACTGATTAAAGAACCATTCGACAATTCCTTGCGTATCATCATTGTGTCGTCCAGTCAATCCTTTACTAATGATATTAACGCGATAAGCTCGCTTCCCTAGCTCTTCTAGCATATCAGGGTAGGCCGTACCATCGTAGTCATCATGATACATATAAGACACAATAAATTTCGTCCTTGAAAAATTAGCTTCCTTGAACGATGTCCAGAAGTGCTCATTAAGTTGAGCTATTCCTTCCTCTGATAATTCTCCTGTTGTACGAAGCACCAAATCTAAAGAAGTAGGAAAACCTCCAGGACGAATCGTGGATTCATTCTCTGCAATATCGCCTAAATTTACTAAGGGCTTACCAACAATCACTGCATGAGGCTCTAACTTGGAAGCATAATACAGGGCTCCAAAGGTCCCCATTGATAGTCCGGATAAGGTCAACTGGTCTCTTGTAAATCCTAATTCATCTAAACAGTGATGAATGACCTGAACAAGCTTTTGCTCCAGCTCTTCTGAGCCGAGATGAAAAGCACCACCCTCAGACCGCGGATCTCCAATCAGCAAGAATGGGGCTCCCAAATTGTTCATCATCCAGTATCCCTCAAACCCTTCAGCTGGACGATAACCAGAAAAAAATAAATATTGAGAGGTGGCTTCAAATCACCAGGATGGAAGTAGTAAATCAATTCCTCCCGATTTTTTTATCCACGACACGATTTCCACCAATCAACAGGTCCCCATAACCCAAATGAGACTGGCGATGGTGGAATGGTCCAATTTTCACAATTCCTTGACCTTTTACTTGAACACTGACGCTTAGGTAATAAGAATCGCTGGTATCCAAAACGAGAGGCTTATCAAAAGACTCTTCATCATAAATCCATTCTTGCATGGGAGAATTGCCAACTGGATAACCCTTGATGACATAACGAATTGCGCAATCTTCAGAATTTCTGAACTCTGGCCATAAATCCAAAGGGGCGTCTGCACTCAGAAAGATATTGTACTGATAGGTTGCTACAGTTTGGTAATACTCACCATATTGGCCACACAGACGGAGATAGTTAGTTCCTTCATAGTTAATCTGACCTGAAAAGGAGGGATTGACGGCTAGATGATTAACACTGAGCTTGGTACCACTTTGCTTGGAAGAAAAGCCTCTTGAAAATAGATACAGCATCTGAGCTGGATCTTCAAAAGTAGACTGAACGGCCCTTTTGCGTAAAAGGAATCTCTCCAAGGTTTTTGTAGTGATTTGACAGCGCTCATGATAAAACAAGCGATAAACCTGAATTAAGCTGTCTAATACTGTGATGTACTCAAAATGCTCAACAGTATCTACCAATACAACATCATAGGGCTTAGCAGCCTTCGGTTTCTTCCCATCCTTTTTCAAAATACCAATATCTTCGGGCAAGAGAGACATGATATCTTCTGGTTTAACAAATGTCCATGCGATATTACTAGGAATCTCATATTGGTACTGCCAATTCTCATTGGCAATCTGTAGGACACTAATTTTTGTTCATTTAGCTTTAATTCCTTTATCGTATTTTTCCACATTTCGACAATTTCTCCCCTTGTATACAGCTCAATCCTCTTAACCGAATGCACCAAAGACTGATTCCAGTGTTCCAAATCTGTGAGGTAATACAAGAGTGCCTCTATCAGGTTAGAAATATCATTCATGATCCAACCATTTTCGCCATGCTTCACATAGGAAGAATTATACAAATTCACTTGAGGAATCCCTCCGCTGATACCCGCAATTTGAGTTCGGATATCTGCGGGCTTCCCCAAATCCAAGATGACCCTGAACATACTTCAGAGCCTTTGCCAAATCGGTATCACTATGAATCACCACAGTATCAATTCGCTCTCTGAGGCTATCATCATCTTCTAAGCGTGGATCACCACTCTTAGCAGCCTTATCCTTGTCAACAAGGAGCAATTTTTCTGCATACTTTGTTGATGATAAAGATTCCTCAAGAAACTGTCGAATAGAAGCTTCTCGACCAAAATCTTGACTCTGCGTCCCAACCAATAAGTCAATCCACTCATGTTGCAACATCATATCAAACAAGGAAGTAAAGACATATTGAAGATGATGTTCTGGTAAAGTATCGAAATTGACATAAATAATCAACTCTTTTTTCCGCTGACTATGCCCCAAAGATTCAACTGTGTGTCATAGGGTGGAATCTCATAATAAGCAGGAAGTTGCTCTTCTTCACTTCCCCCACTTGTTCTGCAATCTTCACAATTTTATCTAAGCTATCTACCACAAAAAATGGGGTATCTTTTAAATCAGAGGATAATTGTTCTGTATTCGTAATCGGATAGCGATTGCCAAAGAAGGATAGAACAACAAGATGATCCTTCTTAATCTGTTGGAAAAAATGATTATGCTGCACATCTGCTGAAACAATAATCGAATCATCCTTGGTTAAAACAGAAGCCAAATGCTGCTCTAGCTTTTCTTTAACAAGCTCCTCAATATTCTGATAGACATCCTTGGCAAATGTGCCCTGTGCCTCAGGATTGATAATGACCTGCTGGTTATCAGCTGTCAAAAAAATTCTCTGAATTGCCATATTCCTTGTGCATTCAGATAGTCCTGATAATAAGGCTGATTATGCTCAAAATAGATAATACTGGAGACAAAAACCACGGTCATCAAAAACAAGCTGATAATCTATCTGATTATTTTTCAAAATAGGTAATATCAAAAATATTACCTATTTGTGAAAAATTAATCTGAGCATGAGGTAGGTGATCGACGTGAACATCTACAATAAAAAAGGAGTATAAAAGATTTCTGCTCCCTGAGGCCATTTCAAATCATCCAAACGAATTTTTTTCGTGCAGGCACATCTGTCAGACCTTGTATGCTATCAAATAGATTCCACATATCATCTGATGAAAGTCTTTGTTGATAAAAAGAAAGTCCGAATATGGAGGTGAATAATTCAAAATCAAGACAGAGTTGGCTTCTCCTGATTGTTGAAACATCCGCAATAAATTTACGGCATCGTCAAACATCATATTTTTCGGGTTGCAGATAGAAAGGTAGGGCAGTAGAATACCATTTTCGATCTTGTTTATACCAAGAAGGTACAAAGTAAAACATATCCCTCTATTCTCCTTTTACTTCTAGTTCTTTATGATAATAAGTCCCGATTCTTAAGATTCGTATTTCTTCACGCAAAGGGCAAGAGCATGCTGATCAAAATGACTAGTGTGCTTGGCAAGGTCAAAAAGAAACTTGGTAAAGGCAAGAAGAAATTAATAAAATAGGGCAGGCCGACATACAATATGAGATAGATAGCTCCTATATTTGATTGCAAAAGAAATATAGTGTTTTAACACTTTTTAAGGTTTCTTTCCCAGGCTGAATATAGTCAAAATATTCTCCCTGACGCTGCAAGCGCTATGGCAGTCTCTTCCGGTTCCAAATTGATATAGGCAAACAAAATACCCAACAAGTAAATCGCAACTAGATAAACAAATAGACCCAAGGGTTTTTGTAAAGTCAAACAAATTCCCAAATTTTTACTGAAAAATCCTTTTCCCTGTCCAGTCTAGTAATAATTGGAACAGCATCAAGACGCTTGTTGCATACATAATGGGCATTCCACCAGAAGGAATGAACTTAATTGGCAAATAAGATTTGTCATAGTAGCGACTGCTTAACATGATCCGATTAAGAGGCAGACGTATCTCGGCTTTCTACATACGACAGCAACAAAAAGTCAAGAGAAGATAGGCCAATAGAGCCACAACTAAAATCATTCCTCCTCGGACAGAAGACAAAGAGTTTCCCAAGCAAGACTATTAATTGGTCAGCAAACTGGAGTAAAATCCCTGAAAATGATAATAATGGTTGACCCTCCCACTCCCTTACGAGTATTAAGACTTGACAACCAAATAATGATAAAACTGCCTGTCACAACTGTGAGTAAAACTGCTAGATTATAGAGCCAATCATCCACCAGAAGTAGAAAAGCGACCGTTTCCTCTATAAGCGGTGTACATAATGGCTAGTCCCTGCACAATCGCAAAGAACAAGGTTAAGATTTTTGAAAGAAATCTGTTTTTTAAAGGGACCAAGATTGTATATTCCAGCTTTTCTTTAGGTTCATGACTTGCCATACAATCATCGTCGTAATCCAAGGTCCTAAGCCCAAAGAAAATACTGAAATCTGAGAAACATCAATTCCTGCCAGCAAATACAAAGCGGCCAAGGGATTGTCTTCCTTTATCCGAAAAGCTTCCATACTGCCATTGTGGCCCGGAAGCAAGATATGTCTTCCTAATATATAAATAGCTATAATGAACAGTGTAAAGAGGATTCTCTTTCTAAAAAAATATTCTGATGCTTCTTTTTCTTAAGACCAAAGTGCTCCATTTATTATCCTTTATTTGTATTTTTGGACTTGCCCAGAGTCCTCTTTTTCATACATAAACTTGTCTTTTTAAGCCAAAGACTTAAGAAAGCAAGCCCATTCCATAGAATTATAGATAAGGAATCAACTTGCTTTCTCTATTTTGATTACAAAATGTGGGGCAGTTCGTCATTTAATTAAAATCTGATCGAATTTTTTCCACCATTTCCTGATAATTCTCATGTGAGAATACTCGCTCTGAAACCCCTTCTGTTTGTACATTATCAAAGGCATAAACAGGCTTTACCAGACTCTTGAAACTCTAATTACAGTATCGAATTTCTGATCGTGATTGATATCAAGATAAATGTCGCTGCTTGCAAGTAAATCTCTCAAAGGATATGGCAAAATTGCAGGGTGCAAACGAACATTTTCATAAGCCATCAGTTTGAGTAACTTATCAGACATCTGTGTATAGGCAGCAATATGAAATAGACAGTTTGGTAATGCATTCACCAAATCTTCAATTCCTCTAACCTATCTGAGTTTGTCAAGGTTACACAGTGGAGAGCAAAGCCTTCATCCCTCTGTTTAATAGCTTTCTCGACATCAAATTCATCTGTCTCAATAATTGTAGACCAATCAGAGAATTGTAAAACCACCATACTTCACGCAGACGCATGTTGGAAACAGTGTTCCATGGTTTTTGACCAGAAATATAATGCAAAACAGCAGGTAGTGGAGAAAGTGGAATTTCGAAAATCCAGTCATGCTTATCTAGCGCAGCTCCCATGTCAAAACCGATTTGAAAATTGTAAGTATCTTCCAAATCAAGTTTTTTGCCCTCAAACATCAAATTCAAGATAGACTGATCACCTTCAGTAAAATTGGCTAATTCTCTATCTGTCAACTCAACCAATTGCTGAGCCATGTTTTCTTCACGCCAACGCTTATTATTGATGAGCATCATTCCAGAATTAAAGCCAAAGCCTACTCCATATGTCGCGCGAGTCGTTGCTACATAATAATCCCCCAGATCTATCTCAAAAAGATGGTCCAGATTTCGTGTCACAACAATATCACAATCTAAATATAGAACTTTATCTGCTGCAACGTAATTCGGTATAAAATAGCGCCCATAAGCCATGTAGTTGATGTGAGCATAGGTTCCAGCTTCCCATTTTGATTTCACCTGATCGTCAATCTGATCATTAAACAATTTCACATCGTTCAACTGACTACCAGCTGCTTCCACCTTCCGACGCGTATAGTAGAACCATTCTTGAGGAATATCCTGATTGAAAAACATAAATATCTAGATTTTTTTATGATGACAGCAAAGAGATTTTATTGTTGTTTCAATCTGTCTGATATACCCATAATCTCCCGAAACCACAATGGCTTTTTTCTTTTCCAAAACACTACTCCTTCTACGCTTATTCTATTCTCTAAAAAAATCGCTATTAAGTCTAATTATACCATAAATTCCGCCTTTATTCAAACACCTTCTTGAAAGCTAGACTTAACTTTTCTAGCCTTAAAATAGAGGTGAAAGCTAATCAGGCAAAAAGAAGAAAGCTTGCCATAAGCTCTTCTAATATATCCATCCTTTTTAAAATCAGTCAGCCACTACCTGCAACGTACTTAAATGTGTGCTTCCATGCTATCAAATCTTATAAAATTAGGCTATCCCGGAGGATTAGCAGGTATTTTATTAAGAAAAAAGGACTGGTTTCTCTCCAGTCCACTTACCCTACTTACATCAACTAATTATTATGCACCCGATTCATGTATTCGGTATAGGACTCCGTTTGCATCAGTTTCTTGGCATTCTTGACCCGATCAGCAGTCGGTGGCTTCACACCTTCCAGTGAATAAGGAATGCCCAGCTCTCGCCACTTGAATTCTCCCATAGTATGGTAAGGAAGGATTTCAAACTTATCAACGTTCTTGAGTGTTTTGACAAACTTACCTAGCTCAATCAAGTCCTCATCACGGTCCGTTAAGCCTGGCACCAGAACGTGACGAATCCACACTGGCTTTCCAATATCTGAGAGATTTTTGCACAGGCCAGGATATTTTTTTATTGGTCTGAGTAGTCACGATTCTATGCTGTGCTTCATTAATTTCCTTGATATCCAGCAAGACCAAATCCGTCACCGCCATCAGTTTATCAAACTTTTCTAGATAACGAGGCGTATTTCTAAAAGGCAGAGCACAAGTATCCAGCGTACAATGAATCCCCAGCTCTTTGGCCTTAGTAAAGAAGGCAATCAAAAAGTCAATCTGCAGAAGCGCTTCTCCACCGCTGACGGTGATGCCACCTTTATTTCCCCAGAAACCTTTGTAACGAAGAGCTTCTTGTAAGATATCATCCACAGTCCGCAGCTGAGATTTGTTGGTTTCCATCTCCCAAGTATCTGGATTGTGGCAATATTGACAACGCATATGACAGCCCTGTAAAAAGACGATGAAGCGGATACCTGGTCCATCCACTGCTCCAAAACTCTCCGTAGAGTGCACCATTCCCGTTACTTTTCCCATAATCAATCGCTTCTTCAACCATAATAATCCTCTTGTACCTGAAAACGTTTTACTATAATTACATTATACCACGATTCGAGTGAAAATAGATAGATTCTGCCTATTTTTTAGAAAATAAACTGTTTTTCAGTTTCATTTTCATTGTGTTACAACAGATAAAGTTTTTCAGTTTTTCTTGAAATCGCCTCTCTCCGTTTCCAGCTTTCTCCATAAAAAGCCGCCCTAGAGGGCGACCTTTTCGGAGATTGTTATGAAAAAGGTGCGGAACTATAGCTATAACAGCTACTCATCTGTTAAACTAAAGGACTCCTTCTATCAAATAAAGTTAAGAGGTCTTCATTTGATGCTTCTAGTATACTGCGCCATACTTAAAAGAAGCTTAAGCTGGTTTTAATCATTATTTTTACCAGAATAGCCAAGGTTTCATAAGACTGTAGGGTCATGGTCATTACTACCGTTGGCTCCTCATAATTCGAAATCAGTACCTGCCTAATTTGATAATATCTAAAAATGCTCTATCTTCTATCTCTCCGACGGCCGCCAGTTTCAGTATACAGAAAGCCGGCACAAATTAGATAAATTTCGCTTTGTGGATTTTTGCCACACGGCAAAAAGAATGAGGATTCTATTCAGCAAATATAAAAAAATCTCCTCTGTCAGCTAAAATCTAGCGAGCAGAGGAGTTTTTCCTGTTTTTTTGGTTTTGTTGTTTTAGTTTTATACGTTTTTTTATATTTAAGAGATGATATGAAAAATTTATGAAATGTTGATACGAGAATCTATTTCTTGCTTCTATTGCTAGTACTGGTTAGGCTACTTCGTTTAGCTTGGAGCGAATGAATGATTTCTGATAGGTTACTTTTTACTTTATATGTCATTGGACTGCCCTCATTTCTTATTTGTTGAGACTAGTATAAGACTTTCAGCTTAAGCATTCCTTATAAAAATCTTGCGGAAAAACTTAAAAATATCACTATTTATCACTTTTTCATAGTGAATTGATATATGATATTTTTACAGTCTAAATTTGAGAGTTTTCAGCTTTCTTTCTTTTTGTAATATTCTTCCTCCAATCGTTCTAAATCTTTCCGATACTTAGCGGTTACTTCTTCCCTCTCTTCACTAAGTGCATCAAAAGATTTTTTAACGGACAAATCAAATTGTTCCATATTGTCATTCATCTTACTAAGTGCTTGATATATCTCATCTGTTAAATGTTCTCTAGAATAGTAAAGTAATTGGTCACTCAATAAATCTGTCTTTCTCCGAGCATCTAATCTCATAGAATCCAGCGCCTCTTCAACTTGCTCTATTTTTCTTTAATTCTTGCTTATATTTCTCTTCTAGTCTGAATATTTGTTCCATAGCAGACCTCATTTAATAGGGTTTTGCAGATTCGGTTGTGGAATACTTGTTAGATAATTTGTCGCAGCTGTCGCAGCCTTCCCTGAAAATCCACCCTTGAGACTGTTATTGAGAGTAGCAGTAGCAAAATCAGACATCTGCAGCTTTTGCTCAGCCAACCAGGCGGTCAAGACAGTAGACTGTGCTTCAACTTTAGATTTTTTTCCAACTGAATCAAAGCATTGATCATCTCTCGTTCTTGCGCCTTCACTAATTCAAAAAGATTATTATTTGCTGTTAATTCTATCTTACTAAGATTTGCCATAGTTTCTCCTACTTGCTACTAAACTGTATACTCCCTTGACGATCCACTTCTTCAAGCTTATCAGCTGCTTGACGTATATTAGAACCAAAAAAATATCTAATTTTTGGTTCTAAGAAGCTATCTCACTTAGAGTTGTTTCTTCCACCCCACTATCCCAACAAGTCTCCAATGTAAATTGAGACAAGAGCGATTCCAACTCATCATCTGACAAGTAGATTTTGGTCCCATAAACCATCATTCAGAGTAATGTCACCTTGTTTTCAATAGTTTGCTTATATTCATTCAATTTTTTTGCTTGATTTGCTCTTCAAATTCTTCTCCTTGCTGTTCAGCTAAATCTGCAACTGCAGTCACAAGATCTTTTTCGTAGATAAATCAACTGGCTACCACTAAGACTTGGAAGTTTTTGTCTGAGCAGAAGAAATTGTTTCAATAGCACGATTAATAGTCAATAATCGCTTATACCTAGCCTCAGGTACAAAATCACCATATATCTTTTTTTATACTCTTTAACATAATATTCTTCATCGTGTTTGTCCCAGATAGGCGACTGTTCAGCTTTTATTTTAGCGGCTGCGCGTACCTGCTTCTCCGTCATGCCAGCAAAAAACTCTCCTTTTTTGGCATACCAGTCTAAATCCAACATATTGCCAATCTTGGGCGGAAACTTTTTCATAGTATTCGCGAATGAAGTAAGCCTCATCGTGCTTGTCCCAGATAGGGGTTCGTTCAGCTTTGATTTTAGCAGCTGCACGCACCTGCTCTGGGGTCATCCCTGATACAAAACTCTCCTTCCTTAGCATACTTTTCTGTATCCAGTTTATTGCCAATAATATAGAATTTTGCTGGGTTATGATCTTCTGCAGGCGAATGCAGTCCTTGCGTTCCTTCACGGGAAATGATATTAGCGTAAGGAATCCGTCCACCACTACTATCCATAATGGTCGTATCTTTTGTATTGGCATCATAGGTGGTAACATGGCGATTGATATAAGATAAATCACTGCTACTGAAATTCCCCTTATCAAGAGCAGCTTGAGCTCCCCAGTCTGTAAAATTGACAACCATAGGGACGTTATGTTCCGCTGCTATCTTGACAACTGGAGTCGCTGACTGACTAAAAACCACTCATGGCATAAATTCTGACCGGCTGGTTTTAGCTTCTTGTCACCTACTTCTGTAATCTTCTGGACACGCTGATAAAAAGCTTCAATATCCTCATATTGAGCTGTCATCCCATCTCCGTAGGCACCTCCTCCAAAGGCATTGTAAGTTGAAGCCCAATGGTCTGGACTGAGAGGGTTGGCAAAAACTGCTGAGTCCCTGCGACTGTTACAATAGTCTGTGAAACAATAGGCTCTCCATTAGCATCCAAGGGGGCTACTGCAATAGCCTGAGTGACCCCTTCCATTCGGTCGATGATTTGAAATTTCTGACCGGTATCCGTATTTATTATTTCTTTTTGAGATGAATCCGTTGAAAAATCTTTGGTATTTTTCTGTAAATACTGAATATCCTGGTGTGTTACTGCCATTCGAAAGCCTCTCTTCCCTGCACTCGCCTAATTTCCAAATTATAGATAATCTCTGCCTTGGGACTGCCTTGGCTATTTTTTTCTACTGCCTTTAGATGACCCTCACGAGAAAAAGCAGCCATCACTTCATCCGTAAATTCCTCTTTTTGTAATTTTAACTGTTCTGGAAGGTGTTGATATATTTCTGAGCTAACAGACTCGCGTTCATTATTTCTCAGATAGATAATCTCTGACCCGTCATTGACATTAAAGCTTAAGTCAAGACCAGCAAGGGTTCCATAATCTGGCACTGCCATATCTAGCACTCCATCATTTCGAAGATAGACTTTATTTCCATAAGTATCATAAACTACAGGAACAATGCGAGCGTTTACAAAACTTTCTCCTCCTCCCCCACTGATAAAAAAATCGGAGAAAAATTCGATTTTTACTGATACCACTATAATGCTCCTTTAGATAAGTCGCGATTTGTTCCTCATAAAGCTGAAAACCGTGCCGGTAGAGATTGTCCACTTTCATTCGATCCATATAAAAATTTACCTCCCATCACAAGAACAACAAAAAAACTAAAAGAGAAAAAAAGAATAGATTTTTGTTCGTTTAGACATTTAAAACTCTCCTCATTCTATCTCAACTTACTAAATTAATCGGTTACTTCCATTTATCCAAGTCTCTTTCATCAATTCGTTGAATTTCTAAATTATAAATAATCTCAACTTGAGGACTGCCTTGACTATTTTTTCCTACTCCCTTTAGAAGTCTTTCCTTTACATAGATTGATAGAACTTCATCCATGATGTCATCCTTCTTTAACTTTAATTCTGGAGGCAGATGCTGATACTGATCAACTTGTATATATTCTTTCTCATCATTTTAATAAATGAATAAACTCGGAACCACCGTACGCAAAATCTAATTCAAGACCAGAAAATGTTCCATAACGAGGTACTCCAATATCTAGAGGTCTGCCATTTTGCAGATAGGCTTTATTACCATAATCATCATAAATCACAGGTATAACCTGAGAATGAACAAAACTTTCTCCGTTTCCTCCACTAATAAAAAAATCGGAGAAAATTCGATTTTACTGATGCCGCTGTAATGTTCTTTTTAGATAAGTTGCAATTTGTTCTTCATAAAGTTGAAAGCCGTGACGATAGAGATTGTCTACTTTCATTCGATCCATATAAAACTTGCCGCCTATCACAAGAATAACAAAAAAACTATAAAAGAAAAAAAGAATAGATTTTGTTCGTTTAGACATTTAAAACTCTCCTCATTCTATCTCAACTTACTAAATTAATCGGTTACTTCCATTTATCCAAGTCTCTTTCATCAATTCGTTGAATTTCTAAATTATAACTAATCTCAACTTGGGGATTGCCTTGATCATTCTTTTCTACACCTTTAAGATATCCCTCATGAGAAAAAAAGCTTCCATAGATTCATCTGTTGTCTCGTGGTCTACCCATTTCAAATTTTCAGGTAGAGGTTGCCCCTCAAATAACACTATTGTGTCTTCTTTTATCATCTCTTAGATAAATAATTTCCGAGCCATCATTAACATTAAAAGCCAAATCAGTCCCAAATACCATCTTATAATCCACAAGAACCTTCTCAACAAAACCATCATTTCTGAGATAGACTTTATTTCCATAACTATCATAAACTACTGGAACTACACGGCCTTGTAAAAAAACTTTCCCCATTTCCTCCTGTAATAAAAAAATAGGGAAAACTCTATTTTACTGATACCGCTGTAATGTTCCTTTAGATAAAGTCGCGATTTGTTCCTCATAAAGCTGAAAACCGTGCCGGTAGAGATTGTCCACTTTCATTCTGTCTATATAAAAATCACCTCCTATTACAAGTACGAAAATGCAAAGCAAAGATAAAAGAACAGATTTTACTCGTTTAGTCATACAAACCTCCTTTTCTCTCTAGCCCAACTTACCAAATTGATGGGTTACTTCCATTTATCTACCTCCCGTACATCTACTCGCCTAATTTCTAAATTATAGACAATCTCAGCCTTGGGACTGCCTTGGCTATTTTTTTCTACTGCCTTTAGATGACCCTCACGAGAAAAAGCAGCCATCACTTCATCCGTAAATTCCTCTTTTTGTAATTTTAACTGTTCTGGAAGGTGTTGATATATTTCTGAGCTAACAGACTCGCGTTCATTATTTCTCAGATAGATAATCTCTGACCCGTCATTGACATTAAAGCTTAAGTCAAGACCAGCAAGGGTTCCATAATCTGGCACTGCCATATCTAGCACTCCATCATTTCGAAGATAGACTTTATTTCCATAAGTATCATAAACTACAGGAACAATGCGAGCGTTTACAAAACTTTCTCCTCCTCCCCCACTGATAAAAATCGGAGAAAAATTCGATTTTTACTGATACCGCTGTAATGCTCTTTTTAGGTAGGGCGCGATTTGTTCCTCATAAAGTTGAAAAACCATGCCGGTAGAGGTTGTCCACTTTCATTCGATCCATATAAGACTTGCCTCCTATTACAAGTACTAAAATGCAAAAACAGAGATAAAAGAATAGATTTTACTCGTATAGTCATACAAACCTCCTTTTCTTTCTAGTCCAACTTACCAAATTGGTGGATTACTTCCACTCATAAAAACTCCCTTCCCTGTACGCGTCTAATTTCTAAATTATAGACAATCTCAGCCTGGGGACTGCCTTGGCTATTTTTCAACTGCCTTTAGATGACCCTCGCGAGAAAAAGCATCCATCTTTTTCATCTGTAATTTCATCCCTTATTCAATTTTAATCCATCTGGCAAATGATGGTAACCTTCCACACTAACAGATTCATTCTTCTTATTATGTAAATAAATTATTTCTGAACCATCATTGACATTAAAATCCAAATCAATTCCAGCTGTCATTTCATAATCTGCCACACCCATCTTTAAAAACACCATCATTGCGCAAATATACTTTATTACCATATGTATCATAAACAACTGGGACTATACGAGCATAGACAAAACCTTCTCCTCCTCCCCCACTGATAAAAAAATAGGGGAAAACTCTATTTTACTGATACCGCTGTAATGCTCTTTTAAGTAGGTCGCGATTTGTTCCTCATAAAGTTGAAAACCGTGCCGGTAGAGATTATCCACTTTCATTCTGTCTATATAAAATTTACCTCCTATTACAAGTACGAAAATGCAAAACAGAGATAAAAGAATAGATTTTTAATCGTTTAGTCATACAAACCTCCTTTTCTTTCTAGTCCAACTTACCAAATTGGTGGGTTACTTCCATTTGCCTATCTCCCGTACATCTACTCGTCTGATTTCTAAATTATAGACAATCTCAGCCTTGAGACTACCTTGGATATTTTTTTCTACTCCTTTTTAGCGATCCCTTTTGTGAATAAGCAGTAATTATAGCATCAGTACTCTTATACGTCTTCAATTTTAAATGTTCTGGGAGATGTTGATATTGTCCTACTTCAACAGATTCGTTTTTTTCATTATACAAATATATAATTTCCGACCCATCATTGACATTAAAATCCAATTCAATTCCAGAAGTCAAAACATAATTAGGCACTAAAGTATCAATAGTTCCATCATTTCGAAGATAGACTTTATTTCCATATGTATCATAAACTACAGGAACAATGCGAGCGTGGACAAAACCTTCTCCACTACCTCCACTTTTTAAAAAAATCGGAGAAAATTCAATCTTACTGATACCGCTGTAATGCTCTTTTTAGGTAGGTTGCTATTTGTTCTTCATAAAGTTGAAAACCATGCCGATAGAGATTGTCCACTTTCATTCGATCCATATAAGACTTACCTCCCTATTACAAGTACGAAAATGCAAAGCAGAGATAAAAAGAATAGATTTTAATCGTTTAGTCATACAAAATACCGTGTCTTTCTAAATGTAGTTTACCATAAAAATTGTGTAATCGGAATCTTAAAACCTTTTCTACAATTTTTACTATTGAATCATTTCTACCTCAATGAAACACCCTCCCTATTGCGATAACAAAAACAGACCTTCTTTATAAGAAAGCCTGTTTGATTTACAAAGAGTCAACTATTAATTAGTTTCCTCATCGATTTCCACTTGTTCTGAAATATCAACCTTAACCTTAGTGACACGGCCATTTTTTTAACCTTGTCATTGGTCAAAAATCAGTTTTTTTATTCTGGCTTTTCAACTTCATAGCTGAGCCGTTCTGTTGGATTTGGAATGGTTCCAACACCAGTCAGATAATAACCAGCAATAGTATCCACATCATCACTATCGATTTCAACTTCAAAATATTCATTAAAGTCATTGAGGGTCATCGTTCCTAAAACAATGTAGGTATTCTCACCGATTTCATGAACCTCGATAGCAACCTTGTCTGTTTCATCTTCGATTTCACCGACGATTTCTTCCAACAAGTCTTCGAGCGTCACGAGACCTGCCATACCACCATACTCATCCAGCAGAATCGCCATTTGATTTTTGGGTATTCCGAAGAGATTTGAGCAAATCATCCACAAAAAAATCGTTTCAGGGACAAAAGAGTGGCTCTTGCAGAATCTTACGGAGATTGAGATTGTCGAATCCATTAGCGAAGGCTTCATTCAGCAAGCGCTTGGTATGAATCAAACCGATCACATTATCCTTATCGCCATCATAGACAGGAATTCGTGAGAAATTTTGCTTGAGGATACTTTCGATGATTTCCTTGGTATCATCCTGAATATCAACCATAAAGGCATCCGTCCGCGGCACCATTAGTTCACGCGCCACCATTTCATCCAGCGAGAAAATCCCCTGCAGCATTTCGATTTCATCTGCATCCAGCGTCTCCTCACTATTGGTCAGCATGTACTCAATCTCATCTCGGGTCATTTTTTTCATCCGCATCATCAAACTTCATCGGCGTCATCTGACTGAGAAGATTAGTAGAGGCTGAAAGCAACCAGACAAACGGACTGACAATTTTCCCCAGAAAGATAATCACTGGTGCTGTCCGAATAGCCAAACTATCCTTAAGATTCATAGCGATTCTCTTAGGATAAAGCTCCCCCAAAACAATGGAAATATAAGTCAAGAGAGCAAGGGACAAGAAACTAGCAACTGCATGCGCCGTCTTGGAATCACCCATCCAAGAAGCAAAGATTTTCCCTAGATTATCCGCAAAAGCTTGCCCCCGACAGGATATTGATGACGGTGATACCGACCTGAATCGTTGACAGAAAGTTATTGGGACTTTCAAGAACTTTTTAATAAACGAACGTATTTGGCATCACCTTCCTCGGCTTTTTGCTCAACGCGAGCTCGATTGAGCGACACCATCGCCATCTCAGAAGCTGAGAAAAGGCATTTAGTAAGGTTAAAACAAATAGCAGTATTGCTTGCAATAAAATACTCTGACTGCCAGGGTCTTCCATGGATTCTTCTCCTAAAAATTATAATCAACTTTGATTATAACATATTTTTAAGATTCGTGCACAAGGATTTATGGGAAAGCGTTTTGCAGATTAATCCTCTAAATCCTGCAAGACTTTTTCTAGCCGAGAAATAGCTCCAACAGGCAGGGCTGTCTTGGGATATTTCTGATTAAAGACCAATAGAAAGTTTAAACGGACCTGCATTCTTTCACGAATGAGCTGTCTGTATTTGTCGTCAAAGTTTGGAACAGCATAACCCTTATAATCCAGATATTCAAAAACCTTCCAGAGGACCAAAAGGCTTAAATTGAGCTCTTCCCTCTACAATCTGCTCGATAATGTCTAAAGATACTTCCTTTGAGATACCTTTACCCATATAAAAGCCAGTATTGATAATGTAGCAAGCAACTCCTGACTCAAATAAATGACGGAATTTCCGATAATCTTCCACCAATGGATAGACTCGGAAAGGATTGGCATAGAGCTCAATAACCAAGTCTTCGTGCAAGCCAGTGACATTCTCGGCATTTGAGCGCTTGGTCATCAGGGTGCAGCCCATTGTGGAAGCCATCAGCGGATCATTGATCTTAACCAGAGGCGGCAGAGAATCATCTTTCATAATCCAGAAGATAGCGTTGATGGGCTCATCAATTCTGTCTACGCGATTTGGAGTCGCAAAACGCGATTTGACAGTCCGTCCATTCCCGTTACGGATGTCCTCAGTCACTAGCTTTTTCCGCCCATTTTCATCCAGCGTCACTCCACAATTCTGCACGGTCACAAAGAAATCCTGCTCACTATGACCTGTAGGATAGTCATTAGTCTTGTCAAAAATAAGACGGTTCGAGGGCAATAGAGGAGCCATCCTTGACCGAGATAATGAAGGCATCGTCATGGAGAACCTTGATGTCATATTTATGGTCATGTTTAGCATGCGTCAATGTAGATTTTTCCTGAACCGGATAGACCAAAGAAAGATGCAACATAGTCTTCTTTTTCCGTCTTCTGCTTGAAGATTTTTAGACCTCCGTGGCAGGCAACATAGCCATTTCTAGCAGCCGTTCCCCAAGCCAAAGTCAAGGTTGCCTTTTTCAGCTCCCCGAAATAATTTAAGCCCAGAATAACAGCGCAATTATGATTGGTATCAAAGTAAACCAAACCTTCTGGATAGTCTGGATGCTTCCATTTAGGGTCAAAAAGACAAAGATATCATTTTTCCTCGTACTTTTTAGAAGCTCGTAGGCGGTTCTTAAATTCCTCATCCAAAATCTGGAAATTCAAGAGCCAAGAATAGAGATTGTTGATTTCTTCCTGAGGAACCATCAGATGGGCGCAAACCATGAAGTCCTCATCCAGCCCCACGACTGCATCTGCCTTATAAAAGGTCCTCTGATGTGCCTGATAAACAGCACTACGAACCAGAAACAGCAAGTGCTCATCTTCCTGACGATCTCTGCCATAAATTCGTCTAGCCTTGGCAGTTCGGCCGACAACAGCCCCCGAGTTAGTTAATAAAAACGCGGGCATAAGAAGGAAGTCCCAGCTCCTTAGTATGAATCACCGGCATGTCCAGCACAACCGTTCCAGCAGCTACCGAGGCCAGTTGATAGGCCTCTTCTACGGTCTTGATTGCCTGCACCTGATTCTCATAAAAGGCTGTCTCTACAATGGTCTTCAAGGGCGAAAAATAAGAAGAATCTTTTCTTATTTCTTGCGGAGAAAAATTTACGACGTGTTACCATAATGATACCTCCTTTATGCTATTACTATTATTTTTAGCATAAATATCCAATGATGAACCATAAAAAAATGCAGTAAAAAGAGAAAAGACGAGCTTTTCTCCTATTTTTTTATAATACCAAATTCTTCATTCTTCTTTTGCTGCTGAGCTTCTTTGTGATTATCATAAAGATTGGCCAGGAATTTCACGATTTCCTTGAGGATGGAGTAGGTCGGAATCGCTACAATCATGCCCATAATACCATAAATATTACTAGACAGAAGCAAGAGAACCATAATCGTAATGGGATGCACTTTCATAACACTCCCAACAATACGAGGATAAAGGATATTTCCATCAATTTGCTGGATAATCAACATATAGATTAAGGCTGCCAACATTTTTATGAGGATCGGTAAAAAGTAGGTGATCAGCATGGGAATCAAGCCGATGCTAGGCCCCACATAAGGAATTAAGTTGGCCAAAGCTGAGAAAAATTGCAAAGACCAAGGCATACTTGAGTCCAATGACACTGTAACCAATATAAGCTAAGGTCCCAATCAGCAAGGCATCTATCGAAATACCACTGATATAACGGGCAACCGTCGCATTGAGATTGGTCAAGAGACTAGATATATTGAGCTTATCGCGCTTGAGAACTGTCCGCTCCAACATTGGTAGGAGCTGTGTCCATCCATCAGGAAGTAGACCAAAAAAATCGGGGTCATGATGAGAATCATGAGGGTATTGATGACAGCAGACACTACGCTACCCAGACTATTGGTAACACTATTTAAAATATTTTGCAGAATATCTACATAGGACAGGTTGAGTTGCTGGATAGTAGACTGAATATTTAAACTCTTAAATAAAGGATTTTTGGATAATTGATTGACAAAACTCTGAATTTCCCAATAGAGATTTTTGCGTCGAATTAATCAAGCTGGACAGCTGGTTAATCAAAAATTGGCAAGAGGTAGATTACTCCGACTGTCACTAGACCAAACAGTAGGAAAAGAGTGATTAAAATCCCAAAAAAATTCGATTAATTTTCAACTTTTTTTCGAGCAGTGTCACAAGAGGATTTGTAATATAGTAGAGAAATCCTCCCATAACAAAAAAGGAATTAAAATCGTATTGATAACGCTCACCACTGGCGTAATCATATCTCCCATCTGGCGCCAGATGAAAAAGATAATCGTCAGCAGCAAGACTTCACTGGTCCAAAACATTAACTTACTTTTATGAAACATCTTTACTCTCCTCCAAGTTATTTTTACCATAATTTATCATAAAATAAAGGTGATTTCATAAAAGAAAAGAATAAAAATGGAAACATTATTAAGTTCGAAAAAAATTTGGCTAGTCAGAAAAAGATCACACAATTTAAAAATCTAAATCAGACAAATAAAAAAATCACCTGAAAGCAAGAGCTGAAAAGCAAAGTCTTTCAAGTGATTTTTGATATCACTTCCATCAGGAAGCAGATAATCAATTGATAATGCTATAAAAGTTTAAAATCTGAAGCAGATGATTAGCCCTTAATCGGGATTGAAATCTCAATCAAACTATTGGCATAGATCGTCCGAATAGCAGAGGCGTCAATATTCTTTTGGTCAATTTTTCGTTTCAAAAAGAATTCTCTAATTTTTCAATTTCTTGCTCTCTGATTGCGCTGATGCTTATTTGAAATGAGAATTTCGTAATGGCTAGGGGCCTCTGTGAAAAATAACATCACTATTGCCCGCAGAATAAACCTCTACAAGGGTTGCATCTGTACTTTCCAACTGATTTTTTTACTAATTCTGCATGGGTATTCGTCGTATTTATAAGCTTCATTCATTTGCCTCCTACCTTAAATCGTCGCTATTATTATAACACGTTTTTCAGGAATTGTGAACGATTACCTGTAATCTATATCATTTTACATATAGCAGGTTAGTTATTCTGATATTTGCGCTTCCACTGCTCAATTCCCCCATTTATGGCTGCCACGTTTCAATTTTTCTATTGCAAGTTCGACAGGAAACCATGCTAGATTATTAAAAGTCTTCCAGTGGCTTTTTCTACTTCTTGATACGAAAGTGCTTCGTAAATATAAGCAGGGTTATAAAAATGCGTGTCCCGATGGCGAGAATAAAAATACTCGTCCGCCTGACCAAAGTAATCTCCTACTTGGATGCTAAAGCCAAGCTCTTCCAGCAATTCCCGCTCAAGAGTAGACAGCTGGTCCTCTCCTTCTTCCATTTGTCCTCCAGGAAGAAACCACGCACCGTTAGGTGCCTGTACCAAAAATAATATTTTTCTTTCTTCTCATCCGGAATTACTGCATAAACTCCATAGCGTGTCACATACTCGACATTTTTCCTCATGAACTCCAAAAACTGGATGGGTCATTATCTTTCCTCATTCCTTCTAATCTTTACTACTATCATAAATAACTTATACTAGCCTGTCAAGAGTTTGAACTTATTTTTTTCAGCTTTCACAAGGAAGCTTAGCCCCTTAGTTCTCAAGTAAAAAGCCCGCCTCAGTTGAGACGGGACTTCTTCTACTAGCCATCAGTCAAACCTATTCATGTTGAGACTGGATTATTTTTTTCTTCAAATCCTTCTGCAACTGCATCCGCAAAAGTTTTCTTCTACGATGCTTGCACAGTGGTCACAGATAACTGCATGGTAACTGCGTTCAGCAGTAGTTGGATCGATACGACGGCAACGGTCACAAACTTCACCTGCAGCGCGTTCAACTGTGAAGGCAACATCCTCAAAGCTAACTGCGCCTTCTGGAGCTGGTCCTTCTGCGATGGTCAATTCTGACACGATCAAAAGTTGAGCCACATTGCTGTCCACTGCTCCAAGAAGAGTTTTCACCACTTCATTTGGATAAACTGTCAAGTGTGCTTCAAGCGATTTACCGATTACTTTTTGCATTACGAGCTTCTTCCAAGGCTTTTTTTGAGCTTGTCCACGGAAAGTCCATGAAGGCTGACCCAAGTATCCAAGATTTCTTCCTGGTTAGCAAAATGTTTGAGCTTCTGGCAATTCTGACAACTGAACAAAGTCTTCTGCTTCATGCTCTAGATAAGACCAGATTTCTTCCGCTGTGTGAGGAAGGATTGGTGTCAAGAGTTTGAGTGATTTTGACAAGAATGTCATAGAAGACAGTCTGCATTTGACGGCGTTCGAGTGATTTGGCACCTTCGATGTAGACAACATCTTTGGCAAAGTCAAGGTAGAAGGCTGACAAAGTCAACGTTGATAAAGTTCACCAAGGCCTTGTAGATTGTCAAGAATTCAAAGTTGGCATAAGCATCACGAATCGTCTTGACAAGCTGGTTAAAAGCGGATGGTCATGTACTTATCAACGGAACGAAGCTCATCGTAAGCCACTGCGTCCTGAACTGGGTTAAAGTCAGATGTGTTAGCAATCAAGAAACGAAGAGTGTTACGGATCTTACGGTAAGTTTCAGAGACTTGGCTCAAGATATCCATAGAGATACGCACGTCATTGCTTGAGTCCACACTTGTTACCCAGAGACGCAAGATTTCCGCACCAAATTGTTTTTCAACATCGCTTGGAGCAATGGTATTTCCAAGAGATTTAGACATCTTCTCACCCTTACCGTCAAGGGCAAATCCTTGTGATAAGATTTGTTTGTATGGCGCTACGCCATGGTTGGCAACTGAGGTAATGAGTGAGGAGTTGAACCAACCACGATATTGGTCAGAACCTTCTAGGTAAAGGTCTGCTGGGTATTTGAGTTCTGGACGGTTGACAACTACTCCATTCCATGAAGAACCTGAGTCGAACCAAACGTCCATGATGTCCGTTTCTTTCTTGAACTCGCCATTTGGGGAACCTGGATGGGTAAATCCTTCTGGCAAGAGGTCTTTGGCATCACGTTCCCACCAGACAATAGAGCCATGCTCTTCAAAGAGTTGAGCCACGTGCTCAATCGTTTCAGCTGTCATGATTGGCGTTCCGTCTTCAGCATAGAAGATAGGAAGGGAACTCCCCAAGCACGTTGGCGAGAAATGACCCAGTCACCACGGTCACGAATCATGTTGTAAAGACGAACTTTACCCCATTCTGAGTGGAACTTCACTTTTTCAATTTCATCCAAGATTTCTTGGCGGAATTTAGATACAGAGGCGAACCACTGTGGTACTGCACGCCAGATGATTGGTTTCTTCGTGCGCCAGTCAAATGGATATGAGTGAGAAATTTCTTCTTGAGCAAGAAGAAGATTGCCAAGTTTTTTCGATAACAGTTAGAACTACCTTGTCATAGAACTGACCTGCAAAGTCAGGACCAGCATTTTCCATCATAATACCGCGTTCGTTTACAGTTACAGCAACTTCTAGTCCATTAGCAACACCGACATTGTAGTCATCCTCACCAAAACCAGGGGCTGTATGGACAATACCTGTACCAGAGTCAGTCGTAACGTGGTCACCAAGGATCACCAGCTCATCTACAGCTGTATCCCATGGGTGGACTGTCACAATGTGGTTCAATTCTTGACCACGGTAGGTCGCCAAGACTTGCACATCAGCCCAACCAAATTTCTCAGAAAGACTGTTCAACAATTCTGAAGCAACCACAAACTTACGAGATTCACCGGCTGGTTGAACGACTACGTAGTCAATATCCGCTCCAACAGTCAAGCCACGAGAAGCTGTGATGGTAAATGGAGTAGTTGTCCAAACAACGATGTAAGTATCTGTATCTAGCACACCTTTTCCGTCTTTGACGCGGTTAGCATAGTAAAGGGAAGTTGAAAGCAAGTCATGGTACTCAATTTCTGCTTCAGCAAGGGCTGACTCAGATGACCATGACCAGTAAACTGGCTTGGCACCACGGTAGATGTAGCCTTTCTTAGCCATTTCTCCGAAGACACGGATCTGAGCTGCTTCATAGTCCGGAGTCAAGGTCACATAAGGATTTTCCCAGTCACCAGAAACACCCAAACGTTTAAAGTCTTCTCGTTGTTTATCAACTTGAGAAAGAGCGTACTCGCGGCAAAGTTTCAAGTACTCAACCAAGTCCATTTCTTTGCGTTTGACACCTTGTTTTGCCAAAACTTGCTCGATTGGGAGACCATGAGTATCCCAACCTGGAATATAAGGCGCATAAAATCCTGACATAGATTTCGAACGAACAATAATATCTTTAGAAATCTTGTTCATAGCGTGTCCAACGTGGATATTTCCGTTTGCATACGGAGGTCCATCATGCAAGGTAAAATGTGGTTTCCCTTGATTCAATTCTTGACGACGTTGGTAAAGTTTTGCTTCTTCCCATTCTTTTTGCCAGATTGGTTCTTTTGGTTGGAAGACCAGCACGCATTGGAAATTCAGTTTTTCCAAGATTTAGGGTATCTTTGAGTTTCATTGTTACTCCTTTAATTTTAAATTGACAAAATAAAAACCACGATTCGCAAAAAGGACGAAAATCGTGGTACCACCTTTTGTTTAGACAGGAAAAACCTGTCCCTCTTAGCCTGTAACGTAGGCGGACGTCGTTTCTTACTCGATTCAGAAACGATGAAGCAGAATGATAAATCAAACAAAAAGGGATTACAGGTCTCTCACCACCACCTGCTCGCTGAAAATATTCTGTCCGATTTGTGTTTCTGCACTTATTATAAAAGATCTACTGGAACTTTAGAATCTTCATCCGATTCTGAACGTTTTACTGATTCTAAAAATTTCTTTCTGTTGTGCTTGGATCAGCTCTTCATCTATAGTCTGAAGGGTCTGTGTTTCTGCCAATTCTCGATTTGCTTGCTCAATTCGCTCTTGCAATTCAGCTAATTCTTCAGGTGAGAATTGGCGCGTAACATCCACTTCTTCCTCTAGCTCGACTTTTTCTCCAAGCGCTTCTTCCACCACTACTTTAAAGGCTTCATCACTGGTTTGGAGATAGGTAGCAGTCGGACGAAGAATGTCTTCCCAATCTTGAGAATCAACAATACTTAGCTGACTTTCAATCGTCGATTTGAGACGTTGATGGAAGACACGCGTTTTATTTTTTTCAATTCTTCTGTCTCAACAGCTACTCTTTTGGCATTATCTGTAGCCTGACGAAGAATATCATTTGCCTTATACTTGGCTCTATCTAATAAACGTTGCGCATCTTGCTCTGCTTGCTGCACAATATTTCCTGAACGTTCTTGTGCTGCCTGTTTGACCCGCTCTGCTGTATCTTGTGCAATCAAAACAGATTGGCTGAGCGAGTCTTTCATTTCATCAAAATAAATTAGACGTTCTTCAAGATTACGGATTTTTGCTTCTTTCTCACGATTCTCACGGATTAATTCCTCATAATCATTGACAATGATATCAAGAAATTCTTCAACTTCATCAATATCGTACCCTCTAAATCTGGTTGAAAAACCTTTATCTCTAATATCTAATGATGTTAGTGCCATGTTTTCCTCCTTATTTACTAGGTAATAATTCAACTGTTAGTTTATGCTTCCCGTTTTTGGAAAAACCATTTTCTGTTAATATCTTAAATCTTCCATATTTCCTAACGCTAATCAAATCCCCCAGAGAGAGCTGTTGGCTAGGATTATCAATGGTTCTGTAGTTCTGCTTTACCTGCTTCCCCATGATTAGTTCCACAGCTTGACTACGTGATAACTTAAAGACTGTGGCTACCAGCTTATCCAATCTGAGACTAGAGACCAAAAACATCTGTTGTTTTAGTCGCCAGTGCGTCTTGTAACTGATCTTTGAAATCAACTCTTCTTAGCCGAACTGGGACTTTAGCTATTTTTAGAAACATTCGTAATGAAATATTCTTCTAATCTTCTATCCACAAATACTTGTGCACGGTCATCCACAACGATAATATCGCCAAACGTCCGCCTCTCAATCCCTAGCTGATGCAAAAGGGTTCCCATAATTTGTGAATGAGTTACCTTGTAGAACTTACTTGCATAGGTAATCTCTAGCAAGACCACATCAAAAATCTTCTGAGTTCTAATTGATAATAGCTAGGTGAAATCAACACTTTAGCAAACTCACTTGGAAAATAATCTGAACTAGCAAATACTTGCACATCATATTGCTTACTCAAATTTTTTTGAGAATATTGACCTGATGAGGATTCAAAAAAAGCAGTCGTCTCATAGCTATATTGATTTTTCTACTCTTTGAAGCAATTCCATGCTTTTATCCAGAAAATCTTGATCATCCTGAGAAAAATGCTGATAGATATTGTTTACCATAGCAATAACAAGGAAGCAAGAATGTGTAGAAATAAGGTATCAAGCACTCTCAAGGTAAAAAGTGCCGCCAGAACAGTAAAGTCTAATCTACCAAACCGCAAAGGCAACCTGCGGAACAAACGCAAAAAAATGGTTCAACCAGAGAACCGACAAGCCTTCCTAGGGCTGTTTGGTAAGCTCCAGGGAACCAAGACAAAAGTGCATAGATGAAGACGAGAAGGGAGTAAAGATCAATTAGATTAGAAACTAATTTTAAAATAAAGTAAATCATTAATTATCTGCTGCGTTTCATATCAAAAATCGTATTCACTCAGATCCACATCGTTGGGAAGGCGAATATCTTCTACATTGACGACAACATTGATTGGAGTGAGCAAGTACATGGTACTAGCAACTTTTCTCAAGTTCCCAGCCAAAACATAGCGTGCCCCATCAAGATAATCCAAGCAACGTCTTGCTTGTACCTCCGTCATATATTGAAAAATCAATTAAGATACTCTCATTCGCCACAAGTAAATCAATCAACCTCTGTCGCTTCCTCATATTTTTTTCGGATAGCGAACATCAATCGTAACCTTCTCACTAGATTTCACTCGATGCTGAGCCAGTTCTTGTTGGCGAGCATGCAATCTAGTAATATTTTTCCGTTGTAGGCTTTTGTTGGACTTGTGAAGAAGCTGAACGAGTACGTGCGTTTTCCTTTGCTGATGCAGCCGGAACCGGCTCGATCTCTGCAGGCTTCAAAACAGAATCAGATTCATCTGAAGGCTGTACTGGTAAGTCAGACTTCTCTCCATCTTCTGTAAAGTATTCTATAAATTTATCAAATTTATCTTTAAAATGACATTGTTCTTTCCTATTTAAAAAAATGCTGTTCCGATTCTGACATAGGTTGAGCCGTTGGCAATCGCTTCTGGATAATCACGGCTCATTCCCATACTCAAATCAGAAAAGGGCATGTTTTTTTAACTGTTTGCTTTGTAAGTTTTGTTGAAGCTGATGTGCCTCTGAAAAATCTGATTCAGCTCTTGATGATCGGCTTCGAGTGGAGCCATAGTCATCAGGCCAACAATGCAAATATTTTCTAAGGCTGCAAGCTCTGGTAAAACACTATCTAGTTCTTCAACTAAAAAAACCGTGCTTGCTTTCTTCTTTTTGAAATATTGACTTGCAAGAAACAATTAATCACATGATCTGCTCGCTTTGTTGATTTCTTGAGCCAATTTGACAGAGTCTAAAAGCATGGAAATAATCAACATAGTTGATCACATCTTTCACTTTTTCTTCTCTGCAAACTACCAATTAAATGCCAGGTAAGGTTTTCTTCCTTTAAAGCATGATATTTTTTTCAAGAAACTTATCTACTCGATTTTTCTCCAATATGTTTGATTCCTGTATCCACGAGTTTTTCGCTGTTTCACAGTCAACATATTTGGTAACCGCAATAATGTTTACGGAGTCCTTCAATCGATTTTCTTTTTTTCAACTATTTGAGCAACATTTTGAAAAAAATTAAATCTTTATTTGCTTGAAAATCCATTTAAATTAGCGATTTCTAAAGAATGGCGGTGTTTCAAGTTCGTCATCTTCTTCCTTAATATCTGTAAAGCGCTCTACACGGCTAGAAGGTACAGGTTCTGCTTGACGAACGATTGATTCACGACGTAAATCCCAGTCTCCAAAGGCTGAAGCTCTAGAAGTTTCTACAGTTGAGCGATGAGAAGGAGCCGGCATTTCTCTTGTTTCTGCCATATCGAAGTTTCGATCATAATGAGCAGATGATTGTGCTGAGCGTACTTGCTCAGCTCGGCTCACAGGTTTAACGCCTTGCAATCCACTTACTTTATCAACCTTATCCTCTTTAACACCTGTTGCAACAACAGTCACACGGATTTCATCCTTCATAGATTCATCAATAGAAGTACCGAGCCAGATGTTGACACCATGACCAGCTGCCTGATTAACGATTTCAGAAGCTTCTTCCGCTTCAATCAAGGTCATATCTAGGCCACCAGTAACGTTGACGATCACGTCTTCTGCACCGTCAATAGTTGTCTCAAGAAGTGGAGAGTAGATAGCTTTGCGAGCTGCTTCGATCACACGTTCTTCACCGCTTCCGATACCGATACCCATCAAAGCATTACCTTTATTTTCCATAACAGTCTTCACGTCTGCAAAGTCAAGGTTAATCAAGCCAGGGCTAGTAATCAAGTCAGTAATACCCTGAACCCCTTTGGCGCAATACGTTATCAGCTTCACTCAAGGCTTCGAGAAGCGGAGTTTTCTTGTCAACAATTTCCAAAAGATTGTTGTTTGAAATGATCAAAAGAGTATCTACATGTTCACGCAGTTCGTTGATTCCTTCAACGGCAAAATTACCACGTTTGTTTCCTTCAAATCCAAATGGACGAGTTACAACTGCTACAGTTAGGGCGCCTACTGATTTAGCGATGCGAGCAATAACTGGTGCTGCTCCTGTACCAGAGCCACCACCCATACCAGCAGTGATAAAGACCATGTCTGCTCCTTGAAGGGCTTCTGTCAAAACTTCTTCGCTTTCTTCAGCTGCTTTACGACCAACCTCAGGTTGACCTCCAGCACCCAGACCACGAGTCAACTTAGGACCAAGCTGGATAACTGTTTCTGCTTTTGCACTGCTAAGTGCTTGCACATCTGTATTTGCTGCGATAAATTCTACGCCAGCAAGACCTTCATCGATCATTCGGTTAATAGCGTTTCCGCCGCCACCGCCGACACCAATTACTTTAATGACTGCGCCTTGTGCTGCAGCCGCATCAAATGAAAATGTCATAATCTATTTATTCTCCTTACTCAAACATATTACCAATTAAATTGCGCATCTTATCTGTAAGACTAGCTTTTGGTTCCTCTTGTGGTTCTTCATTTCTAAGCGGTGCAATTTCTGGTTCCACCTCTTGAACTGGTTGAACTGGTTCAACCGGCTGATGATCAAAGCGAGGTACTCTATGACTTGGACGTTCAAAGCTAGTTGCTTGATGACGCAACTGCTCGTCTCCACGAACAGCAGCTTGTGCAATTCGATCCACTTCGGTCAGATTGCCAGCATACTCTGAAAGACTAATCACGTGGGCAAAAGCTGGATTACGGATACCGATTTGATTTGGTACGTATAATTTAGCGTGAACGCCAAATACTTCCTGAGCTAATTCTACAACGCCAGGCAAGATCGCTCCACCACCAACGATGACGATACCGCCAGGAAGATCTAACACGTGTCTTCTATCTAAATCTTGCTTGATTTGTTCAAAAACATGTTTGATACGAGCAGAGATGATTTCAGCTAGATAGGTTTCTGTTATTTCAACTGGATTAACTTCCCCGATGACTTCAACTGGGAAAGATTCTGTGCCTGCAAATGGTACATAAGCTACACCATAGTTAAATTTCAAGCTTTCTGCCAATTTCTGAGAAGTTTTCAAGACTTTTGAAATGTCTTTCGTGACATAGTCGCCGCCTTCTTGATAGATATTTGTAAACTGTAATTCTTGATTTTTTACAGAAGCAACTGTAATTTGTCCGCCACCCATATCAATGACTGTCGCACCAAACTCCCGTTCTCCTTCGTTCAAGATGGATTTTGTCATCGCTAAAGGAGAAATGATGATATTCTCCAATTTCACTCCTGCACGCTCTACTGTCTTACGGAGATTATGCAGGATTGTACGAGGACCAGTGTAGAGTAGGCCGCGCATTTCTAGGCGAATCCCCATCATACCACGAGGATCACGGATCCCTTGGAAGCCATCAACAACAAACTCTTCTGGGATGAAGGTAATTACTTCACGGTCAGGAGTCATGCTCTTGGTCAAGGCAGATCTTACAACGCTCTCGACATCTTCATCGGTAATTTCTTTGGAGTCACTAGTCACAGGAATCATTCCTTGAGTTGGCTCAATTTGCAATAGATTTGCAGGCAAGCCAACATTCACTAGTCCAATTGAAATCCCCGCTTTTTCCTCTGCTTGAGAAATTGCTGACTTAATAGCCGCTGCTGCTGCTTCAATATCGACAATAATCCCATCTTTAACGCCAGCACTCTTTGCATTGCTGACTCAATAACATTCATTTCACCATTGATGTGCTCTGCCACCAACACTTTAATTGTGCTACTTCCCTATATCTAATCCAGTAAAAAGCCATCTCTAGCCATTACATCAGTCCTCTCTGTCTTCCACGTTTCCATTCTAATACAAATAACTCTAGAAAATAGGGTTATCCAAACTTTATTATATCATAAAAATACGAAATTGGCGCAGTTTTTTATCTATAATAATTAGTTATTTTTCAGAAATCTCTGGCTTTTTCTGCCTGAGATTGAGCAGAATGCTCGGTAGATTGCTCTGCATGTTGAGTTGAAGATTCTGTATCTTGCGCATCGTTACTAGCTTCATGGATAACTTCATTTTCTGTGCCTTGCGCGTAGCTAAAAATACCAGCCTCCATATCGACCACGCTTGGCACTTCCAACTGAGGATGAATTCCTTCATAGTAGGGAAGTTTCTTAGCAATATGAGAAATTGGAACTAAAATTTGGTGTTCATCAGACATGGTAATAGTCACTAAATCATCTGTCACCTTGCTAGGAGTTAAATCAACTTTTCTTATGCTCTTTTTGACTGAATCGGGAACATTCTTCAGTTGTTGAACAAACTCCTTGATCAAACCTGCATCCGAGAAGGTCACATCCATCCGTTCTTCCGGCAAGGCATCAGCCGCAACCTCATTTTTACGTATTTTCCACTCGTTAAAATAGGATAATACTTAGAATCTTTCTGCAAATAACCTAAAATGCCATATTCCTGAACATCAATTTTGAAAGTCAGCGGGAATTGATAGGTCATCTCTACATTTTCAATCCAGGGGCTAGAAGCTTTCAGATTTTGCTCATAATGATGGCGATTTTTGTAAACAGTGATAGTATAATCGCGCTGATCGATTTTGCTACTGCTTCTTAGCTCCTCCTGACTCACTACCTTGTTTCCTGTAAATTCAATGGTCTTCATAGTTGCAAGTGGCGTGAGGAAATAAAGAGAAGCTAAAAAGATCAGAGAACTTGTCACTAAAACTGGCAAAGCTCGATACCAATGGATCTTCTCAATTGGAACTTTCGGAGGCTCAAGCTGCTCTACTTCTTCCTCTTGCTCTTCTTCTTGTTCTTGGACTTCCTCTTGCTCCTCAACCTCAGACTCACTTTCAGAATCTTGAACTTCATCTTCTTCACTTGTAGGAGAGTCTGTGTCAATTTCTTCGAAGACAGTATCTTCTTCGTTAGAAGGCTCCTGATTTTTCCAGTTCTGCCTTCATTTCTTCTTTTTCTGCTCTAGTTCAGCTCTTTTTTTCTCTAACTCAGCTTGCTTTTTTTGCCTTTTTCTTGAGCTTTTTCTCAAGATACTCTTTGTTTCTGACTTGCCATTCAGAAAGAGAAAGTTGAGCCGTTTCTTGCTTATCTTCCTTGCTTTTTCATTTTTCCCTTTGTTAATATCTTGCTTCAAAATTTCATAAAAATCATCTACAGATTTTTAATTCAGGCGCTTTTTCCATTCGTTGATAGTAAGCATCCTTTTTCTCTTAGTAAATCATCCACTGCTACTTGGAGATTGACCCGATTCAAGTTTTTCTTCATTGATTTTTAAGCGCATAGCCTTTTTCCAAGAAGTAGTTGGCATTTTCAATCTGATCTCCTCGACTTGCCCCCAGCCCCCAAAGTGTACAATTACTTGCAACTTCTTCATCGCCAGTAATTCAAAAAAATAGTATTGGAACCACCTCGTGTCACGACGACATCTGCCATAGCCATCAGTGGCTGGTATAGATCTGTCACATAGGATACCCGGTAGATACGATGGGAAAGCTCATCCAAGCTGGCATCGCCTGTCAGATTGATAATATTGTATTTTTCAATCAAGCGATCCTTATTTTTTGTAATAAAATCATTGAAAACTTTAGCACCTCCTGAGCCACCGACAAAGAGCAAGGTAGGTTTTCCTTCTGTGAAATGAGCCTTAATTTTCTCAATCTCAGCCGGTTCCATTTGAGGGAGGGCAGCAATCTTGGTCACCGCTCCAACATGTTCAGCCTTGCCCAGTCCTTCAGCTTGCTCAAAAGTCGTGAACATCTTTGTCGCACATTTATAACCGATTTTATTGGCCAAACCAAGCGACAAGTCAGACTCATGGATAAAGACTGGAACGCCCGTCACCTTCGCCGCAATCACTGGCGGAACAGACACAAATCCTCCTTTTGAAAATAGGGCTTTGGGACGGACTTTTAACATGATGCCCAGCGACTGGAGAATGCCACCCGTCACTTTAAAAAAACATCCCAAAAGATTCTGCCAAGAAAAAAATAGCGACGGAGCTTGCCAGTTGCAATCGAATGGAAAACAACAGGTAGACCTGATTTCTGAATTTCCTTGTACTCAATCCCATGGCGGTCACCGATATAATGGACTTCCCAGCCCTCTTCGATAAATTTAGGCATCAGCAAAAGATTGAGGGTCACATGACCAACTGTCCCTCCGCCTGTAAATACTATTTTTTTCATTTTATTCCTTTAATTCTTTAAACACGGCAAGGAATTCATCGCCCCGCACTTCAAAAATTCTTATACATATCCCAACTAGCATTGGCTGGACTAAGAAGGACAATATCCCCAGGCTCCGCCACAGAAAAAGGCTTTACGAGTAGCATCTCTGATATCTGTAGCGTCCAGATAGCTTACTTCTGCCTGATCCGCAGCCCGCTTAACACGCGCAGCCGATTCGCCCAAAATCACCATCTTTTTCAGGCCCTTGATATCTGGTACCAATTCATCAAATTCATTGCCACGATCCAAACCACCAGCAATCAGAATGACCTTGCTATTGTCAAAAGCCTGACAAAGCCTTTTGAGTCGCTAAAATATTAGTCGATTTACTGTCATTGTAAAATTTGACTTGATTGATTTCGCCCACATACTGGAGACGATGCTTGACACCACCAAAATGAGCCAGAGTTTCTCTAATAACTTGATTGTCAATCCCGCGCAGTTTGGCTACTGCAATGGTTGCTAGAGCGTTTTCTACGTTATGGCTACCAGGCACGCCTAGTTCAGAAGCTGTCATAATGGCTTCCCCACGGAAAGTCATCACATCGCCGTCTAAAGTAAGCTCCATCAACCTTTTCTTTGGTCGAAAAAGGAAGCACTTTGGCAGCCGTCTTCTTTAGCTAATTCTTTTCGCCAAGTCTTGATTGAAATTCAACACGACATAGTCAGAAGCTGTCATATTTTTGGATATTCCACTTGGCTGCCACATATTCCTCGAAAGAGCTGTGATAGTCCAGATGCGTCGGCATCAGATTTGTAATGACTGCTATTTCTGGATGGAAGGTTTCGATTCCCATTAGTTGGAAAGAAGAAAGTTCCATGACCAATGTGTCTGTTTCACCCGCATCTTGGGCAACTTGACTAGCTGGAAATCCGATATTCCCCTGACAAGAGGCCATTTTGTCCGCCTGCTGTTAGCACTTCCGCAATCATGGTCGTGGTCGTAGTTTTTTCCATTTGATCCAGTAATCCCGATAATCGGTGCATCCGAAATTAGATAAGCCAGCTCGACTTCAGTAATAACAGGAATCTTCTTTTCCAAAGCCCTCATAACCATAGGATTATTGTAAGGAATGCCTGGATTTTTCACCATCCATTCAAAATCTTCATCCAACAATTCTAATGGATGACCACCTGTCACGACTTTAATTCCTTCTTCTAGCAAAGATTGAGCTGCTGGATTTTCCTCGAAAGCTTTCCCATCATTGACCGTCACAATCGCTCCCAGTTTATCCAAAAAGACGGGCAGCTGACTCCCCTGATTTAGCTAAACCCAACACCAAAAACTTTCTTATTGGCAAATTTTGAAATAGTCTTCATCATGTACCTCTTCATTCATACTACCTTCTATTTTACCTTTTTGCGAAAATAAAAAAAGTCATATCAGGCTTTTTTATTTTTAACTGTTATCAGCTTTTTAATAAACAAGAAGAAATATTATTCTATTTGAAACCTTTGGCAACATCTTTTTTTATACCGGCAAAGGGCTATCTAAAACATTTGATTACCAGCAACATTCAAAAAACATGTTCTCGTATGTCATTTCTAGCCAGCCAAAAACTATCATCGAAGAATCTCTCTTTAGATAAACAAAAGGAATTAGGCTACCGAAAGTCTACACGACCTTTGAAATCCTAATTCCTTCCTTATAGCTTATGAGTTTAAAGTTCTTTTTGATTTCTGAGATGGTACTAGACGCTCGATGTCCATCAAGGCCCACACTGTTATAATAATCAAAAAGATACTCACAAATAATTCTCCAGGCAATTTAAAAATTTGAAAAATTGCCAAAGCAAGCAAAATGATCAAGGCAACCAGCAAGAGTACAAATGTCAAGACATTCAACGTCCCCTTAATACTAGTTGGAATGGCAAATACATAGAAAAAGCAGGATCAATATTCCAATAATCAGGTAAATCATGCTGCTCCTTTCTACCACCAGTCAACTCAATGATTTATTCTGCTGCTTGTTTTTTCTTGTTTTTATTAGCTTTTTCGCGTTCCTGTTTGTTCAAGATTTGTTTACGCAAACGGATAGACTCAGGTGTTACTTCCATATACTCATCGTCATTCAAGAACTCAAGTGACTCTTCAAGGGTCAAGATACGAGGTGTCTTGATAACAGCTGTTTGGTCCTTAGTAGCTGAACGAACGTTGGTCATTTGTTTAGCTTTGGTGATGTTAACTGTCAAATCGTTTTCACGAGAGTTCTCACCGATAATCATTCCTTCGTAAACTTCAGTACCTGGGTTAACAAAGATGGTACCACGCTCTTCGATAGACATGATAGAGTAAGTTGTAGCCTTACCAGCATCGATGGAAACAAGGGCACCACGGTGACGTCCACCAATTTCACCTGGGATGAGTGGCAAGTATTGGTCAAAGGTATGGTTCATGATACCGTAACCACGAGTCATTGACAAGAACTCAGTTGAGTATCCAATCAAACCACGCGCTGGAACAAGGAAGACCAAACGAGTTTGACCATTACCAGTTGAAATCATATCCAACATTTCACCCTTACGTTCAGAAAGGCTTTGGATAACAGAACCTTGGTATTCTTCTGGAGTATCGATTTGCACACGTTCAAATGGCTCACATTTAACACCGTCGATTTCTTTTACGATAACTTCTGGACGAGATACTTGAAGTTCATAACCCTCACGACGCATGGTTTCGATCAGGATTGACAAGTGCAATTCTCCACGACCTGAAACGGTCCACTTATCTGGTGAATCTGTTGGCTCAACACGGAGGGAAACGTCTGTTTGCAATTCTGCCTGCAAACGTTCTTCCACCTTACGAGAAGTTACCCATTTCCCTTCGCGACCAGCAAATGGTGAGTTGTTTACCAAGAAAGTCATTTGAAGTGTTGGTTCATCGATGTGAAGGATTGGAAGTGGTTCAATGGCATCTGTCGGAGTGATTGTTTCACCAACGAAGATATCTTCCATACCAGAAACGGCAATCAAGTCACCTGCTTTAGCTTCTTGGATTTCACGACGTTCCAAGCCAAAGAAACCGAAGAGTTTTGTAACACGGAAGTTCTTGGTTGTACCATCAAGTTTAGAAAGGGTAACTTGGTCCCCAACTTTCACACTACCACGGAAGACACGACCGATACCGATACGACCTACGAAGTCATTGTAGTCCAAAAGTGAGACTTGGAACTGCAAAGGCTCATCTGAGTTGTCTACTGGAGCTGGGATATGGTCAATGATAGTATCAAAGATTGGTGCCATTGTTTTTTCTTGATCAGCTGGATCGTCTGACAATGAAGATGTTCCGTTTATCGCTGAAGCATAAACAACTGGGAAATCAAGCTGGTCATCGTCTGCACCAAGCTCAATGAAGAGTTCCAAAACTTCATCCACTACTTCTGCTGGACGAGCAGATGGTTTGTCGATTTTGTTGACAACAACGATTGGGACAAGATCCTGTTCAAGGGCTTTTTTCAATACGAAACGAGTTTGTGGCATGGTTCCTTCGTAGGCATCTACCACCAAAACAACACCGTCAACCATTTTCATGATCCGCTCAACTTCTCCACCAAAGTCCGCGTGTCCTGGTGTATCCATGATGTTGATACGAGTCCCGTTGTAAGCAACGGCTGTATTTTTAGCAAGGATCGTAATACCGCGCTCTTTTTCGATATCGTTTGAGTCCATAGCACGCTCTGCCAATTCAGTACGGGCATCAAGCGTTTCTGATTGTTTCAATAATTCGTCAACGAGGGTTGTTTTCCCGTGGTCAACGTGGGCGATAATCGCAATGTTACGGATATCTTCTCTTAATTTTGTCATGATTTCCTCTAAATCTTATTATTTATTTCCAACTAAAAATTATAACACAGTTTTTCCAAAAACACGGGCTAACCAAGTGTAAATGTTTTTCATAGGTAAATCGTAAACTCTAGCCATTTTTTGCAATTTTTACTTCCGAAAGAGTATGATAAAAGGAGAAAAAAAGAATCGCTCTAAACCTTTGAAAGGAAAACTCATGCGCCTTGATAAATTCTTAGCCCTAGCTAAGATTAGCCGAAAAGAGATGAAACAAAAAAACTGCGACTAAGGCAGATTGTAATTGACGGTCAAGCTGCTCGCTCCCTCAGTCAAAATGTCGATAGTGGCCTCCAGTCCATTAGCCTAGAAGGCAAACCTTTAAACCACCTAGCCCACCATTATTTTTTCTGATGAACAAGCCTGCTGGTGCTGTCACTGCCAATTCTGACGCAGAAAAGGCGACTGTTCTAGATTTTTCTTGCACCGGAAGATTTTTAACGACCAGCTTTATGCCATCGGCCGTCTGGATCGCGATACATGTGGGCTGCTCTTAATTACAGATAATGGCCCACTGGGATTTCAGCTCCTCCACCCGCAATACCATATCGCAAAGACCTACTATGTCGAAGTCAACGGTCCTCTTGATTCAGCAGCTACAAACGCTTTTCATCAAGGCATTATCTTTCTGGACGGCACCCGCTGCAAGCCTGCCCAACTTCAAATTCACACGACTAGCCCCGAGCACTCCACCGCGTCAATTACCATTTCTGAGGGAAAAATTCCATCAAGTCAATGTTTCTCACAGTTGGTGTCAAGGTCACCTATCTCAAACGCACCCATTTCGGTGAATTCCAACTGGATCCCAATCTGGCAGAGGGCTGCTATCGACCGCTGAATCCTTCCGAACTCGAGATTGTAAAAAGCTATTTGGAACAAACTTGGTAAAGAAAAGAGGCTGGGACAATAGTCCCTTATCTCCAAAAAGCAACGGATTTGCCGTTGCTATAGTCTTGGTAAAATAGAATTGCTCAATGACATCAAACGCTTTATCAATCGCGATATGACTAATGTATCAACTAAGTACCTCCAAGACTATATCGGTTATTTCACTTATATCCGTAATTGGAGAATAGAACACGGACACTACCCAACTTCTAAAGCAGACTCAGAAGCAATCTTTTATTGAAATTTTTGAATACAAAGAAAAACCTCACTTCAAGCGAAGTAAGGCAAAAAGAATTGGTGTTACCGAAACCAAGTTCTCGTTATATGGAAGTCTTGAAAGCAGAAACTAAGAAGGCTAGAACAGCTGTTGATAATCCCTATTTCAAGTTTAACGAAGAAGATGGCGTTTATTCTTTTTAATAAGCGTGAGTATCTCCCTAGACCTCCCTAAAAAGCCGTCTGTATGAAATAGCTAAAGAGTGTCGCTTAACCAAGTATCGCAAGTTGGCGCATTGGTCTTTGGTGTCTCTGATTTTTAAAGCAGGATAACATTCAGGATATTATTTATCAGCAGTTAGCTAAAGACAGGAACCAGCTTATTGATGAGGAAGATTTAGAGGTTATTAGGTCTAGTGTATATGCGCAGAGTTCTTTTTAATGACTTTGTATGAAATAGGGTCAAATTGATAATCAGTAAATAATTTTTGAAGCTGGTATTATTTCTATCTCGCCTTTTTCCAGTAGTTTCATCAAAATTGTAAACACGATATATAAATAAATCACCTTCCTCTTTATGTAAATCAAAAATACAAAACGTTCATTCTCAGTCATATAAAACGGTGTATCCAGACTACCTTTTGTTGTTTTTTTACTTCTATGTATCTATCAGTTCCATCCTCATTCAGCGAAATAATGTCAAAACCTGCGCCATCTCCCCTGAACATCGCTAAGATGAATAAGACGACCTGTGTCTTGCGGAGCAAACTCTAATATTCTTTTCGTTTCGTATCGAATAACAAAAATCTTCCCCTAAACGTCCCAATTCAGTCCGTCTTCCATTCAATCCCTGCCAATCAATTTTTAGGAAGAAATTTTGTTCTGATTTCAGTCCGCCTTTTTATTTCTGTATCGGTGATTACTGTAAGAGTTTGATTTGATTTTAGCCCCACAAGAATGGACCATCTAGCTGGTTTAACAGTTTTATTAATAGAATAGGTATCATAGAAAAATTTCCTCATTCTCAACAAGAAAACAGTAAAAAAGAGCTATTTTGACCCATTTAGAGGTTGAATAGCTCCTTTTTCTAGTTAGAGTAGTAAGAAATTTCGTTATTTCCTCAATTACTACTCACTGATTGGAATATATAATAAAAAGAATCAACTTGTCTTAACCTTACCACTCCAAGAATCGAGGCCGTAAGACAGGATATAAATATCATTAAAACCTTGCTTTTTCAAGTAGATTGCCGCATTGGTCACACGTTGCCCACGGCTATTTTCATAAAGAAGAACTGGTTTGTCTTTGCGAAGTGCATTGATACTAGACTTGAGCTGTTGAGACGGAATATTGCGCGCCCCCAAGATATGCTTGCGATGGAAATCTGATGGATCACGCAGGTCAATCAATTGCCCTTGACGAATCAAAGCTTCAAACTCACTATTATCTACCACCTTAGCTGCACGACGAATACGGAAATAATTGAAGCCCATCCAAGCCAACATTCCCAGCAAGATTGCCCATAAAAATCCAAATTCCCATTCTAGTTTCTCCCTTTATCTTCTAAATACTTTAACTCTACTTGATGTTCTCTGCGAAGAACCGCCTCAGCCTCCAGATAATCAAGCTTATCCATCAGGCCAGCATCGTAAATCCGCTCCAGCTCAATTTTCATCATCTCAATATCATAAAGACGCTTGCCCATATAGATAATGATCCCGAAATTTTTAAGAAATTGCTGCACATCATAGAGTGTTTTCATGAGCTATATTTTTATCAGATTTTTAGCAAAGTTTTTCAAGATGATAAAACAGAAAAAGACAGCCACAGAGGCTGCCTTTTTCAGGAGATTATTATGAAAAAGAAAAGTTTAGGAGTTCTATCAAACAAAGTTAGGAGGTCTTCATTTGATAGTCTTAGTATAAAGGAAGAAGCTTAAACAATCCTTAAGAAAAACAGAGAGTGGGACAGAAATCGGTAATTCGTTAGAATTCGATTTCGTCGTCCCACCTCCGCACAGTTGAGTAGGGCTGTAAAAGTTGATGAAATCAGCGTAGTAGAGCCCACTCAGCCACTGCGTCTTGCTCGACAATCCAAAGACAATTTAGAGGCTAGGACTTTTGTCCCAGCCTCTTTAAACATCATTTTACAAACCTGGTGCTTGGCCAAGCTCAGCTGTCAACATCCAGATCGTCTTTTCAAGGTCTGCCTTAGCTCCAACGAAGATATCGTTGGTCACATCGTCGCCTTCTTCATCCGTCACATCCAGAGCTTCTTGGTAAAGATCTGTCAGATAACGGAAAATTTCAATCACGCGCTCCAAGCTTTCTTCAACATTCTTGCTGAATTCGCCAGCTTTTTCTTCAATCTTGCTGTGTTGGATAAACTCTGTCAGAGTTGAATAAGGCTTGCCACCTAGAGTAATCAAGCGTTCGCTGACTTCATCCAAGGTTTCATCAATTGTATCCATGTATTCGTCCATTTTTGGATGCCATACCATGAAGCCTGCACCACGCATATACCAGTGAACTTGGTGAAGAGCGATACGAGCTGTATAAAGATCTGAAACTACTTGGTTAAGAACTACTTTTGTTTTTGGTAAAGAATTTTTGGTTAGTGAAAGTTGCTACATCTGCTGCAGCGCCATGTTTTACTTGAGTCATAATGATACCTCTTTTTTTATTTGTAATCATTCTAATCTTTATTGATTATGTTTTTAATTATAATGCTTCTAATTAAGAAAGTCAAGTATTAAAACTCAAAATTTTTACTTTATTAGAAAAAGTTGTAAAATTTCAAAAATTTTTCTGCTCAAAATCGCGAATAAAGAAGTATGATTCATCTATACTTTTTTTCTCGTTGGAACGGTTCTAGCCTCCTTTCTAGGCTTAGTCATTGACCGCTTCCTAACCAGTCTATCATCTCTCCAAGCAGTCACTGTGATAACTGTAAGCAGATACTCAAAGCACGGGATTTGATCCCTATCCTGTCTCAACTTCTTAGTCGCTTCCGCTGCCGTTTCTGCAAGATCCAGCTTCCTGTCTGGTATGCTGTTTTTTTGAGTTAGTGCTGGGCTTGCTTTTTTTCTAAACTGGAGCTTAGGGCTATCTTCCGCTAGCCCAGCTCTTACTGCTAACTATGGGCTTGACCTTAGCCATCTACGATCAGCGCGAGCAAGAATACCCCCTTCTGGTCTGGCTAATCTTTCAGCTTTTTGCTGATGGTGACAGCAGGCGTCAATCTTCTCATGCTCTTCTTTTTTTAACCCTAGGACTTCTAGCCTTCTTTTTTAATCTTCGTATTGGAGCTGGCGACTTTCTCTTTCTGGCGTCCTGTTCAGCCATTTTCAGCCTAACAGAAATTCTCATTCTTATCCAAATCGCTAGCTTCTCTGGTCTCGCCTGTTTTTGCTTTTAAAAGAAAAAGACAGGCTGGCATTTGTCCCCTGTCTTTTACTAGGCGTAGCAGTCATAATTTTTTATCAAATTTTACTCTTTTACTGAAGCGGAATCCAAAGCTCAACTTCAGCATCCATAGGATTACCATTTAATAGGATTTCTATGATAATACCATCTTGGTAAAGAGAACTGTTTTCTCCCTCAAAAAAGTTATCTTCTAATTGGTCAAACAGGAGTCTTGATTTATCACCACCAGCTGAACTTACTAAATAATCTTTCTCTGGGACAAGAATGCTTTCGTAGCCTGCCACAGCATTCTTTGCCGCAACTCCTGCGTAGTATTGAATACCATCTTTATGAGGAACAATCAAAGCATAGCCTTTTTGTCTAGAGAATGGGGCATCAATTTCCCCAGCATTCCTTCTTTAAATAACTGAGCATAGAACGCTGTCTTCTCTTTAGAATAGTGCTGTTCATGAACCGTAGTTCCTTCTATCAAAATACTCCTGCCAATCAGGGTAAACGATGGTTTGGTTTGATGTTTCATTATATGAACTCCTTTCTTTATGGTATAATCATAACAAATATAATATGACACCTATCTGTCATATTTAAGGAGAAAATCATGAAAATTGACCGTCAAATGGGAATAATTTCTCATTTAGTAAATCAACGAAAAACAACAGCTAAAGAACTATCAAAAACTTTTTTTAAAGTCAGCACCCGAACTATTATGAGAGATATTGATGATTTATCTCTTGCAGGCATTCCTCTCTACGTAGCGAAAGGAAAAAAACGGAGGAATTTTTTTCTTATGGAAGACTTTCAAACTGATAAACCTCCCCTGACTCAACCCGAACGACTTTCAATCGAATCCGGTTTGAAAAGTCGCTATCAAGTATTGGAAGATGCCTCTACTTTCAATGCTATATTGAAATTAAAATGCTACTAATGCATACTCTGATTTCGAAATTGATTTGTCTCTCATCTCAAGGGAACTTGGAAATACGAACTTTGATTTTTAAATTATTGGAAGCTATCAGAGGTAGAGTAAAAAAATAAAATTTTCCTATATTAATGCACAAGGACTGGTGAGTCAAAAAAATTGTGAGCCTTACCGTATTGTCTATAAGGACCGGAGTTGGTATATGGATGCCTACGATACTGATAAAGCACGTTTTTCTGTTTTTAAAGTTGCTAGAATTAGTGAACTTACTCTCTCCGATACTTTTTCAAAGAGACATTTTACACCACTTCCTTATGATGGTGGTACATGGATGAATGAAAACAAAATACCTGTCATCTTACATGTCCAGAAAATTGTCCTTGACCGGTTTGTGGAACTCTTAGGCTATAATGCCATAAAACCTATTACTAGCGATATTTACGAGATTACTTATCCCTTACACGACAATGATTGGGGATACAATACCTTGCTTGCTTTTTGGAAAATACATCACTGTTATATCTCCTAAGCATTTCCTGAAACATTTCACCAACTATATAGATACCATTCATAAGCAATACCCAAACTAATATTCAATCAACATCAAAAATCAAACATTTTTAAAAAAATGAATTATACGAAAGTTACTTTTTTTATGGTGCTAAAAATTCAAGAACATGGGTCAGGCTCTAGTTCTTATCCAAATCGCTAGCTTCTCTGGCCTCACCTGTTTCTGCTTTGAAAAGCAAAAAGACAGGCTAGCATTTGTACCCTGTCTCTTGTTTGGTGTGGTGGTTCTTATTTCTTATAAGCTGCTGCTTCTTGGATAAAGGATGCTATACTGGCGTCCTTTTCATGAAGAGCTTTGACAATCTTAGATCCGACAATGACTCCGTCTGAG